>JAESGM010000098.1_pt1 | contig 241100 bp, 222 predicted proteins | sample 9269721 | NCBI WGS metagenome assembly JAESGM01 (sample SAMN15720920, study PRJNA650825) | algae metagenome | isolation source: Komarekiella atlantica HA4396-MV6 and co-occurring heterotrophs from... | place: USA: Theobald House, Kauai, HI | collected 2009-07-29
GGTCGCCGTGTTCTGCCTCGCCGGCGCACCCGGCGTCGGCAAGACGCATTTCGCGAAGATCCTCGCCGAGGAACTCTATGGCGGACGCAGCCATCTGCACTTCTTCGACATGAGCCAGTGAGCCAAGGTAGAGCAAACCAGATCGTAGCCGCGATCTGGAGGCAGACGTTGAAAGCAAATGCGGTCTGATAAGCGATCTCAGGATAGTGCCCATCAGTGGGAGCCCAGAGTTGGACCACCAAGCCTGTCATATATTGCACGACGAACGCGCCGCCGATATGAAAGAGGTTCAGCGCGGCATTGGCTCTACCCGCCAATTCGGCAGGGAAATACTCGGCCAGGATCGCGTAGCTGAGAACGGTTCCAGAGCCTACCGCTGCCACAACAATCCACGGGACGTACGACAGGATCGGCAATCGCATGATCAATGTTAACTGAGCCGCGATGAAGATCGTGGCGACAAGGCCCAACAGCGTCCGTGGTCCGACACCATCTCGGCGTAACGGATCGACCACGACGCCCCACAAAAGCCCGCCCAAACTCAATGCGATCGCCATGATAAGCAAGTGCTGAAGCAATTCCGGCCGGTCCAGGCGCTCGACGTCGCTGAGCCATGGTGCCGCCCACAGTCCCTGCAACGCCCAGGCCGTCCCGATACACGTCGCCGAAAGTGGGGCCAGGCGCCAGAAGCGAGGATCGGCGTATACGGTCCTCAGACCCACAGGATTAGCTCCACCGGCCGCCGATATAGCTGCCGGCTTCTGGGGGACGACAAGATAGATGACAAGAGCGCATCCGGCCGAGACAAACGCGAGTAGCTCGAACAATCCTCGCCAGCCTACCGATATCAGCAGAAACTCCGCAGGCAACGTTGCCGTCAGAGCACCCAATCCTCCCAACATAATCATCAGACCGTTGAGCAGCGGAATACGTTCCTTGGGAAACCAGAGCACGAGGGCCTTCAAGCCGGCCGTCAATGATGCGGCGACACCAAGACCGATCAGCGCGCGGCCGCCGAGCAGCAGCCAAAAATTATCCGAGACAGCAAATAATGCGGCGCCCAGCGCTGCAGCGACCATCACGGCACTTTGGATCTGGCCCGGACCATATCGGTCCAACAGAATGCCGATCGGAATCTGGGCGGCCGCGAATGTCAGATAGTAGACAGACGTCAGCAAGCCAAGATCGCCTGCGCCAAGACCAAATTCCGCCGTCAATGCGCCGGCGACGGTCGCATTGATGGTCCGGAACAGAAATGAAAGGTAGTAGGCAGCAACGAACGGCAAGAACACGCAAAGAAACAGACGCCAGTTCTGCGCCAGGCCTCCGATACGCCGGCGCACAATTTGACCGGCATGCGATCGAGGCGGTCTTCGTGCGCTGATCGTCAGCTGCCTCGTATTCGGCTTACTGCAAGGGTATTCCAGCCTTCCCTGGAAAGTTGAACATGCTACCGCCCTCCCGGACGGCAGCGAATGACTTTTCCTGATCGCCAACCAGGCCTAATGCCGGGAGATCTGGCTTTTGAACCAGGGAGCATGCCTGCGGCGCTCCTCCTCCGAGCGCAATCGTCGCGGTGTCGCGCTTTGCCGTGCTCAGTCGATCCATGGTCTCCTGCATCAGCGACGACCGCAACTGAACGCGGCGGCTGACCTGTGCGGCCAATTCGTCGAAACGCTCGGATCCAAGAACGCAGGCAGCGCGTTGGTCCGCTGCAGGAAGCACCGGCGTCATGGCGAGGTGGAAGCGCGCCTGAAGGGCGACGGTCTCGTTTACGATTCTAAGACCGCGATCCAGCTCTTCGAGTTGGCGGCTCATCAGGGCAAGACGACGGTCGACCGGGAGGTCGTTGATGTCATCGTCGTCGCCGAGGTACTGAGCGAGGGCGGCCTCGACAAGCGCCGACTTGCTGGCGCCGGGACGTCTGGCCGCTGCTGTCAGCCGCGCGGCCATTTGTTCCGACAGGTAAACGCCAATTCTCGGTTTCATGCTGAGCCTTGTGTCTGCGTTACGCATCCGGTGAGCGTTGGCTGTCGACGAAATCTTCGCGGCCAGGAACGTGGCCTGCAGAAGGAAGTACTCGCGTCTTCCGGGCAACCGCTCAACCGCGGTTGTCGTATATTCGGACAAGTCCGCGTACAAAGACCGATCAAACCCGTTCGTCATCTGGGCCGATGATGAACACGCGGGCCGGCGTGCATGACGACCTCAAATGCGCAGGCCAATTTTTCGTCCCAAGCTCCAGGTCTTTCGTCCGCCAGGGGTTGCGACTCCTGATACCTCTTGACCAATATGACGTTCCAATGCCGGTCGCCACGGCACGAGTTGAAAGCCCATTCCATCGTCAATCATGGCAAACCGGCCCGACGCCAGCGCAAGGCGTTGACGATAAATTCCAGCTACATGCTCCCCCTCGGACGAAGGACGATGGAGCAGCCCGGTGTCAGCGGAAAGCCTTGATACAGCTGCGGCAAGGTCGCGTTGTCTCAAGGTGTTGAGCAGGTCGCGAAGATGACCCGCTGCCCCTGCCGCCGCGCAAGACCTTGGCCTGCGAGATGATTGATCCGGCGTTCCATCGCCTCACGTGCTACGGACCCAAATCCGGCGCTGCTGACGTCGGACTCCTTGGCCATCAACTGGCGGTCAAGCCATGTTGCCCCCTGTGCCGTGACCTGGGCTTCGATGCTGAGATCCGATCTTGTGGCAAGCGTGAGATGCTTGCTCCCTCTCGCATCGTCATAGGTCCGCGCCTCCACAATCGCGCCGGGCGCGGCATCGCCGGTCATTTCGATGTCGGTAAACCTGAGGTGATGCGTTCGTCCATCAATGCCCTCGACGATCGCATAGGCCGAAGCTTTCAGTTCATCATGAAGCCCGCGTTCGACGAAGCGGCCGACGACCGCATCCACCGGATCATCGCCGTGCAGGGCAATGCACGCGACATTCGGCTCGCGCTCGACGCCGCCCATCGCCCGATGCATCCTCCTGATGATGTCGCTGCAGAGGTCACGCAGCTTGCTCTCCATACCTGGTGTAAGGGTCCAGCAACCGGGTGCAATCTGCTCCGCAAGCCCGAGACGTTCCAGCCTGGCCGCCCGTCCGACCATTAGGCGGCGGAGTTCAGGGTCTTCGCCTGATGCACTGGGGCGAAGGTCCGCCACGCCGGCCCCGTCGTCGGCGGCGATACGCAGCGCCCGATCGAGGCTCGTCCATCGTTCGGCCTCAACCTCTCTGCCCAGGGCAGACCTGATTTCCTGCCCTCTACGCGGCCCAAGCTCCAGCGTCACGCGCTCAGCGGCACGATCCCGAAACCCGCGGCTGATGTAGTCCCGGCTGATGACCAGATCCTGACCGTCCTCGGCGCGCCCGCGGATCAGGACATGAATATGCGGATTGTCTGTGTTCCAATGATCGACCGCGATCCAGTCCAGTCTGGTTCCGAGATCTTGCGCAACGTCGGTCATCAGCTCACGCGTGAACGTGCGCAGGTCGCCGAGCTCAGCAGCATCCTCCGGAGAAATGATAAATCGAAAATGATGGCGGTCGTCCTCGCAGCGTTCGGCGAAAGCGCGTTCGTCCGCCGCCTCCGACGTTGCGTCGAAAATCCGGCCCCCCGCTCTATCCCGCGTCACGCCGTCTCGCTTCAAATAGGTGAAGTGCCGGGACAATGGCGCCGAGCGAAAGCGCACGCCGCGATGACGGACCACGCGCGCCTTCGTCACCACGCGCCGTGAGGTCGATCGCAGCGACAACGAGAGCGCAGCACGCCGGCCACGCCCAAAGCGCGACCGGCTGGCACCGCCCTTGCCGCATCCAAAGCTGTCGCCGACATGGCCTGCCTTCTTTGCAGCGCGCATGACCTGGCCAACAAAACTCTTCGGACGCGACAGGTCCCGCCCGTGATCGCGAATGCGTCCGGGGCGGACGCGAATTTCACGGTCGCGCTGTTTCATGATGTCTCACCGCCGACTTTCAGACCGACGGCGCTCGAAGCGTTGATTTGCTTGGAGTTTCGAAGAGCTGCGACGGCATGCCTGTTGTCGTAGCCTCGCAAAACCCCAGCTCCGCCAACCACATGCGCCCGACCGAAGGCGGCGCTTTTCCCTTGCCATCCATGGCTGCGGGTTCCCACGGCCCAACTTCCAAGCCAACAGACCGTCGGTACTCGTGGCGATTTGCGACAAAATGCAGTTCGGTCATTGCGGTGGACGATCCAATAGCGCCTTCCCAAACACGTCGGCTGTTTGCCGATTCATTGCGAAAGAGCCGCCGCGACCTTGGCAGTTACCTCGCGAAGCCCGCCACCTGTTTGCGAGCGAAGCGAGCGCTTGCGATAGCGATCGTTACCCGGAGGGCCGAGACACCCGGAGGATGGCTCGGTGAGGAGCGAAGCGACGAGTAGAGCGCGGGCCGAAGGCATCGCCCGTATGCTGGATGCGGTGCTTTCGAAAAAGGAGAAAGGTATGATCGGGCATACGAACGGCGTAACGATTGCGGAAATGATCCGCGTCATTTCGCGAGCTAAACGTAGACAAGCAATCGGCCAAGCCGACATGCAGTTCAACTGTTCCCTCGTCGGCGGGATGACTGCGTGGCTGCTTTCCGGTCAGTCCGGTAGGAAAAGATGGAGGGCCGGCGGGACGAACGCGAAGCAGACGCGTCACAGCAAATGGCACGCATGTTTACTCCTCGTCGGTCCACATCGGAACCGCTCGGCCGATGACCGCGGATGTCGGTATCGGGCCAAAGTAGCGGCCATCCAGCGAGTCCGCCGACTGCCAGTTCATGACGAAGACCTCGCCTTCACTGAGAACGTGGCATCCATGCCAGGACGGCAGCGGCCGGCCGCGCCCATCGCGCGCGCGTGCCTCCCCTATAGCAATGCCGACGACAGTGATGATAAACGCCTCCCTGCAGACAGTTTGGCCTCGCAACGCAAGCACGCGCTTAGGCATGGGGATCCCGATCGGCAAATAGCCATTCAGATGAAGGACGTGGCGAGGGGTTCGGGCGGTTGGACGGCCACGAGTTCGGTGACGGTCAATCTACCTGCGGTGCAGTCGATAGAGACCGGTCGGGACGCTGTTCGAGACATTCCAAATGTAGCGTGGCGATGCCTCTCCGATTGTCGAGAATAGCAGAGCGATCGCCACCAGCATGTTCAGAATGGTCCCGCATCGACCCGTCATGATGCAAGCTTCCGGCGATGCAGCCACGCCTGGTGGCGCGAGCGGGTGTATGGCCTGGGTGTTTCGTTAACCGACAACCGATTGTGAATGTGATGCCAATAGTCCGGCGCTGCGTCCGCAGGGTCGATGCCGAGTGCCTCAACGGCGTCGATCAGTTGCAGCACACGTTCGACCTTCGGCCAGCCTGACAGACGCAAGAGGCTCTCTCCACCGGGTCTGAGTAAGGAACGGTCGAACAGCGTTGGCCGGCTGCAACCGCCCGCAAGATGTCGATGCGTGAAACGATCGTTCCGAAATCGTTCGACATCCAGCGTACGAAGGCAAAGATGCTGCCGGGCGCGAAGGACAGGACACGCCTCCTGCGGTCGAGAATTATTTCCTCAACGATGCGGCCAAACCGAATTCGATTCTCGATACGCTTCTCGAGCCACAGGAGCTCAACCGTCGTGACGTCGTTCACGATAAACCTCCAGGTTTGCATGTTGGAGAAGTGAGATCGGCTTCGCAGAACGCCGTTCCGGTTCGCGCAAGCCACACGTATTCGTCAGTCCACGGCGGTTATGCACAGCAGGGAAACTGGCGCGGTCCGTTAGAAGAAATCCGGAGGATTTCTGGTTAGTAAAGTTACGGCGGCCCGAACGCGCCTGATTACAAGCGCTTAAGACCGATTCCGGTCCCCGATAGCACGAGGATCCGGTCCCCGATGGCACGAGAGTTGCGGTCCCCGATAGCACGAGTTGATTCACAGCTTGTCTCCGGCGTGAGGGGTGAGCCCGCGCTTGCGCAGCCGCTCCGCGACTGGATCGGTGCAACGGGGCGCAAAGTTCAGGCGTTCGACGCCGTTCGGATCGCGCGTGATCGCGAGGTCGTAGCCGGGCAAGGTCTGCCGACGGACGATTTCGCGCAGATCAAAGGCAAAGTGTTTCAGGGCTGAAAGGCTGCCGCATTTGGCGTGAAGATGCAGAAAGTCGAAACTCCAGCCACCTTGTTGACGGCCGCCGTGCTTGCGGACAAGCCGGCAAAGCCAGCGCTCTAATCCACCGGTCAAACCAAAATAGGCAGGATCGATGGTCAGCACGAGCGCGTCATAGATGACGCCAGCATAGAACCAGTCAGGTAAGATGAGTTCGAGTCCCAACGGTCGCCCGTTGGCGTCGGCAGTCTCCTTCCACTCATTGATCCAGGAGAAACGATGCCGCCGCTGGTCTGCCGACCGGCGGATCGATGTCAGGACCGAAGTTGCCTGCAACCGATCGAGACCCGCCTTGAGCCGATCGTAGTCGCGCGCGCTCGTGCCGCGTCCGACGAAAGTCAGGATTTCGTAAGGCGTAGCGGCCATCAGGCGCGAGGTTTTCAGACCGGCGTCGCGCGCCTCGACGATTTGCGAAGCCGCCCAGATCAGAACGTCAGCGTCCCAGATCGTCGCCATGCCGTGTTCCGGCACCGCCTCGACGCATCCTTTATCGGACGCAAGAGCTACGTACTTCGGCTCGTCGCTTGGTACGGTCCCCAACTCAACGGTTGAGCAAATTTTTGTCCTGAGACGCGTTTGCCATGGTAGCTAGCGATCCTAGTCTTCGCGCCAAACACCTCATATGCTATTGATTTTATTGGTACAGTTGGGTGAACTGAACCACCGACCTCCTGTTCCACAGAACGACGATCGAGATTCTACCGCACCAGTTTTGCACCAGAAACAGCGCGAACAAAACGCCACGAACGCGATCAACCCGAACGAAAACGCAGCAAAATCAACAAAGGCGATCGATATTCTGCCGCTCATAACGGTCTGGTTGCTGGTGCGAGGACGGCTCCCATCGTGGCAGAGAGTGCCTTACCCGCACGCGGCTCCGCGTTCATGAACGAGTTGATCGCCGCGACCGTAGGGCCAACAGCATGCAGCAACAACCTAGCGATTTCGTTGCCGACCAAATCACGCCCTAGGCTAGCCGAATGCCGCACGCGCCCCTCTATCGTCCTTTTCGCGATGGTTCGTGTCTGCTCACATCCAAAGTCGAATTTTACCGCAATGATGTTGTCCGGAGACAGACGTGACGCGGCGTCGTCGAGTGAAGCCAATAAGAGTAGAACTTGGCTGCTGCGTTCTGATTGACGCGTGACGTGCGAGAACGCGCGATGTCGCCACGCTCGTCCCTTCCCGCCCGCTATCCTCCAACCGGCGCTTGGCCCGCGGTTATGCGTGCGGATCTGGCCGCGGCATACCTAGATTATCGTGACACACGAGAGTTGGCACGCGGTGTCACCCGAGGTGAAGCGCCCCCACCGATGGGCTACCACGGAATTGGACGCGCGAGAGAACCGATATGGTCTAAGGCCGCCATTGACAACTTCATCGAGCCGGATTCGGATGGTCCAGCAAAACAAGACTTGGCATCCCTCGTATGAAACCACCCCGCACAGCGTTGAAGCTCCCGCGCTATTGCCGGCGAAAGCCCTTGAAGAATGGTCGTTGGGCATACTTTTTTGAGCCGCCTACTTGGGCCCGCACGCAGGGTTGCCAAATTGAAGCTGAAGCATTGGGGCAGGACTACGCAGCAGCCGTCGATCGCGCGGAGAACGTCCTCTTGCCAGCCTTCGATAGTTGGCGGTCTCGAGGCCTAGCGGACATGGTCCCGGCAGCCGTTGCGCCGGGATCTTTTGACTGGTTAGCGGGTGTGTTTAAGGCGCACCAGAAGTGGAAGGAGATCGATCACAAGACACAGCGTCTCTACGAGCAAGGTTTGTCGCTGTTCGCCAACCACAGCCTGAAGGATGGCACGCGAGCTGGCTCGAAGCAAATCTCGGATTTCACGAAGGGTTTCGTGGACGCAGTCTATGCGAAGTTGCTCGTCGTCGAGGAAAAGGACGCGGATGGCAACAGCATAAGACGAGAGCGCCGCCGCTTCGCGAACGCCGCGATGGTCGCCTGCCGGCGGGCGTGGTTCGTTGGGCAGCGCGCAGAAGAGAAGAAGGTCCCAGCTATCAATCCGTTCTCGCGCATGGGGCTGAAGGCGCGGGCGCCCGGTCAAGCCGTGCGCGAGACGCCGACCGCGACCTGGGAAGAGCTTGTTGCGTTCCGGGCTTCTGCGAAAGGCCTTGGCTATCGATCGGTCGCGACAGCTTCGCTTGTAACCTGGGAATGGCTGCAGCGGGAAGAGCACGTCTTCGGCGCCTTCGAGATCGCTCATTATCGACCGAAGGAGCGTCCGAATAGTGTCAGGATCGTGCATCCCAAGAACGGCGAGGAAGCGTGGTGGCCATTGTTCGATGAGGCCGGTGAAGCGCTCTTCCCGGAGCTGATGGCTGAACTCGACGAAATCAAGAAGACGATGGTCTCAGGCCTTGTTTTCCGGCGGGATCACGCGCACCGTAGATCTCGCACGCCACTGCCATGGATTACCGAAAAGAAAGACCTTCGCTATTTGCGCGATGTGGTGAAGGAAATCATCCGGTCCGCCGGTCTCCGAGAAGAACTGTCGTTCACCTCGTTCCGCCACGGTGGCTTTACGGAAGGAGCCGACAGCGACCTCACTGATGCTGAATTGCGCGCAGCGGGGCGGCACCGGTCATCAAGGCAGCTCCCGACATATGCGAAGCGCACACGCAAGCAGCTCATTTCGGGCACGAAGAAGCGTCGGGAGGAGCGAACAAAGGCAGCGGGTTTGTCGGAATAGCCGCTGACCGCCTGTCGGAATGGTCGCTTCGCGAGGTCCCTAAGTCCTTGAAAGGCTTGGTGGGCGCACCAGGGCTCGAACCTGGGACCCGCTGATTAAGAGTCAGCTGCTCTACCAACTGAGCTATGCGCCCGGACGCGGGGTCCGGAGGAAGCCTTCGCGAGAGCGCGTCGTTTAGCAAAGCGACCCCGGGATGTCCAGCAAATGGGAGCAAGTTTTCCCACGCTTTGGCGGCGTCCGGGAATGGCGAAAAGCCGCTGGATTCCAGCGGCTTCTGGCCGATACTTGCGCTGACCCCGGATCGGGCGGCGATCAGAGCCGCTCGGGCCCGCCCCGGTCCCCACCGTCATCCCGGTCATACCGGTTCCGGTCGTGGCCGCGGCGGTCGTGATCGCGGTCGAAATCGCGATCCATGCCCATCCGGCCCATGCCCATCCCGTGCTCATGGTGCCGCCAGCCTCCCCGGCCGGACCAGCGATCCATGCGGGTCAGGACGGAAAGCCGGCGCTTCTGGCTGTCGTCCAGCGTCTTGTAGAGCGGGTCGGCCGCATCGGCGATCTTCTTCATCGCCGCGGCCATGGTCGCCATGTTGTCAGCGTGGTCGCGCAGCCGCGTGACCGGATCGTCCGGCTTCTGGCTGGAATCGTCACGCGAGGCATTCATCCGCGCATTGGCGCGATCGATCCGCAGCTTGGCGAACTCCCTGACCGCGGCCTCGACCGGCGGCCACAGCTTTTCCTGCTCGGCGGTGAGCTTGAGGCCGGCATGGACGGCGGCAATCCGCGCGTCGGCAAAGGCGGCCCGATCTTCCGGATTCATCCGCGAATGGCCGTAGCCCCAGTGACGATGCTGGGCATAGACGGCGGTCGAGCCCGCGATGGCGAGTACCGCGACCGCGGCGATGGCGAATTTCCTCATGCGAACCTCCTGTGAAAGGTTGCCTGAAGATGGGCCCCGGCCGGCGGGTCTTCAACTTACCGATTGGAAAGGGAACGCTCCCTTACCAAGATGTAATCTCGGCCAATTTGATCCATCGCAAGGCGCTGCCGCTAGAGCATGCCGAGCACACGCGGCAGCCACAGCGAGATCTCCGGCACATAGGTGACGACGCCGAGGAACATTAGCATGGTCAGAAGCCACGGCCACACCGCGATCGTCAGTTCGGTGATCCCCATCTTGGCGATGCCGGACGCGACGTAGAGGTTCAGGCCGACAGGCGGATGGCACATGCCAACCTCCATGTTGACGACCATCAGGATGCCGAGATGCACCGGATGGATGCCGAGCTTGACCGCGACCGGAAACAGGATCGGCGCCATGATCAGCACGATAGAGGTCGGCTCCATCACGTTGCCCGCGATCAGCAGCAACACGTTGACGATCAGGAGGAAGATGATCCAGTCGACACCGACCGAACTGATCCACGCCGCGATCTGCTGCGGAATGTTCTCGTTCGCCATCAGGAACGAGAACAGCACCGCGTTGGTGATGATGTAAAGGATCATGGCGCTCATGTTGGCGGAGGCGAGCAGCACCCTCGGCACATCCCTGAGCGACATGTCGCGATAGACGAACACCGCAATGACGAAGGCGTAGACGGCGCTGATGGCAGCGGCCTCCGTCGGTGTAAACAGGCCTGCATAGATGCCGCCGAGCACGATCAGGATCAGCAGCAGGCCCCACATGCACTTGCGGAACGCGATGAAGCGCTCCGACCAGCTTGCCCGCGGCAGCCGCGGATAATCGAACTTGTACGCACGATAAAACGTCGTGACACCGAGCAGCATCGCCAGCATCAGGCCCGGGATCACGCCCGCCATGAACATCTGGCCGACGGACGCCGACGAGACGCGCTGACCGGAAGGATCCAGCGCAATGCTGCCGCCGGTCGCGACGCAATAGATCACCATCACGATCGAGGGCGGGATCAGGATGCCGAGCGCGCCGGACGTGGTGATGACGCCGGCGCCGAAACGCTTCGGGAAACCCTGCTTGACCATCGCCGGCATCATGATCGCGCCGATTGCGATCACGGTTGCCGGCGACGAGCCGGAGACCGCGGCAAACAGCGCACACGCCATCACGCCGGCAAGCCCAAGGCCGCCATACCAGTGCCCGACCATCGAGGTCGCAAAATCGATCATGCGGCGCGCGACGCCGCCATGGGTCAGGAAATTGCCGGCGAGGATGAAGAACGGGATCGCCATGATCTCGAAATTGTCGATGCCGGTAAACAGCTTCAGCGCCACCGACTCGGTCGGGACGTTGGTCATGGTGAAGATGAAGGTCAGAACCGTCATGCCGAGCGCGATCGATATCGGCATGCCCGTCAGCATCAGCGCGATCAGCAGGGTGAAAATGATCAGGGCGCTCATCGGGTGACCTCCGCAGCGCCGACGCCCGGTTCTTCGATCTCGACGCCTTCGACATGGGCGTGGTCATGATGCGGCAGTTCGCCCGTGTAGAAGTAATTGTAAGCGACCTGCAGGAAGCGGAAGCACATCAGATAGGAACCGAGCGGAATGCAGAGATATACGAACCAGCTCGGGATTTCGAGATCCGGCGAGACCTGATCGGTGTGGTAGAGCCCATAGACGAACTTCGCGCCCATCGTGCCGATCACGGCGGTGAAGAACGCGCCGCAGAGCAATCCGAACATCACCACGGCGTTGCGCCAGGGCGACCTGAGCTGGTTCACCACCAAGTCGACGCCGACATGGATGCCGGTGCGCACGCCGTAGGCCGCGCCGAACTTGGCGACCCACACGAACATGTAGATGCACAGCTCCTGCGCCCAGGACAGGTTGATCGGGAACAGGATCGGATACAGGAAGGGAATTCCGATCAGATAGCGGTGCATCACCGCCAGAAAGATGATGAAGGTCGCGAGCCCCATCAGCGTCGCGATCAATATTTCCTCAAGCCGGTCGAGGATTCGAAGCAGCATCAATTTCCCCCTCGAAGGCGGTCGCGTCTTTGCGGACCAGCCTCGCGCCATTCCTTGCGTCCGTCACGGTCGCAGTCCCCGCGCCATGATAGCATAAATCCGGACGGTAAAAGGGCTTCTGCGCCAAAGCACAGAAGCCCTTCAACGTCATTCCTAGTTGGTCGCGCCCCTCGTCTCCTTGAGGAATTCGTCGATCAGCGGCTGGCCGACACGCTTTGCCACATCCTGGTAGACCGGTTCGAGCGCCTTGCGCATCGCCGCGTCCTGCTCGGGCGTCAGCGTGATGATCTCGCTCTTGCCGGTCTTCTTGATATCCGCCAGCGCGTCATCGTTTTCCTTCTGCGACTGGCCGTTGCCATAGGCCGTGGCTTCCTTCATCGCCTTGTCGAGCTGCGCGCGGGTGTCGGCCGGGATGCCGTCCCAGAACTTCTTGTTCACGACCACGATGTAGCCGATGTAACCGTGGTTGGTGACCGTGATGTACTTCTGCACTTCGTGCATTTTCTGGGTGTAGATGTTGGACCAGGTATTTTCCTGGCCGTCGACGACGCCGGTCTGCAGGGCCTGATAGACTTCGGAGAACGCCATCACCTGCGGAATAGCGCCGAGCGCACGGAATTGCGCTTCCAGCACTTTGGAGGACTGGATGCGGAATTTCAGTCCCTTGTAGTCGGCGGGCGCCACCAGCTTCTTGTTGGCGCTCATCATCTTGAAGCCGTTGTCCCAATAGGCGAGCCCGGTCATGCCCTTCGAATCGAGCAGCTTCAAAAGCTTGGCGCCGAGCGGCCCGTCGGTGACCTTGCGAAGCGTCTTCAGGTCCGGCAGGATGTACGGCAGATCGAACACCTCCATTTCCTTGACGCCGATCGGACCGAACTTGGCGTTCGAAGGCGCCAGCATCTGCACCGCACCGAGCTGCAGCGCTTCCAGCTCTTCCTTGTCCTTGTAGAGCTGCGAGTTCGGATAGACTTCGACCTTGACCTTCCCCTCGGTGTATTTCTCGGCCAGTTCCTTGAATTTTTCGGCCGCCAGCCCCTTCGGCGTGTTGGGCGCCACCACGTGACTGAACTTGATGACGATCGGCGACTGTGCCGCCGCCGGGCCGACCAGGGTCAACGCTGCGATCGAAGCCGCAGCCAAAATCAACTTGCGCATGTTTCCTCCACCATTCTTGCGGAGCGCCAACCTTGTCGCCCCGAGCTTGCATGCCAGCCGCACCAATACAGACAAGCCGACCCAATTGCCATTGCCCGTTAGCAGGGGCTGTCAGATCACTGCTTGCTGCACTGCAAAATACACTGCCGTTTCATTAGGCTTTCCTGACTTGTTGCCGCTATCCCGGCGGCCGTCCAATCGAGGTTGGCTAACGCCGGGTTCGCGGCCGTCGAACGGTGCGATGTTGTAGGAAGGGTGCGCTTGCCGATAGCATCTCCACAGCCGCAATCGTCGTCCCCGCGAAGGCGGGCATCCAGTATTCCAGCGACCGCAGTGATTAAATCGAGAGGCCGCGGCTTACTGGATCCCCGCCTTCGCGGGGATGACGACTGAATATAGCTTCGCGTTCTCGCGGCGCATTTCGCCCGAGGTTTGCATCCTTCGTCGACCCTCATCGAAACAGCGAGGGCGCAGGGAAGACCGGGTGCGCGCTGCACCCGCGGTCTCGTGTGCAGTTGCGCACAAAAAGACGCGCACACGAGCATACAGGTTCAGCGGGAGCATCCCGGCCTTCCCTGCGCAGTGGCTTTACGGCTTACTTCGTACTCTCCCCGGAGAACGGCTCTTTTGCCTCCGTCGCCCCCAAGGAGCTTGCTCCTCGAGAACTTGACGCCAGCACCGCGACGTCAGGACCACACGACTTCACCGTACGCTTGAGCCACACACGTCAGTCGCAGCTCTTGCGTCCACCGCATCTCACCGCACGTTCGTGACGATGGCCAACGCCCCTCATTCGGGTGAGACGCGCGGATTCAATCACTGATTTGCCCGACGGCGCGAGCGTAATATTTTTGTGCGAAGGGCTGGACGGCGCGATGGTCCGGGATGTGGAAGTGATTTGCCCGTCAGGCAGATTGATGGAGGATGCTGGTGCCGTGTTGCGGCCTGCCGCTGTCAGACGACATGTTTTCTGGCGGGCGTAGATTTCGTCAGGTGTTTCACGAGATTCTGCGCATGCGGAGACAACAATGCGAGCTTCCGCACACACAGGGTGAGGTGACGGAGAGCCCAAACTTCCTCCAGCGGAATGATGCGCAGCTTGCGGGTCCAGCGCCGGGCTACAGGTTCGGGAACAATGGCGAGTCCGATCCGGCTTTCAACCACGCGACAGATTGAATCGAATCCATCCAGCCGTACCCGCAGTTTCAACCTCTTGCCGGCTCGCGTTGCCTGTTCATTCAGAAAGTCCTGCCAGGCAGTATCGGCCCGAAGACCCACCAGATCGTAATCAAGCACTTCCTTGAACGGTATTTTACGGCAGCGCGCGAGTTCATGCCTGATCGGTACGACGAGTACAAACCGGTATTCGCCGACCGGCATCATCTCAAGCTCGGCAGCGGCCTCGAGCCCTTCGGCAACGATACCGATCTCCACTTTTCCAGCGGCGACCGCCCTCACAATGTCGCGGCTTCTGCCCTCTTCCAGGTCCACGTCGATGTTCGGATGGGCCGAGAGAAAGCGTGCCAGGCGTGCAGGAAGAAATACCGAAATGCCCATCGTGTTGGAGCGAACATGAATTTGTGCTCGCAGTCCTTTCGCGTAGTCGTTCAGTTCTCCACGCATGTGCTCGAGCTGCTGCATGACAAGACGGGCATGATGAAGCAGCGCCGTTCCGGCCGCCGTCAGTTCGACGCCCCGGCGCTTTCTCACCAGGAGCGGCGTGCCAAGATCGATCTCCATGTCGCGGATCCGCTCGCTGGCGGAAGCCAGCGTCATGTTCGCGCGAACGGCCCCATGGGTGATGTTCGAGGCATCCGCCACGTGCAGGAACAAGCGAAGGTCGGTGAGATCAAATCGCTCAGCCATAGGACGGGAGCCTTCAGCCTAGCCTGAGGCTACCTTAGCGCCTTCCGCATTGTGAGTCCCGGGCAACGCATCATTCTGGAGGAGGAGCGCCATCCTTGCGGAGGCCGTCATGAAACAATATGCGGTTGAGCTGTTCGGATATTGTGTGGGCTTCCTCAGCCTGCCGGCGAAGCCAGGGAGCCCGGGGGAGCCGATCCGGCCAAAATTTTCCAGCCCCGTCGATCGATACGAAACAGGTTCAGATCACAGGCCGGTCGCCGGACATCTCGTCCAGATTGGAGTCGTCGCGCTCGACTACCGGCCGAACCTGCCAGGAGCGTGCGCGCCGATCGCTTCCAGCGGACGCCACCCGCTGGGACCGGTGCGCATTATCGCCTCGGCAGGTTGACCACCCCCACGACCTGCCGAGCCGCAACGCGTCCGACCCCCACCGCTATTTTGTTGCCTCGTCGGTTACGTCGCTCAGGAACTTGGCGAACGCTGCATAGTTGGGAGGGGTTTCCAGCCCATGCCGGGGGTAGATCGTCTTGTAGAGATAATCGGCCGAATTGTACGACAGCCACACCTTGCCCTGGTCGTCCTCCCAAACCAGCGCCTTTGGAGGATTGTCGATCGCGAGCAATGGCGTCTTCGTCATCACCGGCGTGCCGAGTTTCGGATTGCCGAAGATCAACACCGTGCGGGGACGCATTTCGAGACCAGCCTTTTTTCCCGCGGCGGCGTGGTCGATTTCGGTGAACATGGTGAAACCTGCGCCCTCCCGCGATTTGATCGCCGCGGTGAATCGCGAAATTGTATCCTTGACCGAATGGTTACTTGGCTTCGTGATGATGCCATCGTCTGCGAAAGCAGGTGCCACGAACAGGAGTGGGAGGAAAACGACAATGAGTTTCATCGGACTTCTCCTAGAACCGCGTTGTCAAATTCGTCAGCCATTCCGGTGAAATGTTAACCAGGAAGGCTTCAAATGTCTTGTCCGCTCCCGAAATGACGAGCAGTCCGGCAACGATCAATACAAGGCCGAGCCCCGCTTTCATTCCGCTGCCGGCCGCCAGCAATCGGCCGCGCCACCGTGCCATCGTTTCGCGCGAGAGCCACCCCAATCCCAGCAACGGCAAGGCAGCGCCAATTCCGAACGCCAGCATGGTCAGCGTGACCTGACCCAGGTCCTTGCCCTGAGCGGCGAGCAAGGTCGCCGCGCCAAGCGTCGGCCCCACGCATGGACTCCACACGGCACCAAGCAGCACCCCAATCCAGAATTGTCCCGCAACGCCGTTCGTTCGACTGGATACCAACCTGCTGTCGGCCCAATTTCCGATCGGCCCCGCCGCAACCGCCACCTGCGCCTGCAGCCGCGGAAGCAACAGCACGATCCCGACGATGACAATCAGCGTCGCGGCCACGTAGCGCAGCCGGTCAGCATCCAAGCCGATCGCATGGCCCGCTGTGGCCAGGAACAATCCGATGCCGACAAACGAGACGCACAAGCCGGCGGCAAGTGCCAAAGGTCCGTGACGATGACTGGACGCCGCCGCACCGAGGACGATTGGAAGCAAGGGAAGGACGCAAGGCGAAAGGATCGAAAGGAATCCTGCCAGAAAAGCCAGGGAGGTGCTGCCGATCGTCATCGCGATGTCCTCGCCGATACCCAGCCGAAGGCGGCAGCAAGTCCGCACACGATGACGGCTCGCCGCGAGGCCGCATCCAACCTCGTTCGGATCTTGGCTCCTTCGACTGTCACGGCTTCTCCCCTTGGGTCAGACCGCCTTCGCGACCATGGAAAAGATCGAGTCGCGCCTGGTATCGCCGACCGAGCGGCCTTCCTCCTTTTCGCCCTTGAAGGCAATCAGCGTGGATTGTGCGCGGACGCCGAAACGTTTGAGCAGGTCCTTCTGACTGTCGAAATCGATGACGAAATAGACCAGATCCTTGAACCTTGGATCCGCTCTCAGATCGTTGACGATCGGCGCCTGCGCCTTGCAGGTCGGACACCACGGCGCATGGACCGCGATCAAAATGGGCTTGCCGGCTTTCTGAGCCGCGGCGAAGGCCCTGGAGTCGAACGCGTGTGCGCTATCGGCCAATGCCGGCGAAGAAGCGAGCGCTCCGGCAGCCAGCACGGCTCCAAGAACGGTTCGGCGGGTAAGCATGGTATTCTCCCTGTTGATCTGGCTGAGTTACGTTCCAGCAGCCGCAAATGTTACGCCGCCCACGCCGGCGGCGGCCGTGGACTTCGCAGGGTTCACGACTGAAGCTTCGAAGGAGCCGCGGCCAAGGTTAGCGGCTGAACAAGAAATTCTGTCCTGTCGTGGCCGGAGGCGCCGGTGTATCCAGTCCATGCATCGGGTCAGGAGAATGAGCCTTCAGGATGCCGGATCCCAGGGAAAACTCCCCATACGGCGGCGACACTCCGAGGCTGACGCTCATTCGAACGCCTGCGTCCGCCGGCAGAAGCCGGGGGCAATGGTCAGCCCTGATGACGCGTGCCCAGGATGGTGATCGCGAGGCGTACCGTACATTGCTCACCGAGATCGAACCCTACGTCCGATCGATCGCGATCAAATATCTGGGATCGTCGAGCGACCTGGAGGACGCGGTCCAGGACGTCCTGATGACGGTTCACTCGATCAGGCAGACCTACGATCCGAAGCGGCCGTTTGGACCCTGGCTGGTCGCCATCGCCCATCGCCGCGTCATCGACCAATTGCGCCGGCAGAAACGGAAGCAGTCTCGCGAGACTGAATTGTCGACTGAGCTGGAAACCTTTGCCGCGCCTCCGGCGAAGATATTGGCCGAGAGGTCGGCCGAGATTGCGCTCGTGGGCGCAATCGACAAGCTGCCGCCCGACCAGCGCGACGCGATCAGGATGATGAAGCTCGAGGAAATGTCGTTGAAGGAGGCATCGCAAGCCAGCGGCCGGTCGATCTCCGCGCTGAAGGTCGCCACGCATCGCGCCATCCGAAATCTGCGCAAACTGCTGAAAGGCGAAGCGCCGTGAGGAATACGCCTGAACTCATCGATGCACTGGTCGACTCGGCGACTCCCGTCCGGAGGCTGGCTTCTCCGCTGCGACGTGCCTGCGTTTGGCTCGCGCTGGCTGCGCTGCTCCTGGCGCTGCTTTGCCTCATCCATGGCGTGCGGCCGGACCTCACGATGCGCCTGCAGCAGCCGATTTTTGTCGTCGGCATGCTTGGCGCACTTGCGACGACCGTGCTGGCGGCGCTGGCGTCATTCAAGCTGAACCTGCCTGAAGCGCGGCGCTGGTGGCTGTTGCTGCCGCTACCGCCGCTGGCGATATGGGTGTCGACGATCGGCTATGGTTGCCTGACCGACTGGGTCAGCATGGGCCCGGATGGCGTCCGGATCGGCGAAGCCGCCCGCTGCTTTGCGACGCTCGTGATGACCAGCGCGCCGCTCTCGGTCGCCATGCTGATCATGCTGCGCTATGCGGCGCCACTACGACCGACCATGGTGAGTGCGCTGGGAGGATTGGCGATCGCCGCAATGACCTCATTCGCGCTATCGCTCCTGCACAGCCTGGATGCAACGATCATGATCCTGATCTGGAATCTCGGCATGGCAGCCCTGATCGCCGGGATCGCGAGCGCGCTCGGCCGGCCATTGCTGGTGTGGATGGCCGCACACGTCCTGCCATTGCTACCGCCGCAGCTATCGGCATCGCAGCGGATCAACTCACACAACTCGTCATTTCGTTGGTGGTAAGCCGGGTCGCATTCCCGTCGACGATCAGCCATCGTGGCACACCATCTGTTGCAGTTCGAGGAAGACGCATGCACTGCAGCCGCTCACTTTCCATTCACGTCATGCGCGGTCTCGGGGCCATCGCGCTGGTCGTCTTGGCGTTTACATACGGCAATGGCTGGCTTCTTCCGGCCCTGCTGATCGGTGCGGTCTTGCTGCTGGGTGGCTGCCCGGCCTGTTGGCTGACGGGCCTGTTCGAAGCCATCAGGGTGAAGCGCAACACCGATGTCGGCCCGGCGGGTTAACGAGTATCAGCCGCGCCGGCGACACGGGCTCAAGAAAGAAAAACGCGGCGCCGAAGCGCCGCGCCACCCGTTCGTTGCCAATGTCATTCCGGATGGACGATCAGCCTGCCGCCTGCGCCGGCATGTCACGCTGGCGCTTCATGACGATCTTGTTCAGCGCGCCGAGATAGGCCTTTGCGGAGGCGACCAGCGTGTCCGGATCGGCGGCCTTCGAGGTCATCGAGCGGCCCTCATGGGCGAGCCGTACCGACACTTCCGCCTGCGCGTCGGTGCCCTCGGTCACGGCGTGGACCTGGTACAGTTCCAGCTTGGCCTCGTGCGGCACCAGCGCCTTGATGCAGTTGAATACCGCATCGACCGGGCCGTTGCCTTCGGCTTCCTCGATCTTGATCTGGCCGTCGATGTCGAGCTTCATCGTCGCGCGCTGCGGACCGTGGGTGCCGGCGATGACCGTCAGCGAGGTCAGCTTGATACGGTCGTGCGAGGCTGCCATCTCCTCGTCGACGAGGGCTTCGATATCCTCGTCGTAGATGTCCTTCTTGCGGTCGGCCAGCGCCTTCATCCGCGCGAACGCGTCTTCCAGCTGGTTGGCGCCGAGCTTGTAACCCATCTCCTCCAGCTTGTGCACGAAGGCATGACGGCCGGAATGCTTGCCCAGCACCAGCGAGGACTGTTTCAGGCCGACCATTTCGGGGCGCATGATTTCGTAGGTGGAGGCGTCCTTCAGCACGCCGTCCTGGTGGATGCCGCTCTCATGCGCAAACGCATTACGACCGACGATCGCCTTGTTGTACTGCACCGGGAACGAAGTCGCCGCCGAGACCAGCTTGGAAGCCCGCGTCAGCTGCGTGGTGTCGATCTTGTTCCACCACGGGAATTTGTCGTTGCGCACGTTGATCGCCATCACGATCTCTTCGAGCGCGGCGTTGCCGGCGCGCTCGCCGATGCCGTTGACGGTGCACTCGACCTGGCGCGCGCCGCCGGCGATGCCGGCCAGCGAGTTCGCCACCGCCATGCCGAGGTCGTTGTGGCAGTGGACGGAGAACACCGCCTTGTCGGAGTTCGGCACCCGCTCGATCAGCGTCTTCATGAAGTGGGTGTATTCCTCCGGCACCGTATAACCGACGGTGTCGGGGATATTGACCGTGGTGGCGCCGGCCTTGATGACGGCTTCGACGATGCGGCAGAGATAGTCCATCTCGCTGCGGGTGCCGTCCTCGGCCGACCATTCGACGTCGTCGATCTGGTTGCGGGCGCGGGTGACGTTGGCAATCGACAATTCGATCACCTGCTCCGGCGTCATGTTCAGCTTGACGCGCATGTGCAAGGGCGAGGTCGCGATCACGGTGTGGACGCGGCCGCGCCTGGCAAATTTCACCGCTTCGGCGCAGCGGTCGATGTCCTTCGGGTGGGCGCGGGACAGGCCGGCGATGACGGCGTTCTTGGAGCGGCGGGCGATCTCGCTGACCGCCTGGAAGTCGCCTTCCGAGGTGATCGGGAAGCCGGCCTCGATGACGTCGACGCCCATGTCGTCCAGCATCTCGGCGACCTCGAGCTTTTCCTCATAGGTCATGGTCGCGCCCGGGCACTGCTCGCCGTCACGCAGGGTGGTGTCGAAAATGATGACGCGGTCCTTTTCGGACTTGTTGGCGGTGGTCATGTTCTGCATTCCTTTGGGTGGGTGCGCCGGTTCATTGGGCGCTGAAGGGTCTGGTGATCTCGCTCAAAACCCCTGAGTGCCCAGGCGCAAACGCCCAGACGGCCCTCAGGGGCCGATAAGAAGCAGAAGCCCGCCGAGAAGGAGGGTGGGCGCGGACGCAGCCGGAATCGCGGGGGAATACACGGAGGCAGCTTTGGCCGCTCCACCCCGAACTCCAGACTTTTTGCTGCCAGTCAGCATTGCCAGACCCTTTGAACGCCCCGAATCCTCGGCCAAAACCATTTACGGTTGGTTGCCGGGACGGCGTTCCGGGCCTGTTCTAGACGAGAATTATGGGAGGCTGCAACGCCAAAAGTTGGTCAGAGGGGCTGACCTAATGGACCACCCGAACCTCCGCATGTCGTCACCCGCGCAGGCGGGTGACCCAGTATGCCGGAGGCCTGCGATCGAGCCGAAAAGCCGCGGCGTACTGGATTCCCTGCCTTCGCGGGGAATGACGGCCTGAGCGACGGCACAGGCAAAACACCGCGTGCTCACTACTTCTTTGCCGCCTTCCCCGCGCCCTTCTCTTCCGCCAGCAGCGCCTCGCGCACCTGCTTGAATTCGCTGCGGTCGGCCTTGTCGACTTTGGGGAAATGCAAATCGAGCCTGTCCATCGCGCTGACGATGGCCGAGCCGATCACCACGCGGGCGAACCATTTGTGGTCGGCCGGCACCACGTACCAGGGCGCGGCGGATGTCGAGGTGTGGCGGATCAGGTCCTGGTAGGCGGCCTGGTATTTCGCCCACAGCTTGCGCTCGCCGATATCGGCCAGCGAGAACTTCCAGTTCTTGGCGGGGTCCTCCAGCCGCTCAAGAAAGCGCTCGCGCTGCTCCTCCTTGGAGACGTTGAGGAAGAATTTCAGGATCACCGTGCCGTTGCGCGCGAGGTAATTTTCCATCGCGGAGATGTCCCGGAAGCGGTCGCGCCAGATGTCCTTGGTCACCAGTTGCTGCGGTATCTTCTGCTTGGCCAGAATTTCCGGATGCACCCGCACCACCAGGCATTCCTCGTAATGGGAGCGGTTGAAGATCCCGATCCGGCCGCGCTCCGGCATCGCGATCATGCTGCGCCAGAGGAAATCGTGGTCGAGTTCCATCGTCGAAGGCTGCTTGAACGAGGTGACCTCGCAGCCCTGCGGGTTGACGCCTTCGAACACGCTCTTGATCGCACTATCCTTGCCGGCGGCGTCCATGCCCTGGAAGATCAGCAGCATCGACCAGCGGTCCTGCGCGTAGAGCTTTTCCTGGAAATCGTTCAGCCGCCCGCGGTTGGCCTCGATGATCCTGGTCGCCTTTTCCTTGTCGAGGCCGCCCTTCTCGTTGGTCTTGTGCGACTTCAGATGAAACTCGCCGGTTCCGTCAAAACGAAACGGCGCGACATACGGCTTCAGCTCGTCGGCGATCGGCTGCGAGTTCTTTTTGTTCATTTCATCCCGGAGGGCTTGGGTTGCGTCTTCAATCGGTCGAGGACGGTACCAAGAATGCCCTTGGGAAGGAATATGATGAAAATCACCAGCAAGAGGCCATAGACGAGGTTGTCCCAGCCCACCGCCTTGGTGCCGAAGCCGATGCGCAGCATTTCGGCGAGCAGGATGGTGATGATGGCGCCGACCGTCGGCCCGAGCGAGACGTAGAGCCCGCCGACGATGACGGCAAACACCATCTGCAGCGAGACCGCGATGCCGCTGACGGTGTCGGGCGAGATGAACATCTGGTACTGGCAGTACAGCGCACCCGCGAGCGCCGTCATCAGCGCCGAGATCAGCGTGATCTTGAGCTTTTCGGCGGTAACGTTGACACCGGCCGCGGCGGCTGCATCCTCGTCCTCCGAGATCGCCTCCATGGCGTAGCGGCTCATGCTGCGGTCGACCCAGCGCCAGATCAGGAGGCCCACGACCCAGACGAACAGCGCGATCAGATACCACGTCGTCTTGTCGTCGAACTGCAGCGCCCATAACTGGCTGCCCTTGGTACGGTTCGGCGTATAGCCGAGCGAGCCGCCGGTCCAGTCGCGCGTCGCGGTGATGACCTGCAGCACGATGCCCGACAGCGCCAGCGTCACCAGCACGAAATAATGCCCGGTGATGCGGAAGCGAAAGCAGGGATAGGCGACCACGAGCGCCAGCGCCCCCGCCGCCACCATGCTGAGCGGAATGCCGATCCACGGCGATACGCCGAGATGGTTCCACAACAACGCGGTGACATAGGCGCCGACGCCCATGAAGCCGCCATGGCCGAGCGACACGAGGCCGAAGCGGCCCATGATCGACCAGGAAGTATAGGCGAACGACCAGATCAGGATCAGCACCAGGATGTGCAGGTGATACGGGTCGCGATAGAGAAAGGGCAGCGCGATCAGCGCGGCAAGGCCGACGGCCCAGGCGGCGTTACGGGAATTCACGAGCGCCTCGCGAGTAAGCCCGCGGGCCGGATGAACATCATGACGATGAAGAAGGCGAACGCCAGCACGTAGCCCCATTCAAGGTCGGAGAATAGCCCGCCCAGCGAAATGATCTGGGCGAACACGAACGCCGCAATGAAGCCGCCTACGAAATTGCCGAGCCCGCCGAGCACGCAGATCAGGAAGGTGATCGGCCCGAACGACAGACCGACGAAGGGATGCACGTCATATTGCAGCACCAGCAGACAGGCCGCGAGGCCGGCGAGCGCGCCGCCCAGCGCCGAGGTGATGAGGTAGATGCGCTTGGTGTCGACGCCCATCAGCGACATGATCTGGCGGTCCTGCGCGATGGCGCGGATCGCGGTCCCCGTATAGGTGCGCTTCATGAAGAAGTAGATCGCCAGCATGCCGATCAACGCGGCGACGAAGGCAAGCAGCCGCGAATAGCTGAAATGCATTTCGCCGATCGCCAGCACCGGCAGGCGGATGCCGAGATTCCGGAAGTCGATGCCGAAGGCGACGGTGGCAAAGCTCTGCAGGATGAACAGCACGCCGCCGGTCGCGAGCAACTGGTTGATCGGCGGCGCGGTCAGGAGCGGTGCTATGACGAGATAGTGCAGCGCGGCGCCCAGCGCTGCGACCAGCAGGATCGCGATCGGGGCCGCGACCCAGTACGGCAGGCCGAACACCTGGACCATGTAGTACATGCCGTACATGCCGATCATGACCAGTTCGGCGTAGCAGATCCAGGTCACGTCGATGACGCCGAAGATCAGGTTGAGCCCTAGCGCCAGGAGCGCCAGCACGCCGCCGAGCAGGATGCCGTTGACCACGGCCTCCAGCAGATAGATGTCGAAGATATCCAGAAATCCCTGCATGCGAGCCCTGCCCTAAACCCCGAGATATGCCTGCTTGATCGTATCGGTCTTCATCATCTCTTCCGACGTGCCTGAGGCGCGGATGGTGCCGGCTTCGAGCAGATAGGCGCGATCGACCACCTTCAGCACCTGCTGCACGTTCTGCTCGACGATCAGAACCGTCAGCCCGCTGGCGCGGATGCGCTTCACCAGTTCGAACACCTGCTGCACCACGACCGGCGCGAGACCCGCCGAAGGCTCGTCGAGCAACAGGAGTTTCGGATCCGACATCAGCGCGCGGCCGATCGCGCACATCTGCTGCTCGCCGCCGGACATGGTGCCGGCCATCTGGCTGCGCCGCTCCTTCATGCGCGGAAACAGCTCGAACACGAATTCCCGCCGCTCGGCATATTTGGCGCGCGCGCCCGGCATGTAGGCGCCCATCTTGAGATTGTCGTCCACGGTCAGGCGCGGAAACAGCCGGCGGTTTTCCGGCACGTGGGCGATGCCGAGATCGACGATGCGATGCGCCGGCGTCGCCAGCACGTCGTGGCCTTCCATGGTGATCGTGCCCCGAGTGGGCCGGATCAGCCCGGAGATCACGCGCATCAGCGTGGTCTTGCCGGCGCCGTTGGGGCCGATCACGCCGACCGCCTCGCCCGCCTTGACGTCGAGGTTGATGCCGAACAATGCCTGAAAGGTGCCGTAGCCCGCGTCGACCGACTTCAATTCGAGCATGCGCTAGACCCCCGCCTTGCGGCGCGCTTCCGCGGCCGCAGCCTGGCTCGAATCCGCGTCCGTGCCGAGATAAACCTCGATCACCCGGGGATCGCCGGCCACCGCGCTCGGCAAGCCCTCGGAGATCTTCTCGCCGTGATCCAGCACCATGACGCGATCGACCACCCGCATCAGCACGCCCATGATGTGCTCGACCCAGATGATGGTGATGCCGAGTTCGTCGCGGATGTTGCGCAGCATGTCGGCGGCCTGATCCATCTCATGCTCGTCGAGGCCGCCGAGGCTTTCGTCGGCGAGCAGAAGCTTGGGGCCGGTGGCGAGCGCCTTGGCGAGTTCGAGCTTTTTCAGGCCGGCAGCGCCGAGGCCGTCGACGCTGGCGTGCCGGTCGGTGGGAAGGCCGACCATGGCGAGCGCGCGTTCGGCGGCTTCATCGGCCTTGGCGCGGCTGTGGCGGCCCTGGCCGTAATAGCCGGCGAGCGCCACGTTCTCGAAGATGCTGAGCCGGTGAAACGGCCGCGGGATCTGGAAGGTGCGGCCGACGCCGCTGTTGATGATCCGGTGCGGCGCCTTGCCCGCGATCTCCGTTCCGTCGAACAGGATGGAGCCGGCTGTCGGGATCAGCGTGCCCGACAGCATGTTGAAGATCGTGCTCTTGCCAGAACCGTTCGGACCGATCAGGCCGAGAATTTCGCCCTGCTCGACCCGAAACGACACGTTGTTGACAGCGGTGAAGCCGCCGAAGCGCTTCACCAACCCCTCTACCGTCAGCACCCCGGAACCTCCGCCTCGCCTGCTTCCGCGCTTACTGGTTGCTGAACGTCGTTCCCTTCGGCAGCGGCAGCACGGCTTCGCGCTGCGCCTGGCTCTTCGGCCACACCACATACGACTTGTCGTCGATGTACTGGATGACCACCGGGAACGAGCGCTCGTTCTGGCCGGCCATCTGGGTGCCCTCACCATGGAACTTGACGCCGAAGCCGAGCATGGTGCCGCCTTCGGCGATGTCGGTCTCCAGCGCCGCCTTACGCAGCGCATCGGGATCGACGCCGCCATATTTCTTGATGGCGCGCGGCAGCACCTCGTTCAGGAACAGATAGGTATTGGACGCCGCCATGCCGACATGCGCGGAGCGGATTGCGACGCCGGGCCTCGCCTTGTCGAACTCCTCGCCGACCATCTTGATGACCGGCGGCAGCTTCGGATCCATCGACTTCTGGTTGGCGAGCCAGATCGAGATCGGATCGGTATTGAAGACGTAGTTGACGTCGGCGCCGAGACCTTCCTTCAGCTTTTCGTAGACGCCGTAGCCCGCGCCATGGCCGACGAGCGCTGCAAACTTCAGGCCCTGTTCGCGCGCCTGGCGGCCGAACAGAGTGATGTCCGGATTATAGCCCGTGTGGAAGATCACGTCGGGCCGCGCGCGCTTCAGCTTGGTGACCAGCGCCGAGAGATCGGGCGCGGTGGCGGCATAGCCTTCCTTCATCACGATGTTGAAGCCGGCCTTCTTGGCGCCGGCCTCGTTGCCCTTGGAGACGTCGACGCCGTAGGCACCGTCCTCATGGATGATGGCAACCCGCAGGTCTTTCGGATCCTTGCCGAGCTTCGCCTTGGCGTTCTGCGCGATGAAATCCATCGTCATCATGCCGAACTGGTCGCCCGAGGCCTGCGGACGGAACACATACTTGAAGTTCTTGTCGGCCAGCACCGCCGACGAAATGCAGGTGGTGATCCACATGAAGTTCTTCAGCTGCTCGACGCGGGCGGCCACCGGCACGCATTGCGCCGAGGAGAAGAAGCCGAGCAGCATGTTGACCTTTTCCTGCTCGACCAGCCGCACCGCCTCGTTGATCGCGACATCAGGCTTGCTCTGGGCGTCGGCGTAGACCGCCTCGACCTTGTAGCCCTCGACGCCGGTCTTGGCGTACTGGTCGAGCATGATCTTGGCGCCGATGTATTGCAGCTCCGAACCGCCGCCCGCGAGCGGGCCGGTCAGGTCGTAAATCACGCCGATCTTGATTTTCTTCTCTTGGGCATCGGCGGAAACCGCCATCCCCAACACCGCCAATGCGGCGGACAGCCCAACGAACAGGCGTGCAGCTTTGTGCCCCGGCATGGAATCCTCCCTGGATTATTTTTTTGTGCAGTGCGTCTCTTGTTTTTGTTGGCACCCATCACATTGGTAGCGCGACCAGTTGTCAAGCGCATTGCTTGCGGCCACACCGCGCAGGCGAGCTGCACGACCGGCTAACCTATGCACGTCAAGGTTGGGACGCGAACTGCTTCTCGAGAAACGCCGTGACGAAACGCGGCATCGCCGAATTGAGATCGTGCGTGCCGCGGACGAGATGTATCGCCGACAATTCGGGCGATTGCTGCGCGGCAAGGTTGCCCTCGATCCTGCGCCGCAAGGCTTCGCCGGGCATATCGACATGCAGGATGCGGATCATCGCAACCGCTGTTCCGGTGGAGATGCAGTGCCAGTCCGCGTCGCGTCGATACTCTGCAGGCGTGAGGCCGGTCTCCTCCTCGAGCTCGCGCTCGACGCTGCCGGGTATATCGAGCGTATCATCCCTGATGTCGTCGAGATCGGGCGTGCCAGAGGGAAAATAGATGCGCCCGGCGTTGGCCGTGTGCTGGCCCATTTCACCGAGCGCAAACGCGCCGTCGGCGCAGCGCAGCGCTCCCATGCCAAAACCGTTGAACACGCCGGCGTCGGGAAAACCCCAGTCGCGCCAGGCCAGAAAGCTTGCGAAATCAGTCTCGAAATAGCTCGAGCTGAAACGATCCCCCGAGAACACGGGGTTGCGCCCGAGCAGCACGCGGCCATTCCACATCGCCGGCTTCTCACGCCGCAGGCGTTCGAAATGCGCGTCGATTTCGGCGCGGCGCGTTTGCGCAAACGGCCAGTCCCACGCCTCCACGGCGAGTTCGAGCGCTGTGACGCGGTGAATGACCGGAGGTCTCGTGCCACTCATCGCTTCACACCACTCAATCCCGCCGGGATATAAACTTCACTTGGCGTTCGTGCCCGCGGCCTTCTTCGCCTGTTCGACGTATTTGTTGGTCCAGGTCTTGCTGACGTCGATATTGGCCTTGGCCACTTCCGGCGATCCCTCGCTGAACACCGCGAGCACCGCGTCGGCGCCCTTGGGGTCCATCAAGCCGGTTTGCGAATACATCGGGATCGTGTTCTTCAGCGCGGCCAGATAAAGCTCCTTGTTCTTGCCGACCATCTCTTCCGGCATCTTGGCCATGATCTCTTCCGGCGTGTGGCTGTGGATCCAGGCGAGCGTATTGACGATCGCGTTGGTCAGCGCCTGCACTTCCTTTTCATGCGACTTGATCCAGGCTGTGGTGGTGTAGAGCGCGCCGCCCGGATACTCACCGCCGAACAGCGCGAGCGTGTCCTTCTGCGTGCGGGTATCGGCGAGGATCTTCAGATCGGGATAGCTGCCCTGCAGAACCGTGACAGACGGATCGAGCATGACGGCCGCCTCGATCTGTCCCTGCTGCATGGCGGCGACGGCCGTCGCGCCGAGGCCGACACCGATCACCGCGGCGCTGGTCGGATCGAGGCCGTTCTTCTTCAACAGATACTTCAGAAAGAAATCGGTCGAGGAGCCCGGCGCGCTGACGCCGACTTTCTTGCCGGCCAGATCCTTGATCGATTTGATGTCATTGGTGTGCTTGGGCGACACCACCAGCACCAGACCGGGATAGCGATCATAGATCACGAAGGATTGCAGTTCCTGCTTCTTGGCGGCGAGATTGACGCAGTGGTCGAAATAGCCCGACACCACGTCGGCGCTGCCGCCCAGCACGGCCTTCAGCGCATCCGACCCGCCCTTGAGATCGACCAGCTCGACCGCAAGCCCCGCCTTTTCATATTCGCCAAGTTGCCTCGCCAGCACCGTCGGCAGATAACACAGGCAGGCGCCGCCCCCGACCGCCACCGTGACCTTGCTTTGCGCGGCCGCAAGACCCGATGTCAGCGTCAGCGCCAGCAACGCTCCGGCCAGCCGGCCGATCAGTTTATTCATGGCTTCCTCCATTCATTCGGCCCGCAAGATAGAGGAGCGCAACCGTGTTGAGAAGGCTATCACCGTCATTCCGGGGCGTGCGCAGCACGAGCCCGGAATCCATTGATCCGCAGAACTTGCAGCCCGATGGATTCCGGGTTCTCGCTTCGCGAGCCCCGGAATGACGGAAACTACCCCCGCCCCTCCGTCGCGGTCGGCCGCCAGACCAAAAGCCGCCGCTCGACCAGCGTCACCACCAGGTCGATCAGGATGACGAAGACGGACAGCACGAACATGCCGGCGAACACGGCGGCGACGTCGAACACGCCTTCGGCCTGCTGGATCAGGTAGCCGAGGCCGGCCGCCGATCCCAGGTATTCGCCGACCACGGCGCCGACCACGGCAAAGCCGACCGCCGTATGCAGCGACGAAAACATCCATGACAGCGCCGACGGCCAATAGACGTGGCGCGTCAATTGCCGCTCGCTCATGCCGAGCATGCGGCCGTTGTCGAGCACCGTGTTCGAGACTTCCTTCACGCCCTGATAGACGTTGAAGAACACGATGAAGAACACCAGCGTGACGCCGAGCGCGACCTTGGACCAGATGCCGAGCCCGAGCCACAGCGCAAAGATCGGCGCCAACACCACGCGCGGCAGCGCGTTGATCATCTTGACGTAGGGATCGAACACCGCGGCGACGAGCGGCTTGCGCGCGAACCAGAATCCGACCAGGACACCGCCGACCGAGCCGATCACGAAAGCGAGGACCGATTCCCACAGCGTGATGAAAAGGTGCTTCCAGATCACGCCCGTCGTGAACCACTTCACGACCTGGCTGCCGACATCGATCGGGTTGGAGAAGAAGAACGGCGGCAGCAGGATGCGGCCGAACAGCGGCACGGTGGTCAGGACGTGCCACATCGCCAGCGCGACAACCGCGACCAGCAATTGCAGCGACAGCAGCGTCAGGCGCGACATCATCCGGCCTCCGCGGCTTGCGAGGATTGCGCGTAGCCCTTCATCACTTCGTCCTTCAGCACGCTCCAGATCTCCCGGTGCAGCTCGTGAAAATCCTTTTCCATGCGGATCTCGGCGATGTCGCGCGGCCGTGCCAGCGGCACCCGCCAATCGCCGATGATGCGCGCGGAAGGTCCCGCCGACATGATGACAACGCGGTCGGCGAGCGCGATCGCCTCTTCGAGGTCGTGGGTAACGAACAGCACCGCCTTGCGGTCGGCGTTCCATAAATCCAGCAGCAGATTGCCCATGATCTGCCTTGTCTGGGCATCGAGCGGGCCGAACGGCTCGTCCATCAATAGTATCTTCGGGTCGCGGATCAGGACCTGCGCCAGCCCCACCCGCTTGCGCTGGCCGCCGGACAGCATGTGCGGATAGCGGTTGGCGAAGGCGCCGAGCCCCACGGAAGTAAGCCAGCCCTGCGCGCGCTGCAGCGCCTGCGCGCGCGGCGCGCCCTTTATTTCGAGGCCGATGGCGACGTTGTCGATCGCGGTCTTCCAGGGAAACAGCGCATCGGCCTGAAACAGGTAGCCGGCGTCCCGATTGAGCCCGGCGAGCGGCTGGCCGAAAATGCGCACCGCCCCCGCGGCAGGCTTCAACAGTCCGGCGGCGACATTGAGCAGCGTCGATTTTCCGCATCCGGTGGGACCGACGATGGCAACGAACTCGCCATGCGCCACCGACAGGCTCGCCTGTTCCACGGCGGTGTAGACGCGATTGCCAGCGACACGAAAGGCCACCGTCGCGTTATCGAGCGCGACCGCGACCGGCTGTTCGGTATCCGCCATTTTTCCCCCGAAGATTGGACGGATGCCTTAGCGTTTTGCGCGGGGAAGTTCAATGAAGCGCTGTCACCCCTGCGCGCGGGCCGCTCAGCTCTCTTCGGTGCCGGCGAGCATCCTGTCCAGAAACGTCTCGGCCTTTTGAAGCAGCGGCCTGGCGTCGAGCCGGGACGAGATGGCGATGCTGGCCCGCAGATTGTGGATGATCGTGGCTTTGTTTTCCTCGCTGACGGCCGGCAGGATCATGGCCTCGAACAGCAGGGCCTCGGCCTCAATTCCTTCAAAGCCCTGCTGCCGCGCCGCGTTTCGCGCCTCGCGCACCATCTTCACCGCGCCCGCCGGATCTCCCTTCTGCTGAAGCGCAAGCGCCAGATAGATGGAACAACGCAGGAAGATCGAGGTGTAGCCGACGGCGCCGGCAAGTTCGCGCGCTTCGGTGAGGTTGTCGACGGCGGCGTCGATCCGCTGCAGCTCGAAATAGGTCATTCCGCGCTGACAGGCGAAGACGGGAACGAAAATCCGGACCCCGTGCTCCTCTGCCTGCGCAAACGCCTCGTCGAGAACCCGGATCGCAGCCTCGGCATTGCCCTCCGCCAGCAGCAGGACGCCGCCGCTCCAGGCCGCGGCCACGTGATCGAACGGCCGGCCGCTTTCGTCGGCCAGCGCTTCGGCCCGCTGCTGAAATTCCCGCGCGCTGTCGAGCTCCCCCATCGTCGCGTGGGTGACGCTCTTCATCATGCAGCACACCAGAAGCAGGTTCTTGGCCGTGGTGCCGATCGGCGCTTTCGGATCCGGCCCCATCAGCTGCGTGCAGGCCCGCCCGAGCATCGCCTCGGCCTCGCGATATCGGCCACCGATGAAATAGGCCTGGCCGAGACCGTATTCGGCAAGGCTGAGCCAACCCGGGTTACCCCACTCCTCCGCCAGGCGGACGACCTGCTCGCCGGTGGCGATCGCCTCGAGCGGCGTGCCGTAGAAGTTCTGGGCTGCCGATCGCACCGTCATGGCGGCGACCTTGCGCCCGATATCGCCGATCGAGTCCGAACGCCGTTCTGCTTCCTTGCCAAGCTGCAGCCATTCGGCGGCTTTGCCCGATCCCATGAAAGCCATGCGCGCTTCGATCCGCAGGTCGATGGCTTCGATTTCGCGCGACCGTGAAATCGGCGACCGGTCGAGCGCATCCATGGCAATCTCGAAATACGACGCCGCATCAGCGAACGCCGACCGCGCGACGCTTTTTTGCGCCACGCTCCGGCCGTAGGTGTACGCCTTGGTCCAATCCTTGGAGCGCACCGCGTGATAACAAAGCTTGTCCAGTTCGTCACGCGAACGCGCGTCGCTCTCCAGGGCGTAAAGGATGCGTTCGTGCACGCGCTCCCGCGCCCGCTCGACCATCGAGTCATAGGTGACCTGTCGAACCATTTCGTGCGGAAACTCGACGGTATCGTCGGCAACGCTGTCGGTTCGAACCAGCAATTCGGCGCGGTCGAGCGTCCCGAGGGCGCGCTGGAGCAGGCCTTCGGGCAGCGCAGCGACCTCACGCAAGGTGGCGACCATCGACCGCGTACCAAGCGCGGACGCGATCTGCATGACGGTGCGCTCCTCCTTGCGCAGCCGATCCAGCCGGACCGCGATCACCCCTTGGATGCTGGTGGGGATTCCCAGTTCCTCGACGGGTTGACTGAGCGTGAGCTCGCCCCACTGCCCCCTGAGAATGTCGGTCTCCTTGAGCCGCCGGCACACTTCCTCGACGAACAGCGGCACGTTGGCGGTATGGCGGATGATCCGGCTCTTCAGGTCGAACGTCGTCTCGGACGTTCCCAGGATGGCATCGAGCATCGCCCGGCCCGCATGCTCGTCGAGCGGCCGCATCGAAAACGTCTCGGCACTGCATTTTTCGACCCACTGCGGAATGCCGTTGGGCCGGCTGGTGATGATGATCAGCAACTGACGCGTCTTGAGCGATGCAAGGGCGGCCATGACGGCGTCGCTTGCCCGGTCGACCCAGTGCAGGTCTTCGATGAGAAGCACGGTGCGCTGCTGGCGGGCCTGGCTCTCCACGATCGCGCAGCACGCATCGGAAATGGCGCGGCCGCGCGACTGGGGTTCGAGCTGGTCCCACTGTCCGTCCAGAATCGGAACGTCGAGCACCGCATCGACCGCCAGCCGCAGGATCTGCGGCAGGCCCTCACGCGGGTCCGCCAGGCTTCCATCGCGGTGGCCCGCCGCGGGGTTCAGAATGGAGAGCAACAGCCCCTTGAGCGCGGCGAATGGCGAGCCCTGCAGATTCGGGCTGCATTCGGTCTCGACGAGTTTCCAGCCCTCAAGTTCGAGCTCGTGGACGAATTCGTGAACCAGCCGCGACTTTCCGATGCCGGGGTCGCTGGTCAGACACACCGTTCGTCCGCCGAGGGCGCTGCTTTCGGCGGCGCCTCGCAACAGCTCGAGTTCGCTCGAACGATTGACGAATTGCGAAACGCTGCGTGCCTTGCGCATCCGCCAGCTGGAGAGATCGCTTGCCCCGGTGACGCGATATACCGGCACCGGATCGGTGAAACCCTTCAGCAATTTCGGCCCCAGCGCTTGGAACTGGACGTGTCCTTCGGACAATTTCTGGCAGGCCTCGGAGGCGTAGATCTGGCCGGGCTCGGCCGCCGCCTCCAGCCGGGCCGCCAGGTGCTGCGCGGCGCCGCCGATCTCGTAGATCTTGGAGAATTCGCTGGCGACCATGTAGGTGACGACCAATCCGGAGTGGAGGCCGACCCGGACCTGCAGCCCGGCATCGCCCAGGCTGGCGACGCGTCGCACCAGCGCGATGGCGGCGTGGCAGGCGAGCGGCGCATGGTTGTCATCCGCCATCGGCGCCCCGAAGACAGCCGAGATACCGTCACCCATTTCCTTGCTGACGATGCCGCCAAACTGGCGAACGGCGCCGCGCATGGCCGTCAGCGCCGGCTCAAGGCGGGACAACGCCTCCTCGGGGTCGAGTTCAGCGATCAGGCCGGTCGAATGGACCAGGTCCGCGCGGAGTATCGTTACGAACTTCCGTTCGCTGTCGGGATCTTTGGTTTTCTGCGCCGCTGCACCGCAATGGGCACACCAATTGTCCCCCGGGTCCATCGGAGATCGGCATGCGAAACAATGCATCTCCACGCTTTCTTCGGCAACCGGGCGCCGCTGGCTGACGCCTGAGGGCAGCCTCTTCAAAACCACGGCCCAATTGTGACGCACCGGGAATGGCCGGACAAGCGCGTCCATTGCCGGTTGTGACTGGACGTAGCGCAGCGTTGGGTGTTACGTTTCAAAAGTACAATTCGACGTAGTGATTCAAATCGACACCCCCGACCCGCACCATTTTTCTGTCGGGTCGCGCCGCAGCTTGCCTTGCGTTCCCTTCATTGCCGTCCCCGAACGGAATTTCTGCGCGGAGCGGCAAATTGCAATCGATCCCGTTCGGCACAGCGTCTCGCTGACCGGGCTCGCCATCAGTTTTTTCCAGCGAAGGAGACAATCGTGCCACAAATGACGATCCTGGGCGGTGCATTTTACAACAACCCCCAATTCAAAGCCCTGATGAACAATAACTACTACCCGCTCGATGCCATGAAGCGGAGCGTGGCCAAGCTCAAGGCGGCGTCGGACCAGATCCACCTCGAGACCCTGGAGTACGGTCAGTATCAGTCGATACTGACACCGAAAGACACCTGGCCGGCCGGCGGCGGTGCTGCGTGGCTGCGGGAGATGGGGCACGCGCGCCTGGACCTGACCGCGCAACCCAACAAGGTAGCGCTCGACGGCGTCGTTCCGCTGACGAAGTGCGCACTGCTGGACGCCTCGCTTCGCAAGTGTTTCAACTCGGACCCGCCGATTTGCATGAAGATCGACGTCAGGGAACACAAATTCGACGACGCCAACGCCGACAAGCACGATATCGAGCTGAATTGGACCTATGGTGACGGCAAGGACAAGCCGCCCACGCTGCTCGAATTCACGATGATCTGTCCGTTCCGGGGCGTCGCGCAAACATAACCGTCCCGCGCAAGGCCTTAGCCCGATCGCAAACGGGCAACGGCCTGCGCGAACTTGCTGCGATCGATCAGATGAAGTGCCTGGACTTCCTGGTGCGGGAGATTGAACTCCCGCGCCATCGTCTCGGGATCGGCAAACAGCCGGTCGCACAGTTCTTCGTCCAGCAATGCCTTGGCGAGCAATTCCGTCAATTGTGGGCTCGGCACGGGCCTGGCGTCAGCGGTCATCTGGCTATCCCCGGCGCGACGCCGCCTGCGACGTGACGAGACGACGTGGCGAGGCGTAGCGCCGCCACGGCGTCGATCGACTTTACGCTCGGAATGGCACCGCCGGAATGTGCCAGCAGCGCGTCGAGCGTGTCGCCGCCGACCGTACCGCGCAGCGCTTCCATCAGCCTGTCCGTGGTGCGGTCGGCGAAGAAAATACTGCGTGCCGCCTTCAAGAGGCCGGCTCGCTCGCTGCGGCCGATCAATCCGGCCGCGCAAGCCATCTCCAGCCAGTATTCGAGATCGACCATCGGCACAGTCATCGGCTTGCAGTCGAACGGGGAATAGACCAGCGCCACATCCGCATCGTTGCGGACGGCGCTTGTCCGGAAACGATCGTAGACCCATCCGACGCCGATCATTCCGTAGCGATCCAGTTCGGACGCCCGCAGCGCCCCCATGCTCGAAGCGCCGATTACGGTCCTGCCGCGGCCAAGGACTGCCAGGATCTCCTTGGGCGACACGGACAAGTTCTGGCCGAACTCGCCGTCCAGAATGACGATGACCTCGTAATCGTCGTCGAGCGCTGCCAGATCGCCGCGCCTGACCGGAGGGGCATGGGTGGCAACGACGAGTCCGCTCACTTCCGGCGCGGTGATCGATGGTCCGAAGAAGACGATCGTCCTGCCCGGAGCCTGCGCCTCGGCTGCCGGGGGTGGGCTCTGCGATGCCATCACGTTCTCGGATCCATCTGCTGCAACGCCCGACGCCCCAGGCTGGCACGGCCGCCATGCATCAGGTGAAACGTCCAGGCCTCCGCACGCGGCGCGACCACGCGCACGACGGGGATGCCGACTTCGGCCCTGGTCACGTCGACGGCGACGACCTGATCGAAACCGGATTGACGCATCCGCCCCAGGATGAACTCGACATCCTCGTTCACCGACGCATGCTGATGGGACGCGATGTCGTCGAAGCTGATGGTGTCGCCCCAGCGATTCCATGTCGGCTCCGGCGGCTTTCCTTGCGGTAGCGCGAAGTCCGGCAGATCCTCCCTGCCGCCCTGGATATATCCGAGCCGGGTTTGCGCGGCCTCGGTCAGCGCCCGCGTCAGCGCAATCCGGGCATCCGGATGCGTCCCGCATCCCCCATGCGCATTCGGCCAGACGGCACTGTGCGGATCGCTGATAACGCAATCGATGGTCGCAATTCCTGTCGTCGAGGTCAGGTTGCGAAGCTGCACCTCCAGCCCGGCCCGCTGCAGCTTGCCGACCAGCGCCGCGGCCGGACGCGGCAGCCTGCGCAGCGAGATCAACGGCGGATCATCGCGTTCGTGCGAGAGCGCCCCATCGAAACCGATGTCCGCCAGAATGGACGCAACCGCCGGCCGGACATCGGCGCTCGTCATCGCCAACGCGGCGGCATCCCGTTCGATCACCTCGCACAGCGCATGGCAAAGAGCGTCGATACGGGTATTTCCCGACGCAAGACCGTTGGTGCTCGAATAGAACAGCGTGGTCGCGGAATACGAATGATAGGGACAGACGACGCAGTTGACGGGCACGTAGGTCGGCTGGCGCGTCAGCAGATCGAAACCCATCGTCCATTCCAGCAACAGGTCTTCGCTGTATTTGCGCGCCATCGGGACGTGAATTTCGAGCGGGTCGATACAGGCATGCTGATGCCGGAGGTTATAGTGTGAGGTGGTGACGATCGGGCCGTCGAACCGCTCGGCGGCATGACGCTCGACCGCTTCCATCAGGGCACCGGCATGCGCATCGGCGCGCGTCGTCCCCTTGCCGTTATAATAGGAGATGCCGGGCCCGAGATCGTCCGGCCGCACGGTGATGAAATTCGGAATCCCGACCCGGTCGAGGTCGGTCAGTTCGGCCACCTTCGTAACGCCGATGATGTCGAGTACGGCGCGGGCACGGCGTATGGTGGCGTCCGGTCTGATCGAACGCTCGACCCCGCGGCCAGAGTGCTTCGCCACGTGGTCGCCGAGCAAGTACTCATAGCTTTGCTGCTGATTGCCCACGCCGCCCCCAAACGTCGCCCGATTCGGAAAGTCGCCGGTCAACCCTCGCAAAATCCACGCCCGGCGGGTCACAACAGCCATTGATATCGGCTATCACTAGGCTGCCCCCGGGTAAGAGTCGAGGCCATGTCCCATGACTGCAGTTCCGCTGATCGCCTACGCGCATGTCGCCAAGACGTTCGACGATGGCCGCGTGACGGCGGTCGACGACGTCTCGCTCGATGTTGCCGAGGGCGAGTTTCTCGCCATCGTCGGCGGCTCCGGCTCGGGCAAGACCACGCTGCTGCGGCTCACCAACCGCCTGATCGAGGCCGATAGCGGCACGATCACGGTCGAGGGCGAGGACGTGCGGAACGTCGATCCGATACCGCTGCGCCGGCGGATCGGCTACGTCTTCCAGAGCGGCGGCCTGTTTCCGCATCTGAGCGTCGCCGGCAACGTCGGCATCACCCCGAAGCTGCTCGGGACTTCGCCCGCCGAGGTTTCTGCCCGGGTGGACGAACTGCTCGACCTGGTGCGGCTCGACCGCGCCCAGTATCGCGACCGCCTGCCGCATGAACTCTCCGGCGGCCAGCGCCAGCGCGTCGGCGTGGCGCGCGCGCTCGCCGCAAAGCCGCGCATCGTGCTGATGGACGAACCGTTCGGCGCGCTCGATCCCCTCACCCGCGACGCGCTGAGCGACGATTTTCGCGAGTTGCACAGAAAGCTCGGCCTGACCACGGTCATGATCACCCATGACATGACGGAAGCGATTTTGCTGGCCGACCGCATCGCCGTGATGCGCGGCGGCCGGCTGCTGGCGCAGGGCACGCCGGTGGAGTTGTCGAAGTCGGGCGATCCTTACGTCGGCGAACTCCTGCGCACGCCGCGCCGGCAGGCCGATCGGCTGGGCGCGCTGCTGCCGCGGGATGGCGCGGCATGAGCCTGCTCACCGATCCGCGCTGGGCGGAAGCGCTGGGACATTTGCCCGACTATCTCGGCAACCATGTCCGCGTCAGTGTTACCGCGCTGGCGCTCGGCCTTCTGGTCAGCCTGCCGCTCGCCATCATCTCGCGGCATCGGCCGGTGATGCGCGGCGCCCTGCTCGGTCTCGCCAGCATCGTGCAGACGGTGCCGGGACTGGCGCTGCTCGCGCTGTTTTATCCGCTGCTGCTGGCGCTGGCGGCACTGTCGCTGTCGTGGTTCGGATTTGGTTTTTCGGCGTTCGGATTCCTGCCCGCGGTGCTGGCGCTCGCGCTCTATTCGATGCTGCCGGTGCTGCGCAACACCATCACCGGGCTTCAGGGCGTCGATCCGGCGATCCTGGAAGCAGCACAGGGCGTGGGCATGACGCCGCGGCAATCGCTGTTCACGGTCGAACTGCCGCTGGCGCTGCCGGTGATGATGGCGGGCATCCGCACCGCCGCGGTCTGGGTGATCGGCACCGCGACGCTGTCGACGCCGATCGGCCAGACCAGCCTCGGCAATTACATCTTTGCGGGATTGCAGACCCAGAACTGGGTGTTCGTGCTGTTCGGCTGCCTCGCCGCGGCGGTGCTGGCGCTCGCCGTCGATCAATTGCTGGCGCTGATCGAGATCGGCCTTCGCCACCGCAGCCGCCTGCGCACCGCGGCGGGCGGCATCGGCATCGCAGCCCTGGTCGCGGCCACGCTGGTGCCGACCATGTCACGATCGCAGGCGAGCTACGTCGTCGGGGCAAAAACCTTTGCCGAACAATATGTGCTCGCAGCGCTGATCGGGCAGCGGCTGAAAGCGGCCGGGCTGTCGGCCACGACACGCGAAGGCCTCGGCTCCAACGTGGTGTTCGAAGCGCTGGCGGGCAACGATATCGATGTCTATGTCGATTATTCCGGCACGCTCTGGGCCAATCAGTTCCAGCGCAGCGACATCCGGCCGCGCGAGGTGCTGCTCGAAGAACTGAAAGCGCTGCTGGCGAAGCAGAACATCACGCTGTTGGGCGAACTCGGCTTCGAGAACGCCTATGCGCTGGTGATGCCGCGCAAGCGCGCCGAACAGCTCGGCATCCGCACCATTGCCGACCTCGCCGCGCGCGCGCCGAACCTGACGATCGCCGGCGATTACGAATTCTTCTCGCGGCCGGAATGGGCCTCGCTGCGCAAGGTCTACGGATTGTCGTTCCGCTCGCAGCGGCAGATGCAGCCGGACTTCATGTATGCGGCGGTGGCTTCCGGCGAAGTCGACGTCATCGCCGGCTATACCAGCGACGGGCTGATCGCCAAATACGACCTCATGGTGCTCGGCGATCCCAGGCACGCGATCCCGCCCTACGACGCAGTGATGCTGCTGGCGCCGAAGCGCGCCGACGACGAGAAGCTGCGCACCGCGCTGGCCCCGCTGCTCGGCAGGATCGACATCGCCACGATGCGCGAGGCCAATCTGCGCGCAGCGGGCAACGACGCGACGAGTTCGCCGGATGCGGTGGCGCAGTGGCTGTGGGAGAAGGTGGGGAAGAAATGAGACGTCAGAGGGATTTCAAACCCTCATGGTGAGGAGGCGCGTAGCGCCGTCTCGAACCATGTGGCCCCGCTGGTGCCATTCATCCTTCGAGACGCCGCTGCGCGGCTCCTCAGGATGAGGTCTGAAGGCTGTGGTGGGCACGCTTCGCTTTGCCCACCCCACGAGACCTCGAGCTACAGCCCCTTGATCATCCCGGCATCGATCAACAGACGGTTGAACCTGCGTACCTCGGCGCCTTTCTTGCACGCATAAAACGTCCCGTTGCAGCGGAGCATGATGCTCTTCTGTTCCTTGAACGTGGGATCGAGCGGGATGCCGGCCGCTTCCTGCAGCACGAGCGGGAGATACGCCGCATCGAGCGTATCGAGCGCCGACGACAGGTTCTTGGGATCGTAGTTGATGCCGTCGATGGCGTAATAGGTGGAATAGTATCGCGGATCTGAAGCCATCAACCGTTTCGCCAGCGACTTCTGGTCGATGCCGGGCTCGAGCATCTTCTGCGAAATTGCCGGCTGGTGATCGCCGAAGCGCAGCACCAGGAACGACTGGTCCGGATAGTCGCGCTTCAGCCGCGCGGTGAATTCGCCGTAGTCCTTTGCCGTCATGGTCTGCCGGCGGATGTATTCGTCGACCTCGGCGGTGTTACCCGGCGGCGTCCAGCCCGGTGGGGTCAGGTCGGGCCGGTAGACGTCGGTCCACGGAAAATGATTGGCCGTGAGATAGACGAACATGAAGACCGGCGACCGGGACGACTGCGCCCGCGCGAACGCTTTCAGCGCCTGATCAAAATAGAACTTGTCGGGCTGCATGTCCTCGTTGACGCCCATCTCGGCCATGTCGATGAACTGTTCGACGCCGACGGCCTTCTGGAAGGTACGCGCGCCGAGGAAGTCGCCATAGGTCGGGTAGAGCGAGATGGTCTGGTAACCGCAATTCTGCAGCGCCTGCGGCAGCCCCCGCGTCACCCGGCCGGCCGCGATGCGCGTGACGTAAAACTTCAGATCGCCGAACGAGCGCGCGGACAGGCCCGTCAGCACGTTGAACTCGGTGTACCAGGTCGGCCCGCCGGTGGATTCGGCGATCATGGTGCGCCGTTTGCCGTCGGCGGATTTGAAGAAGTCGGTGTATCCCGCCGGCACCTTGATATCGGGCGCGGAGGTGACGTCGAAGCTGGACTCGTCGAGCAGCATGATGATGTGCGGCCGTTTGGCCGTGCTGTCGCAGGCGTCAGGGGGCAGCCCGGGCAGGCCGGCGGCGCGCGCGTCCCGTGCGAGGCTGAGCGGGCTGGTCGCCGGCGGATCGGCCTCGATCCATCCGGTCGAAGCGAGCCGGGATACTGCGACGACGCCGGAGCGCGCCAGATTGGAGATGTGATTGACGCCCTGAAACGGCTCCCACGCCTGCTCCGGCCATGCGACCGCCATCGCCGCGATCAACGCGGCGGAGGCGCCGACCCCCGACAACGCCAGGCGGAGGCGCACGCGGAACGGATCGAAGCGCCAGATCAGCCACAGCACCGGCACCGCAACGAGGCCCGCCACGATCAGCCGGAACTGCAACTGCGGAAACACCGAGAGCAGGAACGAAAACGTATCGCGATCGATGATCAGGAAATCGAGGAACGTCAGCGACAGCTGCAGGATTCCGAACTTGAATTGCGACAGTGCGATCAGGATCACCGTCAACGCCAGCGCCAGCGCCGCACAGACCGCCGGCCGCCGCAGCACGGACAGCAGGAGGCAGTTCATGAACGCCCAGGCCAGCAGCGACAGCGTGATCGCAAACGGCCCGTACTCGGTGGACAGCAGGACAGCGAGCGCGGCCAGATGAATCGCAACGATCACGCCGATGCCAAGCGCGGAGAACCGCGTGCCGCGCGATCCTGCGCGGATGCTTTGGTTGGTTCCGGGTTCGGCAGCCACTGACATGCGTCCCTCAAAGCCCCTTGATGAAACCGGCTTCGATCAGCAACCGGTTGAACCTGCGCGCTTCCGCGCCGTCCTTGCAAGCGTAAAACAGGCCCTTGCAGCGGAGCATGATCTTCTTCTGCTCCTCGAAGGACGGATCGAGCGGAATGCCGGCCGCCTCCTGGACCACGAGGGGCAAATACGGCGCGTCGATCGTATCCATCACCGCCGGGCTCTTCACCGGCTCGAAATTGATGGCATCGATGGCATAGTAGGTGGTGAAGTAGCGCCGATCGTAGGTGTCGAACTTGCGGGCGACCCTGGCTTCGTCGAGCCCGGGATCAAGCAGGTTCGACGAGAACTCCGGCTGATGGTCGCCGTAGCGAACGATCAGGAACGGCTGCGCCGGGAACTTCTTCTTCAGGGTGGCGATGAAGCCCGCATAATCGCTGGCGCTGATCGCCTGCCGGCGCAGATATTCGTCGACCACGGGAGCGTTGCCGGGGCTGCGCCAGGACGGCAACAGTTCGGGGCGGAATTTCTTTTCCCAGGGAAAGTGATTGGCGGCGAGATAGACGAAGGCGAACAGCGGCGTATTGGCCGGCTGTTCCGCGATCAGCCTGGCGGCCTTGTCGTAGAAGAAGGCGTCCGGCTCGATGCCCTTGGCGCCGAGATCGCGGGCGTCATAGAAGTGCTGGATGCCCGTGGTGGTCTGGAAGCCGCGCGCGCTCATGAAGGCGCCGTAGGCGGGATAGAGCGACATGGTGCTGTAGCCGCAGCGGCGCAGCGCCAGCGGCAAGCCCCGCTCGACCCGCCCCGACGCGATGCGGGTGACGAAATAGGAAAAGCGGCCGAACGAGCGCGAGGACAGTCCGGTCAGCACGTTGTATTCGGCCATCCAGCTGGCGCCGCCGCTGCTCTCGGCCAGGAACGTACGCTGCCTGCCGTCGAACGACTTGAAGTGGCTGCCATAGCCAGCAGGCACCTTGACGCCAGCGGCCTGACGGATGTCGAAGCTCGACTCGTCATGGATCATGATGATGTGCGGGCGGCGGCCGGCGACGTGGCAGGAATCCTCCAGTGGCACCTTCAGCCGCTCGGCGAGATCAGCCTCGGATTCCATGAAGCCGTAATTGACGAAGTCGGAAACCGCGGTCACGCCGGATCGCGCGAATTTCGAGAGGTAGCCGTCGTCGTAATAGCCGCGCCAGGCTTCGACCGGCCAGACCATGGCCTGCCCGCTCAATACGGCAAGACACGCCAGCAGCCCGGCAGATGCCGGCAGCCGGCGGATGCGGAACGGGTCGAGCCACCACAGCGCATACATCAGGGGAATGGTGACCAGGGCGGCCAGGACCACCGACCAGCGCAGATCAGGAAAGATCGTGAACAGAAAGGCCGCACTGTCGCTGTCGATCACCATGACGTCGACGAAGTTCGCGGTCATCTGCACCACGTCGTGCTTCAGCCGCGACAGCAGCACCAGCACCACGACCAGCGTCAGCGACAGCGCGCCCGACAGCGCCGGACGCCTCAGCAGCGCGATGAAGACGAAGTTCAGGATACCCCATGCGAGCACGAAGCCGAGGCGCGAGCCGAAATCGGTTTCGGTCTGCACCATGATCATCAGCGCCGCCATGTGCGGTGCAGCAACGGCTGAAAGGCGCCAGAAGCCGATCGCGGCAAGGCCGGCGGCAAGGGCGGTAGCGGACGGGCCTGGATTTGGCGCGGGCGCCATCGGGTACACGCAACATGACCCGGCGCAATGCAAAAGCCTTGGCTGGCGAGGACCAGGAGACGCACGACCCAGCCGGAACCTGTGCCGCGTCATAAAAACGTAGTGGAATCGTCATGAACGCGCAATGAATTTGCCGGTTCGGGGGCGCGGCGAAGGATTGAGTTGATTACTGTCATTCCGGGGCGATGCGAAAGCATCGAACCACGGTCCGCAATTGCGCACCTGAGAATCTCGAGATTCCGGGTCTGGTCCTTCGGACCATCCCGGAATGACGCCGTCACTTCCTGGCGATCCCCTCGATGAACAGATCGAGGATCGCTTCGGCGGTCCGCTCGGCCTCGGCGGCGCCTACCCCCCAGCGCGGAAAATGGCCGTCGATGTTCATGCGGGCAAAGCCGTAGACCAGCCCTCGGCCGGCGATCTGCACCTGCTTGAGGTCGACGGAACGGAGCTGGCCGGCCGCAAACGCGTCGGCGAGCGTGCGTTCGGTCAGTTCGATCAACTCGGCATTGTCGCGGGAGACGCCGGCCGCCTTGTCGTGGTCGAAGAACCGGCGGCTGGAGATGATCTCGAAATGGGTCGGGTTGCGCATCGCCCAGCGCAAGTACGCCAGCCCCAAGCTGCGAAAGCGCGCCAGCGGATCGCCGGCGGGCGCCCCGGCCAGCGCGGCCTCGATCTCCCGCCGAAACCGCCGCTGCGCTTCCTCCGCCACCGCCTGCATCAGCGCATCGCGGCTCGGGAAATGCCGAAACGGTGCGCCCGGCGAGACGCCGGCGCGGCGAGCCGCCTCGCGGACGCTGACCGCATCGGGCCCGCCCTCGCCGACCAGCTGCAGCGCGGCATCGATCAGGACCCGCCTGAGATCGCCGTGGTGATAGGGCTTTGGCGCAGCCGCGCGGGCCGCCCGGCGGCGCGGCTTGGCGGTGGATTTCGCGGCTGGCGATTTGGCGGCTGGACGCATTCCCTCTCCTAGCATCACCCGCTTGTGAATGTAAGCACCGATTACACTAGTTGACCGTCAGGAACTTCCGCTATGTAACTAGTGATTACATCGTCCACGTCATCGCGAGCCAGATGGGGGATCCAACATGCCGACACGTCAAAACTGGTTCGAGGGCTGGCGGCTGTTCGCCCTGCTCTCGCTGACACTCCTTGGCCTGAGCATCTGGATCGCCGGCATGCGGCAGTTCGAGGTCGACGGCGTGCGGATGGTGATCCGCTTCACGGCCCGGACCTCGCTATTGTTGTTCTGCCTCGCCTTCTCGGCAGCGGCGCTGGCGCGGCTATGGCCGAACGCCGGGACGCGGTGGCTGCGCCGCAACCGCCGCTATCTCGGCGTCAGCTTCGCCGCCTCCCACGCCATCCATTTGTTTGCCATCGCCTGCTTCGCCGTCATGGACCCCGCGGGCTACGCGGCCGCCACCTCGATCGCGTCCTACATTTTCGGCGGCATCGGCTACACCTTCATCGTCGCCATGACCGCCACCTCGTTCGACCGTACCACGGCGCTGCTCGGCGTACGCGCCTGGCGCATCCTCCATCTCACGGGCGGCTACTACCTGCTGTTTCAATTCATGTTGTCGTTCGGCAAACGAATTCCCGATATGCCGCTCTACGCGCTGTTCCTGATCCCGCTGATTGCGGTGTTTACGCTGCGCATGATTGCGATGGCGCCGCGCGCGCGATCTACCGCGCAGGCGGGATAACGGGGGACTGTATCTTCGGAGATCAGGTTGGCGGCCGCGGCAAAAATGCTCGTCGCGACGGACCTGCGAGTACGCGAGATCGCCCTGCTGTGCGGCTATCCGATCGCATCGCATTTCGCGACCGTCTTTTCCGCGAGATACGGCACTCCTCCCCTGGAGTTCAGGACCTCAAGGGCCGCGACGCACCGGCATTGAGCACCGGCGGCGGCCGCCGGTCATCGTCATCTATTTCGGAAGGCATTCCACGTTGTAGGCGATGATGATCTGCGCCGGATCGCCCTTGCCCACTCTCTTCAAGTCTTCCAGTCCGCTCCGCAGCTTGGCTCCCGCGTCTTTCAGGCTGCCTTCGAGTGTGGCTTTCGCTGCCTTGCACCGTTCTTCATTCGTAAACTCCTGAAACACGACGCTCGGGCGAAGCCTCCACTCTTCCCTGTCGTTCGTTGCGACAGGGCTGATCGAGTAGGAAAAGACGTACATCAGAACCCACATCGGATGCTCCACTTCACGGGCGACAGCAGTTCGCGCGTACAGGAAGGGTCTGGCGTTCCGTTGATTTACATCAACCTCCCAAGCCGGCTGACCTCCGAGCGATCGCAGACGTCGCTGACGAGCAGGGCCTTCATGCTCATGCTCGCGGCATCAGGCCAAGACGCCTGGCGATGATCCTGTCCAGGGTGCGCTTGGGCAGCACGGCCGCCATCGCCAGCTGCACCGGATCGGGCGTCAGCGTGTAGCGCACCCTGGGGCTCGACAGAGTTAGCGCCTCGAACACCTTCGCGGCGATGGCCTCGGCCGGCAGTCCGGTGGAGCTGAGCTGCTGCATGAACGCGCGGATCCGTTCCAGCGCCGGAAAGTACGGCGAGCTCTTGTAGGCGGAAATGTCGACCTGCTCGGCCTTGTCCCAGATCGGGGTCTTCACCGCGCCCGGCGCCACCACGATGACGTCGATCCCGAACAGCATCAGTTCGCGGCGCAGGCTCTCGGAAAGGCCTTCGATCGCATGCTTAGACGCCGCATAGGCCGAGATCAGCGGATTGCCGTGCTTGCCGGAGACCGAGGAGATCATCACGATCCGCCCCTTCGACCCGCTCAGGGCCGGATCGGCGCCGAGCAGCGGGCCGAACGCCTGGGTGGCGATAATGGGCCCGATGAAATTGACCTCCATCTGACGGCGGAATTCGTCGGCGGCGAGTTCGAGCACCGGGCCTGCGACGGCAATGCCCGCATTGTTGACGAGACCCGCGAGCGTCTCGCCGCCCAGCGCGGCGCGCACCTCGCCGGCCGCCGCCCGCACCGCGGCCTCATCGGTGACGTCGAACATCAGCGGCGTGAAGTTGGCGCCGAACTCGCGCTTCAGGCGGTCGGCGTCGGCCTGCTTGCGAACACTGCCGAAGACGCGAAAGCCGCGGTCGAGCAGCAGCTTGGCACAGGCCCAGCCGATGCCGGTGGACGCGCCGGTGATGACGACAGATCTCATGTGGGTACGGGCTCTTGTGAGGGGTTTAATGGAGTTCGTCGTGAAGGAATTCTTAAGCGCCCGCCTCGCGGATTTGCCCGGCGGGAGCCAGTCAGGCCTGACCAATCCTCGCCGGACCGCTTCCCATTCGAGTTTCCCTGGCAACCATTTGGAGAGGATAGCAGGTGCACCGACATGCCAAAAGCTACGCAGAAGTCCCCGTTCCGGTTCAAGAGTTGCCATTTTTTGGCAGTTTGCCGCGTCGCGGCGCGCGACAGCCGCAACGAAATGGGGGGGCTCGCGTCATCCGTTCCGGGGCGAGCTTTATCGGCGGCATGTCGCGCGATGACGGCGGCAACGACCTCAATTGTTGTCGCCGACACTTTCTGCAGCTCCAGGTAGTGACGCCTGCCTTAACCCGGACGTAACAGTGGACCCGCCATTGTCCGGACCGAACCCTTGGAAGCAACACAACAACAGGCTGCCTACCGTGCAACAGCCGGCTCATTCGATCATCGCCGAACTCGAGGACGCCGTCCGCGGCGGTTCGCCCGCCCGGCGGGTGGATACCCTCCGTCAGGTCACCGATCTCTTTCTCAATGACGGCGACCGCCTCAGCGACGACCAGGTCCAGGTCTTCGACGACGTGCTCTGCCTCCTGATCGCGCGCGTGGAAACGCGGGCCAAGGCCGAGCTCTCGAAGCGGCTGGCACCGCTCGACTACGCACCGTTCGAAGTCATCCAGCATCTGGCCTGGGACGACGAGATCGAGGTCGCCGGCAGCGTGCTCGCCAATTCCAGCCGGCTGGGCACCGAGGTGCTGGTGGAGATCGCCAGCAGCAAGGGGCAGGATCATCTGCTTGCCATTTCCGGCCGCGCCCAGCTTCCCGCCGCGGTCACCGACGTCATCGTCGATCGCGGCGAAGGCAAGGTGATCCGCAGGCTGGCCAACAATGCCGGCGCGCAGTTCTCCGACCAGGGCTTTTCCTCCATCGTCGCCCGCGCCGACGCGGACGACGAGCTGGTTGAAATCCTCGGCCTTCGCGCCGATTTTCCGCCAAAGCTGCTGCCCGACCTGCTGCGCCGGGCCAAGGAAGCCGTTCGCCACCGCCTGCTGGCGATCGCGCCGCCGGCGGTCCAGGAGGAGATCCGGCAGGTGCTGAACGAGATCGCCCGCGAAGCCCAGCCGCCGACGCGCAACTTCGGCGTCGCCGAGGAGCTCGTGAAGCTGATGAAGGAGCTCAGCGAGCTGGACGACGCCGCCGTCTACAATTTTGCCGAGTCGAAGAAGTTCGACGAGGTCACGGTCGCGCTTGCGGTTCTCAATGACATGCCGGTCGAAATGACCGCGAAGCTGATGGAAGGGCCTCGCGCCGACCTGATCCTGATTCCCTGCCGGTCGGCCCGGCTGAACTGGCCGACGGTCGAGTCGATCCTGCGCAACCGGCCGGCATTCGGCCCGGTCGACGCGAAGACGATGGAGCTTGCAGAGCGCGACTACAAGAAACTGTCGATGGAGACCGCGCAGCGGACCGTTCGATTCTGGCAGCTCCACAACAGGATCGAGAAAGAGCCGGTGCGCCCGGGCAACCTGCAATAGCGGGCCTGGCACGCGCCGCGAACGGCGTACGTCCAATAGACCAACACCATGCAAGAGCTGCTGGCGACGCGTCAGCAGCTCTTTCTGTTCGCGTCGTATGGGACCGCATCAGGGTGGATCAGGAAGTCGCGCTTAGACTCTGATAGCGCAGACATTTTTGCCGCTGACGTATCGCGTGATCTGCAACAAGCGCTTGGCAAAACCTCGAAAGAAAAAAGGCGAGACCGCATCTGCGATCTCGCCCGGACAATGTCGATCAGTGGCCAGAGACTTGGTGCTGCGGCCAGCCAACTTTCGTATCCTCATGTTGAGGAGGCGCCACCGGGTCCGCGCGTAGCGCGGCCCGATGACAGGCTCCGCGCCGTCTCGAACCAGGTAGCCCTGCTGGTGCCGTTCATCCTTCGAGACGCCGCTACGCGGCTCCTCAGGATGAGGTCTGACAACAGACCCCGCCTCAGTTCTTGGTCTTGTCGACCAGCGCGCCCTTCTTGATCCACGGCATCATGTCGCGGAGTTTTGCGCCGACTTCCTCGATCGGGTGCTCGGCGAGCTTGGCGCGGGTGGCCTTGAACGAGGTCTGGTTGACCTTGTTCTCCAGCATCCAGTCGCGGGCGAACTTGCCGCCCTGGATGTCGGCCAGGACGCGCTTCATCTCGGCCTTGGTCTCGGCGGTGACGATGCGCGGGCCGGTGACGTATTCGCCGTACTCGGCAGTGTTGGAGATCGAGTAGTTCATGTTGGCGATGCCGCCTTCATAGATCAGGTCGACGATCAGCTTTACCTCGTGCAGGCACTCGAAATAGGCCATCTCCGGCGCATATCCGGCTTCGACCAGCGTCTCGTAGCCGCCCTTGATCAGTTCGACCAGGCCGCCACAGAGCACCACCTGCTCGCCGAACAGGTCGGTCTCGCACTCTTCCTTGAAGGTGGTTTCGATGATGCCGGCGCGGCCGCCGCCAATCGCCGAGGCATAGGACAGGCCGAGGTCATGGGCGTTGCCCGAGATGTCCTTGGCAATCGCGATCAGGCAGGGCACGCCGCCGCCGCGCTGATATTCCGAGCGCACGGTGTGGCCGGGGCCCTTCGGCGCAATCATCAGCACGTCGAGATCGGCGCGCGGGTCGAGCAGGTTGAAGTGGACGTTGAGACCGTGCGCGAACACCAGCGCCGCACCCTTCTTCATGTTGTCATGCAGGTGCTCGCGGTAGATGTCGCCCTGCAGTTCGTCCGGGGTCAGCATCATGACGAGATCGGCCCATTTGGCGGCTTCGGCGACTTCCATCACCTTGAAGCCGGCGGCTTCCGCCTTCTTGGCCGAGGCCGAGCCCTTGCGGAGCGCAATCGCAACTTCCTTGACGCCGGAATCCTTCAGGTTCAGCGCATGGGCATGGCCCTGGCTGCCGTAGCCAACAATGACCACCTTCTTGCCCTTGATCAGGTTCAGGTCGGCATCACGATCGTAATAAACACGCATGGTCGTTTCCTCGATGGATGGCCAAAATCGGCCGGTTAATCAGGCGTTTGGGTGGATAGTGGACCGCCGGTTGCCCGCAAATTTCCGGCGTTGTCTAGAGCATTTTCCGCGTCAAAGGAAACCCGTTTATGCATGGCGCGATGCCGCATCATGCGTCCATGAAGACCGGATAGAGCGAAGCCAGCAGCAGCACCGCCATGACGATGTTGAAGGCCCGGACCGCCCGCCGGGAGGTCAGGACCGGCCGCAGCGCCGACCCGAACAGGGCCCAGGCCGTGCAGGACAGCACCCCCAGAAACAGGCTCAGCGCCACCTGGATCGCGATATTCCACGGATAGGCGGCGATCGCGGCATAGGCGGTGATGGTGCCGATCACCATGACCCAGCCCTTGGCGTTGACCCACTGGAACATGGCCGCGCCCCAGAACGTCATCGGGTGGCCGCCGCGGTCATCGGCCTCCGCCGAAGGCGGCTCCGACAGCGCGATATGGACCGCCAGGTAGATCAGGTAGGCCGCTCCGATATATTTCAGGATGGTCTGCAGCACCGGATAGGCGATGAAGATGGTGCCGAGCCCGAGGCCGACCGCGCCGACCATGAAGGCAAAGCCGACCGTGATGCCCATGATGTGCGGGATGGTCGGGCGGAAGCCGAAGGTAAGCCCCGACGACAGCAGCATGATGTTGTTCGGCCCCGGCGTGAAGAACATCACGGTGGCGAACATGATGAAGGCGATCAGGACCGAATGCGACATGCAGGCCTCACGCGACCTTTGGCAGGACTTTTTCTCTGAGAGCTGAGGACGTTTCGACAGCGCCGCGGGACAATCCCGCAGGTTTCATTTTGTAGCTCTGTAGGTTCTTCGCTCTGCTGGTTTTTCGTTAGCTCGGTTGGTCGGGCTTTGGCTTGCGCAGGAGATAGGTACCGTGCAGCGGCGCGTGGTAGTCGACCGATTCCAGCGTGAAGCCGATATCGGTCAGCATGCGCTCGATCACCCAGCCGAAGGTCGAGTATTCGTCGCGCATATGGGTGACCACGCTGTCACGCTCGAAATCGTGGTTCTTGATCGAAAAATCCGCCCACTGTTCGACATTGCGCTCGGTGCCGTCGGGCATGCTGACGAAGACGATGTCGCGCAGGTAGAAATTGGCGCCGGGCTTCAGCGCCGCGTGGATCCGCGCCAGCGCCACCGCCTTCCAGAAGTCGGGCAAATGGTGCAGCGTGAACTCGCTGACGATCAGATCGTAGGAATTCGGCTCGTAGGCGAAGCTGAGCATGCCGGCCGGCTGGGTGCGGATCGCCACGCGGCGGTCGCGGGCCTGGATGTTGGCGAGCGCGAGCATCGCCGGCGAAATGTCGATGGCGTCGACTTCGGCCCCCATCATCGCCGCCTCGCAGGCCAGCACGCCGTTGCCGCAGCCGATATCGGCCACCCGCCAGCCCTTCTGCACGCCGAGCATGTTCAGCGCCGCGCGCGCGCGCTGGTCGCTGTCGTCATGCCGGTCGTAGATCGAGGCGACCGCGGTATCGAGGCCGAGTTGCCGTCTTTGATTGTAGTACCAGTCCCGCGCCAGCATGGTTCACATCCCTTCAGGCCCGCGTCCGATCGCGGCAACGCCGGTGCGCGACACCTCGACAAGGCCGAGGGGGCGCATCAGATCTATGAATTGACTGATTTTCGCCGAGTTGCCTGTGATCTCGAACACAAAGCTCTCGATCGTGGCGTCGATGACGCGGGCACGGAACGCATCCGCCAGCCGCAGCGCCTCGACGCGGTGGTCGCCGCCGCCCCGCACCTTCACCATCGCCAGTTCCCGCTCGATGGAACGGCCGGTGATCGTCATGTCGACGACGCGATAGACCGGCACCATGCGGTCGAGCTGGTGCTTGATCTGCTCGATCACCATCGGCGTCCCGGTGGTGACGATGGTGATGCGGGAGAGATGTTTCTGGCTTTCGGTTTCGGAAACCGTGAGGCTTTCGATGTTGTAGCCGCGGCCGGAGAACAGCCCGATCACGCGCGCGAGCACGCCCGGTTCGTTCTGCACGAGAACCGACAGCGTGTGCGACTCGTTCGGATCGTGACGCTCTTCCAGGAAGTAGGCCGATGCGGGCTGGTTCATCTTAGGTCCCCTCAACATTAGTTGTCATGCCCGCGAAGGCGGGCATCCAGTATTCGCCGGCGTCTCGAACCGATCGAGAAGCCGCAGCGTACTGGATCGTCCGGTCGAGCCGGACGATGACAGCGAAATACCTGGCTCGCGTTCGTGGCATCACGCCAACGCCCTTTCACCGACGGCGACAGCATCTGTTCCGATCCACTTGCGAAACAGATCGAAATCGATATTGCCGCCGGACAGGATCAGGCCGACGCGCTTGCCGGCGAGTTTCGACCTCTCCTGCAGCGCCGCGGCCAGCGGGGCTGCGCCCGCGCCCTCGGCCAGATTGTGCGTATCAGTCCAGTAGGCGCGAACGGCGGCAGCAACCTCGTCGTCGGTGACCTGCACGATACGCGAGGCGCCCTTGCGAATGATGTCGAGTGCCTCCGGATCCGGAATCCGGGTCGCCATGCCGTCGGCCAGCGTGTTGCTGGTTTCGGTGGTCACGACCTTCCCGGCCGCGAACGACAGCGCATAGGACGGCGCTTCGGTCGACTGCACGCCGACGATCTCGGTTTTCAGCCCGAGCAGGTCGCGAGCCATGATGCAGCCGCAGATGCCGGAGCCCTGCCCGATCGGCACATAGAGCACGTCGAGATCGGGCGCCGCGCGCAGCAATTCGAGCGCATAGGTCGCGACGCCGAGCACGAGATCCGGATGGAACGACGGCACCATATGCAGGCCGGCGAACTGGGCGCGTCGCTCGGCTTCCTCGCGCGCGGCCTGAAAATCCTCGCCGTGCTCGACCAGTTCGGCGCCAAACGCGCGCATGGCGCGGTTCTTCTCGACCGAATTGCCCCGCGGCACATAGATCACGGCCGGAACGCCGTGGCGGCCGGCCGCGAATGCCAGGCTCTGCCCGTGATTGCCGCGCGTGGCGGAGATGATCCCGGGCGTGTTCGGGCGCTCCCGCTTCAGCCGGTCCAGATAGACCAGTCCACCGCGCACCTTGAAGGCGCCGATCGGCGTGTGGTTCTCGTGCTTGACCACGACGTGAGCGCCGAGCCGCTGCGCCAACAGCGGCCAGACATGCGCCGGCGTCGGCGGCACCGCCTGCCCCACGATCCCATGTGCGCGCTCGAGTTCGACGAGGTCAAACACGTTTCTATCCTCTTGCGTGCTCGTCGTCCCCGCGAAGGCGGGGACCCGGTATTCCAGAGACGTTCGAGCAAGCCCGAAACGCCGCGGCGTACTGGATCGCCCGGTCAAGCCGGGCGATGACAGCGGAATTTGTGGCCGGCGTTCTCATACCCACATCCTCACACCAGCGCCTTGCCGCCGGCGAAGGCCGCGGCGGTGGCTTCGTCGGTCGCTTCCACCGGCAGGAGCATTTCGTTGTGCGCCTTGCCGGACGGAATCATCGGGAAGCAGTTTTCCAGCGTCGCCACGCGGCAATCGAACAGCACCGGGCGCTTGACGCTGATCATCTCCTTCAGCGCGCCGTCGAGATCGCCGGGCTTGATCGCCTGCAGGCCGACGCAGCCATACGCATCCGCGAGCTTGACGAAATCCGGCAGCGCTTCGGAGTACGAATGCGACAGCCGGTTGCCGTGCAGCAGTTGCTGCCACTGACGCACCATGCCCATGTACTGGTTGTTGAGGATGAAGATCTTGATTGGCAGTTCATACTGAACGGCCGTCGACATTTCCTGCATCGTCATCTGCACCGAGGCGTCGCCGGCGATGTCGATCACGAGGCTGTCGGGATGCGCGACCTGCACGCCGAGCGCGGCCGGCAGGCCGTAGCCCATGGTGCCGAGACCGCCCGACGTCATCCAGCGATGCGGCTCCTCGAAGCCGTAGAACTGCGCCGCCCACATCTGGTGCTGGCCGACCTCGGTCGTGATGTAGGTGTCGCGGCCGCGGGTCGCCGCGAACAGCCGTTCGATGGCGTATTGCGGCAGGATGATATCGTTGTTCTTCTTGTAGGCGAGCGAATTGCGCGCGCGCCACACCGCGATCTCCTGCCACCAGGCCTTGATGTCGGGCTTCTTCGCTTCCGCCTTGAACACCTGCAGCAGGTCGCCCATCACGTTGGCGGCGTCGCCGATGATCGGCACGTCGACGCGGATGTTCTTGTTGATCGAGGACGGATCGATGTCGATGTGAATCTTCTTCGAGCCCGGCGAGAACGCGTCGACGCGACCGGTGATGCGGTCGTCGAAGCGCGCGCCGACGCACAGCATGACGTCGCAATCATGCATCGCCATGTTGGCCTCGTAGGTGCCGTGCATGCCGAGCATGCCGAGCCAGTTCTTGCCGCTCGCCGGATAGGCGCCGAGGCCCATCAGCGTCGAGGTGATCGGAAAGCCCGTGGCCTCGACCAGGTCGCGCAGCAGTTTCGATGCTTCGGCGCCGGAGTTGATGACGCCGCCGCCGGAATAGATCACCGGGCGCCTGGCCGATGCCAGCAGCGCCACGGCCTTGCGGATCTGCGCCGCGTCGCCCTTCAGCCGCGGCGTGTAGGAGACGTGCACGTCGGACTTGCGCGGCGGATGATAGGTGCCGACAGCGAACTGCACGTCCTTCGGCACGTCGACCAGCACCGGACCGGGGCGGCCTGAAGTGGCGACATAGAACGCCTCATGCAGGACCTTGGCGAGATCATTGACGTCGCGCACCAGCCAGTTGTGCTTGGTGCAGGGACGCGTGATGCCGACGGTGTCGCATTCCTGGAACGCGTCGTTGCCGATCAGATGCGTCGGGACCTGCCCGGTGATGCAGACCAGCGGGATCGAATCCATCAGCGCGTCCGTCAGCGGCGTCACCATGTTGGTGGCGCCGGGGCCCGAGGTCACCAGCACCACGCCCGGCTTGCCGGTCGAGCGCGCATAGCCTTCGGCGGCGTGACCGGCGCCCTGCTCGTGCCGAACCAGGATGTGCTCGACCTCGCTCTGCTGGAAAATCTCGTCATAGATCGGAAGCACCGCGCCGCCGGGATAGCCGAACAGGTGCTGGACGCCATGATCGATGAGCGCGCGCACGATCATCGCGGCGCCGGTCATCTGGTTCGGATCGTGGCTATTGTCGGTCATGACGTACTCCTGACTTGCTCCGGATGCGCTGTTGCCAGCGGCTTCTTCAAGTGTCTGTTTCGGGAAATAAAAAAGGGCCCCAGAGGCCCCATGCACACCGCCTGGTTTCGGGATGGCCTCAGCCACCCCCGGCGGTGCGCCTGGGTACGACTACGATAAGGAGCTTGGTAATAATATTACGCATTTTGCGGCTCGAACTTGCCAAAGGTTGCGCGGTTATACCGCCCGGTCCCGGGAAGTCAAGGGAAGGACGCCGATCACGCGATTTTCGCAGCTTAGCGGGGTTCCCGGCATTCGGCGAGTGTTTTTGCGGGCACCAAAGCGCATGGCTGACGCCCCAGTTCACGCGTGCGCGCGGGCGAGGTCATACGGGGCTGCCAATGCCTCGATCGGGAGATTCCACTCCGTGCTGATGGTGCGGATCATATCCAGCGTCAGGGGCCGGATACGATTCAATACTTCAGACGCGCGATTTCGGCCGATCAGGCTGGCCAATTCCGCTTGCGACCTGCCCATGGATTCGATCGCAAAATGCAGCATATCCACGGGATCGCCATGCTTTGCCGAGAAGTGCTTATCTTCGTAAGCCTTGATAAGCATCGACAAAACCTCGAAACGGTCACCATCCGCCGTGCCGGGCTTCGGCTCGGAGTCGAAATAACGCGACACCTCGCGGATCGCCCATTCGTAGTCCTGTTCATTGCGGAGAGGCTTTACATCCATCATCACACCGTCTCCGCGTCTATGCCGTCATATTCCGAATGCGTGCCGACAAACTTGATGAGCGCCGTTCTGAACTTGAATGAAAAGTGGACGACAAGCCGATATTTGTTGCCGCCGATATCGAAGATGGCCCTGTTGTCTCCGACGAAGTCCACATTGTTTCCGAAAGCTCTCTTCAGGTCCGCCGGGCCACTCCATTCACCTCTGGAAACGATTTGATACCAGGTGCCGAGCGGCCGCTCGGCTTGAGGGTATCGCTCCCAGAAGGCTCGAAGTGCCTTCCTTGCTATCACATTCATAGCCATACCGTGTTCCCACTACGGGATCAATCGAAATTCCCGCCATGGGAACACTGACCGCACCTTTCCGCCCACCCCCTCGCCGCTTCCGGCGCCACCCATTCGAACTCCGGAAGCTGGTGCCGGAACCAGGTGAACTGGCGCTTGGCATAGTGGCGGGTGTCCGCGCGGCTGATTTCGGCGGCCTGGTCGCGGGTGATTTCACCGCGCAAATGGCGGGTGAGCGCCGGCACGCCGTGGGCCTTCATCGCCGGCAGCAGGGGATCGAGTTCGCGCGCGGCCAGCTCCGCGACCTCCTCCAGCGCGCCTGCGGCCAGCATCGCATCGAACCGCGCATCTATCCGGGCGTAGAGCTGGTCGCGCTCCGGCGCGAGAAATATGGCGGAGAATTCGCTCCGAGGCAGCAGCGGCGGCAGGCCTTCGCGGTGCCAGTCGGTCAGAGCGCGCCCGGTAGCCTCGATCACCTCCAGCGCGCGCGCGATACGGGTGCGGTCGCGCGGCTTCAGGCGCTCGGCCGATACAGGATCCCACCTCGCCAGTTCGGCGTGCAGCGCCTCGACGCCGTCGTGCTCCAGACGCGCGCGAACGGCTTCGCGCACTTCGGGGGGTATCGGCGGCACCGCGGACAGGCCGTACGTCAGCGCCCTGAAATACAGGCCGGAACCGCCGACGAAGATCGGCAGCCGCCCTTCCGCGCGGGCCTCCGACAGCACCTTGGCGGCATCCGCCACCCAGGCGCCCGCCGAGTAATTCACCGACGCGTCGACATGGCCGTAGAGCCGGTGCGGTACCCGCGCTTCTTCCTCCGCGGTCGGCCGCGCGGTGATGACGCGGAGGTCGCGATAGACCTGCATGGAATCGGTATTGATGATCACGCCGCCGACGTTTTGGGCAAGCTCCAGCGCCAGCGCCGACTTGCCGCTGGCGGTCGGCCCTGCGATAAGCACGGCCTTGCCCGAAACTGGCGAATGTGCCCGCATGTCCCTGGTCGCTACCCTCATTTGCAATCCGGTCAATCCCGCGCTCGACAGCACGATCGTCGACGGCGCGCTGGCCGTCCTTCCCTCGCCCGGAACGGCGCAATGGCTGTTCGACGAAGTCGCGGTCGACATCCCCTTCGACAGCCCGGTCAGGGGCCCGGAAGACATCAAGGCGATCGAAACCCGCCTGCAAGCGGCGCGCGGCGATTTCCCGATCGACATTGTCGTGCAACCTGTCGCGGCCCGGCGCAAGAAGCTTTTTCTGGCGGACATGGATTCCACCATGATCGGCCAGGAATGCATCGATGAACTGGCCGATTTCGCCGGCCTGAAGGCGCATGTTTCCGCCATCACCGAGCGCGCGATGCGCGGCGAGATCGAGTTCGAGCCAGCGCTGCGCGAGCGCGTGGCGCTATTGAAGGATATGCCGGTCAGCGTCGTCGACGAGGTGCTGGCAAAGCGCATCACGGCGACGCCGGGGGGCCGCGAACTGGTTTCCACCATGCGCGCCAACGGCGCCTGGACCTGCCTGATCTCCGGCGGCTTCACGCTGTTCACCAACGCAGTCGCCGCCAAGATCGGCTTCCAGGAGAACCGCGCCAACGAGTTGAAGGTTCAAAACGGCAAGTTCACCGGCGAAGTCACTGAGCCGATCCTCGGCCGCGCCGCCAAGCTCGCAACGCTGATCGAGCTTCGCGACGCCTTCGATCTCGACGACATCGACACGCTGGTGACGGGCGACGGCGCCAACGACCTCGGCATGATCGAGGCGGCCGGCCTCGGCATCGCCTATCACGCCAAGCCCGCCGTTGCGGCCGCCGCCGCGGCGCGGATCGATTACGGCGACCTCACCGCGCTGTTGTATGCGCAGGGATATCGGCGCGAGGAGTTTGTGGGGGCGTAGCCTCTAGTCTAGCCGTCATCACCCGCGAAAGCGGGTGATCCAGATTCCAGAGACGTCAGCTACAGAACCGAACGGCTGCGGCGTACTGGATACTCCGCCTTCGCGGAGTATGACAGCCGACGTAGGTGTCGTGCGCCCGTAACTACCCTACTGCACGCTCAGCGCGACGAAGCGCAGCTCGCCTTCACCGTTGGCGACCAGCAGCAGGACCGACTTCTTGCCGTCCTTCTTGAGCTGATCGACGCGCTTTTTGATGTCGGCGGCGTTGGTCACCGCTTCCTGCGCCACCTCGACGATGACGTCGCCAGCCGAGAGGCGCTTTTCGGCGGCATCGGAGGCATTGTCGACGCCGGTGATGACGACGCCCTTCACGCTCTCCTTGATCTTGAACCGGGTGCGCAGATCCTTGCTCAGCGCGGCGAGATCGAGGCCGAGCGCCTTCTGCGTCACCAGCTTCTCCGGCGGATCTTCCTTGGCCTTGGCGGCGGCCTGCTGCACCTTCTCGTTATCCTCGAGGCGGCCGAGCTTGACCTTGCGGGTCTCCTCGTTGCCCTTGCGGATGACCACGACGTCGACTTCCTTCCCGACTGCAGTGTCGGCCACGGCGCGCGACAGATCCTTTGGATCCTTGACGTCCTTGCCGTCGAACTTGACGACCACGTCGCCCGGCTCGATGCCGGCGGGCTTTGCCGGCCCCTTGTCGTCGACGCCGGCGACCAGCGCGCCGCGAGCGGGTTTGATGCTGAGGCTTTCGGCGATCTCCTCGGTGACCTGCTGGATCCGAACGCCGAGCCAGCCACGGCGCAATTCGCCGAACTGCTGGAGTTGATCGACCACGCGGGACACCGTCTTCGACGGCACCGCGAAGCCGAGGCCGATCGAACCGCCGGTCGGCGAGATGATCAGCGTGTTGACGCCGACCACTTCGCCTTCGAGGTTGAACAACGGACCGCCGGAATTGCCACGGTTGATGGAGGCGTCGGTCTGGATGTAGCTGTCATACGGCCCCTGGCTGATGTCGCGGTTGCGCGCCGACACGATGCCGGCCGTGACCGAACCGCCGAGGCTGAACGGATTGCCGATCGCGATCACCCACTCGCCGAGCCGCAGCTTGTCGGAATCGCCGAACTTGACCGCGACCAGCGGCTTCACCGGCTTGAACTTCAGCACCGCGATGTCGGTCTTCTTGTCGACGCCGACCAGTTCGGCCTTGATCTTGGTGCCGTCGTTCATGATCACGTTGATCTCGTCGGCGTCGGCGATGACGTGGTTGTTGGTGACGACGATGCCGGCGGGGTCGATGATGAAACCGGAGCCAAGCGAATTGGTCTTGCGCCGCTGCATTTCGCCGCTCTTGTCGCCGTCCTTGGGGCCGCCGCCGCGCCGGTTCTTGAAGAAGTCGTCGAAGAACTCCTCGAACGGCGAACCCGGCGGCAATTGCGGCATCGCCTCCCTGTTGCTGCCACCGCCCTTGGCCTCGACGTTCTGCGAGGTCGAGATGTTGACGACGGAATCGATCACCTTCTCGGCGATGTCGGCGATGCCGTCCGGCCCGCGCGCGCTGACCGGCGCCGCCGCCAGCATGCTGGCGGCACCGAACGCGATGGCAATCCCCATCAGGCGCAGGCGACTGGTCAAGGCGGGTCTGGCACCGGTCATGTCGGCTAGTCTCCAAAGGGATGGAATTTGGCACCACAGTGCGCCCGAACGGGGCCGAGGCGCAAGCATCTGCGCTGGGCATTTCCGCAAAAAGCTGACTTCCTGCGGCTCACGATTTCGTTGACGCCACAGGTATTTGTGGCCGCTTTCGTAGCCCCAGCGCTAGCGCCGGACGAACCAGATCAGCAGCAATCCCACCACCGCCGACCCGATGCCGACGATACGCAAAATATTGTCCGGCGTCGCCAGCGCGCTCTTCATGGCCCGGCGCATCCAGGCCGGGCTCGCCGCGAACATCAGGCCTTCCAGGACGAACAGAATTCCAAGGCCGATGAGGAAGTCGGCAAACGCTATGGACCTCATCGGACAACACCCCCCCGTTTATCATCGCTTCTTATTTGACGGAGGCGACGCGGAGCCCGCGTCGCCTCGATAACTTCAGAATGTAGCCGCCCGCCCGCTATTGCTTCGGTGCCGCAGGCGCCGCTGCAGCCGCCGCCGGTTGACCCGACGGATTGGCAAAGAAGCGGAAGAACTCAGAGTCGGGCCGCAGCAGGAAGCGGGTGTCGTTGGACCGAAGCCCGGTCTCGTAGGCCGACATCGAGCGGTAGAAGGCGAAGAAGCCCGGATCCCGGCCGTACGCCTCGGCAAACAGCCGGTTGCGCTCGGCGTCGCCGACGCCGCGCGTCTGCTCGGCGGCCGAATTGGCTTCCGCAATGATCACGGTCGCCTCACGATCGGCCTTGGAGCGGATTTCCTGCGCCTTCTGGCCGCCCTGGGCGCGGAACTCGGCGGCCTCGCGTTGCCGCTCGGTCTGCATCCGCTGGTAGACTGCCTGGCTGTTCTGCTCCGGCAGGTCGGCGCGGCGGATACGAACGTCGACCACCTGGATGCCGTATTGGTCCGCCTCGCGGTCGAGCTGATCGCGGATCCGCATCATCAAGTTATCGCGTTCGTCACGAACCACGTTGATGAACGTGACCTCGCCCAGCACGCGCCGCAATGCGGCGTTCAGCAGCGTCGTGAGCTGAAGATTGGCAGCCTGGATCGAACCGATGCTCTGATAGAAGCGCAGCGCGTTCTTGATGCGGTAACGGGCGAAAGCGTCGACCACCAGCCGCTTCTGATCCGAGGCGATGACTTCCTGCGAAGGATTTTCCAGATCGAGAATACGCTTGTCGATCGAGATCACGGTATCGATGAACGGCGCCTTGAAGTTCAGGCCGGGTTCGGTGACGACGCGCACGGGCTCGCCGAGCCGTACCACCAGCACCTGTTCGGTTTGCGCGACCGTGAAGACCGAGCTGTAGCCGACGATGATGACGACGAACAGCAGGATCAGGCCGACGACGCCTGCAACGGGGGACTTCATCGGGTGCCTCCCTGCTGCTGGCTGGTGGCGGGCGGCGATGGTGGACGTCGTGGCGTCAGTTCACTGAGCGGCAGGTACGGCACCATGCTGTTCTGCGTACCGTTGCCGCCGTCATAAACCAGCTTCTCGGAACCGCCGAGAATCCGCTCCATTGTCTCCAGATAAAGTCGCTGCCGCGTCACGTCGGGCGCCTTCTTGTACTCGTCGTAAACCTTCTGGAAGCGCGCGCTCTGGCCCTTGGCCTCGGCGACCGCCTGTTCCTTGTAGCCTTCGGCGACTTGCAGGATCTGCGCGGCGCGGCCGCGAGCGTCGGGAATGACGCGGTTGGCGTATGTCTGCGCCTCGTTCTGCAGCCGCTCGAAGTCGGCGCGCGCAGCCTGCACGTCGCGGAACGCGTCGATGACCTGCGCGGGCGGATCGACCTTCTGCATCTGCACCTGCGTGATGAGAACGCCGGCGCCGTAACTATCCAGCGTCTTTTGCATCAGCTCCTGCACGCTCTGCTCGGTCAAGGTGCGGGCACCGGTGAGGATCGGCTGGATCTGCGAACGCCCGATCACCTCGCGCATCGCGCTTTCGGCCACCGCCTTCACGGTGCCCTCGGGGTTCTGGATGTTGAAGAGAAAATTGCCGACGCCGTCGGGCTTGATGCGCCACAACACCGTGAAGTCGACGTCGACGATGTTTTCGTCGCCGGTCAGCATCAGACTTTCTTCCGGCACGTCCCGCATGGTGCGGCCACGCCGCGCCGGGTCCTCGATCAGCGACATGCCGATCGAGATCGTTGAAACGCGCAGCGCCTTCGGCAACAGCACGGTCTCGATCGGATACGGCAGATGATAGTTCAGGCCGGGTTGCACGGTGCGAACGTGCTTGCCGAAACGCAGCACGACGCCGAGTTCTTCGGACTGCACGCGGAAGAATCCGGACAAGCCCCAGATCGCCAGCGCGCCGATCAGGACCAGCGCGATGCCCATGGTGCTGAAATGACCGCCCGGCAGAAGCTGCTGCAGCCGGTCCTGGCCGCGCCGCAGAAGGTCCTCGAGATCCGGCGGCCTCGGACCGGCCGACTGCGGCCCCGAGCCCCACGGCCCCTTGGGACCCGAGCCCCAGGGGCCCCCACCTTGATTCTTCCACGGCATATAAAACTCTCCTCCGCTGGGCCCGGATCCGCCTGTTGGCAGGGTGCCCAGCCTCGCATATCCGCCCGGCTTTATAGGGGACCGCTAGGCCCCTTACAACGCAAGCTTCCTGCTCGAAACAGCTATGCTTGACGCCATATTTGTCAATGCAAACATCGGCTAGCGCGGTTAACGCTGATGGCGCCGACGATATGTCACATAGGAGAAATCGACGCTGTCTTCGGGACCGGCCGGATTCCGTACCCGCGCCACCTCCTCCCAAACCGCCGGGTCGATTGCGGCAAGATGTGTGTCGCCCTCGGGCCGGGCGTGCACTTCGGTGATTTCCAGGCGATCGGCCCTGTCCATGCATTGCGCGTAGATCTCCGCGCCTCCGATGATCGCGATCTCAGTGGCGAAACGCCGCAGCGCATCCCCGGTGGCGATTGCCATCGCATCCGCAACGGAATGCGTGACCACGGCGCCGGCGGCGCGAAAGCCCGCATCGCGCGTAACCACGATATTGGTTCGTCCGGGAAGCGGCCGGCCGATCGAGAGGAACGTCTTGCGCCCCATCACCACGGGCCTGCCCGAGGTCAGCGCCTTGAAGCGCGACATGTCGGATTTCAATCGCCACGGCATCGCACCGCCGGCGCCGATGACGCCATTCTCGGCGACCGCCACGATGACAACGACTTCCATTACGCTCCCCTCGCCAGGGCCCGCAGCGCCGGACCACCGACCCGGCAGACCGTCCACTCATCCATCAGCACTGCACCGAGGGACTTGTAGAACTCGATCGACGGCGAGTTCCAGTCGAGCACCGACCATTGCAGCCGCGACCAGCCTTTGGCGATACATATGTTCGCCAGATGCACCAGCAGCGCCTTGCCTATGCCCTTGCCGCGCAGCGCCGGGCGAACGAACAGGTCCTCCAGGTAGATTCCGGCTCGACCGCTGAAGGTCGAATAATTGACGAACCAGACCGCGAAGCCCACGGCCTCGCCGTTCCACTCCGCAATCTCGCAAAACAGGCGCGGGTTGGCGCCGAACAACTCAGCATCGAGATCGGCTTCGGTGGCCTCGACTTCGTGCAGCAGCTTTTCATATTCGGCGAGTTCACGAACGAACGACAGCACAAGCCCCGCTTCGCCCGGACGTACGCGGCGGATGTTGAGAGACATCAATCCCCCGCACCGCTATTCATACAGCCACCTCGGCCTTGATATGCGGGTGCGGATCGTAGCCTTCGAGCGCAAAATCCTCGTAGCGGAATGCGAAGATGTCCTTCACATCGGGATTGATCTTCATGACCGGCAGCGGCCGCGTCGGCCGTGTCAGTTGCAGCCGCGCCTGCTCGATATGGTTGGAGTAAAGATGCGTGTCGCCGAACGAGTGGACGAAGTCACCCGGCTTCAGCCCCGTCACTTGCGCCACCATCATCGTCAGCAGCGAATAGGACGCGATGTTGAAGGGCACGCCCAGGAATACGTCGGCTGAACGCTGATAGAGCTGGCACGACAGCTTGCCGTTGGCGACGTAGAACTGAAACAGGCAGTGACAGGGCGGCAGCGCCATCTTGTCGACGTCGGCCGGATTCCACGCGCTCACGATCAGCCGACGTGAATCCGGGTTGCGCTTGATCATGTCGATGACGTTGGAGATCTGATCGATGCGGCGTCCATCCGGTGCCGGCCACGAGCGCCACTGCGATCCATAGACCGGACCGAGATCGCCGTTGGCGTCGGCCCATTCGTCCCAGATCGAAACGCCGTTGTCCTTGAGATATTTGATGTTGGTGTCACCGGCGAGGAACCACAGCAATTCGTGCACGATCGCTTTCAGCGGCAGGCGCTTGGTGGTCAGCATCGGAAAGCCGGCCGACAGGTTGAAGCGCATCTGGTGGCCGAAGATCGACAGCGTGCCGGTGCCGGTGCGGTCGTGCTTCTCCGCACCGTCGCTGAGGATACGTTCGAGCAGGTCGTGATACTGGTTCATGGCTGACGTTTCGGGCCTTCCGGGGAGCGCGAACTTAGCGCCGGCATAGCCGATCGACATCCCGATTCGGCTTCACCCATCAATTATACCCCGAAAAATGATCATCCCCGCGCAAACGACAAGGGGCGGAACCTGCGTCCCGCCCCTCGCCCAACCCGTTGATGATGTAGACTAATTCACCGCCTTGAGCACCGGCGTCCACTTCGCGATTTCATTCTTGACCAGGGTTCCCAGCGCGGCCGGCGTCCGCTGCTCCTTGGCCGGGATCACGCTGCCGAGGTCGAGCAGACGCTTGCGCACGCCCTCGTCATCCAGCGCCTTGACGACCGCCTCGTTCAGCTTGGCGACAACTTCCGGCGGCGTGCCCTTTGGCGCGAAGATCGCATTCCATGCCTGCGCCTGGAAGGCCGGCAGGCCGGCCTCGGCGGTGGTCGGAACATTGGGCAGCGACGGATTGCGCTCCGGCGTCGCGATCGCATAGGCCTTGATCGTGCCGCCGTTGATCTGCGGCACGGCGTTGACGATCTGGTCGCACATGTAGTCGACCTGCCCCGCAACGAGCGCATTCATCGCCGGACCCGTGCCGTTGAAGGGAACGCCGATCGGCTTGACCCCGAGCACCGAGTTCAGCAACTCGCACGATACGTGGGAGACCGAGCCGATGCCGGCATGCGCGGCATTGACCTTGCTTTCATTCGCCTTCACGTAGGCGATGAATTCCTTGAGGTCCTTCGGCGGCAGGTCCTTGCGCGCCAGGATCAGGATCGGCGTTCCCGCGAGCAGGCCGACCGGTTCGAAATCCTTTTCCGGATGATAGGCGAGCTTGGGATAGAGCGGCACGGACGCCGCATGCGTGCCCATATGCCCGGTGATCAGCGTATAGCCGTCATTGGCGGCCTTCGCCGCGCGCGTGGTGGCGGTGGTTCCGCCGGCACCGACGACGTTTTCGATGATGATGGTCTGACCGAGCGTCTGCGCCATATGGCCGGTGACGATGCGAGCGATCACATCGGTCGGCCCGCCTGCCGCAAACGGCACGATCATGGTGATGCTGCGGGTCGGATAGGTTTGAGCCTGCGCCTGTGCAGACAGTGCAAGTCCGACGAGTGCAGCCAGACAGCCGCTCGCCAGGGAGCGTCCATACCATTTCATGGTTAAGTTCCTTCAGCCCTTAGACAAATGCCGGCTCTCTCAAGCCGGCATTTGCGAGTAATATCAGTTCACGCGAAGTCGAACAGACTACAACCTGCGGCGCACCGCCGCAGGTCAGTTCTCGGATTCGACGAACACCTCGTCGCGCTTCTTGCGCAGCGCCGGCAGCACCGTCAGGATCAGCAGTCCGGCCGCGATCGCCATCAGCACCGCGGACAGCGGACGCGTGACGAACACCGACCAGTCGCCGCGCGAGATCAGAAGCGCCCGGCGCAGGTTCTCCTCCATCAGCGGCCCGAGCACCATGCCCAGCAGCAGGGGCGCCGGCTCGAAGTCGTGCTTGATGAGCCAGTATCCGATCAATCCGAACACGCCTGCAATCATGACGTCTGTCGGTGCGTTGTTCACCGAGTAGATGCCGATACAGCAGAAGATCACGATCGACGGGAACATCAGGCGATACGGCACGCGCAGCAGCCGCACCCAGATGCCCACCAGCGGCAGGTTGATGACGAGCAGCATCAGATTGCCGATCCACATCGAGGCGATCATGCCCCAGACGAGGTCGGGTTGCTTCTGCATCACCTGCGGTCCCGGCACGATGCCATGGATGGTCATCGCACCGACCATCAGCGCCATCACCGCGTTCGGCGGAATGCCGAGCGTCAGAAGCGGGATGAACGAGGTTTGCGCGGCGGCATTGTTCGCGCTTTCGGGCGCCGCAACGCCCTGAATCGAGCCGCGACCAAACATCTGGGGCGTCTTCGATATCTTCTTCTCGAGCGTATAGGCCGCGAACGAGGCGATGACGGCGCCGCCGCCCGGCAGGATGCCGAGGATCGAGCCAAGCACCGTCCCGCGTCCTATCGCCGGCGCCGAGTCCTTCAGATCCTTTGCCGTCGGCATCAGGCCGGAGACCTTTTGCTGAACCAGTTGCCGGTCGCTTTCGCCGCCGGCGTCGAGATTGCGGATGATTTCCGCAAAACCGAACAACCCCATCGCCAGCGTGGCAAACCCTAGACCGTCAGCCAGTTCGGGAATGTTGAAAGCCATGCGCGAGGCGCCGGTTTCGATGTCCGATCCCACCATCGACAGCAGCAGCCCCAGCACGATCATCGCGATCGCCTTGAGCACCGAGCCCTTTGCCAGCACGACGGCGAAGATCAGGCCGAGCACCATCAGCGAGAAATATTCGGCAGGGCCGAACGCCAGCGCGAGCTTGGTGAGCGGCGCGCCCAGAAGGGCGATGAGCACGGTCGCGACACAGCCGGCAAAGAACGATCCGATCGCCGCGATCGCCAGCGCCGGACCGGCGCGGCCCTGCTTGGCCATCTGGAAACCGTCGAGCGCCGTGACCACCGACCCCGCCTCGCCGGGAATGTTGACCAGGATCGACGTGGTCGAGCCGCCATACTGCGCACCGTAATAGATGCCGGCCAGCATGATCAGCGCGCCCACCGGCGGCAGGCCGAAGGTGATCGGAAGCAGCATGGCGACGGTGGCGATGGTGCCAATGCCCGGCAGCACGCCGACGAGGGTGCCGACCAGCGCGCCGATCAGGCACAGCAGAATATTGACGGGGATCGGGATCGACATGCCGCCGAGAAATGCAGGCGACCACTGCACGAACTGGAAAACGACGCCGAAGCCGAGTCCAAGGTTTGAAAAAATATCTCCCATCGTAGCCTCAACGGATCAAGAATGTCGGCAGGAGCTGCAAGGGCAGACCGAGCGCATAAGGAAACAAAAGGGCGCAGAACGCCGTCAGGCAGGCGCCGACGACAAGCGCCTCTACCCAACGGGTCTCATGCGAGCCGCAAGCGGCGATCATGAAGCTTGTCATCGCAGCGAAGATCATTCCCATCGGCCGGATCGTGAACGCAAAGGAAAGGATTGCCAGCGACACAAAAAGCGGGCCGCGCCAATGATATTTCGCCAGGTGCTGGCCTTCGGTCAGAACGCCGACGAGCGCGATGGCGGCGCCCAGTCCGAGCAGCAGAAACCCGAACATCCGGGGTGCGGTGCCGGCGCCGAACGAAAACCCGCGCATGCCCTGCAGGTCGCTCGACGCCCAGAGGGCGAACAAGGCGACGGCCATCAACGCGATGCCGCCGATAAAATCCTGCGGTCCGCGAACCCACTTCGGCATGATAGATTTGACCGGCGCTTGGCCCGGCGTAGCACTCATCAATCTCACTCCCCCCAAAAGGCGGGGCTTCTCGCCCGTCGCTTGGATAACTTGTACCTATATGCGTGTCCCGGAAACTGCGTAGCGAGTTTCCTCGGACAACGCCAGCAAAACCCAAAGCGCCCTCGCCCGGGAATATCCTGACAGGCATAGCGACCGGCGTGAATTGGCGCATCTATTCGTACCTGGGCAACGGCCCTGTTCGGAAAGCCATGCAGCGAGGCTGTCCCATCGCAACTTTCGCGGATCACGACGCCGGCAATACCCGCGATCAGATATTTCGCGCGCCCTTGGCGATCCTTGATCACGCGCCGGCCACAATCAGCCCACCGGGCAGCCCCCCTTAAGGGCAAAACCAGGCTGGCTTGGCGGCGAACGGTCGGCCAACGACGTGGCAGCCGGCCGGGAGCCGGCTGCCCGCCGCAATTCAGGAACTGCCCGAAGCCATCCCAATAGCCGTGTGCGCACCCGCCGGTGGCCCTATTTTTCTTCAGACTTGCACCCTATATTGGGGGTGCCGGTTCGCCGGCTATGGAAATAAATGACCGTCGCAATAAACCATTCGGACCCGGGGGCAGTACCCGGCGCCTCCACCCAAGCCCACCCAATTAGTGGGCTTCGGCGGGGGCGAAACAGGATCGACGAGGGCGTAAAGGGCGAGTTTTTTCTCGGTATGGTTCCGCCGTTATCGGGCTATGCAATAGTTGCAAACGACAACTATGCTCCGGTTGCTCAGGCTGCGTAACGCAGTTTGAAAGACCAAGTCTAAAGTCCTAGTGGGTTAAGCTCCGCTAGGCGGGGTTCGGAGGCACCTGGCAACAGAAGCCTCCACTTCATTTTCTTTTGCATTATCCGCCCGGCAGAAGTCTTCTGCCGCAAATTCGACCCGTCACGCCTGCTGACCTTCGGCCCGTGCCGGAGTACCATGGGACAGCAGGGCGAGTCGGGGCACCGGCGGCCACCATTTAACGTAACAGGACCACCATGGCGACCGATCACATCCGTTATGACGTGCTGGCGCGCGACGCGCTGCGCGGGGTGCTGCGCCGCGTGCTGACCGACGCTGCCGAACACGGCCTGCCCGGCGAGCATCATTTCTTCATCACCTTCCTGTCCACCGCCGACGGCGTAAAGCTGTCGCCGCGGCTGCTTGCGCAATATCCGGAGGAGATGACCATCATCCTGCAGCACCAGTTCTGGGATCTGGTGGTGACCGAGGACCGTTTCGAGGTCGGCCTTTCGTTCGGCGGCATTCCGGAGCGGCTGGTGGTTCCGTTCGCCGCGATCAAGAGCTTTCTTGATCCATCCGTCCAGTTCGGCCTGCAGTTCGAACCGTCGGAGGCCATACCCGAAGCGCCGGCGGCAAAGCTGCCCGCCGTTCCCGCTGCCCCAGCCCTGCCCGTCGCCACGGCGCCGGCGCCCGCTGCCGAGAGCGCGGATGAGCCGGAGAAGGCAAGCGAGGGTGCGGAAGTGGTGCGGCTGGATCGTTTCCGCAAGAAATAATCCAAGCGCGAGAAAGTCCGCAACGCTGTAGTGTGCGCGTCCCGCCACTTCACGGTGCAATGGACTTTACGCATGGCTCGGACGAACTCCAAAAACAAATCCACCCGCAGCGAGACCGACAGTTTCGGTCCGATCGACGTTGCCGCCGACCGCTATTGGGGCGCACAGACCGAACGCTCGCGGCAGAACTTCAAGATCGGCCAGGACCGCATGCCGATGCCGATCGTCCATGCGCTCGGCATCGTCAAGCTCGCCTCCGCGCAAACCAACCGGGAACTCGGCCTGCTCGATGCACGCCGCGCCGGCGCCATCACCCGCGCTGCCCGTGAGGTGATCGAGGGCAAGCTCGACGATCATTTTCCGCTGGTGGTCTGGCAGACCGGCTCCGGCACCCAGACCAACATGAACCTCAACGAGGTGATCGCCAACCGGGCCAACGAACTCCTCACCGGCAGGCTCGGCAAGGAGCCGGTGCATCCGAACGATCACGTCAACATGAGCCAGTCGTCGAACGATTCATTTCCGACGGCGATGCACATCGCGGCGGCGCAAGGCATCCTGGCGAACCTGATCCCGGCCTTGAGCGAATTGCATCGCGAGTTGCGCAGGAAGGAAAAGGCATTCGCGAAGATCATCAAGATCGGACGAACCCATACGCAGGACGCGACCCCGCTGACGCTGGGTCAGGAGTTCTCCGGATATGCGACGCAGGTCGAGCTTGGCATCGCGCGACTGCGCGTCGCGGTGAAGGAACTGTTCCCGCTGGCGCAGGGCGGGACCGCCGTCGGCACCGGCCTCAACTCGAAACCGGAATTCGGCAAAAAGTTCGCAAGGGAAGTCGCCAGGCTTACCCGGCTTCCCTTCACCAGCGCGCCGAACAAGTTCGAAGCGCTCGCCTCCAATGATGCCTATGTGCTGGTCCACGGCGCGATCAACTCGGTCGCCACCGGACTGTTCAAGGTCGCCAACGACATTCGCCTGCTGGGGTCGGGCCCGCGCTCCGGCCTTGGCGAATTGATCCTGCCCGAAAACGAGCCAGGCTCGTCGATCATGCCCGGCAAGGTCAACCCGACCCAATGCGAGGCCATCACCATGGTCTGCTGCCAGGTGTTCGGCAACCAGACGACCATCACCGTTGCGGGCAGCCAGGGACATTTCGAATTGAATGTTTACAAACCGGCATTGGCATATTGTATGATAAATTCCATTCAATTGCTGTCGGATGCGACCCGCTCGTTCACGGAACATTGCGTGGTGGGAATACGTGCCGACGAAAAGCGGATTCGCGAATTGATGGAGCGCTCGCTGATGCTGGTCACCGCGCTCGCACCGAAGATCGGATACGACAACGCGGCGAAGGTCGCGAAGACGGCGCATGCGCGCGGAACTACATTGAAGGAAGAGGCCGTGCGATTGGGCTTCGTGAGCGCGGCCGAGTTCGAGCGACTGGTGCAGCCGGACAAAATGACACACCCGGGGTAACGCCTCTCCGGGAAACTACGGATGTGCGATTTAATTGTGGATCATAACACCTAAAGAATTAGGGTGATCATCTATCGCCATCGCGGCGACGCATGGTAGGAGCAGGTATTATTCGGTTTTCGCAGAGCGGAAATAAATTTTTTGATGCTATCCGAGAACATTACACGGGGATTCTGCATGACCATCAAGTTTGCTTTCGCGACGCGCAACGACAATGCTCTGGCCAATGGTTGGTCTTGCCTTCGAGATGCCGGATGATGGAGGCCAGCATGGGCGATGTGGTCAACCTCAAGCGATTCAAGAAGCGAAACGAGCGAGAACAATCGGCCATGCAAGCCGACGCCAACCGGGCGCGCCATGGCAGGACCAAAGCCGAGCGCACACGCGATCAGCAACAGAAGGATCGCGCCGGCGAATTTTTCGACCAGCACAGAATTGATGACGGAGACGCATCATGAAGTCGCCAGTCGTCAAACGCTCGATCGTCGTCGCCGGTCACAAGACCAGCGTCAGCCTCGAGGAAGCCTTCTGGAACGGCATGAAGGAAATTTCGGGCCTGCGAAACATGACGCTGTCCGAACTGGTCGGCGAGATCGACGGCAACCGCCAGCAGGGAAATCTGTCCTCGGCGATCCGTCTCTTCGTGCTCGACTATTTCCGCACACGCGCGATGCCGCCGCCTGCGGCGCCGGACGGACCACGGCCGCAGGCCTGATCGTCGCTTCAGGCGTGCGCATCGCAAGGCGCGCCTGCCGCGATACGCCGTAACGCTCAATCAACAGAGCTCGGTTCTCAGTAGACGAGCCCGGTGCCGGGCGGCTTTTCGAGCGCCACGGCCAGCGACCGGTACTCCTCGCAACCGGTCCCGCAGAGCGCCGCGATCCGACTCAGGTGATACGACGCCTGGTCGCGATTGCCCTGCTCGATTTGCCACAGCCCGTAATACTGCCAGGTCAGCACGTGGTTCGGGTCCGCCTTCAACGCGCGCTCGTACCAGGTCTGCGAGACCTTGTAGTCGCCGAGCTTGCGGTAGGAGTAGCCGATCAGATTGGCGACGCTCGCATTGTCGTCGTGACCGAGCGCCTTCAGCCGCTCGATCGCACCGGCATAATCGCCGCGCTGATAGATCGTCGCATGGGCTGCACGGTATCCTTCCCGAAAGGCTGCATCGTCGATACCCGACTGCTTGTCGGTCTTCTTTTTGGCTTTGGATGTCGACTTGGACGTGGACCTTGGAACAGACCTGGTCTGCTGCGGCGGCGGTGGCGGCGGCATGGCGGAAGGCGGATCGCCTCCTCCTCCTCCGGCCGCAAAGACCGGGACAATTGGCGGCGAAACCATCAACGCCATCGAAAACATGGTCAGCATTGCTAACTTAATTGCCGATCTGATCATGCGAACCTCCGGTTTTCCAGAAAGAGAATCCACGGTCCAGCCGCAGTGATAGACCCCGCCGGACACAAAACATTCCCGAAGAAGTTTCGCGCTCTGGACGAGCGCAGCCGATGCAGATAATCGATGGCTGGCTGCGGCCACGCTGAGCAAGCCCGGCTGGAGCCGGCAACCCCGTTACCGAGAGACCCTGGAGAGAGAAATGGACATCGCAAGGCCGACCGCTCCGCGACCCCTGTCCATTTCGGAAGTTCTCCATGGCTGCCTTTCTCATTCTGGATTCCATCTCCCTCGTCACGCCTGACGGACGCTCCCTGTTCGATGGATTGACGCTCGCCCTCGGGCGGGAACGCACCGCCGTCGTCGGCCGCAACGGCTCCGGCAAATCCACCCTGCTGCGGTTGATCGCAGGCGACATCGCCCCCTCAGGCGGGTCGCTGCAGCGCATCGGCCGGGTCGGCATGCTCGCGCAACTGGCCGATGAACGCCTGACCGTCAGCGAGGCGCTCGGCGTCGCTGAAGCGCTCGCGCGCTTGCATCGGCTCGAAGCCGGCGAAGGCTCGCTCGACGACGCGACCGATGCGGACTGGACGCTACCCGCCAGGATGCAGACGGCACTGAATGACGCCGGCCTGCCATCGTTGCCCCAGCATCGTCCAATCGCCTCGCTGAGCGGGGGCGAACGAACCCGCGTCGCGCTGGCGCGCCTCCTGATCGAGACACCGGACGTGCTGCTGCTCGACGAGCCCACCAACAACCTCGATGCCGACGGCAGGCTCGCGGTCGCGCAGTTGCTCGAGCGCTGGCAGGGCGGCATCCTCGTCGCCAGCCACGATCGCGCGCTGCTGGAGCGCGTCGACCGCATCGTCGAGCTGACGCCCATCGGCGTCACCATATTCGGCGGCGCGTGGCCGGCCTTCGCCGAGGCGCGCGACGCCGCGCGCGACCGCGCCGAGGCCGACCTCGATCATGCAACGGACGCCTTGCGCAATACGGAGCGCACTCTTCAGAAGGCGCGAGAAAGGAAGTCCCGTCGCGACAAGGCCGGCCGCGCCTGGCGCGCCAAGGGCATCGAAGACAAGATGTTCATGGACCGCGAGAAGGAGCGCGCCGAGAACAGCGCCGCGCGTGAAAACCGCCTCGCCGATCGAATGATGGGCGAACGCGCCGAGGCGCTGGAAGCCGCGCGCGCCCGGGTCGAAATCGTGACGCCGCTTGCAATCGATCTGCCGCGAACCAACCTGCCCGGCGGCCGCGAACTGATCGCCTTCAGGGACGTGGCGATGGCCTTCGGCGAGCGCCATCTGTTTGGGCCGCTCTCATTCGACGTCCACGGGCCCGAGCGGATCGCGATCCGCGGCATCAACGGCTCCGGCAAGACCACATTGTTTCGCCTGATCACCGGCGAGCTTGCGCCTTTGCGCGGAGACATCGATCGTCGCACCGATCGCATCGCCGTGCTCGACCAGCATGTCGGCCTGCTCGACCCGGCAGCGAGCATTCTCGACAATCTGCGCCGCCTCAATCCAGAACTCACCGCGAACGAGGCCCACGCGACGCTGGCGCGGTTCGCCTTCCGCAACCGCGCAGCATTGCAGATCGCGGGCACACTGTCGGGCGGCGAGCGCCTGCGCGCCGGAATGGCCTGCGCGTTCGCGCGACCGCAACCGCCCTATTTGCTGCTGCTGGACGAGCCGACCAACCATCTCGATCTCGCATCGATCGAGGAATTGGAAAACGCGCTTGCACCATTCGACGGCGCGCTGATCGCGATCAGCCACGACGAAGCGTTCTTGCGCGCGATCGGAATCGAACGGGAGATCGTGCTGTGAAGTTGGCGGCTAATTGCTGTTTTGCAGCGCCGGTCGCGGCGGCGGATTGGCGACTTGCGGTGTCAGCGCGAGCGGTGGCCGCAGTCTCGGTTTCGCAGCGCCTGGCGCGGGCTTGACGTCGATCGGCGGCGGCAGTGGCGCAACCTGCCCCGCGACGGGCGCCGGCGGCGTCGGCGTTTGCGGCCCATTGACCACGGGCGGCGGCGCAGGCGGGCGCGGCGCAGCCTTCTGTTTCGTGGGAGGCCGGCGCTGGCCTGGCGCTGGCACCGGCGCCGCGCTGGGCGCCGGCGTTATTTCCAGAGGCGTCTGCACTTCCAGGGGCGGCAGCGATATCGGCGCCGGCATCGGCGGCGGCGGTTCGCCGCGCTCAATGGCGTCGAGCCGTCGGGTCTCATAGTCGATCGCCCGCACCGAGAGCCAGGAGGACAGTGCCGTGACGTCGACGCTGCGCGTGAGCGCATCGGGCGTCCCGGCCGCGAACAATTGAATCTCCGGCCGCCCGGTCGTCGCCGTAAGCGAAATCGCGGCGCGAATATCGGCCTGGTCGGCCGGAATGTCGTAGCCGCCGGAGATGATCGCCTTTACGCCCGTGGCATCGAGCGTGGTGGCACCAACGCGAAGCCGGCCATCCCGGATGGTGAACGGAATTTGCGCCGAAGGAATCGCGAGCGTACCGGCCAGAAGCGCGGGCTCGACGATCTGCTTCAACCTGGCATCGTCCTTCACCTGCCCGCCGTCGCTGGCGCGCACCGCCACCTCGAAGGCGCGCAGATCGAGGCCGGCGAATTTCGCCTGCTCCAGCGTCAGCGTGCCGCTGCCGGACAGCGCGCCCGCCAGCGCCGACGCGCTGCGACCCTGGCTGGTCAGCGTCATCTGCATCGAGGCGCGGCCCGCAGGCATCGCGAGATTGCGATAGCGCAGCGCCGTGCCGTCAACGCCGGCGAATTCGACGCGGGCGTTCAGATTGATTCCGTTCGCGCCCGGCCTCGCATCGACGTTCGCGGTGACATCGCCGCCGCCGATCGTGCCCTTGACGGCATCGAATGTCAGCGACTGGCCGTCGCTCTTGACGATCCCGCTTACCGGCTGGAATTCGCTCCCGCCGGGCAGCAGCCCCCGCAATGCCTGGAACGCGACCTGACCGCGCCAGCCCTTCATGAACCCGGCGCCGAGCGGCTCGGCGGCGTCGTGTCCGGCCGCTCCCAGCGCCAGCGCAAAGGCTGGCGCCAACGCCAGCTGGTCGGCGCCGATTTCGCCCTCGATGTTTTTCTCCTGGCCCAGCGTGACCGCGAGACGTCCGCGCAGCCGCGAACCGGCAATGCTGCTGTCGAGATCGTCCAACGTCAGGCTGTTACCCGCGAGCGTGATGCGCGAGGACAGGCCGATATTCTGCGCCAGCGTATCTCCCTGCTTGAGCTCGAGCAGCGGCCCGAGGTCGGCGCTGCGAACTTTCAGGCTGAGACTGGCCTTGGCCTCCGGTGCCCAAGGTTCGGCAGCGCCATCCGCGTCGGCATCCAGTCCCGTGCCCGATATCCTTGCCTTCAGCCGGAGCGGCGCACCCCAGGCGCCCGTCGCGGTGCCCTCGAACTGGGCCGGGCCTTCGCCGGCCGTGACGGTGCGATCGAGGCCAAGCAGCGCGATCAATGCGCGGCCCTGAGCGGAATACAGTTTCGTCTCCACCCCGATCTCGCTGCGCCTGAGCGCTGCGAGATCGATGCCGTGAATTACCGCGATGGCCGGCTCGGCAGTGACGACGGCCATGCCCTCGAGCTGCGGCGCTTCGAGTTCGACGACCGCGCGCGCATGGGCGCGGTCGGCCTTTCGGGCGTTCTTGTCGACGTCGAGCGTCAGTTTCACGCTCGCCGGGCCGGACGCCGTCCCCATCGCATCGATCCGCGCGGCCAGCGCCGGCGCGAACGGCGAGATCAAGGCGGTCATCCGGTCAAGCGAGGCGGCGCTGGTATCGAGCACTAGTTTTCCCGTCACATTGACGCGGTCGAAATTGCCCGTGCCTTCGAGCGTCACGCTGTCGGGCTGGCCGATCTTGAGCTGGTCGAGCGACAGCGTTTTCGGCGAATAGCCGAACTTGACGAGCAACGGGCGCATTTCCTGGCCGGCCGAAATGGCACGGCCGACATCGAGCGAAAGCTGCCCTTCGTCGGGCCATTCGCCTTGCGGGCCGGCCAGGGAGCGCACGAGGGCGGTTGCGGCATCGAGATCGAGACGCGCGGCCTTCAATTCGGCGGAAATCCGCGAGCCGCTGCCCGCCTGGCGGTGCGACACCGCAACCTGCCCCTCGACCGTGCCGCCATCGATCTCGGCCTTCATGGCGCCGATGGCAAATCCATCGGGCGCCACGGTGACGTCGCCGCGGAGCCGCAGCGGCTTCTGGCTGCGATAGCCGATATCGCCGCGGCCCTGCAGCCAGGTCATCAGCGCATCGGGATCGGCCGATTCGATGTTGAGTGCGGCCTTGAACCGCTCCGACGCCGCACCTTGCATGGCTCCCTCGCTCAGCAAGACCTTGGTCGCGCCGGGCGCACGGAACTCCAGCCGGTGGGCCCGCCATGATTGGGCATCGCCATGCAGTTCGGCCGAGATGTCCTGCAGCGGACGGCCACCCAGCGTGACCTGCTCGGAGGCGACTTCGATTTGCGCCGGGATCGGTAGATACGGGACCCCTGCGGCCACCGCCCGTAGCGCCGGCCAGGCGCGGATCGGATCAGAGGGAGCATTGTCCTTGGAGTTGTCCTTGGCGATGAACCTGTCGGCGTCGAACTGGCGGGCCGACAGCGCCGCGCGCAGCAGCGGCGTCGCGCCGAAGCGGATATCGCCATTGCCGGCAAGTTTCAGCGCGCGCTCCTCGGCACCATAGGTCACCTCGACCTGTTCGAGCCGGGCCGCGGAATAATCGGCCTTCACCTTGGACGTGACGCGCCACGGCAGTTCGTCGCTCCTGCCCTTCTGAAGGGGAACACCGAATGTCACCGCGCCTTCGAAGCGCGGCGCGCGGGCGTCGAAATTCAGGATGCCGTCCAGATCGGCCGCGAATGCACGCTGGCCCGGGTCGATATTGACGTGGATGCGGGTACCGTTGCCGTCCGGCCCCTGCCCCGACGAGATGCGGAACGGGTAGCGTATGTCCGACAGCGTGAAGTTGCCGTCCCCGCGGACCGAGCCCGCCAGCGAGCGGACGTCGCCGCTGAAGGCGATGTCGTCCAGTTCGAGCGTGCTGCGGCTGGCGGCGTCATGGAGAGCAATGCGGCCGGTCAGATTGAGGCGGTCGATCGCCAGCGAGCCCAGATTGACCGCTCCCGTCGTCGCCGGCCAGTCGATGCGGCCCTTCGCATCGAGGCCGAGATCGAGCGACATGCCGTTGATGGTCAGCTCGGTGGCGCGGACCTCGCCGCGCATCAGCGAACCGAGGCTGAACTCGACGTCGAGCTTGCCGGCGCGCACCTTGCCGAGATCGTTGGCGCCGCCGACCATCACCGAGCGCAGCTGCAGCGATGGCGCCGGCAGCAGGCGGGCGTCAAGCTTGCCGCCGACCCGGACCGGCGCGCCGATGATCCGCGTCGCCTCGGCCTCGAACTGCGGCCGGAACTGGTTCCAGTCGATGAAATACGGCCCGATGAGCGCGGCCACCAGTGCAATGATGAAAGCGATTGCCAGGCCGAGCAGCGTCGTCTGCACGGTGTCTCCCCTTGAACCGCCCCGGCGCAGGCCAGCCACGCCGAACCGGGCGCCAGAGCAGCCCGGAATATAGAGACTAGTTTGCCGAAGTCACAGCGCCAAGCTGCCCGCCATCCACTGCGCTCCGACCAAGGGAGCGAGAGGCCAAAACGCAATGATCGGACTGCTACCAGCTTGCAGGCAGGCGCTTGAGGCCGCGCAGCACGAAGGTCGGCCGCCATTCCGGATTGACAGCGTCATCCAGCCGCAGGTCCGGCAGCCGGCGCAGCAGGGTCGAGATCGCGACCTCCGCCTCGATTCGCGCCAGTTGGGCCCCGAGGCAGAAGTGGATGCCGCCGCCAAAGGACAGCGGCTTGACGTTGGGCCGGGTAATATCGAGCCGCTCGGGGTGATCAGGATACACTGCCGGATCGTGATTGGCCGAGCCCAGCAGGCACAGCACGCTCTCGCCCTTCGGGATGCGCTTGCCGCCGAGGTCGTCGATGTCTTCCAGCGCCACCCGGCCGGTCAGTTGCACCGAGGAATCGTAGCGCAGGAATTCCTCGATCGCGTTGGTGATCAGTTCGGGCCTGGCCTTGAGCAGCGCGAGTTGGTCGGGATTGCGATGGAGCGCCAGCAGGCCGTTGCCGATCAGGTTGACGGTGGTCTCGTGGCCTGCGCCGAATAGCAATATAATGTTGGCGGTCAGTTCCTCGTTGGTGAGCTTGCTGCCATCCTCCTCGGCCTGCACCAGTTGCGTGGTCAGGTCATCGCCGGGATTCTTGCGCCGCAGCTCGAACAATTGCTGGAAATACATCGCCGCCATCGCATTGCCGGCATTGCCCTGCTTGATCTCCTCGGGCGTGAGCGGCACCGGATCGAGCAGCCGTCCGCCGTCGCGCGAACCGGCATAAAACGCCTCGCGATGCTCCTCGGGAATTCCGAGCATGTCGCAGATGATGGTGACCGGGAGGCGGAACGCGAAATCCTCGATCAGGTCCATCCTGCCCTGCGGGATGATGCGATCGAGCGTCTCGTCGACGATCTGCTGGATGCGCGGGCGCATGTCCTCGACCCGGCGCGCCGTGAAGGCCTTCACCACCAGCCCGCGCAGGCGGGTGTGGTCCGGCGGATCCTGCTGCAGCATCCAGTGGCTCATGCTGCGGAACACCGGTTCGTCCATGATCTTGGGGCCGTAGCGGCGGATGGTGCGCTCGACATAGTCCTTGCCGAACCGCTTGTCGCGCATCACGAGGCTGGCCTCGGCATGGCGGCTGGCGACGTACATGCCGAGCGGCGTCAGGTGCACCGGATCGGTGGTGCGCATCCGCTCGTAATGGGGATAGGGATTGCGAATGAAGTCGGGGGAAAGCGGATTGAACAACGGCGCGCCAGTCGCTGGCTGAACTTGCTCGTTCATGATGACCTCAATCGGTTGCCACGCTTGATTGCGTGTGCGCGTTTTCATCCCCAGAATTCGATACACTGTTGTATCGAGTTGCATTCTGCCGTAAAATGCTCCGATGTCAAGAGTCCGGACCAGACCCACCAGGGACGATACCCGCGAGAAACTGTTCGAAGCGGCGGCGCGCGTGTTCGAGGAACAGGGCATCGGCGGCGCCAGCATCGAGATCATCGCGGCCGCCGCCGGCTTCACGCGCGGCGCCTTCTATTCGAATTTCAAGAGCAAGGACGAACTGATCATCGCGATGCTCGAGGATCACGTCGAGCGATCGATCGCGCGCATGCACGATCTGCTCGCCGAGCATAGAACGCCTGCGGATTTCATCGAAGCGCTGAAGACGATGGACCGCAACCGGCAGGATCCGCTCGGCCGCTCTCCGCTTCTGCACATGGAGATGATCCTGTTCGTGGCGCGCGCCGAAAAGCGCAGACCCGAACTCGCCAAGCGCCTGCGCGCCCGGCGCAAACTGGTCACCGACATCGTCGAGACCACGTCGAAGAGCATCGGAAGGAACGAATCACTGAGCCCGGTCTGGAACGGCGCGATCCTGCTGGCGCTGGAGGACGGATTTCGTCTGCACCGGCTGATCGATCCGGAGACCACGCCGGCCGACGGCTTCCTGCGAGCCATCGGCGATCTGCAGCGATGGGAAGCTTGCCACGCCGAGAAAAAATTCTGAACTTGTCTAGCCGAGGCTTCGGCCCTGCACCTTGTGCATTTGCCCCGCGACCGCCCTCACCTTGCCCGGCGATGCCTGCCAGATCGCGATCGCCGACAGAACGCTGATGGCGATGCCGATGGCAAACGCCAGCGTATAAGTGCCGGAGAGATCGTACAGCAACCCCGTCGCCCACGGGCCTGCGGCGCCTCCGGCCAGTGCGGCCAGCATGATGGTGCCGAAAATGCTGCCATACTGCTTGCCCTGAAAAATCTCCAGGACCACCGGCCCCATTACCGACGTCAGGCCGTAGCCGAGCGCGCCTTGCGTGACGATCATCAGATAGACCAGCGGCAGCACCGGCGCGGAGTTCAAGGCGATCAGCGCGGCGAAGCAGATCGCAAAGCCGGCACAGCTGATCGCCCAGATCCATTCGCGCCCGATGCGGTCGGAGAGATGCCCGAGCCAGATCTGTCCGGGAATCCCGAGCAGGCTGACGACGCCGAGCGCCCACACCGCGACATTCGGGCTGAAGCCGATATCAAGCAGGAATTTGGTCTGGTGCACCTGCACCGCGTACCAGATGTAAAGGCCGGAGAAGTAGCCGATCGCGATCCACCAGAACCGCGCGGTGCGCATCGCGCGGCGCAGCGTCCAGTCGGTCGCAGCCCAGACGGGATCGACGACATTCGAGACGGGCGCGGCCGATGTCGCGCTCGGCGCGGCGTCGCCGTCCGGCCGCAGGCCGATATCCTCGGGCCGCTTGTGCAGCAGGAGGTTGATCGGCGCAAGCACGACAAGGATGAGAATGCCCATCGCCGTGCAGGCCGTGCGCCATCCGGTCTGCTCGATCATGTGCTGCACCCACGGCAGCAGCGTCACCGAGCCGATGCCGACGCCGGCAAAGGCGAGCCCGATCGCCAGCCCGCGGCGGCGGATGAACCAGTTCGGCAGGAACAGCGACTGGCCGGAATAGCCGAGGCAGACGCTCCCGGCCCCCACCAGCACGCCGATGGTGAGATAGAGATGCCATGGCTGCGTCGTCAGCGGCGCCAGCAACAACCCGCCGCCCATCAGCGCGACGCCAAGCTCCATCACCCCGCGCGGACCGAACCGATCCATCATGCGGCCGATCAGCGGACTGACGACGGCGGATACCACAAAGCCGAACGAGAAGGCACCGGCGGTGAGGCCACGCTCCCACCCGAACTCGCCGATAATCGGCGGAAAGAACAGCGAGAACGCGGTCCGCGCATTGACGCCGATCGCCATGGTGACAAAGGTCACCGCAACGATCAGCCAGCCGTAGAAGAAGGGGAGCCGCATCAGCGCGTTTCCATCTTGAGCCGCGTGAATGCGGATTGTCCTGTGCACCTCACGCTGGCACCCGCCGTTTGGGCGGTCAAGGACGCCGCGTCCAAGTGCTGGCGTTGACGGCGCCCACCGGAACCTCGCCGGCTGCAATCTTCTCCACCTGCCTCACCGTCTCCAGCGCCTGGCTCTCGATCGCCGGCGGCGTCAGGCCGCCGATGTGGGGCGTGGCGACGACGTTCGGGAGTTTCGCCAGCTCCGGCGTCGGCATCTGGTCGAGCGCGCGGCCGACATCCATCGCCGCGCCGGCGATGCGGTTTTCGCGCAATGCCGTGGCCAGTGCCGCCTCGTCGACGAGATTGCCGCGCGACAGGTTGATGAAGAAGGCATGCCGCTGCATCCGCGCCAGCGCCGCCTGTCCGATCAGGTTTTCGGTCTGCTCGTTGGCGATGGCGAGGCAGACGACATAGTCGGCGCGGCCGAGCAGGTCGTCGAGCGGCACATGCTGGATGCGGCCATCGCTGACGGTCGCGAAGGGATCGGCGACCAGCACTTCCATGCCCAGCACCTCGCCAACATCGGCGAGGTAGCGGCCGATGCTGCCATAGCCGATGATGCCGAGGCGGCTGCCGGCCAGTTGCCGGCCCATGACGACTTCAGGCCTGCGCCCGGCATGGTAATCCGCCGTCGCGCGCGAGACGCCGCGCGACAGGTCCACCATGAAGCCGATCGCCAGCTCCGCGACCGACTGGATGAAGCCGGGGCCGGCCCGCGTCACAAGTACACCGGCAGCGGATGCAGCATTGACATCGACATTGCGGATATCGACGGCGCAGCGGACGAAGGCGCGCAGCTTCGGCAACGCCGGAAATATTTCGCCCGGCCCCGCGGTCAGCCGGTCGGCGACGATGATGTCGACATCGCGCGCGGCCTCGATCAGGCCGGCCGCATCGAGCGCGTCGCTGGCTTCATGCAGCTTCACCGGCGCAATTTCCTGGAGTCCCTTCAGGCTGCGCTCGCCATAATACTGGCTCCTCGCCTGCGGCGTATGAGTCAACAGGATTTTCAACGCTTCCCTCGTCAGGACGCCAAGACGTGCGGCATTGCGGCCGGCACATCTACGGCCAAACGGAAGCCTGATGCAAGGCAACGCGGTTCGCGAGACTACTTGGTGCGCGCGATCGTGGTGCCGTCCCACGCTTCGCCGGCCGGATTTTCGAGCTGTTGCCGGCACCGCGCGATCATCACCTCTGACGCTGCGTCGTCATGCCGGATTTCCAGCACCTTCTGGAACGCCGCGACCGCGGCGGTGAAGTCACCCGCGCGCCAGGCCGCGAGCCCGGCCTCGTAGGCGCCGACCCATTCCGGTCTCGCATCGAATTCGCCGGCCATGCCCAGCAATTCGTAGATCTGCAGTCCGCCGGCGCGGCCATAGACCGCCAGCCTGTCGAGTTCGCGAACCACGATGCGGTCGCCCGCGAGCCTTAGCGTTTCGGGGCCGATGATGATTGTGGTGCCGTATACCTTGTTGGTGCTCTCGAGGCGACTTGCGATGTTCACGGCGTCGCCGATCACGGTGTAGTTCAACCGGACTTCCGATCCGATATTGCCGACAAGCATGTCGCCGGAATTGATGCCGATGCGGATCTTCACGGGCTTGCCGTGGTCGTCCATCAGACCCGCCTCTGCTACCGCGCGCTGACATTCCAGCGCGGCGCGGCAACAATCGACGGCGTGATCGGGATTTGGCGACGGCGCGCCCCAGAACGCCATCACCGCGTCGCCGATGAACTTGTCGATGGTGCCGTTGTGGTTCTGGATCTGCGCCGAGACGCCGTCGAAATAGCGCGACAGCAGCGGGATGATGCGGTCGCCGAGCCGTTCCGACATCCCGGTGAAGCCGGCGAGGTCGATGAACATCACGCTCATCGGCCGTACCGCGCCGCCGAGGCGCGCCCCGTCGCCGTCGCTGACCAGGCGCCTGACCAGGTCGGCCGGAATGTACTTCCGGAACGCCGCGAGCCCCTGCGCCATGTCGCCGATGGCGCCGGAAAGGTTCTCGATCTCGGTCAGCCGCGACGGATGCCGCTGCACCTTGTCGAGATCGAAGCGCTCGACATGCCTGATCTCGTTGACCACCTTGATCAGGGGCGCTGCGATGAGCCGCTGGGCGAGCCATGCCGACAACAGTCCCGCGAACACGATCAGGAACGCCAGGCCGATCATCAGATTCCGGATCGTCATCTGCACCGGCCCAAGGAATTCCGACTCGGGCACCACTGTCACCAGCGACCAGCCCGGAAACGAAATCGGTGTAATGACGGCCTGGTAGGCCTTGCCGTCCCGCGTTACCATCGTGTTGAACGGTTGTCCTTCACCGGGCTCGTAAGCGGTGGCGTTCCGGATCGCATCGACAGCGATCGGAAACAGCGGATGATCGGTTTTCAGCGCAACCAGCTCGCTGGCATCGGGATCGGGCGAGGCCACCACCTTGCCGTCCCGCTCGAGGATGAAGGCGCCGGCGGATTTTCCGACCGTGAGCTGCGACAGGAAGCTGGAGACGCGGGTCAGTTCGATGATGATCGCGACCACGCCGGCCGGCTTGCCGTCGATCGCGACTGGAGCGGAAAAGGCCGCCGCCAGCCGTTCACCGCGCGGATGCGCCGTCAGCGTCGACCAGTACTCGTCGTCAGTCTGGCGGGCGACCCGAAACCAGTCCTGTTCCGTCACGGAATAATCGGTCTGTTCGGACCAGCTGGCCTTGAGCTTGAGATCGTTGCCGACGAATTCGTAGCGATTGATGCGCAGATCGCTGTCGGGCGCGATCTCGAGCATTTCGATGACGTTGTCGCCCAGCTTGTGCCCGGCAAAGAACGATCCGTCAGGCCATCCGAATGCCACCCAGGAGATGGTCGGCTGCGATAGCAATTGCGACCGGAACACGACCTCGCGCTTTCGCCCATCGCGCGGGTCGAATACCTTCTCGGCGAGCAGCGTTCGTACCGCCGACATCGACGATCGCGCCTCCGACGTGACCGACTGCAATTCATCGCCGACGGCTGAAACAATCTGGTCGTTGATGGTGCTGGCGAGCGTCTGGCTGACCCCTTGGGCGGTGCGCCACCACAACAGATGCACGCCGACGGCGCTGACGACGATCGACGTCAGGACGAGGGCCGAAATGGCGCTGCGGATGCCGAGGCGCATGAAGAGATCCAGGTTCGCGGGGGCCAGTTACCGCTATACGAAACCATACCAGCGTCTGTTTCCCCGGCGAGGCCAATTCAGTGCCACCGGACACAGCTCTGTGACCGGAGTGGGGCTGGAGCTCCGGCGAAACTTACCGATTGCCTGTTCCGTACAAGCCAGGAGGGCGCTATGCCTTGCCGTAATTCTCGAAGGTCATGCAATGCACGATGTATCCATCCCGGCGGCCCTGATTGCCGGTCTTGTCAGCTTTCTGTCGCCCTGCGTGCTGCCGCTGGTGCCGCCCTATCTGATCTATCTCACCGGCGCGACCATCGAGCACGTCGCCAGCGACGAGAAGATCGAGACCTCCAAGCGCGCCGTGATGGCATCGGCGGTGCTGTTCGTGCTCGGCTTTTCCACGGTGTTCGTGGCACTCGGCGCCAGCGCCTCCCTCGTCGGCGGGCTGATCCGCGCCTGGTCGGCGCAGCTCTCGATCGTGGCCGGCATCGTGATCATCATCATGGGCCTGCATTTCCTCGGCCTGACCCGGATCAGCCTGCTGATGCGCGAAGGCCGGATGCCGATGCCGAAACCGGTCGGCCTGTGGGGCGCCTATGCCATGGGACTGGCCTTCGCGTTCGGCTGGACGCCCTGCATCGGGCCGATCCTGGCGGCGATCCTGTCGATTGCGGCCGCGGAAGCCACGGTGGCCAAGGGCGCCGGCCTGCTCGCGGTCTATTCCGCCGGCCTTGGAATCCCGTTCCTGCTCGCCGCCTTCATGATCGAGCAGTTCTCCTCGCTGTTCGCGCGAATGAAGCGACATCTCAGCAAGGTGGAGCATGCCATGGGCATCCTGATGGTCATCACCGGGATCGGCTTCCTGACCGGCTCCATCACCAGCATCAGCATCTGGCTGCTGGAGACCTTCCCCGCCCTGCAAAATTTCGGCTAGCCCCGTAACAAGCGGGACGGCCATTACGAAATTCCAGCCAGAACAGATTGCCGCGACCGCGGCGCTTTCGCGCGCGCCGGATTTGACGCGCCGCGGGTCGCGGCCTAGCGCGATCAAATACTTGAAGGGTGGTTCGCATGCATTTTGTCATCAATCTTCTCATCCTGCTGCCCGCACAGATCGCATCGTATTTTGCCTGGGCCGGGCCGCTGATCATGCGACTGGTCGTCGGCTACACCTTCATGCTGGCCGGCTGGGGGAAGCTGACCCACCTGGAGCAGGTGACCGAAAACTTTGCCGGCTGGGGCATCCCGTTTCCGAACATCCTCACCCCGTTCGTGTCGGCGGTCGAATGCGTCGGCGGCGCGATGCTGATCCTTGGCCTGTTCACCCGCATTCCGGCTGCGATGCTCGCGGTGGTCATGCTCGTCGCCATCAAGGCGGCGAAATGGGGCGACGTCGACTCGCTGGAGACGCTGCTCGGCTTCGAGGAAGCGGCCTATTTCGGCGCCTTCATGTGGCTTGCGATCGCCGGCCCCGGCGCCGCCTCGCTGGACCGGCTGCTGCTGAATGCGACCGGACATGGCAAGCAATCGACCTGAGCTCACAATCCCGTGACGGCGCCGAAAAGCTGAGCCCGGATTTCGCGTGCCGCGTAGCTGTCGAAACGCCAGCTTCCGGGAGCTACCATGAAACTCGTCCGCATCGCCGCCATCGCCATCGCCGCCCTCGCCGCGTCTCCGTCGCTCGCCAGCGACGGCCCCAAATGGAGCGAATGGAACGACGACCTGTTCGCCCGCGCCGCCGCCGAGAAGCGCTTCGTCATTCTCGATCTCGAGGCGGTGTGGTGCCACTGGTGCCACGTCATGGAGCGGACGACCTACGCCAATCCCGAGGTCAAGGAATTGCTCGCGGCGAAGTATCTGCCGGTACGGGTCGATCAGGACGCCAATCCCGATCTGTCGAGCCGCTACGGCGACTGGGGCTGGCCAGCGACCATCGTGTTCGGCCCCGATGGCACCGAGATCGCCAAGATCAGGGGCTACATCGAGCCCGAACGGATGCAGGCGCTGCTGAAGGCCATCATCGACGATCCCACGCCGGGCCCGTCGGTCGGCGAGGCTTTCGAGGTCAAGCCGTCGTTGTCAGCGTTTCTCGGCAAGGAGCAGCGCGCGGCGCTGACGAAGACTTTCGACGAATCCTTTGATGAACAACTCGGAGGCTGGGGCGAGAACCAGAAATACATCGACGCCGACAGCATGGACCTTGCCATCACCCGCGCCGAAGCCGGCGACGCCACATCGATCAAGCGCGCCCGGCAGACGCTCGACGCGGCCATCGCGCTGATCGATCCGGTCTGGGGCGGCGTGTACCAATATTCCGAGGGCGGCTCCTGGACCAAAGCCCACTTTGAAAAAATCATTTCGTTCCAGGCGCAATACCTCCGGCAGTACAGCCAGGCCTATGCGCTGTGGCAGGATCCGAAATATCTCGCCGCCGCGCGCGACATCGAACGCTACGTCGCAGCTTTCCTCACCGGCCCCGAAGGCGCATTCTATGTCAGCCAGGACGCCGATCTCGACCACGACACCGACGGACACAAATATTATGCGCTGCCGGATGCCGAGCGCCGCAAGCTCGGAATGCCGCGCATCGATCGGAATATGTATGCGCGCGAAAACGGCTGGGCAATTTCAGCATTTGCAGCCTATTACAACGTCACCAACGATCCGCAGGCGCTGGCGATCGCCGAGCGCGCCGCGAGATGGGTGATCGACAACCGCGCGCTGCCGGATGGCGGCTTTCGTCATGGCGAGAAGGATCGCGGCGGTCCCTTCCTCGGCGACACGCTGGCGATGGGTCAGGCCTTCCTCGATCTCTACGGCGCCACCGGCAGCCGCGAATGGCTCGTCGCCGCAGCGAAGGCCGGCGATTTCGTCGCGACTTTCAGGGATGAAGCCGGTGGCTTCGTCACATCGAAAACGGCGGAGGGCAAGACCGGCGTGCTCGCGAAGCCTGCCAAGCTGATCGACGACCAGGTACAGGTCGCGCGCTTCATGAACCTGCTCAACCGCTACTTTGGCGAGGAACGCTATCGCGAGCAGGCGTCGCATGCGATGCGCTATCTCGCCAGCGCTTCAGCCGGGATGATACGGCCCCTGCCCGGCGTATTGCTGGCCGACGAGGAACTCGCGGTCGAGCCGACGCACATGACCATCGTGGGAAGCAAGGAAGATGCCCGCGCGAAAACCTTGCACGCTCTGGCCCGCGCTTTGCCGGCCCGCTACAAGCGCCTGGAATGGCTGGACCTGCGCGAGGGCAAGCTGCCCAACCCCGACGTGGAATATCCCGACCTCGGCGAGCCCGCCGCGTTCGCCTGCAGCAACCGCATCTGTTCGTTCCCGTCCTTCAACGCCGAGGAACTCAAGGCCACGGTGACGCAAATGGCGAAACTGAAGCCGGCACGAGCTGAGCAACCTGTTGTGCAGCGCAACTGATCGGGTCGAGACTCCGGCTAATCGCTTGAAGCCATGAAGGTTCTCCGGCGCCCGGGATTCGTGCGCACCGCAACGAAATACTCTCGCAGCGCCGGGGTTAGACAGCAGCGGAATGTCCCGTCCAAAAAAAGAAAAATTTCTCATGAAACTCTGTAACCAAATCGCCTCCTACCCCGTAGCTGGCTCTGGATGAGCACTCAATCACGGAGACCAACTTCCTTCCGGAAGACCGCCGCGACCTGATTGGCATCCATGTCCCCCTGCGTTGTGCGGGTCTGTGATCTCACGATCAACGGATGCTGGCAGCGTCACGTCCCGTCTTCAAACAATCATCGAGGAGATCGTCATGAAGTTGAATTCCAAGTCCGGCGCCACGCTCGCCGCCGCCGCTGCGACCCTGTTCCTGGCTGGCGCTGTCGTGTCGACGGGGTCGACGGCGGCAAACGCGGCTGCGGGCAAGTGCATGGCCGGCAACGCCTGCAAGGGCCAGAGCGCCTGCAAGGGCTCGGCCAATGCCTGCAAGGGCCAGAACGCCTGCAAGGGCACCGGTTTCTCGATGGCCTCTGAAAAGGAATGCGCCGCCAAGGGCGCCAAGTTCGTCAAGGGTTGATCGATCAGATCGACAAGGGGGGCTCGGCGTTGCCGGGCCCTCGCCGTTTCGACCGCGCGGCCGGAAATAAAGTCGGAAGGCCGCGTAACTTGAGCCAGACCCACCGCGTAGCTAATCCTGGGTGCAGCTCAACAGCCAGAACTGTCGCGGCTTGCGGGCGATGCACCCTCACCCATTCTGGAGGATTCCCATGAAGATGACCAAGTCCGGCGCCACCATTGCCGCTGCTGCCGCCACGCTGTTCCTGGCCGGCGCCACCATGTCGAGCCCGACCTACGCTGCCGGCGAAGGCAAATGCGTTGGCGCCAACGCCTGCAAGGGCCAGAGCGCCTGCAAGGGCGCGGCCAATGCCTGCAAGGGTCAGAACGCCTGCAAGGGTCAGGGTTTCTCGGCGATGACCAAGGAAAAGTGCGAAGCCGCCAAGGGCAAGTATTCGCCGGCCTGAACCGAGGTTGCCCCGGAGAGGCCCGGTGTAGGCCGGGCCTCCCTTCCATGATAGGTTGATGACAAGAGTTTGCGGCGCACCGCGGCGCCGTCCGGGCGGAGACGACATGAACGTCGCAAGCAGATTGCCAGATGGTTCGGCGGCGGCGCTCGCGGACCGCCCGACGAAATCGGCCCGGCCGCCGTTCCTCGGCTTCGGTCTCGGCCTGCGCCACCAGCATTACGACGAGATCCTCAGCGGCAATCCGCCGATCGACTGGTTCGAGGTCATCAGCGAAAACTACATGCTGCCCGGCGGCCAGCCGCTGCGCACCCTCGATCGGATTTGCGAGCGCTATCCCGTGGTAATGCACGGCGTGTCGCTGTCGATTGCCTCCACCGCACCGCCCAATCTCGAATATCTGCAGGGGCTGAAAGATCTCGCCCGCCGTGTCGAGCCGAAATGGATCTCGGACCATCTGTGCTGGACCGGTGTGCACGGCAAGAACCTGCACGACCTCCTGCCGATCTCCTACACGAAGGAAGCGCTCGATCACATCGTCAGCCGCGTGCAGCTGGTGCAGGACTTCCTCGGCCGCGCCCTCGTGCTGGAGAACGTCTCGACCTACGTCCAGTTCAACAATTCCGAAATGACTGAATGGGAATTCCTTTCCGAACTGTCTCGCCGCAGCGGATGCTGGCTGTTGTTCGACATCAACAACGTCTATGTCAGCGCCTTCAATCACGGTTATGATCCGCTGACCTTCCTCAACGGAATTCCGGCGGATCGGGTCGTGCAGTTCCACATGGCCGGCCACAGCCATATGGGCACCCACATCATCGACACCCACGATCATCCGGTGTGCGAGGACGTCTGGGACCTTTATGTCGCCGCCTTGAGGCGCTTTGGCCGGGTCTCGACCATGATCGAGCGCGACGACAACATCCCGCCGCTCGACGAACTGCTGGTCGAGGTTGTCAGGACCCGCGAGATCGCCGGGAAGGTCCTGCCCGAGGGCCGGCAGTCGTAATGAGCGATTTCGCGCGACAGCAGGCCGAATTCCAGCGCGGCATCCTGAGCGCCGACGACACGGTACTATCGGAAATTCTCGACAGCCCCCGGGAGAAGCGCGACGCGCTGTTCGGGGTCTACCGCTACGCCTACGGCTCGCGGCTGCTCGAGGCCATGCGCAACGATCACGAGCTGCTGCACCTCTATCTCGGTGACGAGATGTTCGGCGAGATGGGACACGCCTACGTGAAGGCGCACCCGTCCGAGCACCCGAACCTGCGCTGGTTCTCGAAAAGCCTGCCCGGTTTCCTGAGATCGACCGCGCCCTACGCCGATCATCCCGTGCTGTCGGACCTCGCCGCGCTGGAAAAGGCGCTCAACGACGCCTTCGACGCCGCCGAAGGCGCTGTCGTCGAGCTGACCGACATGGCCGGCTTTGCGCCGGAAGCGTGGTCGGAACTGGTATTCCGCGCGCACCCCAGCGCCTGCCGCCTGAACCTTGCGACCAACGCGGCCGCGATCTGGCTCGCGCTCAAGCACGATGAAACCCCGCCGGACGCGACCGCGCTGGAGCAGCCGGCGCGCCTCCTGATCTGGCGTCAGGACGTCACGCCGATGTTCCGCGAACTCTCGGCGGAGGAAGCGATGATGTGGGACGAGGCCACCAACGGCATTTCGTTCGGCGTGCTCTGCGAAATGCTCGCGACGTATGACGACCCCGATGGCGCGGCAGGCCGCGGTGCGGGCTATCTGCACGGATGGATCACGGCAGGACTTCTGACGGAAGTATCAGTCGGCGCGTAACTTCGCTCGACCGGAACATAAAGGGCGATGATGGCGACGGACAGCAGGGACCCTTTCATCGAGCGCATGCTCTGGGATGAAGTTGCGCGACGTATCCATGACGGTGCGGTAGCAATACTCCCGATCGGCGCAGCAGCGAAGCAGCACGGATTTCACCTTCCGCTCAATACCGACCGCATTCAGGCCGAATGGCTCGCGGCCAGACTCGCCGGGCGCTTCGATGCGCTGATCTGGCCAACCGTGACCTACGGCCACTACCCTGCCTTCACCAGATATGCCGGCAGCAGCAGCCTGTCGGAATCGACCTTCGAGGCGCTGGTGCGCGAGATCGCAACGGGAATCCTCGGCAGCGGGTGTCGGACAGTCATTGTGCTCAACACCGGCGTGAGCACGTTGGCCCCGGTCGACCGCGCGCTGGCGCGGCTGGATGCGCGCCGCGTGAAGCATTTGTGGACCTACGGCGGATCGCGCTATCGCCGCGTGGCCAGGGAATTGGCCGAGCAAAGCCATGGCAGCCACGCCGACGAACTCGAAACCTCGCTGATGCTGGCGATTGCACCTGAACTGGTTGACATGGCGCGCGCTGAAGCCAGCCCTGCCGCGATACGGGAGACGCCGGGCGCGTTGACGCCAACGGATGAGAGTTCGCCGAACTACAGCCGTTCCGGCAGCTATGGCAATCCGACACTGGCGACCTCCGCCAAGGGCGAAGACCTGATCGCTGCGATGCTCGGCGATCTCGTCGAACAGGTGGCCGTATTCATCGCCAAGGACCTCACCGACAAGCCTCGGCCAGAAGCGATGCAAAGCGTGTTGCGATGAGACGCGCGGCGCTTCGCTGGACGCTCGCCGTCGTGGTCATCGCCGCCATGCTGGCAAGCGCCATCAGCTTCCGTGCCGACGCGCAATCGGAATACATGCGCGGCGACCGAATGCCCTACGATGCGTTCGACCGGCTGCCCAAGACCGATATCGAGGTGCCCGGCGGAACCATCCATGTCGCGTTCGCGCCCGGCGGCTTCACGCTGCCCAACGAGAAACTATTGAACTGGGTCAGGACGTCGGCCAGGGCCGTCACGGCCTATTACGGGCGCTTCCCCGTCAACTCGTTGCGGCTGCTGCTGGTGCCCGTCGATGGCACGCGCATTCGCGGCGGTACCACGTGGGGCTATCGCGGCGCCGCCATTCGCATCCCGCTCGGCCGCGACGCCACCGAAGACGTGCTGCGGCGCGACTGGGTGATGGTGCACGAGATGGTGCACACCGCGCTGCCCGACATGCCCGACCGCTACGCCTGGCTGTCGGAGGGCCTTGCGGTCTATGTCGAGCCGGTGGCGCGGGTACAGGCCGGAGACCTCACCGCGCAGGAGATCTGGCAGGCGATGATGCGCGACATGCCAAAGGGCCTGCCGCAGGCCGGCGATCAGGGCCTCGACAATACAGGGACCTGGGGACGCAAATATTGGGGCGGCGCGATGTTCTGCCTGCTTGCCGACATCGAAATCCGCAAGCGGACCAACAATCGCCTCGGCCTGCAGGATGCCATGCGCGGCGTGCTCGCGGCCGGCGGCAACCACGAACGGGACTGGTCGATCGATCGCGTTCTCGCAACCGCCGACAAGGCCACAGGCCTCGACGTGCTGACGCGCCTTCACGATGAGATGGGACCAAAGCCCGTGACGCCCGATCTCGCCGCGCTGTGGCGGGATCTCGGCCTGAAGCGGACCGGCGAAGACGTCGAGTTCGACGACACCGCGCCGCTCGCCGCAATCCGCAAGGCCATCACGGCCGCGCGCCCGGCATAGAGCGCGCTCAGCAAATGATCGCTACGCCGCAGGCACGATCTTCCCGGGATTGAAAATGTTCTGCGGGTCGAGCGCCTGTTTCAGCGCGCGCATGGCGTCGATCGCCTCGGGGCCGAGTTCGGCCTTGAGGTATTTCTGCTTGCCCTGCCCGATGCCGTGCTCGCCGGTGCAGGTGCCACCCATCGCCTGCGCCCGCTCGACGAGGCGATGCATGAATTCCTCGCCGCGCGCCATTTCTTCCTTGTTGTCGACATCGCAAGCCAGCGAGCAGTGGAAATTGCCGTCGCCGACATGGCCGACGATCGGCGACAGCAAATTGAGCCGCTTCAGATCCTCCTCGGTCTCGGTGACGCAATCGGCCAGACGCGAGATCGGCACGCAGACATCGGTCGCCACCACGCCCGCACCGGGACGCAGCGCCTTGACCGACCAGTAGGCGTCGTGGCGGGCCTGCCAGAGTTTGGTGCGATCTTCCGGCTTGGTGGTCCAGGTGAAATCGCCGCCGCCGCACTCCTTGGCGATCTCGCCGAAATTCTTCGACTGTTCGGCCACTTCGATTTCGCTGCCATGGAATTCCAGCAGCAGCAGCGGCGTTTCCGGCAAGGTCAGCTTCGAATAGGCATTGCAGGCGCGCACCTGCTCGGCGTTGAGCAGTTCGATCCGCGCCAGCGGAATGCCGGTTTGAATGGCGAGTATCGTCGCCTGGCAGGCGCCGCGCACAGTTTCGAACGAGCACGCCGCGGCAGCGATCGTCTCGGGAATGCCGCGCAACTTGATCGTGAGTTCGGAGATGATGCCGAGCGTGCCCTCGGCGCCGACGAACAAGTGCGTCAGGTCGTAGCCGGCCGAGGATTTCTTGGCCCGCGTGCCGGTCCTGATGATCTCGCCGTCGCCGCGCACCACTTTGAGCGCCAGCACGTTGTCGCGCATGGTGCCGTAGCGGACGGCGTTGGTGCCGGAGGCCCGCGTCGAGGTCATGCCGCCGAGCGACGCGTCGGCGCCGGGATCGATCGGGAAGAACAGGCCCTGGTCGCGCAGGTGCTCGTTCAGCGCCTTGCGGGTGACGCCGGGCTGGATCACGCAATCCAGGTCCTCGGCATGAACTTCGAGAATCCGGTTCATGTCGCGCAGGTCGATGCAGATACCGCCGGCCGGCGCGTTGACCTGCCCCTCCAGCGAGGTGCCGGTGCCGAAGGCGATCACCGGAACGGAATGCTTGGCGCAAATCCGCACCACATCCTGGATGTCTGCGGTTTCCTGCGCCATCACCACGGCGTCGGGCGGCTGCGTCTGCAACCACGTGGTGGTATGGGCGTGCTGCTCACGCACCGCCTGCGAGGTGATCAGCCGGTTGCCGAACCGCGCCGCCAGCGCCTCGATTGCGCTTGCCAGCGCCTGCGGTTCCGGCCGCTTCAAATTGCCCGATATCGTCGTCGCCACGCCCAATCCTCCCGCCTTTGAGCCGACCGTGGCAAAGGTTATACAGGGGGTCAAGAGACCCGGAAAAACAAAGGGATGGATGATGACGAGCGTTGCCGCCACCGAGACGGATTTGAAGGATATGCCGCTGCCTCCGGCCCCGTTCCTGTCCTCGGTGATGCAGATCGAACCGCAATGGATCGACTATAACGGCCATCTCAACATGGCCTACTACAACGTCATGATGGACCGCGCGATCGACGAGATGTGGGTGCATCTCGGGATCGGACCGGCCTACCTCAGGGAGCGCCACGGCTCGACCTTCACCGCCGAAGCCCATGTTCGCTATTTGCGCGAAATTCACCTCGGCGATCCCGTTCAGATTTCGGTCTATCTGTTGGGTACCGATGAGAAGCGGCTGCATACGTTCGAGGAACTGCGCCACGCCACCGAAGGCTGGATCTCCGCCACCTCGGAGAACATGACGCTCCACATGGACATGAAGCAGCGGAAGGTAGCGCCCTTCCCGCCTGACATCCGCGCCCGGATCCGCGCAGTGGTGGATTCGCATGCGGCCGTGCCGCGGCCCGAGGGCACCGGCCGCAAGGTTGCGATGCCCGTGAAATAGCAACGCCTTCAGGCCGGTAGCCCGGCTTCCTGCAGCGCGCCGACAACCAGATCGCATTGCTGCGGCGGCAGCGGCGGCATGCCGCGCTGCACTTCCGACACCGTGAGATCAGGATAGTGCTGCCGCAGCGCGCCAAGGCTGCGGCGGGCCTGCGGTCCCTGCCCTGCGAGAACATAGGACGGGCACATGGTTCGATGCACCCAGCTTGCCGAGGGATGTTCGGCGAGCCCGCGCTCCTGCCAATGCGCACCTTCAGCATATTGGCCGGCCGTGAAATAGGCGCAGCCGATCCCGACCATGCTGTTGAAGGCCAGCGGATCGTGCGGCGCGAGGTCAAGCGCGATCTTGAAGCGTTCGATCGCCGACTGCGGATCGCCCTTGTAGACGTCGATCCACCCGCTGCGGCTCCAGGCCCACGCCGATCCGCCGTCGAGGGTGAGCGCCTTGCGGGTAACGAGATCGGCGGCGTCGAACTCCCTGAGCAGGGTCAGCGCGTTGCCGAGCACGGCGAGCACCGTGGCGTCGTTGCACAGCGCCCTCGCTCGGTGCGCCAGTTCGAGGCTTCGCGCCCGTTCCTGCTGCGGCTCATGCGTGAAGTGATAGACCACACGCTGGACATGCGCCCAGGCCGCCAGTGCGATCGCGAGCGGGTGGTCCGGGTCGCGATCCATCGCGCGTCCGAGCAGTTCGAGGGCGCGGGCATTGCCGTTGGCATCGAGCGAGATGACTCCCGGCATCGCACGCAGCGCGAGGTCGTTCGCGCCGAGGCAACTCGCCGGTTTGCGCAGTGCATGTTCGATCTCGGCCAGCCGCAGGCATGGCTGCAGCGCCGCCGCGATCCTGACCGCGAGGTGTTCGGCCGTCGCGTCTTCATCGCGCAGGATGCCGTCGGAGCGGTGTGCCCAGAGCTGGCGGCCGGTTTCAGTGTCGATCAACCTGATGCTGAGGTGCGCCTGCGCGCCCGATCCCCTGACCGCGCCGGCCAGATGATAGCGCGCCGCGCCCGTCCGGGTAGCGACCGAGACCCCAGCCCTGGTTAGTGCAGTAAGGAGATCATCGGCGATGTCGGCCGCGACCGCGAGATTCTCAACCGCCGCCTCGATCCGCCCGAAGGCGACCGCCGGCCGGTCCTGCGCCGACACGAACAGCGAGGGCATCGCGCCGAGCGCAGCCGTGACCACCGCCTGCCGCTTCAGCGTCTGCGACGGCGTTTCGCCGTAGCGGCGGCGATAGGCGATCGAGAACCGGCCGCAATGGGGAAAACCGCAGCGCAACGCGACGTCCATCACTTTGACCCCGGGTGCGCCCTGCAGCAGTTCGCGCCGTGCGGCATCGAAGCCGATCTCGCGCAGCACGGCACGCGGCGTCTTGCCAACAAAGGCGAGGAATTGCCGCTGCAGCGTCCGGCCGGAAACTCCGGCAATGGCGGCGAGCTCCGCCAGATGCCAGTCCCGCCCGACATTGGTGCGCATGGCATCCAGCACGCGCCGGACGCCACGCGGCAACGGCGTCGATGAAATCTCCCGGCCGGCAATCATCCCCGCAACTCCAAGGCCACTGCTTTGTAGGTCTCGAATGCGGCGGAAAAGTTCACGATCCGGATAGCCGTGTCGCGAAGTGGATAGGCGCTACGGGGCTTCCCGGCCTAATCCCGGTCGCGCAAACCGTCGAATCCACATTTCAAAAAAGGAAAATTGCAAATGGCTACATCCTCCGCCGCCCGGACCCAGCAAGCGGACCAGGTCGATTTCTCCGCCCTCAAGACCAAACAGCACGGCGCCTGGTCGTCCGGCGACTATGCCGTCGTCGGCACCACGCTGCAGATCGTCGGCGAGGAGTTGTGCGAGGCCCTCGACATCAGGGCCGGCCAGAAGGTGCTCGACGTCGCCGCCGGCAACGGCAACGTCACCCTCGCCGCGGCCCGCCGCTGGTGCGACGTGATTTCCACCGATTACGTTCCGAGCCTGCTCGAGCGCGGCCGCGCACGTGCCGCAGCGGAAGGCCTGTCGGTTCAATTCAAGGAAGCGGATGCGGAGGCACTGGACTTCGGCGACGCGACCTTCGACGCGGTCGTTTCGACCTTCGGCGTCATGTTCACGCCGGACCAGGACCGCGCGGCCGCCGAACTGCTGCGCGTCTGCAAGAGCGGCGGCAAGATCGGGCTCGCCAACTGGACGCCGGAAGGGTTTATCGGGCAATTGTTCAAGACGCTCGGCAAATATCTGCCGCCGCCGGCGGGTGCGAAATCACCGGCGATGTGGGGCACGCAGGCGCGTATCACCGAGATGTTCGGCGCGTCGGCCGCCTCGATCGACGCCGAGCGGCGGCACTTCACGTTCCGCTACCGCTCGCCGCTGCACTTTCTCGACGTGTTCAGGAATTACTACGGCCCGACGCTGAAAGCCTTTGCAGCGCTCGATGAAACCAACCAGCGCCGTCTCGCCGACGATATTTTGGCGCTGATCGCATCGATGAACCGCGCCACTGACGGCACCATGGTGCTGCCGAGCGAATATCTGGAAATCGTCATCGTCAAGCGCTGACGGTCCCCCCAAAAAAAGCAGCAGCGACGGCCTGCAACAGGCCGCCGCTGCCGCTATCTGCGCGTCAGCGCGCCGGCTAGACGTTGCCGCGTCCACGCACCAGTCCGACCACCGCCGAGACCAGGAACAGGATGATGGCGATGAAGAAGATCGCCTTGGCGATTTCGATGGAGACGCCGGCGACACCGCCGAAGCCCAGAATACCCGCGATCAGCGCGACGACCAGAAACGTTACGACCCAGCTCAGCATGACACGACCTCTGTTGTCTGTTGCTCTCCCGATGCCTGCGACCCAGTCGTCGTGCATCGACTGCAGAAACAATCCGGCCCGGGAACGAAGGTTCCGGGCGACAAAACGCCGAAATTTGTCGATTCCCGTGGAACAAATTCGCCGATTGGCCGCCAAATCCGGCCTGAAAATGCGCCGGGATAAAACCTGTCAAAACAGCCGGACAGGCCCTATATGGCCCTTAATCCCTGCTATGAAGGCTCCCCTTTCCGGTCCCGCGGTGCCATCGTGGGCGCGAGACGATTCGAGAATGACCGAGCCGAGCAAATTGCCCCATCGCGGCGTCCCCGAGCACCAGCCTGCGGCTGGCGGCATCGCCGCGCGTGCGCGCGCCGCGGCCGGCCCGCAATATCTCAACGGCCTCAATCCCGAGCAGCGCGACGCGGTCGTGACGCTCGATGGTCCGGTCCTGGTGCTGGCCGGCGCCGGCACCGGCAAGACCCGCGTGCTGACCACGCGCATCGCGCATATCCTGAGCCAGGGCCGCGCGCGGCCGCATGAGATCCTGTCGGTGACCTTCACCAACAAGGCGGCGCGCGAGATGAAGCTGCGGCTCGGCCAGATGCTCGGCCAGGCCGTCGAAGGCATGCCTTGGCTCGGCACCTTCCACTCGATCGGCGGTCGCATCCTGCGCTTCCACGCCGAACTGGTGCAGCTCAAATCCAATTTCACCGTGCTTGATGTCGACGACCAGGTGCGGCTGCTCAAGCAGCTCTTGCAGGCCGAGAACATCGACGACAAGCGCTGGCCGGCGCGCATGCTGGCCGGCCTGATCGACGGCTGGAAGAACCGCGGCCTGACGCCTTCGCAGGTGCCGGCCGGCGAAGCCGCGATATTCGGCAACGGCAAGGGCGGCAAGCTCTATGCGAGCTACCAGGAGCGGCTGAAGATCCTCAACGCCGCCGATTTCGGCGACCTCCTGCTGGAGAACATCCGGCTGTTCCGCGAAAACCCCGATGTGCTCCGGCAACACCAGAACCGGTTCAAGTTCATCCTGGTCGACGAATATCAGGACACCAACGTCGCGCAGTATCTGTGGTTGCGGCTATTGTCGCAGGCGCCGTCGCGGCCGGGCGTGCCGCTCTCGGCGGTGATTCCGGGCGCGATCGATACGCCCGTCATTCCGGGGCGCATCGAAGATGCGAACCCGGAATCCAGCGCTGATCAGGACTCATTCCCGGATTCCGGGTTCGCACCTGCCGGTGCGCCCCGGAATGACGCGGTCGCTGCACCCTCTCCGCTCCCCAAGAACATCTGCTGCGTCGGCGACGACGACCAGTCGATCTATGGCTGGCGCGGCGCGGAGGTCGACAACATCCTGCGCTTCGAGCACGATTTTCCCGGCGCAAAGGTCATCCGTCTCGAACGCAATTATCGCTCCACCGGCCACATCCTCGCCGCCGCCTCGCACCTGATCGCGCACAATGAGGGCCGGCTGGGCAAGACGCTGCGCACCGAGGATGTCGACGGCGAGAAGGTCACCGTGACCGGCTCCTGGGATTCCGAAGAGGAAGCTCGCGCCATCGGTGAGGAGATCGAGGAACTGCAGCGCGCCGGCGAGAATCTCAACGAGGTCGCGATTCTGGTGCGGGCCTCGTTCCAGATGCGCGAGTTCGAAGATCGCTTCGTCACGCTCGGCCTGCCCTATCGCGTGATCGGCGGTCCGAGATTTTATGAGCGCGCAGAAATCCGCGATGCGCTGGCCTATCTGCGCGTGATCAATTCGCCCGCCGACGATCTCGCCTTCGAGCGCATCGTCAACGTGCCGAAGCGCGGGCTCGGCGACGCCACCGTGCAGATGCTGCACGACCACGCCCGCAAGCGCCGCATTCCGCTGTTCGAGGCTGCGCGTTCCGTGGTCGAGACCGACGAACTGAAGCCGAAGGCGCGCGGGTCCTTGCGCGAACTCATCCTGCAGTTCGAGCGCTGGCGCGCCCAGCGCGAGGTCACCGCGCATACGGAACTCGCCGAAATCGTGCTCGACGAAAGCGGTTACACCGAGATGTGGCAGAAGGACCGGTCGGCCGACGCCGCGGGCCGGCTGGACAACCTGAAAGAACTCGTGCGCTCGATGGAGGAGTTCGAGAACCTGCAGGGCTTCCTCGAACACATCTCGCTGGTGATGGACCGCGACGGCGGCGACGCGGACGAGGCGGTGTCGCTGATGACGCTGCACTCGGCCAAGGGACTCGAGTTTGAGAACGTGTTTCTGCCTGGCTGGGAGGAAGGCGTGTTTCCGAGCAAGCGCACGCTCGACGAGCAGGGCAGCGCCGGTCTCGAGGAAGAGCGGCGCCTCGCCCATGTCGGGCTGACGCGTGCCCGCCGCCGCGCCAAGCTCTACTTCGCCACCAACCGGCGCATCCACGGCACCTGGTCGACCGCGATCCCGTCGCGCTTCCTCGACGAGTTGCCATCCGCCAATGTCGAGATCACGGAATCGAAAGGCGGCTCCGGCTGGGGCGGCAGCGGCGGCTACGGTCCGTCGCGCTTCGACAACGTCGAGTCGTTCGGCTCCAGCTACACCACGCCCGGCTGGCAGCGCGCCCAGGCCAACCGCGCGCGCAACCAGGGCCGCCGCGGCGGACAGGATCGCGGCGGCTTCGAGGAAAGCCAGTCGGCGTTTTCAGGTTCGCGCAGCGATACCTTTGGGGGTGGCTTTTCGCGCAACAAGCGCGGCCCGATGGTCATCGAAGGCGAACTGGTTGCGAAATCCACCGGCACCGTTTCGGAATTCTCGCTCGACGATCGCGTCTTTCACGACAAATTCGGCTACGGCCACGTGGTGAAGATCGACGGTAACAAGCTGACGATCGCCTTCGACAAGGCCGGCGAGAAGAAGGTCGTCGATAGTTTCGTCAAGCGCGCGTAAGGCGGCCAGATCATGAGTTCGTCGGCATCGGGCTGGAGCATCCGCCAGGCACGGCCAGACGAATTTGCGGCGCTGGGCAAGCTGCTGGTTTCGGCCTACGCCGCCCTGCCGGGCATGCCCTCCCCGGAAGAATGGCCGCCTTATTATGCCATGCTTGAGAACGTCTCCGCTCGCGCCGCCAACCCGGCCTTCACTATTTTTGTTGCTGTTGATGAGAATGGTCAACTGCTCGGCAGCATCGATTACATCGACGATCTGACGCAATACGGCGTCGGCAGCGTTGCCACGATCACCAACGCGGCCGGCGTCCGCCTGCTCGCCGTGGACGGCGCGTGCCAGGGCCGGGGCGTCGGCAAGGGATTGGCCAAGTTCTGCATCGACCACGCCCGGCACACGGGCAAGGCCCGATTAGTTCTGCATACGACCAGGATCATGCAGACGGCCTGGACGATGTATGAAGTGCTCGGCTTCGTCCGGTTTCCCGCGATCGACTTTCAGGTGGAGAATGTCGATGTTTTCGGCTTCCGGCTGGAATTCGATGGAACGCCCAAAGCGGCATAATTTTACCCCGCGCGCGATTGAATAAGCGATACCGCATTCCTATCTCCCGGTTCCCGCCCCTCCCCGCGCTGACCCCGGCCCAAGCGCCACCGTGTCGTTCGCGCCCCCTTTCAGACTGCCATGCTCGCGATGCCCTCCATCATATCCGTCTCACATCTCTCGAAGACCTACGGCACCGGATTCAAGGCGCTCAACAACATCAATCTGGATATCCAGCGCGGCGAGATTTTTGCGCTTCTGGGGCCGAACGGCGCCGGCAAGACCACGCTGATCAGCATCATCTGCGGCATCGCCAATCCGAGCGAGGGCAGCGTCACCGTCGACGGGCACGACATCAAGAGGGATTATCGCGCCGCGCGCTCGATGATCGGGCTGGTGCCGCAGGAACTGCACACCGATTCCTTTGAAACCGTGTGGGCGACCGTCAGTTTCAGCCGAGGCCTTTTCGGCAAGCCGAAGAACCCTGCCCACATCGAGAAGGTGCTGAAGGACCTTGCGCTGTGGGACAAGAAGGATTCCAAGATCATCACGCTGTCCGGCGGCATGAAGCGCCGCGTGATGATCGCGAAAGCGCTGTCGCACGAGCCGCAGATCCTGTTCCTGGACGAGCCGACCGCGGGCGTCGATGTCGAATTGCGCAAGGGCATGTGGGAAGTGGTGCGCGGTCTGCAGGCCGCCGGCGTCACTATCATCCTGACCACGCACTACATCCAGGAAGCCGAGGAGATGGCCGACCGGATCGGCGTCATCAACAAGGGTGAGATCATCCTGGTCGAGGACAAATCCGGGCTGATGCAGAAGCTCGGCAAGAAGCATCTGAAGCTCTATCTGCAGAGCAAGGTCGATGCGATCCCCGCTTCGCTTGCTGCCTATAATCTCGAACTGTCCGAGGACGGCCGTGCCGTGACCTATGATTACGACACCAAGGGCGACCGCACCGGCATCACCAGTCTGTTGAGCGATCTCCGCGACGCGGGCATCCGCATCTCCGATCTCGACACCAGCCAGTCCTCTCTCGAAGACATCTTCGTCAACCTGGTGAAAGCGCCATGAACTACCGTGCGATCCGCGCCATCTATCTGTTCGAAATGGCGCGCACCTGGCGCACGCTGCTGCAGAGCATCGTCTCGCCGGTGGTTTCCACCTCGCTGTATTTCGTGGTGTTCGGCGCCGCGATCGGCTCGCGCATCACCGAAGTCGAGGGCGTCAGCTACGGCACCTTCATCGTGCCGGGCCTGGTCATGCTGTCGGTCCTGACGCAGAGCATCGCCAACGCCTCGTTCGGCATCTACTTCCCGAAATTCGTCGGCACCATCTATGAAATATTGTCGGCGCCGGTTTCCTATTACGAGATCGTCATCGGCTATGTCGGCGCGGCCGCGACCAAATCCATCATTCTCGGCCTCATCATCCTGGCCACCGCCGCGCTGTTCGTGCCGCTGCACATCCTGCATCCCTGGTGGATGCTGACCTTCCTGGTGCTGACCGCGGTGACCTTCAGCCTGTTCGGCTTCATCATCGGCATCTGGGCCGACGGTTTTGAGAAGCTGCAGATGATCCCGATGCTCATCGTGACGCCGCTGACCTTCCTCGGCGGCAGTTTCTACTCGGTGAACATGCTGCCGGATGGCTGGCGGACGGTCTCGCTGCTCAATCCGGTGGTGTATCTGATCTCGGGGTTCCGCTGGAGCTTCTACGAAATCGCCGATGTCAGCGTGGCGCTCAGCCTCGGCATGACGGTCGGCTTCCTCGCCATCTGCATGGCGCTGATCTGGTGGATTTTCAGAACCGGATACCGGCTGAAGAATTAACGCGTAACGTTATTCCGGGGCGTGCGAAGCACGAACCCGGAATCTCGAGATTCCGGGTTCGGCTCTGCGAGCCGCCCCGGAATGACAAGCCAGTGACGACGCATTCGCCGCTCGCGAAAATGTCAGCACTTTGCCGCCGATTGCGCCGTTGCAGCGCCTTGTTTGCGCCGTGGCAGGCGTTAACGATTGTGGTTGCAGGCCACTGGAACCAGTGCCGCTTTCCGGGCATATTGTGTGCCGGGGACGGAGAGCCGGCGTTATTTTGAGGCCCGGAGGCCAAAGGTAAAATGCGTTCCTTCCTCGTTGCTTTCACCGCCCTGTCATTGCTCGCCTCGGGCGCCGCGCAGGCCAAGGTCGCCATCACCGTCGACAAGGATAACCAGCAGATGACCGTCGCCGTCGACGGCGTCCAGCGTTACACGTGGCCGGTATCATCGGGCCTTCCGTCCTATGAGACGCCGAACGGCAGCTTCCGCGCCTTCCGCATGGAAGAAGACCACTATTCCAAGGAATTCGACGAGGCGCCGATGCCGCACTCGATCTTCTTCACGAAGGTCGGCCATGCCATCCACGGCACCGATTCCGTCAACCGCCTCGGCAGCCCGGCCTCGCATGGCTGCGTGCGGCTGTCGCGCGAGCATGCCGCAAAGCTGTTCGCGCTGGTCAAGGAACAAGGCGTGCTCAACACCACGGTGACACTGAGCGGCTCGTCGCAGGTGGCGCTGGCGCGCAATCCGCGGCGCGCCAACACGGCGGTCGCGCGCCGTGCCCCGCAGCCGCAATATGAGCAGCAATACGATGCGGCCGGCGACCCCGTCGTGATCACGCCGCAGCAGCAGCGCGTTGCGCCGCAGGCCCGGGTCAACGATGGCTACATCTATCCGGCCGACGGTTCGTCGAGCGAAGCGCGTTATCCCGCGCCCCGCCGCGTCTATGACACCCAAGCCTATCAGCAGCAGCAGTACTACGCCAACCGCGGCTATGCGCCGGCCCCGCAGGGCTACTACTATCAGCCGCGACAGCAATATTATCAGCCGCGCAGCCAGTACAGCTACCAGGATTAATCGGATGAAGCTGCATCGGCCGCGCCATCATGCGCGGCCGCAAGCTCAACCGTCCGTCGCGCGCGCCAGCTGGCCGTCGCTTTGAGCCATCGACCTCGACGCCTTCCAGGCGTCATGCGCCACGATGCCGATGGCCATCGCAACGACGAAGACGATGATCCCCGGCGATAACGTCCCGAGATTCGCAAGCGCCGGCCCCGGGCACAGGCCGACAAGGCCCCATCCGATTCCGAACACCGCCGCCCCGGTTACCAGCGGCAGATCGATCCCCGCATTGCCCGGCCGAAAGTATTGGCCGGCAAACCATGGCCGTGCGCTGCGATCGGCGAGCATGAAGCCGGGCACCGACACCGCGAGTGCAGACGCCATCACCACCAGCAGACTGGGATCCCATGCGCCGAAGATGTCCAGGAAGCCGAGGACCTTGGTCGGCTGCATCATGCCCGATATCAGGAGGCCCGCGCCGAAGATCAGGCCGCAAGCCAGGGGTGCGATGATCCACATGACGGCTCGACCTCACAGCACATGACGGGTGATCGCGACGGTCAGAATGGCCGTCAGCATGAAGACGATCGTCGCCACGATCGAACGCGGCGACAGGCGCGCTATTCCGCAGATGCCGTGACCCGACGTGCAGCCGCTGCCGAGCCGCGCGCCGAAGCCGACCAGAAGCCCTCCAACGGCAATGACCGCCCAACTGGCCGGAAGCCCCGGCATCGCCATGCCGTGACCGACCCAGCCGGCGATGACGGGCGCGAGGACGAGGCCACCGACGAAGGCTGTTCGCCATCCGCTGTCTTCACCTGGCAACTTCAGAAGGCCGCTGAAAATACCGCAGATCCCGGCGATCCGACCGGTGGAGAGCATCAGCAGCACCGCCGACAGCCCGATCAGCGCGCCGCCTATGGCGGCCGATAGCGGCGTGAAATTGGCCATGACAGGACTCCATCGAATTGCAGGCAGGCCCGCGATCATAAACGCCTCCGGCCCGATCGCAACGGCGGCCTAACCTTGATCCATCGCAATGCCGGCCGGATTTGCTCCACGCTAAGAAGGATCTCCAACTGTGGGATAAGCCGATGAACAACTGGCCGCAACAGACCACCGAATTGAGTGCCCTGCTTCGCAGCCTTCGCGGCTCTGCACCCGATGTGATGAAAGCGTTTGCGGGCATTGCGAAGGCAGCGACGGTCTCAAAAGCGCTGGACGGCAAGACCAAGGAACTGATTGCGCTCGGCATCGCGGTCGCCGTGCGGTGCGACGACTGCATCGCCTTTCACGCCAAGGCCGCCGTCGACCACGGTGCGACCCGGGACGAGGTCAGCGAAACCCTGGGAATGGCGATCTACATGGGTGCAGGCCCATCGGTCATGTACGCGAGCCACGCGCTGGAGGCCTTCACCCAGTTCGAGGCCAGCAAGGCTACGCCTTCGGACAAGCAGCGCACGGTCCGCGATGACGATGAAATCCGTCTCGAGTGAGATCATGGCGACTGCGGCCTGGCTCCCAGCTATTCCTCGCCCTTCCTGAGCCGGCGCCACACGGCGCCCAGCACGTTGGAATAATCGTCGGTCCATACCCGCTGGTCGTCCTCGGCCTCCGTCATCGCCCATTGACCCGACGAGGCCAGCTTGCCGACATCGGCCTCCTCCCTCGCCGAGGCGACGACCGAGGTGGAAAAGATGTACTCGTTGTCGCGGCCGGAATCCTCGCTGTAAACCCAGCTCTTCATGTCGTTGGCGTCGGCGATGCCGACGACGACGCTGGACAGTTCCAGATGCCGGTTGGAAACGTGCATGACGACCGCGCCCTGCGGTGCCAGCTTGCTCTTGTAGATCTCCATCGCCTCTTCGGTCGCCAGATGGATCGGGATCGCATCCGACGAATAGGCATCGACAATGATCAGATCATAGACGCCGTCGGGCTCGCGGGCGAAGGTCAGCCGCGCGTCGCCGATCACGGGTTCGAGGTTCGGTTGGCAGGACTGGATGTAGGTGAAGTATTTCGGGTCGCGCGCGGTATCGACCATGGTCTGGTCGATCTCGAAGAACTTCCATTCCTCGCCGGGCTCCGCGGCGCAGACCAGCGTGCCGGAGCCGAGACCGATCACGGCAACGCGCAGCGGTGCGCCCTTGCGCTCGCGGATCGCCGTGATCGCCTGACCGATGCCACCGTCCTTGTGGTAATAGGTGATCGGCTCGGGCTGGCCGGTGACGGGCGTGCCGTCATCGTTCCGGAATTTCTCAGCGCCGTGGATCGTGGTGCCGTGCATCAGCACGTGATACTGGCCGTTCGGCGTCACCACGATCTTGTGGACGCCGAAGAAGCTGCGCACGGTCTCCACCCGCCCGTCGTCCGAGGGGTAGGCGCGCAGCAACACCAGAGCCACCACGACGGTAGCGAAGATCTTCCAGCGGTTGGCATTGAGGCCGAGCGCCACCAGCGCTGCGAGCACGCCGACCGCACTGATCACCCAGACCCGGTGTTCCTCGAACCAGTTGAACAGTTTTCCGGTCGACCAGGCCGGCATGATAAGCACCACCGCCAGCACGGCGAGAAACGGCCAGTACCAGCGGCTCCAGCGTGGCAGGCGCTCATCGCCGGGCGGCCGGCACAGCGCCGCGAGCGCCAGCAGGATGGGATATTCCGCGACCCATGAAAACGTGAACGGCGCGATCAGGCCGGCGAACAGCCCGCCGACCATGCCGCCGAACGACAGCGCGACATAGAAGCCGGTGAGATATTTCGCTGCCGGCCGGGTACGCGCCAGTTCACCATGGCAAGCCATGGCGATGATGAAGAAGTACAACAGATGTCCGCCAAGCGTCAGCAGCAGGTTGTGCTCGCCGCCGAATGCCAGCAGCACCACCGTGCCCGCGATCGCCAGCGGCTGCGCCAGCAGCATCCATTTGTGCGACAGCAACGGCCGCGACTGGAACACCAGTACCCAGGTCAAAAGATAGAGCGACAGCGGCAGCACCCACAGCAGCGGCGCGGCGGCGACGTCGGTGGAAATATGCGCGGTCACCGCGATCAGCAATCCGGAGGGAACCGCTGCCAGGAAAATCCAGCGGGCGCGCAGGATCCATGACGGCGCCGGCGCTTCGGGATCGTCGGCCGGCATGTTCAGTTCGGCCGCCTTGGCCGGCGCGCGCAGCAGCAGGACGCCGCAGGTTGCGATCAGCACGATCAGCAGGCCGTAGCCGCTGGCCCAGATCAGGTTTTGCGTACGCAGCGTGAAGACCGGCTCCAGCAGCACCGGATAGGACAACAGCGCCAGGAAGCTGCCGATATTCGACGACGCATAGAGGAAGTAAGGGTCGGGACCGTTGGGATGGCCGGTGCGGACGAACCAGGCCTGCAGCAGCGGATTGTTGGCGGCGAGCGCGAAGAACGGCAGACCGATCGATACCGCAAACAGTCCCAGCAGCCAGAACGCATAGCCCGAATTCGGCGGATCGCCCCACCCGCTCGATATCGACAGCGGCAGCGTCAGAATCGCGACCGCGAGCAGCACCAGATGGATCGCCACCGGGAGCGTGCGGTTGCGCAACTGCATCAGAAAATGCGCATAGGCATAACCGCCGAGCAGCAGCGACTGGAAGAACACCATCGCCACCGACCAGACCGCCGGCGAGCCACCGAGCCGCGGCAGCACCATCTTGGTAAACAGCGGCTGCACCGAAAACAGCAGCAGCGCGCTGACGAAGATCGCCGCTGTATAGACGACCAGGACCAGCCGGTTTCGGCCTTCGGAAGGCTCCGTCGAGACGGACGATTCGGAAGCAGTCATCAAAACTCCGGCAGAAAACCGGCAGGCGCCGGAGGCAGGATCCGGCAGGGGCTGCCGGAGGACCGCAATGGAGCATAGGGCGACACGGCGAGCAATGCGGGTTAAGACGTGTCATTCCGGGGCGATGCGCAGCATCGAACCCGGAAGTTCGAGATTCCGGGTCTGGTCCTTCGGACCATCCCGGAATGACGAATTCAAACCATTCAAACCTTTTTGAAACTGAAGCTGGCATGAACGAGACGGACGTTGTCATCATTGGGGCGGGACATAACGGCCTCACCTGCGCGGCGTATCTCGCGGCGGCTGGCCTGCGCGTAAAAGTTGTCGAACGCCGCAAGGTGGTCGGCGGCGCAGCCGTGACCGAGGAATTCCATCCGGGTTATCGCAATTCGGTGGCGGCCTACACCGTCAGTCTCCTCAACCCGCAGATCATTGCCGATCTGAATCTGGCCGAACACGGCCTGCGCATCGTCGAGCGGCGCGCGCAGAACTTCCTGCCCGCGCCCGACGGCAGCTATCTCCTCACCGGTGAGGGCCGCACCCAGCAATCGGTGGCAAGGCTCAGCCAGCGCGACGCGGTCGCGATCGATGGGTTCTCGCGCGAACTCGAGGCCATCGCCGACGTGCTGCGGCAGTTCGTGCTGCGCGCGCCGCCGAATCTCGTCGAGGGATTTGGCGTCGGTGCCATTCGCGAGGCTCTCAACGCAATGGGCACGGCCGGCATCCTGCGCAAGCTCACGCTCGAACAGCAGCGCAACCTGCTCGACCTGTTCACTTGCTCCGCCGGCGAGATGCTCGACGAACGCTTTGAAAACGACCTGGTGAAGGCGCTGTTCGGCTTCGACGCCATCGTCGGCAACTACGCCAGTCCCTACGCGGCCGGCTCGGCCTACGTCATGCTGCACCACGCCTTCGGCGAGGTGAACGGCAAGAAGGGCGTGTGGGGCCACGCCATCGGCGGCATGGGCGCGATCACGCAGGCGATGGCGCGTGCGGCGCGCGGGCGCGGCGTCGAAATCGAAACCGAAGCCGGCGTGCGCGAGGTGATCGTCGAAGGCGGCCGCGCTGCGGGCGTGATCCTCGACAATGGCGCAACCATCCGGGCGAAATACGTCGTCTCCGGCGTCAATCCGAAATTGCTGTATACGCGGCTGGTGCCGCCGGGGGCGCTGCCGCGCGAATTTCTCGAACGCATGGCGCGCTGGCGCAACGGTTCAGGCACCTTCCGGATGAACGTCGCACTCACCGCCCTGCCCGCGTTCACCGCGCTGCCCGAGACCGGCGATCATCTCACCGCCGGCATCATCCTGGCGCCCAGCCTCGGCTACATGGACCGTGCGTGGCTCGACGCCCGCGCCCATGGCTGGAGCCGCGAGCCCGTGGTCGAACTCCTGATTCCCTCGACGCTGGATCCTTCGCTTGCGCCTGACGGCCAGCACGTCGCCAGCCTGTTCTGCCAGCATGTCGCGCCGGAACTGCCGGACGGAAAGTCCTGGGACGATCATCGCGACGAGGTCGCCGACCTCATGATCGCAACGGTGGATAAATACGCGCCGGGGTTTGCGGCAAGCGTGATCGGACGCCAGGTACTGTCTCCGCTCGACCTGGAGCGGCAGTTCGGCCTGCTTGGCGGCGACATCTTTCATGGGGCGCTGACGCTCAACCAGCTGTTCTCGGCACGGCCGATGCTCGGCCACGCCGATTATCGCGGGCCGCTGAAGGGGCTCTACCATTGCGGCTCAGGCGCCCATCCCGGTGGCGGCGTCACCGGCGCGCCCGGCCACAACGCCGCGCGGGCGATCCTGGGCGATCACCGCGCACTGTTCAAATAGGCTGGCGCGGTCGGCGCTGCGGATCGCGGGCCATGCGGTGGATTTGCCGGGCAAAACAGGTGGATAACCGCGGGGAAAGTCTGTGGACCGGCTGTCGAAATCCCGCGTACGGGCGGTGGAAATCGCCGGTATGACTTCGTGGATGGCGGACCAACAACGCTCCGGATCGGCTGTGGACAGCCGGTGGACCAAGTCGATCGGTCCAAAAGAAAGGGGCCAGGCGTTCGACACGCCCGGCCCCGACCTGGCCCCGATAGGGACGCGGTTTACTTCAGCGAGCTGGAGATGTTGTTGAACGTCGTGCTCAGCTGGCTGCCAACGCCATTCACCGCGGTGATGATCGCGATCGCGATACCGGCGGCAATCAGGCCGTACTCGATCGCGGTGGCACCGGATTCGTCCTTGAAAAACTTCGAAATGAGCGACTTCATGGCTGGTTCGACCTTGGTTGGTATGCTCAGAACGGGGCCTGCCCCCAGTTCCTGTGCGGAACCTACGGGCTCGAACCTAAGGTGGCTCTAACGGACGAGGTGTAAGTTTTCGCGAAATCGCGCCGCGAATTTCGCTTAAATTTGAATCAATCGACCAAAATCGGACCTACCGACCCTCAGTTTCATACGGCTTTTCAATGACTTCCATAGTTCCCACGCACCGTGCCAGCTTTGCCATCGGAGACGAGCAGGCCGCCCGGCGCATTGTCGATTTGCTAACCGAAGTTTTCTTTGAGGGGCAGGCTGCGATCGCAGCGTTCGAGCGGCCAGACGGCCGCTGGGACGTCACGGTGCATTTTGCCGATCCACCGGACCAAGCCCTGGTGCGCGAGCTCGTGACCAGCGCGGCCGGCGCAGAAATCGCCAGGACGATCGATTTCGATACGATCGAGGCCAAAGACTGGGTCAAGGCCAGCCTGGAAGACCTCGTCCCGGTACCGGCCGGACGCTTCGTGGTTCACGGCCAGCATGACCGCGAACGCGTCGCGCCGAACAAGGTCGGCATCGAAATCGAGGCGGCGCTGGCGTTCGGCACCGGCCACCACGGCACCACGCGCGGCTGCCTGCTGCTGCTCGATCACGTCCTGAAAGCCTGGCGCCCCCGCCGCGTGCTCGATCTCGGCACCGGTACCGGCGTGCTGGCGATTGCCGCCGCAAAGGCGCTGCATGAGAAAGTGCTGGCGAGCGATATCGATCCGCCCTCGGTGCAGGTCGCGCGCGAAAACGCCAGGCTGAACGTTTCGGGACATCTGGTGCGGCCGATCCGCGCCACCGGCTTCTCCGCATCGCAATTCGCGTCGGCAGCCCCGTTCGATCTGGTTCTGGCGAACATTCTCGCCAATCCGCTGCGACAACTGGCGGCGCCGATGGCGCGGCATCTCGCACCTTCGGCGCTGGTCATCCTGTCAGGACTGCTGACGCCTCAGGCGCGGGGAGTAATCGCGGCCTATCGCGCGCGCGGCCTGGTACCTGTGCGGCATCTGCGCATCGAAGGCTGGAGCAGCCTGTTACTGCGCAAGGTGGACTGAAAACATTATTTGGTCGGCCGTGGCGGATTGCGCGCAATCACGCCCTTCTTCAATGACCGCCGGACGCGCGCTTCCGCGAAACGATCGAGCATTTTGACGACAACGCCGCGCTGTTTCTTGTTGGCGACCGGGGGGATCGGACCGGGATTTTCCGGAGGCGAAATTTTCTCAAACGTGAAAACAGGCATCGTGCATCCCCTCTTCGTTGAGTTGAAACACTCCTGGAGTCCTCCAGCATCGGTAAGCGAACGGCCTGCATGCCAAACCGTTCCATCCAGTCTTCTTGGACTGACTTATTGAAGCACGGATTATGCCAAATTGTGGCAGATTGCGAAGCCATGCATCCAACCCTAAAGTGATAGCGCGATGTTCGAAGCTCATTTCCAGACATTCGAAGAACCCGAAGGCGGTGTGGCGCTGACCGCCCGGCTGGGCGCGTTCCGCGAGGAACTGGCGCGCCGCAAGCTGACGGGCTTCGTCATCCCCCGCGCCGATCAGCAGCAGAACGAATATGTCCCGCCGTCCGAAGAGCGGCTGGCCTGGCTGACCGGCTTCACCGGCTCGGCCGGATTGGCGATCGTGCTGGTCCACGAGGCCGCCGTGTTCGTCGATGGGCGCTACACGCTGCAGGCGGCCAAGCAGGTCGACCGCAAGGCCTGGCAGATCGAGCCGCTGGTCGATCCGCCGCCGGAACATTGGCTGGCGCGCCACCTCATCGCCGGCGACCGCCTAGGTTTTGACCCGTGGCTGCACACTTCTGCGGCAGCCGAGCGGCTGGCCGCCGCCTGCGCCAAGGCCGGCGCGGAATTGATCGCGGTCGAAAGCAACCCGCTGGATTCGGTTTGGACGGAGCGCCCGGCCCCGCCACTCGGCCCTGTCGCCATTCACGGCGAACAGTTTTCCGGCGAAATCGAAGCCGAGAAGCTCAAGCGGATCCGGCTGGAGATCAGCAAGCTCGGCGTCGAGGCGCTGGTGCTGTCGGACAGCCACGCCGTGGCCTGGACCTTCAACATCCGCGGCGCCGACGTCTCGCACACGCCGCTGCCGCTCTCCTACGCACTGGTGCCGAAGGACGGCCGCCCCACGATATTCATCGATCATCGGAAGCTATCGAACCTGACCCGCGACCATCTCGAACGGTCGGCCGATGTCCGGGAGCCCGATGCGCTGACGCCGGCGTTGACGGAACTCGCGCGCAGCGGCGCGGCCATCGCCCTCGACACCGCGACCGCGGCCGATGCGCTGAGCCGGCTGATCACCGCTGCCGGCGGCAAGCCGGTGCGCGGCAACGATCCGGTGAGCCTGCTCAAGGCGGTGAAGAACCTCACCGAGATCGACGGCACGCGGACGGCGCACCAGCGCGACGCCGTGGCGCTGGCGCGTTTCCTCGCCTGGATCGATCGCGAAGCGCCCTCCGGTGGGCTGACGGAGATCGACACCGTCGAGGCGCTGGAGACTTTCCGGCGGCAGACCGGCGCGCTGAAGGATGTTTCGTTCCCGACCATCGCCGGCACTGGCCCGAACGGCGCCATCGTGCATTACCGCGTCACCCGCAAGAGCAACCGGCGCATCGCACCCGGCGACCTCCTGCTGATCGATTCCGGTGCGCAATATGAGGACGGCACCACCGACGTCACCCGCACCATCGCGATCGGCCAGCCGACCGATGAAATGCGCGACCGTTTCACCCGCGTGCTGCGCGGGCATATCGCAATTGCCCGCGCCGTATTTCCCGACGGCACCACGGGCGCGCAGCTCGACAGTTTCGCGCGGCAATATCTCTGGCAGGCCGGCCTCGATTTCGAGCACGGCACCGGGCACGGCGTCGGCAGCTACCTCTCGGTGCATGAAGGCCCGGCGCGGATTTCCAGGCTCGGCACCACGCCGCTGAAGCGCGGCATGATCCTGTCCAACGAGCCCGGCTATTACAAGACCGACGCCTACGGCATCCGGATCGAGAACCTTGAACTCGTCATCGGGGCCGATATCGCCGGCGCGGAGAAGCCGGTGAATGCGTTCGAGACGCTGACGCTGGCGCCGATCGACCGCCGCCTGATCGATGTAGCCATGCTCAGCGCCACGGAACTGAAGTGGCTGAACGACTATCACACCCGCGTCAATCGCGAGGTGCGCCCGCACCTCGACGACAATGCCACGAAGCTGTGGCTCGACGACGCGACGGCGGCGCTGCTGCCGCTTTGACTATCGTCGCCTAAAGCGCAGTCGTCGTCCTCCGCGACAGCGGAGGACCCAGTATCCCAGAGACGCCAGCGATTGAATCGAGAGGGCCCGGCGTACTGGGTCCCCGCTTTCGCGGGGACGACAACGGAGTTTGTCGCGCTGGATGAAACATTAATGGCACCTGCCCAATTCGGCATGGCCGCATGCCGAAACATGCGTATTCGCGCTGATCCATCACGCTACAGTTGATTTCAACAACAGGATTGAATCGGAATGCACGGCGTCGTGGGCAAGCCGCCCGACGCGGCGGCGAACAACAATGCCGCCGCGACATCGAAGATCATGCTGCTGATGCTCGTCGCGATGACGGGCGTCGCGCCGATCTCGCTCTACATGCTGGTGCCGGCGCTGCCGGTGTTGGCCACCACGTTCGGCGGCGACATCGCGGTCGCGCAGATGACGGTGTCGCTCTACATGGTCGGCATCGCCTGCTCGCAGCTCATCATGGGGCCGCTGTCGGACAAGTTCGGCCGCCGCCCGGTACTGCTCGCCGGCCTCGCGCTGATGGTGGCGGCCAGCATCGGCTGCTCGCTGGCGCAGACGCTGCCGCAACTGATCGCTGCGCGCTTCCTGCAGGCGCTGGGCGGCGCCTCCGGCATGGTGGTGAGTCGCGCCATCATCCGTGACCTCTACAGCCGCGACCGCATCAGTTCCATGATCAGCCTCGTCATCGGCGTGATGATGACGGCTCAGATGCTGAGCGCGCTGGTCGGCGGCCTGCTCGAGACCGCGTTCGGCTGGCGCGCGATCTTCTATTTCATCACCGTGGCCTCGCTCAGCGTCGCGGTCCTGATCGCGCTTGCGCTGCCCGAGACGCGCCGCGACCGCGGCGCAAGCAGCAGCTTCCGCGGCGACGTCGGCAAGCTGGTCCGCGACCGCGCCTTCATCGGCTATGTGCTGTGCCAGGTGCTGGCCTCGCAGATCATCTTCACCTTTGCCGGCGGCGGGCCCTACATCGTGGTGACCCAGATGGGCCGCACCACCGCCGAATACGGCGCGTGGTTTGCGACGACCGGGTTTGCGTACCTGCTCGGCAACCTCTTCTGCGTCCGCTTCGCGCCGCGCCACTCGCTGGAAAAACTGATCTGGTTCGGCCTGGCGCTGCAATTTTGCGGCGCGTTGCTGAACCTCGTCCTGAGCCTCACCGGTACCAACCAGTCGCCGATGTGGCTGTTCGGCACCCAGATGATCGTGATGGTCGCCAACGCCTTCGTGATGAACAACGCCGCCGCCGGCGCCATCAGCGTCCGTCCCGAGGCCGCCGGCACCGCCGCGGGCGCCATGGGCTTCCTGCAGCAGGGCATCGGCGCGCTGGTCTCGCAGTTCGGCGCCTATCTCGGCGGCCACTCCACCAACACGCTGCCGCTGACGGCCGCGATCTTCGCGCTGTCGATCGCCTGCGCGTCGGCGATGTTCTTTCTGGTGCCCCGGCAGACCGTCGTGGTGAGCGAAGAACTGATGAAGAAGGCGGAGGAGGAAGAGAGCGGGATGTTGTGAGGCCGCATCGGCGAACCACGGTCTCATGCACATGTTTGTTTCGTTTCTCGCCGCTCCTGTAGCCCGGACAAGCGAAGCGATATCCGGGGTGCCGTGAGAGTGATCCCGGATGTCGCTCCGCTCATCCGGGCTACGAGACTTTCATGACTTCGCGTTCTCGCGGCACGATCTGCCCGAGTCATGCATGTTTCGCTTGCTCCCTCAAGGATTAGAGGGCGCAGGGAAGACCGGGTGCGCGCTGCACCCGCGGTCTCGCGTGCAAGATGCGCACAGCAAAAGCGCACACGAGCATACAGGTTCAGCGGAAGCATTCCGGCCTTCCCTGCGCAGTGGCTTTACGGCTTATAACGTGATCTCCCCGGAGAACGGCTCTTTTGCCTCCGTCGCCGCGCGGAAATGATTCCAGCGCAACTTGACGCCAGCACCGCGACGTCAGGACCACACGACTTCGCCGTACGCATCATGCGCGTACGTCTCGCGCCTTCCGCGTCCACCGCATCTCACCGCGCGTTCGTGACGATCGCGAGCCGCCCCTCGTAACGGGTGAGACGCGCGGAGTTAAATCACTGATTTGCCCGACGACGCGAGCGGAATATATTTGCGTGAACGGGTGGACAGACTTTCGGTGATTTGCCCGTCGTGCCAATTGGTCGCGGCCTGCGATGTCATTTCGTCATTGCGGACGAAGCAATCCTCACATCAGGGCGTCACGTTCAATAAGCGGGATACATCGAGAACGCGGAGACGCCCGAGACCGCGTAGAACGCCCCGTCATCGAGCCGCTGCCACGAGAAACAGATTCCGCTCAACTAAAAGCGGCTATGTGTCGATTTCGTTCATGAAGATGAATGGGAACTCGATGGGGCAGTTCGCATCTTAACGCACAAGCAACCCTTGCGCGCCGGATTTGCCGAGCGCACACTACCACCTCAGGCAGAACTTACGGAGGATGCAGACCATGCCACGGGTCAAGCAAGCTTCGAAGCAGAAAAGCACAACCAAAGCCGCCGCCGTGACGGTGCTGAGTGCTACCGGACTGAGTTTTTCGCTGCTGGATAGCGCATCAGCGTCCATGACCCCCGTTGCTGATATCGCGCAATCTGACAATGCCCCTCCTAATCAGCGCTTCGTACTTAGCGAAGAGGAAATGGCCGACGTCAGTCTCGCCACGTTCCATCTTCTTGATAAAGAAAACGTTGGCAACGGCGTGCAGCTGGCCGCCCGTGGTGGCTGCCGTGGCTGCGCGGCCCGTGGCTGCCGCGGCTGCGCGGCCCGTGGCTGCCGTGGCTGCGCAGTCCGTGGCTGCCGTGGTTGCGCAGTCCGTGGCTGCGCGGTCCGTGGTTGCGCAGTCGGTTGCGCCGTCGGTTGCGCGGTCGGCAGCTGTTGCGCATCTTGGGGATATTGCCGTGTGTGCTAAGTCACACGACCGACGCTGAGAAAAATTGCATCCAACAGACTCAATAGCCGATTTTCCCAAGGTCGCCTTCGGGTCAATCGTGCCGCTTTGAGAGCAAGTCGGTCACTTTCGATCCGCCCGCGCCTCCGGACATTTCGCTGGACCGCGTCAACTGACGCAATTTGCGGTTTCGGATGTGACCAAAGGCGTTCCTTGTCTTCGTGGCTAACGCGGGTACCGCAGTACGAGAAGCTGCAACGAAAGGGCCGGCATGGTGTACTGCTCCGACGGTCTCGACAGTGTTGATAAGGCCGGCTTCCCTAGCGGAGAAGGATCATGAATCGCGACTTCATGTCGGGGAAAATCAATCGGATGCGATCTTTGTGGGCCATATTGCTCATCTTGCTGTTCCCCGCCCACTGCCTTGCCGGTGAAGGGAAACCCATCAGGATCATGGTGACGGCTGATCACACGAAGGCCGACGGAGAACCTTGGGACGGCATTCCTGGCCTGGGCCCGGGCCGCAGTCCGAACATTGCCATTCTGAACAAAGATGCGCCGCCGGATCTCGCGGTCTGCGTCGTTCGTCTGGATATGCCTCCGGAATGCAGCATGAGGTACGTGAAGTTGAAGCAATATTCGATTTGCCAGAACAGCTATGATTGCGTTTTCAAGCGGGTAAGCATCCCCGATGGTCCTTTCGGGCTCATCATTCTGGATTTGGACTTACGACGGCATGACTTGGTTGGCTTCCTTTTGATGACAAATGGGAAGGCTCCTGTTGTTGATCAGCGAGCCGCATTGGAAAGTGAGCTTCGAAGAAGGGCCGACCAGTTGGCGCCCCCTTTTTCCCAAGGAGAGAAGCAACGCAGGTTGCGGGAGGTGCTCGTCGTTCCCATGGACAGCTGCGCCGAAGTGAAGGGATGTAGGCTTGTGCAATCCGAAATCCGCGTGACCTCGGCCGAGTGATCCTTGCCGGGCAGTTTCCTTACCGTGCGGGTGGTCATGAGCGCGTTAGAGAAGGAGCGCGCGGGTGACGACGACATCTGCGTTGCGCGCATCACTCCCCGATCAGCTTCAACCACTCATCTTCCGACAGCACTGCAACACCAAGCTCCCGAGCCTTTGTCAGCTTCGAACCGGCATCCTCGCCCGCCACGACGTAATCCGTCTTCTTCGACACCGAACCCGCCACCTTGGCACCGAGACGCTCGGCCACCGCCTTGGCCTCTTCGCGCGTGAATTTGGTCAGCGAGCCCGTGAACACCACGGTCTTGTCCGATACGGGCGAACTCTTCCGCGGCTGCTCGGCGGGTTTCACCTCGATCTCGTGCAGGAGTTCGCCGAGCGCCTTCACGTTGCGCGGCTCGGCGAAGAACTCCACCACGGCGTCGGCGACGATCTCGCCGATGCCGCCGATATTGTTGAGATCCTGATAGGCCTCGGTGGTGTTCTCCTCGTCCTTTGTCCCCTTGGCGGCGGCCAGCATGGCGTCGCGAAAATTCTCGATGGTGCGGTAGTGCCGCGCCAGCAGTTTTGCGTTACCCTCACCGACGTGACGAATGCCGAGTGCGAAGATCAGGCGATGCAGCTCGATATTTCGTCGCGCATCGATCGCATTGAACAGGTTGCGCACCGACGTCTCGCCGTAGCCCTCGCGCGCCATCAGCTTGCTGGTGGAACGCGCGTCGCGCTTCTGCAGCGTGAAGATGTCGACCGGCGACATTACGAGGCCTTCCTCGTAGAACTCCTGGATCTGCTTGTCGCCGAGGCCGTCGATATCGAACGCCAGCCGCGAGACGAAATGCTTGAGCCGCTCCGTTGCCTGCGCCGGACAGATCAGCGCGCCGGTGCAGCGGCGCACCGCCTCGTCTTCCTCGCGCACCGCGTGACTGCCGCACACCGGGCACGTGTCCGGAAATTTGTACGGCTTGGCGCTTTTCGGCCGCTTGTCGATGACGACGCTGACGACCTGCGGAATGACGTCGCCGGCGCGCTGGACAACGACCGTGTCGCCGACGCGAAGGTCGACACCGTCCCGGATCGGATTGCCGTCGTTGCCGATGCCCTTGATGTAGTCCTCGTTGTGCAGCGTCGCGTTCGACACCACCACGCCGCCGACGGTGACCGGCTCCAGCCGCGCCACCGGCGTCAGCGCGCCGGTACGGCCGACCTGGATATCGATTCCGTTGAGAATCGTGGTCGCCTGCTCGGCCGCAAATTTGTGCGCGATCGCCCAGCGCGGGCTGCGCGATACGAAGCCGAGCCGATCCTGCCAGTCGAGCCGATCGACCTTGTAGACCACGCCGTCGATATCGTAACCAAGCGAGGCGCGCTCTTGCCCGATCTTGCTGTAGAATTCGAGGACGGCTTCGACATCCTTGCAGAGCGTCGTCAGCGGATTGACGGCAAAACCGGCCTTGTCCATCCACGCCAGCATGCCATGCTGCGTATCGGCCGGACGCTCGCTCATCTCGCCCCAGGTATAGGCAAAGAACTTCAGCGGCCGTGACGCGGTGATCGAAACGTCCTTCTGGCGCAGCGAGCCCGCCGCCGAATTGCGCGGATTGGCGAACACGGTGTCGTCGGCTTCCGCCTGCTTCCTGTTGAGCTCGAGAAAATCCTTCTTGAGCATGTACACTTCGCCGCGCATCTCGCAGGCCGCTGGAATATGACGGCCCTTCAGCGTGTGCGGGATGTCCTTGATGGTGCGGACGTTGGCGGTGACATCCTCGCCGGTAAAGCCGTCGCCGCGGGTTGCCGCGCGCACCAGTTCTCCATTCTCGTAGCGCAGCGACAGCGACAGGCCGTCGATCTTCGGCTCGGCAACCAGCGCCGGAATATGCTCGGCATCGAGCTTGAGAAAGCGCCGGATCCGGTCGACGAACTCGGTGACATCATCGTCGCTGAAGGCGTTGCCGAGGGACAGCATGGGAACGACATGCTGCACCTTCGCAAAGCCGCGCGCCGGCGCGGCGCCGACCTTTTGCGTCGGCGACTCCGTCGTGACCAGATCGGGAAACTTCGCCTCGATCGCCTCCAGCCGCTGGCGCAGCGCGTCGTAGGCCGCGTCCGATACGGTCGGAGCGTCCTTCTGGTAGTAGCGCTCGTTGTGTGCCTCGATCTCCAGCGCAAGGCGCATGTGCTCGACCTTGGCCTGCGCCTTGGTGAGTTTTGAGATGTCGACCAGAACTGATTTTGATTTAGCCATCTTGCAACTATAGGTTCGTCACTCCGGGATGGTCCGAAGGACCAGACCTCAGATGTGCAATTGCACATCGGGGAATCTCGAGATTCCGGGTTCGATGCTCCGCATCGCCCCGGAATGACGGCTTCGTGGGGTTGTGAGCAACTATCATGAACTACTACGTTTATATCATCGCAAGCAGACGGGACGGAGCAATCTATATCGGCATAACCAACGATCTCGTGCGCCGGATTTACGAGCATCGAACGAAAGCGGTGCCCGGCTTCACCTCCAAATACAATATTACACAGCTCGTTTGGTTCGAAATCTATGACGATCCAATCTCCGCGATTTCCCGCGAGAAAGAACTGAAGAAGTGGAAGCGGAGCTGGAAGGTCCAGTTGATCCAGGCGCAGAACCCGCAGTGGAACGATTTGTACGAGTCGATCTGCAACTAACTCCGTCATTCCGGGATGGTCCGAAGGACCAGACCCGGAATCTCGAGATTCCGGGTTCGATGCTTCGCATCGCCCCGGAATGACGGCTGAGGCAACTAGCCGGCCGCCTGCAGCAGCCGCCGCGCCGCGGCCCTCGCCTCCACGGTAATCTCGGCGCCCGCCAGCATGCGGGCGATTTCCTCGCTGCGGCGGTCGGCGGCGAGTGCGTTGACGCGGGTGGCGACGCGCTTGCCCCTGTCGAGCGCGTCCTTGGAGATCAACAGATGCTGGCTGGCGCGCGCGGCGACCTGCGGCGCATGCGTCACGGCCATCACCTGAACCCCGCCGGCGAGCCGTGCGAGGCGCGAGCCGATGGCGTCCGCCACCGCACCGCCGACCCCGGTATCGATTTCGTCGAACACCAGCGTCGGCGCCGAGCCGCGGTCGGCCAGCACCACCTTGAGCGCGAGCAGGAAGCGCGACAGCTCGCCACCGGAGGCGACCTTCATGATCGGTCCCGGCCTGGTGCCCGGATTGGTCTGCACCCAGAACTCGACACGGTCGATGCCCTGCGGCCCCGGCGCGTTGGCGTCGCTCTCCACCTGGGTCATGAATTTTGCGCGCTCAAGCTTCAACGGCGCCAGCTCGGCGCTGACGGCCTTGTTGAGCTTGTCGGCCGATTTGCTGCGGGCCGCGGAGAGCTTTGCCGCCGCCGCGCCGTAGCGCTTGTCGGCCTCGGCCGCAGCGCCTTCCAGCTTCTTCAACTGGTCGGCGCCGGCGTCGATCAGCGCGACGTCGGAGGCGAACTTCGCCGCCAGCGCCGCCAGCCCGTCGACCGGCGTCGAATATTTGCGCGAGGCGGCGCGCAGAGCGAACAGCCGCTCCTCGATCCGCTCCAGCTCGGCCGGATCGAAATCGGCTGCCACCAGTGCGGCGTGGAGATGCTGGTCGGCCTCCTCCAGCGCGTTGATCGCGATATCGATCGCCCGCACCGCCGGTTCGATCAGGTTCGGCGAGTTGGCGGCGCGGCGTTCGAGGCGGCGCACCGCCGCCGCCAGCGCCGGCACCGGCGAATGCGGACCGCCGACCGCCTCCTGCGCCTCGCGCAAGTCGCTGGCAATCTTCTCGCCCTGCATCATGGCGGTGCGGCGCGCAGCAAGCGCGGTTTCCTCGCCTTCCTCCGGCTTCAGCGCGCGGAGTTCATCGGAGGCATGGCGCAGATAGTCCGCCTCCCGGGCGGCGCGCTCCATGCCGGCGCGGTGCGCGTCGAGCGCGCTGACGGCGGTGCGGCGCGATTCCCACAGCGTCTCCAGTGCCGTGACTTCCTTCTCCAGCCCGGCAAAGGCGTCGAGCAGTTGCCGGTGCGTCGAGGCGTCCACCAGCGCGCGCTCGTCGTGCTGGCCATGGATCTCGACCAGCGTCGCGCCGACGGCCTTCAGCGTCTGCACGCTGACCGACTGGTCGTTGATGAAGGCACGGGTGCGGCCGTCGGCGAACTGGACGCGACGGAGAATCATTTCGCAGGATTCTTGAGAGCTCGTATCGTCCAGGCCGTTGCCGGCAAGGATCTTCGTTGCCGGATGCCCGTTGCGGATATCGAAGGTGGCCGTCACCTGTCCCTGCTCCGCGCCGTGGCGCACCAGGGAGGCGTCGCCGCGGCCGCCAAGCGCCAGCGCGAAGGCGTCGAGCAGGATCGACTTGCCCGCGCCGGTCTCGCCGGTGAGCACCGCAAGGCCGCGGGAGAATTCGAGATCGAGGCGTTCGATCAGAACGATGTCACGGATCGACAGACGCGCCAGCATGTGATGGCAACTCCCACTGGTCAGGTTCTGACACCGGCCCCGGTACGGAGCCGACTCTGCAGGTGTTAGAATCGAAACATCTCTAGCAGATCTTGGGAGCGTTTTGTACTATATTTGTTCACGTTATGGACACAGAATGAATGCCCACTTACTTGGCGAGCCCAGACGTGTCAGCCCAGACGTGTCAGCCCAAGCTCGTCATCCCAGCCTTGTCAGCCGAGACCCATCTTCTTGAAGGCCCTGGAGATATAGGAGCCCTTGTTCTCGCTCGGCTCAAGACCGCCCGACTTCACAAGATTATAGGCTTCCTTGTACCAGCGGCTGTCAGGAAAGTTGTGCCCAAGTACGGCTGCCGCGGTCTGCGCCTCGCCGACGATGCCAATCGACATATAGGCTTCCGTCAGCCGCGCCAGCGCTTCCTCGACATGCCGCGTGGTCTGGTAGCGGGTAACGACCGTCTTGAAGCGGTTGATGGCGGCGGTGTAGTCGCGCTTTTGCATGTAATAGCGGCCGACATCCATTTCCTTGCCGGCGAGCTGGTCGCGCGCGCCCTCGAGCTTGGCCTTGGCGGAGGTCGCATATTCCGAAGTCGGATATTTGCGAATCACCTCTTCCAGCGCCGCGATCGCCTTTTCGGTGCGGCCCTGGTCGCGCGAGATGTCCGGGATCTGGTCGTAGTGCGAGGCCGCAATCAAGTACTGCGCGTAGGCCGCGTCAGGACTGCCGGGATGCAGCGTGACGTAGCGCGTCGCGGCGCCGATGCAGCTGTCATAGTCGCCGGAATTGTAGAAGGAATAGGCCGACATCAAGAGCGATTTGCGCGCCCAGTCCGAATAAGGATGCTGGCGATCGACTTCCTCGAATTTCTTCGAGGCCGCCTTGTTATCCTTGCGCTGGTTCATCAGGTACAAGCCCTCATTGTAGAGCTTGTCCGCCGGCTCCTCGACAAAGGTGTCGTCCTTGGCGGTGAACTTGTCCCACAGCGCGCCCGTGCCGCATCCACCGAGCGGAATGGCCAGCACGATCAGGCCCGCCGCCAGCCGCAGCGCGCGAAATGAAGTGCGTTGTTCGAGCGTCATACGCTGTGCCGACATGGAAATGAGACGCCTCTGGTGCGGATGGTAACGGAACCGGTCCGTCGATGAACCGCGGTCATGGACACAACTCCCCCGCCCGCGACGCTGCAAACGTGCCATCGCGGGCCTGTGTAGCCGAAAAGTGGTCCCCAACCAACCGAATACGCAGGCAATTCGCCCGGATTAAGGCGGCAGGAAACCGTCGTTACCAATTGTGGTTACTGGGGAAATTGGAACTGCCGGGCTGTGGACAGTTCAGGGCAGTTTCAGAGAAGTGAACGCTTGAGACCGTTTCGCACGCAAGCGTCAGGATACGTCCGGGCCGTAGGCGGGAGCGATCATACCACCCACCATGCCGGCACCGGCCTCGACCTGGCTGCGGGGACGGCGTGCCGGTTCGCTGTCGACTATCCGCCAGGCGCTGCGATCGGCCAGCAGGGCGGTGAGGACGGCGTGGTTCAGCTTGTGGCCGCCGCGTACCGAACGATAGGCACCGAGCAGCGGCAATCCGGCCAAAGCGAGATCGCCGATCGCATCCAGCACCTTGTGGCGGACGCATTCATCGCGGTAGCGCAGCCCTTCCGGGTTGAGCAGCAATTGGTCGTCGAATACCACCGAATTCTCGAACGAAGCGCCAAGCGCGAAGCCCGCCTTCCACAGCCGCGCGGTGTCGTTCATGAAGCCGAAGGTCCGTGCGCGGGAAACCTCGCGGCGGAAGCTTTCGGGGCTGAGATCGAGCGAGAAATTCTGGCGGCCGATCACAGGATTGACGAAGTCGATTTCGATCTCGGCGCGGAAGCCGCCCACATGGGGACGCAACTCTCCGAAGCTGTCGCCGATCGCGACCTGCACCGGCTTCAGGACCTGAATGAAACGGCGGGCGGCGGACTGGGTGACGATGCCGGCCTGGTCGATGGCGGCGACGAAGGCAGCCGCGCTGCCGTCCATGATCGGAACTTCGGGGCCGTCGACTTCGATGGTGGCGTTGTCGACGCCCATGCCACGCAAGGCTGCGAGCACATGCTCGGCGGTGGAAACCAACGGGCCTTCCCGATCACCCAGAACGGTAGCAAGGTCGGTGGCGATGACGGATTCGGCAAGCGCAGGAACTTCGCGGTCGGCGTCATCGAGGCCGGTGCGGACAAAAATAAAACCTGCATCGATTGGTGCAGGCCCGAGCGTAAGGCTGACAGGTGAACCAGAGTGAACGCCGACACCCGTCACGGTGGCTTGCGACCGAAGCGTGGTTTGACGGCTGAATTTCATTCGTAATCGCCCACTACCCGACTTAACCCAAAGACTTAAACCGTGCTTTCGCGTCGATTCGCGCTCTAGGCATCCCCAAGTCTGGGCAGACCATAATCACTGCCCCTAAGCGTACAACTCACGCTTTTTTACGGATTGTTACCCTATCTCTGCCGCATTCGCGCCAAGCCTTCATCAAGTTTCGGCGCGGCCCCACAGGTTATCCACGACTATAGCTAACCACGAAATACATAATTAATGATTTAAAATCAGTTGGTTGAGCGACCGGTCACCGCCCGGTCCCCCATAACAGAAAAGGGCCCCAACTGTGTCAGCGGGGCCCTCTCCGGTCGTCGGAATTGTAACAAACTTCAGTTTGCCTGCCGCCTCAGGAAGGCGGGGATATCAAGATGGTCGTCGCCCTGTGGCGCTGGGGCAACAGGTGCGGGGCGGCCGTGGGTGTCCAAACCCTGGGGCGCGGGACGTTTTGCATACTCCGATACCGGGTCATGATTCGCCATTTGCTGGGAAACCGTCCGCTGCGGCTTGCGCTCGGGTAGCGGCGCCATGGCAGGTCCGGAGGCGCGTGCGGCGATCGGCGGCTCGGACTCCTCGTCGCGGCGGCCGAGGCCGACATTGGCGAGGCGCTGCAACAGCGACAGCTTGGACTTCTGCGGGTGCTCCTCCTCGCCATCACCGCGGGCCTGCCGGATCTCGGCCTGCGCCGGCATCGGCAGATCCTCGAACTTGGGCATCCGCGGGGTGCGGAGCGGCGCACGCTCGGCCGCCTGCGGGATGAAGGTCTCCGGCGGCGCAGCCGGCTCGACCGGCTCGGCTCGGGCGGCCTCCTTGTGCGGATCGGGGAACAGCGACGGCTTCTGGGCGATCGGGCGAACCGTGACGTCGCCATACGACGCGGGCTGGATCGGCGCCTGCTGCGCGGGCTCCGGCGAGACCGCGGCAGCGATCGCGGCAAGCGCTGCGCGCTCCACATTTCGCGGCGGTGCGGCGGGCGGCGGGGCAGCCGCGGCCAGCGCCTGTGCCTGCTGCGCAACCGCCGGCTCGAGCTTCTGCGCGCGTTCGGCCAGGCGGGCATTGTCGGCGCGCAGGCGGGCGGTCAGTTCGGCCAGCCGGTTGTCCGGCGACGCGGGAGCAGCGGGGGTGGCCACGGGGGTCGCGACAGCCGACGCGGTGGTCTGGTTGCGCGCGATTTGCGCCTGCTCGATGCCGGTGGCGACGACGGAGACGCGGATGATGCCATCCAGGTTCTCGTCGAAGGTGGCGCCGACGATGATGTTGGCGTCCTGGTCGACCTCCTCGCGGATCCGGGTGGCGGCTTCGTCGACTTCGAACAGCGTGAGGTCCTTGCCGCCGGTGATCGAGATCAGCAGGCCGCGGGCGCCCTTCATCGAGGAATCGTCGATCAGCGGATTGGCGATCGCAGCTTCTGCCGCCGTCAGCGCGCGCTTGTCGCCGGTCGCCTCGCCGGTTCCCATCATTGCCTTGCCCATCTCGCGCATCACGGCACGGACGTCGGCGAAGTCGAGATTGATCAAACCTTCCTTCACCATCAGGTCGGTGATGCAGGCGACGCCCGAATAGAGCACCTGATCGGCCATCGCGAAGGCGTCGGCGAAGGTGGTCTTCTCGTTGGCGACCCGGAACAGGTTCTGGTTCGGGATGATCAAGAGCGTGTCGACCACCTTGTGCAGTTCGGCAATGCCGGACTCGGCGGTGCGCATGCGGCGCGCGCCTTCGAAGTGGAACGGCTTGGTCACCACGCCGACGGTGAGGATGCCCATTTCGCGCGCGGTCTTGGCAATGACGGGGGCTGCACCGGTGCCGGTACCGCCGCCCATGCCGGCGGTGACGAACACCATGTTGGCGCCGGTGAGATGGTCGCGGAGTTCGTCGAGGACCTCCTGCGCCGCCGCCGCGCCGACATCAGGCTGCGATCCCGCGCCGAGGCCCTGGGTCACCTGCGTGCCCATCTGCACGATGCGCTGCGCCTTCGACATCGTGAGCGCCTGCGCATCCGTGTTGGCGACGACGAAATCGACGCCCTGCAGCCCGGCCGTGATCATGTTGTTGACGGCATTACCGCCAGCTCCACCGACGCCGAAGACGGTAATCCGCGGTTTCAACTCGCTGATGTCAGGGGGTGTCAGATTGAGTGCCATGGTTGCCTCTCTTACGACGCGCGCTTTGGTTCGCCTCGGCCGGCGGCCGCGACATTTGGTGAAAATCGTTTGGTTACTGGTCCGGTCATCAGAAGCCCTCGCGCAGCCATCGTCCGACCTTTCCGAAATAGCCGTCAGTCCCTGTCCTGAGCTGCCGCGTATGCCGCGGTTCTACGTGTTCCAGATGAGCGTATTGCGGATAGACCAGGAGGCCCGCAGGCACCGCGAACGATGCGCTCTTGGCCTCGCTGGGCAGCCGGCCGAAACCGAGCGGGCGGCCGATCCGGACCGGCCGGTTGAGGATGCGGGTAGCGAGTTCAACCGTGCCGGTGAGTTGCGAGGCGCCGCCGCTCAAGACAACCCGCGCCCGCGGCTCTGCCGCAAAGGGGGAATCCCGGAGCCGGTCCCGGACCATTTCAAAAATCTCCTCGGCGCGATGCCGGACGATGTTCGCGATCGTGGCGCGCGAGACGATCTGCGGCCCGTCGTGTTCCTCGCTTGCGGAGGGAACAGACATGAGCTCACGCGCGTCGGACCCGCCGGTCAGCACGGTGCCGTATAAAGTCTTGATTCGCTCGGCATCCGCAATGCATGCGCCGACGCCGCGTGCAAGATCCATCGTGACGTGATGCCCACCTAATGCAAATCCGCTAGCATGAACGAAGCGTCCGCCCGAATAGGTCGCAATCGTGGTCGAACCGGCTCCCATTTCGACGACGGCAGCACCGAGATCGGCCTCGTCGTCGGTCAGTACCGACAGACCTGCGACATAAGGACTCGCCGCCATCGCCTCGACATTGAGGTGGCAGCGCTCGACCACCAGCATCAAATTGCGGGCAACGGTGGCATCCACCGTCACCACCTGCATGTCGACGCCGAACTGCCGCGCGAGCATGCCGCGGGGATCGCGGATGCCCTTCACGCCATCGAGCGCATAGCCGACCGGGAGTGCGTGCAGCACCGTGCGGCCCTCGCCGGTGGCGTGGCGCATGCCGGTGGATGTCACCCGGATGACGTCGTCGGGCGTGACCGAACCGCCGCGAATGTCGGCTGCGGCCTCGACCAGCTGGCCCTGCAACCGGCCGCCGGAAACCGACAGCAGAACCGACTCGACGCGAACCTTGGCCATGCGCTCGGCCAGCGCCACCGCCTGGCGCACCGTCTGCTCGCATTCGGCGAGATCGACCACCGCGCCGGCCTTGACGCCGCGCGACTGGATCTGGCTGTAGCCGATCAGCTCCACCGCATGGCTGCGGCCGCGCAGCGCGTCGCTCGGCGGCGACGGCTTCAGCCGCGCGATCATGCAGGCGACCTTGTGGGTGCCGACATCGAGCGAAGCCACCAGCGCCGTTCGCTTGTGATCGACCGGGCGCGTCTTCGGGGTCTGGTTGCGATCGAAGCCGGTCATGCGTCACCGGCCTTTTTCTTGGGCTTCTTGTCCTTGAACAGCTCTTCGCGGGCTTTTGCCGCGTCTTCGGACAACTGCACGGTGAGCCGGTCCGGCAGCCGCATGTCGACGGCGACGATGTCGCGCGAGAACAGATGATCGTCCTGGTCGAGCTTGCTCAGGAGCGCCAGCGCATTGCCGACATCGTTCTCGGGCAGGCGGATATCCAGCCCATCCTTGAGCCGCAGGTTCCAGCGGCGTTCGCCGACGTAGATTGCAGCCTTGGTCACGGAACGCACTTGCGGATAGCGATCGAGCAACGCGAGGAAATCGCGCGCCCTGGAATCGGCACCCTTCCCGACGACCAGCGGCAGCGTCGCGAAGCGGCGCGACATATAGGGCTCCAGCACCGCGCCGTCTTCCGCGATCACCGCCAGTCGGCCGTCCTGCTGCCACAGCGCGAACGCCGTGCGCTCGACGATGTCGATCTGCAGCCGCCCGGGATAGAGCTTGAGGATGGTCGCGTCCGCGATCCAGGGATTGGCCTTGAGCCTGTCGCGCACGGTCTCGGCGTCGAGGAACAAGAGCGACGAGCGGCCGCTGACGCCGCCAATCGCGAGCACTTCGTCCTGGCTCAATTGCCTGCGGCCGTTGATGGCGACCGTGGTGATGCGGAAGCCGGCCGAATTGGCCAGCGCGTTGCGGGTATCGCTCAGCCCCGCCATGAACTCATCGACATGGCCGCCCTTGACGATGCCAAGCCCGGTGCTGCCGAGCAGCATCAGCACGGTCAGCGCGATACCCGTGCGGTTCGGAAGGTAACGCTCGACCAGACGCACCAGGCGATTTGGCGGCGCGCGATCGATCAGCGGTTTCGCGGGCACACGCGCACGACGGCCCAACCGCTCGCGCAGCAGCACGCCCGCCCCAATTGCGGCGGCTTTCAGGTCAGCTTGGGGCCTCAGCGATCTTTTCGACCGAGCGAGGCGTCCTGCACCATCCATTGCACGAGCCTGTCCAAGTGTTGTTTCCGCAAGGTTTTTTTGCGGGTTCGGCACAAATAGCGTCTCGGGCTTGCCGGAACTTGGTGCTGATCTGAAGTCGGAACAGCGCGGCCCGGCAGCCAAGCGCCACATGCGCCGCCGGCGTTAACCTTCGGACTTCCTGGTAAACAAAGTGTAAATTCGGGAAGGGTGCGACGCGCTTTGAGGCGTCTTTTGAGGGGTTTGCCCCACATTTCTTAGGATTTTAGCAATTAATCCTTGGGTGAGGTTAGTTCCGGGTTAACGAGCCGTTAATCGCCCGCCCCCCGTTCACAGCCGCGCGCGGCTGCGCCGCTCGGCCAGCGTGACCTGTTCGCGGAGAAAATCCACGAATGCGATCCCCTGCGCGTTGAGCGCTTTCGGATACAGCGATGCTGCCGTTAGCCCCGGTAACGTGTTGGTTTCGAGGTAGATCGGCCCCTTCGCGGAAACGATGAAGTCGGACCTCGAATAGCCGCTGCACGACAACGCCCGGTGCGCCCGCAGCGCCTGGTCCATGAGCGCCGCGCTGATCTCCGGCGCGAATCGGCCCGGGCAGATCTCCTGGGTCGATTTCAACAGGTACTTCGCGGTGTAGTCGAAGGTGCCCTCGCCCGGCACGATCTCGATCGGCGGCAGCGCAAGCACCGTGCCGTCCGGCCGCTCCAGCACGCCGCAGGTCGCCTCGACACCCGCGACGAACGGCTCGATCACATATTCCTCGGTCCTGGCGGCGTTGCGCACGGCGACGAGGTCCTGTTTCGCATTGACGAAGATCAGGCCATAGCTCGATCCGTCGCGCGCCGGCTTGGCGATCAGCCTGCCGTATTCGGCAAACGCCGCGTCGAGATTGGCCAGTTCGATGCCGGCCGGCGCTGTGACGCCCGCAAAGGCCGCGAATCGCTTGGCCGCCACCTTGTCGAAGGCGAGGTTCGACGACGCCGAGCCGGATCCGGTGAAGGGAATCCCGCGCAGTTCGCACATCGCCTGCAGTTCGCCGTTCTCGGCCCGGCCGCCATGCAGGCCGAGCACCAGCACGCGATCCTCGTCCCGCGCCTTGTCGAGCGCCGCCTCGAGCGGCAGACCGGGGCTGTCCGGCTTGAATTCATCCTCGAACGGACGCGTGTGCGCGAGCAGTTTCTGCGAAACAACCCCATGCACAGTATCGGCGACGTCCCAGAACCACAGATCGGCTTCGGGCAAGGCCCGGTGCAGCGCCTGCGCGCTCGCGACCGAAACCAGGCGCTCCTTGTTGGTGCCGCCAAAGAGAATGGTGATCCGCATCAGCCTTGCTGCCTCGCTCTTTCGTCATTCCGGGGCGATGCGCAGCATCGAACCCGGAATCTCGAGATTCCGGGTCTGGTCCTTCGGACCATCCCGGAATGACGACTAGATCGGAATCCCGATCCGCTTGATTTCCCAGTGTAGCTCGATTCCAGAATTCGCCTTAACCCGCTCGCGCACGGTTTCGCCCAGTGTTTCAATATCATGGCCGGTGGCGTTACCGGTATTGATGAGGAAGTTGCAGTGCATTTCCGAGACCTGCGCGCCGCCGACGCGCAAGCCCCGGCAGCCGGCGGCATCGATCAGTTTCCAGGCACTGTTGCCGGGCGGGTTCTTGAAGGTGGAGCCGCCGGTCTTTTCGCGAATCGGCTGCGCGGTTTCGCGATGGGTCTGCACCTCGTTCATCCGGGCGCGAATGGCCTCGGGGTCGGCGATGGCGCCGCGAAAGCGCGCGGAGGTGAAGATGACGGACGGATCGACGCCGCTGTTGCGGTAGACGAACTTCATGCCGGCATTGTCGAAGACATGCTTGCTGCCGTCGCGGCCGATGCCGGTGGCCTCGATCAGCACGTCCTTGGTCTCGCCGCCATTGGCGCCGGCATTCATCCGCAACGCGCCGCCGATGGTGCCGGGGATGCCGAAGAAGAACTCCATGCCGCCGATGTTGGCGGCGGCCGCGGTTTCGGCGACGCGCTTGTCGAGCGCGGCCGTGCCGGCGCTGACGACGTCGCCGGAGACCGAGACATCGCCGAACGCCCGCGGCGACAGCCGGATCACCACGCCTGCGATGCCGCCGTCGCGCACGATCAGATTGGAGCCGACGCCGACGACGTAAACCGGTACCTCCTTTGCGAGGTGCTTGAGGAAATAGGCGAGATCATCCTGATCTGCCGGCGTAAACAGCACCTGCGCGGGGCCGCCGACGCGAAACCAGGTCAACTCCGCCAGCGACTGGTTCGCCAGCAACCGCCCCCGCAGTTGCGGCATGGCGGCCTTCAGTTCGGAGGTAATGTCGGGGAATGCCACGGCTATCCCAGCGCCTTCAATTCGCCCGGCAGGGCATAGGCCCATTGCGTGATGTTGCCGGCCCCGAGGCAGACCACGAGGTCGCCCTTGCCTGCGACGCCGCGAACGACCTTGGCAAGCTCCGCCGGGCCCTGCAGCGGGATCACCTCGCGATGGCCGTGGGCGCGCAGGCCGAGCACGAAATGGTCGCGGTCGATCCCTTCGATCGGCGCCTCGCCCGCCGGATAAACTTCCGCGACAACGACCGCGTCGGCATCGTTGAAACAAGTGCAGAATTCCTCGAACAGGGACTGCAGCCGGGTGAAGCGATGCGGCTGCACCACGGCAATGATCTTGCCGTCGGTCGATTCACGCGCCGCCTTAAGGACGGCGGCGATTTCGACCGGGTGGTGACCGTAGTCGTCGATCACGGTGACGCCGTTCCATTCGCCGGTCCGGGTGAAGCGCCGCTTGACGCCGCCAAAGCTGGCGATGGCCTTGCGGATCGCCTCATCGGGAATCCCGAGTTCATGCGCCACCGCAATCGCCGCCGTGGCATTCGACGCGTTATGCCGTCCGGGCATCGGCAACATAATGTCCGAAATCTCGTGCGTCGCATCGGTCTTGCGGTTGCGGAACACGACCTTGAATTTCGAGCCGCCGCCGGTCGGCGTCAGGTCGACCAGCCGCGCATCGGCCTGCGGGTTTTCGCCATAGGTGATGATGCGGCGGTCCTCGATCTTGCCGACGATGGTCTGCACCACGGGATGATCGATGCACATCACCGCAAAGCCGTAGAACGGCACGTTCTCGACGAAATTCCGGAACGCGTCCTGCACGGCCTCGAAAGTCCTGAAGTGGTCGAGATGCTCGGGGTCGACATTGGTGACGATGGCGACATCCGTTGGCAGTTTCAGGAACGTGCCGTCGCTTTCGTCGGCCTCCACCACCATCCAGTCCCCTGCCCCCAGCCGCGCGTTGGTGCCGTAGGCATTGATGATGCCGCCATTGATCACGGTCGGGTCGAGATTGCCGCCGTCCAGCAGCGCTGCGACCATCGAGGTGGTGGTGGTCTTGCCGTGGGTGCCGGCGATCGCGACGCAGCTCTTCAGCCGCATCAGTTCGGCCAGCATTTCCGCGCGGCGTACCACCGGAATGCGCTGCGCGCGCGCCGCCATCAGTTCCGGATTGTCGCGCTTGATCGCTGTCGAGACCACGACGACATCGGCGCCGTCGACGTTCTCGGCCTTGTGGCCGATCGACACCGCGATGCCTTTTTCCCGCAGCCGCGCAACATTGCCGCTTTCGGACGCATCCGAGCCCTGCACGGTATAGCCCAAATTGCACAGCACCTCGGCGATGCCGCTCATGCCGATGCCGCCGATGCCTACGAAATGAATGGGTCCGATCTCGCGCGGCAGTCTCATGGATTTGTCCTTGGCCGTCATCGCCCGCCTCGTGCGCAATTGCGCACAGGTGCGGGCCGATCCAGTATTCCGCGAAGCCGAGGCTCAAATCAGGCGCCGCGGCATACTGGATGCCCCGCTTTCGAAGGCGCTGACAAGGGGCAATTTTGCGCGCGGCGGCCTAGATTCGGGCCACTTTCATCACCAGGTCCGCCAGCCGTTCGGCCGCATCTAGCCGGCCTACCCTTCGGGCCGCGGCCGCCATCGCGGTGAGCCTCGCGGGCTCCGCGGCGAACGCCGAAATCTCGGCCGCAAGCCGCGCGGGCGTGAATTCGGCCTGCGGAATCCGCAACGCGCCGTCGACCTGCGCCAAAACTCCGGCATTGGCGAACTGGTCCTGATCGATCGCGCCGGGCAGCGGTACCAGGATCGAGGGCCGGCCGATCGCGGCAAGTTCCGCCACCGTGCCGGCGCCGGAACGCGAGATCACGAGATGGCTGGACGCCAGCCGCGCCGGCAGGTCGCTGAAGAACGGCGCGAGTTCGGCGTTGATCTTCATGCGGTCATAGATCGCGCGCACCCGCCCCATGTCCTCCTTGCGCACCTGCTGGGTCAGGATCAACCGGCTCCACAACACAGGCTCCAGTCCCTGGATCGCACCGGGAAGAATATCGCTCATCACCCGGGCGCCCTGGCTGCCGCCGACCACCAGCAGGCGCAGCGGACCGTTCGGTTCGGGAGATGAATATGGCACGGCGGCGGCAGCGAGAACCGCCGGACGCATCGGCGTGCCGACGGTCGTCGTCTTGCCCGCCAGACCGGGATCGCGATCGAGCACGCCCGGCAGCGAGGTAGCAATCGCGTTGACGCGCCTGGAGAGAAAGCGGTTGGCACGGCCGAGCACGGCGTTGGCGTCGTGGATGATGCTGGGCACGCCGAGCAGCCTTGCCGCGAACAGCGGCGGCAGCGTTGGATATCCGCCGAAGCCGACCACGGCGGCGGGCTTCAGCCGCCGGATCAGTTTTGCCGCCACCAGCGTGCCGTAACCCAGCGTATAGGCGGTGCGCAGCAGCGACATCAGCGACCGGCCGCGCACGGTCTCGCTAGGCACCACGTCGATATTGTCGCTGGTGAAGAGTCCGCTGTAGCGCAGCGCGCGCGCGTCGGTGGCGAGCCGCACCCGCAAGCCGCGCCTGATCAGTTCGACGCCGAGCGCCTCGGCGGGAAACAAATGGCCGCCGGTGCCACCCGCGGCCAGCAGAATGAGAGGCTGGTTCCTGTCCATGCCCTCAAATAGCCGACGGCGGCGCCGCCGTCACCACGTCCGTGCGGTCAGGCGTAACCGCGCGCCGCGCCTGCCGCATTCATCGATTCCACCTCGGTGCGCGGGCGTTGCCTTGTCAGCGCCAACATCATGCCGACGCCATAGGCCAGCGAGATGATCGACGAGCCGCCATAGGATATAAAGGGTAGCGTCATGCCCTTGGCGGGAATCAGTTGCAGATTGACCGCCATATTGATGGCGGCCTGCACGCCGAACAGGATCGCAAGTCCCGAAGCTGCAAAGCGCGCGAACATGTCCTCGTTCGCATAGGCGCGCGTCAGCGTGCGGATCACGACAAAGGCGAACAGCGCAACCAGCGCCAGACAGAGAATAATCCCGAACTCTTCGGCGGCGACCGCGAACACGAAATCGGTGTGGCTGTCCGGCAGGCTGCGCTTGGCGATGCCCTCCCCCGGCCCGAGGCCGAACCAGCCGCCGTTCCAGAACGCCTCCATCGCCATGTCGACCTGAAACGTGTCGCCGGAAGCCGGATTCATGAAGCGCTTGATGCGGCCCGCGACGTGCGGCACCAGAAGATACGCGCCGAACAATCCGGCGGCGGCTACGCCCGCAAGACCGGCGACCCAGATCATGCGCATGCCGGCGATGAAGAACAGCGCGCCCCACACCATCAGGACCAGCATGGTCTGGCCGAAATCCGGTTCCATCACCAGCAGCGCCACCAGCGTGAGCAGCAGCACGATCGCCATCGAGGTCGCCGGCATTTCCGGCCGCTTGGTCGATTCCGCAAACAGCCACGCCGCCACCACGACAAAGGCGGGTTTGGCCGATTCGGACGCCTGGATGTTGACGCCGAGCAGCGTGATCCAGCGCCGCGAGCCCTTCACCTCGGCGCCGAACATCAGCGTCGCCACGATCAGGACGATGCTGGCCACGAACACCAGCAGCGCAAGGCGGCGAATTTGCCTGGGCGACAGGAACGATACCCCGATCAGCACCATGAAGGACGGCAGCAGGAACAGCACGTGCCGGCCGAAGAAATGGAAGGGATCGAGACCGATCCGCGTCGCCACCGGCGGGCTCGCCGCCAGCGACAGGATCACGCCGCCGAGGATCAGCGCCGATATCGCAAGCAGCAGCAGCTTGTCCACGGTCCACCACCAGTCCGAAAACGGGGTGCGTTGGTCACGGTGGAGCATGGGCGTCCCCAAATGGCAGAGGTAACGCCCATTGGTGGCGCACGATGGTTTCTAGGGGGTTAATAGAGTGGGTAACTTTTTAGGTGAGTTGCAGCGCTGCGACACAACGGAACGTCATACCCGCGAACTCAGGGTATTCAGTACGCCGCGGTCTATCGGTTCTACCGCTGACGTCTCTGGAATACTGGATCACCCGCCTTCGCGGGTGACGACGGCGGTGAGCCTCACACCACCGGCTTCATCCCGGAAGCAATCCCGTCAACAGATGCACCTCGGGCACATCGGAAATACGGTCACGGGCGGCACGCAGCAGATCTTGATCGGCCTTGGAAAGTGTTGGCAAGTCGCCGTCCTTGAAGAAACCCAGCGCCTTGAGAGGAAGCGCTGGATCTCTTCGATAGTTGCTCGCAAACGCTCCCAACGCCTTCTCCAGCGAAACGCCGGCCGAAAGTATCGCAGAGATGTCGCGATAGTCCTTTGCTTCAGCCCTGTCCAGGATCGCCTTCAGTTTGGTGGCAAGCAGGTCTTCAAGTGAAGCGACCAGAAGCACCCGATCCCTCGTACGGAGCGGATCGTTGATGCGGCCAAGCCCGAGGCCACCGAAGAAGGAAACCTTCACCGGCCCGGACAGCATAGGCACGGCTACGACAAGGGTGTTTTCGTCTTCCTGAATCGTCCGCGCATTCCGGACAAATTGAAAGCTTGTTTCAATGCGCGCCTTATCCAGCGGCTCCGCGCTGAAGAAATCAAAATCGATCGAGACGCGGTGCCCCAATTGCAGGGCAACGGCGGTGCCACCGTACAATACGAATGAAAGGTCGGGTGCGGAAGCAAGCTGGGGCCAGATTTCCTTCTGCGCCGGTGGAAGGATATCGATACGAGGATCAAACGAGTCCGGCATCGAACGACCTTACCGGCGCTGCTGAGGGTATCAGGCGGCCAGTGGCCAGCATCAGACGGCCACGCCAAAACTCCCACGACCGCTCGTCAATCCATCCCGGCTCGGCTTGAAGCATGGTTTCAACAAGTCGATCGCAGCCCAGCATTCGCTCCAACCGCCTCACCTCGTCGAACCCCGCCATGCACATCGCCTGGGCCAGAATTCTGGCGTCCGAACGGGGCCGTGAACCGACCGGCTCCCACCAGAAAAACTTTTGCTCCAGATCGGACCAAAACTCTTTGGGGATGCTACGAGTGTGCGAGGTTTCCATGCGTCAAGCCTAGCACGAACAGCCAAACCAAGCCAGAACGTAGGACGGGTGGAGCGCACGCCCTACCCATCCCATAAACCTTTGAGGCGGGACGCCGCGCGAAGCAATAGGTCGTCTTACCCGCGAAGGCGGGTATCCAGTACGCCGCGGCCAATCGGTTCGATCGCTGACGTCTCTGGAATACTGGATCACACGCCCCAGTGCGCAATTGCGCACAAGGCGGGTGACGACAGCGGAGAGTGTGTGTCAGACCACCGGCTTCACGCCCGGCAGAGCCGTTACCAGATCGCGAAACTTGGTGCCGCGGATTTCGAAGTTGCGGTACTGGTCGAAAGAGGCGCAGGCGGGCGACAGCAGCACTACGGGATCGGCAAGTCCTGAGGCTTCGGCGTCACGCGCCGCGTTGGCAACCGCGACATCGAGCGTCTCTGAAATCTCATGGGCTACGCGTTCGCCGAGCGTGCCGGAAAATTCCTGCGCCGCCTCGCCGATCAGGTAGGCTTTGCGGATGCGTGGAAAATATTCGGTGAGGCCCGTGATGCCGCCCTGCTTCGGCTTGCCGCCGGCGATCCAGAAGATTTCGCCGAACGACGACAGCGCATGCGCGGCGGCGTCGGCATTGGTGCCCTTGGAGTCATTGACGAACAGCACGTTGCCGCGGCGGCCGACCTGCTCCATGCGGTGCGCGAGACCCGGAAAGCTGCGCAAACCGTTTTGCAGTGTTTCAGCGGAGATCTCCATCGCCAGCGCGCAAGCCGCCGCGCACGCGGCGTTCTGCGCATTGTGCAGGCCGCGGAGCGAGCCGATGCCCCCTAACCTTGCGATTTCGCGGCGCGCGCCGCCGGAGGCCTGCACGATGGTCTCTCGCTCGACATAGATACCGTCCGGCAGCGGGTTCTTCACCGAGATGCGCACCACGCGCTTGCCCGCCTGGTCGAGCCGGTCAGCAATGTTGCGGCACCAGCCGTCGTCGACACCGACGATCGATGTGCCCTGCGGCTGCACGCCGGCGACCAGCCGCGCCTTTACCGCCGCATAATGCTCCAGCGTGCCGTGGCGATCGATATGGTCTTCGCTGACGTTGAGCAGGATGCCGACGGACGGATCGAGCGAAGGCGCAAGATCGATCTGGTACGACGACATCTCGACCACGTGCACCCGCCCCATCCGCGGCGGCTCCAGCGACAGGATCGCAGTGCCGATGTTGCCGCCCATCTGGGTGTCGTAGCCGGCGACCTTCATCAGGTGCGCGATCAGCGCGGTCGTCGTCGACTTGCCGTTGGTGCCGGTGATGGCGACGAACGGCGCGTCCGGGGCGTGGCGACGCCGCTCGCGGCAGAACAACTCGATATCGCCGATCACCTCGACGCCGGCCTGTTGCGCCATCAGTACCGACCAGTGCGGCGTCGGATGGGTGAGCGGCGCGCCGGGCGTCAGGACCAGGGCCGAAAAATTCGCCCACGATACGGTACGCAGATCGGCGGTGGTAAAACCGGCCTGCGCCGCTTTGGCGATGTTGTCGGTGCTGTCGTCGCCGGCGACCACCTCCGCACCGCCGGCTTTCAGGGCGTGGCAGCTCGCGAGGCCGGAGCCGCCGAGGCCGAACACGGCGACCGTTTTTCCTGCGAAGGAGGTGACGGGGATCATCGACTCTCAACCCGTCATTCCGGGGCGATGCGCCAGCATCGAACTACGATGTGCAATTGCACATCGGAGAATCTCGAGATTCCGGGTTCGATGCTGACGCATCGCCCCGGAATGACCGTTACAAAGCTCCATTCCCATCACCGCAGCTTCAGCGTGGAGAGGCCGACGAGCGCCAGCATCACCGAGATGATCCAGAACCGGATCACGATCTGCGGCTCGGTCCAGCCCTTCTGCTCGAAATGATGATGCAGCGGCGCCATCCGGAACACGCGTTTTCCCGTCAGCTTGAACGACGCCACCTGCACGATGACAGAGACGGCTTCCAGCACGAACAACCCGCCGATCACGGCGAGCACGATCTCGTGCTTCACCGCAACGGCCGTCGCGCCCAGCATGCCGCCGAGCGCGAGCGAGCCGGTATCGCCCATGAAGATTGACGCGGGTGGCGCGTTGAACCAGAGGAATCCCAACCCCGCACCGAGCACCGCGCCGCAGAGCACCGCGAGTTCGCCGGTACCGGCGACATACCGGATCTGCAGATAGTCCGAGAACACCGCGTTGCCGGTCAGGTACGAAATCATGCCGAAGCTCGCGGCCGCGATCATGACCGGCACGATCGCGAGTCCATCGAGGCCGTCGGTCAGGTTCACCGCGTTGCCGGCGCCGACGATGACGAACGCGCCGAAGATCACGAAGAACCAGCCGAAATTGAACACCATGTCCTTCAGGAAGGGTATCGCCAGCGAGGTCGAGGTGGCGTCGCGGCCGAGCCGAACCAGCGCGTAGCAGGCGGCGAGCGCAATGATGCCTTCGATCAGAAGCCTCAGCTTGCCGGCAAAGCCGCTGTGCGACTGCTTCGTCACCTTCAGATAGTCATCGTAGAATCCGACAAAGCCGAAGCCGAGCGTCACGGCAAGCACGATCCAGACATAGGGATTGAGCGGATTGGCCCAAAGAAGTGTCGAGACAACGAGGCCCGACAGGATCATCAGGCCGCCCATCGTCGGCGTGCCCTTCTTGGAGATCAGATGCGACTGCGGCCCGTCGGTGCGGATCGGCTGGCCCTTGCCCTGCCGAAGCCGCAGATGGTCGATGATCCAGGGCCCGAACAGGAACACGAACAGCGCGCCCGTCACCATCGCGCCGCCGGTGCGGAAGGTGATGTAGCGAAACACGTTGAAGAAGCCGCGGAAGATGCCAAAACCGGGGACGGTATTGGAAAGCTCGATCAGCCAGTAAAACATTCAGTAGGCCCTATCACGCGGCTTGGTTGCGCCGTCTTTGGCGGGAAGCATTCCCCGAACGGCTTCGTTCCGGGAAAGCCTTGATAGTCGTTTTCATCCTCAAACCAAGCAAATCTTGGTCATCGACGGGGATTGACGAATCGCCTTGCGACAACAACGGGTCGGCAACGTCGGCAGTTTACGCCTTTGCCTGCAAGGCGGCCAGCAGCCTTGGCACAAACTTGTTGACCCAGAACATCTTTTTGCTGCCCTTGACCACCACGACGTCCCCGCCCCTGAGCAAGGCAGCGACCTCCCGGGGGTCGAGCGTGGCGGGGTCGTCGTGCCAGCCCAGCGCCCGCTCCGCGGGCACCAGATCATAGAGATGGCGCATCAGCGGACCGACGCAGTAGACGCCATCGATGCCGGGCAGATCGCCGGCGAGCCTGGTGTGATAGGCGGGCGCGTCAGCGCCCAGTTCCAGCATGTCGCCGAGAATGGCGATGCGCCGACCGGCTTTCACCGGCCGCGCCTTCAGGCTGCCCAGCGCCGCCACCATGCTCGCCGGGTTGCCGTTGAAGCTGTCGTCGATCACGGTGACGCCGCTGGCCGTCTGCTCGACGCCGCGTCCTGTCATGATGCCTACATGGGCCAGTTCTTTCGCCAACGCCGCGGCATCGAGATCGGCGGCATATATAGAGGCCAGCGCCGCCAGCGCATTCTGCAGCCGGTGCGGGGCGCCCGGCGTCAGGCCGAACGCGATCTGCTTGCCCTTCACTTCAGCGACGACATCCCAGCTCTCGCCCTGCGGCGCATGCTTCAGCTCTCGCACCTCGGCACCCTCGCCGAAGCGGATGATCTTGCCGTTCCATTCCGGCGCCTCGACATCCGTCGGCAACACCAGCACGCCGCCCTGCGGCAGCCCTTGTGCGATGCTCATCTTCTCGCGGCGGATCGCCTCCAGACTGCCGAGCTTTTCAAGGTGCACCGGCTGCACGTTGACTACCAATGCCACGGTCGGCTTCGTCAGTTCGCTCAGCCGCGCGATTTCGCCGGTCTGGTTCATGCCCATCTCGACGACCCACGCGCTTGCATACGGACTGGCATTGCACAGCGTCAGCGGCACGCCCCAGAAGTTGTTGAAGCTGCTGGGGCTCGCATAGGCGTTCGGGTAAGCGGCGAGGAATTCCTTGGTGCTGGTCTTGCCGGCGCTGCCGGTCAGGCCGATCACCGGGCCATCGAAGCGCGCGCGGGCTGCGCGTGCGAGCCGCCACAGCCCGTCGATCAGCGTGTCCTTTACGATGAGTTGGGGAACGCTGATGCCGTCGATGCGATGCGGAACGATCATCGCCACCGCGCCGGCAGCTTCTGCCTTGTCGGCGAATTCCCAGCCGTCGCGCGCGCTGGCGAAACTGGAGATGAAGCCGCCGCTCGGCGTGCCGCTCAACGCCACGAACAAACATCCCGGCTTCACAAGGCGGCTGTCCTGCGTGACGAAATCGATCGGCGTGTCCGGATATTCGCCGGAAAGCCCGAGGGCGCGCGCGACTTCGGCAATCGTCCACAACGGAACAGAGCTCATGCCACCCTCGCTGCCAGCGCGGCTGCGACCGCCTCGTGATCGCTGAACGGCAGCACCTTGTCGCCGACGATCTGCCCGGTCTCGTGCCCCTTGCCGGCGATCAGCAGTACATCGCCCGGCTGCAGCGCCGAGATCCCCGCGCGTATCGCCTCGGTGCGATCGCCGATGTCCGTTGCATTCTTCGCAGCGGCGAGAATCTCGGCGCGAATGGTTGCGGGATTCTCACTACGCGGGTTGTCATCAGTGACAATGACATGATCGGCATTGTCGGTCGCGATGGCGCCCATCAATGGCCGCTTGCCGGCGTCGCGATCGCCGCCGGCGCCGAAGATCACGACGAGCTTGCGTTTGGCGTAGGGCCGCAGCGCCTGCAGCGCCTTTGCCAGTGCGTCCGGCTTGTGGGCGTAGTCGACGAAGATCGGCGCGCCGTTGTGTTCGCCGACCCGTTCGAGCCGGCCCTTGGCGCCTTCGAGATGTTCGAGCGCGGCAAATACCTCGTCAGGCTCGCTGCCGGTGCCGATCGCGAGCCCCGCAGCAACGAGTGAATTCTCGATCTGGAATTCACCGACCAGCGGCAGCTTGACCGTGTAGTGCCGCCCGCGGGTTTCCAGGTCAAGATTCTGCGCAAATCCCTCGACGCCAACGCCGACGAGACGGATGCCTTCCCCGTCCCCATCTGCATTGTGGCCGACTGCGATGATCCGCAAGCCCCGCGCCCGCGCCGCCTCGATCACCTCCGGCGAGCAATCATGGTCGGCCGAGATCACGGCTGCGCCGCCGGGGGCGACGAGATCGCGGAACAGCCGCAGCTTGGCGGCGAGGTAATGCGCGACATCAGGATGATAATCCATGTGGTCGCGCGAAAGGTTGGTGAAGCCGCCGGCGGCGACGCGCACGCCGTCGAGCCTGAACTGGTCGAGGCCGTGCGAGGACGCCTCGAAGGCCAGATGCGTCACGCCATCGCCGGCGATCTCGTCGAGCTGCCGGTGCAGCGCGATCGGATCCGGCGTCGTCAGCGAGCCATAGACCGTGCGCTTCGGCGAAACCAGCCCGATGGTGCCGATGCTGGCGGAGACATGCCCGAGCCGCTCCCAGATCTGGCGCGTGAACGCTGCGACCGACGTCTTGCCGCTGGTGCCGGTCACGGCCGCAATCGTCGCGGGCTGGCGCGGGTAGAAACGGGCCGCCGCGCGCGCCAGCGCAAGGCGCGGGTTCGGCGTGACGACAAATGGCACGCGGCTATCGCCTTGCGATGCGCGATCGCTGGCCACCGCAACGGCGCCCGCAGCAATCGCGGCGTCGATGAAGCGCGAACCGTCGGTCTTGCTGCCAGCCAGCGCAAAGAACAGGTCGCCCGGCCTGACGGCGCGGCTGTCCACCGCAAGGCCGCGCACTTCGACAGCTTCCGCGCGCGGTTCGATCGCAGCGTCATCGCTGAAGAGGTCGCGAAGTTTCATGTTCTTCCAGTCCGGCCCGCGCAGCTCGGCGTGGGTACCTACGCCTTACTGGGTTGTCCTCGATGCCGCAAGAATAAGGCGCTCGGACGGCGGCAGGTCGAAGCGCGGCTCGATGCCCAGCAGCGGTCCGATGCGGGCGATGACCTTGCCGCCGGTCGGCACCGCGTTCCAGCCGGAGGTAATGAAGCCGTGGGTTTCCGGCAGCGCCTTCGGCTCGTCCAGCATGATCAGGAGCTGATACTGCGGATTGTCGGCCGGAAGGATGGCGGTGAACGAATTCAGCACCTGCTTCTTGGAATAGCGCCCATTGACGACCTTTTCCGAGGTGCCGGTCTTGCCGCCGATGTAATAGCCCTTCACGTCGGCCTTCTTGGCGGTTCCGACCTCGGCGTTCAGCCGCATCAGATAGCGCATCTTGTCGGAGGTATCCGTCCTCAGCACCTTCTTGGCGATGGCCCTCGCCTCTTCTTCCGACCGCTTCAGGAACGTCGGCGGAATCAGAAGGCCGCCATTGATGCAGGCGTTGATGCCCATCACCGCCTGCAGCGGCGCCACCGCGATGCCGTGACCGAACGACGCCGTGATGGTGTTGAGCTCGCCCCAGCGCTTCGGCACGATCGGCGACGCACTCTCGGGCAGCTCGGTGCGCAGCCGGTCCATCTGGCCGAGCTTCTTCAGGAACGCCTTGTGCGCCTCGACGCCCTGCGCCAGCGCGATCTTGGCGGCGCCGACGTTGGAGGAGAAGGTGAACACCTCCGCCAGCGTGATGTTGCGGCCGACCGGATGGGTGTCGTGAATGGTGAACTTGCCGAATTTCAGCGCGCCGCGGCCGTCATATAAAGTGTTGAGGTTGGCCTTGCCGGAGTCCAGCGCCATCGCCAGCGTCAGCGCCTTGAAGGTCGAGCCCATTTCGAACACGCCCGTGGTCAGGCGGTTGATGCGATCGGGATCGTGCGCTTCCTTCGGATTGTTCGGATCGAAATCCGGCAGCGACACCAGCGCCACGATCTCGCCGGTCCTGACGTTGGAAACGAGACCCGATGCGGCCTTGGCCTTGTACTTCTCCTTTGCCTTCATCAATTCGTCGCGCAACGCGTGCTCGACGCGAAGGTCGATCGACAGTTCCACCGGCTTTTGCAGCCGATCGGTGGCGAAGCCTGCGCGGTGCAGATCGGCCAGACCGTTATTGTCCAGCCATTTCTCCATCCCGGCGATGCCCTGGTTGTCGATATTGACGAGGCCGATCAGGTGCGCGACCGAGGCGCCGGTCGGATAGACGCGCTTGTTCTCGCGCAGGAAGCCGATGCCGGGAATGCCGAGCTTGTGGATGTTCTGCTGCTGCTTGGGCGTGATCTCGCGCTTCAGCCAGACAAAGCCCTTGCGCGACGACAGCCGCGTGCGCGCCTCCGCCTCGTCGAGGTCCGGCAGCGCTGCAGTCAACAGTTCGATGGCCTCGTCCTTGTCGATGATGCGCCTGGGCTCACCGAACAGGCTCGGGCTCTTGACGTCGGTGGCGAGCACCGTGCCGTTGCGGTCGACGATGTCGGGACGCGCGGTCGCGATCGCGTCCTGCGACGCGGTGCGGCGCGCGCCGTGACCGTCGGCGCCGACCGCGAACATCACCAGGCGTCCGGCCAGCACGGCATAGACGACGGCGAACGCCAGGATCGCGAGCCCTACCCGCGCCCGCGCCTTCTCGGCACGATCGACATTGCGCCCGTAGAGCAGGCTGCGGATCAGCCGCTGCCGCCACGGCTCGACGGGCCTTCCGGTTGCGCGTACCCGCTCGGTCATCGCTGACCTCCCGGTGCCGGAACCGAGCCGGTAACGGACGATGCTTCCGCAGCCGCCTCGATGGTGTCGATCATCGATCCGATCGGATCGGCAGCGCCTGGCCGTGCAAAGCTCGGCGGCCGCTCCGGCAGGTTCTTGAGCTGGTCATACTGCGCGGCATTCAGCGGCTTCAACCCGAGATGGCGCTCAGCGAGGCCCTGCAGCCTGAGCGGCGCATCGAGCCTGGCCCATTCGGCGCGAAGGGCCGCGATGGCGTCGCGCTGCTCGCGGATCTCGGCGTTGAGCCGCAGCACGCGCTCGACGCGCGCGGTCGATTCCATCTTGATGCGGTAGACATAGGCGGCGGCGAAGATCAGCGCGCCGATGACGAGGAGATGGATGATCCGCATGGCTCAGCCTCCCCGCAACACGTCGGCGAGGACGGGCCAATTCGGCAGGCTGCCTGCGGCATGCGCCGGCGCTGCGGTGCGCTCGGCGGCGCGCAGCTTGGCCGAACGGGCGCGCGGGTTCGCTGATACCTCCGCATCGCCGGGGGTAATCGGCCGCTTGGTCAGGATCTGAAAGCTCGGCGCGGCCTGCGCCAGTTCGGGCAGATGCCGCGAACCGCCGCCGGACTTGCCGCGCGCGTTGAGGAAATCCTTGACGATGCGGTCTTCCAGCGAATGGAACGACACCACGACCAGCCGCCCGCCGGGCTTCAGCACGCGCTCGGCCGCCGCCAGCGCCAGGTGCAGCTCATCGAGTTCCGCGTTGACGAAGATCCGCAAGCCCTGGAACGTCCGCGTCGCCGGATGAATTTCGTTCGGCTTGGCGTGAACCACCTTTGCGACGATATCGGCCAGCTGCTTCGTCGTCGTGATCGGCGCTTCCTTGCGCGCCGCCACGATGGCGCGCGCGACCGCACGGGAGTGACGCTCCTCGCCGAAGATATAGATGATGTTGGCGAGATCGGCCTCGGAGGCCCTGGCGACGACATCGGCCGCCGTCGGGCCGTCATGCCCCATCCGCATGTCGAGCGGTCCGCCGAGCCGGAACGAGAAGCCGCGCTCGGCCTGGTCGAGCTGCATCGAGGAAACGCCGACATCCATCACCACGCCGTCGACGGCGGGAGCCGCTTCCGCGGCGCAGATCTCGGCGAGGTTGGAGAAGCGGTCCTCGACCAGGGTCAGCCGGCCGTCCGACCGCTCGACCAGGTCGAACCCGCCCATGATCGCCGAGCGGTCGCGGTCGATGCCGATGACGCGGGTTCCCGCGATCTCGAGGATGGCGCGGCTATAGCCGCCGGCGCCGAAGGTCGCATCGACATAGATGCCGCCGTCGCGGGGCGCGAGCAGTTCAACCGCCTCGCGGCCGAGAACGGAAATATGACGTGGCGCGGCCGGGCTCATGCGCGGGCCCCTGGCGATTTCCAGCGTGCTAACTCGAAGATGGACGCGAACGGGCCCATTGCGCCTCAAATCTCTGCGCTTCGCCGGGCTTTTCCGGCCAAAAGGCCGCAAGACGCGAATACCATCTCGCGTCCGGCCAGGCATCCCCTGTTTCCCCGACGGAATTTGCTGGGCTGCCATGACATACTGAACGCGAAAGAGGGCCTCGGCCGTCCCCATACCCGGTTCGGCTCTTCATCCCTCAGTAACGGCGTTTAGCGTTAAGAAACGGTTGATGGAAGGCCGCGGGCTTTCGGCCCTCTCAAGGCCGTGCGGTGGTGCCTCCCGCACACAGTCCGTCAAAATGCTGGGTGGAACCCGCCGGCCCGGATTGCGCCGGGCTACAGGAGGAATAGTAACAGCAGTGTTGCGCAAGACCTTGTTACGTAAGACGTCATTGCCGTTCTCCTGCCCCGATTGAGTTCAAGAAATGAGTTCTGGTTCGTTCGCGTCTGCTGGTATTGATTTGAAACATAAACGTGCCCTTCCCGTTGCCGGGGCCAACGCAGATATGAAGACCTTCACGCCCGATTCCTCGATCGTGTCCGACGTCATCCCGTCGATGAACTTCGGCGAGCGCAACAACGGGCGCGTCGCCGACATGATCCTGCTGCACTACACCGGCATGCCGGATGCGGAAGGCGCGATCGCGCAGCTCTGCACCGCGGGCACCGACGTCTCCGCGCATTACATCGTGCTGGAGGACGGCCGCATCGTGCAAAGCGTGCCCGAGAGCAAGCGCGCCTGGCACGCCGGCATGTCCTATTGGGCCGGCGAGGAAGACATCAATTCCTGTTCGATCGGCATCGAGATCATCAATCCCGGCCACGACTGGGGTTATCCGGATTTCCCGCTCCGGCAGATCGCCGCCGTGATCGCGCTGTGCCGCGGCATCATGCTCCGCCGCAAGGTGCCCTCGCACCGCGTGCTCGCCCATTCCGACGTCGCTCCCGCACGCAAGAAGGACCCCGGCGAAAAATTCCCGTGGCACTCGCTGGCGAATTCCGGCGTCGGCCATTGGGTGCAGCCGGCGCCGATCGTGCGCAGCGAAGCGCTCAAGCTCGGCAGCATCAGCGACGACGTCGCGGGCCTGCAGGCCGCCCTGAGCCGGTATGGCTACAACGTCCCGATCAACGGCAAGTACGACGGCGCGACCATGGAAGTGATCGCCGCGTTCCAGCGCCACTTCCGCCCCGCGCGCGTCGACGGCATCGCCGATCACTCGACCATGAGCACGTTGCATGCGCTGCTGGCGAGCCTGCCGGCGGATGTTCTGTCGACAACCGTTGCCGCGAGGTAATCGGTCCGGCCGGATACCGCTGGCCACCGAAAGCGGCTGACGCGCAACGAACGGCGATTGATTTCCCTCAATTGCAGCTCATGCGTTTTCGGTGACAAGTCGGGTATGGGCTTGAAACTGCACGTGTCACTTGAGCGCGTCATGCGATGGTTGCTGGTCGCGATCGCGATTGCCGGCCTGACGGCCGGCCTCATCGCGACGCTGGCCGGACGGCCGGCGCTTGCCGATCTGTGCTGGACGCTGGCAACCCTGCCCGTGATCGCGGGCCTTGCGGTTTCGATCGTACGCGACCTGCTGGCCGGGCGGCTCGGCGTCGATGCGATCGCGCTGGTGTCGATGAGTGCGGCGATCGCGCTCGGCCAGCCGCTGGCAGGGGCCGTCGTGGCGCTGATGTATTCCGGCGGCAACGTGCTCGAGGTCATCGCGGTTGCCCGCGCCGAGCGCGATCTGCGCTCGCTGGTCGACCGCGCGCCGCGGGAAGCGCATCGCCTTGCCGAGGGCCGCGTCGAGGACGTGCCGATAGCGGCGGTCGCGATCGGCGACCGGCTGCTGGTGCACGCGGGCGAAGTCGTCCCCGTCGACGGCATCGTCAACTCGCACGCCGCAACCGTCGACGAGTCGGCCCTCACGGGCGAGCCCATTCCGGTCGTCAAGGCGCGCGGCGTCGCCATCTTTTCCGGCTCGCTGAACGCCGGCGAGACGTTCGAGATGTCGGTGTCCGCGCTCGCCGGCGAGAGTACCTATGCCGGCATCGTGCGGCTCGTGACCGCGGCGCAGACCGCGAAGGCGCCATTCGTGCGGCTGGCCGACCGCTATGCGCTGATTTTCCTGCCGGTCACGCTGGCGCTCGCATTCGTCGCCTGGCTGATCTCGGGCGACCTGCTGCGCAGCCTCGCCGTGCTGGTGGCGGCGACACCCTGCCCGCTGATCCTGGCGGCGCCGGTCGCGTTCATCGCCGGCGTGGCACAGGCCGCCCGCCGCGGCATCCTCGTCAAGGGCGGCGGACCGCTGGAGGCGCTGGCGCGCGCGCATACCGTGCTGTTCGACAAGACCGGCACGCTGACGGTCGGCGGCGCACGGCTGCTCTCCGTCGAGGCGGCGCCCGGCGAGAGTCCCGACGAAATCCTGATGCTGGGCGCGTCGCTGGAGCAGGCCTCGCATCACGTGATTGCCAACGCGATCGTTCAGGCCGCGACTGAACGCGGCCTCAAGCTCGAACTGCCCGAACGGGTCAGGGAGACCATGGGCTCGGGCCTGGAGGGCGTGATCGGTGGACGGCGCGTGACTGCCGGCGCGCGCGAGATGGTGTTCACCGGCGAGCGCGTTTCCGACTGGGCCACGCGGGCGATCCGTCGCGCCTCGTGGCGATCCGCCCTGATCGTTTTCATCGCGGTCGAAGGCAAGCCGGTCGGTGCATTGCTGCTGGCCGACGAACTCCGCGCCGACACGCCGCGGGCGATCCGGCTGCTGCGCGAGGCAGGCATCGCCCGCATCCTGATGGTCACCGGCGACCGCGCCGCCGCCGCGCAGGCGATCGGTGCCGCGCTCGATCTCGACGCCGTGCTGGCCGAACGAATTCCCTCCGACAAGGTCGACGCGGTACGCTCCGAGCAGCGGCTTCATCCCACCATCATGGTCGGCGACGGCATCAACGATGCCCCGGCGCTGGCGTCAGCCGATGTCGGGATCGCGCTCGGCGCGCGCGGCGCCAGCGCGTCTTCGGAAGCCGCCGATGTGGTCATTCTCGCCGACCGCCTCGACCGCGTCGGCGAGGCGATCGTGATCGCGCGGCGGGCCCGGCACATCGCCGTGCAAAGCATCATCGTGGGAATGGGACTTTCGCTGCTGGCCATGCTGGCCGCGGCGCTCGGCTGGCTGCTGCCGGTGCCGGCCGCCATCGTTCAGGAGTTGATCGACGTTGCCGTGATCCTCAATGCGCTGCGCGCGCTCACACCGGCAGGCATCCGCAGCGGCAAGACCATGACCGCGGCGGCGGGCCGCGAACTGCATCACAATCATCTCGCCCTGTTCCGCAGTCTCGACCGGCTGCGGACGATCGTGGACGCGCTCGACGATGCCCTCCCCGCGCGCGCCGCCGCGCTGATCGAAGAGGCGAACGTGCTGGTTCAGGACAAGGTGGTGGCGCATGAGCGCGACGACGAAGGCAATGTCTATCCCCAGCTTGCCGAGGTGTTGAGGGAATCCCACGGGCTTTCGGCGATGAGCCGGGCGCACCGCGAGATCCTGCATCTCGCGCGGCTGCTCGCCAGCGTGACCAAGGAGCTGCCGTCGGAGAACGTCGATCGCTATCTCATTCGCGACGCGCAACGGCTGATCGAGGCCATCGAGACCTTGGTTCGCCTTCACACCGCGCAGGAAGAAGACATCTATGATGCCGTGGCGGCGCATTAGGCTCGGCTACGATCGAACGAGAAAGAGCTGATCGGATCCGATTAACCATCGCTTTGGCTTGACGTGGCGGCCTCGAGCGCCCATCACAAGGACGTCAGTCGGCCGGACGGCCGCTCCCGCTATGGTCGAAAGGCTGCGGGGGAGGAAAGTCCGGGCTCCATCGACATGCGGTGCCGGATAACATCCGGCGGGGGTGACCCCAGGGAAAGTGCCACAGAGAACGAACCGCTTCGTCTCCGGACGGAGTAAGGGTGAAAAGGTGCGGTAAGAGCGCACCGCGTATCCGGCAACGGAAACGGCATGGCAAACCCCACCGGGAGCAAAACCGAATAGGGACGGCAACGCGGGCCGTTCGCGCAAGCGATAACGCCGCAGGGCTATGTCAGGCTCGCCGTCCGGGTAGGTTGCTCGAGGCAATGTGCAAACATTGTCCCAGAGGAATGGCCGCCACGTACCATTCGCAAGAATGGTGCCCTCCAGAACCCGGCTTACAGGCCGGCTGATACTTTGTGAATGAGGGGTTCGGCGAAACACGCCGGACCCCTCGCCATCTGGTCTTGTAGCCCGGATGGAGCGCAGCGTAATCCGGGATTCTTCTACCCGCACAGCCGATCACAACTGGAACGGAAATCCGCAACTGATACCGGCCCCGGATTGCGCTGCGCTCCATCCGGGCTACGCGACTACGTTGCAATCTTCTGCAGTAGTGCCATCAACGCGTCCGGCGCGGTGACGTTCGGCGAGTGGCTGGCGTCGATCTCGTGGTAGTTCCAGGCCGGGTCGCTCTTGGCGTGACGCGCGAACGGACCGAAGGTGTCGGCCGGCGTGATGCGCGTGGCATAGATGTAGCTGCGCGGCAGCGTCAGCGGACCGCCCTGCAGCTTGAGCTTTTGCTCGAAGCACTTGATCGGCATATCGACGCGGCGCGGCGCGAGCCATTCCACATCGGCAGCCGAGGTATCCGATGGAGTCGGGTTCGGCGGCACGCGCCAGCTGCCGGACTGTGTCAGTTCCTGCATCCGCAGCACGGCCGCCTGGTTCAGGTCCAGCAAGGACTGTCCGTCGCCGGGCACGAAGGCATCGATATAGATGAGCTGCCGGACCTTGTCGCGCGCACGGTCGGCGACGCCGGTGGCGACCATCCCGCCATAGCTGTGGCCGACCAGCACGATGTCGCGCAGGTCCTCGTACTTGATGACGGCCAGCATGTCCTCGATGTGCGAATTGAGATCGATCGAGGGGTTGGCCAGGTGGGCGCGCTCGCCGAGGCCGGTGTAGCTCGGCGTGACCAGGCGGTGACCGGCCGCCTGCATCAGCGGGTGCATTTTCTTCCAGGCCCAGCCCGCCGACCACGCGCCGTGACAGACAAGAAAGGTTTTCGAGGAGGCTGGGCTCATTGCGGCGGTTTCCTGAAGTTATTGTTGAAGGCTTGAATTGCGATAGTACCCGTCCGTGGCGTCGTGTAAACGACGGCGCAAATTCAATGCAGTCATTCCGGGGCGATGCAAAGCAGCGAACCCGGAATCTCGAGATTCCGGGTTCGCATCTTCGATGCGCCCCGGAATGACCGGGGGGACAAAAGTGGATCTAACCACCTACGCGATCCTGCTGGCCGGCGCGCTTGCCGGCGGCTTTGTCTCCGGTCTCGCCGGCTTCGGCACGGCGCTGATGGCGCTCGGGATCTGGCTTTACATCCTGCCGCCGCCGATTGCCGTGCCGCTGGTCCTGATCTGTTCGGTCAGTTCGCAGATCTCGACGCTGCCGTCGATGTGGAAGGTGATCGACTTCAAGCTCGCCCTGCCCTTCGTCGCCGGCGGCCTCGTCGGCATGCCGATCGGGGCGCTGCTGGTCGCACGCGCCGACCCGCAGAACTTCAAGCTCAGCGTCGGCGTGATGCTGCTGGTGTTTCCGACCGCGCTTTATTTCATCCGAAAGCCGATGGCATTTCCCTTCGGAGGCCGCATCGCCGATGCCTGTGTCGGATTCGCCGGCGGCATCCTCGGCGGCCTCGCCGGACTCTCTGGCCCGCTTCCGACCTTGTGGGCCAGCATCCGCGGCTGGACCAAGGACCAGCGCCGCGGTGTCTTCCAGATCTTCAACGGCAGCGTGCTCGGCGCGGCACTGATCCTGCAAACTGCCACGGGCTTCGTCAAATGGGACGTGCTCTGGCTGGCGCTGCTGGCGATGCCGGGGACGCTGATCGGCGCACGGCTTGGCATGCGCACCTATCATGCCCTCAACGACCGAAACTTCTACGACATCGTGCTGGGCCTGCTGTTCCTGTCGGGGCTCGGATTGGTGTGGAGCAGCATTGCTCCGAGGTAGCAGCGCATGGCCGCCATGTGCTCCGAGTAGATTGCTGTACGCTGAACGGCAAAGCGGCTATCCACTCGCGCCATGTCCTCACGTGCCATGTCTTCTCCTGCTTCGCGCGAACGGCTCGGCCTGCTGCTGGGCTTCATCGGCATGGTGATCTTCGGCGGCACACTGCCGGCGACGCGGATCGCGGTCGCGGAAATTGATCCGATTGCACTGACCGCGCTGCGCACCGCGATTGCCGGGGTGTGCTCGCTGGCGCTGCTGCTCGCGCTGCGTCGCCGGCTGCCGCCGCGCGCGCTCTGGCGGCAACTGGTCATTGCGATGCTCTGCGTCGCCGTCTTCTTTCCGCTCCTGATGTCGATGGGGATGCAACGGGTGGATGCCTCGCATGGCGGCGTGGTGCTGGGCGTGCTGCCGATCGCCACCGCGCTCGTCGCCGTCGCCATCACCCATGAGCGGCCAAGGCCGCTGTTCTGGATCGCCTCGATCACAGGCGCTGCGCTGGTGATCGCGTTTTCGCTGCGCCAGGGCGGCGGCACGTTCTCGACCGGCGACCTGCTGCTGTTCGCGGCCGTGGTGGTCTCGGCGGTCGGCTACGCGTTCTCCGGCCGTCTCACCTCGCACATGCCGGGCTGGGAGGTCATCAGCTGGATCCTCGTCATCGGCCTGCCGCTCTCCATACCGGCGGCTGCGTTGACCATGCCGCACGATGTCGGCCAGATCGCGCTGAAGCCATGGCTCGGGCTGCTCTATGTCGCGCTGTTCTCGCAATGGATCGGGTTCTTCGCCTGGAACGCGGGGCTCGCGATGGGCGGCATCGCGCGGGTGTCGCAGGTCCAGTTGCTGCAGCCCTTCGTCACCTTCGCGCTGGCGGCGTTCTTCAACGACGAGACCATCACGCTGCAGATCCTGCTGTTCGCTGCCGCCGTGGTGGTGACGGTCGCGATCTCGACCCGCACGCGGGCAAAACCGGCGCCGGCGCCGCAGCGGCAGGACCGCGAGCCACCTCAGCTGGCGGCGTCCTGATCGAGCAGCACTGGATGTTCGGCAACCAGTTCGGACCTCATCTTGTCCGAACGGATGACGCGAAGCAGCACCCTCGCCGTCTTCAGGTGCCCCATCGTCACGCTCAGCCGGATGATCTGGCTGAGTGAAACATCGCGCATGGAATCGTCTGATATCTGCGTCGCAATCTCGATCGCGCGCTTGATGCCGGCCTGGTACCGCTCGCCCTCGGCGGCGCGCTTCTGCTCGGCATTGCGCCCGCCGGCCGCCGCCATCGCCTCGGCAATGGTCGCGGCGGAGATACAGATCTCCCGGATCTTGTGAGCCGCGCCGATATCGCCCAGCGGCTGCTCATCGGCGATTTCCCAGACTTCCGGTTGCCGATCCTTGCGAAACCAGCTCATCGCGCAAGTCCTTTCGATGCCGGAAACATATTCCGACACCGAACAGGACCGCAAGAAGGCACCTCACTCGGCCGCCGAGATCCGGCCGAACTCCGTGACCTGCATCTCGAACAGGCCGCGATAGATCCCGCCGGGACGCGCCGTCAGCGCGGCGTGGGTGCCCTGCTCGACCACTTCGCCGCGGTCGAACACCAGGATGCGGTCGAGGCTGCGCACCGTCGACAGCCGGTGCGCGATCACGATCGAGGTGCGCCCCTTCATCAGCCGCTCCATCGCCTGCTGGATCAGCCCTTCCGATTCCGAATCCAGGCTCGACGTCGCCTCGTCCAGGATCAGCACCGGCGCGTCTGCCAGGAACGCCCGCGCCAGCGCCACGCGCTGCCGTTCGCCGCCCGACAGCTTGACGCCGCGCTCGCCGACCAGCGTGCCGTAGCCCTTCGGCAGCCGCAGGATGAAATCGTGCGCGTTGGCAAGCCGCGCCGCCTGCTCGATCGCCGCCACGCTGGCGCCAGGCCGGCCATAGGCGATGTTCTCGGCCAGCGTGCGGTGAAACAGGATCGGCTCCTGCTGCACGATCGCGATCTGGCTGCGCAGCGATTGCTGGGTGGCGCGCGCGATATCCTGGCCGTCGATCAGGATCCTTCCGCCGTTGACGTCATGGAGCCGCTGCACCAGCTTGACGAAGGTGGTCTTGCCGGAGCCGGAACGTCCGACCAGGCCGACCCGTTCACCGGCGCGGATCTCCACCGACAGGCCGTCATACAGCGGCGCGCGATGGCCGCCATAGTGGAACGTCACCGCGTCGAACACGATGCGGCCGCCCTGGATGTCGATCGGCTTCGCATCCGGCGCATCGGCGATGCCGATCGGCTCGTCGTGGATGGCAACCAGTTCCTCCATGTCGTTGACCGAGCGCTGCAGGTTGTTGATGTGCATGCCGACGTCGCGCAGATAGGCGTGGATGATGTAGTAGCTCGTCAGCACGTAGGTGACGTCGCCCGGCGTGGCGCGGCCCGCGATCCACAACAGGACGGCGCCACCGATTACCGACGCACGAAAGCACAGCAGCACGGCGAGCTGCGCCGTACTGGTGTAGTTGTAGCGCAGCCAGGTCCGTCGCACGCGCGTGCGCCACCGGCCGATGACGCTGGCCAGCCGCGCGTCCTCGCGCGCTTCCGCGCCGAAGGATTTCACCACCGCGTTGCAGGTCAGCGCATCCGCCAGCGTGCCGCCGACCTTCGTGTCCCAGGCGTTGGAGACGCGCGCGGCAGGTGCGATGTAGTTCACCGAGAACGCCAGCGTCATCGACACGTAGATTACAGTGCCGACCGCGATGACCGCGCCGAGCACGGGCCAGTGCAAGCCAAGCAGGATCATCGAGCCCACCAGCACCAGGAGCGATGGCGCCAGCGCCATCAGGATGGTGTCGTTGAGCAGGTCGAGCGCCCACATGCCGCGCGTGACCTTGCGCACGGTCGAGCCCGCGAAGCTGTTGGCGTGCCAGTCGGTCGAGAAACGCTGCACCCGCATGAAGGCGTCGCGCGACACGTCCGACATGATCTTCAGCGTGAACGGCACGATCGCCTGCAGGCCGACAAGGCGCAGGATCATCGACAGCAGCCCGAGCGCGACGATCGCGCCGAACGCCGTGAACGCCGCCCGCTGCGCCGCCGGGTCGGAAGCGCCGGATGTCAGCGCGTCGACCAGCCGGCCGGAGAAGATCGGCATGAACAGGTCGGCCGCGGTCGCACCCAAAAGGCCGCTGGTAACGATGGCGGCGCGACCAGGCTGTTGCAGCCAGTGCCGGAACACGAAGGGAAGCACCACGCGTATCGCCGCGGGCTTTTTGTCTTTCAAAGCGATCATGGTGTCATCCGGCTGCGCTCAGGCAAACGCCGGCTCCATCTGGTTGACGCGCGGACGGCCGGGCCGAACGCAAGCGTCGTTGAAAAATCGATAAGTCGTTGGGAAGTTTGAAGATCGGGGATCTAGTCCCGATCAGGGCCGGCGGGGCTCGCGCCTAGTGGCGCGATCGAAATACCAGCACAAGCATCGAACGCGAGGGCGCGATCTGCGAATACATCGAAATCATGCAAATCTCCCCGGTTCGAGCGACAATGCGATGCTTATAAATGCATCACCGGAGATTTGCAACATGACATCAGCGTGATGTGCGCGTGTTGCCATCCCAACTAGTGCGCATCGCCGCCGGCCGCCAATGCTGAAGGCTTCTTCAGCGTCAGCACCAGCACGCTGAGGCCGAGATAGAACACCGCCAGCATGAAGAAGGCGTCGCCATAGCTCATCACCACCGCCTGGCGGTGCACGATCTGCGACAATTGCTTCAGCGCCATCAGCGCGGCGTCACCCATGCCCTGCATGCGCTCCGTGAACATCTTGAGCGTCTCGACCGCGGTGGCGTTGCCCCAGGTGACGCTGTCATGCAGGCGCGAGATGTGCAGGTCAGTGCGCTGGTTCAGCACCTGGTTGATGACAGCCAATCCCACCGCGCCGCCGAGATTGCGCGTCAGGTTGAACAGCCCCGATGCGTTCTTCACCCGCTCCGGCGCCAGCGTGCCGAGCGCGATGGTGTTGGTCGGCACCATCGCCATCATCATGCCGACGCCGCGCAGGATCTGCGGCACCAGCAGTTCGTAGAAATCATACTCCTTCGTGATCCAGGTCATCTGGTAGGAGCCGAGCGCGAACAGAACGAGCCCGATCGCGATGATAATGCGCATGTCGTACTTCACCATCAGCCGCCCCACGATCGGCGCGGTGAGGAACATGGCAATGCCGGAGACGAACATGGTTTCGCCGATCATCAGCGGGCTGTAGCCGCGAACTTCGGCGAGGTAGCGCGGGTAGATGTAGGTGAGGCCGTACAGGCCGATGCCGACGCAGAACGAGATCAGGCAGCCGACGCCGAAATTGCGGTCGCCGAAGGTCCTGATGTCGACGATCGGCTCCTTGACGCTGAGCACCCGCCAGAAAAAGGCGAGCGCCGAGACCGCACAGATCGCCGCGCACACCGCCACCGAGGTGTCTTCGAACCATTGCGACTGCGGCCCCTCCTCCAGCACGTATTCCAGCGTGCCGAGAAAGCCCGCCATGAACAAGAGGCCCCACCAGTCGAAATGCTCGAGCAGCGCGAAGTTCGGCTTGTCGAAATCGACCAGCGCCAGCACGCCGATGGTGATGCCGATGCCGGGCACGATGTTGATGAAGAACAGCCAGTGCCACGACATCAGGTCGGTGATGTAGCCGCCGATGGTCGGCCCGATGGTCGGCGCCAGCGTCGCGACCAGTCCGATGATGGGGCCGACGATGTAGAATTTCGAGCGCGGAAACACCGTGTAGGCGGAGGCGAACACGGTCGGGATCATGCCGGCGCCCAAAAATCCCTGGATCGAACGCCACAGGATCATCTGCTCGATGGTCGAGGCGAGACCGCAGAACAGGCTGGCGACGGTGAAGCCGGAAGCGGAAATCGCAAACAGCAATCGCGTGCCGAAAGCGCGCGAAAGGAATCCCGAGAGCGGGATCGCGATCACCTCGGCGATCAAATACGAGGTCTGCACCCAGGAGACTTCGCTGGAACTGGCGGAAAGGCCGGCCTGGATCTGCTGCAGCGACGCCGAGACGACCTGGATGTCCAGGATCGACATGAACATTCCGAACACCATGATGAGAAACGCAAACAGCCGGCGCGGCGGGATGCGCTCGTCGGCCGCGGCGTTCATCATCGAGGGCGAGGCGGTGGTGGCGTCAGCCATGATCTGCTAGGCCCGCTGGCGCAAGGGAACTACTGCGGTTGAACCATTCCCGGCGCGTCGAGATCGGCCTCGCTGTCGGCATCTGCCGCGCCTTGGCGGGTGTCGACGGTGGCGTAGACCGACATGCCGGCGCGAAGCAGGTTCTGCTTCGCCACCTCCTTTGGCACGCGGATGCGGACCGGCAGGCGCTGCACGATCTTGGTGAAATTGCCGGTCGCGTTGTCCGGCGGCAACAGCGTGAACACCGAGCCGGCCGCGGGTGAAATGCTGTCGACGACGCCGGCGAACTTGCGATGGCCGTAGGCGTCGACCGAGATGTTCACGGGCTGGCCGGGACGGATGCGCTTGAGCTGGGTTTCCTTGAAGTTGGCGTCGATGAAGACGTCGTTGAGCGGCACCACGTTCGCAAGCCGCTGCCCGGCCTGGATGAAGTCGCCGGTATTGACGAGACGGTTGGAGAAGTTGCCGTCGACCGGCGCGCGCACCGAGGTGAAATTGAGGTCGCGCTCGGCCTTGGCAAGCTGGGTCTGCAATTCCGCAAGTTGCGCGCGCGCCTCGGCCTGCTGCGCCTTCGTCACCTCGACATTGTCGCGCGCGGTGTCGAAGGCGGCCTGCGCCGACCTGACTGCCGCCAGACTCTGGTCGCGGCTGGCTTCGGAAACTTCAAAGGCGGCGCGCGAGGCAAAGCCCTTGGTGCTCAGCGTCTGCTGGCGATCGAAGTCGAGGCCGGCGCGCTTCATCGCCGCGTCGGCGGATGCCAGTTGCGCCTTGGCCTGCTCGGCGGCGCTTTCCAGCGCGACGACCTGCCGGCCGATGCGGTCGATCGTCGCCTGCTGGGTCGCGATCCTGGAGCGCGCCGCGTCCACCGCGATACGATAGTCGCCGTCATCGATCCTGAAGATGACGTCGCCGGCGCGAACGATCGAATTGTCGGCGGGCAGGATCGCCGCGACATGGCCTGCTACCCGGGCGCCGAGCGTGGTGTTGTTGGCGCGGACGTAGGCGTTGTCGGTCGAGATATAGAAGCGCCCGACGAGGAAGTAGTAGGTGCCGTAGCCGACGGCTGCGAGCGCCAGCAGGGCGAACAGCCCCATGAACACGAATTTCTTGCGGTTGCCCGGCTTCGCCGCGGCTGGGCTGGCCGAAGGCGCAGCCGGCCTTTCGGCTTCGGCGGGCGTCTCGGCGGGCCGGCGCCGGGATTCTTCGGCGACCTGGGCGCGCGGCTGATCCGCAGCCTCCAGCACCGCATCGTCGTTGGCCGACTCCGGACCGGCACGAACGACGCGTGCTGCCTGGTCTCTCGCTGCGGCCATTAACGGCCTCCCCTTTCAGATGTCGCGATGCCATCGCAGCCAGTCTGGGCGCGGGACATCGTCGCGTCAAAATGTATAATTGACCGAACGGTTCGGTCAAGATACGTGAATACGGGACGGATCATAGCGCGAGAAACGTCCGCAAAGCGTATCCCGGGTTGAAATCTTCTTCATAAACATAAACCAATGGTTGTATCTCACCCCAGCACTATCAAGTCCGGCAGCGACGAGGACAGCTCGAAGCGCCGCCAGATTCTGGACGGCGCCCGCAAGGTGTTCATGGATCTGGGCTTTGATGGGGCGAGCATGAACGAGATTGCGCGCTCGGCGGGCGTTTCCAAGGGCACGCTTTATGTCTACTTCGCCGACAAGAGCCGGCTGTTCGAGGCCATCGTCGAGGACGAAGCGCTCGAGAAGAGCAAGATCGTCTACAATCTCGATCCGCGGCGGGACGCCGAGACCACATTGCGGGAGTTCGGCCAGGCCTATATCGGGTCGATCTGCCGGCCGGGCGGCGGCTCGTCGATCCGCACGGTGATGGCAATCGCCGAGCGGATGCCGGACGTCGGACGCCAGTTCTACGAGAACGTGCTCGCAAAGACGATCAACCGTCTCGCTGACTATCTGCAGGCCCATGTCGGGCCGGACGATCTGGCGATCGACGATTGCGAACTTGCCGCCGCGCAGTTCCTGCAGATGTGCCAGGCGACGCTGTTCCTGCCGTTCGTGTTCCAGGCGGAGCCGGCGCCATCGGCCGCACGCATCGCGCACGTGGTCGACAGCGCGACGCGGATGTTTCTCAGGACGTATCGGGCAAAACCCGCATAGGCGTGCCCCCTTCCCGGGGGACTTGCTGCCGATCGGATATTCCCAGGAACAGAACCATCGCAGGGCCGTTGCTCCTCCGGAGAGATGAGCATGCATGAGCCGTTGCCGATACTGATGGAAAATTCGATCCAGATCGCCTGGGAGTATCTCGAGCGCACCGGCGATCTCGGAGATCCCGAGGTGGCGAGCCGGTTCCTGCTCGGTGCGGTGGAACAAATGGTTCGCAAGGGCGAGCGGCGGCGGCTGCTGCTCTCCAACAACGCGATCGATGCCTACCGGAAATTCGCAGCCGAGCGCCGTCGCCTGGTCATCGTGTCACACAGATGAGCGAAAACCTCACCCGAAAGCCGGCGCCCGATCGCAGCAGGATCGACATGCATCAGCCGCAAGAGGTTCATCACTGGACCAGGCATCTCAACGTCTCGAAGGAAGACCTTCAACGCGCCATCGACAAGGTTGGAAATTGCGCGGCCGCGGTTCGCAAGCAACTGGCAGTGAAATGAACAGCGATCGGCTTGTCGTGAGCCTCGAAAGGAGGTTGGCATGGAATTCCTGAAAGGCGCACTGATATGGCTTGTCGAAATCCCGCTGCCGATCATCCTTCTTATTGCGCTCTTTGTGCATCCGAGTTGATCGCGCGGCTGCCGTCATCCTGCCGCGAACCGCGCCAAAGCTTCGCGATCGATTTCTATGCCTAGTCCCGGGCCATCGGGAACAGCAACCATACCGCCGACATGCTCGATGGGCCGCGTCAGCACCGCCTGGCGTATCGGATGCTCGGTCCGGTCGAATTCCAGCATCGGATCGAGCGGCGCCAGCGACAGCGGAGTGTGGGAGGGCAGCACCGCCAGCAGTTGCAGCGATGCTGCGATTGCGATGCCGGTCCCCCAGACATGCGGATTGTACCTGATGCCGAAAGCCTCGGCCATGTCGGCGATCTTCTTGCATTCGGACAGTCCGCCGGCCGCGCAGGTGTCGGGCTGGATGACGTCCATCGCGCGCGTAGCGAGTACGTCACGAAAGCCGAACCGCGTGAACTCGCACTCGCCGCCGGCGACCGGAATCGAGAGCGCCGATCTCACTTCGCGATATCCCGCGAGGTCCTCGGGTGGCACCGGCTCCTCGAACCATCCGATATCGTGCCGCTCGATGATCCGGCCGAGACGGATCGCCGCGGTCGCATCAAAGGCGTGGTTGGCATCGACCATCAAGGCGACATCGGGCCCGATCGCTTCCCGCACCGCAGCCGTCACCGCCGCATCCTCTTCCACACCGAAGCCGACCTTCAGCTTCACCGCCTTGAATCCTTCCGCGACGTAGCCCGCCGCCTCCTCGGGCAGATAGCGCAGCGGATCGCCGGACCTGCGCCGGTAAAGCCCCGTCGCGTAGGCCTGCACTTCGTGGCGCATTCCGCCACCCAGCAGGCGATGCACCGGCACGCCAAAATGCTTCCCCTTGATGTCCCAGAGCGCGATGTCGATGCCGCTCAACCCCTCGATCACGACGCCCTTCTGCCCATGATCGCGCAGCGTCGAATAGACTTTTCGCCACAGACGATCGATCCGCAGCGGATCCTCGCCCATCAGGAGCGTCGCCACGCTTTCGACCACGGCGGCGGTGATCCGGGCGGGGCCGTAGCATTCGCCCCATCCGACCAGGCCATTGTCGGTCTCGATCTCGACCACCATTGCCATTCGCGTGTCGTACCACGCGCGGGAATAGGCAAAGGGCTGCGAAAGTGCGGCAGAAAGGATGTGGGTACGGACACGCTTGATCTTCATCGCTGGCTCTCCCCGCGCGGGACTTGAAGCTGCCGGCCCGCTTGACCGTCACGATAGGCGCCCCGGCGCAATGCGCAAACCCCGATGTCGGGGCGCATTCGCCCCATTGTCATGTTAGACTGCTACCATGTCGCGTATTGCTTTCATCATCGCCCTGCTCTTCGCCGCCCCATGGGAGGAAGCCGAAAGCGTCGCGGTGAGAAATTTCGGGCCGGTGAACCTCCAGCCGTTCATTTGCCAGGACATCACCCGGAGCAGCCTGATCGAGCGCGTTTGTTACGACGAGGCGAACCGGCACATGGTCGTCAGGTACAGCGCGATCCACGACCGGTACTGCGAACTGCCGAAAAGCGTGGCCGACGCGTTTCTAAACGCTCCTTCGATGGGCCAGTATTTCAAGACGAACATCGCGGCGAGCGGCAAGTCCGGCCGATACGACTGCGGGGCGCATAAGGCATCATGATCAGGAATTCGTGAGCCTGTTTTCCAAAACTTGACATTTCTTTCGCTTTTGTCAAAATCGACAAATGGTAGCCCGCACCCGCATTCTCGATGCCGCGATGCTGGTATTTCGCCGGCAGGGTTTCCGGCGCTCGTCGATCGAGCAGGCGGCGGAGGCCGCCGGCCTGACGCGGCAGGCGCTCTACCATCATTTCAAATCCAAGGAAGCGCTGTTCCGCGCCGTCATCGAACGGCTGCACGAGAGCGCGCTCGCCGCCGAGATCGAAGCGGCCGACGCTGCGGAAAAGGCCGGCGGCAGCCTCGCCGATATCCTCGTTGCTTCGGTCACCGCCAAGCTCGGACAACTGGCCGAGTCGCTCGACGGATCACCCCATGTCGAGGAGCTGTTCTCCGAACATCTGCTGCAGGCCCGCGATCTCTACCAGAAATATTCCGCCGCCTACGCGGCGCAGTTGGCGTCCACGATCACGCGCGTCTGCCGCAAACAGGGCCTCAAGTTGAACGCCGGCATGACGCCGCAGGATTTTGCCCGCTGCATCGAGATGGCGATCAACGGCACCAAGTCCGCCTACCCCGCGATGCAGCCGGCCGGCGCCTTCCTGAAGGATCTGGAGATCATGCTGCGCACGCTGGTTGCGGGCGCCACGGCTCCGGTGCCGAAGCCGCGTCCCGTCAAGACCACATCCGCCAGAAAATCCGTATCCCGATCCACCTCCCGCAAATCTGGAGATCGCAGATGAGCACGATGACGATCAACGGCAGGCCCGCCTCCCTCCCCGACGATCCCGACGCGCTGCTCGTCGATGTCGTCAGGGACGCGCTCGAACTCACCGGCACCAAGCTCGTCTGCGGCGCCGGCGTTTGCGGCGCCTGCACCGTGCTGGTCGACGGCGTGCCCGCCGTGAGCTGCCTGATGCCGGCTGCTGCTGCGACCGGAAAGTCGATCACGACGGTCGAGGGCATCGGCGCAGCCGGATTGCATCCGGTGCAGAAGGCGTTCATGGCGCATGACGCCCTGCAATGCGGCTTCTGCACGCCGGGTTTCATCGTCGAGGCCGCCGCGTTCCACGATGGCTGGCGGGCATCGAAGGGCGCGGCGGTGCCGTCGCGCGAGGAAATCGGCGCCGCGCTGTCGGGACATCTATGCCGTTGCGGCGCCTATGACGGCATCTTTCGTGCCGTGGCCGATGCCTGCGCCGGCCGCTTCGATGGCGAAGCTGCGGCCTCGCCGCGCGTCGAAGCGCAGGAAAAGGTGACGGGTTCAGCGAAATACACCGTCGATATCCATCATGACGGCCAGCTCGAAGGCGTGATCCTGCGCTCGCAGTTCGCGCATGCCCGCATTGGTGAGCTGGACCTGGCGCCGGCGCGCGCAATATCCGGCGTAAGTGCTGTGATCCCGCTGCTGGGTGACGATCGCATCGTCCGCTATGTCGGCGACCCCATCGCCGCCGTCGCGGCGGTCGACCGCAAGACCGCGCTCGCCGCCATTGCCGCCATCGACGTCAGGAGCGAGCGCCTGCCGTCGACAATCGGCCTCGATGAAGCGCGCAAGCCGGACGCGCCGGTCGTATTCGAAAAATCCGCGCGCAAGAAAGCCGGCAACGTCTCCGAAGGCGGCGGCGCGCCAGCGCCGTGGAACGGAAATATCCGTGGCCCGTCGGCGGCGTTCTCGAAGAAGCCGAAGAAGGCCCGGAGCTGGGTCGACGATGCCCGCGAGGCAAAAAATCCGTTGCTGGTCGAAGGCACCTTCCGGACCGGGACGCAGTCGCATGCCTGCCTCGAGCCGCATGCGGCGGTCGCGCGTTTCGACGGCGACCAGCTCACCGTGCATGTGTCGACGCAGGCGGTGTTTCATTTGATGGAGCTGATCGCCAAGCGCTTCAAGCTCGACCACAGCAAGGTGCGCGTCATTGCCGACCATGTCGGAGGCGGCTTCGGCTCCAAGGCCAGTCTCGGCGTCGAGACAACCACGGCAATCGAACTGGCCCGAGCCGCCAAGGCGCCGGTGCGCGTTGCCTATGACCGGCACGAGGAGCTTTCGGTGACCGGCTATCGGCCCGCAGCCGAAGTGAAGATCGCGCTGTTGCCGTCCGAGCAGGGCGAACTGAAGGCGCTGTCGCTGACCGCCCATGCCGACACTGGAGCCGCGACCAACTCGACCATCGCCACACTGGCCCGGCTGATCTATCCGGCCGAAGCCAAGGCGCTTTCCGATTACGACGTCATCAGCAATTTGTCGCCCGGCGCGGCGTTCCGCGGGCCCGGCGGACCACCGATGGCGTTTGCCGTGGAACAGGCAATCGACGAAGCTGCGCTGCGCATGAAGACCGATCCGATCGCGCTGCGCAAACGCTGGGACCCCGACCCCAACCGCCAGCGGCTGTACGATTGGGCGCTGGACCTCGACGTCTGGCGCCACCGCAAGGCCGCCGCGTTGCAGGGCGGCCGTTACCGCCGCGGCATCGGCGTCGCGACCGGCTATTGGCTCTATCTGTGGCAGCCCGGCTCCAAGGTCGAAGTGGCGGTGAAAGGCGGACGGCTGATTGCGAGCACCGCGACGCAGGACATCGGCACCGGCACCCGTACAGTGATCGCCAATGTCGTGGCCGAGGAGTTCGGCATCGAGCCGCATGAGGTCGAGGTGAGGATCGGCGATTCACGGTTGCCGGAAGGACCGGGATCGGGCGGCAGCCGGGTCACGGCCTCGGTGATCCCGCCGATGCTGCTCGCCATCAAGCAGTTGAAGGAAAGCATTCAGCAGAACGCGAAGCGGAAGCCCGTCCCCGGCTCCAACGCGCCGTGGCGCGAACTGCTGGCGGCCTCGCCCGACCTCGCCGCTTCCGGCGTTCGGCCCGAGGACTCAAAGCAGATGGCGCACGGCATTCGCTCGCCGCTCAAGGAAGTCGGCCTGCTCGGCATGATCTTCGGCTGGATGATGCGGCGCTTCTCCAACCTTGCGATCGGCGCCGGCGTGCCGAGTTCGGTGCAGGTCGTGGAGGTGGAAGTGGATACGTGGCTCGGCCATGTGCGCGTCATCAGCGTTCACACCGGCATCGCCGTCGGCCGGATCGCCGCACCCGCGCTGGCGCGCAGCCAGGCGGCCGGCGCCGTCATCCAGGGCGTCGGCTACGCGCTGCATGAAGCCCGCGAAATCGATCCCCGCACCGGCGATATCCTCAGCGGCGGGATGGAGGACTACCGCATCCCGGGCATCGCGGACACGCCCGTTATCGACGTGCATTTCGACGAAGCCGGATTCGATCACGTGCTGGGCGGCAGCGTCGGCATCGGCGAGGTCGCCACCGTGCCGACATCGCCGGCGATCGCCAATGCGATCTGCAACGCCACCGGCATCCGATTGACCGAACTTCCGATCCGTCCCGACCGCCTCGTCGCCGCACTCAAAGGAAGGGCCGCCGCATGACACAAGCAGCCATGACCGTCACCGCGCGAGCGGAATTTCGCGCCGCCGGCACCGACCTCAGCGAAAGGCGCCGCAGCGGCGTCTCGACCGGACCGCTGATCGACATATCCGCCGCACCAGATGCGATCGGGATGCACTGGGGCGAAGACGGGCGCCTGCGCATCGGGGCGCTTACGACCATCGCCGCCATCGCCGCCGATCCGCGCGTTGCCGCGGCCTATCCGGGCCTCGCTGCTTCGGCGCTGGGCCTCGCGACGCCGCAGATCCGTCACCTGGCGACGCTGGGCGGTAACCTCGCGCAGCGCTCGCGCTGCTGGTACTACCGCAATCCGCACATCGCCTGCCTCAAGAAAGGCGGATCGGATTGTCCCGCACGCGCCGGCAATCATCTCTATCACGTGGCGTTCGATCTCGGCCCCTGCGTCGCACCACACCCCTCCACCATGGCGGCGGCGCTGCTTGCATATGATGCGAAGACAACGACCGACCAGCGAAGCGGACTCGCGATCGGCGACGTCCTCGGCGACGGCACTGACGGCACCGTCGATAACGCGCTGCTTCCGGGCGAGATGATTGGGAGCATCGAGTTGCCTTCCCCGCTGGAGGGCGAGCGCGCGCTGTACAAGCGCGCCATCAGCCGCACCCACGCGGAATGGCCGCTGGCCGAGGTCTGCGCACGCGCCGTGATCAAGGATGGCACCTTCGATTTCGTCCGCCTCACCGCCGGCGGCATCGCCCCGGTGCCGCTGCGGCTCGCAGCGGTGGAAGCGGCGCTGCAGGGCAAGCGCGCCAACGTGGCGACGATCGCCGTTGCCGCCAAACAGGCGACCGCAGGCGCCAAGCCGCTGCCGATGACGGGATACAAGCTCGATCTGCTGAAGGGGGTCGTGCAGGATCTGCTGGAGCGACTGGTGGAGTAGATTTAATATGTCAGCAAGTTCGTAGGGCGGATTAGCGAAGCGTAATCCGCCTTTCCAGCGAGGTGCCGCGGTCACTCCCGCTCACCGAACTCGCCCCTCGTTCCAATATCTCCTGCCCAATCAAGTGGGAATATTCCTGCACGAACGTCTCGGTGAAACGATGAGTACGGCCAGTCGCAGACGCGCGTAACCAAACCGTGCTTGAGTGGGTTGATATAACAGTACTCGACGTGGCGCGCGTAATCGGCTTCATCACGTATCAGGTGCTCCCAGAACCGGCGTTGCCAGATACCGCGTTCGTTACGCGCTACACGAACCGCACTGAGAGGTTCTTGCTTCGGCAATGCTCTTGCGAAGCGGTTCTTGATCAGTCGCCAGCGTGTCGAAAAGTCGGAATCACCAGGAGGCAAACTCCAAACCGCATGGATGTGGTCAGGCAAGACTACAAACGCGTCGATGGTAAAGGCACGGCTCTGACGCGTCGCGGCAACAGCTCCGCGCAAGGTCTCGATCTGATCGACAAGCAGCGTTTGGTCGCGGTCTAGTAGGTTGACCGTGAAGAACCAGCATCCGCCCGGCACGAAGGCACGACGATAATTCGGCATGAGGTTCAGGATAGCACAACACTACCGTAGGGGAGCCGAAGACGGCGGATTACGCTTCGCTAATCCGCCCTACAGATCGAGGCCCTCTAATGATCCTCGAACTCGTCTTCCTCGTTGACCCGGCTGCTGCCGCCGAACCAGCGCGATACGGTTTTTCGGCCCGCCGACCCCGTCGGGTAGGGATCGCGTGAGGCGTAGCCGTTGCGCTGCCCTGCCCGTGCCGCGACCGCGTCGCCCGACGCGGCGGCGGGCCGGCAGATGGTGCGGCCGGAGGCGCGACGCATCAGGTCGACGTGGATGTGATCCTCGTGATGGGAATTGGAGCCCGGCGCCAGCACGGTGTTGAACTGCTGGCATGCGGAGGCCTGCACGTCGCGCAGAAAGCCCTGCTCTTCCGGCATGCCGCGCCAGCCGCCCTTGACCGTGATGCGCCTGCCGTCGGCGAGCGTGAAGGCCGCGATATCGAGCGCGTTGCCGAAGGCGTGCTCGGAAATATGCGCGTGCGGATTGCCGTTCATGCCGCGGCAGGAATAGGCGGAGATCTGCTTGATCTCGACGACGCGCACGCCGAACCAGCGCATCGACGCCGGCTGAACCGAATCGGTGAGCCAGCGATCGAGCGCGGAAACGATCGGACAGGCCAGCGTGGCCGCAGGCTTCATCGAGATCTGGCCGAACGCGCTGACGGAGTTTCCCTGCGCGGGACCGAGCCGGGGCAAGGCAGGCGGCGCGGCCACCGGCTGCGAATAGGACGGCTGCGAATAAGGGGCGGGCGACGGCGCCGGGTAGCGCTCACGCGAAGGATAGGACGGTGCAGCCATGTATCCGCTACCGCGCGGGTCGCGCGAATGCGGCACGCCTTGAGCCGGCAGATCGATCTCATCTTGCTGGGAATGGACACCGGGAGCGGAAAGCGAGATCGGCCCGCTGGACGGCGCCGCGTAACCCGGCTGATAACCGCCGCCCGAATAACTTCCCTGACTATTCCGCTGGTAATTTCCTCGATAGTTATCCTGATAATTTCCCTGTGGCGGCGCCGCAGCGGGCGCGCGCGCGACCGGCCAGCGCGGCTGGTTGCCGATGTTGCCGGGCGGCCGCAGGCTTTCGTCGGCAAACCCCAGGCCGCCGATATCTTCGCCCAGTGCCGCGACCTTGAGCGGGTATTCCGCACCGCAAACGCCGGGACCGGAAATCGGGCTGATGCGGACCACGTCCGCGGTCTCCTTGACCGCGCCGGACTTCAGACAAGCGACTTCGGCCTCGGCCCGCCAGGGGGCGCGCTCGGCGGATTGAAAGAATCCGCGGCCGCAGCCTGCCAGCGATACGAGGACGAAGGAGCCGACGAGATACAAACGAACTCCGCGCGTCATCGCGCGCAGACTCAACCAATTTATTTAAAGACTCTTCAACATGTTGAGTTTACGAACTATTCACCATGTTGCCGGGAACCTTCGGCAGTGAAAATGGCGGGATGGACAGCAACGCTGACTTTTTCGGCCGGGAACGACTCGCTAGCGTCAGGAGTTATTTGCGGGCACGACGTGAACCAGGGAGCATTCCCAATGGATTTCGTAAGTCCACTCGTAGGCAGACTGAGCGTTGTAACCGCGTATGTCGCAATCGCTTTCGTCGGCGCTATTGTGCTCGGCGTGTTCTAGGACTCCCCGTCCAAGATATGGACCTTCTCGCCCGGTGGGTAACTCCACCGGGCGTTTTTGCGAACACAGTCACGTCTATGAACGCGGTTCGCTCGATGCCTGCCGCGTGGTCACCACGCTGTCGGTGCGGCCCGCGACGCGGCTCCAGTTGTTGCCGGAGCAATAGAAGCGGCCGAGCGCGCAGGCTTCGACGCGGAGCGTGTTGATCCCCTTGATGGCCATCGTCCCGTAATAGGTATCGCCGGATTTCTGGCTGTAGATGCTGCCGGTCCACTGCCGGTCGGCCTTCGGCTTCATGTTGATCAGGATCGCCTCGCCCTTGTCGTTCGAGGATGCATTGAGGACATAGCCGCACAGCGCATTTCCGCATTTTGCGATCCGCACCGTGCCCCTGGCTTCCGTCAGCCAGTCGCCGATCGGTGAATCGGACACCTGCTCCGCGGCTTCATGCGAGACCCGGATGACCGGTGCCGGCGCTCGCACCGGTTCGGCCGGCTGTGCCACCGGTGGCGGCGGAAGTGGCGGCGGCAAGGGAACGGAGACTTGAGGGACCGGCGGCGGCGGAGACGCCGGAGCGACGATCTGCGTCTCCGACGCGGCCGGCTTGTAGACGGCCGGCGGCGCGGCAACCACCGTCTCGGCCGGCGGCGTGGCCGCCGGAACCGTTACCGGTGCCGGCGAAGCGGTTTGCGGCATCGTTCCGCCCGCTTTCGCCGGCGTCACGTCTTCGCGATTTGAAAGGGATCGGCTTCGGCCACTGACACCGGAGACCGACACGGAGGCGCAGGACACCGAGCGGCAATGCCGCGATGATTCGATGTGCACACGGTGGCCGCCGAGGTTGAACGAGACCGAACCGCCGGCCGATGCGGACGAACTGAGCACCAGCAGCACGGCGAGAAAACACAATCGCTTCATCGGACCCTCCGCTGGTGATGCCGGAGAAAAACCACGCGAGCGAAAACCTAGGCGGCGGAGGGTTTTGCCGATGTGATTTGAATCACCGTACGAATCCACCGCGCGGGCTATGAGGGCATTGTGATGCACGTCACTGAAGATCCACCGGGCGACGCCTAGGGTCCGGGCAAGTTCAACGCCACCGTTAACAAGCCGCTCAGGAGGCCCTCATGAAGAAGCTCTACATCATCGCCGCGTTGCTGATGGCCACCACCTCGGCGCAGGCCGGCGGCATGACGCTCCAGATCAACGGCGAGCGCATTCGCGTCGAAGCACCGCGCAACTGCAACGCGCTCTCCTGCATCAAGATCACGGCGCCCGGCTATAACGGCACGATCGGCAATATCGATCTCAAGGGCCTGGGCGCCAAGAGCAAGGACGACGACGTCGCCGACACCACGCCGGCGCAACCGGCGCCGGCTCCCGCGCAGGCGAAGGCACCCCCGCCGGCCGCCCCCGCCGCGACGCCAACCGCGACCGCTCCGGCCCCCGCGACCGTTGCATCCACCGCCCCGGCGCCTGCCCAGGCTGCGCCGCCCGCCCCGGCTCCGGCGCCCGCCGCCGCCGCAGCGCCCGCACCCGCCAGCCAGCCGGCCCCGGCGACCGCGGCAGCCGCGACCTCGCCGCTTGGCGTCTGGGCCACCGAGGACAACAAGGGCAACGTTCGCATCGAGGAATGCGGCACCAGCCTGTGCGGCTATGCCGTCAACAGCAACGAAAAGATCCTGATCAACATGAAGCCGCAGGGAGCCAAGTGGACCGGCCGGATTCACGATCCCGACAGCAACCGCAACTACGACTCCACGATCGCGCTGAAGGGCCCCAATACGCTCAAGGTCCAGGGCTGCGCCTTCGGCGGCATGTTCTGCGGCGGCCAGACCTGGAAACGCGTCAGCTGATTTTCTCCCATTCAGCCCGATGCGCAAAGGCCCTGTGGTTCGCCACAGGGCCTTCTTCATGAGCCCGGCTTGTTCGTGCGCTTAACTTGCCGCCCGGAATCGAATCTCGCCGTTGTGCAGGAAACAGGTCTTGCTGAAGAGGCCGAGATCCAGTGGGTTCGGCAGCCTGACATCTTCCCGATCGGGACATGGCTTGACGGCCGGATCGTAAGAGCGATCGATCTGCGAGATGAAGATGAAGATCATTCCGCGATCGCGTGCGAACGACTGCAGCGCCCGGACCTGGACCATGAGCTCCGGATTTTCGCGCTTCTGATCGAGCAGTTGCAGATAATCCACGACCACCAGCGTGCCGCGCGGCGCATCGGCGAGCCGACTGACGATGTAATCCGAACTCAAATCGTCAGAGCTGTCGAATTCGAACAGCGCCGCAAAATCCTGGCATTCCACGCCGATGGCGCGAAAGCGTTCGAGCATGTCCTTTTCGGTATACTCCAGCGTGAAGAATACGCCCCGGCTGCCAGCCCTCATGGCTTGCACGGCGAGTTCGAGGCTCATCAGGGTTTTGCCCTGGCCCGGGCGCGCGCCCACCAGCACGAGATCGCCGGGAGCCAGCCGCGCAAACAGTCTTGCGGCGGGCGCGATTGCCGTCATTTTGGCCGCGAGCAAACTCCAGCCGCCAAAACCCTCCTGCCGGGCAACGCGGTCGAGCGCCTGATGCAGCGGGATATTTTCTGATCGCGAAAGAAGTTTGGCCTTGCGCTTCAAGTGATAAAGGGGCGCGGAAAGCTTCATGACGAGAACCTCCTGGTGCGAGCAATCTTCGCAACCCCTCCTTATGCCCGGTGCTCGAACAGTTGGTTCGATGGTGGAAGTGGCCCCGCATGAATGATGCTTTCCCGACGGAGGGAGGAGGCGTGGACCGCGCCAGAATCAGATCATAGCGAATCCGCGGCTGAAGCGATATTGCGGCCGCAGCAACCATGCCGTTCATCCCGTATTCAGGCCGGCGCGGCTGAAATCGCCAGCCTCGCCCTCGCCCGCCTCTCCCCTCCCCGGAATCCCCTGATGCAGCGCCCGCTGTCCCTCGCGCTCCTGCTGTTGGCCTGCAACATGGCGATCGGCGCCAAAGATGTTCTCGCGGCCCCGCCCGAAGCGATGCAGCTCGCGCAAGCGCAGCCCCAGACTCAAGCGCAGCCCGCGCAAGCGGTGCCCGATCCGGCCACGTCAGATCCAGCCGCGGACGCGCAGGCGCCGGAGGAGCCGGTCGGCAACGTCGCGACCGTGACCGGCAAGGCCAGCGTGATCCGCAACGACAAGACCACGCCGCTCAAGGTCAAGGACGACATCTATCTCAACGACATCGTTCAGACCGGTGCGAATTCGGCGCTCGGCATCACTTTCGTCGACGCCACCACGTTCAATCTCAAGGCGAACACGAAGATCACCATCGACAATTACGTCTATGAGAACGGCGGCAAGAGCAACGCGGCGGTCTTCGACGTTGCCAAAGGCACCGCGGCGTTCGTCGCTGCTGCGGTTGCCAAGACCGGCGACATGAAGATCACGACGCCGACCGCCACGCTCGGCATTCGCGGCACCACGGGTCTCGTCGAAGTGCCGGAAGGCGCCGCCGCCAACAGTCCGAACAACGTCGCGGTCAAGCTCTATCCCGATGCCGACGGCAGGGTTGGCCGGATCGAGGTCAATGACCGCGCCGGCGCCCGGCTCGGCTTCCTGACGCAGGGAGCAAGCGGCTTCACCATCCGGCCCGGCGCGGGTGGCGCCCGCTTCGCCGCGGTGCCGCTGGTGATTTCGCAGACCGTGGTGTTGCGCGACCAGGGCTTTGTGCGGCAGCTCCACTCGACGCAGAATTTCGGGCGCCAGGTGGTGCTCCAGCAGCGCGAATTCCGCCGCGCCAATCCCAATTTCGTCAACCCGAATCGTCCGATCCGGCAGTTCCAGCCCGACCAGAACAGGCAGAATGGTGCGCCGGGACAAGTCAGGCCCGGACAACCGCCTGCTCAGCAGAATCGTCCGGGTCAGCCACGGCAGAACGGTCTTCCCGGGCAACCCGGCCAGCGGCCGCTGCCCGCGCTGCCGAACCGGCAGGGACAAGGCCCGGGACAACAGCAGCCAGGCTCAGCCACGCAACCCGGAACGCCACCGCGCGCTGCACAGCCGCAGCGTCCCGGTCGGCCGGATCTGCCCGGCAACCAGCTCGGCCTGCCGCCTCGCGCTGCACAGCCGCCGCGAGATGTGCCGGCCCAACCCGGTACGCCGCAGGGAAGGCCCGGACAGTACAGGTTCGGCGTTCCCGGAATGCAGCGGGCACCTGCCATGCAGCGTCCGGCCGCGCCGAGGCAGCCACAACGCGGCAAGCGGCCACCGAGGGAATTGCGGTAGACGCGGATCAGGCTGCGCGCCGCAGCCAGTCCCGCATCCGCTGCATCAGGTTTTTGCGCGGCGCTGCGACCGCCTCGATCGTCACCGGCTCGATCTCCGGCGCGAATGACGGCGAGACGGCGGGCTCGGCTTCAGCGATTGCGGCATCGGCGGCCGCATCGATCGCGACGCTCGCCTCGTCATCCTGCGCAACCTGCGGCGCGGGCTGATCGGGTTGCGGCGGTGCGAGCGTCGGCGTGTCGGCAGGAGGAGGCGCGCTCTCGGCAATCCGCGGCGCCCGACGCTTCGCAGGCGCGGCCGGCTTGGCGCGCGCTTTCCGGGCCGCCGCCAGCGCAATCGGTCCGACATTTTCAAGGAACGCGCGCTCGTAGCCGCGCGACAGCCGATCGACGGCGTCGCCCAGCGGCAGCCAGTCCACCGCTCGCACATCGCGCATCAGTTCGTGAACCGCATCGCCGCGCGCTTCCATGCGCCAGTAGTGCACGACCTTGGAACCGCCGCGGGATTCGTAGACCAGCGTGCCCAGAAACTCGTGCACGAAGACATCGTGCCCGGTTTCTTCCATCACCTCGCGCTCGGCCGCGGCACGCGGCGTCTCGCCATCGTCGAGCTTGCCCTTCGGCAACACCCATTCATTGCGCTTGCGCAGGCGCACCACGGCGACCAGCGGCGTCTTCGCCTGCCGCAGCACAATGCCTCCCGCCGCCAGCACAGCCGTTCGCGCCATCTCGCTTTCCCTAATTCGAATCCGGCGACCATATAAAGACAAGCCGCCGCGAAATCGAGATCGGGATTACGGTTTCCGGAGCAGCGGCTCGCCGGCGCGGATGCGCGCGCCTTCCGCAACATGATCGGCGAATTCGAAATGTTCCGGCGCCAGCACGATGATGGTCGAGCCGTGCTCGAACCAGCCGAGTTCGTCGCCCTTGCGCACGCTCGCATCGCACGGGAACACGGTCGGCCCCCTGCTCTGCGCGTTGAGCGTGACGTCGAGGAAATGCAGCCGGATGCTCGCGACCAGAATGGCGGCGACCGGCACCAGCGTCAGTGCCTCGCCCGACGGCAGGCGGGTCTGCAGCACCGCGCGCTCGTTCTTGCAGAACAGGCGTTCGACCCGCTTCAGCGCGATCGGATTGACGTTCCAGACATCACCATGGATGAACGTCACCCGCTCGATCCTGCCATCATACGGCGCGTGAAAGCGGTGATACATGCTCGACGTCAGGCGGAGCGTGACGAATTTGCCGTTGCGGTGTTGCTCCACCAGCGCGGGGTCGCCGAGCAGATCGAGCAGCGAATATGGCGCGCCCTTGATCTGGAACAGTTCGGTGTCGGCGATGCTGCCGAAGGCGCCGATGATGCCGTCGGAGGGGCTGCACACGATCGACGGATCGGGATCGGCCGGCCGCAAGCCCGGACGCAGTTCGCGCGTAAAGCAATCGTGCAGACTCCTGAACTCGGTCTTTTTCGCCTCCGACAGATCGAGATCGGAAAACAGCCGCCAGCAGCCAATCGAGAAATCGCGCACCAGCGGGTTCTCGATCTTGCTGAACCAGCCCATGAACCGCGTCAGCGCCGCCCGCGGGATCCGGTTGGTGAGGAGGAAATTGAGGTCCTCCTGCTGGGTGAAGCGAGCGATCAGCCCCCTCGCTGTCATCAATCTGTCAGGTGGATTGGCTAGCGCTTCAGGCATGGACACATCCCTTCCGATTCTTTCCCTGTCCGCCGCTGCGGCCGTGAGCGCCGCGGCAGTATTCCCCAAATTGAAGGCGCGGCTGGCGCTGTCGCGCGCCAAGCACCGCTCGCTGACCGGACATTCCAAAATGTCCAAGATGGTCGCGCGGCTGCTGCCGCACTACGAGTTCGATATCGATCACTTCTTCTGCTCCGACGGCGCGCCTGACGACGTCGCGATGCAGCGCCAGGACGGCTTCTTCCGGCTCGCCCGCCTCTACGAAGAGCGCTACGCCAGGGGCCGGGCGATGACCGCGGAGGCGGCCGAGCGCATCTCCGATCTGCAGTTCACGGAAAGCTATCGCGTGCCCTTCCAGTACAGCCGGCTCGTTCGGGAAAATCTCGGCACCGGCGCCTTCATGGAATCTTCCGCAGGCGTCACCGTCACCGACGTCGACGGCAACGTGTTCTACGACCTCACCGGTTCGTACGGCGTCAACATCTTCGGAAACGACTTCTACAAGGAATGCATCGCCGCGGCCGAGACGCGCGCCCGTGCGCTCGGCCCGGTGCTCGGCCCCTATCACCCGGTCATAACAGACAATGTGCGGCGGCTGTGCGAGATATCCGGGCTCGACGAAGTCTCGTTCCACATGTCCGGCACCGAAGCGGTCATGCAGGCGGTGCGGCTGGCGCGCTACCACACCCGACGATCTCATTTGGTGCGCTTCGCCGGCGCCTATCATGGCTGGTGGGGCGACGTGCAGCCCGGCGTCGGCAATCCGGTATCGCCGCACGAGACCTATACGCTGGCCGACATGTCGGACAAGACGCTGCACGTGCTGCGAACGCGCAAGGATATCGCCTGCGTGCTGGTCAACCCGCTGCAGGCGCTGCATCCCAACGCCAACGCGCCCGGAGATTCCGCGCTTGTCGACAGTTCGCGCAAGGGCGCGTTCGACCGCGAGGCCTATGGCGCATGGCTGAAGCAGCTGCGCGAAGTCTGCACCGCGCGCGGCATCGTGCTGATCTTCGACGAGGTGTTCGTCGGCTTCCGCCTCGCCGCCGGCGGCGCGCAGGAATATTTCGGCGTTCGCGCCGACATGGTGACCTACGGCAAGAGCCTTGCCGGCGGACTTCCCGTCGGCGTGGTCTGCGGCGCCAAGGACCTGATGCGCCGCTTCCGCGACGACCGGCCCGCCGACGTCTGCTTCGCCCGCGGCACCTTCAATTCGCATCCCTACGTGATGACGGCGATGGACGAGTTCCTCAGCCGCCTCGCCAGCCCGAACTTCAACGCGATCTACCAGGGACTCGACGAAACCTGGAACGGCCGCGCCAAAGTCTTGAACGAGCGCCTGGCCGCGAACGACCTGCCCGTTCGGGTGAGCAATTTGTCTTCGATCTGGATGGTGCAGTATACCGAGCCGTCCCGCTACAACTGGATGCTTCAATACTATCTTCGCGCCGAAGGCCTGGCGTTGAGCTGGGTCGGAACCGGACGCCTGATCTTCAGCCTGAACTACACCGACGCCGATTTCAGCGAAGTCGCCGACCGCTTCGTCGCGGCATGCGATAAGATGAAGCGCGACGGCTGGTGGTGGCTGGATGCGTCGCTGACGAACAAGAGGATCAAGCGGCGGATTTTGAAGGAGATGGTGAGGAAGAAGTTCGGCTAATCCCATCCACGCATCAGCTCTCCACGTCATCGTAGGATGGGTAGAGCGAAGCGAAACCCATCGATCCGCACGTGACGCTTGATGGGTTTCGCTTCGCTCTACCCATCCTACATTTTTCTGCGACAAACGTTTGCGCAAGGGAGCGCAGCGACGAACCAATCCATCTATCCCCTTGCGGAGAGATGGATTGCTTCGCTTCGCTCGCAATGACGGCTTCACGCTGTGCTCTCTCGTCATGCCCGGGCTTGTCCCGGGCATCCACGTCCTCGACGGAAAGAAAGACGTGGATGGCCGGGACAAGCCCGGCCATGACGCCCTTCTCCATCAACCCGCCACGCCTCACGCGTGCTTGACGTGCTTCTCGAGGCCGGGATCGATCAGTTCGCCCTTCATCAGCGCCAGCGGCGCCTTGTAGTACAGCTTGAGGTCGCTGAAGGGGTCGGTGAGGATCTTCGTCATCCAGACCAGGCCGGTCTCGACGTCGCGGATGAAGAACAGGTGAATGGTGCGGAATAGAAGGCCACCGATGCCGACCGCAAGCCAGATCTTGGCCACCTGGCGCATGAAATCGGCGTTCGTGTTCCAGGGATCGACCAGACCGAACAGCGTCGGGCTGAAATACAGCACGGCCGGCGACAGTGCCCAGATCGACATCAGCACGACCTTGCGCTGCAGATTGTAGCCGACCTTGATCTCTTCCTTGTGCTCATGGGTCGCCTGGTTGACGTGGTCATATCCCTTCGGCTCGAAGAAGAAGTGACCGGCCTGCCGCGTCGTCATCGACACCAGCCAGCCGACCAGCGCCGACACGACCGGATCGAAGAACAGCATCACATAGGCGAACAGGAAGCTCGCCGCGCTGACGAAGTGCAGCGACTGGTTGATGCGGCTGTGGTGGTAGTAGCGATGGTCGTCCCAGCGCTGCGTCTTCAGTTCCTGCATGAAGTTCTTGATCATTATCTCCCCCAATTTCTGATGAGCCGGATGTACAGGGATTCGATGTCCGACGGATGACATCATGATGTTGACATGTGACAGACCGCAGTGGCGCTGTGTCGCATGACGCGCGATCAGCGATCGCGCGCTACGCAGCCTTGTCAGGCGGCCTTCGCGATCCCGATCTTGCGGAAGCGCACCAGCGAGAAGTGACCGAGCGGCGGCACCAGCCGGCGCTCCGCCAGCTCCATGCCGCGCGCATTCGCCAGCCATTGCGCATAGCGCGACCAGGCGAACTCGGCGGTGCGGAAGCCGAGCGGACGAACCACCGGCTGCAGCCGCTGCTCGATGAAGCGGCGCATGCCGGCATCGGCGCTGACCCGGGTCAGGATGATGAGCTCGCCGCCCGGCCGCAGCACACGGGCGAATTCATCGAGCGCCTGCTCGGGATTGGGCACCGCGGTGACGACATACTGCGCCATCACGACGTCGAACGAGTCATCGGAGAACTCGAGCTTCTCGGCGTCCATGACCGCGAGGCCCTCGACGTTCTTCAGCCCGAGTTCATCGACGCGCTTCTTCGCCTTCTGCAGCATCGCCTCCGAAATGTCGGTGCCGAAGATGCGCAGATGCGAACCATATTGCGGCAACGAAATGCCGGTGCCGACGCCGACCTCGAGCACGCGACCGCCGATCTTGTTGGTGGCCTGGATCGCCGCCTTGCGGCCCTTGCTGAACACACCACCGAACACGAGGTCGTATACCGGCGCCCAGCGGTCATAGGCCTGTTCGACCATTTCGCGGTCGAAATCCAGCGGCCGGTTGCCGTCGAGCTTGATGATGTCTGCCATGTTCGTTCTGCCTCTCGTCTTACTCATTGTGACTGGCTTGATGTTCAACCCTGAACGGCGCTGGTGGCGCGCGCACGCCGCACCGGCCGCAGCGAGCGGCTGGGCTGCAGCGCGGTCACGTTGCCGATGAACTGCCGCGCGCTGTTTTCCCAGGAACGCTCCAGCGCGAAATTCCGGCAGGCCTCGCGCGACATCGTCAGCGCGCGCAGGCACGCGCTGCGCAAATCATGATCGAGCGCGCCGATCGGATGGTCGGCGATGACATCCTTCGGCCCGGTTACCGGGAACGCCGCGACCGGCGTGCCGCAGGCCAGCGCTTCGAGCTGCACCACGCCGAACGTATCGGTGAGGCTCGGAAACACGAAGACGTCAGCGGCGGCGAGATGCGCGGTCAGGTCCGCGCCCTTCTTCTCGCCAAGGAAAACCGCGCTCGGATATTTCCGCGCAAGCTCCGCCTTCTGCGGACCGTCGCCGACGACCACCTTCGTCCCCGGCAGATCGAGCGAGAGGAACGCTTCGAGATTCTTCTCCACTGCGACGCGGCCCATGGTCATGAAGATCGGTCGCGGCAGGTCCAGCGCCACGGGATTGTGCGGGTTGAACAGTTCGGTGTCCACGCCGCGCGTCCAGAAGCCGAGCTTGCGAAAGCCCCGCGCGGAAAGTTCCTGGCGCAGCGAGTCCGTTGCGACCATGACCATCGACGAGGCGGCGTGAAAGTGCCGCAGCACCGCATAGCCGACACTGGCCGGCAATTTGGTGCGCACTTCCACATACTCCGGAAAGCGCGTGGTGTATGACGTGGTAAATGCAAGCTTGCGGCGGCGGCAATAGGCGCGCACGGCCCAGCCGACCGGACCTTCGGTCGCTATATGCAGGGCGTCCGGAGCGGCAGTTTCGATCCGCCGCGCGATCTCGCGCCGGTTCGGCAACGCGATGCGCAGCCCCGGATAGGTCGGCAGCGCCATCGACGGGAAACCGTCAGGCGTGAGAAAGCTGACGTCGGCATCCAGCGCCGAAGCGCTGCGGGCGAGCGAGGTCAGCGTGCGGACGACGCCGTTAACCTGCGGATGCCACGCGTCGGTCGCGATCAATATCTTCATGTTTTGGCCCAACCGGGATTCGATAATGATTCTCGAATTCGACGTTGGGACATGGATATTTCAGGCGTATGACGTCATCGTTCTGTAAGGTTGTTTTTTAAAGCCATCTCCACGCTTTTCCGGGTAACGTGACAGAACGATGTCAGACACCAACGATAATCCAGCGCCATCCCGCCAGCGAAGGAAGCGAAAGAGCTACGCGCTTCTGATCCTCGCCGCGGGTATGCTGGCGTTCTGCGTCGCTGCCGGCACGCTGTATTACGTGTTGCGGCCGACGACGCTGCGGATTGCCGTCGGCCCTGCCGGTAGCGAGGACCAGAAACTCGTCCAGCTGATGGCACAGACTTTTGCGCGCGAAGGCAGCCCGGTGCGGCTGGCGCCGATCACGACCGAGGGGACGCAGCAGAGCATCGCGCTGTTTGCCGCCGGCAAGACCGATCTTGCAGTGGCGCGCGGCGACCTCAACCTGCCTGCCGATGCCGAGTCGGTTGCGATCCTGCGCAAGAACGTCATCGTACTGTGGTCGGCACCGGGGCTTCCGACCAAGGGCAGGAAGCAATCCACGCCGAGGGTGAAGACGCTGGACGCCCTGCCCGGGCATCGCGTCGGCGTCATCGGACGGACGGAAGCCAACGTCAAGCTGCTGCGCACCGTCCTGAAGGAGTCCGGCATCGATCCGGAAAAGGTCGCGGTCAGCCAGTTCGCCACCAACCAGACCACCGAGATGGCGCGCGATCCATCGCTCGACGCCTTCATGGCGGTCGGCCCGCTCAAGAGCAAGATCACGGTGGACGCCATCGCCGCCACGGCGGCAGCCCGCGGCGAACCAAAATTCCTGCCGATCGACGTCGCCGACGCGATCGCCAAGAAGAACCCGATCTACGAGTCCGAGGAGATCCCCGGCAGCATTTTCAACTCGTCGCCGCCACGCCCCGAGGACAAGGTCGATACGCTGAGCGTCAACCATCTGATCATCGCGCCGAAGTCGCTGTCGGAGACGGCAGTCGCGGCCTTCGCCCGGCAGCTCTTCACGAATCGCCAGCAACTGGCGCGGGAAATGCCAAGCGCCTCGCAGATCGAAAAGCCCGATACCGAGAAGGACGCCGCGTTGCCGGCCCACGCGGGCGCCGCGGCGTATATCGACGGCAACGAGCGGACGTTTCTGGAAAAGTATACCGACTACATCTGGTTCCTGATCCTGATCGTCTCCGGCCTCGGCTCGGTCGGCGCCTGGTTCAAGCACTACTGGAACAAGGACGAGCGCGAACTCTACGTCAGCCATCGCGACGACCTGCTCGATCTGGTCTCAAAAGTGCGCCAGGTCGAGACGCCGGAAGAACTGACTGCCATGCAGGGCACAGCCGACCGCCTGTTGCGCGAGGCCCTCGACTGCTACGACGACGGCGCCATCGAGGATAGCGACCTTTCGGTGATCCGGCTCGCACTCGAACAATTCCATCACGCCATCGCCGACCGCCGCGTCGTGCTCGCCGCAGCCAACGGCGCTGTCGACGCGCCGCGGATGCGCGCGCTGCAGACGTGATCGGAAGCCAGTGCGCCGTTCTTCCCTTCTCCCCTTGTGGGAGAAGGTGGCGCGAAGCGCCGGATGAGGGGTCTCTATCCGCGGAGAGAACCCCTCATCCGTCTCGCCGCCGCTTCGCGTCGTCGATCCACCTTCTCCCACAAGGGGAGAAGGGAGGCGCCGCGCCCTTGATCTGGCCGCTCTCCACGAAATATTAACGAAACAATTCGCTAACGCGACGAAACCATTTTGGCGATTTCGTGCAAATGTCCTGAAACGGTTTGTCTGTACATGTTCTCCCAACGACGCGCCAGCAAGGCGCGGCAAACAGGGGGACGGCATGTCCAATTTCAAATCGAACGGCCGCATTACGGCCGCCATCATTGGTGCGCTGGCGATCGGCGCGACCGCATTTTCCACGCCCGCCTCGGCCGCTCCGCTGCCGATGTTCCCGTTCTTCCTGCCGCCTCCGATGGAAGCCGCTCCGCCTCCGGTCGCCGTTGCGCCGCAGGACGATGACCAGGCGTTCGAGCTGCCGGCCCGCCTGCGCCGCCAGGTCGTGAACTATTCCAGCCGCGAGGCGCCCGGCACCATCATCATCGACACCCCCAACACCTATCTCTATCTGGTGCTCGGCAACGGCCAGGCGATGCGCTACGGCATCGGCATCGGCCGCGACGGCTTCACCTGGTCGGGCACCCAGACCATCACCCGCAAGGCGGAATGGCCGGCCTGGACTCCGCCCCCGCAAATGATCGCCCGCCAGCCCTATCTGCCGCGCCACATGGCCGGCGGCCCCGGCAACCCGCTCGGCGCCCGCGCGATGTATCTCGGCGGTACCATCTACCGGATCCACGGCACCAACGCGCCGGAAACGATCGGCACCCGCGTTTCCTCGGGCTGCCTCCGCCTCACCAACGAGGACGTCAAGGATCTCTATTCGCGGGTCACCGTCGGTACCAAGGTGATCGTGCTGCCGATGACGGACCGTCGCGCTGATCTCGGCACGACCATCCGCTAAGCGCGGACAGTCTCACAATGGCAAACGGCCTCGGCTTCCGAGGCCGTTTTTCTTTCAGCCCGTTCGCACTTCGTAGACCCGAATGCTCGAAATGAACGGGTTGCCTTGCGCCAGCTTCTCCGCGTCATCGAGACTGCCGGCGTTGACGATCGTGAAGCCTGTGATGGAGTCGGGGCCGAGCGGCAGGTCTCTCGTTCCGCTCTTCGAAATTTCCCGGCCGTGGCCGAAGCCACCCATGTCTGACATATGCGGCCTCGTTGCCTCGAACCATTCGCCCCAGGCGGCCATGATTTCTGGCGTGGGCTTTTCAAATCCGTAATGCAGCAGCACATACTTTTTCATAGATCACTCCTGTTCCCCCTGTGGTCCAATCCACCGGTCACGCCCTCAATTCGCGCCGGGCGCCAAACGCCGGCGTTCTGCAAGATCAAACAGAACGGGAAGCTTGCGAACCAGTGCCATTGAACCGCTAACTCTGGCGCGCTTCGCTTCGACCGCATCCTGAAGCGATACGGTCTTCCCGATAATCTGCAGCACCGCGTCAAACGGCGCTTCCAATGTCCCCTTGCAATCGGCGATGCCTCTCTGGATCGACGTGCCCGAGCCGCTTCCCGCGACGGTGAAGCCAGCCGATTTCCTGCCATGGGCAACGACGAGGCCGATATTGATTTCCGGCACGGGTGACCGCTTCGCAATCGCGTCGAGGCCAAGCATCACCCAGTCGGGCTCAAAGGTATCGCCCGGCACCGGCGGGAACAGGAAGCGTCCGCCCCAACGGATCAACTCCCGGATCGCAGGCTGGATTTCGCGGCCGATCTCCGTCAGTTCGTACACCTGCGCATTTGCCGGACGTGGCAAGACGGTGCGACGGACGACGCTGCACTCGATCAGGGCAGAAAGGCGCGCGGTCAGCAAGGTAGGACTCATGCCGTCAAGGTGATCCAGCAGATCGACAAATCGTTTCGGCCCAAGCAGGAGCTCCCGGATGATCAGAAGCGTCCAGCGCTCGCCGATGATTTCCGCCGCGCGGGCAAGTGCACAGAATTGCGGGTAGTGAAGATTGCTCATGCCCTGGCGATCAGTTTCTCCGCATCATCTACGGTGAGCGAGCGCGATCAGCGGACCCACGATCGCAAACTGCAGGGTCGTAAACGCAGTTTCGAGCAACACGAAGTCCGGAACCGAAACCATCACGTTCTTGGCCGCCACGGCCAGCGTGGTGAACGACCACGACAAAAGGCCTGCACCAAGACCGTACAACAGCCCGTCCTTCAGGACGGAGCCGCTGCCCAGCGGGAATACACGTGGAAACAGCCATGAGAAGATCGCACCCTGGATGATCATCGAACCCAGTCCGAGCGCGATCACAGGCTCTTCGCGATAGATCCGGAGCGCATGATATTTCTGATCGAACAGGACGAGATGCCAGACGAACGCGATCGGAAAGGTCGGGATGAGATAGGCGGCGAAGCCGAGCCAGAAGCTGCGGGCGCCGGCCGGACGGGCAATGGAAGATACCGAGGACATCGGCAAAACTCCAATCTACTACATTTTTTATAGTATGAAGTATATAATCTGGAGTCAACTGCCGACTGATGGCAAGACCTCCAGCGTACACGATGCAGAGTTTCGCTGCGCACGGCCGGCGAGCGAAGAGTTCCCGCCCAGCCGCCCGCATTCCGGGGCACGACGGGTAAGACTATCGTTCGAAGGCCCGCGCCAGCCGGGAGACCGCCGGCGCGATGATCGAGCGCGGATAGCCGCTGAAGCCGAGCATCAGCGCCGATTGCGCCGGTGCCTCGACATACAGGCGGCTCATCGCGCGAACGACGACGCCGTGCTCTCGCGCCGTCCGCTCGATCCTGACATCCGACAGCCCTCGCCGCATGTAGGCAACGAGATGCATGCCCTGGTCCGGTTGGTCAACGGTCAGATGATCGCCAAGCCGTCGCCGGAGCGCCGCGACCATCGCGTCCCGCTGGTTGCGGTATGTCTCCCGCATCCGGCGGATGTGAGCTGCAAAATGTCCTTCCTCCATGAAGGCAGTGACCACCGCCTGGCAAAGGCTGGAGGGCTGGCGGTCCATCAGATAGCGCGTGGTGACGAAAGCCTTTACCAGTGGAGGCGGCAAAACGGCGTAGCCGAGCCGTAGCCCCGGGAACAGCGCCTTGTTGAGCGTCCCGATGTAGATCACGCGCTCGGCGTCATCGAGGCCCTGCAGCGAGGCCAGCGGGCGGCCGCCATAGCGGAATTCGCTGGCGTAGTCGTCTTCGACGATCCAGGCGCCGGACTCGCGCGCCCAGGCGAGCAGTTCGAGCCGGCGTGCCATCGACAGCGCGACGCCTTTCGGAAACTGGTGCGACGGCGTGATGAAGACGGCCCGCGCCTTTGGCGCGCGACGGATGCCCTCGGCGACATCGATGCCATGCGCGTCGACCGGTATCGGGCAAAGCTTTGCGCCAGCCGCGACCAGCACGAGCCTCGTCAGCGCGTATGCGGGATCCTCGATCCAGACTTCCTTGTCCGGTCCCCGCATCAGGCGGATCACGATATCGAGCGCCTGCTGCGTTCCCGCCGTGATCACGATTTGCTCGGGCTCGCACTGCACCGCACGAGCCGCCTTGAGATAGTCGCAAACCGATTTGCGCAGCTCGAGCATGCCGTGCGGATCGGCGTAGCCGAGGTGCTGGCGAGAAAAGGAGCGCAGGCTGCGGGCGCTGAGTTTTCGCCACAGCTCGGCGGTGCGGGCATCCACCAGCGTCCGCCCCAGGTTGAAGGGCCGCTCGTCGTTCTGCGAAGTCACATCGAGAAAACCGCCGAGCTCACGCGGGGATGCCGCCGCTTGGGCTGATGGTGCCGGCCGCTGCCTGCGGCCACGGGTGGCTGCGAAAGGTTCGGGAAGATCGGATGCGATGAAGGTCCCGGCGCCCTTCCTGCCGAAAGTATAGCCTTCAGCGAGAAGCTGTTCGAAAGCGGAAACGACGGCCGAGCGCGAAACGCCGAGTTGCACGGCGAGTTCGCGTGTCGAGGGCAGTTTTGTCGCGGGACGCAGCGTTCCCGACAGGATCGCCGATCGTAGCTGCAGGTAGATCTGTCGGAACACCGGCGCGTCCGACGCGCGGTCCACCTCAAGTGCGTAGAGCTTCGCCCAGCCTTGTTCGCTTTTCACAGACGTCGTCCGAATGAGCCTGGCCGGGCTTTGAGGAGTGGTATGCCTCATCGGGCCAAAGTGGGTCTATGCGTAAGACCACTGCTTTCCTATCCTGTTTTGAAGAACAAGGAAACCTCGCCATCATGAGTTCACCGCAAATCCGTCGCGCAGACCGGGCCATGTCGGAGGCGCGGACGCTGGAGACGCTGGCGCGCGGCTACAGCGGCCGGCTAGCGACTGTGAGCGAGGACGGTTTCCCCTACTGCATCCCGCTGCTGTATCTCTGGATCGACGGCGAAGTGCAGCTGCACACCACGAGCGCCGGCGGACATCTGCGAACAAACATCGAGCGGGACCAGCGCGTCTGCTTCGAAGTCGATGAACAGGAGGGCGTCTTTGACTATGGCCGGTTCGAATGCGATTCGGGCCTCGCCTATCGCAGCGTATGCCTGTTCGGCCGGATCCGCATCGTCGACGACAGGCAAGCCAAGCAGCGCTTCTGCGAAGCGTTGATGGAAAAATACGGCAAGCCGGAGACGAATCGGCCGAAGGGATTTTTCCCGCGGCTGGATATCATCACCGTATACGCCATCGCCGTGGAGCGGATGACCGGCAAGGAAACGCCACTGCCGCCGCTTTCCGAGCAATGGCCCGCGAAGGACAGGACGAAAACGCCGCACGCTTCGTCGCCCGAAGACGGCAATTGATCGTCACATCGACGCGCCGCGACAAATTTATGTGATTTTCCGTGAACGTCTGTCACTTCGGCGAACGCAGGCTTGATCGGCCCCGCACTGGCGCGCGCGTCCCCTACCCTGTAGAACGCCTCCTTTGAGGCGATCTCTTGATCCGGGGGGACGATGCGTCTGCCGATGCATCCGAAGACAATTGCGATCGCGGTTGCGGTCGTCGCGGTTTCGTTCGTGGTCAGCCTGAAGGTCCTCGACTACGTGGCGCCGCGCGCCGGTGTGCAAGCCCCCACGCTGGTCGAACTGCCGCCGCTGCCGCCGGCGCCGCGCGCGTCCACTGTGATGGCGCCAGTTGCCATTGCGCTGTCGGCGATCCGCGACGCGGCCGACCGCAGCGCGCCGCGGAACTTCAACGGCAAGGCCGACAACCCGGTATCGCAGATCCTGGAGAATGCCGACATCGGCTGGACCGCCTCGCGCGGGCCGATATCAGCCACCGGCGCCCAGGACGTCCTGTCGCTGGCGACGCCGCTGACGGGAACGCTCAACGTGACGGGCTCGCTGTCGGCGAAGGCGACCGGCGCGGTCGGCGATGCGCTCGGCAGCCTGCTCGGCGGCAATGTCGCGAAGCAGATCGGCGGCATCAACATCAAGAACCTCAACGCCAACGCCGAGATCAAGGGCAACGTCACCATCACCGCCCGGCCGAAGCTCGCCGCCGCCTGGCGCATCGAGCCGAACCTCGCAGCGCAGGTCAATCTCGGCGACACCAGCCTTACCGCCGGCGGCGCCCGCATCAGCGTGCCGGCGCAGGTCAAGCCGCTGATCGACAGGAACGTCGCCGAACAGATCGCGCTGGTGCAGGCGCGCTTGCGCAACGATCCGACGCTGGAACAGAACGCGCGCGTGCAATGGGCGAAGGCCTGCCGCTCGATCCAGTTGCAGGGAGCGAGCCCCGGTTCGACGATGCCGCCGCTGTGGCTCGAGGTGCGGCCGACACGGGCGATTGCCGCACAGCCGCGCGTCGATGCTTCGGCGTTGACGCTGACGCTCGGCATCGAAGCCGAAACCCGCATCACACCGACCGAGACCAAGCCGGCCTGCCCGTTCCCCGCCACTATCACCATCGTGCCGCCGACGCCGGGACATGTTTCGATCGGCGTCCCCGTCGACATGCCGTTCCCCGAGATCAACAAGATCCTCGAGGCGCAGTTCGCCGGAAAGACCTTTCCGGAGGACGGCTCGGGTGCCGCCGACGTCACCGTCAAGCGCGCCAGCATTGCAGCTTCCGGCGATCGCCTGCTGATATCGCTGCTGGTGAATGCCAAGGAAAAAGCGAGCTATTTCGGCTTCGGCGGCGAAGCCAACGTGCATATCTGGGGCCGGCCCGTGCTCGACCAGGCGCAACAGACACTTCGGCTGACAGACATCCAGCTTGCCGTCGAGTCGGAAGCCGCCTTCGGATTGCTGGGCGCCGCAGCCCGCGCAGCGATGCCGCAGCTACAGAAGGCGCTGGCGGAGAAGGCAACCGTCGACCTCAAGCCGTTCACCAGCAACGCGCAGAAACAGATCGCGGCTGTGATCGCCGACTTCCAGAAGAACGAGAACGGCGTCCGCGTCGCGGCCGAGATCGACAAGCTGCGGCTGGCCGACATCGCCTTCGATTCAAAGACGCTGCGCGTGATCGCGGAAGCCGAAGGCGCGATCAACGTCTTCATCAGTTCGCTGCCGGGGCTGTGACGACACGTTCCCGATAGCTCCCGTCATTGCGAGGCGCGGAGCGACGAAGCAATCCATCGTGCCGCGAGAATAGAATGGATTGCTTCGCTTCGCTCGCAATGACGATTCAAGCGATCGCGTATCAAGGTCCCGTCAATCCTCGAACTTGAACGAGACATTCACCTTGGCGCGGTACGCCTCGATCTCGCCCTTGGCGTCCAGTTGCAGATCGAGCTTGACGATCTCGGCGACGCGAAGGTCGCGCAACGATTTCCCCGCGCGGCTGACCGCCGCAGCCGCGGCCTTCTCCCAGGATTCCTTGCTGGTGCCGACCAGTTCGATGACCTTGTAGACGCTCTCAGCCATTTCGGTCCTCCTGTTCATGTCAGGCAGGACGCAGGACGCTCCTGCCGCGGCACAGCCTAACATCGGAACATGCGCGCGAACAGGATGCGATGCACGCGCGGCGTCAGCGCGCGCCCGCGGTCAGAAGCCGCCCCAGTAGGGCGGCATGCCGTAATAGCGATGCAGCTCCGCTTCCTTGTCGCGATCGCCCCAGTCGAAATCCTTGTCGGCACGGAACGACGGCGCGCGCTTCAGCTCTTCAGTGCTGACGTCGAGTTCGTAGGCCTCGAACTTCGTGTTGTAGCGCAGCCGTCCCCACGGCAGCGGCAGCAGATTGGCGCCGATGCCGAGAAAGGCGCCGAAGCTCAAGATCGCGTAGGATACCTTTCCGGTGACCTTGTCGATCATCAGCCGTTCGATGTGGCCGATCATGTCTCCATTCGGCCGGCGTACCGCGGTGCCTTCCACGCGATCGCTTGCGATCAGCTGATGCGGCGCGGCCATGACGTCGATTGCCATTGCACCCTCCACACGTCGGATGAAAGGGAAGCAACGTCGAAATTCCCGTCCAGTTCCCGCATTGCAAAATGGCATGGCAGTGCGGCAGCGCTGCACGACCGGCAGCGCCGCAGTGTGATCGTTGATGTGAATTGCCGGCAGCCCACGGCCGGCCGTCATCAGCCTGGATGGTTCAGGCCGCGAGTGAATCCGGATGGGTTTCTTCGTAGATCGCGATCGCTTCGAAGCGATAGTCGCAGGCGCGGCAGAACCAGAGGAACGACGTGCGGCCCGGGCTGCTTTCGACCCAGTCGGGTCGCGGGATCAGCTTGCCGCACTGCGCGCAGGGATTTCCACGGGGCAAATAGCCGGAATCGAGTCGAGCCATAGGCGCATCTCCCTTCGGACTTTTGTTCTGATTTTGTCGTTTGATTGATGAGACAGCTTTGCTGTCGGAACGCACGCTTTTACGCCGGGAAAACTCTTTACACCTTGACTGTGTCCTTTGCACGCGATTCCTGCGCGTCGACGCGACGCAGATAAAATTGCGCTGGCGCAATGCACAGCTCGCACAACGTAGCATTGCCGCTGTGCCATTCCTGAACGATGGCAACCCCTTGCATATCCGGCCGCAATGCCGCCGTCTTTTCGCCGCACCGCCGCCCGCTGGCCTCAATAGTCCGGGGATGCAAATCCCGACCGGCCAGAGATTGTTTTATGAAAATTTTGCTCAACCTTACATTCGCAACCATCGCCGCGATGGCGTTCTCGCCTGATGCCAATGCGCAGAGCCGCGCGCAGTATGAAAGCATGGTCGCGACGCATGCCAGCGCCAACAACGTGCCGGAAGCGCTGGTGCATCGCGTGATCGTGCGCGAGAGCAAGTATCATCCGCACCTGGTCGGCCGCGGCGGCACGATCGGGCTGATGCAGATCAAGCTCCCGACCGCGCGCGGCCTCGGCTACACCGGCGACGCCGCGGGCCTGCGCGATCCCAACACCAACCTCACCTGGGGCGTCAAATATCTCGCCGGCGCCTACCGCGCCGCCAACGGCGATCACAGCCGCGCCGTGCGCTATTATGCGAGCGGCTATTACTACGCCGCCAAGCGCCAGCGGCAGCAGGGCCCGCTGCAGATCGCGCCGGTGCTGGCGAGCGCAAAGTCGAAAAGCGTCCCGGCGCCCGCCGACGCGAATGCGATGCAGACTGCGAAGTAGCCCAGCCGCAGCTTATCCCTGGTTCCGGGCGCGCTGCGTCGGGGGCGCGAATGCAGTGCAGTTCCGCGCACGGCCGCGTTGACACCCCGCCTCAAGGGCTTACATTAGACCTGTTCCGAGGGGTGCTCCGTGAGGAGCTGAGATACCGCACGCTTGGGCCGCTACCTTGAGGTAGAGGGTTCTGGACCGCGGTGACCCTTTGAACCTGATCCGGGTCATGCCGGCGAAGGGACAGGGATGTACCAGAAGTCAGACGCACGGGGGGATTCCCCCGTTTCCATCATCGGCGCAGGCATTGCCGGCGCTTGGCAGGCGTTGCTGTTCGCGCAGGCCGGCCATCCCGTCACCCTGTACGAGCGCAGTGACGCCGATATGACGCTTTCCACCAGCCACTGGGCCGGCGGCATGCTGGCGCCGTGGTGCGAGGCCGAGACTTCGGAACCGGTGATCGGCCGGCTCGGCGTCCGCTCGCTCGACCTGTGGCGCGAGCAGTTTCCCGAAACCCCGTTCAACGGCTCGCTGGTCGTAGCGCATGCGCGCGACCGCGCCGACTTCGAACGCTTTGCCCGCCTCACCTCTGGCCACCGGCGCCTCGACGCGCGGGGCGTGAGCGAACTCGAACCTTCGCTGGACGGGCGTTTCCGCGACGGGCTGTTCTATCCCGATGAAGGCCACGTCGAGCCACGCCGCGTGCTCCCGGAGCTGCACGCCCGCATCGAGGCCGCCGGCGGCACGATAAAATTCGGCAGCGACATGAACGCGGAAGACCTCGGCGGCATCGTCATCGACTGCCGCGGCCTGTCCGCGCGCGACGAACAGCCGGAGCTGCGCGGCGTCAAGGGCGAGATGATCATCGTCGAGACCGGCGAGGTCGAGCTGTCGCGCCCGGTGCGGCTGATCCATCCGCGCTGGCCGCTCTACGTCATCCCGCGCGGCGACAGCAAGTTCATGCTGGGCGCGACCTCGATCGAGGCCGAGGACACCGGCGTCAGCGTGCGCTCCGCGCTCGAGCTGTTGGGCGCGGCCTATGCCGTGCACCCGGCCTTTGCCGAAGCGCGAATCGTCGAGTTCGGCTCGGGGCTCCGCCCGGCCTTTCCGGACAACCTGCCGCGGATCACGGTCGGCAAGAACAGGATCGCCGTGAACGGGCTTTATCGGCACGGCTTCCTGCTGGCGCCGGCGCTGGCCGAGTTGACGCTTGCCTATGTGCAGCGCGGCGCGATCGACAATGAGGTGATGCGATGCGTGTGATCGTCAACGGCGAGGCGCGGGAGATCGCCTCCGAGCGCGTCGATGCGCTGCTGTCCGAGCTCGAATACGAAGGCTCGCATTTCGCGATCGCCGTGAATTACGACGTGCTGCCGAAAAGCCGCTGGGCCGAGACGGCGCTGAAGCCCGGCGACGAGATCGAGATCATCACGCCGCGGCAGGGAGGGTGAGGGATGGGCATGCTTGCATCGTCCCCTCCGCTGTCATCGCCCGGCTTGACCGGGCGATCCAGTACGCCGCGGCCCAACGGTTCAATCACGGGCTTCCCGGCGTACTGGATCCCCGCCTTCGCGGGGATGACGGTCAGCGGTGGAACGACAGGATCATTTGAGGAGACAGCGTCGCCATGCTGAACTTCTACGGCAAAACCTTTTCCTCCCGCCTCCTGATCGGCAGCGCGCTGTATCCCTCGCCGGCGATCATGCAGGACGCGATCCGCGCGTCCGGGGCGAACATCGTCACCGTGTCGCTGCGGCGCGAGGCCGCCGGCGGCAAGACCGGCGATGCGTTCTGGTCGCTGATCCGCGAGCTCGATGTCAGTGTGCTGCCGAACACCGCCGGCTGCCGCACCGTCCGCGAAGCCGTGACCACGGCCAAGCTGGCGCGCGAGCTGTTCGGCACACCCTGGATCAAGCTCGAGGTGATCGCCGACAACGACACGCTCCAGCCCGACGTGGTCGGCCTGGTCGAGGCCGCGGACATCCTGATCAAGGACGGCTTTGAGGTGTTTCCCTATTGCACCGAAGACCTTTCGGTCGCGATGCGGCTGGTCGATGCCGGCTGCAAGGTGGTGATGCCGTGGGCCGCGCCGATCGGCAGCGCCAAGGGGATCACTAACCGCGATGCGCTGAAGCTCATGCGCGAGCGCCTGCCCGACATCACGCTGGTGGTTGACGCCGGCCTCGGCGCACCGTCGCACGCCGCGCACGCGCTCGAACTCGGCTACGATGCCGTGCTGCTCAACACCGCCATCGCCAAGGCCGCCGACCCCGTCGTCATGGCCAACGCGTTCCGCCTTGGCGTGGAAGCCGGACGCACCGCCTACGAGGCCGGGCTGATGGAAGCCCGCGACTTCGCCTCCCCCTCAACCCCTGTGATCGGGACTCCGTTCTGGCATGCCGTATCCTGACCGATTCTACCCCGTCGTCGATTCCGTCGCCTGGGTGGCGCGGCTGGCGCTGCTCGGCGTCGGAACCATTCAACTGCGCGCCAAGGAGCTTGATGACGCCGCGGCGCTGCAGATCGTCACCGACGCCCTCGACGTCATCAAGGGCACCGACGCCAAACTCGTGGTCAACGACTACTGGCGCGCGGCCATCGTCGCCGGCGCCAGGCATCTGCATCTCGGCCAGGAAGATCTCGTCGATGCCGACCTCGCCGAGATCCGCAAGGCCGGCCTGACGCTCGGCATCTCCACCCATGACGACGCGGAACTCGCCACCGCGCTGGCCGCGAAGCCGGACTACATCGCGCTCGGCCCGATCTTCCCGACCACGCTGAAATCGATGCGCTTCGCGCCGCAGGGGATTCCAAAAATCACCGAGTGGAAGAAACGCGTCGGCAACATCCCGCTGGTCGCGATCGGCGGCATCAAGTTCGAACAGTCCGCCGAGATCTTTGCCGCGGGCGCCGATTCCATCGCCGTGGTCAGCGACGTCACCCAGAATGCCGACCCCGACGCGCGGGTGCGGCAGTGGCTGGGCCAGAACGTGGAGGCCGCTTGAACAGCTTTCCATCAGCGTCATTCCGGGGCGCGCGCAGCGCGAACCCGGAATCTCGCGCCGCAACATCGAGGTTCCGGATCGGACCGCTTCGCGGCCCGTCCGGAACGACAGCAAGATCATAGGAGGATAACCCATGAACATCCGCTCCAATCCCGACACCACCCTGCCCGCCGTCACCACCGGCCCCCTCGCCTCGTCGCGAAAGATCTTCTCAACCCCCGACGCCGCGCCCGACCTGCGCGTGCCGTTGCGCGAGATCATTCTGAGCGAAGGCGCGGGCGAGCCAAACCTGCCGGTCTACGACACCTCCGGCCCCTACACCGATCCGTCCGTGACCATCGACGTCAACGCCGGCCTCTCCCGCAACCGTCTTGCCTGGGTGAAAGAACGCGGCGGCGTCGAGGAATACGAAGGCCGCGCGATCAAGCCGGAGGACAACGGCAATGTCGGCGCATCTCACGCCGCAAAGGCTTTCACCGCGCACCACAAGCCGCTGCGCGGGCTCGACGGCCACAAGATCACCCAGCTCGAGTTCGCCCGCGCCGGCATCATCACCAAGGAGATGATCTACGTCGCCGAGCGCGAGAATCTCGGCCGCAAGCAGCAGCTCGAGCGCGCCGAAGCGGCGCTGGCCGACGGCGAAAGCTTTGGCGCCTCCGTTCCCGCATTCATCACGCCGGAGTTCGTCCGCAGCGAGATCGCGCGTGGGCGGGCCATCATCCCCTGCAACATCAACCACGCCGAGCTCGAGCCGATGATCATCGGCCGCAATTTTCTCACCAAGATCAACGCCAATATCGGCAACTCCGCCGTGACGTCGTCGGTCGAGGAAGAGGTCGACAAGATGGTGTGGGCGATCCGCTGGGGCGCCGACACCGTGATGGATCTCTCGACCGGCCGCAACATCCACACCACCCGCGAATGGATTCTTCGAAATGCGCCGATCCCGATCGGCACCGTGCCGATCTACCAGGCGCTGGAGAAGTGCGAAGGCGATCCGGTGAAACTGACCTGGGAGCTCTACAAGGACACGCTGATCGAGCAGTGCGAACAGGGCGTCGACTATTTCACCATCCACGCCGGCGTGCGCCTGTCCTACATCCACCTCACCGCCAACCGCGTCACCGGCATCGTCTCGCGCGGCGGCTCAATCATGGCGAAGTGGTGCCTGGCGCATCACAAGGAGAGCTTCCTCTACACCCATTTCGACGAGATCTGCGACCTCATGCGCAAGTATGACGTCTCGTTCTCGCTCGGCGACGGCCTGCGCCCCGGCTCGATCGCCGACGCCAACGACCGCGCCCAGTTCGCCGAACTGGAGACGCTCGGCGAACTGACGAAGATTGCATGGGACAAGGGCTGCCAGGTCATGATCGAAGGCCCCGGCCACGTGCCGATGCACAAGATCAAGATCAACATGGACAAGCAGCTCAAGGAGTGCGGAGAAGCCCCGTTCTACACGCTTGGGCCGCTGACCACCGACATCGCCCCGGGCTACGACCACATCACGTCAGGCATCGGCGCTGCCATGATCGGCTGGTTCGGCTGCGCCATGCTCTGCTACGTCACGCCGAAGGAACATCTCGGCTTGCCCGACCGCAACGACGTCAAGGTCGGCGTCATCACCTACAAGATCGCCGCCCACGCCTCCGACCTCGCCAAGGGCCACCCCGCAGCCCAACTGCGCGACGACGCGCTCTCGCGCGCGCGGTTCGACTTCCGCTGGACCGACCAGTTCAACCTCGGCCTCGATCCGGACACCGCCAAGAACTTCCACGACGAAACGCTGCCGAAGGAAGCCCACAAGGTCGCCCACTTCTGCTCGATGTGCGGCCCCAAATTCTGCTCGATGAAGATAACCCAGGACGTGCGGGACTACGCGGCGACGCTGAACGATCCAGCGAGTGTGGGGATGTCGGTGAGCGGGACCATCGAGGATGGGATGGCGTCGATGAGCAAGAAGTTCAAGGAGATGGGAAGCAGTGTGTATCTGGATGCGGAGAAGGTGAAGGAGAGTAATCGGGTGTTATGAGGAAACCACTCTCGCCTCGTCATGCCCGGGCTTGACCCGGGCATCCATCGAATGCGAAGGCCGGGCGAGAGCCCGGCCGTTTCATATGGCGGCTAACATCGCCCGCTTAGTTCGACCACGTCCGGGGCTGGCAGAGATCCCGCATGTCGCTAAGCTCATGCGGGCTACACCCCGTTGACCGAAGGTGCTCTATGCCTATCAAACACTTTCTTCCGCCCGCCGGCATCAAAGCCCCGCCGCTATCATTCGCCACCCGCGTCGGCGATCTCCTCTTCATCTCCGGGATTCCCGGCTTCGATGCCAACGGCGACCTGCCCGACGGCTTCGAGGCGCAGTTCGCCAATGTCGTCGGCAACATCAGGCGCGTGCTCGATGAGGCCGGCGCGACGTTTCGCGATCTCGCCAAGGTCAACGTGCTGCTGACACGCGCGGGCGATGTCGCCACGATGAACAGGCTCTATGCGGAAGCGTTCGGGCCGGCGCCGTATCCGGCGCGCACGACCTGCGTGGTTGTGTCGCTGCCGAACCCTGCGATGCTGATCGAGATCGAGGGCGTGGCGGCGTTGAAGGCTTAGCACCAGCCTCTCCGTCATTCCGGGGCGCGCCTCTTGGCGCGAGCCCGGAATCCATTTGGCCACATCCGAACTGCGAAATGGATTCCGGGTTCGACGCTTCGCGTCGCCCCGGAATGACGACTTCAGGCTTTTCGCAAGCGGCGCTATGGATTGCTTCGCCTTGCGCGCAACGAGAATGTTGCTGCTCAAGTGCGGCAAAGCAGCCCGACGGGCAAATCACTTCTGATTTTCCGAAATTTCGTCAAGCCCGCGAATCGAAAATATTCCGCTTAACCCGCAGGCCAAATCAGTGCCAGAATCCGCGCGTCTCACCCGAACGAGGGGCGTGCGCACGTCACGAACGCGCGGTGGGATGCGGTGGACGCGGAAGGCGCGGGACGCAAGCGCATGAAGCGTACGGCGAAGTCGTGTGGTTCTGACGTCGCGGTGCTGGCGTCAAGTTGGCGGGAGGTGTCCCGCCGATGACGGAGGCAAAAGAGCCGTTCTCCGGGAAGAGCACGAAGTAAGCCGTAAAGCCACTGCGCAGGGAAGGCCGGAGTGTTTCCGCTGAACCTGTATGCTCGTGTGCGCATTCTCCATACCATTGCACACGGGACCGCGGGTGCAGCGTGCACCCGGTCTTCCCTGCGCCCTCCATCTTCGAGGGCGGAACGAAACCTGCAGCTCGGGCGCGATCCGCGCCGCGGGAATGCGGATTCGCATCCGCATGTTGTTTGACAATTGAATCGGAAACTCACCCCGCGTCGTCCCTGCGAACGCAGGGACCCATACCGCGTGAATCTCTCGATAAGGCAGAGGCCCAGACGCTCTTCGCAAAACTGCCGCCGGTGGCTATGGGTCCCTGCGTTCGCAGGGACGACGCGGAGAGATCATCGCCCACCGCCCCTATTAACCCTTCATTAACCAAACGCGCCCACGTTCGCCCCACGGCGGGGGCCGTGATTCCTGATGCTTCTGCTCCGCGTTTCGGGGCTGGCGTTGAGTCGGGAGGTGTTGATGCCCCAGGTTGATGTTGGCGAGTACCGTGATCTGTACCTCGGCGCGGATTGTTTCCCCGCCCCCGAGATTCCGCAACCGGAGTCTCAAACACTCTCACCCCACGAAATCGTGCCCATGCTGATCGGCTCCACGGTCGAGGCGATCGAGCGCGAGCTGGTGCTGCAGACGCTGGCGCGGTTCGACGGCAACCGCACGCATGCCGCGCGCGTGCTGGGGCTTTCGGTGCGCACGATGCGGAACAAGATCCGCCAGTATGCGACGGACGGACGCGACATTCCCGCGCCGAGCTAGATCGAACTCAACGACGCCTGCTCGCGCGCCAGGTTTTCGCGGGCCCGGCGGTCGTAGGTCGCGGCGAAGCCGGCATCGGGATAGATGACCGGCCGGGCGGCGAACTGGCCGAGTACCTTGGCGCGACCGGCACGGTAGTCCGCCTCCGGCACGTGGATGAATTCCTGCCGGATCGCCTTCGCATAGGTGTCGTAGCGCGACGGCTCCGCGCCCAAAATGCTGAGATCGATCGAGATCAGGAACGCGCCCAGGCGATCACCAGGCTGGACGTGATGCGTCTTGGTCAGGCGGATCAGGCGGCCGACTTCACTCGCGATGTCCGCGCGGACATGCTGCTCGGCCAGTTGTGCGCTGAGCTCCTCGTTGTCCGCCCTGGTCGCGTCGTAGACGACGTCATGCCACCAGATTGCTTCGTTGAGAATTTCGCGTTCGGCATCGGAAAGGCCGTCCACGCGCGCGAGTGCGGCGAGGCAGTCCTCGATATGCGCGAGGTTGTGGTAGTGGCGACCCGGCACGTTGTAGGCGGCAATTAGTTCGTCGCGGTTCATCGCTCACCTGCTGCCGTAGGGTGGGTTAGCGAAGCGTAACCCACCAACTTCGTACCACTCGGACAGACGGTGGGTTACGCCTTCGGCTAACCCACCCTACGAAGCCCCACGATCCGCTACCGCATCGTGATCGCAAGGCCGCTGAGATCCGCGTTCGCCATCAGCCCGACCTGGTGTCCGGTCAGTTCAAGCACCGCCCCCTTCTGGTTGGTCAGCACGATCGCACGCGCGCCGCGGCCGATGGCAAGGCCCGCGCCCGCCGCGCCATAGACGCCGGCGACGTCGGAGGGGCGCCAGATGTTGCTGACGCGGCCGCGCAGGATGGTCTTGGAACCGCCGAACACAAAACCGTAGTCCAGTCCGCCGGTCGACAACGCATATCGCCGGCCGCGGAAGTCGAGCACGCCGGAGCCGCCGGAACCGCCGATGACCCATCCCGCCTTGTAGATCGTGAGCTGCACGAAACCTTCATCGGCATGCGAAGCGGAAGACAGCACGGTGCCGGCAAACGCGATCAGCGCGACCAGGGCAACACGAAGGGCGGATATCATCTTCATCAAATTCTCTCCCGGAGACGTTTGCAGGCGGGCCCGACTGACGCGGATGTGAGTCGTGCCCGATCACTTGTAGCCGATCGGCCGCATCAAAACAGCGGCTTCATGCGCCTGGCGAAGCATGGCCGGCCAGCACATCATCACGAATGCGACACATTTCGATCAATATCCACGGCGAGGCGAACGCTGCGTTCAGTTCGTAGGGTGGGCAAAGGCGCACTGCGCCGTGCCCACCTTGCTTGCTCCGCAGAAAGTGGTGGGCACGCTGCGCTTTGCGCACCCTACAAAACCGTGGAGCTCCCCACCTTGTGCCCGCCGCAGCGCTTGCTATCCTCCCGCAAAATCAGAAGCAGAGGAAACGTCGCATGCCCCTTCTCGAGAACCACATTGCCGTCGTCACCGGCGCAGGCTCCGGCATCGGACGCGCGATCGCCAGCGGATACGCCCGCGAGGGCGCGCGTGTGGTGCTGCTCGACCGGGACGCGAAGGCGGCGGCGGAAGCGGCGAAGGAAATCCGCGACGCCGGCGGCAAGGCCGAGAGCTTTGCGCTCGATGTCGCGAAGCGCGAGGACTGCGTCGCGATGGCCAGGCAAATCGCCGACAAGGTCGGCCAGGTCTCGATCCTCGTCAACAATGCCGGCATCGTCCGCCGCAACGGCATGCTGGGCGCGGCCGAGACCGTCATCAACGACTGGGAAGACATCATCGCGATCAACCTCACCGGCGTGTTCAACGTGACGCATGCGTTCCTCGCGCCGCTCCGCGCCAGCAAGGGCCGCATCGTCAACATCGGCTCGATCCAGTCGATCGTGCATGTGCGCACGCCGAGTTCGCCGGCCTATACGGCGTCCAAGCACGGCGTGCTCGGCTTCACCAAGGCGCTCGCCGCCGAACTCGGCAAGGAAGGCGTCCGCGTCAACGCCATCGGGCCGGGCTTCATCGCAACGCCGCTGAACGCCAACGCCCGCGCCAACAATCCGGAGCTGGTCAAGACCTTCCTCGACCACACCCCGCTCGGCCGCGCCGGTACCGCCGAAGACATCGTCGGCCCCGCGATCTTCCTCGCCTCGGACCTGTCCGCCTACGTCTCCGGCGAGATCGTGATGGTCGACGGCGGCTACCGGGCGGTGTGATGTCCAACGCCCCGCATTTCGACATCGACATCCCGAGCTTCTGGGCCGACCCCTACCCCGCGCTGGCGAAGATGCGGAAGGAGGCGCCGATCGCGTTCGTGCCGCAGCTCGGCTCGACGGTGTTCACCCGGCGCGACGACATCTTCACGCAGGAGAAGCGTATCGACGTGTTCTCGTCGCACCAACCGAACGGGCTGATGAACGTGCTGATGGGTCACAACATGATGCGCAAGGACGGCGATGCGCACATGAGCGAGCGGCAGGCGATGTTTCCCGCGGTGTCGCCGCGCACGGTGCGCGACACCTGGGTCAGGCAGTTTCAGGCCCATGCCGACCGCATCCTCGACGAGCTTGTGCCGAAGGGCGAAGCCGATCTCTGTAAAGCGCTCGCGCTGCCGCTGTCGGCGGAATGCCTGAAGGACGTCACCGGGCTGACCAACATGCGCTTCCAGGACATGGATGCGTGGTCGCAGGCGATGATCGACGGCATTGCCAATTACACCGGCAACAAGGAAGTCGAGGCGCGCTGCCACGCGGCCACTGCCGGGATCGATGCGGCGATCGACGACATGATCCCTGTGGTGAAGCGGCACCCGAACACCTCGATCCTCAGCGTGCTGCTGACCGCCGGCCAGCCCATCGAAAGCATCCGCGCCAACATCAAGCTCGCGATCTCCGGTGGCCAGAACGAGCCGCGCGATGCGATCGCGGGTGCGACCTGGGCGCTGCTGACGCATCCCGAACAGCTCGCGCTGGTCCAGGCCGGAAGTGCAAAGTGGCTCGACGTGTTCGAGGAATATGCGCGCTGGATCGCCCCGATCGGCATGTCGCCGCGCCGCGTCGCAAAACCGTGGTCGTTCGGCGGCGTCGAATTCGAGCCTGAGGATCGCGTGTTCTTCATGTTCGGCTCCGCCAATCGCGACGAGGCCTGCTTTGCCGAGCCCGACCGCTTCGACATCACCCGCGACACCCAGAAGAGCATCGCCTTCGGCGCCGGCCCGCATTACTGCGCCGGCGCGTTTGCTTCCCGCGCCATGGTCGCCGACGTCGCGCTGCCGAGCGCGTTCGCGCGGCTGAAGGGCTTGCGGCTGGACGCGCGCGAACCGGTACGGATCGGCGGCTGGGCGTTCCGCGGCCTGCTCAATCTGCCGGTAACGTGGGAAGCGGGTTGATCAGCTTTCGCCCGCTGGCGCGGACCAACTCGAGTGATCAGCCATCAAGCGGCAGCAGCCGCATGCGCCGGAACGACCAGTGCATGGCGCGATACCAGAAATAGCCGGCAACCGCGCCGCAAACCGAGAGGATGACGATGTTGGCGGGATGATACTCCCCGCTCCACCACAGCATACCGCCAATCCAGAAGACCGTGAAAGCAATGGCGCTGAGCTTCAACCGCCTGGCCTGGTCCATGAAAAATCTCCGATGGCTGATAGTTGATGCCATCATGCCTGGCCTCGCCGCGCCGAACCGTGAGCCTCCTCACGCATACGAACGATCAGCCGAACCGCGCCCGCGAGCGCTCCCTCGCCTTTTCGGCCTCGACCTCGCGGTCGCGCGCCGGAGCATTGGTTTGCAGCGATGCCAGCAGCCGCCGTGCGCTGTCGGAGACTTCAGTGACGGCACGGTTGAAGGCTTCAGCATTGGCCTGCGACGGCGAGTTGAAACCGGACAGCTTGCGCACGAATTGCAGCGCCGATGCATGGATCTCCGCATGCGTCGCCGGCGGCTCGAAATTGAACAATGTCTTGATGTTGCGGCACATGGTTCCTCCTCAACGCAAATCTCAACGGCAGCCCGTTACCCGAGGACGAACGGCCGGTGCAAATTCCGACATCCTGGCTTATTCTGTCACCCCTGTCGGCACCTGCAACCAGCGAGTTCCCGATGACCCACGTGACCTACAAGATCGTCGAACATGACGGCGGCTGGGCCTATACCGTCAACGGCGCATTCTCCGAACCGTTTCCAAACCGCGCCGCAGCGCTCGCCGCGGCAAGGCGCGCGGCGGCGGAGCAGCGGGTGCCGGGCCGCACCGAAATGATCGAATACGAGACCTCGGACGGCCGCTGGCATTCGGAAACTGCGGCCGGCAACGACCGGCCGGAAACCGAGGTGGAAGGCTAGACGAACGCGGCTGGCGCTGGCGAGCGGAGCTGATGACGCGAAAACGCCGCGATGATAGTCTGGTCGAAAATCGACCGGAGGATGCCTGTGACCGACTTTGCCGTCAGCGACCTCGCCACGATCTACGCCGCCCCCACGCCGCGCGTGATCGCCAAGGCGCGGCCGGAGATCGACGTTCACGCCAGGAAATTCATCGGCATGTCGCCGTTCTGCGTGCTGGCCACCTCGGGCTCCGACGGCAGCGTCGATGCATCGCCGCGCGGCGGCAATCCCGGCTTCATCCATGTCGGCGGTCCGAACCTGCTGCTGATGCCCGATCGTTCCGGCAACAACCGCATCGACAGTTTTCGCAACATCGTCGAGGGCTCGGGCTTCGTGCACCTGATCTTTTTCGTGCCCGGGATCGACGAGACCCTGCGCGTCGGCGGCAAGGGCAACGTCACGGTGGATCCGGAGTTGATGGCGTCGATGGTCGAGTTCGGCAAGCCGCCGCGCGCGGTGCTGCGCATCGACGTCAAGGAAGTCTACTTCCACTGCGGCAAGGCGCTGATGCGCTCGAAACTCTGGGCGGGCGACAGGGTCGAACGCACGGTGATGCCGAGCATCGGCGAGATGATCCACGACCAGACCGGCCTGGGCGAGCGTGAGAGCCAGGAGGTCGTCTACGAGCGCTACAAGACGCAGCTGTGAACCGCCGATCCAAATCCGACAGTCGTCCCCGCGAAGGCGGGGACCCAGTACACCGCAGCATCTCGATTCTAGCGCTGACGTCTCTGGAATACTGGATCACCCGCCTTCGCGGGTGACGACAGAGACAATCGTTCAGCGATCGAGAGTCAATCCCCGCTATCGAGTCCGCCCACGTGCTTCTGCGTATAGAGCTCAAGCCCGATGCGCCCGATCAGGTCGAGCTGGGTTTCGAGAAAGTCGATGTGGTGTTCCTCGTCCTTCATCAGCTTCTCGAACAGGTCGCGCGACACGTAGTCCTTGACGCTGTGGCAGTAGGTTGCCGCTTCCTGGTAGAGCGTGCGCGCGGCGATCTCGGCGGCGAGGTCGCATTCGATGATTTCCTTGACGTTCTGGCCGATGCGGAGCGGATCGAGCACCTGCATGTTGGGAAAGCCGTCCAGGAACAGGATCCGGTCGGTGAACTTGTCGGCGTGCTCCATCTCCTCGATGGATTCCTTGCGCCAGACCTTGGCCATTTCCAGAAGGCCCCAATTGTTGAGGAGCCGGTAGTGCAGCCAGTACTGGTTGATCGCGGTTAGCTCGCTGCGCAGGCCCTTGTTGAGATAATCGATGACTTTGGGATCGCCCTGCATGGTTGCACTCCGGATTTCGGGGCCAAAACCGGCCCGCCACTGAATTTAGAATGTTTCTAAATCAGTTTTCAGCCCAGAGCAACCGCGCCGCGCAAAAAGCGGTGGGAATGCCAAAACGCAGTGGAATTAACGGGTTCTCAGCAGGCGGCAAGCGCGAACGTCTGGGTAACGTCCTGCGCGGGCTCATCATTTGCCGCGTGACGGCTGTGCGGACAGCCGGAGCAGCACTCCTTGGCGCAGGCGCCGAGCGCTTCGTCGATGATGGTCTTGATCGTACGCGCGCATCTGCCGCATTCGGCGCTGCAGCCGAGGCAACCGTAAACCTGTTTTGCATTTCGCGGCAGGTCCGAGGCTGCACTCACGGCATTTCGGACATCGTGGTCGCTCAGGACGTTGCAGGAACAGACGATCATGAAACCGGTAGAGCCCTTGGGTGATGCACCTTCATGAATATTCAACTGCGCGTCTGGATGCAAAAGGAAACGCCGTATTTTGTAGCAATTCCAAACTGATGCGCGGTATATTCTGGAATGAATCTAAACTGCGGGGATTGCGGCAGATCAAAAATACCGGCGGTTGGCTCGCAGAATTTTCTGCGTTAATCGCCGCCTCCGCCACCGCCACCTTCCCGATATCGTTGTCGCCGCCAATCGAGACGCCCGTTCATTGATCATTCAAGCAAAATGTGGAACTTTTGCCGGGTCAGACTGCATCGATGCTGTCGTTTTTGATTCACGAGAAAGGTTAAGGCCATGAAGAAGACTTTGATGGCGATCGGCGCTGCCGCCGTGTTGGCCGTTTCGGCCGTGGCGATGCCGGCGCCCGCCTATGCGCAGCGCGGAGTTGCGGCGGGCGTCGCGGCCGGATTGATCGGTGGCGCCATCGTCGGCGGCGCGATCGCGTCCCAGCGCAACTATTACGGCCCGGGCTATTATGGCCCCGGATATGGATATGGCGGCGGTCCGGCCTATGTCGTCGATCCCGGTTACGGACCGGAATGCGTCTGGCAGCGGCAGCGCTTCTGGGACGGCTATGGCTGGCGCGTCCGCAGCGTCAGGGTCTGCGATTAAGACAAACGGTATCGCCATTCACCTTCATTAAATCGAACTCAACACCTCGGAAAACCACTGGTTTTCCGGGGGGTTGGACTCTTTGTGGCCCGAAAAAACCGTTTTTTTCAGCCATCAAAAGGAACGTTTACTTTCGATTGACCCTTGTGCGCTCTGTTGGCGGAACGGCGGTTCGAAATCAGCGTGTAAGTCACCTCTAAACCCGGCGCCCGACGGCGCCTCCCAGGAGAGCCCAGGACATGAAGAAGACATTTGCTGCCTTGGTCGCGGTTGCAACGATTGCCGGTTCGCTCGCAGCGACCCCCGCCAGCGCACAGCGCGGCGTTGCCGCGGGCGTGGCAGCCGGCCTGCTCGGCGGCGCCATCATCGGCGGCGCGATCGCCTCCAGCCGCCCGGCCTATGGCGGCCCGGTCTACGTGGAAGAAGCGCCCTACCCGGCGTGCCGCATGGTGCGCGAGCGCTTCTGGGACGGCTACGACTGGCGCTACCGCCGCGTCGAGGTCTGCAACTGATCTGCACCGACCGACGGCCCAGCGGGTGCGTCTTGATATCCAAAGCCCGGCCTCTCGGCCGGGCTTTTTCGTTGGTCATCGTGCGCCGCTCATCGAGCGCAGGACTGCCTCGCTTGGCCAGCAGTCGACCTTCAGCCCGGCAGACTTCTGATAGGCACCGAGCGCGGCGCGAGTCTGCATGCCGGCCTTGCCGTCGAGCTTGTCCTTGTAGAGGCCGATCCGCGTCAGGTGACGCTGCATCGCCTCGACGTCGGCGGAACGCAGCTGCGTCGTCGCGGTCCATGGCGTTGCGAACGGCTGCGGATTCATCATCCGGTCGGAGAGATGGCCGACGAACAGCACATACAGGTCCGAGAAATTGTATTCCTTGATGACGAAGTAGTTCTTCGTGGTCAGGAACGCCGGGCCATAGATGCCTTCCACCTGCAGCAGCGAGGCCGGCTGCGCCTGCTCTGCTGCACTCAGCTTCTGACCACGCACCGGCACAAAGCCCGCGCGCAGCCATTCGGCGATCGGCTTCGTCACCTCGGGCACGCCCATGGTGCAATCGGCATTGGAGGGCGCCTTCACCTCATAGGCCCAGCGCACGCCCGGCTGCCAGCCCTTGTTGACGAGTTGCTGTGCCGCGGAGGCCAGTGCATCCGGTACCGAATTCCAGATGTCGACACGGCCGTCGCCGTCGAGGTCGATGCCGTGCTTGTAATATTCGCCGGGCAGGAATTGCGTGAGGCCGGTAGCACCAGCCCAGGACGAACGAAAATCCTTCCGCGCCACAGCGCCCTCGCCGAGCAGCTTCAGCGCCAGGATGAACTCGCCCCGGAATTGATCCTTGCGCCGTCCCACATAGGCCTGCGTCGCGACCACGCGCAGCGTGTCGTAAGGCAGCCGGTAGCGGCCGTAGTCCGTTTCGCGGCCCCAGATCGCCAGCACGACGCTGGCGGGAACGCCGAAGCGCTTTTCGATTTCGCCGAGCGCAGCACGATGCTTCTGCATCAGCTTCTGCCCCTCGGCCGCCAGCCGCGCGATCGAGGCTTCCTTCACATAGTCGGCCGGCACCTGCACGAACTCGGCCTGCGACGGCGCACCGGTCGCCGGCCTGCCCGGCAGCAGCAGATCGGGCAGCTTGTAATCCGGTTCGAGACCGCGCGTCTCGCGATCGAACGTCGCGCGCGATACCCCGGCGGCCTGCGCCTCCGGCCACAGCGAGGCGATGAACCGGGTGAAGGCGGCGTCGGCGGCGTGCGCCGGGCGCAGCATGCCCGGTGTCATCGCCGCCAGCATCAGAACCGCAGCTATCAGCCTCTGCCGCAAATCGCGTTCCCGTCGTTCGATACGCCGCCTCTCAATGATGCGAAGCGGCGTGTTTGGCCTGCGCCGTTGAATCATTCGACAGCTTGTCGACATAGGCAATGCCGATCGCCGACAAAATGAAAACCGTGTGGATGATGGTCTGCCACATCACGCCGGCCTCGGTGTAGTTGCTCTTGCCCGACGCCAGATTGCCGGCCTCGATGAAGGTGCGCAGCAGATGGATCGACGAGATGCCGATGATCGCCATCGCCAGCTTGATCTTCAGCACGCTGGCGTTGACGTGGCTGAGCCATTCCGGCTGGTCGGGATGGCCTTCGAGATTGAGCCGCGAGACGAAGGTCTCGTAGCCGCCGACGATGACCATCACCAGGAGGTTGGAAATCATCACCACGTCGATCAGGCCCAGCACCAGCAGCATGATCTGCTGCTCGCTGAAATCGAAGGCGTGGAGAAAAAGATGAGTGAGCTCTTTCAGGAACAGCACGACATAGACGCCCTGCGCGACGATCAGGCCGATATACAGCGGCAGCTGCAGCCAGCGCGAGCTGAAGATCAGCATCGGGATCGGACGCAATGCCTTGCGCTGGGATTCAGGCGGCAAGGGTGTTTCAGGCGTGAGGGACATAGGAGGGCTCGCTGAAAAGGATTCGAGGCACAAAGAATAGCATATCTGGGCAATGTCGCCTTTGTGTGAAGCGGCTACCGGCCGCAGCGCAACTGCTGCGGCCACCACGCAAACGCCCTATTGGCAGCTACCGCGTCAGCTTCTTGTACTTCACCCGGTGCGGAATGATGGAGTCCTGTCCCAGCCTTCGCATCTTGTCCTTCTCGTAGTCCTGGAAGTTGCCTTCGAACCATTCGACATGGCTGTCGTCTTCGAAGGCCAGGATATGGGTGGCGATGCGGTCGAGGAACCAGCGATCGTGGCTAATGATGACGGCGCAACCCGCAAAGTCCTCCAGCGCCTCTTCGAGCGCGCGCAGCGTATCGACGTCGAGGTCGTTGGTCGGTTCGTCGAGCAGCAGCACGTTGGCGCCGGACTTGAGCATCTTGGCGAGATGCACGCGGTTGCGTTCGCCGCCTGACAGCGCCCCCACCCTCTTCTGCTGGTCGGCCCCCTTGAAGTTGAACGACGAACAATAGCCGCGCGAATTGACCTCACGCTTGCCGAGCAGGATCAGCTCGTTGCCGCCGGAAATCTCCTCCCACACGGTCTTCTTGCCGTCGAGATCGTCGCGCGACTGGTCGACGTAACCGAGATGCACGCTTTCGCCGACGGTGATGGTGCCCTTGTCCGGCTTTTCCTGCCCGGTGATCATCCGGAACAGCGTGGTCTTGCCGGCGCCGTTCGGGCCGATGACACCGACGATGCCGCCCGGCGGCAGCTTGAAGGTGAGATCGTCGATCAGCACGCGATCGCCAAAGCTCTTGCTGAGGCCCTCGAAGTCGACGACGTTCTGGCCGAGGCGTTCGGCCACCGGAATCGTGATCTGCGCGGTCTGGGTCTGCTTCTCGCTCGCCTGCTTCAGCAGTTCCTCATAGCGCTGGTAGCGGGCCTTGGACTTGGCCTGACGCGCTTTCGGCGAGGACGCGATCCACTCCTGCTCGCGGGCCAGCGTCTTCTGGTGCGCGACCTCCTCGCGGCCTTCCTGCTCGAGGCGCTTCTGCTTCTGCACCAGCCAGGACGAGTAATTGCCCTCGTAGGGAATGCCCTTGCCGCGGTCGAGTTCGAGAATCCAGCCGGTGACGTTGTCGAGGAAGTAGCGATCGTGGGTCACGATCAGGATCGCGCCGGGGTAGTTGCGCAGATGGCCTTCCAGCCATGACACCGACTCGGCATCGAGATGGTTGGTCGGTTCGTCCAGCAGCAGCAGTTCCGGCTGGTCGAGCAGCAGGCGGCACAACGCGACGCGGCGGCGTTCACCGCCTGATAGTTTGGTGACATCGGCGTCGTCGGGCGGACAGCGCAACGCGTCCATCGCCTGGTCGACCTTGCTGTCGAGATCCCACAGCCCCGCAGCCTCGATCTGGTCCTGCAGCTTGGTCATCTCGTCGGCGGTCTCTTCCGAGTAGTTCATCGCCAGCTCGTTGTAGCGATCGAGGATCGCCTTCTGCTTGGCGACGCCCTCCATGACGTTCTCACGAACCGACTTGGAAGCATCGAGCTGCGGCTCCTGCTCGAGGTAGCCGACGCGGGCGCCCTCGGCGACCCAGGCCTCGCCGTTATATTCCTTGTCGAGGCCGGCCATGATCTTGAGCAGCGTCGACTTGCCGGAGCCGTTGACGCCGAGCACGCCGATCTTGGCGTCGGGGTAGAACGACAGATGGACGTTATCGAGCACCTTTCGGGTCGGGTAGCTCTTGGTCAGACCCTGCATGAAATAGACGAACTGGCGAGCCATCGCGGTCCCTGAAAACTGTTGGAATTTACGGAATTTTGCTGCCGCTGATGTAGCGGCGCGGCCGCGAAAGGGCAACCGCAGGAACCCGTTTTCTATCCGTTCACCACGGATGATTACGGGTTCGAAACCATGCCGGGACTGATCCGTACAATTGAAACCGTCTTTTAATGAATCGGGCGAAAGGTCGTTCCAGACGCCGGAAAAGGCGTTTCGCGCGGCTCGCAGCCGTGAGGAAAAATAAAAGGCTCGCGTCATGGCTACGATCAGTTCGGCATCCCTTCACGCCCCGGCGCCAAGCCGCGCCGGACAGGCAAAGCCCCTCGCAGAACTCCGTGCCTTCCTGCGCCAGTTCATCGCCAAGGCGTTCAGCACCTACCGGCCGGAACTGCACTATATGCGCGGCCCGGGCCCGGCCTGGCACGCCAAGCATCCCGGCCGCTCGCACTGAGCATCCCGGTTATCCGAGGCTGCCCCGCGTTTTAGTCCGCTAAGTCCGCTTGCGCCGTTCCCGATTGCGCGCAACCATGGCGATCTTCCCCGACGGCCATCCCGCCGTCCTCCTCGCCACCAACGGACATTTCCATGACGCGGCTGCGCTGTGCAATTCTCGACGATTATCTCAATGTGGCCCTGACGGTGGCGGACTGGTCCCAGGTCTCCGACCGGGTCGATATCACCGTCTTCAACCAGCCTTTTGCGACCGCCGAGGCGGCTGCCAGCGCCCTGAAGGATTTCGAGATCATCTGCGCGATGCGCGAACGCACGCCGTTTCCGCGCACGATGTTTGCCTCGCTGCCCAATCTAAAACTCCTGATCACGTCGGGCCTGCGCAATGCCGCGATCGATATGGAAGCCGCCAAGGACCATAACGTGGTGCTGTGCGGCACGCAGTGGGGCCGCGATCCCACCGCGCCCCTGACGATGGGTCTTATACTGGAATTGACGCGCAATATCGGCCGCGAGAACGCCCGCATGCATGCCGGCGAACCCTTGCAGAAATTCGTCGGCATGGAGATCGAGGGCCGGACGCTGGGCGTCATCGGCCTCGGCAAGCTCGGCACCAAGGTATCGAAGCTGGCGCAGGCCTTCGGCATGAATGTCATCGCCTGGAGCCCGAACCTGACGCCGGAGAAGTGCAAGGAAGCCGGCGTGACCTACGCCACCAAGGAAGACCTGTTCGCGACCGCCGACATCGTCACCATCCACGTGGTGCTGAGCCAGCGCTCGCGGGGGCTCGTAAGCGCGGCCGATCTCGCCCGGATGAAGCCGACCGCCTACCTCGTCAACACCGCGCGTGGGCCGATCGTGGACGAAGGTGCGCTATTGGAAGCGCTGACCCAGAAGAAGATCGCGGGCGCCGGGATCGACGTGTTCTCGGTCGAGCCGTTGCCGGTCGACCACCCGTTCCGCAAGCTCGACAATATCGTGCTGACGCCGCACCTCGGCTACGTCACCGAGGACAGTTTTCGCACCCACTATCAGCAGATGGTCACCGCCATCGACGCCTGGTTCAGGGGCGAACCGAAGCAGCGGCTGGCATAAAATGAGATCGCCCTCCCGCTGGGAGCGGGAGGGCGATGATATCAAGCGAATTTATCGGCTTAGCGAACGGTGACCGGGGCGGGCAACGGCGGCACCACGGTCGGCTGTCCACCGGGAGCGGGCGCCGGCGCCATCTGGGCCTGAGCCGGAGCTGCGCCTGCGGGGCCACCGGGCGGCGGCGCGGCGGAAGCGGTCGTGGTACCGGGCGGCGGGCCGCCGGGCATTACCACCACGCGGGTCCCGACCTTGGCGCGCTCGAACAGATCCGAGACGTCCTCGTTCAGCATGCCGATGCAGCCGGACGAGACGAATTTGCCGATAGTCGACGGCTGGTTGGTGCCGTGAATGCGGTAGATGGTGGAACCCAGATACATCGCCCGCGCGCCGAGCGGATTGCCCGGGCCGCCCGCCATGAAGCGCGGCAGATAGGGCTGGCGCTCGATCATCTCGGTCGGCGGATGCCAGTCGGGCCACTCGGCCTTGCGGCTGATCTTCTGCACGCCGTTCCAGGTGAAGCCATCGCGGCCGACGCGGACGCCGTAACGGATCGCGCGGCCACCGCCGAGCACGTAATAGAGGTGGGTATTGGACGTATCGACCACGATGGTGCCCGCGGGCTCCTTGGTGGCAAAGGCGACTTCCTGGCGACGCAAATTGGGCGGCAGTTGCGCAGGCGCAGCCTCCGGCTGCTCTTCCGGCGGCAACGCGGCAAGCTGCACCGGCCTGCCGTCAGCCCCGACGGCTGGCTGCTGCGGCTGCGGGATGGCTCCGGTGGCGCCGACGGCTCCTGGCGGACGCAAGCCAGTACGATCGTCGTTCGGATAGATGATGCCCGCACCGGGAATACGACTGTCGCCGCGATCCGAATAGACGGGCTGCGACGAGCCGGCAGGACGGTCGCCGTAGATCACCGGCGGCGGGCCTGCAGGCCGGCCGTAGCGCGGATCATCGGGCGACATCACCGGGCCGGTCGGCACCGGCGCGCCGCGGTCCGAGTAGACCGGGGCGGTGGCCGGACGACCATAGCGCGGGTCGTCGGGCGAAAGAATCGGGCCCGTGGGCATCGGCGCGCCGCGGTCCGAGTAAACAGGAGCACCGGCCGGACGGCCGTAGCGTGGATCGGCAGGCGACATCACCGGGCCGGGCGGCGACAGCGCGGTCGGGCTCTGCGCGTTCGGCGAATCATCATCGTCGTCCAGGGCGTCGAAATCCGCGGCGCCGGGAGCGCGGCGTTCATCGACGACATAGCCGCCGGGCACATACTGTCCCGGAGCTGCCGAATAGGTCGGGCCAGGAGCGGCCGGATAGCCCTGCTGCGCATGAGCGAACGAAGCTCCCGCCATGCCAGCGGCAACAGCGGCACAAATCGTCAGAATGCGGTTAATCATCATCGCCTTTTTATAGACCCCAAGCCCCAGCGGACCGTTAACGGAGATGGCCCGAGGAGATGACCGAACATAGCGGCACATTCAAGACAAAGCAGCCAAATTCGGCCCGAACCGGTCATTTGTGATCGCACGTGAGCTGCGGCAAAGATGCCTCATCGCGCCAGAAATCGCCATAACCGGGCTTCGTGCGGCGTTTGGACCGCAGATTGTTAACAAAAAACAAACGAGCGCTGAGATAGTCTCTCAATTCGGCCTGATTCGCCTGCGCCGCGCGCCGAATCAGCCAGACAGTGGTCACCGCGTTCCCTTGGCATTCAATAGCCCTGCAGACTCAAAGCAAGGCGGAACTCGCGTCCATGCTCCCCGGATTTCGCTTCCTGTTCGCCGCGATCGTCCTTTCGATGTCGGTCCTGGTGTTCGGGCTTGGCGCCGCAGCCCTGCTGCGCGCCGCACATGAGGAATTTGCCAGCCTGCCGACGCGGCGGGCCCCGCCCGCACCGGTTTTCGCCCGGCTCAACGACGAACCGATGCCGAGCCTTTCCCTGCTGCGTGTCGATCCGCCCGTGGCTGATCAGCCGCAGGACGATGACCGCACCGCAGACGCCCCGGAGGCCGCTCCAGATAGCGCAGCGCCAGCCGAGACGGCTGCAGACGAGACGCCGGCGGAGCCCGAGAGGACGGCTGCCCTGAGCATGGAAGAGAGGTCGCCCGCCCCGGCGCCTGAAGCCGCTACGGAGACACCGGCCGCTCGGGTTGGGACCGAGGTTGCCGATGTCGAAGTCGTCGCAGCAATTCCTGAAACATCGGCCTCCCCCGCTGCAACCGCCTCCGCCCCGACGCAACTGACGCCCAATGCGCTCGAAGGCAACGCCGCGGCGACCAGGATTGCCACGCTCGGTGGCCCCGCCGTCATCATTGACGAAACGACATCGGCTGGCCCGGACCGCAGCATCGTCAGGAAGCGGGCCGTTCAGCGTGCCCGCGAACGGCGGCGGATCGCGCAAGCACGGCGCGCGCGCGTGGCGCGCGAGGCCACGCTGACCCTGCAGCAACAGCAACCCAACCCGTTCACGCCGGCACCGGCGACGGCGCCCGCGCCGACGCCGCTTCTCCGCTTCACGCGGTAATGCCGGATCGAGGTCAGGCCGGCCCGGTCGCGACCGGCGGGCCGTTCGCTGCACCCCACTCGGTCCACGAGCCGTCATACAGCGCCGGATTCTCAACGCCAAGGCGATACAGCGCCAGGGTCAGCACCGCGGCGCTGACGCCGGAGCCGCAACTGGTCACGATCGGCGCATCAAGCTTGACGCCCGCACCGAGAAACGCGGCCCGCAACTCCTCTGCCGTCTTCATGGTGCCGGTCGCGGCATCGAACAGGTTGTTGTAAGGCAGGCTGAGGCTGCCCGGGATATGGCCTGAACGAAGGCCCGGCCGCGGCTCGGCCACCTTGCCCTGGTAGCGCTCGTTGGCGCGCGCATCGATCACCTGCTCGGCCCGGCTTGCAAGATTTTCGATCAGTTGCTGCATGCTGCGCACACGCCGTGCGTCGAACACGGCCTTGAATGTGGCCGGCCGGGGCGTCACCTGCCCCTTCTCGACCTGGCGGCCCTCCGCGACCCACTTTTTCAGGCCGCCATTGAGGATGCGCACTTCCTTGCCAAACGACAGGAACATCCACCACACCCGCGGCGCCGCGACCCAGCCGCCGGAATCGTAGAGCACGACGGTATCGTCATTGCCGATCCCGAGCCCGCCGACATCGCGCCCGAACTGCTCGGCCGACGGAAACATGTGCGGCAGCGGATTGGAATGGTCCGACACCGCGTCGACATCGAAGAACACCGCGCCGGGAATATGCGACGCGAGATAATCGTCCTTCGGCAGCGGCAGCACGCCCGGCATCTTGAACGACGCGTCGATGACTTTGACCTTCGGATCGTTCAGGTGTTCGGCGAGCCATTCGGTCGAGACGAGCGGGTCGTTGATGGCAGGCATGGTGCAAAATCCTTGCTGTCATTCCGGGGCACGCGAAGCGTGAACCCGGAATCTCGAGATTCCGGGTTCGATGCTTTCGCATCGCCCCGGAATGACGGGGAAGTAACTCAGCCCTTCTTCTTCGGCTCCCATTTCTCGATCGGGCCGCCGGCGTCGCGCCAGGCGGCGAAACCGCCGCCGATGTGGGCGACCGGCTTCAGACCCATGTCCTGCGCGGTCTTGGCCGCGAGCGCCGAGCGCAGGCCGCCGGCGCAGTGGAAGATGAATTTCTTGTCCTCCTGGAAAATCGCCTTCGCGTAGGGACTTTCCGGATCGATCCAGAATTCCAGCATGCCGCGGGTGCAGGAAAACGCGCCCGGGATCTTGCCTTCGCGTTCGATCTCGCGGGGATCGCGGATGTCGACGATCACGATGTTGGGGTCTTGTGCGACCGCGATGGCGTCGGCGGCGCTCACGGTCTCGATCGCGGCGTTGGCCTGGTCCATCAGGGCCTTGATGCCGGTGTGGATAGTCTGGGGCATGAACTCTCCCTTGGTTGTTCTTGCACCGTCATTCCGGGATGGTCCGCAGGGACCAGACCCGGAATCTCGAGATTCCGGGTTCGATGCTTCGCATCGCCCCGGAATGACGGCGATGGTGATTACCTCACCAACTCCTTCATCGCGCCTTCGAGGCCTTCGATCGTGATCGGATACATCCGCTCCGAGAACAGGCGGCGAATGATGGTGGTGGATTCCGAATAGTCCCAGTGCTTCTGCGCCACCGGATTGAGCCACACCGTATGCGGATAGGTGCGCGTGATGCGCTCCAGCCAGACCGAGCCGGCCTCCTCGTTGACGTGTTCGACCGAGCCGCCGGGGACCATGATCTCGTAAGGCGACATCGAGGCGTCGCCGACGAACACCACCTTGTAGTCGTGCGGGTACTTGTGCAGCACGTCCCAGGTCGGCGTGCGATCGGTGAAGCGGCGCTTGTTCTGCTTCCACACACCTTCATAGAGGCAGTTGTGGAAGTAGAAATACTCCATGTGCTTGAACTCGGACTTCGCTGCCGAGAACAGTTCCTCAACCTGCTCGACGTGTGAATCCATCGAGCCGCCAATGTCGAAGAACACCAGCACCTTGACCGCGTTGCGCCGCTCGGGCCGCATGTGCACGTCGAGATAGCCCTGGTTGGCGGTTTCCTTGATCGTCGTTTCGAGATCGAGTTCGTCGGGAGCGCCGGTGCGGGCGAACTTGCGCAACCGCCGCAGCGCGACCTTGATGTTGCGGATGCCGAGCTCGACATTGCCGTCGAGATCCTTGAACTCGCGCTTGTCCCACACCTTCACGGCGCGGTTGTTGCGGTTCTTCTCCTGCCCGATCCGGACGCCTTCGGGATTGTAGCCATGGGCGCCGAACGGCGAGGTGCCGGCGGTGCCGATCCACTTGTTGCCGCCCTGGTGGCGGCCCTTCTGCTCCTCGAGGCGCTTGCGAAGCGTTTCCATGAGCTTGTCCCAGCCCATCGCCTCGATCTGCTTCTTCTCTTCCTCAGTGAGGTATTTCTCCGCGAGCTTCTTCAGCCACTCCTCCGGGATCTCGGCCTTGTCCATGGCGTCCAGCAGGCTTTCCAGCCCCTTGAACACGCTGCCGAAGACACGGTCGAACTTGTCGAGATTGCGCTCGTCCTTCACCAGCGCCGCGCGGGAGAGGTAATAGAAATTCTCTACCGTCTGATCGGCAAGGTCGGCGTCGAGCGCCTCCATCAGCGTCAAATACTCCCGTAGAGTCACGGGGACCTGCGCGTCGCGCAGCGATGTGAAGAATTGCAGGAACATGGCTGACAGATTGCCTGCCGGACCGCCAAGGTCAAGGGCCAGCTCGCGCCCGGGAGCCTGCTCACGCCAAAGGCCAGCGCATACCTGTCAGGCCTAGACCGGGTAGGTTTTTCAATTACAATTGAACCGTAAAGGGCTTATTCCGGCAGGGGAAATTCAATGAGCATCATTGCGGCGCTGATCATCGGCGGTATTGCGGGCTGGCTCGCCGGGCTGATCGTGCGCGGTGCGGGCTTTGGGCTGATCGGCAATATCGTGATCGGCATCATCGGCGCGCTGCTGGCGAGCTGGCTGCTGCCGCAACTGGGCGTCAGCCTCGGCGCAGGCTGGGTTCGGGATATCATCAACGCCACCATCGGCGCGGTGATCATCCTGGTGATCCTGTCGCTGATCAGACGCTGAGGACGACGTACCTGTTTCAATCGCGACCGCCGAGACGGCGGTCGTTTACTGTTCAGGCCGCGAGCGGCCAAGGAACGAGCAACGAAGAGCAACAAGGCAACAGCTAGATGAAATTTACCGGCACCAAGGACTATGTCGCCACCGATGACCTCAAGGTCGCCGTGAACGCCTCGATCGTGCTCGAGCGCCCGCTCCTGATCAAGGGCGAGCCCGGCACCGGCAAGACCGTGCTGGCCGAGGAAGTCTCCAAGGCGCTCGGCGCGCCGCTCCTGACCTGGCACATCAAGTCCACCACCAAGGCGCAGCAGGGCCTCTACGAATATGACGCGGTCTCGCGCCTGCGCGACAGCCAGCTCGGTGACGCGAGGGTCTCGGATATCTCGAACTACATCAAGCGCGGAAAATTGTGGGAAGCCTTCACCCACGACAAGCGCCCGGTGCTCCTGATCGACGAGATCGACAAGGCCGACATCGAATTCCCCAACGACCTGCTGCTCGAACTCGACCGCATGGAGTTCTACGTCTACGAGACCGGCGAGAACATCAAGGCGAGCCTGCGCCCGATCGTGATGATCACCTCCAACAACGAAAAGGAACTACCGGACGCCTTCCTGCGCCGCTGCTTCTTCCACTACATCAAGTTTCCCGACGCCGACACCATGAGCCGGATCGTCGACGTCCACTTCCCCGGCATCAAGAAGCGTCTGGTCGAAGAAGCGCTGCGGATCTTCTTCGAGGTGCGTGAAGTGCCGGGCCTGAAGAAGAAGCCTTCGACTTCCGAGCTGCTCGACTGGCTCAAGCTGTTGTTGAACGAGGACATCACGCCGGAAATGCTCCGGGAGCGCGATCCGCGCAAGCTGATCCCGCCGCTGCACGGCGCGCTGCTCAAGAATGAACAGGACGTCCACCTGTTCGAGCGGCTGGCTTTCCTCAGCCGGCGCGAAGTATAATTCGCTAACGACTAGCAGCGCCAGAACCTAAGGTTCTGGCGTTTCGTTTCGCCTCACGCGACAAGCAAAAAAGATTAGGGCAGATGAACGTTCAAACGCAGATCGACAAGACCTCACCAGGTGCCACCGAGCATTTCGACGTGCTGATCGCGGGCGCCGGCATCTCCGGCGTCGGCGCGGCCTATCACCTCACCACGCAATGTCCGGGAACGACGTTCGTGGCGCTGGAGGCCCAGAAGACCTTTGGCGGCACCTGGAGCACCCACCGCTATCCCGGCATCCGGTCCGACAGCGACCTGCACACTTTCGGCTATCGGTTCAAGCCATGGACATCGGCACCGATCGCGACCGCCGCGGAAATCCTCAAGTACATGGGCGATGTGATCGAGGAGAATGATCTCGCCCGACACATCCGCTACCAGCACACCATCACCTCGGCGTCATGGTCGAGCGCGGAGAATCTCTGGACCATCGAGGCGACGCGCACCGACACCGGCGAGAAGCGTCGCTTCACCACCAATTTCTTCTGGATGTGCCAGGGCTACTACCGCCACACCGAGGGCTATACGCCGGAGTGGAAGGATATGGCCAAATTCAAGGGCCCGATCGTTCATCCGCAGAAATGGCCTGAAGATCTCGACTACAGGAACAAGCGCGTCGTCGTCATCGGCTCGGGTGCGACCGCAGCCACGCTGATCCCGGCGATGGCGCCAGATGCTGCGCATGTCACCATGCTGCAGCGCTCGCCGACCTATTTCCGCACCGGACGCAACGCGATCGAAATCGCGGAAGAACTGCGGAAGCTGCAGGTCGACGAGACCTGGATCCACGAGATCACCCGCCGCAAGATTTTGTTCGACCAGGATGCCTTCACCCGCAAGACGTTCAACGAACCGGAAGCGGCGAAGAAGGATCTGCTGTCGGCGGTCGAAGCCTATCTCGGCAAGGATTACGACATCGCGACCCATTTCACGCCGAAATACCGGCCGTGGCGGCAGCGCATCGCCTTCATTCCCGACGGCGACCTGTTCCAGGGCATCAAGTCCGGCAAGGCCTCCGTCGTCACCGACGAGATCGATCGCTTCACCGAGAAGGGAATTCTGCTCAAGTCAGGCAAGGAGCTGGAGGCCGACATCATCGTCACCGCGACCGGCTTCCACCTCTCGGCCAATGGCGACATCGACTTCGCCGTCGACGGCAAGCCGCTCGACTTCGCCGACACCGTGACCTACCGCGGCATGATGTTCACCGGCGTGCCGAACCTTGTCTGGGTGTTCGGCTATTTCCGCGCCAGCTGGACGCTGCGCGTCGACCTCGTCGCCGACTTCGTCTGCCGGCTGCTCACGCACATGAAGGAAACAGGCGTGAAGAAGGTGACGCCGCAACTGCGTCCCGAAGACCACAACATGCCGCTGCTGCCCTGGATCGATCCGGAAAACTTCAATCCCGGCTACATGATGCGCGGCATGCACCTGCTGCCCAAGCGCGGCGACAAGCCGGAGTGGCAGCACAACCAGGATTACTGGGCGGAGAAGGATGAGTTCCCGAACATCGACCTGAAGGACAAGGCGTTCGTTTACGGCTGAGGCCCGGCGCTTCAGCGTGAAGACGTGGATGCCCGGCACGAGGCCGGGCATGACGGAGGTTTGCGCGAGGGGGGTTCTAGGCCGACACCGGAAACCGCACCGCTTCCGGCGCGGTCTTGCCGCGGATCATGTCGGAGGCCTTGTCGGCGATCATCAGCGTCGAGGCGTTGAGGTTGGCCGATATCATCCGCGGCATGATCGAGGCGTCGACCACGCGCAGGCCCTGCATCCCGTGCACCCGCAACTGGTCATCGACCACGGCCCATTTGGTATCCGCCGGTCCCATGCGACAGGTGCAGCCAGGATGGAACGTGGTGGTGCCGCGCTCGGTGGCGGCGGCGAGGAATTCGTCGTCGCTCTGCACCTTGGGGCCGGGGAAATCCTCGTAGGCGTAATAGGGCGCGAGCGGCGCGGACTGCAGCAGCCGCCGCGCCAGCTTCATGCCGGCGACGACGACGCGGCGATCGATCTCCTCGACCAGGTAATTGGTCTGGATGATCGGCGGCGCGAACGGATCGGCGGAGCGGATGCGAACATAGCCGCGGCTCTCCGGCCGCTGCTGCCATGAGGCGACGGTCATCCCTGGCTCGTCCTCGAGCTGGCCCTGCACGCCTTCCTTGTAGCTCGCCGGCGTAAACGTCAGCTGCAGGTCGGAGCTTTCGGTGGTCTCGCCGGAGTGCCAGAAGCAATAGACCATGGTCGGCGACAGCGAGAGCAGCCCGCGCCGGGTGGTAGCCCACTTCAGCGCCTCGACCCACAGGCTCAGGCCGCGACGGAGCTCGTTGATGGTCCGGATGTTCTTCACCCGCGCAACCGAACGCGGCGCGTAGTGATCCTGCAGGCCTTCGCCGACGCCCGGCAGCGCGTGACGAACCTCGATGCCGTGCGATTGCAACAGCTCCGGCGAACCAACGCCGGACAATTGCAGCACCTGCGGCGAGTTATAGGCGCCGCCGGAGAGAATGACTTCCTTGCTGGCGCGCACCTCGACGGGCGTGCCGCCCTTGCCGCCTTTGAGGTAGCGCACGCCGACCGCACGCTTGCCCTCGAAAATGATGTTGGTGACATGCGCATGCGTCCGCACGTCGACATTCCCCCGCTTCCGCGCCGGATGCAGGAACGCTTTCGCAGCGCTCATGCGCAGGCCGTTCTCGATGGTGCGCTGGCAGTAGGACACGCCCTCCTGGATCGCGCCGTTGTAGTCGGGGTTGCGCGGTATCCCGAGGCTCATGGCGCCTTCCATGAAGGCCTCGCACAGCGGGTCGTTCCAGTCCATCGTGGTGACGGTCAGGCTGCCATCGCGCCCGCGATAGGTCTCATCGCCCTCCCCGACCCGTCGTTCCATCCGCTTGAAATACGGCAGAATGTCCGGATAGCCCCAGCCACGGTTGCCCTGTTGTGCCCAGGTATCGAAATCCTGGCGCTGGCCGCGGTTGTAGATATGGCCGTTGATGGAGGACGAACCGCCCAGCGTCTTGCCACGCGGCGCGTAGATGCTGCGGCCGCCGGTCCACGGCCCCGGCTCCTGCTGATAGGCCCAGTTGACGCTCTTCATGTGGAACGTCTTGATGAAACCGGCCGGCAGATGGATGTACGGATGCCAGTCGCTCGGCCCCGCCTCGAGCACACAGATTCGGGTGGCGGTATCTTCGCCGAGCCGGTTGGCGAGCACGCTTCCCGCGGAGCCCGCGCCGATAATCACGTAATCGAACGTTTCCATCTTGTCGCTTCTAGCGCGGCGTGAACGTTACCGCGTCTTCTCGTTGAGTTGATAGTTGAGATGGGCCTTCACCGTTGGCCATTCGCTGGCGATGATGCTGTAAACCACGGTGTCGCGCAACGTGCCGTTCGGCGCGATCTGGTGGTTGCGCAGGATACCATCCTGCTTGGCGCCCAGACGTTCGATGCCGCGCCGGCTCTGGTGATTGAAGAAGTGCGTGCGGAACTCTACCGCGATGCAATCGAGCTTCTCGAAAGCATGCGCCAGCAGCATCAACTTGCACTGCGTATTGAGCGCGCTGCGCTGCACACGCTTGGCGTACCAGGTCGAACCGATCTCGACCCGGCGATTGGCGGCGTCGACGTTCATGTAGGTCGTCATACCCGCAATCCTGCCGTCGGCATCATAGACCGTGAACGGCAGCATCGCGCCTGCCGCGTACAGCGCGAGCCGCCGATCAATCTCCTTCTGCATGCTTTCCGCGGTCGGGATGAATGTGTACCAGAGCTTCCACAGTTCGCCGTCCCGCACCGCTTCGGTGAGCCCATCGCATTGATCCTGCGACAGCGGCTCCAGCCGTGCATGCGCGCCCTTGAGGGTAACCGGTTCCAGGAAGGCCATTCAAGACTCCGATGCTGAGGCTCCGTCATTCCGGGATGGTGCATCAGCACCAGACCCGGAATCTCGAGATTCCGGGTTCGATGCTTCGCATCGTCCCGGAATGACGATTGCGCGTGTTCGCAATCGTCACTTGTTCAAATAATTCAGCGCCAGTCCAGATCGCGGCCAGTCCATCGCGATCAGTTCGCCCTTGCCCGACAGCGTGATATACGCCGTCTTCAGCTCCGGCCCGCCGAACGCGATGTTGGTGGTGACGCGGTCGCCGGTCGGGACCTGCTCGACCAGCGTGCCGTCGGGCGCGATCACCGAGATGCAGCCCGAGATCAGCGTCGCGACGCAGACATTGCCGTTTGCTTCCACCGCGAGCGAGTCGAACATCTGATAGCCGCCAAGGCCCGCGATCGGCTTGCCGCGCTCGCCGCGATAGATGACGTCGCGCGGCTTCAATGTTCCGGGCGCGGAAAGGTCGTAGGCCCAGAGACGCGCGGTCGGCGTTTCCGCGATGTAGACGGTGTTCTCGTCGGGCGAGAGCCCGATGCCATTGGCCGGCAGCACGCCATGCACGACCTCGACGACCTCCTTCATGCCCGGCTTCACATAGTACATCCCGCCGACATCCATTTCGCGGGCCCGGCGCTTGCCGAGTTCGGAGAACCAGAGGCCGCCGTGCTTGTCGAACACCAGGTCGTTCGGCCCGCGCAGCGCATGCTCGCCGCATTTGGCGACCACCGTCTCGACCTTGCCGCTTTGCAGATCGACGCGCTGGATCGAACCGCCCTGATAGTCGTCGGGCTGCGGCCCCGGCATGATCATCTTGCCGGTCGGAATCCAGCTGAAGCCGCCATTGTTGCAGATGTACATCTTGCCGTCGGGGCCGAGCGCCGCGCCGTTGGGGCCGCCGGGGATTTCGGCAACCACCTCCTTGCGGCCATCGGGATAAACCCGCGTCAGCCGCTTGCCGCGGATCTCGACCAGCACCACGGAGCCGTCGGGCATCACCACCGGCCCTTCCGGAAATTCCAGATCGGTGGCGAGAACGCGGATATTGGCCATGAAATCCTCCCGGCTTGCTTTTGGCTGCAGGCGGATTTCGGTTCGATTCCGCACGCGCAACATTTCGTTGCGTCATGTTATGGCAAAGCAGATCAGGCTTGCCAACCCGGCGACCTGCGCAACAGGTATTACCGGGGCGAGCGGCGGCGCGATGCCTGGACACAGGCGAATGAGCGTTGTCGGCTTACTCGTACAAATACCCGACCGGCTTGCCTTCGTTGCGCAACGGACGGACGTCCGTCCGCGTGATGATCTGACCGGCCAGACCGTCGATCTCATCGCGCTGGGTCGGCGTCCAGCTGCGAAGATTCTCGATGCCTTTCAGCAGGCCCAGCCGGAGGACCTGGGTATTTTCGCCCAGCCCCACCAGACTGATCGTGTTCTTGCCCGCCGTAACCGTGTCGCCGGTGGCAAGCTCGAAATTTTCGCCCGCGCTGTTCGTGAATTCGGCGGTGCCGCGAATGACGCGATAGATGACGACCTCGCCCTTCCCAAGGAAGGCGGTGTCCGCGGCCGCGGAGGCGCTCTTCGGCAACAGCGACTGGCCACGCGGATCGGTCGCGACGATATGTCCTGTTGTCAGGCGACCGCTCGGGACCTCGATCCCGATGTCACGCACGTAGACAGGCCCGGAGGATTTGATCGGCGAGCCTGCCGGCAGCGGCTTGAACAGTGCTTCCAGCTCCAGCGGGTCCTGCAGCCAGAAGCAGGCATCGGCCGGACGATCATGCAGCGGATGGCTCCAGGCCACACGTGGCGTTTCTTCTTCGTTGATGTGTTCATGATCCACCACCGTCGGATTGGGGAAGGTCGTGGGATCGGTAATGAAGGCTTCGAGGAATTTGCCGGAATAGCCCATCGACATCGGGTCCGGCACCACGGTCTGCGGCGTCTTCAGGTTTTCTTCGGTCGACAGTCCCGACCAGGTGTAAAACAGCTGGCGATGCACGATCGCACTCTGCAGCATCACCGAACCGGGGCCGACGTAATAGAACCGGCCATCGTAATCGAAGGTGAACACGCCCGACGTCACCAGTACGAGCTGGTAACCGCCGGGCGGAAGGTGAAGATGGAAATCGGTAGGGCCGGTATCGGATCGATAGATCGGCAGGTTTGTCGAGACTTCGTGGAGCAGGAAGGTTTCGTTGTTGGCATGGAAGCCTTCGTTGGCGCGATTGTAGAGCGCCTGCGGGCGATAGGTCGGCTCGTGCGAAGCATTCCGGTCGCGATCGATCGCCACGAAATTCCTGTTGTTCAGGCGGAGAGGATCGCCGCTCGGGCGCGTCAGGCCAGGCCATTTCAGATCAACCGCGGCATGTATGTTCATGGCACCCTCCAACCGGTCGGTCCTCGGACTTATGTTGCAATGCGAATTCTGGGCCAGTCCGGGCGCGAAGCAGTGCATCGACACGCAAGGGACCCTTCGGGACGATCCGATTGAGCAAATTTTAGCGAATACAGCATGTTAGACAGCCCGCCGCTGGCCACTGCCCTGTCATTGATTACCACCCCTGCAATTCCGGCAATGAATGGCGAGCGTGGTCTTGCGTAAATTGTCAGCAAGCCTTGTCAGGAATGACGCAGTCGAATGCGGCAAGGCTGCTGCGAAGCGGCCGATCCTGAAGGCTTGCGCCTTACTTCAGTTGACCTTCCTTGCTCTGCGATCCCGCCGCTGACAATGTATCTGGCGCGATTGGAGGCCGACCATGCTGATCACCGATATCCGGGCGCACCATATCCGCATCCCCTACGACGCGGGGGTGGCGAGCTTCAAGCAAGGCGCCTCGGCGATCTCGGCGCTCGAAATCATCATGGTCGAGGTCTCCACCGATGCCGGCATCACCGGCTGGGGCGATGCCTTTGCCTATGTCAGCCCGCGAACCAATCTGAGCGCCGTCGAGGAGATGATCGCGCCGCAGGCACGCGGTCTCGAAGTCCCCGATGCCGCCGGCATTCCCGCCTTCATGGAGCAGATCCAGCGCAACCTGCATCTGTTCGGCCGCTATGGCATCACCATGTTTGCGATTTCGGCGCTCGATATCGCCCTGTGGGACCTTGCGGCGAAGGTGAAGGGCGTGCCGCTGAATCGCCTGATCGGCGAAGCCAAACGTACGCGGATTCCCGCCTATGCCAGCCTGCTGCGGATCGGCACTCCCGATCTCATTGCGCGCGAATGCGAGGCGGCGCTGCGGCTGGGCTACAAGGCGATCAAGCTGCACGAGACCACGACGCCTGCGGTATTTGCCGCGCGAGAGGCGATCGGGCCCGGCATTCCACTAATGGTCGACATGAACTGTCCGCTCGATGGCGAGGCCGCCATCGCTTTCGCGTATGCCTGCCGGGATGCCGCGCCGCTGTTCCTCGAAGAGCCGGTCTGGCCGCCGGAGGATTTTGCGACACTGGCCGAGGTGCGCAGCAAAGGCGGGCTCAACATCGCGGCCGGCGAGAATGCCTGCACCGCCTATCAGTTCCGGGAGATGATGAAGGCGGGCGCCGTGAGCCATGCGCAGCCGTCCGTGATCAAGGTCGGCGGCATCACCGAATACTTGAAGGTCGTAAACCTCGCCGACGCATTCGGTATCAGGCTCGCGCCGCATTCGCCGTATTTCGGGCCCGGCTTCCTGGCGACGCTGCAACTGATGTCGCTGCGCGATGACGCCACCTTCGTCGAGGTGTTCTACATGAAGCGCGCGGCGTGTCTCTGGCGTGGCCGCATCGATGTCGATGCCAATGGCGATATCGAGGTGCCGCAGGGACCGGGGCTCGGCTACGAACCGGATCAGGCAGTCATGGAGCAATACCGGGTATCCTGATCCCCTGCCCGCTTCTACTTCGCGCCTTCCTTTGCCGGCGCGGCAGATTTTTTCGCATCGTCAGCAGCCCTGTTTTGCGCCGTCTGCAACTCGGCAACGAGCTTCTGCAGGCCCACCACCGCGTTCTTCAGCGCCTCGATCTGCCGGTTGGAGGCATCGATCTTCTGCTGGTGGTCGGTGGTGAGTTTGGTGATCGTCTTCTGCAGGAAATCGACATTGCTCTGCAGGCAACTGGTGCGCCGCTCCATGGTCTTTTCGACGGTGCAGATTTCGATGCCGGGAACGTCCTGCGCGTGAACGCTCGCGGGGAGTGCTGCAATCACGAGCGCTGCGATCCATTTGATCCTGGCGGTTCGGCTAATCATCAATTCCTCATTCACATTGGCGTTCGCGGCACCAGGAACTTTCATCACGGCAATTTGCGCGATGCAGGCGGTCTACCTCACTGATACCACACTGATACCTCATTCGGGCGTTGTGCTTTCAGCAGTTACGTAGGTTGGATTTAGCCGCGATCCTCAGACCGGCGTTTGCAGGCGGCGGCAGTGGAGATTGGTTATATGGCAACGCGTGAAAAACGGCTCGCGCAGTTCGACGGCAGCGGAGACCCGCCGCCGGACCAGCCCGTCGAAGTGCTGTGCGAGGATCACAGCGGAACCTATCAGCTGCCCTTCGCCTGCCGCTGGATCGATGGTCACTGGCACAATGACAGGACCGGCGGTTTGCTCGAGGCCACGGTGGTCGGCTGGCGGCTGCCGCGCGCGCAAAATGCCAGAGCCTGACGCGTCGCCGATTGTGTCAGAATGCGACGGGGTCGCGCGTGATCTTAACGTTCGGAACGACGGTGGAACGAATCGCGCCCGAATCACTGATTGTGCGCCGTACTCTGTTGTTCACGGCTAGATGTCGTCCATAATCTCAAACGACGCCCCACATAAAGGGCGACGATGAAGGGTTTCAGCCACCGGCCAACGACAAACGTTAACTCCTTGCCCGCGTGCACCGTGCCTAATATTCGACCTCGAGTTCCTCGATGTCGGCCGGCTCCGCCTTTGCCGCGGCGACCCATTCCTGCATCTCGGGCATCGCCATGATGGTACTGGCGTAGGCCGCAAGCTTCGGCTCGAGCTTCACGTCGTAGGTCATGAATCGGGTGACGACGGGCGCGTACATCGCATCCGCCATGGTGCGCTCCCCGAACAGGAACGGTCCGCCGGATTTCGCCAGGCATTCGCGCCAGATGGTGCAGACACGGTCGATATCGGCCTGCGCCCGCGACCAGATCTTGAAGCCGGGGAAATGGCCCTTCAGGTTGACCGGCAGCGAGGCGCGCAGCGTGGTGAATCCGGAATGGATTTCGCCGCAGATCGAGCGGCAATGGGCGCGCTGGATGCGGTCCGCCGGCAGCAGGCCGGCATCCGGCATCACCTCGTTGAGGTACTCCGCGATCGCCAGCGTATCCCAGACGGTGGCGCCGTCGTGCCGCAGGCACGGCACCAGGATCGATGACGACAGCAGCAGGATTTCGGCCCGCGCCGAGGCATCGTCGGGGGCGGTGATGACCTCCTCGAATTCGAGCCCCGAGAATTTCGTCAACAGCCAGCCGCGCAGCGACCAGGATGAGTAGTTCTTGCTGCTGATGGTCAGTGTGGTCTTTGCCATATGGCCTTCCCTCAAACGCAAACGCCCGCCTGGCAGGCCTAGGAGCCGCCCAAAGCCTGTGCGCCGGGCCATTTACCGAGCAAGCCACGTGCCAGTTTTGCAGGCGGCCTGCCCTGCTCTGGCTTCGATATTGCATGGCCCCGAGGGAGTAAGGCGGATGTGAATGATGCCAATGATGTACCAAGCCTACCAGAACCACATGGACCTGACGTCGCCATGGCGGACCGGGGCCGCGGCGGCCCTGAAATATCTCAACCTGGTGCCCCAGGGCATGTCCGACAAACTGTTCGGGCGGCTGGCCGCCTCGCTCGAACTGATCTCGCGCTCGACGCTGACCTATCACCGGCCTGCCTACGGCATCGACAAAGTGCTGGTCGGCAATCAAGAGCTGGAGGTAACCGAGGAAGTTACCTTCGCCACCCCGTTCGGCTCGCTGCTGCACTTCAAGAAGGAGAACTCGCCGGAACAGCCGCGGCTGTTGCTGGTGGCGCCGATGTCCGGCCATTTCGCCACCCTGCTGCGCGGCACCGTCAAGACGCTGCTGCAGGACCACGACGTCTACATCACCGACTGGCACAATCCGCGCGACATTCCGCTTCAAGCCGGCCGCTTCGGCCTCGAGGATTACACCGATCACCTCATCACCTTCCTCGACAAGATGGGCCCGCGCTCGCACATGGTGGCGATCTGCCAGCCCTCGGTCTCGGCGCTCGCCGCGGCCGCCGTGATGTCGGAGGACAATCATCCCGCCCGCCCGGCCACGCTGACGCTGATGGCCGGCCCGATCGACACGCGGATCCAGCCGACCAAGGTCAACGAATTCGCCAAGAGCAAGCCGATCGAATGGTTCGCGGACAATCTGATCAACTACGTGCCGGTGCAGTGCAAGGGCGCGTTCCGCCAGGTCTATCCCGGCTTCGTGCAGCTCACGGCGTTCGTGTCGATGAACCTCGAACGCCACATCAAGCAGCACATCGATCTCGCCAATCATCTGGCCAAGGGCGAGAAGGAGAAGGCTGATGTCATCAAGACCTTCTACGATGAATATTTCGCCGTGATGGATCTGCCTGCGGAGTTCTACATCGAGACCGTGCGCGACGTGTTCCAGGAGCATCTGTTGCCGCAAGGCAAGCTGATGCATCGCGGCCGGAAGGTCGACCCGGCTTCGATCAGGCGCATGGGCCTGATGACGGTCGAGGGCGAGAAGGACGACATCTGCTCGATCGGCCAGACGCTCGCCGCGCAGGACCTCTGCACGGGTGTGCGCGCCTATCGCAAGGTGCACCACATGCAGGCCGGCGTCGGCCATTACGGCGTGTTCTCCGGCAAGCGCTGGAACAACGAGATCTATCCGCTGCTGCGGGATTTTGTGCATGTGAACTCGTGAGAGGTTCGCGCCCGTGTTGTTGTGATCGACGGCGCCGCTCCACACGCAACTGTCATCCCCCGCGAAGGCGGGGGACCCAGTACGCCGCGGCTCATCGGTTCAATCACTGCTGTCTCTGGAATACTGGATCCCCGCCGGAGCCTGTCATCGGGCGGCCATTCGGCCGACCCGGTGGCGGGGATGACAACTGAATATGATGCTTCGTTCTCGCGACATGATTTGCCCGAGGTTTGCATTTCGTTGGCCCTCTCTCGAAATCGAGGGCGCAGGGAAGACCGGGTGCGCGCTGCACCCGCGGTCTCGTGTGCAATTTGCGCACTAAAGACGCGCACACGAGCATACAGGTTCAGCGGGAGCATCCCGGCCTTCCCTGCGCAGTGGCTTTACGGCTTACTTCGTGCTCTCCCCAGTGAACGGCTCTTTTGCCACTGTCACCCGCGGAAGCTTGCTTCCGCGAACTTGACGCCAGCACCGCGACGTCAGGACCACACGACTTCGCCGTACGCTTGAGCCGCACTCGTCAGTCGCAGCTCTCGCGTCCACCGCATCTCACCGCACGTTCGTGACGATGGCCAACGCCCCTCATCTGCCGTGAGACGCGCGAAGTTAAATCACTGATTTGCCCGACGGCGCGAGTGGAATATTTTTGCGCGAAAGCATGGACAGGTATTATTGATTTGCCCGTCGGGTTGCTTTGTCGCAGCTCGCATACCGACATTGCGCTTGCGCAGAACACGAAGCAGCGCGCAATCCCGGCTGGCAGGGTGGGCAAGGCTCAGGAGCCGAGCTGAGCTCCTGGCGTGGAGCGCGAAATCTCGAGCTCCTCCTCGTTCATGTCAGCGGAGACATCGGCGAACAGCGGCGTGCTCAGGTAACGCTCGCCGGTGTCGGGAAGCATGCAGAGAATGTTTGCCCCCTCTTCGGCCTCGGCCGCGATCTGGAGCGCGCCGGCAAATGTCGCGCCTGAGGTGATCCCGACAAAGATGCCTTCCTTCGTCGCAAGCTCCTTGCTGCAACTGATAGCGTCGGCGCCCGATATTGGCAGCAGCCGGTGAATCACTTTCGTTGCGACCGCATCGCCGGTCAGCTTCGGAATGAAATCCGGCGTCCAGCCTTGCATCGGGTGCGGCTTGAACGTCGGGTGAGGACCCGCGGGAGTGCCGTCATCATTCCGCGACTGTTCGATTCCGCTGCCCAGCAGCTGAGCGTCGGCGGGCTCACATACGACAATCCTGGTATCGGGCCGCTCTTTAGCCAGTACCCGGGCGACGCCCTTCAGCGTTCCGCCCGTACCGTAGCCCGTGACCCAATAGTCCAGCCGCTCGCCGGCGAAATCATCGAGTATCTCGCGTGCAGTCGTTTCCGTATGGATATCGGGGTTGGCTTCGTTCTCGAACTGGCGGGTCATGAACCAGCCATGGGCCTTGGCAAGCTCAGTGGCCTTGTTGACCATGCCGACGGCACGTTGAGCCGCAGGCGTGACGATGACCTTCGCTCCCAGAAATCGCATCAGCTTGCGACGCTCGACGCTGAACGGCTCTGCCATCGTAAGCACAAGCGGATAGCCCTTGGCCGCGCAAACCATCGCAAGGCCAATCCCCGTATTCCCGCTGGTCGCCTCGATCACGGTCTGCCCGGGCTTCAACTCGCCCGATCTTTCGGCGGCCTCAATGACGCCCAGAGCCAACCGGTCCTTGACCGATCCCAACGGGTTGAACGCTTCAACCTTGACGAAGAGGTTCACGCCTTTTGGGGCCAGACGATTGATTCTGACCACCGGCGTGTTGCCGACCGTCTCGAGGATGCTTCGATATTTCCGCCCCATGCGATTTCTCATTCCTTTTACAATCACAATTCGTGCGTCCGCTCGTCGCACCTGCTTTGCCTCGACAGAAGGCAGACCCCCGTGGTGTGATTGACACTAGGGCATGGTTATACGTCTCGGTCCGGTCCGGATGGTTCAACGTATCTCTGTCGCGGCGTGCCAGGGCAGCCTCCGTTTCCGGCGAACGAGCGATCTCCGATGACCGGGCTGATCCGCAGAACTCGATTGAGAATCAAGGCTGGCCGAAGCGCACAGTCCGTGTTTTGATTAGTTATTGTCCCGGTGTGGGGAATAGTCATTGCCAAGTGACCGCGTGGAGCGACGGCTGGCGGCTGTCCTGGCGGCGGACGTCGCAGGCTATAGTCGCTTGATGGGCTCAAGCGAGGAGCGAACGCTTGCGCAACTAAAGGCACTTCGAAGAACGCTCGTAGATCCGACCATCGCGGACCACCGCGGCCGAATCGTCAAGACGACGGGCGACGGCATGCTGGTCGAATTTGCAAGCGCAGTCGATGCGGTGCGCTGCGCGGCGGACATCCAGCGCGAAATGGTCAAGCAGAACGCCGATGTCCCGGAAGAATTGAGAATCGAATTTCGGATCGGCATCCACGTCGGCGATATCATCATCGACGATGACGACATGTTCGGTGACGGCGTCAACATCGCGGCCCGACTGGAGGGAATAGCAGAGCCAGGCGGCGTCTGCCTGTCTGACGATACCCATCGGCAAATTCGGGGCAAGGTCGATCTTCTCTTCGACGATATCGGCGAACAAATTCTTAAGAATATTGCCGAGCCAATGCGTGCCTGGCGCATGCGGCACTCCGGCGACGGCGTTCCGGAAAGCCAGTCAGATCCCTCCCCGATGCGCCGGTCTCATGCTCTCGCGCTACCCGACAAGCCGTCGATCGTCGTGCTGCCGTTCGACAACATGTCCGCCGAGCCCGGCCAGGATTACCTCGCAGACGGTATCGTCGAGGCGATAACGGCAACGCTCTCCTGCATTCGCTCGTTTTTCGTCATCGCCCGGAGTTCGGCGTTCACCTACAAAGGGCGGGCAACCAATGTTCGCGAAATCGGAAGGGAGCTCGGTGTCGCATACCTGCTGGAGGGCAGTGTCCAGAAGGCCGGCAATCGTCTGCGCATCACCGTTCAGCTGATCGAGACCGAGGGCGGGGCGCATGTCTGGAGTTCTCGTTACGACGGCACGATCGATGAATTCTTCGACCTCGAGGACCGGATAACACAGCAGGTGGCGGGCGCGCTGCAGCCGTCGATCCGCAGCGCCGAGATCGAGCGGTCGCGTCGCAAGCGTCCGCAGGATTTGGGCAGCTACGATTATACCATGCGAGCGATGCCCCACGTTTGGGCGCTGGAGAAGGACGAAAGCGCCAAGGCGCTCGAGCTTCTCGAAAAGGCACTGAAGATTGACCCTCAGTATCCATTGGCTCTGGCCCTTGCTGGCTGGTGCCATGCCCAGCGTTCGGTCTACAATTGGTCGAACGACCTGGCGGCGAGCCAATCGACGGCGCGAACGCTCGCGGAGCATGCGGCGAACCTGAGCGGCGACGACCCTCTCATCCTCGCGGTGCTTGGCACGGTGCACACCTTTGTTCGCAATTACGGGACGGCGCGGGTGCTGCTGGAGCGCGCACTCGCGCTTGATCCCAACTGCGCCTGGGCCTGGAGCCGTCTGGGATGGGTCGAGAACTATGCCGACCAGCCGCAGAAGGCCATTGAACACTTCGAGCGCGCCCTGCGCCTCAGTCCAATCGATCCGATGAATTTCAACAACCATGCCGGCCTCGCCTCGGCCCACGAAGTTCTGCAGGACTACGACAAGGCCGCGGCGCTCTACCGTCGCGCGCTCCTGGAGCGCCCCAATGCAAACTGGATATATCGCAATCTGGCATCGTCCTTGTCGGGCGCCGGTCGTATCGATGAGGCAAGCCAGGCGTTTACCGAACTGTTGCGGAGTTATCCCGATCTGACGATCTCGAAATTCAAGCAGGCAATGGTTTTTTCCGGCACCACCCTGGATCGGATGGCGGAGAATCTCCGAAAGCTCGGTTTACCGGAGTGACAGGGATCGGCGCCGGGAGCGCGGTGGCTGCATCTGGCATATCGGTGCGCCCGCAACAAACAATTCCGGCGTGTTGATCCAGATCAAGCCGGACATTTTTGCTTGGCTAACCGTTCGACCGTTTCGCCCACAACGGGATGCTCACTCTCAACCACGGAGGTCATCCATGCCCACCTATATCTCCCTCATCAATTTCACCCAGAAGGGTGCCGAGGCGATCAAGGACGGGCCCAAGCGCCTCGAAGCAGCAAAGCAACGCTTCCGCGATGCGGGTGCCGAACTGAAAGCCTTTTACCTCGTAACGGGCCAATATGATGCGGTGTCCATTGTCGAAGCTCCGAACGACGAAGTGGTCGCGAAGCTCGCTTTGGGGACCGCGGCGCTCGGATTTGTACGATCGCAGACTTGTCGGGCGTTTCCGGAGAGCGACTACAAGACGATCGTTGCGTCTTTGTAAGCGGACTTCATATCCCGAGTACAAAGCCCCGGCCTCGCGCCGGGGCTTTGTTTGATGACGCATGCCAGCTCGTTGCCGATTGAGAAGCGAACTGGCGCCGCGGATTGCTGGATGCCTCGCCTTCGTCGGGCATGACGGAACTATCAGTGCGTCCCGTGCTGCATCGCGAGCAGCACGATCACCGCCAGCGCCAGTACGATCGTCGTGCATTTCCAGAACAGCAGCGGGTTGCGCTCGATCAGCGGTGTCGATGACGTCGATAGATATCTTACGTTGGGATGACGCAGGTCGAACAGGAATTCGGACAGGCTGTCGTAGCGCTTGTAGGGGTTGGGATGGACCGCCTTCTCCAGCGCACCGTCGATCCATTGCGGCACGTCGCGGTCTGGGTGTGAGGCCGGGCGGTAGACCAGCCCGTTGAACTGCGAGCGCGTCCGCGCGTTTGCGATCTGTCCACCATAGGGCAGTTTTCCCGTCAGCAGCTGGTAGGTGATGACGCCGAGCGAAAACAGGTCGGAGCGCGAGGTGGCGGGTTCGCCGAGGAAGTACTCGGGCGCGGTGAACTGCTGCGTACCGAGAATGTCATTGCGGTCGCCGGACGGCGCGGCCTCGACGACGCCCGGAACCATGGTCGAGCCGAAATCGATGATCTTCACCGTTCCCGTTGAGTCGATCATGATGTTTGCCGGACGGATGTCCTGATGCAGCATTTCCTTGCGGTGGAAGGCGCGCAGGCCTTTTGCAATTTGCTCGACGATATCGCGCACCGTCTCGAGGCTCGGCTTCGGGTTGTCGATCATCCATTGCGCCAGCGTCTGTCCGTCGATGTATTCGGTGACGACGTACAGGAAATTGCGCTTGCGCTGCAGCAGGCAGGGTTTCAGCACATGCGGGCTGTCGATGCGCCGCGCCACCCACTCCTCCATCATGAAGCGCTTCAGGTAATCGGGGTCCTCGCGCAGGTCGATCGACGGGATCTTGATGGTAACGACGGCCTCGGTCTCGATGTCGACGGCGAGATAAATGTGGCTGCGGCTGGAGCCGTGCAGTTCGCGCACGATCCGGTAGCCGTCGAACACCGCCCTCGCCTCCAGCAATGGCGGCAGCGGCAACTCCTGCGGCTGCGCGAACACTTCGCTGGCTTCGCCGTCGGGCAATTCGTCGACGCGGACGATCTGGACGGTGAGGTTGTCCTTGCTGCCCAGTCCGAACGCCAGTTCGGCGATGTCCCGGGCGGCGCGTTCCAGATCGCCGGCAGAATCCTTGATGACCCTTGCCATCACGCGGTCGGCGACATGCTCGTAGATGCCATCGGTCGCCAGCAGGAAGATGTCGCCGGTCTCGACCTTGAACGTGAGGTAATCGATCTCGACCTGCGAATTGGCGCCGAGCGCCCGGCCGAGATAGCTCTGCTCGGGCGAGACGACGACGCGGTGGTCGTTGGTCAGCTGTTCGAGCGAGTTGCCGGACAGGCGATAGATCCGGCTGTCGCCGACGTGAAAGATGTGCCCGGTGGTCGACTTGATGACCAGCGCGGAGAGCGTGCAGACGTAGCCCCGGTCCCGGTCGTAGGCGTACTGGCTGCGCGTCTGCGCGTGCAGCCATGAATTGGTCGCCTCCAGCACGCGCTGGGCTGACGTCCGCACCGACCAGGATTCGGAAGTGCAGTAATAGTCGGTGAAAAAACCCTTGACCGCCGATTCCGCGGCGACCCGGCTGACCTTGCTGGTGCTGATGCCGTCGGCCAGCGCGATGGAAATGCCCTTGAGGCTGAGCAACGGCTCGTCCGGGATCAGGACGCCATGGAAATCCTGGTTGGTTTCCTTGGCGCCCTTATCGGAGTATTGCCCGACCGATATTTTCAGCGCGCGCGGCATTCCCGGCCTTCAGTGCAATGGGCCTCTCTCGTTGCGAGGAGAGGCCCATCTTCGCCTTGAGATCAAGCGGCGATACGCGACGACTGGCGCGAGGACGGCGCAGCCGACGCGTTGCGCGACGGGCCGGTCCTCACATGGGTCGCGTACAGCGTCAGTCCGGTGAAGGCGAGGCCGCCGACGAGATTGCCGACCACGGTCGGGATCTCGTTCCAGATCAGGTAGTCCCACCAGGTGAACTTGCCGCCGAGCAGGAGTCCCGACGGAAACAGGAACATGTTCACGATGGAATGCTCGAAGGTCATGAAGAAGAACAGCATGATCGGCATCCACATCGCGATCACCTTGCCGCTGACATGGGTGGAAATCATCGCACCGACGACGCCCGCGGAAACCATCCAGTTGCAGAGCATGCCGCGGACGAAAAGCGTAAGCATGCCGGCGGCGCCATGATCGGCATAACCGACGGTGCGGCTCTCGCCGATGGTGCCGATCACCTGGCCGACCTTGTCCGGCGGCTGCGACCAGCCGAAGGTGAACACGATCGACATCATCACGGCGACCGTGAACGCGCCGGCGAAATTCCCGATGAAGACGAGGCCCCAGTTGCGCAGCACGCCGCGGAGCGTCACGCCCGGTCGCTTGTCGATCAGCGCCAGCGGTGCCAGCACGAACACGCCGGTGAGCAGGTCGAAGCCGAGCAGGTACAGCATGCAGAAGCCGACCGGAAACAGCGCGGCGCCAACGATCGGCACGCCGGTCTGCACGTTGATGGTGATCGCAAACGCCGCGGCAAGCGCGAGGATCGCTCCGGCCATGTAGGCGCGGATGACCGTATCGCGCGTCGACATGAAGATCTTGGATTCTCCGGCGTCGACCATCTTGGTCACGAATTCCGAAGGCGCGAGATAGGCCATTCCAGTTCCCCTTGTTCAGCAGGATTAGAAGCGAGCGCCGGCAAACGTGGCCCACGCTGATGAAAGTGAGAGGCAAGCCGTCCTGGCGCGACCGGATGCGGCGCGTGCGCAGAACAGCTGAGTTCTGCGTCGGCGTCGCGGAAACAAAGTCACGCTCGATCGGAGACAGAGATGCGCAAGCTTTCCGGGACAGATTTTCCTGGGAAATGGTCCCGATGACTGCTCCGGGCGCCTCGGCGAGGTCACCCAATCCCTGCGCCTTTGCCAACGCTGGCTTCGGCAATCCGTAGGACGGCAGTCGTCATTGACTGAGGACTGATTAAGCAATCAATGTGCCAACCGGGGATTTGCCAGTTGCAGCAAAAAGGTTCGTGATTGCAACGGATTATCGTCGCGCCGCAGGTGTGCCGCCAGAGGCGCAATGCCCTCAATTTGTGCAGCTGCTCATAAGTTGGCGCTCGCCGTCCCCTCCTCGTCATTCCGGGGCGCGCAAAGCGCGAACCCGGAATCCATCTCACACCCTGCTCCGCGGCTAGATGGATTCCGGGTTCGATGCTGCGCATCGCCCCGGAATGACGGCGGATAGTCGGACAGCCTCTACTTCGTCTGCGTTCGCACCGGCCGGTCCTTCAGGCCGTTATTGTCATAGGCCTTGCGCAGCATGCCGCTGGCTACCGCTTCGTTCATGAACTTCACCACGAACGCCAGCGACTGCGGATGATTGGGCGGCACGGCCACGGCCGTCACGGTCTGCTTGAAGGTCTCGTCGAGCACGCGCGTGCCCGGGATCTTCTTCGCCATCGCATTGAGCTGGTCGCGCGACAGCGCGAACGCATCGGCCCCACCCTTCGATAGCAGGTCGAAGATTTCGTCGTAGCTCTGATAGCCCGTCACCTTGGCGTTCTTCAGATGAACGATCGCGCCGCGCATGGTGGTCGTGTTGTTGACGGCCGCGACTTTTGTCCCGGGCTGGTCGAGGGTTGCAAAATTCGTCACCGTCGAACCCGGTTTGGTGATGTAGGTGGCGTCGGCGACCTCATAGATCGGGCCGAACGACATCCGCCCCTCGCGCTCGGGGTCCTTCGGCAGGAAGGTGACGTCCCAGGTCCCCTTCGAAGTGGCGTCGACGATCTGGCCCGAGTTCTGATGCGCGACATATTCGACGGGCACGCCGAGCTGCGCCGCCATCTCGCGGCCGAGATCGACCGGGACACCGGCATAGCCGGTTTCGGTTTTGGTCGACCAGAATGCGCCGCCGGCCGGGCTGATCGCGATCGCCACCCGCAACTTGCCGGTCGGCGCGATCTCGTCTTTCAGCGCATCGGCGCCGGCGGGCGTGGCGGTCATGATTGAGATCCCCAGGACAATGCCGGCCATTCCCGGCAGGATTCGATTGAGCATCGGGCGCCTCCCCTGGCCCGTTGTGCCGGGCCCTCGGCGTTCAGCTTTTCTTTTTCTTCGCCGCACCCTTCTGCCCCGGCGCGGCCGGCGTTGCCGGCTTGGCCGGCTCGGTCTCGAACTTTCCGATCGCGATGATCTGGACGCGCGCATTGGCTGGCGCGGCCGGACGACTGGTATCCTGCAACTGTTCCTCGCCGAGGCCAAGCGCCTGCAGCCGCTTCGGCGCCACCTTGAAGGTGTTGATCAGCACATCCCGGAGCGAATCGGCGCGCCGCTGGCTCAGGATCAAATTGTGGTCGCGGCGCCCGGCGGATTCGACGTGATCGACGATCAGATAGCGATAGGGCCGCAATTTCGGATCGGTCAGCGCGTCGGCGATGCTGCCGACGGTCTGGTAGGAGGCCGGCCGGACCAGGGAAGAATCCGGGTCGAACACGATGTCGAAGCGGACCTGCGGCAGTTTTGATAGTTGCGGCGCGATCGGCGGCCGCTTTTGCGGCTGCGCATCCGCCCTCGCCTTGATGCGTTCGGCGGCCTGCTGGCGCAGGGCGGCGAGGTCGAGATCCACTTCCTCGCCGGAAGCAAGCTTCTCGATGATATCAGCAGTCGATATCGCCTGCGCGCGGGCCGCCGCCGTCGGCCAGGCCAGCACGGACAGGGCGCCGAGCAACAGGCCGATGTCCCGCATCCCCCTCTTCACCGAACGCATCAGTTATACCCCGCAGCAGTGATTGCCTTGTTGCAGTTCGGGGTAGCCTTCTTTGTCGATTCCATCAGGCATTGCAGCCCCTTGACCGGATCGGTTCGCACGTCGCCGCAGAACTTGTTCAGTTCCCAATTGCAGAGCCTCACAAGCGAGGTGCGCGCGGTGATGCGCTGCTGGATGGCGCTCAGCGCCGTGGGATAATCAGCCTTGCACTTGGCCGACACCACGTCCTGGTTGCGATTCAGGCATTCCCTGAGCCGGGTGGCGTCGAGATTTACGCCGCGGCAATTGTCGTCGATGTCCTTGCCGCAGCTCGCCGCAAGCATGGCTGCGGACTCCTCGAACTTCATGGCCTGCTGGGCCGAGGCCAGTGAAGGCATTGATATCGCAAAGATGCAAAGCAAAAGCCGGATTCGGGTCATGGGCGCACCTCACACAAGGAGGGTAGCGATGGTCAAGTGTTCTGTTTGAGTTCACGCACCGCCGGCAGATCTGTTGCGCCGCAGCAAATCGTCGCGGGTAGCCGCGGCCCGTTTGCCCCGATATGCAATAGTTCCTGCCCCGAGAAGTTCTGGGTCATTCCGGGCTGGTGCGTTAGCACCAGACCCGGAATCTCGAGATTCCGGGTTCGATGCTGCGCATCGCCCCGGAATGACGCTGCAATCGCTGACAGAGTGACGACCCCATGAGTTCGACAGTCGCGTTTCTGGCCTCCTTCATCTCGATCCTGATCGGCGTGGCGATGGGCATGGTCCTGAAGCGGGTCCTGCCGGCCGAACTGCTCGAGGGCGGATCCAAGGAGGCGATTCGCCTGAGTGCCGGCTTCCTCTCGACGCTGGCTGCGCTCGTGATCGGCCTGATGATCGCCTCGGCGAAAAACACCTATGACAGCCAGAACACCAATATCCGGCAGCTCGGCACCAACGCCGTGCTGGTCGACCAGATGCTGACCAAGTATGGGCCGGAAGCCAACGCGGCGCGCACCCTGTTGCGGGAAATCATCCCGTCTGCAACCGCCCGCATCTGGCGGGAGAACCTCTCGGGCAAAAGCGGCGGATCGGCCTTTGTCGTCAGCGGGATGGCCGAGCGCTTCTACAACGCGGTTGAAGGGCTGCATCCCGCCAATCCAGAACAGACCTCGCTGAAATCCCGCATCATCCAGCTCACCACCGACATGGGCCGGACGCGGCTGATGGTGTTCACCCAGGGTGACGACGGGATCCCGCTGCCGTTCTTCGTGGTGCTGGTGTTCTGGCTGGTGGTGATCTTCGCGAGCTTCAGCCTGTTCGCCGAACCGGGCCTGATCGTGGTGGCCTCAACGCTGGTGTTCGCGCTTTCGGTTTCGAGCGCGCTGTTTCTGATCGTCGATCTCAGCCATCCCTTCCAGGGACTCATGCAGATCTCGAACCATCATCTGCACATGGTGCTGCCGAAGATCGAGTAGCGCGGACGGCGGCCTATCCAGACCATCCGCCGGCCACTATCCTCTGCGGCAAAAAGCAGATCGGGAGCGAACGTCTTGATGCCCAAATCCGGTTTTGATGCGGAATTCGATGTCGTCGTGGCAGGCGGCGGTTCCGCCGGGTGCGTACTGTCCGCCCGGCTGACGGAAAATCCAAAAGTATCGCTTTGCGTCATCGAGGCTGGCGGACGCGACCGCAATCCCTGGATCCACATCCCGATGGGCTTCGGCAAGCTGGTCCCGAACCCGAGGATGAACTGGGGTTACGAGACCGAACCCGAGCCCGGTCTTGGCGGCCGAACCGTGATCTGGCCGCGCGGCAAGGTTCTGGGCGGCTCCGGTTCGATCAACGGCCTCGTCTTCCTGCGCGGCGCCCCCAGCGATTATGACGAATGGCAGCGGCTCGGCGCACGCGGCTGGGGCTACAACGACGTGCTGCCCTATTTCAAGCGGATGGAGCACTGCGCCGATGGTGCCAACGAGTGGCGCGGCACCGGCGGCCCGATGACGGTGTCGAACATCAAGCGCCCCTCGACCACGGCAAGGGCATTCGTGGAGGCCTGCGAGCGCCTGCAGTATCCGCGCAACCCCGATTTCAACGGCGAGCGCATCGACGGCATAGGCTTCGCGCCGCTCAACGTCCACAATGGCTGGCGCCGCTCGACGGCGGTCGGATATCTCAAGCCGAACCTCAGCCGCAAAAATCTCGAGCTGATGACGAAAAGCCGGGTCCGCCGCATCCTGTTCGAGGGGAACCGCGCCATCGGCGTCGAGGTCGAGCGTGACGGCCAGATCCGGCGCATCGGCGCGCGACGCGAACTGGTCATCTCCGGCGGCGCGATCAACTCTCCGGTGCTGCTGCTCGCCTCCGGCATCGGCCCGGCCGCCGAGCTGGCCGGGCTCGGCATCGACGTGAAACGCGATCTCCCCGGCGTCGGCAAGAATCTGCAGGACCATTACCAGTCGAACTTCACGTTCAAGACCAACGCGACCGATACGCTGAACGAGGCCGTGATGAGCCCGGCCAAGTCGGTGAAACTCGCGCTCGAATGGCTGCTCAGGGGATCGGGCCAGCTCTCGGTCGGCGCGACCGAAGCGACGCTGTTTGCGAAATCAGCTCCCTCCGAGCCGGTCCCTGACATCCAGTACCAGTGCCTGAATTTCTCGACGGACGGCTTCAAGACCGGCCTGCATCGCTGGCCGGGATTCACCTTCATCTGGAGTGTCTGCCGGCCGAAGAGCCGCGGTGAGATCACGCTGCGCGATGCGGAAGCGCGCACGCCGCCGCGCATCCAGGCCAATTACCTGACCGACCCCGACGACATGCGCGTCATGCTGGCGGGCTTTCGCATTGCCCGGCAGATCGTCGCGACCGAACCGTTCCGCTCGCTGGTGACCGAACAGATCAGGCCCAATCCTGATATCACCAGCGACGAACAGGCCGCCGATTACGTCCGCAACGTCGGCTCGACCGTCTATCATCCCTGCGGCACCTGCCGGATGGGCGAGGATGACGGCGCCGTGGTCGACAGCGAACTCCGCGTTCGCGGCATCGATGGCCTGCGGGTGGTCGACGCATCCGTCATGCCGGCGATGCCCTCGCCGAACATTCATCCGGCGACGATCATGGTCGCCGAGAAGAGCTCCGACATCATCGCCAGATCGCTGGCGGGCTAACGGGCGATCAGTTTGCCTGCGCCGCCGGCGTCTTGATCTCCTGCGGCAGGATGACGGCGGCCACGATCACCAGCAGGCACAGCGCGCCGAACGCCTGCAGCATGGTGGAAAAGCCGCCCCGCTCGTAGAGCCACGCCACCAGGCCGACGGAGGCGCCCGCCGCGGTGAAGCCGACGAAATAGCGCACCGAATAGGCGCGCGAACGCCATTCGTCGGCCGTGTACTTGCCGACCATGGCGTCGTTGACGGTGACCTGCCCGAACGCGCCCATCACGATGCCGATGGAGGCGATGATCAGCGGCAGGTTCGACAGTGACGCCGCGATATACATGAACGGCGCCAGCAGAAAAGACAGCGGCAGCATCACGGTCTTCAGCGAATAATGGTCGATCAGCCTGCCGATGGTGTATTGCGTCATCGCGCCGAAGACATAGACGCTGGCCGCGATGATCCCGAGCATGGCCGGGCTGCTGGTCAGGCCGGCGAGCCGCTCGGCGAACAGCTTTGGCATCGCCACGGTGATGGCGTTGAAGGTGGTGGAAATCGCGATCACCACGATCAACAAGGCCAGCAAAACCCGCCACATGTCCTGCTTCGCAATGCGCGCCTGCGCCGCCGCCTGTCTGGTGCCGGTGCGGTCCTCGTGCACCACCATCAGGGCAAAGGCCACGCCGATCAGGATGGTGATGATGCCAGGAACCACGAAGGCCGCACGCCAGCCGAAATATTGCCCGATCACGCCGGTAACCAGCGCCGACGACGCCACGCCGAGATTGCCCCAGACGCCGTTCAGGCCCATCTCGCGGCCGAGCTTGTCGGCATAGGACACGATCATCGCAGTGCCGACCGGATGGTAGATCGAGGCGAACAGGCCGATCGCCAACAGCGCCGCGCCGAGTTGCAGTGGCGTCTGCACGAAGCCGACCGCGATCATCGAGGCGCCGATGCCGGCAAAGAAGATCACCATCATGTGGCGGCGGCTCCAGCGATCGCCGAGCCAGCCGGTGATCAGCGAGCCCGCCCCGAAGGCGACGAAGCCCGGGGTGGCGTAGGGCAGCAGTTCCGAATAGGCCATGCCGAGCGCCGGGCCCATGATGATGACGGCGGCCGCGAAAATGAGCATCGCGTAATGGTCGATGAAATGGGCCGCATTAACGAAGGCGATCACCCTGGAGGGGCTGTTCATGGTCGATTCCCGAATCCCGCAAAATTCCGAAATAGGTTATACGGGGTAGTCCTGACGGGATGTCGCCAATGAATATCGCCGAGAAGCCAATTGCCGCCATTATCGGACGCCTGACCTCGACCGGCGACGGCATCCACATGATCGCCAACGGCTACAGGAAGGGTCATCGGATCGGCACCCACATGCACCGCGAGGCACAGCTGGTCTACGCCGCCAGGGGCACCATGCAGGTGACCACCCCGAAGGGGCGCTGGCTGGTGCCGCCGGACCGCGCGGTCTGGGTGCCGGCGCTCTCGGAACACGCCATCGACGTGCTGGCCGACATCGAAATGCGGACGCTGTATTTCGACCAGGCGTGGCTGAAGCGCGAGCGACGAAGTGCCAGCCTGGCGCAGGAATTCGTCGTGCGGGTATCGCCGCTGCTGCACCAGGCGATCCTGGCGCTGTTCGACGAGCACAACACGCCCGACCGCACCGCGCTTCTGATCCAGCTGGCCATGCTCGAACTGCACCGGGCGGAGGACTCCGCGACCTTCGTGCCGCTGCCGCACGAGCCGCGCTGCCGGCGCGCCGCCGATATCGTGCTGGCGGACCCGACCGGCGCCCACGAGATCGAGACACTGGCGCGCGAGGTCGGCACCTCGGCGCGGACGCTGTCGCGGCTGTTCTCGGCGGAGACCCAGTTGAGCTTCAAGAGCTGGTGCCAGCGCGCCCGCGTCGCAGCCGCGATCGAAAGGCTGTCGACGGACGCCGGCGTCTCGGTCAAGCAGCTTGCCTCGGAATTGGGCTATGCCAGCGTGCCGGCGTTTTCCCATGCCTTCCGGCAGGTCACCGGCAAGACGCCGACGGAATTCGCCGCGAAGGCTTGAATGATTCTATCGGGGTAGCCGCGACATACTTACGTATGATGCCTGCGTTATTGTGATCGGCAGCGCACAAAATCCCGTGTAAGATTCTGCAAAACCCATTGGAATTGACTCACCGCATGGCCAACGCCTTCTTCTCCGACCTGCTCTCGACGATCGCAGATCGCGGCCGCACCCTGCTTCGGCGCGGTGAGCCCTCCGTCGCCCGCCAGGATGGTTCGGAGATGCTCGAGATGTGCGAGGCGCTGCTGTCGGGCCGGGGCGAAGCCACCGGGACCGCGATGGCGCGCGACGTGCTGGATCGGTATCACGACCTCGACGCCGCCGGCCGGCTGACGTTCTTCGAGGCGCTGGCGCGGGATTTCGGTCCCGACCGCGAAAAGCTGTCGCGGGCGATCGAGAACTGGCGCGCCCAGCCGAACGACAGCGATGCCAGCGATCTTCACTTTGCCTCAGAGCCGCGGCGGCAGGAGCTGATCCGCCGGCTCAACCGCGCGCCCGGCGGCACCAGCGACCTGGTGGCGATGCGCGCCGACCTGCTCGCCCTGATGAAGGGCAACAAGGATCTGGCGGCGCTCGACCGCGACGTCGTGCATCTACTGTCTTCTTGGTTCAACAGGGGATTTCTCGTGCTGCGCAGGATCGACTGGTCGACGCCAGCCAATATTCTGGAACAGATCATCCGCTACGAGGCGGTGCACGAAATCCGCGACTGGAACGATCTGCGCCGCCGCATCGATCCGATCGACCGCCGCTGCTACGCCTTCTTCCACCCGCAGCTCACGGATGAGCCGCTGATCTTCGTCGAGGTCGCGTTGACCGAGACGATCCCGACCGCGATCGCGCCCCTGCTCGCCGCCGAGCGGCAGCCAGTGCCGATCGAACGCGCGCGCACCGCCGTGTTCTATTCGATTTCCAATACGCAGAAGGGACTTGGCGGCATTTCCTTCGGCAGTTTCCTGATCAAGCAGGTGGTCGAGGAGTTGCGGCGCGAATTGCCGAAGCTCGACACGTTCGTGACGCTGTCGCCCGTGCCGGGCTTCATGCAGTGGTTGAAGCAGGCCGACGATGTTCCGGTCACCGACGAGGAACGCACCCTGCTGGAAAGCCTCGACAAGCCCGACTGGTTCGAGAATCCGGAACTGACCGCGCAATTGCGCGCCGTGCTGGAGCCGCTGGCGGCGCACTATTTCCTTAAAGCCCGCACGCCAAAAGGCCGGCTGATCGATTCGGTGGCGCGCTTCCACATCGGCAACGGCGCGCGGCTGGAAAAGATCAACTGGCTCGGCGACCTCTCGCCCAAGGGCCGGCGCGAATCCGCAGGGATCATGGTCAATTACCTCTACCGGCTCGAGGACATCGAGAAGAACCACGAGGCCTACGCCAACCAGGGCGAGATCGCCGCTTCCAGCGCGGTGAAGAAAATGCTCAAGACCGAGGGCCGGCGGCTGCTGGATATGCGGCTGTCTTAACAGCCGGCGACGGATCTGACGCGGGTAACGGCCCTGCGTATTGTGTAGCCCGCATGAGCGCAGCGACATGCGGGACGACTCTTTCCGAACGCGAGCCTTTGAGAGAGACCCCGCATGTCGCTCCGCTCATGCGGGCTACGATTTCTCAGATCTTGTACTCATACAGCAACCGGGCGCGGATGGTGCCTTCGAGCGCCCTGATGTCCGCGAGCACGCGTTCGCCGTCGGCGGCGGACGCATCGGCGTCCAGCACCACGTAACCGACGTCGTGGGCGGTCTCGTAATATTGCGCGGCGATGTTGACGGCATGGCGCGCCAGCACTTCGTTCAGGCGCCCGAGCATGCCCGGCAGGTTACGCTGAACCTGGATGAAACGCGTGCCTGCCGGCCGGGCCGGCAGTTGCACCTGCGGGAAATTGACGGCGCCCATGGTCGAGCCGGAATCGCTGTAATCGATCAGCTTGCGCGCGACTTCGGCGCCGATGCGCTCCTGCGCTTCCTCGGTCGAACCGCCGATATGCGGCGTCAGGATGACGTTCTCCAGCCCCTGCAGCGGCGAGACGAAGCGCTCGGCGTTCGAGCGCGGCTCGACCGGAAAGACGTCGACCGCGGCGCCGCGCAGCCTGTTCTCGCGCAATGCCTCGGCGAGCGCATCGAGGTCGACGACCGTGCCGCGGCTGTTGTTGATGAAATACGCCCCGTGCTTGATCGCGCGGATCTCCTCGCGCCCGATCATGCCGTGCGTGGCTGATGTTTCCGGCACGTGCAGGCTGACGACGTCGCTTTGCGCCAGCAACTCATGCAGGCTCGCGGTCGGCTCGGTGTTGCCGTGGCGGAGCTTGTCGGTGTGGTCGTAGAAGATCACCCGCATGCCCAGCGCTTCCGCGAGGTTGGAGAGCTGCGAGCCGATATTGCCGTAGCCGATGATGCCGAGCGTCTTGCCCCTGACCTCGTAGCTGTCGTCGGCCGACTTGTCCCAGCGCCCGTCATGGGCGGCGTTGGAACGCGCGACGACCCGGCGCAGCAGCATCACGATCTCGCCGATCACGAGTTCTGCCACGCTGCGCGTGTTGGAGAACGGCGCGTTGAATACCGGAATGCCGCTGCGGCGTGCGGCGTCGAGGTCCACCTGGTTGGTGCCGACGCTGAAACACCCGATCGCGATCAGCCGGTCAGCGGCTTCGAGAACCTCCGGGGTGATCTGCGTACGCGAGCGGATGCCGAGCAGATGCACGCCCTTGATCGCCTCCCTGAATGCATCGCCCTCCAGCGCCCTGGGCAGCCGCGTCATATTGGAATAGCCGGCAGCTTCGATCAGCTGCACGGCGCTGTCGTTGACACCTTCGAGGAGCAAGACCCGGATCTTGTCCTTGGCTAGCGAGAGTCGGGGAAGCGGAGTGGCCAAGAGCGTGGCGTCCTTCAGCGATGGATGAACAGTGAACAGGCGGCCCGAAAGATCCATGATCGGCGGCAGGGCGAATGCCCTGCCGGGCCACCGATTCCGGCCCTTCCTATGGCATCCGGCCCTACGTCGCCAGCGCCTTCATTTCCTTGTAGAGATCGGATTTGCCCTCGAACCCGATGCCCGGCAGGTCCGGCATGGTGATGTGGCCATTCTCGACGCGAACGCCGTCCGGGAAGCCGCCATAGGGCTGGAACAGGTCCGGGTAGCTCTCGTTGCCGCCAAGGCCGAGGCCGGCGGCGATATTGAGCGACATCTGGTGGCCGCCATGGGGAATGCAGCGGGCGGGCGACCAGCCGTGGGTCTTGAGCACCGCCAGCGTGCGCTGGTATTCGCACAGGCCATAGGACAGCGCGCAATCGAACTGCAGCCAGTCGCGGTCCGGCCGCATGCCGCCGTAGCGGATCAGGTTTCGCGCGTCCTGATGGCTGAACAGGTTCTCGCCGGTCGCCATCGGCGCCGGGTAGAATTCGGCGAGCGCCGCCTGCAGCGCGTAGTCGAGCGGGTCGCCGGCCTCCTCGTACCAGAACAG
>JAESGM010000099.1_pt1 | contig 235796 bp, 225 predicted proteins | sample 9269721 | NCBI WGS metagenome assembly JAESGM01 (sample SAMN15720920, study PRJNA650825) | algae metagenome | isolation source: Komarekiella atlantica HA4396-MV6 and co-occurring heterotrophs from... | place: USA: Theobald House, Kauai, HI | collected 2009-07-29
TGTGCGGCCGCACGGCGGGCTCGGCGGAATGACGCCTGCAGGGCGGCTTGCCGCAACCGCCCGACACGGGCACCATGATCAACCCGGACTCTAGTTATGGCTGGAGGGAAAACGGGGAGCACGTCAGCGAGGGTAAAATTGAGTTAGAAAAGTTTACAGATAAAATGCGCATATTTCATCTTATGAGTTTTTTGCGTTCTGAGCTTATAGCATCCGCGAGCATTAGTGGGTTAGGAGACAAACGGAAAGCGAGACTGAGACAGCATGGTATTAGCTCAGCTGCGGACATCACAAAGCAGAATTGGTCGAAGATAAGAGCGATTAAAGGATGTTCGGAACTGATTGATCCGCTCATGACTTGGCGCAAGAAGGTCGAAGCTCGGTTTCAATTCGACCCAAAGTCTGCAGTCAAGCCAGCAGATTTTGCCGCAATTAAAAACGGCTTGTCTGTGAAAAAGCTTCAATTGGAGCAGCAGATCAGCTCCTCACTACAGAAGCTTGAGGTTACGAGACAAGACATTGTGCGACAGCAATCTTATCCACCCTCTGAAGCGGCCATGATATGGCAGCAAAAGCGCCAATGGGAATTTGATACAAAACAGTTAGACTCTTCTTTACCTCAAGTACGCACGAAAACGGTCCTACTTTGTGCCGGTTTAGTGGTGCTAGCCATCATAGGGAACGTTTCAAATGGTGCACGTACCAAGGTGGAGCAACCTGTAGTGAGCTCAACGGCTCCAACGTCGCCAGCGCGCGTGGCTTCGCAATCTAGCACAAGTCCGCCGCCTCTCGTTCAGCCGCCCTCACCGCAGGCGCCGACGTGGGTTCCTGTCACATGGGACAAGATTGAGAAACAGGGCGGGCGCTTCGAGTTACAAGTGAAAGACCCTAATCACAGCTTCGTACATTCACTTGCGTTCTCGTGTTCCGAAGCCGGGAATTTTGAGGTCAAGGCTCAGCTGAAAAACAACTTTTATCCCCAAGCCATCATGGTTGATAGAGGGGTTCTTTCACGGTGGTATCCAAGCAACCCTGTTATGACGTTTTCAGATAGACCTTTTAATGCAGAACTAGCGTTAGCTGTCTACTCGGTAATAGCTGGGCTGAACCCTTCATTGCCCTACCGTACCGAGGAAATATATATTACGACTTTGCCAGTCCGGGAAGGAAACGTACTAGGTTTCCGTGTTTCATGGAATCCGGAACTAAGGTCTCTTAAAGAGGGGTGTCGCGCAGGCTTACCGCCGCCTTCAGCCGTGCCGGGACCGGTACCAGACACTAAGTCCGCGCCGCCATTAGAGCCGCTGGTCGTGATTCGTCCCGTTCCGGGAGATCCAACGACGGCATCTGGCCCTCCAATGGATATAACGCCACCGGGTCAGGTGAAGGGTGCTGGCTCACCTACCCCTTCGCGACAAACACCAGCGCGTTCTCCTGCTACACGGTCTCCGACCGGGCTAAGCGGGACCGGAGGCTTGTACTAAGCGGTACGCTTATGCCCCCCTTTCAAGGTGAGATGGTTCGAGGCTCTGACACCATTCGATCTCTTCTGAGGCCAAGCTAACGCCGTCCGGTGAAGAGCATTATGATCCGTGACAGCCAGTTCTGGCGTGGTGCAGAACCAATGGGATCACGCTGTACAGCGGAGCGCGGCGCATCAGGCACCGACTTTCCCTTTGGTTCTGGCGGCAATGTCGGAGTATGCGGGGCGCTGAGGTTCACGTTTATCGTTCGCCTGCTAACGATCTTTGCGTCGGTGTCAAAGTTATGTCGGTCTGGTTTAGGTGCCCGCACCCTAACGGGAGCCTTGCCTTCCCCTTGCCATCGCCGCTGTTTCTCTCGCCAGCCGTAGGTACCCCGTTCATCCCCCTTAACTTGTACCATACCGGAGCGTCCGGGGCTTGCTTCCCATGCAGCCCGGTCCGTCTTGATCCGGACGAAAAAGCGCTTCAGGTCATCTATGTTGTCAGCCCGACCTAGGTATTCAATTTCGTAGGATGAAGGCTGCGTAGGGTGCTTGGTCCATTCCTCGCGGGCTTCATTCCAGCGAAGAATTCCGACATGATCACCACTTATCAAAACAGCTTTGCAGTATTGAAGGCCGCTGCGATGATATGGGTCATAGATCAGGTCGTCCGGTACGAGATTTGCAGTTCCCTTGATCGGCGTCCCGCCTTCTCTGCATAACAATTGCCATGACTTTACACGTTGAACCCGTCCGATTGCGGTTCCATCTGGTCCTATTCGCTTTCCAGAAGCCGCGCCATGACTGGCGCTTGTTACCTCAAGGACATAACGCGAGTTGTCCAACTCCTGAAGTAGAAGCCGATCACCTTTCTTCAGGTCGCCGAGCGAAGTGCGGGTCATTCTGTTGAGGCCGTCGATAGGCTGCCGATCCTGACGCGGCGAGCAATGATTGGGTAGTGATTTCTGATCGTCCTTGACTAACAGCGCTAGCGCGTAGCCGCCCGCTTCTGGTCCGAACCGGTGGAAATCGACGTGCACTGGAGGACCACCTAACCCGCTGATCGGCGTCCATTACGGAACCGCTTTATCCGGGCCTTATCTACCCTGACGTGCTGCGGTGCGATGGGCGGGGCGACGGAGCAAGAGCCAGCTTCAAAAAGATGGCAGTCCGCTACAGGAGCGGTTCGTGGTCAGCGTCAACGTTCAGCTCGTGCATCGAAGACCGATGGCTTATCAGATCACCGAAGTTCATAGATGCGAAGACATTCCGGACGACGACAACTCATGACTGACATCATCCTCGGCACCGTTGTCAACGGGTGCCAGTTCATCAGCCCAAAGCTGAAGTGCTGCAGCCTTCTCCGCTAGGTAGGAGTAATGCCGATAAGTCGCGCCAATACCCTTGAGAGTATGCCCAAGACAGACTTCAATGATGTGCGGTGCAACGCCGAGCCGCTCCATGTGCGTCGCCATCGACCGACGCAGGTCGTGGACAACCCATGGCGACAGCGCCGAATTGCGCTCGGCTGTGATCAGCGCATCAAGCTTCGCTTTTGCTCCACTGAAATCGGATATCGGGCGCGCGCCGGCGAGCGACGAGAAGATGTACGGGCCAAACTCTGGTACGGGCAGCGCTTCGACAATGGCACGCGCTTGCCGGCTGAGCGGCACGACCTGTGCCTTGCCAGTCTTGTACTCGCTGGCTGGGATCTCCAAGTGCAAATTGTCTGGTGTTAGCCAGTCAGCCCGAGCGTTTGCCCATTCGCCTCGCCGGTCTCCAGTGAGCATGATCAATTGGAAGTACGGCCCCCATGGATACGGCATTGACGAGGCAGCTTTCCACGTGGCCCGCAGCTCCTCCATGCTCAAGACACGGTCGCGTGGCTTTAGCCGGTCACGATTGCGCACATTCGCCAGCGGGTTGTCCGGAAGCAACTCTACATCGAAAGCAAACTGGAACATAGCGCGCACCCACTTCCGCACTTCTGCCGCCGAGCCGGGACCGCCACGCATCGCTTTGTAAGTGCCGCGCGAGCTTTTTACGGTCACTATCTTGGGCTGGCGCACCTCTTCCAGAAGCGTGACAAAGTCCGTGCGTTTTATCGACGACAACTCGCGCTCGCCCCAGCGCGGGGTGACGTGGAGGGCAAGCAGTTTTTCGATGTTGCTGCCGTCTTGTGTGTTGCGGCGAAGGTGCTCGGTTCCGTAACGCTCTATTAGGTCCTGTACCCGAACGACAGTGGTCGGCTTTGGGCGAAGCGTTTCGACGGGATCGGCGCCGGCACGGGCGAGCCGCCGTACCATAAGAGCCATCTCTCGTGCCTGCGCCAAGCTAATGACTGGATAGTCGCCAAGCGTGACTCGCCGCTTGTCGCCGGCGAGCCGCTCACGTCGCGCACCGCCGATTTTGCCATCCCCTTGCACCCTAAAAGTAACCGTCCAAGTCATTACACCCTTCTGCGAGACACGAAGGCTCAGTCCGTCGCGATCCGGCAACTCGTAACGCGAGCCGTTCGGTCGAAGGGCACGAAGGCGGGTGTCGGTAAGAGGCATGGCTAAATTCCGGGGTGCCGTTTGGGGTGCCACTTTCGTGAAATTCTGGGTGGAAACCAGCGAACATTGGCGCACAATAACATAACTAAGCCACTGTTGTATAATATGTTTTCCGGCCGTCAGCGAACGTCAGCGAACAATAATTACAACCTTGCCAAGGTTGGGGTCGAGGGTTCGAATCCCTTCTCCCGCTCCAATCACCGAAAATCCTTTCAGTTTCAGGTCGATTGGTCGCGCGCCTCCGTCGCGCGCGCGTTGGGCTGCACCCGAAGCAGGAACAGCAGCCCCAGCGAGCCGACGCCGAGCGCCGCCGTGATCCAGATCGCCCCGGCCCCGAGGCTGTCGATCGCGTAGCCGAACAGCAGTGGCGCAAGCGCCTGCAGGGCCCGCGCCGGCGCATTCAGAAGGCCGAGCCTGTGGCCGTAGCCGGAGGCGCCGAAGAGCGCGAGCGGCAGCGTGCCCTTGGCGATCGTCATGACGCCGTTTCCCGCGCCGTGCAGCAGGGCGAAGACGGAGGCGGCGGGACCCCCGATCAGCATCAGCAGCGCCGCTCCGACCGGATGTCCGAGCGAGGCGATCCGCGCCGAGACGAGAGGATGGAAGCGCCTGAGCAGGCCGTAATCGGCGATGCGGGCCGCCACCTGCGCCGGGCCGATCAGCGCGCCTGCCGCGATGGCGGCGGCGGTGCTCGCCCCGGCAGCCTCGAGCAGGCGTGGCAGATGGGCCGCCATGGCGGTGGAGGTGAACCAGGTCGTCGCGAAGACGATGGCCAGGATGAGCAGGCTGCCGAACGGGGGCTTAGTATCCGCCTCTGTCTCGGGGTTTGCCGGCGTGGATGCGGCGGGGGCCGATTGGCCGCCCGGCGGCAGGATCACGTTCAGCGGCAGGGCGATGAGGAGGTGAATGGCGGCCCAGCCGAAGCAGGCGCTGCGCCAGCCGATCTGCGCCTCCATCAGCCCCGACAGCGGCCAGCCGACGGTGCTGGCGAAGCCGGCGATCAGCGTGATCCCGATGATAGGGGAGCGGGCCTCGCGGCCATAGATCGCGGCCAGCGTCGCGAAGGCGCTCTCGTAGAGCCCGATTCCCATGCCGAGCCCGATGATCGCCCAGGCCGCGAACAGCATCGCCGGACCTTGCGCGCAGCCGAGCAGCGCGAGGCCGGTCGCGAAGACGAGATTGGAGGCCGCGAGCACCCCGCGGCCACCCAGCCGGTCGATGCGTCGTCCGCCCCAGGGGCCGACGGCGGCGGAGATGAGCAGCGCCAGCGAGAAGGCCGCGAAGACCCAGGGCGTCGGCAGACCGAGATCGCGCGCGATCGGCGTCGCCAGCACGGCCGGCAGATAGTAGGTGGAGCCGAAGGCGATCGTCTGCTCGGTTCCAAGCGCGACGACGACGCCGCGGACGTTCGAGGTTTGGAGCATCAGCGGCGCAGGGAGGCGGACGAAGCCATGCGCCACAATGGCCGCGGTGATCCCCCGCGGTCAACGCCGTCGCCGTTCTCGAGCGCGCTAGGCCGCGTGCTGTTGCGCCGAAGGTTGCGGCTCGAAGAAGGCCCGCCATGCCGCCTGCAGATCGGCGGTCCATCGCTCGGGCACCGCCGCATCATCCGCTGGCGTCGCGATCTCGGCGGTGCTGGTGCCGTCGGGCTGCGACTCGGGCGTCGCAAGGGTCGCGGCCTCTGGAGCCAAGTCTCCGGACATGACCAGTTCCGTTGCGGACTCGGCCGCCTCCACGGGCTCCGTGGCCGGCTTCGGCTCGAGAATGCCCGGCTTGTCCCATTCGCCTTCTGGCCGGATGATGACGAGCGGGTCGGCGCCGATGCGGATCGCCTCATTGTGCGCCGGCAGCTCCACCATCATTTCAGTGTAGCGCCGGCCGCTGAATTCGAAGGCGCCCAGTTCGCCGATCGGCCGCGCGCCGAAGCGTGACCAGAAATCCTCGAGGCCGCTCTGGGCATGGCCGTAGGCGTAGCGATAGCCCTTGCGGGCCGAGAGCCGCAGCGCATGGCGGACGAGCCTGAAGGCGAGGGTGGAGCCGCGGCAGTCCGGCCGCACGGCGAGACGCTCCAGCTTGACGAAATCGCTGAAGAACCGGACCCGCAGGCAGGCCGCAGGCTCGTCGCCGAGCCAGCCGATCAGGTGCATGGCGCAGAAGTCGTTCCCGTCGAACTCCTCGTCGAACGGACAATCCTGCCCGTCGATGTAGGCGATCGCCCGGACGGCGACGACGCGGGAGTAATCGTCGAGCGTTCGGACGATGGTGATCCGTTCCTGCTTGCCGACCAGTCGCGACTGTCGAGGGCGTCGATTCATCGGCCTCCCCTGTCGAGCTTGTAGAACGCCTGGGAACCATGGCTGATTCTGGTGAGGCCGAAGCGCTGCGCGAGCCGTTCGCCCTCCTCGCTCACCGGGTCGGCCCAGATATCGACGCGGCCGAACCTCTGCGTCTCGAGCTGGGGCAGGATTTCCGAGAGGCCGAGGACGCCGCTCCCGCGTGCCACGACGGCCCAGACATAGAGAACCACGGGCCGTTCCATCCGGACGGCGATGGAATCGAGTGGCGGATTGCTGCGATCGAGCTTGCCGTAGATCAGCTTGTAGAGGCCGAGCGCGTTCAGGGGCAGGAACGCGACGCCGCCGAGGAGCCCTGCCGCCGAATGGACCGACCAGATGCTGTGCGGGCTCGCTTCCTGCACCCGAATCGCTGATTCGAGGCTCGCGATCGGTCCCGGGATGCTGCTGGCCAGCATCCCGTGCAGGGACTCGATGTCGGTCCGCGAGGCCGGCTGCGAGTAAACGCCGCGCTTCAGGCCGAGCGCGCCGAACCGCTTCGCCGCTTGATAGGGCGCTTCGGGCGTTTCGGCGCTCATGAGGGCCAAGGCGGACATGGTTAACGGGGGGTAAGGATTGGGGTCGTCGGGAGATCTATCGGCAGGTTAGGGCGCGACTCACTCGACAATACTCACCGCATACACGTAGGGATTGAGAGAAATCAAAGTGCGTTCGACCAGTAATTGCAGCCCTCACGGCATTAAGCATAGGAAAAAATGCACTCCAATGGGCATTCATGCTAAGCGCTGTGACCGCCTAGGAACATCACCTTACAACCCTTGCGTTTGCCCGTAAAGATTGTATCTATGTTGCGATTATTGCAACACAGGCGTGCAGGTAAATGCAACACGTTCGCATTCCGGGCCTCGAAAACGTCAGCTGGGACGATATTGCGCTGGTCGCGGCCATTGCGGAATACGGCAGCCTCCGCCAGGCCGCAAAATCCTTCGGCGTCAATGCTTCGACGCTGGTCCGGCGGATCGAGAAGCTGGAGGCTGCGCTCGGGACGATGATCCTGGATCGTCTCCCCCAGGGCTTCCAGATGAACGAGGCGGGCCAAGCCATCGCCGAGGTGGCGCGAGACATGCAGCGTCAGTTCCTGCGTCTCCAGGATGTCTCGCGCCTCGACCAGAGGGCCAGGGGCAAGGTCAAGATCGCCGTCACGGAAGGACTTGGCTCCTTCTGGCTGGCGCCGCGGCTGCCCACGCTCGCCGCCGAGCATCCCGATCTCGTCGTCGAGCTGGAGAGCTCGATGGACCTCCGCAATCTGCTGCGGAACGAGGCGGATGTCGCCATCCAGCTGAAGAAGCCCGAGAATCCAGACCTCGTCGCGGTCCGTCTCTGCCATCTGCACGTCTATCCCTTCGCCTCGCTCGCCTACATCGAGAAGCACGGGCTTCCGACGCTGGAGAACGCGAGCGCGAATCACCGGATCGTCCTGCAGGAATCCGAGCAGGTCACGAACGAGGTCATCGCCGACTTCCTCCGCCAGCACCGGATCGAGCGGAACGTGTCCTTCATCACCAACTCCAGCGTCGCGCATCTCTATGCGGTCGAGCGCGGTCTCGGGATTGGCGGCCTGCCCACATTCGCCATGGCGATGGGCGCGCGTCTGATACCGATCGACCTCGGCTTCCAGCATTCGATGGAGGTCTGGGTCAGCTACCGGAGCGAGATGCGCAAGGTGAAGCGCGTGTCTCTTGTGATCGACTGGCTGCGACAGGCCTTCGATCCCAAACGTTACCCATGGTTCGCCGCCACCTTCATGCATCCGGCGGAGATCATGGAGATCGTCAACACCACGATGGGACGGCCCGATCTCTTCGACTCGCCCCTGATTAAGAATTTCATTGCCGGCGATGGGATTTCGCCCGTGGTAGAGTTCAAGCGACCGCCCGGCCGTCCCCGACGTCACCTCGACGACAAGACCTGAAGTGACTTTGCGTCAGCCGCCTAAGAACACGGTAAATGGCTGAAATGATAGGAAAATAGGCTTGGATCCGCATTAGGGATCCAGCGCTCCCGCACCTTCATGCTGGTGGGGCGTGGCAAGAACGCCGCGTTCCCAAACCAGAAGGTTTAGTGATGAGCGTTTCTCTCTCTTCGGGCATCCGCAGTGCCCTTTCCTCCATCCAGAGCAATTCGTCCCTCGCTGAGATCCAGCAGAAGCGTCTTGCGACGGGCAAGAAGGTCAACAGCGCCCTCGACAACCCGGCCAACTTCTTCACGGCTTCCGGCCTGAAGAGCCGGTCTTCCGACCTCGGTCGTCTCCTCGATGGCATCGCCCAGGGCGCCAAGACGCTTGAAGCGGCCGACAAGGCCATCAAGTCTCTGACGAAGCTGGTCGAAGCTGCTCAGGGTGCTGCCCGTCAGGCCCTGCAGAACGCCTCGGTCAACCAGTCGATTACGGGCGACGCCCTGACCGGTGGTGCGACCAAGACGGCCGTCGCCGGCGACGTCGGCAACCTGGTGTTCAACATTGGTACGGCCACCAAGACGTTCGCCGTCGCCACCGGCGACACGATCCAGACTGTCGTCGACAAGATCAACGCTGCCGGCACCGGACTTCGCGCCGAAGTCGGCACGGACAATGCGCTGAAGGTGACCGGTCTGAACGGTGAAACGTTCTCCGTCGACTCGACCTCGACTGACGCCACGGTGGCTTTCGCGGGTCTGGTGGAACGGGCGGCCACCGGCGCGCTGGTCCGCGGGTCGGCCGTCACCGGTGGTGGCGCGGCTGTCGCCGGCGCGGGCGCCGCTGGTACCCTCTCGATCAAGGTCGGAGCGAACCAGGTCGACGTCACCGTCGCGGCTGCCACGACGCTCGCCGGCGTTGTGACTGCCATCAATGCGGGCAACACGGGCGTCACCGCCTCTGTGACCGCCGACAACAGGCTGCAGTTGGTTGGACCTGCCGGTGAAGCTGTCGAGGTGCTTGCCAGCTCGACCGACGCGACATCGACCTGGGCAGGCCTGACGGAAGGCTCGACGGCTGCGCCGACCTTCACCAACTCGACGCGTGACACGCTGGCCAAGCAGTTCGACGACCTGCGCACGCAGATCGACCAGCTGTCGAGGGACGCGGGCTACAACGGCATCAACCTGCTGAACGGCGACTCGCTGAAGGTGCAGTTCAACGAGAAGAACACCTCCTCGCTGACCATCGCCGGCGTGACGTTCGACTCTCTGGGCCTCGGCATCAAGGCCTCGACCGGCAAGTTCCAGGCGGACAGCGACATCAACACCGCGCTGACCAACCTGACCAACGCCGTCAGCAGCCTGCGCTCGCAGGCCTCGACCTTCGGTTCGAACCTCTCCGTCGTGCAGGCCCGTCAGGACTTCACGAAGGACTTCATCGACACGCTCGAGACCGGCGCTGACCAGCTCGTCCTGGCTGACCAGAACGAGGAGGCCGCCAAGCTCCTGACGCTCAACACGCGCCAGCAGCTCTCCCAGACGGCCCTGTCCCTCGCCTCGCAGGCGGACCAGGGCGTCCTCAGGCTCTTCTAAGCCTGGACACCTCGGGCCGGTCGGTCCGGCGCGGCGATACCCTATCGCCGCGCCGGATGACCGGCCCGTCTTCGCGAGCGTTTCCTTGAGCCGTCCCCGCAGGACACGCCATGAACACCGTCCTCATCTGCTCCCACACTTCCACCACGCGCGACCGTCTGCTCGAGGAACTCTCGCAGGCCTTCGTGGTGCAGGCGGTGCACACCCACAACGACGTTCTGGAGCATATCAAGGAGACGGCGACCGACATCATCGTCGCCGAGGCCCGCCGTGACCATTTCGCCGACTTCCTGCGCCGCATCATCGAGATGCGGCCCGAGGCCGCGGTCCATCTCTTCCAGGATAGCTGGGTCTTCTGCCACTATCCGCTGAAGCGGCCGTCGCACGCGCTCATGCATGCGGTCGACAGGGCAGGCCTCGCCTATCCGAGCGGTCTCGTCCGCCGCTCAGGCGCGCCGCGCACGGCCGAGGACCGGCTCGTCATCAACGCCTGACCACCTGCGCGCGGCCGGCCGCAGCGACCAACGCCAGGGCTCACTCCGCCGGGAAGGTCTTGCCCGGCTCCGGCCGAAGCGCGCCGCGCGCGCTCATCTCGCCATACATCTCGCGGATCATGTTGGACGCCGTCTTCACGAAGAGGAACGGCAGCAGCGCATGCACCAGCGCGCAGAAGGCAGCCGCGCCGAGACGGCCCGCATAGCTGAGCGCATGGCCCATGTGCTGCAGGTAGCTTTCGTTCACGTCATGGGGATGATCGGTGAACAGCGAACGGGCGCGGTCGAGCATGGTTTGTCCTCCTGACTCGGTGTTATGCCGCAGGCCTCGCGGTAACATCATCGCCAAAAATTTTGCCCCCGCCTCAGAGTGTGATCAGATTATCCCACGAATGGACAGATCGCGGGATGAATGATGAAGATCGACTATATCGACAGGAGAATCCTCTCGGAGCTCCAGCGCGACGCCGGCCAGAGCATCGACGCCTTGGCCGAGCGGATCGGCGTCTCGCGCAACACCTGCTGGCGGCGGGCGCAGCGGCTGGAGGAGGCCGGCATCATCCTGCGCCGTGTGGCGTTGCTCGATCCGGCGAAGCTGAACGCGGCGCTCAGCGTCTTCATCGTCGTGCGCACCGCCCGCCACGCCGCCGATGCGGCCGAGGCCCTGCGCCAGGCCGTGCTGGAGATCCCGGAGATCGTCGGCGCCTACCGCACCGCCGGCGAGATCGACTACATCCTGCAGGCGAGGGTGCCGGACGTGCCGGCCTATGACCGTCTCTACAAGAAGCTGATCGCAAGGCTCGAGATGAGCGACATCTCCGCCAGCTTCGTCATGGAGGAGATCAAGGCGGTGACGGAGCTGCCGCTCGACTTCGCCTGACGCCGCGGACGCTCAGGGCCTGATCCGGCCGACGACCCGCAGCGTCTGTCCGTCGGCCTGCACGACGACGCCTTCCCCCGACTGCGGAAACACGCCCGTCAAGCCGGTGATGTTGACCTGATGCGTGCTGACCACGAGCGCTCCCGGACCCTTCCAGGCGCCGATGACCTGGCGTGCCGCCTCGAGCGCGGCCGGCCCTTGGCCTCGGTCCCCGAAGAAGGAGTTGAAGGCCGCCTCGACCCGCACCTGGCCGGGGAAGGCCAGCTCCGCGGTGTCGACCGCGCGGCACCAGGCGGACGACAGAACCATGCCGACGGCGATTCCCCGCCGCCGGAAGGTTTCGCCGATGCGCGCCGCCTGGGCGCGCCCGACATTGTCGAGATTGCGTTGCGTGCTGCAGTCTCCGAGGCGCATGTCGGGGGGATCGCCCGTCCCGGGGGCCTGCGCATGCCGAAACAGGACGATGGCGCCCTGCTCAAGCGCGGACCAGGCCTTGTCGTCCGCGCGCGGGGCGGCGGCCGGGACGACGAGCAGGGCGAAAAGGGCGGCGGTCCGGAGCGGCGTCATGCCCGGAAGATGATTTCGGCCCTCCCGGGTTCCATGGCGGGCGACCATCCGCCGCAGAACTCCGGCGGATCAGCTCCGAAACAAACCGGCTAGCCGCGAGCCTTCAGGAAACGCTCGTGCTCCGCGAGCAATTCGCCCGCAAGCGCCTTCTCGATCAGCGCCACCGTGTTCGCCGCACCGTAGATCGCCACGAAGGAGCCGAAGCGGGGCCCGCGCTCCTCGCCGAGCAGCACCTGGTAGAGCACCTGGAACCAGGAGCCACCGACGTTCCAGCCGCCGTCCTTCGACGGCGTCCGGTAGGGATCGCGGCGACCCACGTCGAGGATCGCGTCCTGGATCAGGCCGGGATCGGTGACGCCATCCGCGGCGACGCGCTTCAGCGCCGCGATGAGGTCGGTCAGCGCCACGCGCTCCGCCTCCGTCGGCGCGCGATACTTCTTGGCCGGCTTCACGAAATCCTTGAAGTAGCGGATCGCATAGCCCGCCATCCGGTCGAGCAGCGGATGTGTCTTCGGATCGGCGCCGGGCGCATAACGGCGGATGAAGCCCCAGAGCACCTCCTTGTCCTCCGCGTTGGCGACCGCCACCAGATTGAGCAGCAGTGCGAACGAGACGGAGGCGCGGGGAGCGTTGGAGTCCGCGGTCGCCGGCATCGTTTCCGGCGCTGGCGGTTCCCCGCCATGGATGTGCCAGACAGGGTTGCCCAGCCGGTTCTTCCAGTCCTGCCGCGGATAGGCGTCGAGGAACTGCAGGTAATCGTCCATCGCCTTCGGGATGACGTCGAAGTGCAGCTTCTTCGCCTCGCGCGGCTTGTGGAACATGTAGAGGCTGAGGCTCTCCGTGGAGGCGTAGGTCAGCCACTCGTCGATGGTGAGCCCGTTGCCCTTCGACTTCGAGATCTTCTGGCCGCTCTCGTCGAGGAAAAGCTCATAGACGTAATGCTCCGGCGGGCGTCCGCCGAGGATCGCGCAGATCCGGTCATAGACGCCCGCGTTCGTCTGGTGGTCCTTGCCGAACATCTCGAAATCGACGTCGAGCGCCGCCCAGCGCATGCCGAAATCCGGCTTCCATTGCAGCTTCACATGCCCGCCCGTCACGGGAAGCGTCACGTCGCGGCCGTCCTCGTCGGCGAACGTGACGGTACCCGCCTTCGCATCCACCTGCTTCATCGGGACATAGAGCACGCGTCCCGTCTGGGGCGAGATCGGCAGGAAGGGGCTGTAGGTCGCCTGCCGTTCGGCGCCCAGCGTCGGCAGCATCACCTTCATGATGTCGTCGTAGCGTTCCGCCGCCCGCAGGAGCACGGCGTCGAACCTGCCCTCCCGGTAATAGTCGGTCGCGCTCGCGAACTCGTAGTCGAAGCCGAACGTATCGAGGAAGCGGCGGAGCATTGCGTTGTTGTGATGCCCGAAGCTCGCGTAATCCCCGCCGAACGGGTTCGGAACCACCGTCAGCGGCTGCTGGAGATACGCCTCGAGAGCCTTCGGATCAGGCACGTTCTCGGGGATCTTCCGCATCCCGTCCATGTCGTCGGAGAAGACGAGGAGGCGCGTCTTCACCTGGCCGCCGGTCAGCGTCTCGAAGGCCTTGCGCACCATCGAGGTGCGCGCCACCTCGCCGAAGGTTCCGATGTGGGGCAGGCCCGAGGGGCCGTAGCCCGTCTCGAACAGCACCTCCGCCTTGCCGGATTTCCTCTGCCTCTCCACCAGCTTGCGGGCCTCCTCGAAGGGCCAGGCCTGCGAGATCTGCGCTGCGGCGTCGAGCGTGAGGGGGAGGGCGTCGTTCATGCGCCGTGCTGTAAGCGCCCGGGGGCGGGCAGGTCAATTCGTTGCATGAGCGGCGTGCGTCCTTCGAGACGCGCCTTCGGCGCTCCTCAGGATGAGGAAGGTGGCGCATTGCAGCCCCCACGGTCCTCATCCTGAGGAGCCCGCGGAGCGGCGTCTCGAAGGACGCACCGCGCCTATGCAAGAGACTTCAAGCTCTCCGGCGCCGGCCCGCCCGTCGCCCAGTCGATCAACTGCACCGTGTGCACGATCGGGATCTCCGTGCCCTTCCCGATCTGCGTCATGCAGCCGATGTTGCCGGCGGCGATCAGGTCGGGCTTCGTCCGCTCGATGTTCCTGACCTTCCGCGCCCGCAACTGCCCGGCGATCTCGGGCTGCAGGATATTGTAGACACCGGCGGAGCCGCAGCAGATGTGCGCCTCGGGCACGTCCTTCACCGTGAAGCCCATGCGGCGAAGCAGGAGCTTGGGCGCGTCCGTGATCTTCTGCCCGTGCTGCATCGAGCAGGCGGAATGGTACGCGACGGTCAGGCCCTTCGGCTCACTCTCCGGCAGGTCGAGGCCTGCGAGGAATTCGGTGATGTCCTTCGCCAGCGCCGAGACGCGGGCCGCCTTCGCGGCATAGGCCGCGTCCTCGCGCAGCATATGGCCGTAATCCTTGATCGTCGTGCCGCATCCTGAGGCCGTGATGATGATCGCATCGAGCCCCGCTCCCTCCATCTCCGCCGTCCAGGCGTCGATGTTCGCCTTCGCGAAGGCGTGGCCCTCGTGCTCGCGGCCCATGTGATGCACCAGCGCGCCGCAGCAGCCCTCGCCCTTCGGCAGCACCACCTCGACGCCGAGCCGCGTGAGCAGGCGGATCGTCGCATCGTTGATCGCGGGATCGAGCACGGGCTGCGCGCAGCCCGTGAGCAGCGCCACGCGCCTCAAGCGCCCTGTGCTGGGCACGAACACGTCCCCTGCCTTGGCGGCGGAACGCGGCGGCAAGGTCGAGGGCGCGAGACTGAGCATCGCGCCGAGGCGCGGCCCAAGAACGGGCAGCCGCTCGAGCAGCGGCCGCAGGGGCTTGCCGAGGAGCGCGCCCGCGAGCGCCAGCCGGAACCGGCCGGGATAGGGCAGCACGCGGGCCAGGAGCTCCCGCATCAGCCGGTCATGCCAGGGCCGCTCGAACGTCTCCTCCACATGCGCCCGCGCATGGTCGATCAGGTGCTGGTAATGCACGCCGGAGGGGCAGGTCGTCATGCAGGAGAGGCAGGAGAGGCAGCGGTCGAGATGGGTCACCACCTCGGCGTTGGCCGGCTTGCCGTTCTCCAGCATGTCCTTGATGAGGTAGATGCGGCCGCGCGGGCTGTCGAGCTCGTCGCCGAGCAGCAGGTAGGTCGGGCAGGTCGCGGTGCAGAAGCCGCAATGCACGCAGGTCCGCAGGATCTTCTCGGACGCCGCGGTCTGCGGATCGGCGAGCTGGGCTTCGGTGAAGTTCGTCTGCACGTCAGGCTCCCGACTGCCAGGCGCGGATCCAGTCCATCGGCCAGAGCAGCATGATCACGTTCAGGGTCAGGTTGTCGCGGATCAGCCAGCCGACGATCAGTTCGGCCGCGACCACGAGCGCGATGGAGACGGCGACGGGCAGCCGCCACGCCAGGAAGAAGCCGGCGATCATCGACGCCATGTCGGCCATGGAATTGACGACGCTGTCGCCCTCGTAGCCGAGCGCGATCGTCGTGGTCCGGTAGCGGTCGATCACGGCCGGCGTGTTCTCGGCGATCTCCCAGGCGCCTTCGATCAGGATCGCGAGGATGAGGCCGAGAGCCAGCGGCAGGGCGAGGCCCGTCCAGCGACGCAGCAGCACGAACAGGCCGTAGAAGATGAAGCCATGGATCACATGGCTTGGCGTGTACCAGTCCAAGATATGCTGCGAGGTCTCGGCATCGTTCGCCGAGCCATGCCAGAGCTTGATCGTGTTGCAGGAGCAGATCGGAAGCCGCCCCATGGCGAGAAGGATCGCCGCCGTCCCCGCGATCAGCAGCGCGCAGATGAGCGCCGCCCTTGCAGGCGTAAGCAGGGGGACAGGACGCGCGGGGGCGATCTCAGAGACCGGCATGCATGCGCCCCGGGTTGAGGATGCGATCGGGGTCGAAGCTCGCCTTCAAGCCGGCCTGCAGCGTCATCACGGCCGGCGGCAGCGGCTGGAACACGTCCGCCGTCGCCCTGAGCGCTTCCGGGGCGCGGATCAGGGTCGCATGGCCGCCGGCCTCCGCCGCGATCCGCTGGATCAGCGCAGCGCCCGCGCGGTCCTCCTCCGGCGTGGCGAGCCAGACGAGCCCGCCCGACCAGTCGAGGCAGCGGCGGACCGGCCGCACGGCCGCGATGGCGGCGATCACGCTCACCGCCTTCGTGGGCGCGACCGAAACGCGCCAGACGGCGTCAGTCGGAGCCGCCCCGAGCGCCGCGACATTCCGAAGCGCGGACCAGACTTGCCGTCCGGCCTCGTCCGGCAGCGGATCGAGCGTCAGGCCGAGATGCGTCCGCAGCGCGGCCGAGCGATAGGCGAGCTGGTCTTCGAAGCCTTCGAGCCTGAGATAGGCCGCGCTCTCGTCGGGCCGATAGGCCGCGCCGGTCGGCTCGTAGGGTGATCCCATGGCGCGGCAGAGCGCGGCGACGCCCTCGGCCTCCGACAGGCCGACGATGCGCAGCGTGAGCTCGGCCGGCGGCTTCGGCACCACCTTGAAGATCGCCTCCGTCAGCACGCCGAGCGTGCCATGGGCGCCGGCCTGCAGCTTCACGAGGTCGAGCCCCGTGACGTTCTTCATCACGCGCCCGCCGTTCTTGATCGCCTCGGCGCGGCCGTTGACGAAGCGCACGCCGATGAGGCTGTCGCGTAAGCCCCCCGCCATGACGCGCCGAGGTCCCGCCAGCCCACAGGCGACCAGCCCGCCGATCGTCTGTTCGCCCGTCGCGCCAAGCAGCGCCCGCCAGTCCGGCGGCTCGAAGGCGAGCATCTGGCCCCGGGCGTCGAGCGTCCGCTGCACCTCCGCGAGCGGCGTTCCGGCCCAGGCGCCGATCACCATTTCGGCCGGCTCATAAAGCGTGATGCCGGAGAGACCGCGCAGCGAGAGCGTCCGCTCCGCTTGCACCGGGCGGCCGAGGCCGCGCTTCGTGCCGCCGCCCTCGATCGCGAGCGGAGCCCGCCGGGCGCGCGCCTCCCGCACGGCCTCCACGACCTCGGCTTCGGATCTCGGCTCGATGAGCATGGTGCGTCCCGGGAGCGCCGGATCAACCGCCCGGCGCGCGTCCTCCTTAGCCGATCGCCCCGCGCCCGGGAAAGGCCCGCGGGCCGGCGCGGGCGGCAAGGGTGATTTTCCAGGGCAAGCATCGTCCTCGGCAGGCATCATTTTCGAGGGACAGGCGGCCGCCGCCCCATCTTGTCCACAGTTCGTCTCTCTTAGGGGTTCGTTCATTTTTGAGGGGCTAACTCGGCCCATCCCAACCCCGAAGGCCTGCCGCGCATGACGATCCGCGCCACCCGCCGCTTTTTCCTGTCGGGCGCCGCCGGTGCGGCGGCGGCGGGCCTCGGCGGCTGCATTCCCGACGTCATGGCCGTTGGCAGCGTCTCGCGCGCCGCTGTCGCGCCCGACGCCGCGCCGAGCCTCCTCGCCGTCACGACGCGGCGCGCCATCTCGGGCGGGCTGAAGTTTCCCTGGTACGGCCACGAGCGCACCTCTCAGCCGTCGGTCGCGCGCGTCCTGTTCGACGCGCCCGGCTCCGGCATCGTCAGCCAGGCGCAGGCCGTCTGGTACGGCGACTGGACGATCAAGGCCGTCGAGCCCGACTCGCGCCCCGCAGCGGAGGCCGTCGCGGCCGAGGCGGCGGGCCGCGAGGTGCTGCTCTACGTCCACGGCTACAAGGAGACCTTCCAGAGCGCCGCGACCGGCGCGGTGGAGCTGTCGGAAGGCATCGGCTTCCGCGGCAGGCGCATGGTCTTCGCCTGGCCCTCCAAGGCGGCGCTGCTCGATTACGGTTACGATCGGGAGAGCGCCATGATCTCGCGCGACGCGCTGGAAGAGACGCTGCTCAGCCTGCTCGGCGAGGGCGGCGCCTCGCGCGTCCACATCGTCGCGCACAGCATGGGCACGCTGCTCACCATCGAGACGCTGCGCCAGATGTGGGCCCGCCACGGCGACGTCCATGCGGCGAGGCTCGGCGCCGTCGTGCTCGCCGCGCCGGACATCGACTTCGACCTCTTCGAGGCGGCGCTGCGCCGCCTGCGCTCGATCGTCGACCGCATCACGGTGATCGCCTCGACCGGCGACCGCGCGCTGGAGGTCTCCCGCCGTCTCGCCGGCGGCGTGACGCGCGTCGGCGCGGCCACGCGGGAGCAACTCGAAGGCCTCGGCGTCCGCGTCGTCGATGCCAGCGACTACGGCGGCTGGGCCATGGTCAAGCATGACCTCTTCCTCAGCGACGCCGACGTCCGCGCCGTGGTGCGACGGGCCGTGGAGCGGGCGCGGGGGTAGGCCATGTCATCCCCGGCGGCCCGCAGGGCCGGGAAGGGGATCCAGACTGGCGGCGGTAGGAAGAGCTGGATTCCCTTCCCCTCCGCGGCTTCGCCGCTCCGGCCGGGAATGACAGCCATTCCCCCTACAGATACATCTCCTGGATCGGCGCCGTCCCCTTCTTGCCGATGTGCCGGTAATTCTCCTCCAGCCACGCCTCGGCCGCATTGCGGCCGGCGTCGCGGAGCCCGGTGAGGAAATCCCAGTCGGCCGAGAATTTGGACAGGCCATCGTGCCGGCGCATCTCGGTCTCGTCCATGATCGAGTGGATGAGCATGCTCTTGTAGCGGCTGGAATCGAGCTTCTGCTCCTCCATCAGGCGCGCCACGAAGGCGATCGCGCGCATCTCGCGCATCAGCGAGGAATTGAAGGCGATCTCGTTCTCCCGGTCACGGACGTCGGCCGCGCTGCGCGGGATCTCGTCGCGCCGGATCGGGTTCACATGGACGACGATCACGTCGCGCGAGGACCCGTTGTAGATGAGCGGGAAGATGGCCGGGTTGCCCATGTAGCCGCCGTCCCAGTAGGCCTCATCGTCGATCTCGACCGCCTTGAACAGGCTCGGCAGGCAGGCAGAGGCCAGCACCGCGTCGATCGTCACCTGGGCGTTGTCGAACACCCTGATCTTGCCGCTCCGGACGTTCGTGGCGCAGATGAAGAGCCGGCTCGTGACCTTGCAATGCTGCAGGTGCTCGAAATCGACCGTCTCCGCCAGCGCCTCCCGCAGCGGATTATAGTCGGTCGGATTGACGTCGTAGGGCGAGTAGAGCTGGCCGAAGGACTGCAGCCAGAAGGCCGTCAGCGACGGCATCGGCATGAAGGCGGCCGGGAGCGTCGGGGCCAGCGGGAAGAAACTCTTCCAGATCGCCGTGGCCGACGGCCAAAACTGGCCCCTGCGGCTGACGTTCTGCCAGAATTCCTCGAGCTTGCGCCGCCCTCCCTCGGCGCCGCCGAGCGATATGCCATGCGCCATGCAGACGGCGTTCATCGCCCCCGCGCTGGTGGCGCTGATAGCCTCGAGCGAAAGCCGGCCGTCCTCCAGCAGCCTGTCGAGCACCCCCCAGGTGAAGGCGCCGTGCGAGCCCCCGCCCTGCAGGGCGAGATTGACCGGCTTGCGGTCGTTGCGTCCCGAGCCCGGCGTCATTCGGCGGCCGCCACGGGAGACGGCGTGTGGGACTGCACGGGAGGCTGGGCGTAGCCAAGCTTTACGTTGAGCGTGTCGAGCAGCTTCGCCGCGGCCTCGGGGATGTTCGTGCCGGGCGGGAAGACGGCCGCCGCGCCCATGTCGAGCAGCGTCTGCACGTCCTCCGGCGGGATGACGCCGCCTACCACGATCATGATGTCGGAACGGCCGAGAGCCTTCAGCGCGTCGCGCAGCTCCGGCACCAAGGTCAGATGGCCCGCCGCGAGGCTGGACACGCCCACCACATGCACGTCGGCCTTCACGGCATCGGCCGCCGCCTCCTCGGGCGTGGCGAAGAGCGAGCCGATCTCGACGTCGAAGCCGAGGTCGGCGAAGGCGGAGGCGATCACCTTCTGGCCGCGGTCGTGCCCGTCCTGTCCCATCTTGGCGACGAGGATCTTGGGCGCGCGGCGGTCGTTGTCGCGGAAGGCCTGCGTCATCCCGCGCACGCGCTCGATGACTGGATTGTCGTTGCCGAAGGCCTTCGAATAGACGCCGGAGATCACCTTGATCTCCGCCTTGTGCCGGCCCCAGGCCTTCTCGAGCGCGAGGCTGATCTCGCCGACCGTCGCCTTGGCGCGGGCCGCGTCGACCGCGAGCTTGAGGAGGTTGGAGCCCATGTCCGCGCCACCCTTCGCGGAGCAGGCCGCGGTGAGCGCCGCGAGCGCCGCCTCGACCGCGCGCGGGTCGCGTTCGCTCTTGAGCTGCGCCAGCTTGGCGAGCTGCGCCGCGCGCACGGCGGCGTTGTCGACCTTGAGAACGGGGATCGGCGGTTCCGACAGGGGCTGGAAGCGGTTCACGCCGACGATGGTCTGCCGGCCGGAATCGATGGCGCCCTGCCGCTCGGCCGCCGCCTCCTCGATGCGGAGCTTCGGCGTGCCGGCCTCGATGGCCTTCGCCATGCCCCCCAGCGCCTCGACCTCCTGGATATGGCCCCAGGCCTTCTCCGCAAGGTCAGCCGTGAGTCGCTCGACGTAATGGCTGCCGCCCCAGGGGTCGATGATGCGCGTCGTGCCGCTCTCCTGCTGCAGCATCAGCTGCGTGTTGCGCGCGATGCGGGCGGAGAAGTCCGTCGGCAGCGCCAGCGCCTCGTCGAGCGAGTTCGTGTGGAGCGACTGGGTATGCCCTTGCGTCGCCGCCATGGCCTCGACGCAGGTCCGCACCGCGTTGTTCATCACGTCCTGCGCGGTCAGCGACCAGCCCGACGTCTGGCAATGGGTGCGAAGCGGCAGGGACTTCTCGGACTTCGGGTCGAAGCCCTTGACGAGCTTCGCCCAGAGCAGGCGCGCCGCCCTGAGCTTCGCCACCTCCATGAAGAAATTCATGCCGATCGCGAAGAAGAAGGAGAGCCGCGGCGCGAAGGCGTCGACGTCGAGGCCCGCCGCCTTGCCGGCGCGGATATATTCGACGCCGTCCGCCAGCGTGTAGGCGAGCTCGAGGTCCGCCGTCGCTCCCGCCTCCTGCATGTGGTAGCCGGAAATCGAGATCGAGTTGAACTTCGGCATCTTCTGGGCCGTGAAGGCGAAGATGTCCGCGATGATCCGCATCGAGCCCGCGGGCGGGTAGATGTAGGTGTTGCGGACCATGAACTCCTTGAGGATGTCGTTCTGGATCGTGCCCGAGAGCTTCTCGGCCGGCACGCCCTGCTCCTCCGCCGCCACGATGAAGAGCGCGAGGATCGGCAGAACCGCGCCGTTCATCGTCATCGACACGGACATCTGGTCGAGCGGGATGCGGTCGAACAGGGTCCGCATGTCGAGGATGGAATCGATCGCCACACCCGCCATGCCGACGTCGCCCGCGACGCGCGGGTGGTCGGAATCGTAACCGCGGTGCGTCGCGAGGTCGAAGGCGACGGAGAGCCCCTTCTGCCCCGCCGCGAGGTTGCGCCGGTAGAAGGCGTTCGAATCCTCCGCCGTGGAGAAGCCGGCATATTGCCGGATCGTCCAGGGCTGGTTGACGTACATCGTCGGATAGGGCCCGCGCAGGTAGGGCGGCAGGCCGGGGAAGCTGCCGACATGGGCGAGCCCCGCGATGTCGGCGGCGCCGTAGGCCGGCTTCACTGCGATGCCTTCGGGGGTGAGCCAGGGCTCGGCGGCAGCAGGGGAGATGAGCGGATGGGCCGCGCCGGGAAGCGCTGTGCTCCAGTCGATCTCCGCGAAATTCGGGATACCGGTCATGTCGATGGCTCCAGCCGCACCACGAGCTTCATTCCCACCGCCTCCGCATAGCGCTTCAGCGTCCTGAGCGACGGCAGCCGCTCCGTCTCCAGCCGCGCCACGGCGGATTGCGTCGTGCCCATCCGCCGCGCGATCTCGGCCTGCGTGAGGCCGGAGCGCGCGCGGGCTTTCGAGATTTCGAGCATGAGATCAAACTCGATTGGCCTGTTGCTTCGCGCCTCGCGAAAATCGGGATTCTTCATCAAGTCCTTGACGAGGTCGTCAAACGGCCGTGGCTGATACTCGCCAATCTCTGCCGCGCTAAACTCAGCTCGGCGACGGGCGTTTTTTGGCTTTTCTTGACGAAGGCGCGAAGCAGGATCATCCGGCGTCCCGTCACGGTGACGTAGATCACTCTCGAGATGCCGTCGCGCCCCGTGATCCTCAATTCCCATAGCTTGTCCTCCAGATGCTTGACAGCCTTGGACGGCAGCGCCTGCAGCCCCTGTGATTGGACGATGACCCGAAACTGATCGAGCCTATCCTGCATGTCGGCGGGAAGAGCGGCGATCTCCGCGTCCACCACCGGACCAAAGGTTTCGACGCTCCAATTCATAGCAAAATTGCGATCAGTTCACAATGATGTCCAACGCGTCTCCCAGCACCTTGATGACATCGCCCCCCATGAACACGAACCTCCCCACACCGGCCTCCGTCAGTGCCGCCTCCAGTTCGCCGGGCCGACCCGCAAGCCAGACCGTGCGGCCCTCGCCCTTGAGCCGATCGGCGAGCGCCGCGCCTTCGGCCGCATAGGCGGCATCGGAACCCACGATACAGACGAGCTTGCCGCTGGCCCCGGCCCCGGCAGAGACCTCCGCCTCGATTCCGCCCGCCGCGAAGAAGTTGCGCGTGAAGGCGAGCCGCGCGCCATGGTCGGCGAGCGGCCCCAGCGTGACGAGCGTGACCTCCGGAGCCTTGCCGGTCCGGGCGCGGATCGCGTCGGCGCGGTCCCGCAGCGCCTCGAACGGCTCGGACAACCGCTGCGAGGGCAGCGGCGGAGCCTCCAGCGCGCCTGAGGCATCGGGCAGGATGTCGGTGCGCGCGGCGCCTGCGAGCAGCGCGGCGATCGCGCCGTCGGTTTCCGGCGGGATTGATCCGCGCTTCTTCGCCGGCTTCGGCGGGGCCGGCGGCGTCGTGGACAGCACCTCGGGGGCGATCTCCCCGAGATGGGCGAACTCGCTGGTGCCCGTGATCGGCTCCTTGCGCGTGGCGATGGCCTTCGCCCGTGCCTCGGCCGTCGCGGCGATCCGCGCCTGCAGCTTGCCGAGCACGAGGCTGACGAGCAGGCCGCCCTCGCCCTCGATCTCCTGGAACAGGGCCCAGGCCTTGGCCGCGAGCTCCTCCGTCAGCGCCTCGTATCCGCCCGCGCCGGCCGCCGGATCGACGACGCGCCAGAGGTTCGCCTCCTCCTGAAGGACGAGCGACGTGTTGCGCGCGAGCCGCCGCGCCGCCGCGTCGGGCAGCCCGAGCGGCTGCGTGTGGGGCAGGACCGTCAGACTGTCGGCCCCGCCGACGCCGGCCGTGAAGGCGGCAACGGTGTTGCGCAGGATGTTCACGTAAGGGTCGCGCCGCGTCAGCATCCGCCAGGAGGTCTCGGCATGGATCGTCGCGACCGCCGGGCCTGCCCCGCACCAGGCCGCGACTTTCGCCCAGAGCAGCCGCAGCGCCCTCAGCTTGGCGATGCCCATGAACTGGTCCGCATCGACGGGGACGATGAAGGAGAGTGCCCGGAAGGCCTCGTCGAGCGCGATGCCGTGGGCCTCCAGCGCGCGCAGATAGAGCACGCCATGCGCCAGCGCCGCCGCCAGCTCTTGCCCCTCGCTCGCCCCTGCCTCATGGTAGGGGCGCAGGTCGACGCTGAGGAACGGCCCGCTGAAGCCGCGGGCGGATAGGCTCGTGACCGTCTCCGGCAGCCGCGCCGCCATGCTCGCCCAGTCCCACGGCGCCTGGCCGCGCGTCAGGACGGATCCTACCGGATCGAGGCCGAAGGTGATCGAGACCTGCGCGGGCGAGAGCTTGCGGCGCTCCACGAGGGCCGCGAGCATGAGCGCGTTGATCCGGCCGCCCGGCGCCGGATCGAGCCTGAGGCGGATGAGGTCGAGCCGGACGCCCGCGAGCGCCTCGTCGAGTTCCGCCAGCGTCCGGCAGGCGAGGCCCCAGCCGCGCGACGCCCGGCCCGGCTGGAAGGAGAGCGTCAGCATGTCGGCTCCGCCTTCGAGATCCTCGCGCGCCTGCGCGGCCGCGGCCTCGACATCCGGCTGGTCGACCCGCGCGGCGATGCGCCAGGGGCGGCCCGCCTCGGCGCCGGCGATGGCGGCGGCTCCCGTGTGGGCGGGATAGAGCGGCTGGATGGCGATGCCGTCCTGCGTCCTGCCCACGAGCTTGCGGGAAAAATCTGCGCCCTTCAGCACCGCCTCGACCCGGGCGCGCCAGTCGGCCTCGGTGGCGCGTGGAAACAGGCCTTCGATCTCGGACGACAATTCGCTCATGGGGGTTGGCATAACGGCAAGCGCCGCCATTTTCCATGTCGCCGATAGTTTGACGTTGACTCGGTCGACCTCCGCATTCCAAGCGATCGCGACCGTCCGCAGGAGCCTCGATCCATGACCTATGCCTCTCTCGCCGCCATCATCGACAAGGCCTGGGAGGAGCGCGCCACGATCAACGGCGCGACGAAGGGCGAGGTGCGCGACGCGGTCAATGAAGCGCTGAACGCGCTCGACTCCGGCAAGCTGCGCGTGGCCGAGAAGATCCCCGGCAAAGTGGGCAAGGACAGCTGGACCGTGCATCAATGGGCGAAGAAGGCGGTGCTCCTGTCCTTCCGCCTCAACGACAACGCGGTCATCCCGTTCGAGCGCGACATCGCCGCGCCGCTTCCCTACGGCTATGACAAGGTGCCCCTGAAGTGGGCGGATTGGGGCGACAATAGCTTCCGCGAGGCCGGCTTCCGGGTCGTTCCCGGCGCGGTCGTGCGCCATTCGGCCTTCATCTCGCGCAATGTCGTGCTGATGCCCTCCTTCGTGAATGTCGGTGCCCGCGTCGGCGAGGGCACCATGGTCGACACCTGGGCGACGGTCGGCTCCTGCGCCCAGATCGGGGCCAACGTGCATCTTTCGGGCGGCGTCGGCATCGGCGGCGTGCTGGAGCCCCTGCAGGCCAATCCGACGATCATCGAGGACAATTGCTTCATCGGCGCACGCTCCGAGGTGGTCGAGGGGGTCATCGTCGGCGAGGGTTCGGTTATCTCGATGGGCGTCTTCATCAGCGCCTCGACCAAGATCATCGACCGCGCCACGGGCGAGACCCATGTCGGCTACGTGCCCCCCTTCTCGGTGGTGGTCTCGGGCTCGCTGCCCGGCAAGCCGCTGCCCGACGGCACGCCCGGGCCCTCGCTCTACTGCGCGGTGATCGTCAAGACGGTCGACGCGCAGACGCGCTCGAAGACCGCCATCAACGACCTGCTCAGGGACTGAGCGAGAGGTGGGCGACCTCGCGGCCATCCAATTGACGGCCGCTCTCGCACTGTTGGCGGCCATCGCGCTCGCGGTCACGCTGGCGCGCCTGCTGCGCCGCCGGGGCCTCGGCCGCTGGCGCGCGGCGCCGCTCGGCCTGACGCTTGCCCTCGCTGCCGCGGCCTACGGCCTCTACTGGACGGCCTTCTTCGCCTCGCCGGCGCTGGCGGTTCAGATGCATGCCGTCAGGCTTGTGCTCGCCCATGCGCTCGGCGCGGCGCTGCCGTGGATCGCCGCCGGCTGGCTGGCGATCACGGCGCTGCCTCTGCTGCCTGTTTTGCGTCGCTGATCAGACCGCCTTGTCGGCACTCTCCTGGGCAGGTGCTGCCTTCGGGCCGCCCTTCGACACGCCGACCATGGCCGGCCGCAGCACGCGCTCGCCGATCACGTAGCCCGCCTGCACGACCTGGATCACCGTGCCGTTCGGCTTGCTCTCGTCCGGCACCTCGAACATCGCCTGGTGCAGGTTCGGATCGAACTTCTGGCCTTCCGGCGTAATCTTGCGCACGCCGTGGCTTTCCATCTTCTTGAGGAAGTCCCGCTCCGTCAGATCCACGCCCTCGATCAGCGCCTTGAAGGCGCCGTCGGCCTCGGCGCGCGCCTCGGCCGGCAGGCTGTCCAACGCCCGGCGCAGGTTGTCGGCCACGTCGAGCATGTCGCGGGCGAAGCGCGTGACGCCGTAGGCCCGGGCGTCCGCCAGGTCCTTCTCGACGCGCCGGCGCAGGTTCTCCATCTCGGCGAGCGAGCGCAGAAGCTTGTCCTTGAGCTCGTTCCGCTCGGTTTCCAGCGCGGCGATCGGATCCGGCATCGCGGCGGACGGGGCGGCCTCCGGCGCGCCGGCCTGGGCGGCCGCGGAGGACTCGCTGGCCGGGTCATGCTCGTCGGGGGCCTTGCCGTTCTTATGGTCGGTCATGCGGAACACCTGCAATGGACTGGAATCTCGCCGCCGATATCAGCGTGGCGAGGGGTAAAATCAAGCGTCCGGCGACGGACTCCGCATGGACGGTCAAGCCTGCCGGGCCGGCTCGAACACGGCGAGCAGGCTCTGCTTCAGCGTCTGCTGCCGCTGCGCCTGGGTCAGCTTCCCGCCCGTGAGGTCGGTGACGTAGAAGACGTCGACCGCCTTCTCGCCGAAGGTCACGATGCGGGCTGAGGTGATGTTGAGGTTCATCTTCCCGATGACCGTGGTGAGATCGTAGAGCAGGCCGGGACGGTCGAGCCCGGTGACCTCGACGACCGTGCTCTTGTCCGACAGCGAATTGTCGATCACCACGTCGGGCGCAAGGCTGAAGGCCTCCTGTTTCTGGCCCGACGCCTCGCGCGAGGCGATCTCGTCCGGCAGCCGGATCTCGCCCTTCAGCGTCTGCACGATATGCCGCGCCACGCGGTCCGCCCGCCGCAGCTCGTCCTCGTCCTGCGGGAAGGCGCGCGAGATGAAGATCGTGTCCAGCGCGAGCCCGTCGGTCGTCGTGAAGATCTGCGCCTCCACGATGTTGGCGCCGGCCGCGGCGCAGGCGCCGGTGATGATGGCGAGCAGCCGCGGGTGGTCGAGAGCCAGCACCGTCAGCTCCGTGACGCCGCGGAAGGCGTTGGTCTCCGTGTCGGTGTGGAGCGCTTCGCCGGACTCCGCCGCCCGAGACAGCAGCGCGTGATGCTTGAGCTTGCGCTCGAGATCGACCTTGAGCCAGTAGGCCGGGTAGTGGCGCTGCGCATAGGCCTTGAAGGCTGCGTCCGTGAGCGCGGGCAATCGGTCGCGCAATTCGGCCTGCGCCGCCGCGACGCGCTCCTGCCGGTTCCGGGCGGAATGGCCGCCGGCGAGGATCACCTCGGCCTCCCAGTAGAGCGAGCGCAGGAGCTGGCCCTTCCAGCCGTTCCAGACGCCGGGGCCCACCGCCTTGATGTCGCAGACCGTCAGCACGAGGAGCAGCTTCAGCCGCTCCAGCGACTGCACCTGCGCGGCGAAGCTGTCGATCGTCTTGGGATCCATGATGTCGCGATGCTGCGAGACGGACGACATCAGCAGATGGTTCTCGATCAGCCAGCGCACGGTTTCCGTCTCGGCCTCGTTCAGGCCGAAGCGCGGGCAGAGCTCGGCCGCGATCCGCGCGCCGACGATGCTATGGTCCGCGTCGCGCCCCTTTCCGATGTCGTGCAGGAACAGCGCGACATAGAGGGCGCGGCGGTTCTGCAGCGTCGGGAAGATCTCGTTGGCGACCGGATGCTCCTCCTTGAGCAGCCCCGCGTCGATGCTGGCGAGCACGCCGACAGCCCTCAGCGTGTGCTCGTCCACGGTGTAATGGTGGTAGGACGAGAATTGCATCATCGACTGGATGCGCCCGAACTCCGGGATGAACCGGCCGAGCACGCCCGTCTCGTGCATCCGGCGGAGCACCAGCTCGTTGACGGAGCGGGACGTCAGGATCTCGAGGAACAGCCGGTTGGCCTCCGGATCGTTGCGGAGCTTCGCGTCGATGCGGCGCAGCGACAGCGTCACCAGCCGCTTCACATCCGGGTGCAGCTCGAGCTGGTGCTGCGCGGCGAACCAGAAGAGCCGCACCAGGTTCACCGGGTCCTTGGCGAAGACATCGTCGCTCGCCGCCGTGAGGCGGCCATGGTCGATCAGGAAATCCTGCGTGCCGGAGAGAGGCCTGCGCCGCCGGCGGAAGCCGCCCAGCATGCGGTCCAGCACGGCGCGGGGCTTCTGCTCCTTGGCCTCCAGCGCGGCGCAGAGGATGGCCGTCAGGTCGCCCACGTCCTTCGCGACGAGGAAGTAGTGCTTCATGAAGCGCTCGACCGCCGACAGGCCGCCATGCGCCCGGTAGTTGAACTTGGCCGCGACCTGCCTCTGCATGTCGAAGGAGAGCCGCTCCTCCGCACGCCCGGCGATGAAATGCATCATGCAGCGCACGCGCCAGAGAAAGTCCTCGCAGCGGCGGAACAGGCTGGCCTCCGCCGGCGTGAACACGCCGTGCTCGATCAGCTCGGCCGGCTCCTGCACGCGATAGACGTACTTGGCGATCCAGAAGAGCGTGTTGAGGTCCCGCAACCCGCCCTTGCCCTCCTTGACGTTGGGCTCGACCAGATAGCGCGAGGAGCCCTGCTTGCGCAGCCTCAGTTCCCGCTCCTCGAGCTTGGCCTGGGCGTAGGCCCCGCCGCTGCCGCGCACGATCTGCTTGTCGAAGCGCGTCAGGAGATCCTGGAACAGCCCGATGTCGCCCGCGATGACGCGCGCCTCCAGCAGGGCGGTGCGGATCGTAAGGTCCTTCTCCGCCTCGCGGAGGCATTCCTCGGTCGAGCGCGTCGCATGGCCGACCTTGAGGCCGAGGTCCCACAGGAAGTAGAGCAGCGTCTCGACGACGCTCTCGTTCCAGGCCGTCTGCTTGAACGGCAGCAGGAACAGCACGTCCACGTCGGAGCCCGGCGCCAGCGTGCCGCGGCCGTAGCCTCCGGTGGCGCAGATTGCCAGCCGCTCGCCGGCGGATCGGTTGCGCGCCGTATGGATGCGCTCGACGGCGAGCGCATGGAGGCCGCGGATCACCGCGTCCTGCGCCCGGCTCAGGGCCTCGGCGCAGGCGAAGCCGGAACTCCCCATTTCCAGCGCCGTTCGGGCGAGCGTCCGTTCCTCCGCCAGGAACGTCCGGCAGAGCTTGCTCGCCTCCACCTTCAGCTCCGCGACGGTCAGCGCTGCCGGCAGCGCCGCCAGCGCATCCTCGATCGAGGGGCGCCCGGCTGTCTGCGGCTGGGGGTCGGAAACGGCGGCGCGGCGGTTCAAGCAGGTGACTCCGGGAGCATCGCTCTTGCACCCGTCGCCGGCGGCGCGCAAGCGCGCGGAACCATTGACCCCGCCACCGCCTTGGCCTCATGTGCCGCTTTTCGCCGTCACAAAGGCCGCTTCGACATGCCTGTCATCAACCGCATCGCTGAATTCTCCGACGAGGTCGCCGCCTGGCGCCGCCACCTGCACGAGAACCCCGAGCTCGGCTACGAGGAGCACAAGACGTCCGCCTTCGTCGCCGAGCGCCTGCGCAGCTTCGGCGTCGACGAGGTCGTGACCGGCATCGGCAAGACCGGTGTCGTCGCCGTGATCAAGGGCCGTGCGCAGGGCTCCGGCAAGGTCGTCGGCCTGCGCGCCGACATGGACGCGTTGCCGATCCACGAGGCGACGGACGTCGCCTACAAGTCGCGCAACCCCGGCAAGATGCACGCCTGCGGCCATGACGGCCACACCGCGATGCTGCTCGGCGCCGCGAAGTATCTGGCCGAGACGCGCAATTTCGACGGCACGGCGGTGATGATCTTCCAGCCGGCGGAGGAGGGCGGCGGCGGCGGCCTCGCCATGTGCGAGGAGGGCCTGATGGAGCGCTTCGGCATCCAGGAGGTCTATGGCATGCACAACATGCCGGGCATTCCGATCGGCGAATTCGCCATCAAGCCGGGCCCGATGATGGCGGCTGCGGACCGCTTCGACATTCGCATCACCGGCCGCGGCGGCCATGCCGCGCGCCCGCATGATTGCATCGACCCCGTCGTGACGCAGGCGCAGCTGATCCTCGCCCTGCAGACCATCGCCTCGCGCACCGCCGATCCGCTGGATTCCGTCGTGGTCTCCGTCTGCGACGTGAAGTCCGGCGACGCCTACAACGTCATTCCCCAGACGGCGCACCTGCGCGGGACCGTCCGCACCCTGAAGAAGGAGACGCGGGCCATGGCCGAGCGGCGCATCAAGGAGATCGCGGCGGGCGTGGCGCTGGCCTCCGGGGCGGCGATCGAGGTCGAGTACCACCTGGGCTATCCGGTCACGATCAACCATGACGCCCAGACCGATTTCGTCGCGCGCGTGGCGGCTGGTGTCAGCGGCATCGAGGTGCGGACGATCGAGCCCATGATGGGCGCGGAGGATTTCTCCTACATGCTGGAAAAGCGGCCGGGCGCCTATATCCTGATCGGCAACGGCGACACGGCCGCCGTCCATCATCCCGCCTACGACTTCGACGACCGCGCCATCCCTGCCGGCGTCAGCTATTGGGTGAAGGTGGCCGAGACCGCGATGGCGGCTTGAGGCACGGTGGCCGTGGAGGGCGATCCCGTCGCCCTCCCGCCCCATTTGCCGCTATAACGACGGGATCGCCGCCATGATGGTTCCTCAGGAAACGGCTTGCGCATGATCCCTCTCTCGATTCTCGACCTTGCCCCGGTGCCGGAGGGCTCGACCGCCGGCGACGCCCTGCGCAATACGATCGACCTCGCGCGCCATGCCGACAGGCTGGGCTATCGGCGGTACTGGCTGGCCGAGCATCACAACATGGTCGGCATCGCCAGCGCCGCGACGGCCGTGGTGATCGGCCAGGTCGCCGCGGCCACGACGCGCATCAGGGTCGGCGCCGGCGGCATCATGCTGCCGAACCACGCGCCGATGGTCATCGCCGAGCAGTTCGGCACGCTGGCCGAACTCTTCCCCGGCCGCATCGACCTCGGCCTCGGGCGGGCGCCCGGCACCGACCAGCGGACGCTGAGGGCTCTGCGTGTCGATCCGATGGACGCCGAGGATTTCCCGCGGGACGTACTGGAGCTGCAGGCCTTCCTCGCGCCGCCGGAGCCTGGGCAGACGCTCCGCGCCGTGCCGGGCGCCGGCACCGAGGTGCCGCTCTGGATCCTCGGCTCCAGCCTCTTCGGCGCGCAGCTCGCCGCCATGCTGGGGCTTCCTTACGCCTTCGCCTCGCATTTCGCTCCCGATGCGCTGATTCCGGCGCTCAGGGCCTATCGCGAGAGCTTCAAGCCCTCGGCGCAGCTCGCGAAGCCCTATGCGGTGGCGGGATTGAACGTCGTCGCCGCCGAGAGCGACGAGGAGGCGCGCCATCTCTTCACCTCGGCGCAGCAGCGCGCCGTCGGCATGGTGCGGGGCCGGCGCGGGCTGCTGCCGCCGCCGATCCCCGACATCGAGGCCTTCTGGTCGTCGGAGGAGAAGAGCCACGCCTCGCGGATGCTTGCCTGCTCGGTCGTCGGCTCCCACGACACGGTGCGGCAGGGCATCGCCCGCTTCGCCGAGCAGACGGGCGTCGACGAGATCATTGTCGCCTCCGCGATCTTCGATCACGCGGCGCGCCTGCGCTCCTACACGATCCTCGATGAGGTCGCGCGCGAGGATGGCCGCCTCGCGGCGTGAGTGTCCTCACCCCGCGTTGCGGTAGGCCTTCGGCGAGAAGATGGTCCGGAACAGGATCAGGAGGTCCAGCCCGAGCGACCAATTGTCGATGTAGGTCAGGTCGTGCTCGACGCGCGCCCGCATCTTGTCGTCGGTGTCGGTCTCGCCGCGGAAGCCGTTGACCTGCGCCCAGCCCGTGATGCCGGGCCTGACATTGTGCCGCCTGGCGTAAAGCGCGATCCGCCCCTCGAACGTATGGTCATGCGCCAGCGCATGCGGCCGCGGGCCGACCAGGCTCATCTCGCCGCGCACGACGTTGAGGAGCTGGGGCAGTTCGTCGATGTTCCAGCGCCGGAGGAAGCGGCCGACCCGCGTGATGCGAGGGTCGTTCGACGAGGCCTGCCGGACAACGTTCCCGTCGTCGAGGGTCAGCATGGTGCGGAACTTCCAGATGCGGAACGGCTGCTGGTTGAAGCCGTAGCGCCGCTGCAGGAAGAACACCGGCCCACGGCTGTCCAGCTTGATCGCCACCGCCACGACGGCGAAGAGCGGCAGGAGGACAAGCAGTCCCAGCCCTGCCACGATGGTATCGAACGTGCGCTTCAGCGCCACTTCGCCGAGGCTCATGGGCCTGCGCACGAGCTGCACGCTGGCGAGCGTTCCGACGCGCGCGATGTGGACATTGCGGAACTGCGCGACGAGCGGGTCCCCCTCGAGATGGATCGAGGCCGGGATCGTGAGGAAATGCTGGATCGATGTGTCGATGAGGTCCCTGCGCTCCCAGGGCAGGAGCACGAAGACGTCGTCGGGCGCGGCGACGCGCGCCTGCGCCACGGCGGCGGCGAGCGGTTGCGACGCCAGCGCCGGGTCCTTGTCCGGCAGGAGGGCGACGCCCGCGATCTCCATGCCGAGGTTCCAGGGCTGGTGGCGGCTGGCGAAGGCCATGACGTCCTGCTCGAAGCCCACGAGGAAGATGCGCCGCGCCGGCGACGTCCCGGTCTTCGCGCCGATCTGCGTCAGGCGGACCATGATGTAGCGCACGGCGATCAGGCACAGCAGGCCGCCGGCGTAGAAGAGGATCATCGTGCCGCGCGAGAAGGTCTCGCTCGTCTTCGTCAGGAAGCCCAGCACCAGCGCCGCGATGATCGCCACGTTCCAGAGCTGGAAGCAGCGCCGGATGTGGCCGTCGAAATCGAGGTAGATCCCGATCTGGTATTCGTTGCGCAGCACATTGGGGATCAGGACGAGCAGCGCCACGATGGCGCCGATGCGCAACCACAGGTCGGACGGCGGCTCGGCGCCGAGCGCCAGCAGATGGTAGGCCCAGCCGATCGCCAGCGCGCTGACGACGATCGCGGCCGCGTCGGCGATCGCCGCCCAGAGGGCGAAGAGGGCGCGGCTGCGCGCCGCGCGCGATCGGCGGCTCGCCCCTTCAAATGCCAGAGAAGCCGTCGATCGTCCCAGTTCCGTCGCCATGATCCCGCCGCCTGTCCCGTTTCGGGGCGGAAGCGGGCCGTATCAGGAGCCCGCCGCCCCTCTGACAGGAGGGACTGCAAGCACCGATCCAGCGACGGGGTGGGATCAGTCCTTGGCGCGCTCGATGTACGAGCCGTCGGCCGTCATGACCCAGATCTTCGTGCCGGAGGTCACGTGCGGCGGCACGGTGGTGCGCACGCCGTTCGACAGGATGGCCGGCTTGTAGGACGAGGACGCCGTCTGCCCCTTGGTCACGGGCTCGGTCTCGACGATCTCGAGCACGACCTTTTGCGGGATCTCGATCGCCACGGCGTTCTCGCCGAAGACCGAGAGCTGCACGATCATGTTCTCCTGGAGGTAAGGCGCGGCGTCGCCCACGACCTCGGCCGAGACCTGGATCTGGTCGTAGTTCTCCTGGTTCATGAAGTGGAAGCCCTCCCCGTCCTGGTAGAGGTACTGGTAGTCGCGGGTGTCCAGCTCGGCCTTCTCGACCGACTCCGTCGTGCGGAAGCGGACCGACACCTTGTTTCCGTCGCCGATGCGGCGCATGTCGAGCTGCGTCACGGGCGTGCCCTTGCCGGGATGGATGTTCTCCGCCGTGATGATCGTGTGCAGCTTGCCGTCCATCTCGACGACGTTGCCCTTGCGCAGCGAGCTGGCGATGACCTTGACCATGGCGTGTCCTTCGGTTGAAGAGGCCGGCCCTGAACCTCTCGGGGTAGCGGCCCCCTTCGGAATGGGAATGGCCGCTCCTCTGACAGATCGGAAACGGCAAGGAAAGCCCCCCGTCCGCATCGGAAATCGCTCATGGCCGCGATCCTTCCCCCCGACGTCCCCTGGTGGCGCCCCGAACGCCACGCGGCGCGACGGCCCCTGCTGCTTCAGCGCAACCGCGTCCGGAGCGCGCTCCGCGCCCATTTCGAACGCCAGGGTTTCGTCGAGATCGAGGCGGCGCAGCTGCAGGTCTCGCCCGGCAACGAGACCCACCTGCACGCCTTTTCGACCGAGATGATCGCGACGGACGGCCGTCGCGCCGCGCTCCATCTCCACACCTCGCCCGAGTTCGCCGCGAAAAAGCTGCTGGCGGCCGGCGAGAGCCGCATCTTCGATTTCGCCCGCGTCTTCCGCAATCGCGAGCGGGGCCGGCTGCATGCGCCGGAATTCACGATGCTGGAATGGTATCGCGCGGGCGAGAGCTACGAGCGGCTCATGCGGGACTGCGCCGACATCCTGCGGCTCGCGGCCGAGGCCACGGGGCGGGACCGCTGGCATTACCGGGGACGGACCATCGAAGCCGGGCTCGAGCCCGAGCGGATCACGCTCGCGGAGGCCTTCGACCGTTACGCCGGGATCGATCTGCTGGCGACGGTGGACGACACGGGCGGAACGGACCGCGACGCGCTTGCCGCGCGCGCCGGGGAGGCCGGCATCCGCGTCGCATCGGACGATTCATGGTCGGATGTGTTCACCCGCATCCTGGTGGAGAGGGTGGAGCCCGCGATCGGCAACGATCGCGCCTGCATCCTCTGCGACTATCCGGTGCCGGAAGCGGCGCTCGCGAGGCCGAAGCCGGGCGCACCCCGCGTCGCCGAGCGCTTCGAACTCTATGCCTGCGGCGTCGAGCTCGCGAATGCCTTCGGCGAACTCACCGACCCAACCGAGCAGCGCCGCCGCTTCGAGGCGGACATGGCGCTGAAGGAGCGGATCTACGGCGAGCGCTACCCGGTCGACGAGGATTTCCTCGCGGCCCTCGCCGCCATGCCGGACGCCTCCGGCGCCGCGCTCGGCTTCGACCGCTTGGTCATGCTGGCGACGGGCGCCGACACGATCGACGCGGTGCAGTGGACACCGGTCGTCGATCCGTTCAGGGACGGATGATGGAGACGATCCGCACCGTCGCCGGTCTTGTCGAGGCGGGCCTTGCCACGCCCGACTTGGCCGAACCGCTCCGCCCCGTGGCGGAGCGCTACGCCGTCGCGCTCACGCCCGACGTGGCGCGGCTGATCGACCCGGTGGACGAGGCCGACCCGATCGCCCGCCAGTTCGTGCCGCGGCCGGAGGAGCTCGACCGCCGGCCGGAGGAGCTTGCCGATCCGATTGGCGACGCCGCGCATTCGCCGGTCGAGGGCGTGGTCCACCGCTACCCGGACCGGGCTCTCCTCAAGATCGTGCATGCCTGCCCGGTCTATTGCCGCTTCTGCTTCCGGCGCGAGATGGTCGGGCCGGGCGGTGACTCGTTGACGGGTGCGAAGCTCGACGCCGCGCTCGGCTACATCGCCGCGACGCCCGCGATCCGCGAGGTCATCCTGACCGGCGGCGACCCCTTCGTCCTGACCGCACGCCGCGCCGGGGACGTGACGCGCCGCCTCGCCGCCATCGCGCATGTGAAGGTGATCCGCTGGCACACCCGCGTGCCGATGGTCGACCCCGGCCGCGTCACGCCCGCCTTCGCCGCCGCGCTCCGGGCGGACGGCGTCGCGACCTATGTCGCGATCCACGCCAACCACCCGCGCGAGTTCACGCAGGCCGCGCGCGACGCGCTCGCCCGCCTGGCCGACGCCGGCATCGTGCTGGTCTCGCAGAGCGTCCTGCTGCGAGGCGTCAACGACGATCCGCTCGTGCTGGCCGACCTCATGCGCGCATTCGTCGACAATCGCGTCATGCCCTATCGGCTCAACCACCCGGATCTTGCGCCGGGCACCGGCCATTTCCGGATGAGCATCGCCGAAGGCCAGGCCATCGTCGCCGCGCTCCGGGGTGCGCTTTCCGGTCTCTGCCAGCCGGAATACGTGCTCGACATCCCCGGCGGACACGGCAAGGCGCCGATCGGGCGGGAATATCTGGTGAAGACGACGGACGGCTTGTCCGTCGTGGATTATCGGGGGCGGCGGCATGATCTCGCGCCCTTCGAACGCTGGGCGCCCGATCGATCGCGACTTCCTTAACGTCGGCTCTTGGACCCTGTCCCATTCCGACCCGGCTGACCGCGTCCCGGACCCAAACCCGGAACGAAGCACCGACGAATCGCCACTCCCCTCCGGCAGAGTGGATTCGACGGGCCCGGCAAGCCCCGCGACGGCCTCGCCGCGCGGCATGGTTAACCATTCGTTGCGGCGGAGCGCAGGCTCCGCCCCGCGCCGTCGAACCCATTCCAAATGATGAACGACGCACCCCGCCGACTGTCCCGTTCCGACCCCCTGTGCCTTGTCCCGGACCCAAACCCGGAACGAAGCGCCGACGAATCGCCACCCACCCTTGCGCGAGCGGATTCGAGGCTCTAGGCAAGCCCCGTCGCGGCCCGGCCGCGCGCATGGTTGACCCTTTCCTAACGTCCGAGAGACCGACATGGCCACGCACAACCTCCTCCTCCTCCCCGGCGACGGAATCGGTCCGGAGGTGGCGAAGGAGGTCGAGAAGGTCGCGGCCTGGTTCGGCAAGACCGGCATCGCCACCTTCAACACAGAGCGCGACCTCGTCGGCGGCGCCGCCTACGACGCGCACAAGGTGGCGCTGACCGACGCGGCGATGGCCCGCGCTCAGGCGGCCGATGCGGTGCTGTTCGGCGCTGTCGGCGGCCCGAAATGGGCGGACGTGCCCTATCACGCGCGGCCCGAGGCCGGCCTCCTGCGGCTGCGCAAGGAGATGCAGCTCTTTGCCAACCTCCGCCCGGCCGTCTGCTATCCGGCGCTTGCCTCGGCCTCCTCGCTGAAGCCGGAGATCGTCGAGGGGCTGGACATCATGATCGTCCGCGAGCTGACGGGCGGCGTCTATTTCGGCGAGCCGAAGGAGATCGTGACGCTGGAGAACGGCGAGCAGCGCGCCGTGGACACGCAGGTCTACACGACCCACGAGATCGAGCGGATCGCCCGCGTCGCCTTCGACCTCGCCAAGGTGCGCCGCAACAAGGTCACCTCGTCCGAGAAGCACAACGTCATGCGCTCCGGCGTGCTCTGGAAGAAGGTCGTCAGCGAGGTCGGCAAGCGGGAATATCCCGATGTCGAACTCGAGCATCATCTCGCCGACGCCTGCGGCATGCAGCTCGTCCGCTGGCCGAAGCAATATGACGTCATCGTCTGCGACAACCTCTTCGGCGACATGCTCTCCGACGTCGCCGCGATGCTCACCGGTTCGCTCGGCATGCTGCCGTCGGCCTCGCTCGGCGCGCCGGACCCCGCCACCGGGCGCCGCAAGGCGCTCTATGAGCCCGTGCATGGCTCCGCGCCGGATATCGCCGGAAAGGGCATGGCCAATCCGCTCGCCATGATCGGCTCGTTCGGCATGGCGCTGCGCTATTCCTTTGGCCTCGTCGAGGCGGCGGACCTGCTCGACAGGGCGATGGCGCAGGTGCTGGCCGACGGCACCCGCACGGCCGACATCGCCGCGAAGGGTCAGAATGCGGTGGGAACGACCGATATGGGCGACGCGGTCGTCAAGGCGCTCGGCAAGCTGAACTGAGGGCGTCGCGGGCGTGCCGGCCTGAGCGCCGGCCCGTCGTTCGGGCGAGATCGTCCGAGCGTGCGGCTACAGCCTCAGCACGCGCCTGATGACGGATAGTCCGACGAGGTGCACCATCACCGACGCCACCAGGAAGGCCATCACGATCTTCAGGTCCGGGCTGGTCATGCTGCCGTAATGGTTGTTGTAGCCGTAGAGCCCCACGAGAATGGCGATCATGGCGACGACGGCGTTGCCGAAGATGCCGAAGCCGATCTTCTCCATCACCATGTCCATGATCCATCCCACCACGAAGCAGCAGCAGGTGGCGATGATGGCAACAAGGAAGAGTTCTTTGTTGCTGAGGTGCGCCAAGCCGATGATCTTGAGCATGTGAAGGTCCGTGAAATAGACGATGGGCGAGTATGGCTCCGGCCAAGCTCGCATAAACAGGTCAAGAAAAGGTTAGACCGCAGACCTCGGGGTGAACTGGCTTGCGGTGAAGCCGGCCCTGCGGTGGATCAGCGCCAGCCGAAGGCCAGCCGTTCGCGCGTGACGTCGCCGAACGTTTCGTGCGCCCGCCCGACGAGCAGGCCGCCGAGCTTGCCGTAGAAGCTCACGGCCCTCTCGTTGTCCGCCAGCGACCAGACCACGAAGGACGTGAGCCCATGGTTCGCGAGCGCTCGCTGGGCGGCGCTGAAGAGCCGGCGGCCGAAGCCCAGGCCCTGATACTCCGGCGCCAGATAGAGTTCGAAGATCTCGCCGCGGTAGGGGAGGGAGGCCGCCCGGTTGCGGCCGTAGCTCGCATAGCCGGCGATGCCGTCGCCCACGTCCAGCACGGCGATCCGGCCGCTGCGCGAGATCGCGTTGGCCCACCAGGCCGAGCCGCGGCGCTGCACCATCCGCTCCAGATGCGCGCCGGGGATGATGCCGCGGTAGGCCTCCATCCAGGCGGCGTCATGGACGGCGGCCACGGCAGCCGCATCGGCGGGCTCCGCGACGCGGATTCGGATCGTCCTGATCGTCATGCTTGCAATCTAGGATCGTTCGCCGATCGGGGTAAAGGGCGAAACGCCGGGGGGCCGAAGATGTGAACGGTCCTGGCCCGACGTTCCGGCCACCTCTCAGCGCGCCGCGCGAAAGGCCTGTGCGAAGGCCGGCGCCGCCTCTCCGGCGGCGCTCAGCGAATAACCGCCTTCCTGCAGGATGACGGTCGGCAGCCGGAGCCTTCCGAAAATGTCGCCGATCGGGCCATAGGCGTCCGACGTCACGGCGAGGCGCGAGGTGGGATCGTCGCGATGCGCGTCCCAGCCCGCGGAGAGCACCACCGCCTCGGCGCCAAAGCTGAGCGCGGCCTCCGCCAGGCGTTGGCAAGCCGCGATGTAGGCCGCATTGTCGGCGCCCTGCGGCAGCGGCAGGTTGAGGTTCGCGCCGGCTCCGGCGCCGCGTCCGGTCTCGGCGGCGAAACCGGAATAGAACGGGTAATAGCTCGTCGGGTCCGTATGCGTGGAGGCCACGAGCACGTCCCCGCGGTCGTAGAAGATCGCCTGCGTGCCGTCGCCGTGATGCGTGTCGAAGTCGAGCACTGCGACCCGCGCGAAGCGGCTGCGCAGATGCTCGGCCGCGATGGCGGCGTTGTTGAGGAAGCAGAAGCCGCAGGCCCTGTCCCGGTAGGCGTGATGGCCGGGCGGCCGGCAGAGGGCATAGGCCTCGCGCTCGCCCTTGAGCACCGCGTCGGCCGCAGCCACCGCGCATTGCGCCGAGGCATAGGCGGCGTCGAAGGTCCGCTCGCCGATGGCGGCGGCGAGATCGCCCACGTACCAGCCCGCCTGTCCGACGATGCCGCCCTGCGGCGGTCCGGCGCGGTCGAGGTCGGCGCCGGTGCCGCGATAGGGATGGACGTTCGGCCAGACCTCGGGTCCCGCGTTCGGCAGCTTCATCCATTCGGCATGGGCGCATTCGAGGAAGTCGAGATAGCCCGCGTCATGCACCTTGCGGATCGGCCCCATGCCGTGGTCGCCGGGATCCGCGATATGAAGGCCCGCCTCCGTGAGCCTGTCGCACAGCGTCACCACCCGTTCCGGATTCTCGAGAGGTTCGCCGACGCGCCCGGCGACGACGAATTTCTGCGGCTTGTGGAGAAGCTGGGCGGTGGAGAAGAAGAGCTGCATGCGTCAGGGTAGTCCCGCCCGGAGGGGGCTGACAACCGTCACCGTTTGCCGATGTAGCGCTCGACCGGCTCGACCTTGGCGATGATCCCGGCATCGCGCATGAAGGCCGCCACCTTGAGGTAGCGATCCGGGTCGACGGCCTTCGGCGCCGCCTGGAAGCGCGGCAGTGTGTCCGTCCAGGCCTGCCTGTTCAGGCGGTCGTCGAGCTTGGGATAGGCCTTGACGAAGGTCGCCCAGGTTCCCGCCGGATCGTTCAGCAGCTGCATCGTCGCCTCCTCGATGGCTTCGAGGAAGCGATCGAACTTCGGGTCGCCGAACCGGTCCTGCTTCGCCACGTAGATCAGCTCGTCATAGGCCGGCACGCCATGCTCTTCCGGGAAGAACATCCTCGGCTCCTTGCCGGCGATGCGGATCTCGGTGCCTTCGAAGTTGCGGAAGCCGCCGATGATCGCGTCGGCGCGGCCCGAGACGAGCGCGATGCTGAGGGCGAAATTGACGTTCACGAGCTTCACGTCGGCTTCCGTCATGCCGACGCTCTTCAGCATGGTTTTCAGCATCATGTCGTGGATGCCGGATCCCGAATAGCCGATCGTGCGGCCCCTGAGGTCGGCCAGCGTCTTCACCGGTCCGTCCGCCAGCACGGTGAGCGTGTTGAGGGGCGTCGCGACGAGCGTGCCGATGCGGATCACCGGGATGCCCTGATGGATCGCCCGCGTGTAGCTGGGCTGGTAGCTCACCGCGATGTCGCCTTGTCCGGCGGCCACCAGGCGCGGCGGGGCGGAAGGGTCGGACGGCTCGACCAGCTGAACGTCGAGGCCGCGCTTGGCGAAGAGGCCGCGCTCCTTGGCGATGATGATCGGCGCATGGTCGGGGTTCACGAACCAGTCGAGCAGCAGCGTCAGCTTGTCCTGCTGGGCGCTGGCGGGATGCGCGGTCATCAGGGCGAGCGCGGCCAGGAAGGCAGCGAACAGGCGGCGGGTCATTGGACTTCCTTGCGGGACTTCGATGCGGAGGGACGAGGCGATCAGGCCGGACGCCGGTCGAGCGTGTCCGGGAAATGGCGCGTGAGGTGGCGCGCGAAGAGCGCCATCATCAGCCAGGTCGAGAGGCAGAACAGGATGAGCACCGCCATCGCGGCGAAGACCATGTCGGTCTGCATCCTTGCGTTGTGGTAGGTCATCATGATGCCGAGGCCGCCTTCGGATCCGACCCACTCGCCGGCGATGGCGCCGAGCGGCGCATAGGCGGCCGCGAGCTTGAGCCCGGCCGCGAGATGGGGGCGCGCGGCCGGCATCCGGATCTCGCGCAGGATCTGGAGCGGCGTCGCGCCATAGAGCCGCGCCAACTCGATCAGGTTCTCGTCGGCGCGCCGGAGGCCCTCGTAATAGGCGGCGGCCACCGAGAAAAAGATCGTGGTCGCCGCCATCGCGATCTTCGAAGCGATGCCGAAGCCGAACCAGATCATCATCAGCGGCGCGAGCGCCATGAAGGGGATCGCCTGGCTGACCACGGCGAGCGGCCCCAGCGCCTCAGCCAGCCAGCGCGACGTGCTCATGGCGAGCGCCAGCGCCATGCCGATCGCGACGCCGACCGCGAGCCCGATCAGCGTCTCCGCGGCGGTGACGCCGGCGTTGGGCAGGATCAGGTGGAAGTTCGTCCACAGCGTCGCGGCGACATGCGACGGCGCGGGCAGGTACCAGAGCGGCAGCGCGAAGAAGCGCACCGCTCCTTCCCAGAGGCCGGCTGCGCAGACGAGCGCCACGATCTGGGGCCGCACCAGCAGCCCGCCGAATGTGCGGAAGGCGCTCCCGATGGCAGGGATGGACAGGGACAGGCGGCTCGCGCCGCGGCTCTCCAGAGCCAGAGACATCTCGATTCCTCCGCCGGCATGACCCGGATCAGGTTCGGCGGGTTTACCTGGCGGCCCCGGAAGGCCCTCGGATTCTCAGCCCCTGAGGGCACCCCGACGAGATGATGTCGTTATAGGCGGCGAACCGCCCGCCTTCAAGGTGGCGCCTCAGGTCACCTGATAGACCGGCAGTCTCCTGTGCTGACCGACCTTGCGGAACAGGCCCTCGCCCGCGAGCTTCTCGACGATCGGCGCGGTGCGGCTCCAGCCGTCCGAGCCCTCGTAGAAGACGATGCGCCCTCCCGGGTTCATCTGCGCCACGACCTTGCGCAGCACCCCCTCGTCCGTGTCGCCGCCGTAGCTGGCGGTCTTCTCGCTCCAGAATTCGCCGAGGTGGAACATCGTGGCGATGTCGAACTGCGGCAGCAACTTGCCGTTGAACAGGTAGATGTCGCCGAAATGCATCGTGTAGCAGCGCGAGAGCCGCGGCTCCTCGATCGCCATCTTCACGAAGGCCTCGGTCTCGCCGGGCGAGGCTGTGACGCCGATGAAGAAGTTCGGCTCGCCCATCTTGAGGTTCTCGACGCCGACCATATGGTGGCTGCCGGTGCCGAAGTGATAGATGACCTTGCCCCTGATCCCTTCGGCCTTCACCCATTCCATGAAATGCAGGTCGCATGGGCAGAGATCGAGGTTCAGGTCCCAGCTCGCGTCCCAGAAATGCATGCTCATGAAGGGCTCCTGACGATTGCTGATACTCCGATAGAGCCCCGATCCTGAGCGGGAGTTGAACGGAGCCCTCCGGCGCGCCGCGCCGCCGCTTCCCGCTCCGGCGATGAGAAGGACCCCGCTGTTCGGCCATCCTTCGTCGGCTGGCGCGCCAACCGTCCGGAGGGAATCATCGGAACGAAAGACAGTCACCCCGGACTGATTGTCTTGAGAATGCTGTTGCCGATAGGCGGCATCTCCTTTCTTGAAACTTGCTCTAGATAGGAGCGGCGTGGTTCCTGAGGCCGACAGCAGGGGAGCTGGCGGTCCCGGTGATCGTCGAGGGTTGGAGGGCGGCCTTCGTGTCGGTGTTGCTTGCGGAGCGGTTCGGGCACGTGCCTCGCTGGCGGCAGGCGCTCGCGTGCCTGTTCGCCATGGGCGTCTGCTGCTCCCCCGGACCCGCCCGAGCGCAGGCACTGCTGCCCAAGCGGGCTGCTCCCGCTGAACTGCTCGTCGCCTGCACCATCACGCCGCTGTCGCTCACACCACTCTTCGCAGAGCCCGTTGTCCCATCCGAGCCTTCCTCCGGCGAAGCCGACGAGGAGGACGACGAGGACGAGGAGGACCAGGACGAAGAAGAGGAGGAGGACGAAGAAGAGGAGGAGGACGAGGATGTGGTCGGGGGCTTCCGCCGGCCGGGCGACGGCACGTGCATCGCCGTCACCGCGTCGCTGACCAAGTCGGTCCAGTACACGCAGCGCAAGGTGCCTTTCGCGCTCAGGACGCGGTCCGCGGACATCACGAGCTTCCTCACGAGCGCGACGGTCGGCGTCCAATCCTCGACGGTCGCCTCCGACGGCGCGCGGATCGACGTCAGGCTCGCGCTGCTGCTCCAGTCGCAGGACGCCTCGGGATCCATCGGTGACCTGAAGGAGGCGTCGGTCGACATAGGCCCCTGGAGCCTCGGCTTCGCGCCATCGATCTTCAATTTCTGGACCGGCGACGAATTCCTGTTCGGAACCCGTGTTCCTTCGCGCAGCGGCGTCCAGCTGGCGCGGAAGTGGCAACTGACGGACACCTGGTCCGCGTCATTGGCCCTTGAGGACACGCAATCCACGTCGACCTCGACGGTGCCCGGTCCATCGGGACCTCGCGTGCCCGATCTCGTCGGGCGCATCCGATATGAGGGGGACAGTCTGGAAATCCATGTGGCTGCGGCGGTCACGCAGGTTCGAAGCGCGCTTCCCGGCCAGTCCGCGCATTGGGGCCGCGCCGCCAATGTCGGCGCGCGCTGGTCGCTGCAACTGCTGGGCCTGAAGCACGCCCTCACCGGTCAGGCGGCCTGGGCCGCCGATGCGCCGGTCTACCTCGGTCTGCAGAACGACCAGCGCACGCTCCGCTCCGTCTTGAGCAACGGCGACACGACCCGCGGCTTCTCGGGGTCCCTCGTCTGGACCACGGCTCTGAGCAACACGCTTGAGTTCAATGTCTATGCGAGCCACCTGCGACTCAACTTTCCGAAGCTCGGCCAGACAGGCGGCAGGGCCGAGCTGACCGGCGGCGCCGGCAACCTGGTCTGGAGGCCTGCGAAGGGCCTCCGCATCGGCGCCGAGGCTGGCTTTTCGTGGGTCAAGCTCGACTTGCCAGGACGTCTGATCGCCAGCGACCCATCGGGTCGGCAATCGGCGGCGATCCTGTGGCTCGACCGCACCTTCTAGCGCGCTCGCCGTGCGGATGGACCCGTCCGAACCAAGGGAAGTCGCGCAAGATCGATGGTTTGGGCATGTCTCATCGAACTGGGCGTCCAAGTCGGCGGAACGGGCTCTAGTTGTGCGCCCGCTTCAGCGCCTGGTCGAGATCGGCGAAGAGATCCTCGGGGCTCTCGATGCCGGCCGAGAGCCGGAGCAGGTCGGTGGGGCAGGGTGAGCCCGCGCCTTCGATCGAGGCGCGATGCTCGATCAGGCTTTCGACGCCGCCGAGCGACGTCGCGCGCTTCCACAGCCCGACCTCCGCCGCTGTCTTAACCGCCGCCGCCTCGCCGCCCCGCACCCGGATGGAGAGCATGCCGCCGAAGCCGCCGCTCATCTGCCGCTTCGCGACATCGTGCCCGGGCGATCCGGGCAGGCCGGGATAGAGCACCCCGGTCACATGCGGATGACCCGCGAACTGCTCGGCCAGGGCCTGCGCATTGGCCGAGGCCGCGCGCACGCGCAGGTCGAGCGTGCGCATGCCGCGGATGAGGAGGAAGGCCTCGAAAGGCCCGAGGATGGCGCCGACGTTCTTGCGCACCATCTTGACGCGCTCCCAGTAGACGTCGGGCGCGCGGCAGGCGAGGGCGCCGGCCAGCACGTCGGAATGGCCGTTCAGGTACTTGGTCGCGGCATGCATGACGATGTCGGCGCCGAGCGCCAGCGGCTGCGACAGGATCGGCGTGGCGCAGGTCGAATCGACCGCGAGCCGCGCGCCGGCCGCATGCGCGATCTCAGCCACCGCCGCGATGTCGGTGAGCGACCAGAGCGGGTTGGCGGGCGTCTCCGCCCAGACGAGCTTCGTCTTCGGCGTCACGGCGGCGCGCACCGCGTCGAGATCGCTCATCTCCACGAAGTCGATCGCCAGGCCCCAGCGCCGACCTTCGGTGAGAAGCCAGTTGCGCAGCGCCCAGTACATCACCTTCGGCGCGACCACATGGTCGCCCGGCGCCAGCGCCAGGAAGCAGGCGATGGCCGACGCCATGCCTGACCCGAAGACCAGCGCCTCCGGCGCGCCTTCGAGCATGGCGATCACGGCCTCCGCCTCGCGGATGGTCGCGTTGTCCGGCCGGCCGTAGATGTTGCCGGTGCGATACTGGTTGTCGTCGTCGCGGATGAAGGTCGTGGTCACATGGATCGGCGGCACGATGCCCATCGTGCCGGCGTCGATCTTGCCCATGGCCTGCGCCGCGAGAGTGCGCCGGCTCCAGCTCTTTGTCGTCATGGAATTTCTCTTATAGTGGAATTCATTCCACTATCATGTCACCCCCGGCACTCGTCAATGAGCCGGCTGATGAAGGTGTTGCACTTCTCGAGATCCGCGAGCGCGATCCACTCGTCCGGCTTGTGCGCCTGGTCGATGTCGCCGGGACCGACGACCACGGAGGGTATGCCGGCCATGTCCTGGAAAAGGCTCGCCTCCGTGCCATAGGCGACCTTGGCATGGTCGTTGCGGCCGGCAAGACGCTTGGCGAGCGTCACGGCCGGATGGTCGACCGCCGTCTCCAGCGCCGGGAGGAGCGGCCGCATCTCGAAGGTGAAGCCGGCCGAGGGCTCGATCGCCTTCATGCGCGGCTCCAGCTCTTCCTTCGCGTAGCGCATGATCTCGCCGATGTAGGTCATCGGATCGTCGGCCGAGATGTTGCGGCATTCGAACGAGATCTCGGCTGCGTGCGGCACGATGTTGGGCGAGGTGCCGCCGTGGAACATGCCGCAATGGAGCGTGCTGTGCGGGACGTCGTAGAGCGTATCGCGCGCGCCGCCGGCCTCCTGCGCCTCGGCCATGTCCTTGATGCGCGCCACCAGCCGCGCCCCCCACTCGACGGCGTTGACTCCGCGGGGCGCGAGCGAGGAATGCGCCGCCTTGCCGGACACGCGGCAGATCACGCGCTGGCCGCCCTTGTGCCCGATGATCACCTGCATCGAGGACGGCTCACCGATGAAGGCCGCGAGCGGCCGCGGCTCGCGCTTCGCGAGCGGGACGAGCATGTCGCGCACGCCCGTGCAGCCCACCTCCTCGTCGTAGCTGTAGGCGAGGTGGATCGGCGTCCTCAGCGGCTTTCGCCGCATCTCAGGCACCATCGCCAGCGTGCAGGCGAGGAAGCCCTTCATGTCGCAGGCGCCGCGCCCGAAGGCCTTTCCGTCCTTCACCGTCAGCTTGAACGGATCGGTCGACCAGGCCTGCCCATCGACCGGAACGACATCCGTATGGGCCGAGAGCACGTAGCCCGGCACGTCCTTCGGCCCGATGATCGCATAGAGGTTGTGCTTGTCGCCCTCGGCATTGACGAAGACCTCGGCCTCGACACCGTGCTGCTTCAGATAGGACCGGATCCAGTCGGCGCAGGGGATGTTGCTGTTCCGGCTCGTCGTGTCGAACGCGACGAGCTGGTCCAGGATGGCGAGCGTTGCGGAAAGGTCGGTCATGGCATCAGGTTTGACGATGGCTCCCGTGTAGAGCACAAGCCGGAGGGGAAGCACAACGCATTCCACCTCTCGCCGGGAGGGAGGAGCGGCCCCCATCTTGCAAGTGGGCTTTGGTAATGCACTGTTGCAGGCATGAATGAACGCGCTTGGGCCGTAAGGTCCGCGCTGAGGGAGACATCAATGAAGACGAGAACCGCAACCCTTGTCGCCGGGCTCCTGCTGGCCCAGACCATCATCGGCGCCGCCGTGGCGCAGGAGCTCAGGGTCGGCCTGTCGGCGGAGCCGAGCTCGATGGATCCGCACTACCACAACCTGTCGCCCAACAACATGCTCTCCCGGCACATCTTCGAGCCGCTGGTGAGCCAGGACGCCAAGCAGGCGCTCGAACCCGGCCTCGCCGAGAGCTGGAAGGCCGTCAACGACACGACCTGGGAGTTCAAGCTGCGCAAGGGCGTCAAGTTCTTCGACGGTTCGCCCTTCACGGCCGACGATGTCCTCGCGACCCTCAAGCGCGTGCCGAACGTCCCGCGCTCGCCGTCCTCGTTCGCCTCGTTCATCGCGGGCGTCGAGTTCGAGAAGGTGGACGACCACACGATCCTCGCGAAGACGAAGACGCCCGCTCCTCTGGTGCCGACCAACCTGTCCACCTTTGGCATCGTGTCGAAGGCCTGCGCCGAGTCGATGACGACGGAGGATTACAACGCCAACAAGTGCCAGGGCGGCACGGGCCCGTTCAAGCTCGTGGAGTTCAAGCCCGGCGACCGGGTGGTGATGGAGCGGAACGACAATTTCTACGGAAAGAAGGCGGATTGGGGCCGGGTGACGTTCCGCTTCCTCACCGCCGCCCCGACGCGCGTCGCCGCGCTGCTCGCGGGCGACGTCGACGTGATCGAGGGCGTGCCGCCGACCGACATGGCCCGGCTGCAATCCGATCGGAACGTGTCGGTGGTTCAGGAGCTCTCGAACCGCGTGATCTACTTCCACCTCGACCATTTCCGCCAGAATTCGCCCTTCATCACGGCCAAGGACGGCTCGCCGATCAAGAACCCCCTGCTGGACCGCCGGGTGCGCGAGGCGCTGTCCAAGGCGATCAACCGTCCGGCGATCGTCGAGCGGATCATGGAGAAGCAGGCCGTGCCGGCCGAGCAGGTGCTGCCCAAGATCTTCTACGGCACCTCGAAGACGCTGGAGCCGACTGCCTTCGATCTCGCCGGCGCGCGCAAGCTGCTCGCCGATGCGGGATTCCCGAACGGCTTCAAGATGAAGATGCACGGGCCGAACGGCCGCTACGTCAACGACACCAAGATCATCGAGGCCGTGGCGCAGATGTTCACGCGCGCCGGCATCGACACCGAGATCGAGACGGTTCCTCCGGCGAACTTCTTCACGCGCGCCTCGTCGGGCGGCAAGAACGACGCGGGCGAGACCGGTTTCCCCGAATTCTCCTTCATCCTCGTGGGCTGGGGCGCGGGCACGGGCGAGACGTCGGGATCGCTTAGGGCTTTGCTCGGAACCTTCGATCGTCAGACCGGCGCCGGCGCCGCCAACCGCGGCCGCTATTCGAACAAGGCCTTCGACGACAAGGTCGCCGAAGCGCTGCGCACGGTCGACGACACCAAGCGCGCGGCGCTGCTCGCCGAGGCCTCCGAGATCGGGATGAAGGACTTCGGCATCATCCCCACCCATTACCAGGTGAATGTCTGGGCGGCGCGCAAGGGCTTCAAGGTGACGCCCCGCGCCGACGAATATTCGCTGGCCATGGGCATCTCGCGCGAGTAAGCGGCGGCGCCGCGGGAGCGTTTGGGGCCGGGCAGGGCCCCGGACGCCCCGGGGCGACGATCGACGGTTCTGGCCGCGCCGGAAGGAACACCTATGCTGGCCTTCATCCTGAGACGCGTCGCCCAGTCCCTGGGCGTCATCGCAGCCATGGTGGTGATCGTCTTCTTCGGCATCAATGTCGTCGGCGATCCCGTCTGGATGATGGTGGCGCCCGATGCGACCCAGGCCGACATCGACCGCGTGCGCCGCGAGTTCGGCTTCGACCAGCCGGTCTTTCTTCAGTTCCTGAGCTTCGTGAAGGGGCTCGTCACCGGGACGCTCGGCCACAGCTATGTCCATGGCGAGTCGGCGATCGCGCTCATCCTGCAGCGGCTGCCCGCCACGCTGGAGCTGGCGCTCGTGGCGCTGTTCCTCGCGATCGTCATCGGCATTCCCCTCGGCCTCTACGCGGGCCTGAAACCCGATTCGCGCATCTCGCGCGCCATCATGGCGACCTCGATCCTCGGCTTCTCGCTGCCCACCTTCTGGGTCGGGTTGATGATGATCATGATCTTTTCGGTAATGCTCGGCTGGCTGCCGGCCACGGGTCGCGGCCAGACCGCGAGCCTCTTCGGCTGGCAGACCTCGCTGCTGACGCTGAACGGCTGGAGCCACATCCTCCTGCCTGCCCTCAACCTGGCCCTGCTCAAGATCAGCCTCGTGATCCGCCTCGCCCGCGCCGGCGCCCGCGAGGCCGCGCTGATGGATTACGTCAAGTTCGCCCGCGCCAAGGGCCTGTCGCAAAGCCGCATCGTCGGCGTGCACATCCTCAAGAACATCCTGATCCCGATCGTCACCGTCCTCGGCCTCGAGTTCGGCTCGCTCGTCGCCTTCTCCGTCGTCACCGAGACGATCTTCGCCTGGCCGGGGATGGGCAAGCTTCTCCTGGAGGCGATCCAGCGCCTCGACCGGCCGGTGATCGTCGCCTATGTGATCGTCGTCGTCGTGCTGTTCGTGACGATCAATCTCGCCGTCGACATCCTCTATTCGCTGCTCGACCCGCGCGTGCGGCTGTCCGAGAGCAAGGCCTGAGGAGCGCGCCATGACCGATGCCGTCATTCCGTCCGCCGCCGCCCCGGCGCCGCTCGTCAAGGAGCAGACGCCTTTCCGCCGCTTCGCCGCGCAATTCCTCGAAGACCGGGTCGCCGTCTTCGGTTTGGTGCTGCTGACGGTCATCGTGCTGCTCGCGCTCCTCGCGCCGGTGATCTCGCCGCAGAACCCCTACGATCTCGCGCGCGTCGACCTGATGGATTCGAGGCAGCCGCCCGGCGAGATGGCGGGCGACGGCTTCCGCATGTGGCTCGGCTCCGACGGCGTCGGCCGCGACCTGCTGTCGGGCATCCTCTACGGCCTGCGCATCTCGCTGATGGTCGGCGTCGTGTCCGGCCTCATCGCCGCCACGGTCGGCATGACGCTCGGCCTCGTCGCCGCCTACGCCGGCGGCCGGGTGGAAAGCCTCATCATGCGCATCGTCGACCTGCAGCTCTCGCTGCCGACGGTGCTCGTGGCGCTCATCCTCGTCGCCATGCTCGGCAAGGGCGTCGACAAGATCATCTTCGCCCTCGTCATGGTGCAATGGGCCTACTACGCCCGGACCGTGCGCGGTTCGGCGCTGGTCGAGCGGCGCAAGGAATATGTCGAGGCGGCGCAGTCGCTCGGCCTCTCCCACGCCCGCATCGTCTTCCGCCACATCCTGCCGAACGTGATCGCGCCGGTCATCGTCATCGCCACGGTACAGACCGCGCATGCCATCGCGCTGGAGGCGACGCTCTCCTTCCTGGGCGTCGGCCTGCCGCAGACCGAGCCGTCGCTCGGCGTGCTGATCGCCAACGGCTTCCAGTATCTGCTCTCGGGCAAGTATTGGATCTCGACCTTTCCCGGCGTCGCGCTGCTGCTGACGATCGTGGCCATCAACCTCGTCGGCGACCGGCTCAGGGATGTGCTGAACCCGAGGCTCGAGAAGTGAGGCGGCGTGGCATGGGCCTGCTGCGTCCTTCGAGGCTCGCTGCGCTCGCACCTCAGGATGAGGTTCGTTGCGGTTTGCAGCATCCGACGCTCCTCATCCTGAGGTGCTTTCGCGGGAGCGAAAGCCTCGAAGGACGCACCGCGCCGATGCAGGCGGACGTTTCCAAGCCATGACCCCCGTTCTCTCCGTCTCCAACCTCCGCACCCACTTCTTCACGCGCGCCGGCACCGTGAAGTCGGTGGATGGCGTCACCTTCGACGTCGCCCGGGGCGAGGTCATGGGCCTCGTCGGCGAGTCGGGGTCGGGAAAGACCGTCACCGGCTTCTCGATCATGGGTCTCGTCGATGCGCCGGGCCGCATTGTCGAGGGGTCGATCAAGCTCAACGGCCGCGAACTCGTCGGCCTGTCAGAGGATGAGCTGCGCGGCGTCAGGGGCAAGGAGATCGCGATGATCTTCCAGGACCCGATGATGACGCTGAACCCGGTTCTGCGCATCGACACGCAGATGATGGAGGCCGTGACCGCGCATGAGGCGGTCGGCAAGGAGGAGGCCCGCCGCCGCGCCCGTGATGCGCTGGGGCAGGTTGGCATTCCCTCGCCGGATGAGCGGCTTTCCGCCTATCCGCACCAGTTCTCGGGCGGCATGCGCCAGCGCGTGGCGATTGCCATCGCGCTGCTCAACCGCCCCTCGCTCATCGTCTGCGACGAGCCGACGACGGCGCTAGACGTGACGATCCAGAGCCAGATCCTCGCCGAGATGCAGAAGCTCTGCGCGGAGACGGGCACGGCGCTGATCTGGGTGACGCACGACCTCACGGTGGTCGCCGGCCTTGCCGACAAGCTGGCGGTCATGTACGCCGGCCGCATCGTCGAATCCGGCCCCGTCGACTCCGTGCTCGATTCGCCGATCCATCCCTACACCTTCGGCCTGCTCGGGTCCGTGCCGTCGCGGGGCAAGCGGGGTGAGCCGCTCCGCCAGATCCCCGGCTCCGCGCCCTCGCTCGCGCGCCTGCCCGAGGGCTGCGCCTTCCGCCCGCGCTGCCCGCGCGCCAGCGACGTCTGCCGCAACACGCCGGAACAGGAGCCCTTCCCCGGCGGACGGACGGCACGTTGCTTCCATCCGATGACGAGCGCGGAGAAAGCGGCGTGAGCGCACCGATCCTGTCCCTGCGCGGCGTCTCCAAGCGCTTCACCAAGCCGCTCGACGCCGCCGCCAGGCTGGCGAACCTCCTGGGAGCGAAGAACCGGGAGATCACCGTCCATGCCGTCGACAATGTCGACCTCGACGTGGCGCGCGGCGAGGTCGTCGGCCTCGTGGGCGAGTCGGGCTGCGGCAAGTCCACGCTCGGCCGCGTGGTCGCCGGCATCCACGAGGCCACCGAAGGCACGATGCGCTGGAAGGAGAAGGAGGTCGAAAGCCTCTCCGCCGAGGAGCGCAAGCGGCTGACGCTTGCCGTCCAGATGATCTTCCAGGACCCGATGTCTTCGCTCAATCCACGGCTGCGCGTCGACGACATCGTCGGCGAGGCGCCGGTGGTCCATGGCCTGACCTCGCGCAGGAGCCAGGACGCCTATGTCGACGAGATGCTGACGCGGGTCGGCCTCGACCCGACCTATAAGCGCCGCTATCCCCACCAGTTCTCCGGCGGCCAGCGCGCCCGCATCGGCATCGCCCGCGCGCTGGCGGTGAAGCCGGAATTCCTGGTCTGCGACGAGAGCGTCGCGGCGCTCGACGTCTCGATCCAGGCGCAGGTGCTGAACCTCTTCATGGAGCTGCGCCAGCGGCTGAACCTGACCTACCTCTTCATCAGCCATGATCTCGGCGTGGTGCAGCATCTCTCCGACCGCGTCGTCATCATGTATCTCGGCCGCGTGGTCGAGACGGCGCCGACGGAGGAGCTCTTCGCGCGGGCCAACCACCCCTACACGCAGGCGCTCCTCGCCAACGTGCCGACGCTGGAGTCGCGCAAGAAGCGCTTCGCGCCGATCAAGGGCGAGATCCCCTCGCCGATCAATCCGCCGCCGGGCTGCCATTTCCACCCCCGCTGCCCGCACGCCTTCGACCGCTGCCGCATTGAGCGGCCGGCGCTGAAGGAGATCGCGCCGGGGCATCGGAGCGCCTGCCATCTGAACGGCTGAAGAGCCCTCATCCGCCCTTCGGGCACCTTCTCCCGCAAGCGGGAGAAGGATGGCGATTCCCCTTCTCCCGCTTGCGGGAGAAGGTGGCGCGCAGCGCCGGATGAGGGCCTACCCCTTCAGGTGCCCCCACGCCCTGAGGTCGGCCACCGTCTCGGCGATCATCGCCGGCACATCCCGATAGCTGAGACCCAGCTCCCGCTGGATCTTCGACGTGTCGAATCGCGCGCGGCGGCCGAGGTGCGTGCGCATGTAGCTTGCGGCGCCCTTGGGCTGGGTGAAGGCGAAGAACCGCGCGAAGAAGGAGGCGATCGGGAAGTCGATGCCGCGCGTCGGCAGCTTGTCGCCCGGCAGGGCGAGCGGCTGCAGCAGTTCGATCAGCCGCCGCATCGAGACATCCTCCGCGGCGCAGAGATACCGGCCGGAAGCCTGGCTGTTCTCGGCCGCCAGCACATGAGCCAGCGCCACGTCGCGCACGTCGACCATGCCCCAGGAGAGTTCCATGATCGCCGGGAAGACGCCTGTCAGCGCCTCGGCGATGATCTGGTTCGAGGTGTTGAGCGAGGGTGTCAGGCTTGGCCCGATGACCAGATAGGGGTTGATCACCACGAGGTCGAAGCCGGGCTTCTCCCGTTCCATGAAGGCCCAGGCCGCCCGCTCCCCTTCCGCCTTGGCGAAGTAATAGGGATTGCGGTCGAGCGAGCTCTTGGTGTTCCAGTCCGCCTCCGTCAGCACGCGCCCGTCGGGTTCGTCCGTCACCGCCGCCATGGAGGAGGTGATCACCACGCGCTTCACGGAGGGCGAGCGCGCCGCGGACCTGAGGACGGCGAGCGTGCCCTTCACGGCCGGATCGACAAGCTCGCGCTGCGGATCCTTCGCCTCGAGGCTGTAGGGGCTCGCCATGTGGAGGACGAAGTCCGCTCCGGCAAAGGCGTCGTCGAACCCATTCTCGTCCAGCAGGTCGGCTTCCGTGAAGGACAGCCTCTCCGCGCCGGGCAGAGACGGGAGCTTGCCCTTGTCGACCCTCGCGAGCGAGCGCGTCGTCCCCCGCACGTGATAGCCGCGCGCCAGCAGCTCGGCCGCGGCATGGCCTGCGATGAAGCCGGTCACTCCGGTGATGGCAGCTAGGCGGTCAGCCATCGGGCGCTCCGGCAAGGGTTCAGGCGGCGAGATCGGCCACCACGGCGTCGAGGATCGGGAAGCCCTCGGCCGTCACCCGAAGCCGCCCCTCCGCCGTCATCTCGACGAAGCCGTGGCTCTGCAGGAAGGCGATCTGCCGCGCGTCGATCGTCCGGCCGGAGATAGCGCGGTAGCGCGCCACGTCGATCCCCTCGCGCAGGCGCAGGCCCATCACGAGCATCTCGTCGCCCTGCTCCTCGGGATTGAGCGCCTCATCCTCGATCAGCCCGTGGCCTTGTCGCTCGACAAGGGCAAGCCAGGATTCCGGGGCGCGCTCCGTCGCCTGCGCCCTTCGTTCGTTGCCGACGAGCAGCCGGCCATGGGCGCCGGGGCCGACGCCGGCATATTCTTGGTAGCGCCAGTAGACGAGATTGTGCCGGCTCTCGGCGCCGGGCCTTGCGTGGTTGGAAATCTCGTAGGCGGGCAGCCCATGGTGCGCCGTTACCTCCTGCGTCACATCCCAGAGCGCGCGGCCCAGCGCCTCGTCCGGCACCGTCAGCTTGCCGGCCTCGTGCAACGCGTGGAAGGCCGTGCCCGGCTCGATCGTCAGCTGGTAGAGCGACAGATGCTCCGCCGCATGGCCGATGGCTGTCTCCAGCTCCGCCTTCCAGGCCGCCGGCGTCTGCTGCGGGCTGCGGCCGTAGATCAGGTCAAAGGAGGTGCGGTCGAAGATCGCGGACGCCGTACGCACCGCCCGCAGCGCTTCGTCGACGCTGTGCAGCCGGCCCAGCGCCTTGAGGTCGGCATCGTCGAGCGCCTGCACGCCGATCGACAGGCGGTTCACGCCCGCGGCGCGATAGCCCCGGAAGCGCTCGGCCTCGACGCTCGTCGGATTCGCCTCAAGCGTGATCTCGGCGTCGGGAGCGATGCCCCAGGCGCTGGCGATCGCGTCGAGGATGCCGCCGACGGTCGCGGGCGCCATCAGCGACGGCGTGCCGCCGCCGAAAAAGACCGAGGTCACGGTCCGCCCGGGCGTCAGCGCCGCGCGATGGGCGATCTCCCGCCGGAACGCCGCGAGATGCCGCTCCTGATCCGGCGGCTGGTGCCGGACATGGCTGTTGAAGTCGCAATAGGGGCACTTGGCCAGGCAGAACGGCCAATGCACATAGACGCCGAACGGGTCGCCCTTCATCGCCTCAGGCACGCCTCGGCAAGCGCCATGAACGCCCTTGCCCGGTGCGAGAGGCCGGTGCCCTGCGGCGGCAGCCCGTGCTTCTCATCGGATGTCAGCTCCGCGAAAGTGCGCGCATGGCCCTCCGGCACGAACATCGGATCGTAGCCGAAACCGGCCTTGCCGCGCGGCGGCCAGGTGAGCTTGCCGTGGCAGCGGCCCTCGAACAGCTCCTCGTGGCCGTCGGGCCAGGCGATGACCAGCGCCGAGACGAAGCGGCCGGCAGCCCCCTCGACCGCGTGCCCTCGGCGCATGAGCTCGTCGTGAAGGCGCTGCATGGCCCGCTCCCAGCTCCGCGGCTGGCCTGCCCAATCCGCCGTGAACAGGCCGGGCGCGCCGTCGATCAGGTCCACCGACAGGCCGGAATCGTCGGAGATCGCCGGCAGTCCCGTCGCCTGCGCCGCCGCACGGGCCTTGATCGCGGCGTTCTCGGCATACATCGTGCCGTCTTCCTTCGGCTCCGGCAGGCCGAGCTCGCCCGCCGAGACGAGTTCGATGCCATAGGGCTCGAGCAGCTCGCGCATTTCCTTCAGCTTGCCCGCATTGTGCGTGGCGAGCACGGCCTTGCCTGTGAGCTGGCGCGCCATCTCAGGCCACCGCCATCTTCTGCAGCTCCACGAGCCTCGCGACGCCCTGCTTGGCGAGACCGAGCAGTTCCAGGAGCTCAGCCTCGCTGAAGGGTTCGCCCTCCGCGGTGCCCTGCACCTCGACGATGCCGCCGCGGCCCGTGATGACGAAATTGGCGTCCGTGCCGCAGTTGGAATCCTCGGCATAATCGAGGTCCATCACCGGCTGTCCCTGGTAGATGCCGCAGGAGAGCGCCGCCACGTGATCCTTGATGGGATTGCCGGTCAGCATCTTGCGCGCGTTCATCCAGCCGAGCGCGTCATGGAGCGCCACCCAGGCGCCGGTGATCGCCGCCGTGCGCGTCCCCCCGTCCGCCTGGAGAACGTCGCAGTCGATGGTGATCTGCCGCTCGCTCAGCGCCTTCATATCCACGACGGCGCGCAGGCTGCGCCCGATCAGCCGCTGGATCTCCTGCGTGCGCCCCGACGGCTTGCCCGAGGACGACTCCCGGCGCGTGCGCTCGTGGGTCGCGCGCGGCAGCATGGCATATTCGGCCGTCACCCAGCCCGAGCCCTTGCCGCGCAGCCAGGCCGGCGGCTTGTCCTCGACGGAGGCCGCGCAGAGCACATGCGTCTCGCCGAATTTCACGAGGCAGGAGCCTTCCGCATACCGCGCGACGCCGCGCTCGAGGGAGACCTTGCGCATCTCGTCGAACGCGCGCTTGGAGGGACGCATAGGGGGGCTCCGGCGGGAAAGGGGGCGTTCTAGGCCGGACGCGCGGGAATGTCATCCCCGGCCTCGCCAGTTGCGCTCGTCCGCTGGACTCGCCACATTATGGGAATGTCCAAACCGACCGATCTCAAGACGCTCGATTCCGGACTGGCCTCGCAGCTCGACGACCGCTCGCGCGAGATCTTCCGCCGGATCGTCGAAGGCTATCTGGCGAGCGGCGAGCCGCTGGGCTCGCGCAACCTGTCCAAGATCATCCCCATGACGCTCTCGCCGGCGTCCGTGCGCAACGTCATGGCGGATCTCGAGGCCCTTGGCCTCATCTATTCGCCCCACACCAGCGCCGGCCGCCTGCCGACCGAGGTGGGCCTGCGCTTCTTCGTCGACGCGATGATGCAGGTGGGCGACCTGACGCCGCAGGAGCGCGCCGCCATCGAGGGACAGGTGACGTCGGCGGCGAGCGGCGCACAGTCCGTCGAGGACGTGCTGGCGCAGGCCTCGCAGATGCTCTCCGGCCTTTCGCGCGGCGCGGCGGTGGTGACCACTTCGAAGAGCGCCCGCAAGCTCAAGCATGTGGAGTTCGTCCGACTCGAGCCGACACGCGCTCTCGTGGTTCTTGTCAGCGAGGACGGTGCGGTCGAGAACAGGGTGCTGCCGCTGCCGCCCGGCCTGCCGGCGAGCGCGCTCTCCGAAGCCTCGAACTATCTCAACGCCCGCATTCGCGGCCGCACTCTGGCCGAGGCGCGGACGGAGATCGAGGCGGCGGAGCGCGCCGCCCGCGCCGAGCTGGACGAGCTGACGCAGCGCCTCGTGCAGGCCGGTCTCGCCTCCTGGGCCGGCATCGAAGGCGGCGACGGCCAGCTGATCGTGCGCGGGCAGGCCAACCTGCTGGAAGACCTGAGGGCCGCCGAGGATCTCGAGCGGGTGCGCCTGCTTTTCGCCGACCTGGAGACGAAGAAGGACGTCATCGACCTGCTGGGACGCGCCGAGTCGGGGGAGGGCGTGCGCATCTTCATCGGCTCTGAGAACAAGCTCTTCTCGCTCTCCGGCTCCTCGATGATCGCGGCGCCTTTCCGCGACGGGAACCGCAAGATCGTCGGCGTGCTCGGCGTCATCGGGCCGACGCGTCTGAATTACGCGCGGATCGTGCCGATGGTCGATTACACGGCGAAGGTGGTGGGCCGGTTGCTGGGCTGACGCGCCTCGGCTAACGTCCCGCGCAACGGGGCGCGGAGACGCCCCTGCCGGAGGATACGCATGCTCACCCGTCGCGCCTTGCTCGCCAGCGCCACCGCCACGCTCGCCGCGCCCGCTTTCGTGCAGGGAGCCTCGGCGCAGGGGACCTGGCCCGACGGCAAGGTCATCAAGGGCATCGTGCCCTTCGCTGCCGGTAGCGCCACCGACACGATCGCCCGCGTCTATGCCGACCAGATGGGGAAGGTGCTCGGCACCTCCATCGTCATCGAGAACCGCGCCGGCGCCAACGGGCTGCTCGGCGCCGATGCCGTCGCCAAGTCCCCGCCCGACGGGCTGACGATCCTCTTCGGCACCAACTCGACCAACGCCGCGGCGCCGGCGCTCTTCAAGACCGTGCCCTTCGACCACGAGAAGGATTTCGCGCCCATCTCCTACATGGGCCATGTGCCGCTGCTGGTCTGCGTGCCGGTGAAGTCGGACTTCAAGACGCTGAAGGACCTCATCGCCTTCGGCAAGGCGAACCCGGGCAAGCTCAACTACGGCTCGGCCTCCTCCTCGCAGCGCGTCTCGACCGAGATGCTGATGTCGATGGCCGGCTTCAAGATGAACCTCGTCACCTACCGCGCCAGCCCGCAGGCCGTGACGGATCTGATCAGCGGGCAGATCGACGTGTTCGTCGCCGACCTTGCCGTGATGCTGCCGCAGGTCCAGGGCGGTCATCTGAGGGCGCTCGCCATCACCTCGAAGACACGCGCGCCGCAGCTGCCCGACCTGCCCACGGTCGAGGAGGCGGGCGGCCTCCAGGGCTACGAACTCATCGCCTGGTTCGGCGCCTTCGCGCCGGCCGCGACGCCCGCGCCGATCGTCGCCAGGCTGAATGAGGCTCTGGTGAAGGCTGCGGCGACTTCCGAGGTGAAGGAGCGCCTGAGCTCGGGCCTCGGCATCACGGTCCAGGCCTCGACGCCGGCGGAGCTCGCCGCCAACGTGAAGGCCGAGAGCGCCAAATGGGCGAAGGCCGTCGCCGATGCGGGCATCGAGAAGCAGTAGGACGCCGCGCCGGGCATCATGAGGACGATCCGTATCGGCTGCGGCGCGGGCTATGCCGCCGACCGCTGGGAGCCCGCGCTCGAGCTGATCGAGACCTGCGCCCTCGATTACATCGCCTTCGAATGCCTCGCCGAACGAACGATCGCGCTCGGCCAGTTGGAGCGCCTGCGCGACCCCGGACGGGGCTACAACCCTTTCCTCGAGGACCGCTGGCGGATGGTCCTCGCGCCCGCCAAGGCGAGGGGCGTGAAGATCGTCACCAACATGGGCGCGGCCAACCCGGTCGCCGCCGCGCGCCGTACGCTCGCCGTCGCGCGCGATCTCGGCATCAGGGACCTCCGGGTCGCCGTGGTCACGGGCGACGACGTGCTCGACCTGATCCAGCGCCACCCCGATCTGCCGATGCTGGAGTCGGGCGCGCCGGTCGGCGGGCTCGGCAATGCCGTCATCGCGGCCAACGCCTATCTCGGCGCCGAGCCGATCCGCGACGCGCTCGCGGCCGGTGCGGATGTGGTGATCACGGGCCGCGTGGCGGATCCCTCGCTGTTCCTCGGGCCGATGATGCACGCCTTCGGCTGGGCGGCCGACGACTGGCCGCGCATCGCGGCCGGCACGGCGCTCGGCCATCTGCTCGAATGCGCGGGCCAGGTGACGGGCGGCTATTTCGCCGATCCTGGCGTCAAGGACGTGCCGGACCTCGACCGGCTCGGTTTCCCCTTCGCCGAGGTCGCCGAGGATGGTTCGGCCTGGATCTCGAAGCCGGAGGGGTCCGGCGGGCGGGTCTCGTCAGCGACCTGCACGGAGCAGATCCTCTACGAATGCGGCGATCCCGCCGCTTATGCGACGCCCGACTGCCTAGCGGATTTCACCGGCCTCGCCTTCACGGAAGTGGGTCTGGACAAGGTTGCCGTCGCGGGCGCCCGCTGCCGCGAGCGGACCGGAACGCTGAAGGCATCGGTCTGCCACCGCGCCGGGCATATCGGCGAGGCCCATGTCGGCTATGCCGGGACGAATGCGCGGGCGCGGGCCGAGCTGGCGGCGGAGGTCGTCCGCGCCCGGATCGCCAGGCGAGGGCTCGACCTCGAGGACCTGCGGATTGACCTCGTGGGCGTCGATTCCCTGCATGGGTCTGGTGCTCCCGTCGGGGGCGAACCCTACGAGGTCCGCCTGCGGGTTGCGGCGCGCAGCCAGAACCGGCGGCACGCCGAATATGCGGCGCAGGAAACGCAATCGCTGCTGACCAATGGCCCCTACGGCGGCGGCGGCGATTTCATGCAGGTGCGTGACCTCGTCGGCGTGAAGTCGGTGCTGATCCCGCGCGACTGGGTGACGCCCAGGGTCGAGGTGCTCGCGTGAGGCTCGGCGAGATCGCGACGTCCCGCGCGGGCGACAAGGGCGACACGGCGCAGGTCGCGGTGATCGCGCGGGACGAGGAGGCCTTCGCGCTGATCCGCGAGCGCCTGACCGAGGACGTCGTGGCCGCTGCCTTCGCCGGCATCGCCCGCGGCCGCGTGCGCCGCCACGAGGCCGCGAACCTGCGCGCCTTCGTCTTCCTGCTCGAAGGCGCGCTCGGCGGCGGCGTCTCGATCTCGCTGGCCAGCGATCCGCACGGCAAGAGCCTGTCGAGCCTGATGCTGGAGATCGAGGTTTGAACGTCTCCCTCTCCCGCGCGCGGGAGAGGGTCGGGGTGAGGGAAGGGCCCTCATCCGCCCTGCGGGCACCTTCTCCCGCGAGCGGGAGAAGGGAGCACTCACGGTACTCTACCGCCGCGCCAGCCAGATCGTGTGTCGCGCGCCCTTCTTCCCCCGGTGCGCGCGCACCATCGCCTCCTCCGTCCGGAAGCCCGCGCGCCTCAGCCGCTGCGCGAAGGCCTCGTCGCGATAGGCCGACCAGACCGCGAGCAGCCCGCCGGGCTTCAGCGCCGCGCCGGCCTCCGCCAGACCGACCGGGCCATAGAGAGCGTCGTTCGCGGCGGCGGTGAGCCCGTCAGGGCCGTTGTCGACGTCGAGCAGGATGGCGTCCCAGCACCCCCGTCGCTCGCGGATGATCCTGGCCACATCCTCGACCCGCACCGTGACCCGCGCATCGTCGAGGCTGCCCGCGAAAAGCTCGGCCATCGGCCCCCGCGCCCAGGCGACCACCGCCGGTACGAGCTCGGATACGACGATGGTTGCGTCGGCGCCGAAAGCTCCCAGCGCCGCCCGCAGCGTAAAGCCCATGCCGAGACCGCCGATCAGGACGCGCGGCTGACGCCGGCCCGCGAGACGTTCTGCCGCGAGCGTCGCCAGTGCTTCTTCCGAGCCGCTCAGGCGGGAGTTCATCAGCTCGATCCGATCGAGCGAGATCGAGAATTCCGAGCCGCGCCGCTTCAGGCGCATCTCGGCGCCTCCGGGAACGATCGTCTGGTCGAGATGCTGCCAGGGTGTCATCGTGCTCGCTTGCGGCGCTGGGAGGCCAAGGCTAAAGCCCGTTCCGGACAAGGATGCAACGATGACCGCGCCGGAACGACCCTCGCACATGGATCCCCGGAACTCCTTCCAGGGCCTGATCCTGACGCTCCAGGACTTCTGGGCGGACAAGGGCTGCGTCATCCTCCAGCCCTACGACATGGAGGTCGGCGCCGGGACCTTTCATCCGGCGACCACGCTGCGCGCTCTGGGGCCGAAGCCATGGAACGCGGCCTATGTCCAGCCTTCCCGCCGCCCGAAGGACGGCCGCTACGGCGAGAATCCGAACAGGTTGCAGCACTATTACCAGTATCAGGTGATCCTGAAGCCCTCGCCGCCCGACCTGCAGGAGCTCTATCTGCAGTCGCTCTTCGCCATCGGCCTCGACCCTGACCTGCACGACTTCCGCTTCGTCGAGGACGATTGGGAGAGCCCGACTCTCGGCGCCTGGGGCCTCGGCTGGGAATGCTGGTGCGACGGCATGGAGGTGAGCCAGTTCACCTACTTCCAGCAGGTCGCCGGCTTCGAATGCGCCCCGGTCGCCGGCGAGCTGACCTACGGCCTCGAGCGCCTCGCCATGTATGTGCAGGGCGTCGAGAACGTCTATGACCTCAACTTCAACGGCCGCGAGGGCGCGGAGAAGGTGACCTACGGCGATGTCTTCCTGCAGGCCGAGCAGGAGTACAGCCGGCACAATTTCGAGCATTCCGACGCCGACATGCTCTTCAGGCAGTTCGAGATGGCGGAGGCGGCTTGCACGAAGTATCTGGAGGCCGGCTGGGAGCGCGGCGGCAACCGCGACCACCATAAGATGGTGCTGCCCGCCTACGACCAGTGCATCAAGGCCTCGCACGCCTTCAACCTGCTCGACGCGCGCGGCGTGATCTCGGTCACCGACCGCCAGAGCTACATCCTCCGGGTGCGCGAACTGGCCAAGGCCTGCGGCGCGGCCTGGCTCGCGACCGAGGCGGGCGGAGCGGCATGAGCCGATCCCGCATCACGGCCCAGGCGGCCGTCCTGCTCGTCCGCGACGTCCCGGCAAGCGTCGCCTACTGGACGGACAAGCTCGGCTTCGAAGCGACGGGGACCTGGGGTGAACCCCCGGAGTTCGCGATTCTCCAGTGCGACGGCGCCCGCGTGATGCTCGGGCAGGCGAAGACGGATTCGTCCATCGTCCCGTTCTGGAAGGCGCGGCCTGCGCTCTGGAACGCCTATTTCTGGGTCGATGATGCGAAGGCGGCCTTCGACGCGATGAAGACGAGAGGGGCGACGATCGACTACGAGCTCTGCCGGCAACCCCACGGCGTGCTGGAGTTCGGCGTGCGCGACCCCGACGATCAGGACATCGGCTTTGGACAGGTCCTCGCTGAGGACCTCCCATCCGCCGCGCGGGATCAGGCGCGATGAGCAAGGCGTTCGACCGGTATGACCGCGACTACGAAGAAGTCGTGGAGCGCTCCATCGCCTTTTCCGGTCTGAAGCACGACTTCTTCCTCGAGGCGAAGGCGATCGCGTTGCAGCGGCTGTTCGCGGGCCATTTCGGCAGCCGCCGGCCCGATCTGCTCGACCTTGGCTGCGGTGTCGGCAGGCTGCATCCCCTGCTTGCGGATGTCGCCGGCTCGCTGGCGGGGACCGACGTTTCGGAGGCCTCGATCCTGCGCGCCCGCGAGGACAATCACGCGGTCGAGTACCGGCCGATGGAGGGGGCAATCATCCCCTGGGACGAGAACAGCTTCGACGTGTCGCTCGCGGTCTGCGTCTTCCACCATATCCCCGTTGCGGAACGGGCGGCGGCCGCCGCCGAAATGGTGCGGGTGACTCGGCCTGGCGGTCTCGTCATCCTGATCGAGCACAATCCTTGGAACCCGCTGACCCGGCTCTCGGTCCTGCGCTGCCCCTTCGATCATGACGCGGTGCTGCTGGGCGCCCGTGAGGCCAGGACCTTGCTGGCGGGCGCCGGGCTTGCCGGCATCCGCAGCCGGCACATGCTGCTCCTGCCGACCCGGCGCGCCGGCGCGCCCGCGATCGAACGGGCGTTCGAGACGCTTCCGCTAGGCGCGCAATATCTTGCCTGGGGCGCGGCGTGACTGGAAGTCCGCCGGTGTCCGCCGCTTTCGCGGCCGCCGTGCGGCGCCTTCTCGCTCCCCGTGTCGCTTCGCGCTTCGCTCTCATCGGCATCCTGGCGACGCTGCTCTATTTCGTCCTGTTCCTCGGGGCCGACCGTCTGCTGTCGGCGCGGGCGCGCGGCTGGCCGGCCTGGCCCCTGTCGCTCGGCGCCTACAGCGTGGCGGCGCTGTTCTCCTATGTCGGCCACCGCGTCGTCAGCTTCGGTTCGACGCGCTCGCATGCGCTGGCGCTCGCCCGCTTCGTGCCGGTCACGATCGCCGGCCTGCTGGTGTCGATTGTCCTGCCGGGTGTGGTGTCCGACTGGCTGGGCGGCCCGCGCTGGCTCGCGGCGGCGCTGACCTGCCTTCTCGTGCCGGCGATGAACGCCTTGCTCCTGTCGTGGCTGGTCTTCCCGCCGGAACCGGACAACGAGGTCCGCCCGCGCTCCACATCGGCAACCCATGCCGGGAATCATGGCATGCCGGGTGGCGCGAGACAGGGCCTGCAGCTCGCGCTCTGCGGCCTGGCGGTGCTGGGGCTCGCCCTCACCTTCCTGTCGCCGGGCTTCCTGTCGGGGGAGGGCGACGTCTGGAAGCACGCGATTTCCGACCGCGCGACGAGCCTCGTCGGATACTATTACTTCCTCGACAAGCCCTGGAGCCTGCCCCTGTTCCGGCTCGGGAATCTCTCGACGCCGGAGGGCATGTCGCTCATCAACAGCGACAGCTTGCCGCTCGTGGCCCTGGCCGGACGGCTGCTGCGAAGCCTGACCGGGATCACGGCCAATCTCTACGGCCTCTTCATGCTGGCCTGCCTGATCCTCAACGCGCTCGTTCCCGTGGTCATCGCCCGCCGGTTCGGCGTCTTCGACCTCGTCCGACAGGTTGCGATCGCGCTCCTGTTCGCGGCTTTGCCCTTCTGGCTCGAGCGCTACTATCACGTCTCCCTCGTCTGCCACGGTGTCATCCTGCTTGCGATCCTCGTCTATCTCCGCGCAGGCGAGGACTGGTCGCCATGGCGCGCCGCGCTCGCCATGGCCGCTCTCGCCGCAGCGGCGAGCCTCATCCACGTCTACCTCTGGGCAATGGTGATGCTGGTCGCGGGCGCGATGCTGGCCCGTTCCCTCTTTAGCCGGGACGGCCTGCAGCCATCCCGGATCGCGTCGGCCTTGGCGCTGGGCTTCCTGGCCCTGGGCGCGGTCTGGGCGGCCGGCTATTTCGATCTGCGGGGAGCGGGCGAGAACGTCGGCTACATGTCCTACAGCATGAACCTGCTGTCGCCCGTCTACAGCAGCCACAGCGGCTTCGATCCGCGCGCCTGGAAGCTGCTGCGCATGGCGCAGGAGCAGCAGCAGGCCTGGGTCTTCTTCGCCGGCCAGCGTCCGGACGCCACGGGCGGCCAGTTCAACGAGGGCATGACCTATCTGGGCGCGGGCGCCCTGGGCCTGATCGGCGTGTCGCTGTTCGGGCTTCGGAAGGCCGCCGTTCCCGCCACCTTGCGCCGCCATCTCTGGCTGGTGGCCGCGGCGGCCGTCGCGCTGCTCTTCGCCATCTCGCCGCAGGTGACGATCGGCGAACGCGTCTTCAGGCTCTGGACGCCGGAGGGCGGTCTCATGTCCTTGTTGAGCTCCTTCCGCGCCAGCGGACGCTTCGCCTGGCTGGCGGCCTACCTGCTGATCCTGGCCGCCGTGATGGTCACGGTCCGCGCCTACCGGCCGCAGGTCAGCCGCCTCCTGCTCGTGACCGCGGCGGTGCTGCAACTGGTCGACTCCGAGCCGTTGCGTTCGGCGATCAGGCTCGACACCAGCGGCGGCATGAAGCTCTTCAACGAAGAGACCTGGCGGCCGGTGCTGCAGGATGCGCGCCAGATCGTCATCCTCCCCTCGTTCGAATGCGGCGATGAGCCGAGAGGCACGCTCAAGACCGTCCTGCACCTGATGGTGGCCCGCGTCGGCGCTTTGCCGATCAACAGCGCCAGCCAGTCGCGCACGACCAAGGACTGCGGCGCCGAACTACAGCTGCTGGACGCCGGCCTCAGGCCGGGCTGGGTATTCTTCTTCTTCAACACCGATCCGCCCGATGCGGTGATCGCCGCATTCCAGGCGAAGCATGCCGCCTTCTGCCGGCCCTTCGCCTACGGCACGGTTTGCCGGGAGGGCTCAAGGATGCAGTATGACGCCTGTGCCGATCCCTATGCGAGGCCTGTCGTGAAGGCCTGCAACGGGCGGGAGCGGCCATGAGGCGCGTGGGCGGACGATGACATTGGTAAGCGGCGGCCAGACCCCGATGCAGAATTCCAGCGCTCGCGCGGGGACCACGTCGCTGCGCCTGAGCGTCGTCGTGCCCTGCTACAACGAGGAGGATTGCATCGCGGAGACGCACCGTCGCCTCAGCGAGGCCGCGAGCGCCAGCGTCGGTGCGAGCTACGAGCTCGTCTATGTGAACGACGGCTCCACGGACGGCACCCTCGCGAGTCTGGTGGCGCTGGGCGCGGACGATCCGCGCGTGGTCGTCGTGGACCTGTCGCGCAACCACGGCCATCAGCTCGCGCTGTCCGCAGGCCTCAGTCTCTGCCGGGGCGAGCGGATCTTCATCATCGACGCCGATCTGCAGGATCCGCCGGAGCTGCTGCCGCAATTCATGCAGGCGCTCGACCAGGGTGCGGATGTCGCCTACGGGCGCAGGCTGTCGCGCGAGGCGGAATCCGTCTTCAAGAAGGTGACGGCAAAGCTCTTCTATCGTCTGCTGGCGCAATCGACGCGGATCTCCATTCCCGTCGATACCGGCGATTTCCGGCTCATGTCGCGCCGGGTGCTGAACGTGGTTCTGGCGATGCCGGAGAGCCACCGCTTCATACGGGGCATGATCGCCTGGGCCGGCTTCCGGCAGGTGCCGGTCGACTACCACCGCAAGGAGCGTTTCGCCGGCCAGTCGAAATATCCGCTTGGCAAGATGCTGATGCTCGCCATCGACGCCCTGACCGGCTTCGGCACGGCGCCGCTGCGCTCCCTCTACTTTCTCGGCCTCGCGGCGGTTCTGGGATCGGTGCTGCTCATCCTCTGGTCGGTCGTGCAGTATTTCCGCTTCAATGTTGTGCCGGGCTGGTCGAGCCTGATGGTCGTCTTCCTGACGATTTCCTCCATCCAGCTCGTCTCGCTGGCCTTCATCGGCGAATATGTCGGCCGCATCTTCGAGCAGAGCAAGAACCGTCCGCTGTTCGTCATCCGCGACGTCATCGTCTCGGACAGGACGCAGGAGCGCCGGCTGCCGGCCGCCGATCCGCCCTGAGCCGCGGCCGAGCGGACGCCCTCAGAGGTGGAAGGCTCGCTTCGGCCGCAATTCCCCCGCCTCGCCCTCGACCAGCGCCACGAGCTTGCCGTGATGCGTCGCATAGGCCTGGCCGAGCACGATCGGCGCGTCCCGGCCGCGCAGGATGACGCTCTGGCCGTTCTTCAGGCGCTGCGCCTCATGCTGGCCGATCGCGATCGCCGGGAGCGACGCCAGCGCCCGCTCCACGGGCTGCACGAGCGCCTTGAGGTCGGGTGATTGCGGCCCAGCCTCGCCCGCCGCCTGCAGCTCGGCCAGCGTCACGGCCTCCGATTCCGCGAAGGGCCCCACGCGCGTGCGCCGAAGCGCGGTGATATGGCCGAGGCAGCCGAGGAGGCGGCCGAAGTCGCGGGCCAGCGCCCGGACATAGGTGCCCTTGCCGCATTCGGCCTCGAAGGTCGCGGAATCCTCCCTCGCTTCGACGAGCCGCAGGGCCGTGATCTCGACTTCACGCGGCTCCAGCTTCACCACCTCGCCGTCGCGGGCGAGGTCGTAGGCCCGCTCGCCCTGGATCTTCAGCGCCGAGAATTGCGGCGGCGTCTGCATGATCAGCCCCATGAACCGCGGCAGGATCGCCTCGATGGCCGCGGCGCTCGGCCGCTCCGCCGAGCTGTTCACGATCTCGCCGTCGCTGTCGTCCGTGTTGGTCTCCGCACCCCAGGTCACAGTGAAGCGGTAGGCCTTCTCGCCGTCCATGACATAGGGAACCGTCTTGGTGGCCTCGCCGAATGCGAGCGGCAGAATGCCGGAGGCGAGGGGGTCGAGCGTGCCGGCGTGGCCGGCCTTGTCCGCCTTGGTGAGGCGCTTGACGATCGACAGGGCATGGGTGGAGGTGACACCGATCGGCTTGTCGAGCACGATCCAGCCGTCGACCTTCAGCCTCTCGCGACGCGGCTTGCTCATGATCAGTCCTCGTCCGAACCCTTCGTGTCGCGCGTGACGCGCGGATCGCGCAGCAGCGCATCGATGCGCGACGCCTCGTCGAACTGCTCGTCGAACCGGAAGCGCAGGTCCGGCATCGAGCGCATGTCGCGCATCGATTTCGCCAGCAGACCCTTGATGTAGCGGGCGTTGCGCGCGAGCGCCTTGACGATGGCAGGCCCGCCGGCGCCGCCGAGCGGCATCACATAGACCGTCGCGATCTTGAGGTCGGGCGACATGCGCACCTCCGGCACCGTGATGATGCGTCCGTCCAGTTCGGGGTCGTTCACCTGCCCGCGCGACAGGATGTCGGCGAGCGCATGGCGCACGAGTTCGCCGACGCGGAGCTGGCGCTGGGAGGGGCCTGAGGCAGGGGAGACTGGCTTGGACATGCACCGTTCTCGCGGGATCGGACCGGAGGAAAGGCCGAAGACCCGCCTTTCGGCGGGTCTGTACTGGTTAGGCCGACAGGGCGGGAAGCGTCAGAGAGACCGCTTCACTTCCTCGACGCGATAGCACTCGATCACGTCGCCAGCGCGCATGTCCTCGTACTTCTCGAAGGCCATGCCGCATTCCTGGCCGACATTGACCTCCTTCACTTCGTCCTTGAAGCGCTTGAGGGTCTTAAGCGTGCCTTCGTGGATGACGACGTTGTCGCGGATCAGGCGCACGCCCGCGCCGCGCTCGACCTTGCCGTCGGTGACGATGCAGCCCGCCACCTTGCCCACCTTGGTGATGTTGAACACCTCCTGGATGCGGGCATTGCCGAGCATCGTCTCGCGCAGCGTCGGCGCAAGCAGGCCCGACATGGCGGCTTTGATGTCGTCCACCAGATCGTAGATGATGTTGTAGTAGCGGATCTCGACGCCCGACCGTTCGGCGGCCTCGCGGCCTTCCTTGTGGGCACGGACGTTGAAGCCGATGATCACAGCGCCGGTTGCGTTGGCGAGGGTCACGTCGGATTCGGTGATGCCGCCGACGCCCGAGTGGATGATCCGCGCGGCGACCTCGTCGGTGCCGAGCTTCTCCAGCGAGCCTGCGATGGCCTCGACCGAGCCCTGGACGTCGCCCTTGATCAGGAGCGGGAACTCCTTCTTCCCGGTTGTCTTGATCTGGCTCATCATGTCGACAAGCGAGCGCATCGCGCCGGCGCCGCGGGCGGCCAGCTTCTCGCGCTTCTGGCGCATGCGATATTCCGTGACCTCGCGGGCGCGTGCCTCGGTCTCGACGACCGCGACGCGGTCGCCGGCCTCGGGCGCGGCGTTGAAGCCCAGGATCTCGACGGGAACCGACGGCTCCGCGAACTGCACGGTCTCGCCCTTGTCGTTGATGAGGGCACGCACGCGGCCCCATTCCGACCCGGCGACGACGATGTCGCCATGGATGAGCGTGCCGCGCTGCACGAGCACCGTGGCGACGGGACCGCGGCCGCGATCGAGCTTCGCCTCGATGACGCTGCCCTCGGCAAGCCGGTTCGGGTTGGCCCTGAGCTCCAGCACCTCGGCCTGCAGCTGGATCATCTCCAGCAGCTTGTCGAGGTTCTGGCCGGTCTTCGCGGACAGCTCCACCTCGATCGTGTCGCCGCCCATGCTTTCCACCTGCACGTCATGCTGCAGCAGGTCCGTCTTGACGCGCTCCGGCCTGGCGTCCGGCAGGTCGATCTTGTTGATCGCCACGATCATCGGCACCTTGGCCGCCTTGGCGTGGTTGATGGCCTCGATCGTCTGCGGCATCACCGAATCGTTGGCCGCGACCACGAGCACGACGATATCCGTCACCTTGGCGCCGCGGGCGCGCATCGCCGTGAAGGCCGCGTGGCCCGGCGTGTCGATGAAGGTGATCACGCCGCCGAGCGGCGACTGCACCTGGTAGGCGCCGATATGCTGCGTGATGCCGCCGGCCTCGCCCGAGACGACGTTGGTCTTGCGGATGGCGTCGAGCAGCGAGGTCTTGCCGTGGTCGACGTGGCCCATGATGGTCACGACAGGCGGACGCGGCTGCAGCGTGTCCTCCTCGTCCGGCGCGTCGAACAGGCCTTCCTCGACGTCGGACTCGGCCACGCGCTTGACGCTGTGGCCCATCTCCTCGGCGATGAGCTGGGCCGTGTCCGCATCGATCACGTCGGTGATCTTGTGCATCTGGCCCTGCCGCATCAGCAGCCGGATGATATCGACGCCGCGCTCCGACATGCGGTTCGCGAGCTCCTGGATGGTGATGGTCTCCGGCAGGACGACCTCGCGGAAGACCTTTTCCTTCTGCTCGTCCTGGCCGCCCTTCATGCGCTGCACGCGCCGGCGGTAGGCGGCGACGGAGCGTGTGCGCTCCTCCTCGCTCGCGAAGGCGTTGCCGACGGTCAGGCGGCTGCGGTCGCGGCTCTCGCCGCCACGCGGAACGCGCTCGGCCTTGGCTGCGCCGGCGCCGCCGCCGGGGCCGCTCCTGCGGCGGGCGAGACCCTCGACATCCATGATCGCGTCACGCGAGCGGCTGGCGCCGCTGCCCGGAGGCGCGGAGCGGCGGTTCTCCTGGATGAGCGGCTCGGCCGGAGCGGCCGGGGCGCGGCCGAAGCCGAAGCGGGCCGGGCCGGCGCCGGGCGGGCGCGGCCTGTCGCCGAAGCCGCCGGCGGGGCGGGGTCCACGATCGCCGAAGCCGCCTGCGCCGGCCGGACGCGGGCCACGGTCGCCGAACGTGCGGGGTCCGCGGTCGCCATCGGGACGGGGCGGCCTGTCGCCGAACCCGCCGCCCGACGGACGGGGGCCGCGATCGCCGAAGCCGCTGCTCGCGCCCTGCGGCCGGGGGCCGCGGTCGCCAAACTGACGCGGGCCGCGATCGCCCTCGGGGCGGGGAGGCCTGTCGCCGAAGCCGCCGGAGGGTCGGGGACCGCGATCGCCGCCGCCTTCGCGCGGCGGGCGCGGCGCGTCGAGCCGCGGCGGCCGCTCTCCATAGGCGCGCGGCGCATCGTAACGGGGAGAATCCGTGCGGGGACCTTCGGGCGGACGCGGGGCGCGCTCGACGAAGGCCGGGCGCGGCTCCTCGCCGAGACGGCGGACCGCCTCTTCCTGGCCGCGGCGCTTCAGCGCGTCCTCGCGGTTGCGGCGATCCTCTTCTTCGCGCTTGCGGGCCTCCGCGGCTTCGCGCTCGCGACGCTCCGCCTCGGCGCGGGCCTCGCGCTGGCGTATTTCAGCTTCGGCGCGCTTGCGCGCCTCTTCCTCGACGCGCGCGGCGTCCATGAGCACGGCCTGGCGCGCGTTCTGCTCGCTCTCGGAGAGCGTGCGCAGCACCATGCCGCTGCCGGGACGCTGCTGCAGGGGCTGACGCGGGCCTCCGGCCGCAGGCTTGGCCTCGCCGGAGGGCTGCGCCGGCTCGCGCTGCTGCGGAGCGCCGCCCGGCGTGGGCGCGCGCCGCTTCACCACCTCGACGGCGACCGTCTTCGAGCGCCCGTGCGAGAAGCTCTGGCGCACGGTGCCCGCGGCGCCGTCGCCGGGGCGCGGCTTCAACGTCAGCGTTCCCTTGGCTGGAACGCTCAGCGTCTTGTCGCCGGGGTTGTTGGTATCGCTCATCCAGTTCGCCGTCCTAAAACTCTGCCGCCTGCTCGAAACCGCCGGCCGTCACGCGTCGTCGGGACGCGAGGGTCCGTTCAACGCCAAAGGGCCGGTCGATGCGGGGTCACTTGCCGCATCCGGCCCCACTTCCTCCGAGGCGCCGTTCCTGAAAATTTCCAGGCGCCGGCATCTCTTCACGAAAGCATCGCTGGCCGGTCCCGCCAGCAACGCGGCGTGTATGGCATTTTCCCGTCCCAAAGCCAAATCCAATTCGCTGCTCGCGAAGAGCGATATGACCGGGATCGACCAGGCGGATCCATGGGCCCGCTTCACGGCCTGCAGCATCTTGCGCCGGCCGTCGTCGCCGCCGTCGCTTGCGACGACCAGAGCCGATACATGGCCACGGCCGATCGCCGTTTCAACCTTCCCGAAGCCAGCGACGACGAGACCGGCCTTGTTGGCCATGGCGAGCGACTGCCGCGCGTCAGCGGCGAGCAGCGCGTCGACCTGATCCGCCAGGTCCTTCGGCGTCTCGACCGAAGCCTTGAGGCTGCGGGCGAAGGCCTTGCGGCGGATCGCCTCATCGAGCGCCGCGCGCGTCGCCGTTACCCAGGCGCCCCGGCCGGGCAGCCGGGCGCGGATGTCGGGCGTGAGGCGGCCCTGCGGATCGGGAACGAAGCGGATCAGCTGCTCGACCGGCAGCGTGGCGCGCGTGGCGACGCAGGTCCGGTTGGGACCCTTCTCCTCGTCGCCCGGCGCGTCCTTGCTGGCTCGGCCCATCGCATCACCGCTGGAGCATGCTCCGAAAAGTGGAGTTCACGTCTTCGATGAGACCATGCTCGACTCATCGATCTGGCATGCCTCCATTCGAACGCTTCCGTCCGAATGGAAGGCATGCCGCGCCGTCACTGGGCGGCGGCTTCGGCCTGGGGCTCCTCGGCCGACGCGGCCTCGACCCAGCCTGCCTTGACGCGGGCGGCCATGACCATCGCCTCGCATTCCTCGCGCGACAGGTCGAGACCATCGAGATAACCCGCCTGGCGCTGGGCCTGGCCGTCCTTGCGCTCGGTCCAGCCGGCGAGGTCGTCCGTGGCGCAGCCCGCGAGATCCTCGATCGTCTTCACGTCGTTCTCGCCGAGCTTCACCATGACGGCGGTCGTGACGCCGTCGACCTCGCGAAGCTCGTCCGCGACGCCGAGCTCACGCCGCTTCGCGTCGAGTTCGGCCTCGACCGCGGCCAGATAATCCTGCGCGCGGCGCTTGATCTCGGCCGCCGTGTCGTCGTCGAAACCGTCGATCGAGGTCAGGTCCGAATCGTCGACATAGGCGACCTCCTCGACGCTGCGGAAGCCTTCCGACGCCAGCAGCTGACCGACGACCTCGTCCACGTTGAGCGCCTCCATGAAGATCTGGGTGCGATTCTGGAACTCCTTCTGCCGGCGCTCGCTCTCCTCCTGCTCGGTGAGGATGTCGATGTCCCAGCCGGTGAGCTGCGAGGCGAGTCGCACGTTCTGGCCGCGGCGCCCGATGGCGAGGCTGAGCTGCTCGTCCGGCACCACCACCTCGATCCGCTCGGCCTCCTCGTCGAGGACGACCTTGGCGACTTCCGCCGGCTGCAGCGCGTTGACGATGAAGGTCGCGACATCCTCCGACCAGGGGATGATGTCGATCTTCTCGCCCTGCAGCTCGCCGACCACCGCCTGCACGCGCGAGCCGCGCATGCCGACGCAGGCGCCGACCGGGTCGATCGCCGAGTCGCGGCTGATGACGGCGATCTTGGCGCGCGAGCCGGGATCGCGGGCGACGGCGCGCACCTGGATGATGCCGTCGTAGATCTCGGGCACCTCCTGCGCGAAGAGCTTGGCCATGAACTGGGGATGCGTGCGCGAGAGGAAGATCTGCGGTCCGCGCTGCTCGCGGCGCACGTCGTAGAGATAGCAGCGGATGCGGTCGCCGGGGCGGAACATCTCGCGCGGGATCAGCTCGTCGCGGCGCACGACCGCCTCGGACTTGCCGAGGTCGACGATGACGTTGCCGTATTCCACGCGCTTCACCACGCCGTTGACGATCTCGCCGATGCGGTCCTTGTACTCGTCGTACTGGCGCTCGCGCTCCGCGTCGCGCACCTTCTGCACGATCACCTGCTTGGCCGATTGCGCGGCGATGCGGCCGAAGTCGAAGGGCGGCAGCGTCTCGGCGATCGCGTCGCCGACCTGCGCGGCCGGGTTGCGGCGGCGGGCGTCGACCAGCGTGATCTCGCGGGCGTCGTTCTCGATGGCCTCCACCACATGCAGATGGCGGGAGAGCCTGAGCTCGCCGCTCTTGGGGTCGATCTGTGCATGGACGTCCGTCTCGGCGCCGTAGCGCGAGCGGGCGGCCTTGGCGATCGCGTCCTCCATCGCCTCGATGACGATGGAGCGGTCGATCTGCTTCTCGCGGGCGACCGCGTCGGCGATCTGCAGCAGTTCAAGCCTGTTGGCGCTGATGGCCATCGCGTCAGTCTCCTTGGGACCTAAATGTCGGTATGGTCCTGCCGCCGCCGGTCAGGCTTGCGGGCAGGCTTCCTTTCCTTCCGGGGCATCTTCGGCTGGCTGCCCTTGTTGGCCGAGCCCGGCTTGCGCCCGCTCTCCTGAGGCTGCCGGCCGAGAGCCGCGTCGATCAAAGCGTCGGTCAGCACCAGCCGCGCTTCCGCCATGTCGGCGATTGGCAGCGGGCAATCGACGAGTTCGCCCTCCTTCGCGTCGGCGCGGCGCAGCGTCGCCGTGCTGTCGTCCGACGCGACGAGGATCCCCTTGTACCGCTTCCGGCCATGGGCCGGAACCGCCATCTCGATCCGCGCCTCATGGCCGATCCAGCGCGCGAAATCGACGGCCCTCACCAGCGGCCGGTCGATGCCGGGCGAGGAGATCTCGAGATGGTAGGCCCGATCCATCGGGTCCTCGACATCGAGCACCGGCGAGACCGCGCGGCTCACCGCCTCGCAATCGTCGACGCTCATCGTGCCGTCGGGCCGCTCCGCCATGATCTGCAGGGTGCAGCCGTTCTGCCCGGTGATGCGCACGCGGACCAGCCGAAAGCCGACGTCTCCGATCGCCGGCTCGATGATCGCCGCGACGCGCGCCGCCATGCCTGTCTCGACGATGAGCCTCGGCTCGTCCATCCGCCCTCCGTCCATTCCAGCCCAGCGGTCGGCGCCAATAAAAAAGAGCGGGTCCCGGGGGGCCCACTCTCATCAAGCGATCGATCGCCGAATAAGGTTCAGTTCCCGCGATATGATGCAGAACCCGTTCGAATTCAAGCAAATTCATTGGCCGATCGCTCAAACTGTCTGACGCTGGGTAACCTCCCGGTCATGGACGCAGCCTAAGGTTGTCCTCGCTGACGAACAGGCGATCCGCCGGACCCGCACCGCTGCGGGCCCGGCGGTCGCGCTGTCCGAAACCAGCGGTCGGTCGTCGGGCGGGGGCTCGGACCGGCAGCGTGATCAAGCGGAGCAGCTGATGCCTGAAGCGAAACGAGCCCTCCAGCAGATCGAGGCTGCTCTGTCGAACCGACGCACCGGGGAGAAGGAGGAAGCGGTCGACCGGATCGCGGCGCTCTTCATCGCCGGCGCCCCGCGGTTCTCCGATGCCCATGTCGCGCTGTTCGACCAGGTGATCGGTCTCCTGACCGACGCCATCGAGCTCCGCGCCAGGGCGCGCCTCGCGGAGCGGCTGGCGGACATCGCCAACGCGCCGCCGGAACTGATGCGCCGCCTGGCGCGGGACGAGATCACCGTGGCGCGACCCGTGCTCGCGAGGTCGCCGCGCCTTGCCGACGAGGACCTCATCGAGGCGGCGCGGCAGGGCGGTCGCGACCACATGCTGGCGATCTCGGAGCGGCGCGCCCTGTCGGAGCCCGTCACCGACCTGCTGGTGGAGAAGGGGGATCGCGTGGTCGTCAACGCCGTCGCCAGCAATCCCGGCGCGCGCTTTTCGGACCAGGGATACGAGGCCCTCGTCGCCCAGGCCCGCAGCGATGCGCTGCTGCAGGCGGCGGTCGGGCGTCGGAACGATATACCACCCCGTCACATGGCGGCGCTCTTCGAGCTCGCCAAGGCGGCCGCGCGCCAGCGCCTGTCGGGCTTCGCCGGCGAGCGCGGCGGTCGCATGGTCGCCATGGCCGTCGCGGCGAGCGCGAAGGATGTCGCCGCCGAGACACGAGCGCGGTCTGACTCCTATCGCCTGGCGGTGGAGCTGGTCTCGGGCCTGATGCAGGCGAATGCGCTCGGCGAGGAGACGCTGGTCGGCTATGCGCGGGCCGGCAGGACAGACGAAACGATCGTCGCGCTGTCCTTTCTCGCCAAGGTGCCGATCGAACTCGCGGAGCAGGCCTTCCAGTCGACCGACACGGGCGGATTGCTCATCATCGCGCGGGCCGCCGACTTCTCCTGGCCCACGCTCCGGGACCTCTACCGCATGCGACCCGTGCAGCGACCGTCGCTGCACGAGTTCCAGAGGCTGGAGGAGAGCTACGGGCGCCTGACCCGACAGACGGCTGAGCGGGTCCTGCGCTTCATGCATGCGCGGGACAGTGCGCGCCAGTGACCGGAGTCAGATCCGCTTGAAGCGCAGGTAGGTCGGCCGACGGCCCTCGCGCAGGGCCTTGGCCTCGTAGCGCGTGCCGGGCCACCCGTCATAGGGCGTGGTCCATTCCGGCGCGGCCGCTGCCTCCCAGGAGAGGCCGGGCTCCCGGAGAGCCCGCGCCAGCGTCCAGCCGACATAATCGTCGATGTCGCTGGCGAACAGGAAGCGCCCGCCCGGCTTCAGCGCGCGGGCGATCAGCGCCAGCGACTCCTGCGAGACGAAACGCCGCTTGCGCTGCCGGCGCTTCGGCCAGGGGTCGGGATAGAGCAGCGCCACCTCGTCGAGGCAGGCCGCGGGCAGCCGGCGGAGCAGCAGCGTCGCATCCTGGTCGAAAACGCGGATGTTGCGGAGGTCGTGCTTCTCGACCTCGACCACCAGCTTCGCCATGCCGTTCAGGAACGGCTCGACCCCGATGAAGCCGACATCCGGCCGCTCGATGGCACGGTGCAGCAGATGCTCGCCGCCGCCGAAGCCGATCTCGAGACGATGGCCGGTCATGGGCCTGGCGAAGAGGGGAGGCAGATCCAGGGCGGCCGGTAGTTCGATCAGCAGCTGCGGCAGGAGATTTCCGAGCAGCTCTTTCTGTCCCTTGCGCAGGGGTTTGCCCTTTGAGCGGCCGAAGAAGCGGGCGCGTTCTGGCTGCGTGTCGTCGGTCATGGGAGCTGGCCTGGTCGCGGCGGACGTTCGGACGGGCCTATAGCCTAGGCGGGCTGCGCCGGCGAGCGCGCCACGTCCGAACGAAAAGGGCCGGCGCTAGGGCCGGCCCCGATCGTCGTGAAGTGACAGGCCTCAGGAAGCGACGGCTTCCTTCAGGGCCGCCACGAGATCCGTCTTCTCCCAGGAGAAGCTGCCGTCGCGGCCCGGCTTCCGGCCGAAGTGGCCATAGGCCGCGCTCTTGGCGTAGATCGGCTTGTTGAGGTCAAGATGCTTCCGGATGCCGCGCGGGCTGAGGTCCATCACCTGCGCCAGCGCCGCTTCGAGCTTGGCTTCCTCGACCTTGCCGGTGCCGTAGAGGTCCACGTAAATCGACAGCGGCTGGGCCACGCCGATCGCGTAGGCGAGTTGGATCGTGCAGCGGTCCGCGAGCTTCGCCGCCACGACGTTCTTGGCGAGATAGCGCGCCGCGTAGGCGGCCGAGCGGTCGACCTTCGTCGGGTCCTTGCCCGAGAAGGCGCCGCCGCCGTGCGGAGCCGCGCCGCCGTAGGTGTCGACGATGATCTTGCGGCCGGTCAGCCCCGTGTCGCCGTCCGGTCCGCCGATCACGAACTTGCCGGTCGGGTTGACGTGCCAGACCGTCTCCTTCGTGATCCAGCCCTCGGGCAGCACTTCGCGGATGATCGGCTCGACGATCTTGCGGACGTCCTTCGACGTCAGCTTCCCGTCGAGATGCTGGGTCGAGAGCACGATCTGCGTCACGCCGACCGGCTTGCCGCCCTGGTACTTCACGGTGACCTGGCTCTTGGCGTCGGGGCCGAGGACGCCGCAGCCGCGCTCGCCGGCCTTGCGATACTTCGTCAGCACCTCGAGGATCTTGTGCGAGTAGTAGATGGGCGCCGGCATCAGCTCCGGCGTCTCGCGGCAGGCGTAGCCGAACATGATGCCCTGGTCGCCCGCACCCTCGTCCTTGTTGCCGGCGGCGTCGACGCCGACGGCGATGTCGGCGGACTGCGGATGGAGCAGCACGTCGATCTTGGCCTTCTTCCAGTGGAAGCCGTCCTGCTCGTAGCCGATCGCCTTGATCGCCTTGCGGGCCGCGGACTTCACCTTGCTCTTCATCGCCTTCTCGTCGAGCGAGGTGCGGACCTCGCCGGCGATCACGACGCGGTTCGTGGTGGCAAGGGTCTCGCAGGCCACGCGCACGGCCCAGGGGTCCATCCCGGCCTTCGCGGCCTCCTTGAAGAACAGGTCCACCACCTCGTCCGAGATGCGGTCGCAAACCTTGTCCGGATGACCCTCGGAAACCGATTCACTGGTGAAGAGATAGTCAGCGCGTGCCACGCAAGGTTCTCCGGTCGAGAGCTGGATTTGAAGCCCACCCAGCGAAAGGGCTCCCCCGGGAGGGCCGCGGGGGCCTCCCAAAGTTCCGGCCGGCTGATTAGCCACCTGCGTTCGTCAGGTCAATCGAATTTGGGCAAATCGTTCGTTGAGCCGAACGCCCTGTCTCAGCCCGTGCGTAGATCGGCGGCCGCCGCCATGGACTCGACGAGTTCGATCACGCGCCGGCGCAGGTCGGGCTCCCGGATGCGGCGGAAAGCCTCGATGAGTTGCCGGCCCTCGCCATCGGTTTCGCCATCGACATGGTATTGCGGGGCATGGCCGTCCGCGAAGCCCGCCGTCAACGTGGGATCGTCCGACGCGCCCTCGAAGAAATAATTGACCGGCACCGCGAGGATCCGGGCCGCCGCCTGCAGCCGGCTGGCGCCGATGCGGTTCGTGCCCTTTTCGTACTTCTGGATCTGCTGGAACGTGATGCCGAGCGCTTCGCCCAGCTTCTCTTGGCTCATGCCGACCATGATCCGGCGCATTCTGACGCGCGCGCCGACATGCTTGTCGATCGGATTCGGGGTTTTAGCCATGCACCTACACTCATGCAATGTTGGCTACGCCCCCCGTCAATCAGGGTGTCGTAGCCCGGGAGGGTCCCCCGCCGGCAAAAGGACGGCGCACACGCACAGAGGGATGGTGATAAAAACAATCATTTGCGCTTACAAATATCTTGCGACAATGCAAACAAAAAATGAGAGAATGCACAGAAAGACGGTGAGCCACGAGCCGTAGGTGGCATAGACGGTGCCCGGGAGCGCCTCGGGCAGCCGGCTGTCGAGCACGCCTTCGACCCCCAGCGGCAGGGAGCGGAGCACCCGGCCGAGCGGATCGATCATGGCGGAGATGCCGGTGTTGGCCGCGCGGATCTGCGGCAATCCCTGTTCGATGCTCCGCATCCGCGCCTGGGCGAGATGCTGGTGGGGGCCGAACGTGTGGCCGAACCAGGCGTCGTTGGTCACGTTCAGGAGCAGGCCTGGCCGCGTCGCGTCGGCGGCGACCTCGCGGGGGAAGATCGCCTCGTAGCAGATCAGGGGCAGCGCCGGCGGCAGCCCGCGGATCGTGAGCGGCCTGCGTCGCCCGCCGGGCTCGAAACCGCCCGGAACTTCGACGAACTGGCGGAGGCCGATGCGGTCCAGCAGTCCCCGGAACGGCAGATACTCGCCGAACGGCACGAGATGGACCTTGTCGTAGCTGTCGCCGATCACGCCATCGGGGTTCACGACATGGATCGCGTTGAAATAGCGCGGAGCCGCGCCGGAAGCGTCCTCGGCCCTGGCCGCGCCGGTCACGAGCACGGTGCGCGGCGTGAGCCGCCGGGCGATCTGGGAAAGGGCCTGCGGCTCGCGCGCGAGCAGGAAGGGGAAGGGCGACTCGGGCCACACGAGATGCGTGGCGTCGGCGATTCCGCTGGCGCCGGGAGCGGTGGCGCGGTCGGAGAGTGCGAGATAGCGGTTGAGCACCTCCTGCCCTGAGAGCCGGTGTTTTTCCCGCTGCGACAGGTTCGGCTGCATGATGCGGATGCTCACGTCGGGCAGCGTTGCGACCGGCGTCGCCTGCAGGCGCCAGAGGCCGAACCCGGCCATGCCCGCCAGCACGAGCGCCGCCGCGACGGGAAGCGCCATGCGGCGCAGCGCCGTGCGTCCGGTCAGCAGCAGCACCGGCGTCGAGAACAGGAGAGGCGCCAGCAGCGTCAGCCCGTCGAGCCCGATCAGCGATGCGCTCTGCGCCAGGGCGTCGTTCGCACCGAAGGCCTGGCCGAAGCTGTTCCAGGGAAAGCCTGTGAGGATCGCGCCGCGCAGCCATTCTGCGCCCGCCATCGCCACGGCGAAGGCGAAGATCCGTCCCGCGCCGTTCGACCAGAGCAGCCGCGCCGCCAGGAAGCCGAGGCCATGGAACAGGCCGAGGGCCGCGGGCAGGCCGAGCACGCCGAACGGCATGAGCCAGATGAACTCGTCGGTCTCCACCAGGAAGGCTGCGCCCAGCCACCAGAGGCCGGCGAGAAAATAGCCGAAGCCGAAGGCCCAGCCGGCGGCGAAGGCGGAACGCAAGGCTCGCCAGGCGAAGCGGCCGGGAGCCGCGGTCGAGCCGTCGATCAGCAGGATGGCGGCCGGGAAGGCGACCGCGAGCGCCGGCAGGATCCCGAGCGGCGGCATCGCCAGCGCCGCGACGGCGCCGGCCAGGGCGGCGACGGCGAGCCGCCGCCAGCCCCAGGCCAGCACGATTCCCTCGGCGAGGCGCTGCACCGGGGAGGTCACGTCAGGACCTGGGCGGAGCGGGGGCGGCGTCCTCGATCGTCGGATCGCCGGGCGCGGCCGGCCCCCGCGCCGCCGGCGCGCTGCGGGAGCGATGGATGCGCACCCGCTTGATGCGCCTCGGATCGGCATCGAGCACCTCGAATTCGAGGCCGAGCCCGCTCTTGATCAGTTCGCCGCGCGACGGCACCCGTTGGGCCAGCGTGACCACCAGCCCGCCGATCGTGTCGACGTCGGCGGCGCCGGGCTCCGCCGAGAAATCGACGCCGAGCACCGTGCCGGCTTCGGTCAGGTCGGCCTTCGCGTCGGCGACGAATGTCTGCCCGCCATCCTCCGACTCCATCGGCGCGCGGCCCTCGTCATGCTCGTCCTCGATGTCGCCGACGATCATCTCGACGAGGTCCTCGATCGAGACGAGCCCGTCGGTGCCGCCATATTCGTCGACGACGATCGCCATGTGCGTGCGCGTCGCCTGCATCCGGACGAGCAGATCCATCGCCGGCATCGAGGGCGGGGCGTAGAGGACGGGGCGCAGCAGCTTGGCCGAGATGAGCGAGGCGGAAAGGTCAACGAGCCCGAGGTCGATCGCAGCCCCCGCCGGCTTCCGGCGCGAGCGGGGCGAACTCGTCTCGGCCCGGCTGGAGATGAAGTCGAGGAAGTCGCGGATGTGCACCATGCCCTTCGGGTCGTCGAGCGTCTCGCCGTAGGCGGGCAGGCGCGAATGGCCCTGCGTGCGGAAGACGCGGAGCAGGTCGGCCAGTGTGATCTCGGCGGGGACCGCGACGATGTCGGCGCGCGGGATCATCACGTCCGCCACCCGCACGCTCCGGATGCTGAGGATGTTGCGGAGCATGGCGCGCTCCTGCGGCGTGAATTCCGCACCCGGCCCCCGTGCTTCCAGCGCATCCTCGATATTGTCGCGGATCGAGGCGGTGCTCTTGAAGCCGAGCGCGGACCGGATGCGCCCGAACCAGCCCTCCTGCCCCGGACGCTCCGCGTCCGACAGGGTCCCCGTCTTCGAGGAATCCGCGTTGTCGGTCCCATCGACCGTCGCGTTCATCGTCAATCCAGCTCCTGTCCCGCCGGCGCAGCGTAGGGATCGGCGATGGCGAGCGATGCCAGAATCGCCGTCTCGAGACGCTCCATACGCTCAGCTTCGTCGTCCGTCATGTGGTCATAGCCGATGAGATGCAGAACGCCATGCACCACGAGATGGGCGAGATGATCCCCGATCGTCTTGCCCTCGGCCGCCGCCTCCTTCTCCACCGTCTCGTAGGCGAGGATCACGTCGCCGAGGAACGGGCTCGCCCCGATCCGCTCCGGCGGCGCGGCGGGAAACGAAAGGACGTTGGTCGGCGCATCCTTGCCGCGGAAGGCGCGGTTCGCCTCCTGGACGCGGGCATCGTCGGCGAGCGAGACCGCGACCTCCGCCCCTTCGATGAGGGCCACGCCGCCCATCGCGGCTGCGCGCCGCGCCGCCCGACGGACGATCGCGGCAGAACGCGGCACCGCCCGCCAGGCGGGGGAGGCGCGCTGGACGTCGACGCCGATGCTCGGACTTCGGGATTTCAAAGTCCCCGCGCCGTATGCTGTCCGCCGGCGTCCTCGTAGGCCTTTACGATGCGCCGCACGAGATCGTGGCGCACCACGTCGGCATGGCCGAAGGTGACGTGCCCCACCCCCTCCACGGTCGAGAGCAGGGAGACCGCTTCGGTGAGCCCCGACTTCTGGCCGGGCGGCAGGTCGATCTGCGTCGGATCGCCGGTGACGATCATCCGCGAGCCCTCGCCGAGGCGCGTCAGGAACATCTTCATCTGCATCGATGTCGTGTTCTGCGCCTCGTCGAGCAGGATGACGGCGTTGGAGAGCGTGCGCCCGCGCATGAAGGCGAGCGGCGCGACCTCGATCTGCCCGGTCTGCAAGCCTCGCTCGATGATGCGGCCTTCCATGAAATCATGCAGCGCGTCGTAGATCGGCCTCAGGTACGGATCGACCTTCTCCTTCATGTCGCCGGGCAGGAAGCCGAGCCGCTCGCCGGCCTCGACCGCTGGCCGCGAGAGGATCAGCCGCTCCGCCTGCCCCTGCTCCATCAGCTGCACCGCATGGCCGACCGCGAGCCAGGTCTTGCCGGTGCCGGCGGGCCCCTCCGCGAAGACGAGCTCGTTGCGCTTCAGCGCGCGCAGGTAGGCGTCCTGCGCCGCGTTGCGGGCCTTCACCGGCCCGCGCTTGCGCGTCGCGACCTGCTCGAAGGAGGGCTTGCCGCCGTCGGTCTTCGACGGGAAGAGCTGGCCCTGCAGCGCCGCCTCCTGCAGCGCGCCGTCCACGTCGCCGGTGCTGAAGCCACGACCCGTCCGCGCCTGTTCGTAGAGCAGGTCCAGCGTCCGGCGCGCGCGGTCGATCGCGTCCCGGCTGCCCTTCAGCGTGAGATGATTGCCGTTCACCGTTCCGATCACGCCGAGCCGGCGTTCGATATGGGCGAGATTCTGGTCATACTGACCAAGCACGAGGCTCGCGCGCTTGTTGTCGTCGAACGCGACCGTCGTTTCATGCGGTCCCTTGCCGCCGGCGGACGAGGACGTGGTTTCGGCGGCAGCGGCACGCGGGGATGCTGTCAAGCCTGGCTCTCCTTCGCGGGTCACGCCGCCGACGAATCCGGCAGTCGGTCCCTCGTTCGACTCTCGACCTCCTGCAGGCTTCCCGCAAGGGAGTTCGAGGAGACGCCTGTGATTTTCACCCGCGCGATGTGACCGATCAATGACGCCGGCCCCTCGACATGCACCGGCTGGAGGTAGGGCGACTTGCCGCCGATCTGGCCAGGATGCCGCCCCTTCTTCTCGAACAGCACCTCGACCTCGCGGCCGACGGTCGCCGTGTTAAAGGCGGTCTGCTGATCGAGGATCAGCGCCTGCAGCGCATGCAGCCGCGCCGTCTTGACGGGTTCCGGCACTTGGTTCTTGCGGTCGGCGGCGGGCGTGCCGGGCCGTTCGCTGTATTTGAAGGAGAATGCGGCGGCGAAGCGCACCTCGCGCACCAGCCGCATCGTCGCCTCGAAATCCGCATCCGTCTCGCCGGGGAAGCCGACGATGAAGTCCGAGGTGAGCGCGATGTCGGGGCGCGCCGCGCGCACCCTGTCGATGATCCGGAGATAATCCTCGGCCGTGTGCTTGCGGTTCATCGCCTTCAGCACGCGGTCGGAGCCCGCCTGCACCGGCAGATGAAGGTAGGGCATCGCCTGCGGCAGGTCGCGGTGCAGCGCGATCAGGTCGTCGCTCATGTCGCGCGGATGGCTGGTGGCGTAGCGGATGCGCTCGATGCCCTTGATGCCGGCGACCGCGCGCATCAGCCGCGCCAGCGGCCAGACGCCGCCGTCCGGGCCTTCGCCATGGTAGGCGTTGACGTTCTGCCCGAGCAGCATCACCTCGCGCACGCCGGCCGCCGCGAGCGTCCGGGCCTCGCCGAGGATCTTGGCGGCGGGCCGCGAGACTTCCGCGCCCCGCGTGTAGGGCACCACGCAGAAGGTGCAGAACTTGTCGCAGCCCTCCTGCACGGTGAGGAAGGCTGAAGGGCCGCGCGCCTGCGTCTTCGCCCGTAAGGGCTGCGGCAGATGGTCGAACTTGTCCTCGGCCGGGAATTCCGTGTCGACCGCGCCCCGCCGCTTCAGCAGCTCCGGCAGGCGATGGTAGGCCTGCGGGCCGACCACGAGATCGACGACCGGCGCCCGCCGGCGGATCTCCTCGCCTTCCGCCTGCGCCACGCAGCCCGCGACCGCCACCTTGAGGTCGCCGAGACCGGCTTCCTCCCGCTCATTCTTCAGCTCGCGGATGCGGCCGAGCTCGGAATAGACCTTCTCCGCCGCCTTCTCGCGGATGTGGCAGGTGTTGAGGATGACGAGATCGGCATCCGCCATCTCGGACGTTTCCGCATAGCCCTCCGTCGCCAGCGCATCGGCCATGCGCGTGGCGTCGTAGGCGTTCATCTGGCAGCCGTAGGACTTGATGAAGACGCGCCGCTGCGGCGCATCATCCGGCTTGCTGGAGGCGGCGTCGGTCATGCGCCGGCCATTAGCAGGAAGCGCAGCGCGCTCCAAACCGAAAACTCCTTTCCATCATGGGCGATTTCTGGCATAGGCCCCGCCGTCCGTCCCGCACCCTTGGAGGCGACGGACCCGGGGCGCCCATCCGGGCGCTCCCGATCGCAGCCTTTGGGCTGCGGTTTCGTTTTGACAACCCGGAGATGACCCATGGCTTCCACGAAGCAGCTCGACGCGATGCCGCGCGAGCGGGTCGGCAAGGGGGCCGCCCGGGCCGTTCGTCGTGACCACCGCGTTCCCGCGGTGATCTACGGCGGTGGCCAGGCGCCCGTGTCGATTTCGCTCGACTTCAACCGCACCAACCAGCTCATCTACGCTGGCCACTTCCTGACGACGATCTTCGAGATCAAGATCGGCGGCGAGACGATCCGCGCCATCCCGCGCGATTACCAGCTCCACCCGGTCAAGGACACGCCGGTCCATGTCGACTTCCTGCGTCTGTCCGCCGGCTCGACCATCCGTGTCGAAATCCCGGTGCACTTCATCAACCACGAGGCCGCGCCCGGCCTGAAGCAGGGCGGCGCCCTGAACATCGTCCGCCACGCGGTCGAGATGATCGTTCCGGCCGATGCGATCCCCGAGTCGCTGACCGCGGACCTCACGGGCCTCGGCTTCAACGATGCGGTGAAGATCAACCAGATCCAGCTGCCGCCGAACTGCCGCACCGTGATCCAGGGCCGCGACTTCACGATCGCCACGATCACGCCGCCGGTCGCCGCCGAGGAGGTCGCTCCGGCCGCCGAGGCCGCCGCCGCTCCGGCCGCCGAGAAGAAGTGATCGGGGTTCTCCCGCTCATCAGCATGATCACAGGCCGGGGAGACCCGGCCTGTTTCTTTTGAAACCGCCGCCGTCCCGAGCGATCCATGCCTGACCGCCTGATCCTTGTCGTCGGCCTCGGCAATCCCGGGGCGAAATACGCGGGCAACCGCCACAACATCGGCTTCATGGCGCTCGACGCGATGGCGAGGCGCTGGAACGCCAAGCCCTGGCGGACGAAGCACCAGGCCGAAATGACCGACGCGGCGGTCGACGGCGCCAAGGTCCTGCTTCTCAAGCCGCAGACCTACATGAACGAGTCCGGTCGCTCCGTCGGCGAGGCGATGCGCTTCCACAAGATCCCGCTGGAAGATCTGCTCGTCTTCCACGACGAGATCGACCTCGCGCCGGCGAAGCTGCGCGTGAAGAAGGGGGGAGGGGCGGCCGGCCATAACGGCCTGCGCTCGATCTCGGCCCATTGCGGCAACGATTACTGGCGCATCCGCATGGGCGTCGGCCATCCGGGCGACAAGGACTTGGTCCACGCGCACGTGCTCAATGATTTCGCCAAGGCCGAGGTGGGCTGGGTCGAGGACATGTGCCGGCTCTCGGCCGACCTGCTGCCGCGCCTCGTCGCCAGCGCGCACGAGCGCTTCCAGAACGATCTCGCGCTCGAGATGCGCAAGCGCGGCTGGGGCGACGTGGCGCTTCCCGGCAAGGCCTGAGGCCCATCTCGAACGAAAAAGGCTCCCTCGCGGGAGCCTTTGATCTGCTGGCGATGCGCCGTCGCAATCAGGCCGAGGCGGTGGCCTTCAGGCGCTTGGCGAGGCGGGCCACCTTCCGGGCGGCCGTGTTCTTGTGCATCGTGCCGTTCTGCGCCGCCTTCATCATGGCGGACTGGGCCGCCACGAATGTCGCCGAGGCAAGGTCCTTGTCGCCGCCGGCCACGATCGCTTCTTCGGCCTTGCGCACGACCGAACGCACCTTGGTGCGGCGGGCCTTGTTGATCGCGGTGCGCTTCACCGCCTGACGGGCGGCCTTCTTGGCGGAGGAGGTGTTGGCCATGCGTCTCGAACCTTAGATGTCATCGGCCATCAGCCAGGACGGTTGCGTCGGACGATGGCGGCAAAAAGAGATCAGCCGCGAGCGGGCTCGCGGCCGGATGCAGGGCTGTTAGTCGAAACGGGGCTTTCCGTCAACGGCTCAGCGGTTCCTGAAGGCCGGCTTTCTTTTCTCGACGAAGGCCGCCATGCCCTCCTTCTGGTCCTCCGTCGCGAACATCGCCGAGAACAGCCGCCGCTCGAAGCGGACGCCCTCCGCCAGCGTCGTCTCGAAGGAGCGGTTGACGCTCTCCTTGGTCATGGCGACGATCGGCTGCGAGAAGCCAGCGATCGTGGTCGCCGCCTTCAGCGCCTCCTCCATCAGCTTGTCCGCCGGCACGAGCCGCGAGACGAGGCCGCAGCGCTCTGCCTCGGCCGCGTCCATCATCCGGCCGGTGAGGCACATATCCATGGCCTTGGCCTTGCCGATGAAGCGCGCCATGCGCTGCGAGCCGCCGGCGCCCGGCATCACGCCGAGCTTGATCTCGGGCTGGCCGAACTTCGCCGTGTCTGCCGCGATGATGAAGTCGCACATCATGGCGACCTCGCAGCCGCCGCCGAGCGCGAATCCCGCGACCGCGGCGATGACCGGCTTCCGCCGCTGGCTGATCCGGTCCCATTGGGCGATGAAATCGTCCATGTAGGTCTCGGGATAGCCCTTGTTCTGCATCTCCTTGATGTCGGCGCCGGCCGCGAAGGCCTTCTCCGATCCCGTGAGGATCATGCTGCCGATGGCCGGATCCTTCTCGAAACCGTCCATGGCCTGATTCACCTCGCTGATAAGCTCGGCGTTCAGCGCGTTCAGGGCCTCGGGGCGGTTGAGCCTGATCACGCCGACGGGGCCGTGGGTTTCGACGATGATGCAATTGTAGGCCATGGACGTCTTCCTCGGATGCGCTGGCGGGACCATAGCGGCCCGCGCAGCGCTGTCCATCCGTTCGCGCAGGTCGTCATGGCCGGGCTTGACCCGGCCATGACGGTTGCGACGCGGTGCTCAGGCCGGGGCGAGCGCCTCGCTGTCGGCCCGCTTGAGGCCGATCAGCTGCGCCTCGGCGAAGGCCGCCACGGCGAGCGCCTGCAGCAGCACGAAGGCGAGGCCGAGGCCCGTCAGCGAGACCCAGCCGCCGAAGGCCACCAGCAGGCTCTCGACGACCCAGATCGCATTGATCGCGATCACGGCCCAGACCGCGCTCCGGCGCAGGAGCGGGCGCCGGGCGAGCCAGCCGGTGACGGCGGCCCAGCCGACACAGGCGAGGCCCGCGCCGAGCAGGAGCGGCTGCGGCAGGCCGAGCAGCGGGCTCAGCGGGCCGGCGGCGAAGGTGAGCCCGAGGCCCATGATGCCGCTCGCCAGCGAATCGACGGCGAGAGCGGCGCGGAGGAGAGGCGAGGGAGCGATGTGGGCGGTCATGGTCTGTCTCCTGTTGGTTCGACGGGCATGAGGATCGCGCCATCGCCGCCCCGCGTCGATTTCCTCGGAGGTAATTGGACGCGCGTCCGGGCGTTGTAGGATCGTCCGGCAACGAGGACGCCATCATGAACCGGCACCAGCCCATCACCCTGCGCACCGCCGGCGACCATGTCCGCGAATGGCGCCGCCGCAGGCGGCTCAGCCAGCTCGATTTCGCGCTGGACGCCGGCATCTCGCAGAAGCACCTCTGCTTCATCGAGACCGGCCGCGCCCAACCGAGCCGCGACATGCTGCTTCGTCTCGCCGGCGAGCTCGGCGTGCCGTTGCGCGAGCGCAACGCCATGCTGCTGGCCGGCGGCTATGCGCCCGTCTTCGCGGAGCGCCGCCTCGACGATCCGGCGCTGGCTCCGGCCCGCGCCGCAATCGACCTGATCCTCAAGGGCCACGAACCTTTCCCGGCGCTGGCGGTCGATCGCCTCTGGCGGCTCGTCGCGCACAACCGCCCCGTCGCCGCCCTCCTGGGTCTCGTCGCCGATCGCAGCCTGCTGGAGCGCGGGGTCGACGTGCTGACGCTGAGCCTCGCGCCCGGCGGCTTCGCGCCGCACATCGGCAATCTCGCGGAATGGCGCTCGCACATCCTCGAACGTCTGAGGCGGCAGGTCGAGGCCACCGCCGATCCCGGCCTCGTGGAGCTGCTGCGCTCGCTCGCGGCCATCCCGGCGCCGGAAGGCATGCCGCACCCGCCGCGCGACTTCGCCGGCGTTCTCGTGCCGCTTGAGCTGAACACGCCGGCCGGTCCGCTATCCCTCTTCTCGACGGTGACGACGTTCGGCACGGCCACCGACATCACCTTGTCGGAGTTGGTGCTCGAGGCCTTCTATCCCGCCGACGAGGCGACGGCGGAGCGGCTCCGCCTCATGGCTGCGGCAGCATGACGAGCCTGTCCGGCCGCTTGACCTCGATCTCGACGAAGGCGATCGGATGCGGCGAGCCGTTCATGACGTCATGCGTCACGCCGGCCGGCCTCATGTAGGCCTGACCGGCGGTCAAGGGCACGTCGGTCGCCGTCTTGCCGTCGTGGATGCGCAGCGTGCCCGCGACAAGCATCACCACGAAATAGGGCCATCCATGGCTGTGCCAGCCGGTCACCGCGCCCGGCGCGAAATCCCAGCGCGTGATGCGGACCGCGTCGTCGTCCTGCTGGATGGTGAACGTGGCGGGGATGTCGCAGACGAAGGCCATGGCGCGAGCTTGCCATGCATGCCGACGGCTGTCATTCCGCCAGGCCCGGAGGCGATCCTCCCCGGCGATTGGAACAACTGATGGCAGCCAGCGATCCCCTCGTGACCGAGGTCACGCTCCGCTATTCCGACATGGACGCGCTGGGGCACCTCAACAACGCCGTCTACGCCACCCTCTTCGAGGCCGGTCGCGTCGCCTATGTCGAGGACGTGCTGAAGGACGTCACGCCGGAAGGACTGGGCTACGTCATCGTCAAGCTGACGATCGAGTTCAAGGCCGAGGCGCATTATCCAGGCGTCGCCCGCATCGAGACGGCGATCGTGCGCGTGGGCGGGAGCTCGATGACCTTCCTCCAGACGATCGCCATCGGCGGCCGCATCGTGGCGACCGCCGAGAGCGTCTGCGCCCTGTTCGACCTCACCAAGCGCAAGGCCGCCCGCTGCCCCGACCCGCTGCGGCAGCGGATCGCGGCGCGCGGATCGCTTCACTCCGCCGGGTAGACCGGGTTGGCGGGACGGACCGGGGGCGGCTCCTCGGTACGGGCCGGCTCCGGCGACGCGGGCGTCTCGTGACGATGCTCGCGCTCATGCTGCTCATGCAGTTCGCGCGCCTGGGCCGGCAGCTGCAGCACGCTCGCGGTCTGGCCGAGCGACAGATGCGTCAGCAGCACGACCTGCCCGTCCGGAAATTCGAGGGCATCGTGATAGGCGTAGGGCTGATCCATGTTGATCTGCCGGAAGCGGGCGACCTTGTGAGGGATCGTCTTGCGGCGGATGATGCCGAAGCCGCGATCGCAGCGCACATTATCCTCGAAGGCGAGCTCCGTGCCGGGCAACACGCAGATCGCCACGTCGGGTTCGCCCTTCACGGCGAAGCCGCGCGTGGAGGACATGTTGAAGGATGTCGTGACGAGCTTGTCGCCGACCTTGGCGGGAGCGGACGCAACATGATGGAGCGAATAATCGCACATGGCAGAGCCTCCTGGCGTCGGCAGCCTTGAATGGCCGCGGAAACAGGGAGATTCGGCCTTAAGATGGGCGAGGATATGGTCCTTCGTTCGGGGCTGGACTTTCACCGAAAGGTTCCCGGCGATCCGCGAAATGTGATCGAGCCGCGTTCCAGGCGCGCTCGTCCATCTTGCGCGGGCGAAAGCCCTGCTGTAAGGCGACGCCTTCGAATTTCCCATGTCCCTCGACCGCGCCAACGGCGTGAGGAGCACCACGCCATGAAAGCCGACATCCATCCCGACTATCACTTCATCACGGTCGTCCTGCCGTCCGGCACGGAATACGTGACGCGCTCGACCTACGGCAAGGAAGGCGACAAGCTCGCCCTCGACATCGATCCGTCGACGCATCCGGCCTGGACCGGCGGCACGCAGCAGCTGATGGATCGCGGCGGCCGCCTGTCGAAGTTCAACAACCGCTTCAGCGGCCTCGGCCTCGCCAAGAAGTGACCCGGCGCCGGCGCCCCGGCGACGTCGCGACGAATGCAGGAAACCCGGCCCCGGCCGGGTTTTTTCGTGATGGAGACAGTCATGCAGATCATCCGGGCCAGCGAGCAGGTCGCCGTCCCCTGGAAGAACGGCGGTGGCGTGGCGAGCGCGATCGCCGGTGAGCCGGAGGGAACCGGCTTCGACGCCTTCGACTGGCGGCTCTCCGGTGCGCTGGTCGAGCGTGGCGGGCCCTTCTCGCACTTCCCGGACGTCGACAGGATCATGCTGATCCTCTCGGGCGCCGGCCTCGTGCTCGATGGGATCGCGCCTGAGCCGATCCTGCTCGACACCGGCAGCCCGCCGCTCGCCTTCCCGGGCGACGTGCCCGTGGCGGCGACTTTGACCGATGGGCCGATCCGCAATCTCAACCTGATGACCGATCGCCGCCGCCTCCAGGCCTCGGCGGAGCGCCTGACGATCGCATCGCCGGTCGCGCTTGCGGTGCCCGACGGCGGGCGGTTGATCCTCTATGTCGAGCGGGGTTTCGTCACGGTCGCCGACCAGCGGCTGGACGCCGAGGACACGCTCGTGGCGCGCGACGCCGTCACGCTCGGCGGCGATGGCCGCGTCATTCTCTTCAGGCTCGCGCCCCGTCCGGCCTGAGCGTCAGCCGGGACGGCCGTCCTCGACCTGGTTGGCGAAGGTCACGATCTTCTGGATCGTGGCCCGATCGCCGAGCAGGGGCGCATGGCCTTCGCCGACCACGACGTAAGGCTCGCAGCGCGGATGCCGCTTGACCATCTCCGCCTGCGTCTCCTCCGAGAAGAGGTCGGAGTTGCTGCCGCGGATCGAGAGGGTGGGGACGCCCTTGAGACCCTCGAAATACTGCCAGAGCAGGGGCAGCGGCTTCTCGAGGTCGTACTCCTCCAGCGTCCTCATCAGCTGCGGGTCGTAATCCGGCTCCAGGCCCCGTGCCGTCTCGCGGAAGGTCCGCCGCGCGAACCGCTCCCAGTCCCCGTCGGACAGTCGCGTGAACTGCTGGCTGGCGAAGCGCCTCAGGATCTGGACGGCCTCCGCATAGTCCCTCGGCTTCGGCATCTTGCCGACATAGCTCTTGATGCGGGCGAGGCCCTTGCCTTCGATCACCGCGCCCATATCGTTGAGCACCGCGCCTGCGATCGCCGCCGGCCGCACGGCCGAGAGGCCCATCGTGATGATGGCGCCGCGCGAGGTGCCGACGAAGAAGGCCCGATGGATGCCGACGGCGGTCAGCACGTCCTGCACATCCTGCAGCTCGACCCTGACGTCGTAGTTGCGCCAGTCCGCATCACGGTCCGACAGGCCGCGGCCCCGGTAGTCCATGGCGATCACGAGCCGCGGCCGGGTCCGGTGTCCGGCGAAGGCCAGCGCCAGCTCATGGAAATCCGCTCCGGTGCGCGCGAGCCCCGGTAGGCAGACGACCGGCAAGGACCCGCCGTTCTGCGGTCCGTACAGGCGGCTGTGGAGGCGCAGACCGTCCTGGCTGCGGCACCAGAAACTGTCGAATCCCTCCGCCCCCATGCGCTGTGCCTGCCCGGTTGGGCCGCCGTCCATCATCCCGTGCCCTCCCGCTGGCCGCTCGTCGACAATTCCGTCCAATCAGTGCCCCGCGCAAGCGGCCGCGCCAAGACTCAATCTCTCCCAACGTCAATTGTGACCGTCATTTAGAATTCACTCTCTTCACGATCAGTCCTTTTCAAACCGGTTTGGCAACTGGTATACGACGGTCATTGCTTGGTCACGCGGGCCCTTTTGCCAACGCCTGCTGGCTATCGAATCGATATTGCCGAGGAATTTATAATGCCGCATCTTGATGCGCCGCCGCCTCGAGCGCCCGCGCCTGTCGCCGATCTTGATTCTTCTTTGAGCAGTACGGGCCTCCAGCTGCTGACGAGGACCGACGATGGCGATGAGCTCGAAGAACAACTCGGCGAGGTGATTCGTGCCGCGCGCGACGTTGCCGCCTCCGCAGAGGAGCTGTTGCGGGAACTCGCCATGCGGCAGCAGATCCTGCGCACGGGCCGGGGTACGCTGTCACCGCTGCTGGTCGACCAGGGTCTTCGCTTTCTCGACGTGATGCGCCTTCGCTTGCAGAGGGCCCTCGATGGCCTTCCCTTGCATTGAGCCCTCCTTCGCCTTGAGTCTTGTGGCCCGGCGGTTGCGCCGTCCTGCCGGCCGCTGCAACATCGGCCTCCGTCGCTGTCTGCAACCGGTGCGCCAATGCTTCTGAAGGACGATCCCTCGCGGGGATACATGCCCTATCCCGCCGTCAAGGTGCCGGCGGCGCGATCAGGGCCCCTGAAGGGGCTGACGTTCGCGGTCAAGGATCTCTTCGACGTGGCCGGCTACCCGACGAGCGCCGGCAGCCCGCACATGCTGGCGATGTCCGGCATCAAGACGCGGCACGCGCCGGTCGTGCAGGCCTTGCTCGATGCGGGAGCCGCCTTCACCGGTAAGACCATCACGGATGAGCTCGCCTTCTCGATGAACGGCAAGAACGCCCATTTCGGCGCGCCGGTGAATGGCGCTGCCCCGGACAGGATCACCGGCGGCTCGTCATCCGGTTCCGCCGCCGTCGTCTCGCACGGCCTCTGCGACTTCGCGCTCGGCACCGACACGGGTGGCTCCGTGCGCGCGCCCGCCAACCATTGCGGGCTCTACGGCCTGCGCCCCACGCATGGGCGCGTGTCCTTGAAGGGCGCGCACGATCTCGCTCCCGGCTTCGACACCTGCGGCTGGTTTGCACGGGATGCCCAGACATACGCGCGTGTCGCCGACGTCCTTCTCGGCGCGGACCGAAAGCCTCTGCCGCCGAAGCCGCGGTTGCTGATCGCGCGGGACTGTTTCGAACTGCTGGAGCAGCCGGTGCGGGCAGCGCTCGCCCCCGCGATCGGTCGGCTGGAGGCGCTCTACGGTCCGGCGACGACCGTGCTGGCGGCGCCCGGCGGCTTCGACGAGATCTACTGGGCCTTCCGCCGGATCCAGGGTTTCGAGGCCTGGCGCACCGACGGCGCGATGATCGAGCGATATCACCCGCCGCTCGGACCGGGCGTCGCCGAGCGCTTCGCCTTCTCCAGGGCCGTGACCGACGCGGAGCACGCCGCGGCGAGCGAGGCGAGGACGCGGATCACGGCAGGCCTCACGACGCTCCTCGGCCGCGATGGCGTGCTGATCCTGCCGACCATGGCCGACATTGCCCCCCTGGTCGCGGACGGCGAAGGCGAGCTCGAATCCTATCGCAACCGCAGCTTGAATCTCCTGAGCCTCTCCGGCCTGTCCCGACTGCCACAATTGTCCGTGCCGCTGGCGGACCGTCTTGGCGCCCCGCTCGGTCTTTCGATCATGGGACCATCGGGCAGCGACCGCAGCCTCGTGCGCATCGCGGAGGAGATCGGCTGAAGCGACGAAGAAACTGCGGCGGCTCGTCCCGCCTTCGCGCTTGAATCCTCGGGCGGTTCGGACTAATCACCCTGCGCGGGCGGCCGTTGGGCCGCTCCGCCACGTGCAGCTGTAGCTCAGTTGGTTAGAGCGCCAGATTGTGGCTCTGGAGGTCCCCCGTTCGAGCCGGGGCAGCTGTACCACCCTCACTCATCACGCCGCGGCCGTTGGCCGGCGCTTCATGACGAAGCCGCCGGCGATCACGATGGCCGCCCCCACGGCAGCCGCCCCGTAATAGAGCAGCGGAACCGGCAGGAGCTCGCCGGGATTCTTGGCGCTCTCGCGCAGCCACAGCGGCGCGGTGTCCTTCAGCCAGCCGACGACGAACGTGTCGCTGACCAGCATCTCGCCGGCGATCCAGCCGAGTAGCGCCGCGCCGAGCCAGATGAAGATCGGGAAGCGCTCGATGATCGCCGTGATCAGCTGGGACCCGAAGATGATGAGCGGGATCGACAGAAGCAGGCCGAAGATGAAGAGCCAGACGTTTCCGTGAGAGGCGGCGGAGATCGCCAGCACGTTGTCGAGACTCATGACGGCGTCCGCGATGGCGATCGTCCGCACGGCCGACCAGAGCTTCGTCGCGCCTTCGACCTCCTCATGCGCATCGTCCTCGCCCGTGGCCAGCTTGATGCCGATCCACAGCAGGAGGAGGCCGCCCACGACCTTGAGGAAGGGAACGCCCAGGAGGAATGTGATCATCAAGGCAAAGATGATGCGCAGGCCGATGGCCGCGCCGGCGCCCAGCAGCATGCCGACCTTCCGCTGTTGCGGCGGCAGGTTCCGGCAGGCGAGGGCGATGACGATCGCATTGTCGCCGGAGAGCAGCAGGTCGATCCAGACGATCTGCAGGACCGGCAGGCCGTATTGCGATATCAGTTCCATGAGGGCTTCAGTCTCGATGACGGCAGGACGACCTCAACTAAAGGAGCAAGCCGATTTTGCAACTCCTGGCAGGAAATTGTCCTGTCTTTCGGCGTGCAATTCGGCGGCGGGCCCTCAGGCCGCCGCCTTCTGTCCAGCCATCCGCCCGTAGAAGGTTTCGCCCTTCGCGGCCATCTCCAGGAGCAGCTTGTTCGGGCGGAATCGCTCGCCGTGCTTGGCCGCGAGCGCCTCGCAGAGCGCGACGAAAGCCTTCGTGCCCATGCCGTCGATGTAGGAGAGGGTGCCGCCGGTGAAGGGGGCAAAGCCGAAGCCGAGGATCGAGCCGACGTCGGCTTCGCGCGGATCGACGATGACGCCGTCCTCCACCGTCTTCGCCGCCTCGAGCGCCTGCGTCACGAGCAGCCGCTGCTTCAGCTCCTCGATGTCGAGCGTGTCCGGATCGAGCTTCGTGGCCTGCAGCTGGTCGAGGCCGGACCAGAGCTTCTTGCTCTTGCCCTCGTACTCGTAGAAGCCCTTGCCGTTCTTGCGCCCGAAGCGCTCCTGGTCGACGACCATGAACTTCAGGATCCTCTCCTGCACCGGGCTCACCGAGTCCGGTCCAAGGTCGTTCTTCGTGGCGTTCAGGATCTTCCAGCCGAGGTCGAGAGCAACCTCGTCGTTGAGCGACAGGGGCCCAACCGGCATGCCGGCCATGCGGCCCGCATTCTCGATCATCGCCGGCGGCACGCCCTCGTCGAGCATCAGGTGCCCCTCGAGGATGTAGTTGAGCACGCAGCGGTTGGCGAAGAAGCCGCGGCTGTCATTGACGACAATCGGCGTCTTCCGGATGGCGCGGACGAAGTCGAGCGCCGTCGCCAGCGCCTTGTCGCCGGTCTTCTCGCCGAGGATGATCTCGACCAGCAGCATCTTCTCGACCGGCGAGAAGAAATGGATGCCGATGAACTGGTCCGGCCGCTTCGAATTCTTGGCAAGCTGCGTGATCGGGATCGTCGAGGTGTTGGAGGCGAAGATCACGCCTTCGCGGATCGCGGCCTCCGCCTTCTCGGTGACGCCCTTCTTGACGTCCTGCTGCTCGAACACCGCCTCGACGATGAGGTCGACGTCCTTCAGGTCGTCGTAGTTCGCGGTCGGCATGATGCGGGCGAGGAGCGCGTCGCGGTCCGCGGTCTTGGCGCGGCCCTTCATGATCTGGTCGGTCATCAGCTTGTGGGAATAGGCCTTGCCCTTCTCGGCCGCTTCCAGGTCGCGGTCGAGCAGCACGACCTCGATGCCGGCCTGCGCCGAGACATAGGTGATGCCGGCTCCCATGAAGCCAGCGCCGAGAACGCCGATCTTCTTGATCGATTGCGCCGGCACGCCGGCGGGGCGGCGCGCGCCCTTTTCCAGCTCACCCTTCGAGAGGAAGAGCGAGCGGATCATCATCGCCGCTTCCTTCGAGCGCAGGATCTTCGCGAAATAGCGGCTCTCGACCCTCAGGCCGAGATCCATCGGCAGCATCAGGCCTTCATAGACCGCCGAGAGGATCGCCCGGACGGCCGGGTAATTGTCCATGGTCTCGCGCCGCGCGATGGCGCTGGCCGGCGGCCAGATCTGCATGCCGGCCGGCGAATGGACGCGGCCCGACGGCGCCTTCCAGCCGTCGGTGTCCCACGGCGCCTTCGCCGTCGGGTTGGCCTTCAGCCACTCCTTGGCGAGCCCGACCATCTGGTCCCGCGGGGCGACCGCATGGACGAGGTTCATAGCCTTGGCCGCGGCCGGCTTGATCTGCTCGCCCTTGAACAGCATCTGCAGCGCATCGCCCGTGGGCATCAACCGCGCCACGCGCTGCGTGCCACCGGCGCCGGGGAAGAGTCCGACCTTGATCTCCGGCAGGCCCACGCGCGTCTTGGAATCGTCCGACAGGACACGGAAATGGCAGGCGAGCGCAAGTTCGAATGCGCCGCCGAGGCAGGTGCCGTGGACGGCCGCCGCGAACGGCTTTCCGCAGGTCTCGAGCCGGCGATAGATCTTGGTGAGGCGGGCCGACGTGTCGAGAAGGAACTGGTTGGCCGCCTCCTCGCCCTTCGTCCTGATCAGCTTCGCGAACTCGCCGGCGGAGGCCTGCAGCATGGTCAGGTCGGCACCGGCCGAGAAGCTGTCCTTGCCCGAGGTAACGACGCAGCCCTTGATGCCGGCCTCGCCGGAGACGTGGTCGATCAGCTTGTCGAGATCGTCCATCACCCCCGTGGTGATGACGTTCATTGAACGGTCCTTCATGTCCCAGACCGCGGTGGCGATGCCGTCGGCGTCGATATCGAGGGTGAAATGATCGAGTTGCATGGCTTCTTCCTCCTGACCCTCTCCCGCCCGCGGGAGAGGGGTGCCTCGCTTTGCGAGGCGGGGTGAGGGGAATGGATCGGTCTCGAAGCCCCTCACCCGGGTTCGCTTCGCTCACCCACCCTCTCCCGGCGGCGGGAGAGGGGTGAAACTCACACCCGCTCGATGACCGTGGCGACGCCCATGCCAGCGGCGACGCAGAGCGTCACCAGCGCCGTCTGCTTGTCCTGCCGCTCGAGTTCGTCGAGCGCAGTGCCGAGGATCATCGCGCCGGTGGCGCCCAGCGGATGGCCCATCGCAATCGCACCGCCATTCACGTTGAGGATTGCGTCGTCGATATCGAAGGCCTGCCGGAAGCGGAGCACGACCGATGAGAAGGCCTCGTTGAGCTCGAACAGGTCGATGTCCTTGAGCTCCATGCCGGCCTTCTTCAAGACGAGCTTGGTCACGTCGACCGGACCCGTCAGCATGAGCCCGAGGTCGGAGCCGATCGTGGCGAAGGCCCTGATGCGCGCCCGGGGCTTCAAGCCCGCCGCCTGGCCGCCTGCCTTCGAGCCGACGAGCACGGCCGCCGCGCCGTCCACGATGCCGGACGAGTTGCCGGCATGGTGCACATGGTTCACGCGCTCCACCTCAGGGTGGCTCTGGACGGCGACCGCGTCGAAGCCGCCCTGTTCGCCCATCATGACGAAGGAGGCCTTGAGGGCGCCGAGCGCCTGCATGTCTGTGTTGGGGCGGATCGTCTCGTCCCTGGCGAGGATCGTCAGGCCGTTCACGTCCTTGACCGGGATCACCGACTTGTCGAAGCGGCCCTCGGCCCAGGCCTGCGCCGCGCGCTTGTGGGACTGGACTGCGAAGGCGTCGACGTCATCGCGGCTGAAGCCGTATTTCGTGGCGATCAGATCCGCCGCAACGCCCTGCGGGGTGAAATAGCTGTCGATCGCGGTCGAGGGATCCATGGCGATGCCGTAACCCGACGCGCCCATGCCGACCCGGCTCATGCTTTCGACGCCGCCGCCGACCACGAGGTCCTTCTGGCCCGACATCACCTGCGCCGCGGCAAGGTTTACGGCATCGAGGCCGGAGGCGCAGAAGCGGTTGATTTGCACGCCCGGTACCGTCTTGCCGTATCCCGCCTTGAGCGCGCAGGTGCGGGCGATGTCAGCGCCGGCCTCGCCGACCGGATCGACGCAGCCGTACACCACGTCCTCCACGAGGCTCGCGTCGAAGTCGCTCCGCTTCTGCAGCGCCCGGAGCGGCTGCGTGCCGAGCTCGATCGCGGTCACCTCGTGCAGCGACCCGTCGGCCTTGCCCTTGCCGCGGGGCGTGCGGACGGCGTCGTAGATGAAGGCTTCGGTCATGATTGCGTTTCCTCTTGCGGCGCCGGTTCTAGAAGGCGTCCGCCGGCAGGGCCATCAGCGTGTCGGCACCCGTGGAGATGCGTGCCAGATGCGCACCGGTCTCCGGCAGCATCCGCTCCATGAAGAAGCGCGCCGTGACGAGCTTGTGGTTCATGCGCTCGGCCTGGCCGTTGGCGCCTGCCTTCAGCTTGTCCTGCGCCGTCTTGGCGATCTGCGCCCACATGTAGCCGAGCGCCACCAGGCCGAAGAGATGCATGTAGTCGTGGCTGCCCGCGCCGGCGTTGTCCGGCTTCGCCATGGCGTTCTGCATGAACCACATGGTCGCCTGCTGCAGGTGGCCGAGCGAGGCCTGGAGCGGCTTCAGGAGCGGCTTCAGCCCCTCGTCCGCCTCGTTCTCCTTGATGAAGGAGCCGACCTCGTTGAAGAAGGTCATCACCGCGCGGCCGCCGTCCTTGCCGAGCTTGCGGCCGACGAGGTCGAGCGCCTGGATGCCGTTCGCGCCTTCGTAGATCATGGCGATGCGGGCATCGCGAACGAACTGGCTCATGCCCCATTCCTCGACATAGCCGTGCCCGCCGTACATCTGCTGGGCCTTCACGGCGTTGTCGAAGCCGACATCGGTGAGCACGCCCTTCAGGATGGGCGTCATGAGGCCCATGTAGTCATCGGCCTCCTGCTTGGCCTTGGCGTCGTCCGAGCGATGCGCCACGTCCGACTTGAGCGCCGCCCAGAGAACGAAGGCGCGCGCCGCCTCGTTGAAGGCTCGGATCGTCATCAGGTTCCGCCGCACATCAGGATGCACGATGATCGGGTCGGCTGCCTTGTCCGGCGCCTTCGGGCCTGTCAGGGCGCGGCCCTGGATGCGGTCCTTCGCGTAGATCACGGCGTTCTGGTAGGCGACGTCGGACTGGGCGAGGCCCTGGATCGCGACGCCGAGCCGCGCCTCGTTCATCATCACGAACATGGCGTTGAGGCCGCGGTTCTCCTGGCCCACGAGCCAGCCCGTCGCGCCGTCGTAGTTCATGACGCAGGTCGAATTGCCGTGGATGCCCATCTTGTGCTCGATCGAGCCGCAGCTGACGCCGTTGCGAGCGCCGAGGCTGCCGTCGGCGTTCACGAGGAACTTCGGCACGACGAACAGCGAGATGCCCTTGGTGCCCGCCGGCGCGCCCTCGATCCTGGCCAGCACGAGATGGACGATGTTGTCCGCCATGTCGTGCTCGCCGGCCGAGATGAAGATCTTCGTGCCGGAGAGGGCATAGGAGCCGTCGCCGTTCGGCACGGCCTTCGTCTTGAGCAGGCCGAGGTCGGTGCCGCAATGCGGCTCGGTGAGGTTCATCGTGCCGGTCCAGTCACCGGTCACCATGCGCGGCAGGTAGGTCTGCTTTTGCTCCTCGGAGCCATGCACGAGGAGCGCGGCGATCGCGCCCATGGTGAGGCCGGGATACATCGCCAGCGCCATGTTGGCGGCAGACGCAAATTCATTCATCGCGGCCGAGAGCGTGTAGGGCAGGCCCTGGCCGCCATATTCCTCCGGCACCGCGAGGCCCATCCAGCCGCCGGCGCGATAGGCGTCGTAGGCCTCCTTGAAGCCCTTCGGCGTCGTGACGGAGCCGTCCTCGTTGCGCTTGCAGCCCATCTGGTCGCCGATGCGATTGAGCGGCGCGAAGGCCTCCTCGCAGACCTTGGCGCCTTCGGTCAGGATCGGCTCCAGCATGTCGGCCATGTCGGCGAAGCCAGGCAGGTTGGCGTGGCGCTGGATCCCGAACACGTCGTTGAGCAGGAACAGCGTGTCTTCGACGGGGGCCTTGTAGGCGGGCATTTTCGACTCTCCCTGATGTCGGTCCGGCCTTTTCCGGGAGCATCGCGCGCGGCGCGACGCTTGGAAAGTCCGATTTAGTTCACATGTAAACGATCAGCCAGAGCTTGGCAAGGGCAGGCCGGCATTTCCAGCACTTGTTCCATCGGAAAATCGATGGACAAATGCGTCAGCATGGCTGACCTTCCACAACCCATGGAAGCGCTGGTCCCCTATCTCATCTATTGCGTCGCGATGTCGGGAACGCCGGGCCCCAACAACGTGATGGTGCTGACGTCGGGCGCGAACTTCGGCTTCTGGCGCTCGCAGCCGCATGTCTGGGGCATCAACATCGGCTTTTCGGCGATGATGTTCATTTTGGCGCTGGGCCTAGGCACGGTTTTCATCGCGGAGCCAAGGCTGCAGCTGGGGCTGAAGATCGTCGGCATAGCCTACATGCTCTGGCTTGCCTGGAAGATCGCGACGGCGGCCGGCATGGGCGATTCGAAGGGGGAGGGGAAGCCGCTTACCTTCCTCCAGGCCGCCGCCTTCCAGTGGGTGAATCCCAAGGCCTGGATGATGATCCTGGGCGCGATCTCGGTCTACGCGCCGCCGGGTTACAGCCCGCTCGAGAAGGCGCTCTATCTGAGCGGCTGGATGCTGCTGGCCGGTTCGCCGCCGACGCAGATCTGGGCCGCTTTCGGCGTCGCCATCCGTCGTTTCCTGCAGAACGAGCGGGCGCTGCGCCTCTTCAACATCACGATGGCGGCGCTCCTCGTGCTAAGCCTGATCCCGATGGTGCGCTGAGCTTTCCGCCCGGCGCGGACAGGAGCGGGCGATGGACGAGAGCATCAGGGCACTGGCGCACGAGCTTCTGGAGACGGGGGCGGCGACGCTCTCGGACCGCGACCGCCGCATCATCGGCCGCATCGCGCGGCGGCTGCACGTGACGCGGAACCTGAATGTCTCCATCGACGAGATGGCAACCTTGGGTCAGCGCGTCGCCGACGGCGTCGCCCGTTGGGGCGGCTCCTGGACCTTCATCGGCAGCTTCGCGCTGTTCCTCGTGGTCTGGGCCGTACTGAACGTGCTGATCCTGGCGCCGGGCCAGCAGTTCGATCCCTACCCGTTCATCTTCCTGAACCTGCTGCTCTCGATGCTCGCGGCGATCCAGGCGCCGGTCATCATGATGTCGCAGAACCGGCAGGCGTCGCGTGACCGGCTGCAGGCCACGCTGGACTACGAGATCAACCTCAAGGCCGAGATGGAGATCCTCGAGCTCCACACCAAGCTCGACAGGCTGCTCGCGGCGCAGGCGAAGGGCTGACGTTACCGCCAGCGCTCCGCTGCGGCGTCGTCGGCGTCTTTCGCCTCGACCCAACCGCCCGACGTCCCGTCGGCGCGGTGCTCCTTCTTCCAGAAGGGCGCGCGGGTCTTGAGGTAATCCATCAGGAATTCCGCCGCCGCGAAGGCGGCCGTGCGGTGGCGCGAGGCCGTGACGACCAGCACGATATTCTCGCCCGGCGCGATCCTGCCGTGGCGATGGATTAGCGTCGCGCCATCGAGCGGCCAGCGGCCGCGGGCCTCCTCCAGCACGCGCGCCATCTCCTCCTCGGCCATGCCGGGATAATGCTCGAGCTCGAGCGCCGCGAGCACTCCCTGCTCGGCGCGGCAGAGCCCGGTGAAGGCGACGACCGCCCCGATGTCCGTGCGGCCGGCCGTAAGCGACCGCTGCTCGGCGGCGACGTCGAAATCCTCCGACTGCACCCGGATCGTGAACATGCCAGGCCCTCAGCCCCCCGTCATCGGCGGAAAGAAGGCGACCTCGGTCGCGCCGGCGATGGCGGCATCGTGCTTTACATGCTTCTTGTCGATCGCGGCCCGGATCAGGGGCCCGTTCTCGAACGCATGCTCGTATTCCTCGCCACGCGTCTTCAACCAGAGGATCAGATCCGCGACCGTGACGACGCCTGCCGGCGGGTCGACGACCTCCTCCGGCTTGCCCACGCGCTCGCGGACCCAGGCGAAGTAGACGAGCTTCACGTCAGGACTCCCTCTGCGGCTTTGGGCGTCATGGACGGGCTTGACCCGTCCATCCACGTCTTGGGCATGGCAAAAACGTGGATGGCCGCGTCAAGCGCGGCCATGACGGTGGGCAACAGCTGCCTCATGCGGCCTCCCTCACGGCTCCTTCTCGTCCTCGGCGATCAGGTGCGTGATGCCGGACCGGAAATAGTCCCAGCCCGTGTAGAGTGTCAGCGCGGCGGCGATCCAGAGCAGCGCGAGCCCGATGGCCGTGGTCCAGTTCTCCGGCAGCACGGCGTCGCCCGCCGGGCCCGCCACGAGAAAGCCAATGGCGACGAGCTGCGCCGTCGTCTTGAACTTGGCGACCCGCGTCACCGGCACGGAGACGCGAAGTTCCGCCAGGAACTCGCGCAGGCCCGACACGAGGATCTCGCGGCACAGGATCACGATGGCCGCCCACAGCGCAAAGCCGGAGATCGTCTCGTCCGCGACCAGCATCAACAGCGTCGCCGCGACCAGCAGCTTGTCCGCGATAGGGTCCAGCATCCGGCCGATCGCCGAATACTGGTGCCAGGCCCGGGCGAAATATCCGTCGAAATAATCGGTGACGGCGGCTGCGACGAAGAAGGCGAGCGCCCACCAGCGCATGGCGTCGTCCCGTGGCCAGAACAGAATTCCGACGATCGCCGGCACCGCGAGGATGCGCAGGTACGTCAGCACGTTCGGGAGCGATAGCGGATTGGCGCGGCGGCGGGGCGTCATGGTCGGATCGGTTCCCAGCCCTTCGCTGCGGTGGACGCTTCCGGCTGAGTAGACCGATCGCTCCCGGCTGTCATCCCCGCCGGCCGGCGCCGCATCATCCCCGCTCATGAAAGAACTCGAAGACAGCCTTCGCGGTGGCGGCGTTGACGCCCGGCGTCCGCTGCAGATCGTCGAGCGAGGCCCGCGAGATGGCCTTCGCCGTGCCGAAATGCAGAAGCAGCGCGCGCTTGCGGGCGGGGCCGATGCCGCCAATCTCGTCGAGGGGGCTCCTCGTCATCTCGCGCTTGCGCTTGGCCCGATGCGCGCCGATCGCGAAACGGTGCGCCTCGTCGCGCAGGCGCTGCACGAAATAGAGCGCTGGATCGCGCGGCGGCAGCCGGAAGGGCGGGCGGCCGGGCATGAAGAAGGTCTCGCGCCCCGCGTCGCGGTCGGCGCCCTTCGCCACGCCGACGAGCGGCACGTCCGTCACGCCGAGCGTCTCGAGCGTCGAGCGCGCCGCCTCGAGCTGACCCTTGCCGCCGTCGATCAGCACGAGGTCAGGCCAAGCCGGAAAGGAATCGCCCTCCGCCTCGCGCTCCTCCTCCTTCACCAGCCGCGAGAAGCGCCGTTCCAGCACCTCCCGCATCATGCCGAAATCGTCGCCGGGCGTGATCTCCTCCGACTTGATGTTGAAGATGCGGTAATGCTGCTTCCGGAAGCCCTCGACGCCCGCGACGATCATGCCGCCGACCGCGTTGGTGCCCATGATGTGCGAGTTGTCGTAGACCTCGATGCGGCGCGGCGGCTTCGGCAGCTGGAAGGCCTCCGCCAGCGCCGCCATCAGCTTTTGTTGTGAAGCCGTGTCGGCAAGCCGGCGCAGCAGCTCCTCGAGCGCGTTCTTCATCGCATGGTCGACGAGGTCCTTTTTCTCGCCCCTCAGCGGCCTGGCGATCTCCACGCGCCGTCCCGCGCGCTCGCTGAAGGCCTCCGTCAGCAGGCCGGCATTTTCGACCTCCTCCGAGAGCAGGATCAGGCGCGGCACCGGCTTGTCGTCGTAGAATTGCGCCAGGAAGGCGTCGAGCACCTCCGCCTTGCCGAGGCTTCGGTCCGCTTTCGGAAAGAAGGCGCGGTTGCCCCAGTTCTGAAAGGTGCGGAAGAAGAAGACCTCGACGCAGAACTGCCCCGCCTGCTCGGCGATGGCGAAGACGTCCGCCTCCTCGACGGTCTGGGCGTTGATGTCCTGAGAGCCTGACGTGGCGGAGAGCGCCGCGATCCGGTTGCGGAATCGTGCCGCCTTCTCGAACTCGAGCGCGTCCGCTGCCTTCATCATCTCTTCGGCCATGTGCTTCTTCACGGCCTGGCTCTTTCCCGAGAGGAAGGCCTTCGCCTCGCGCACGAGCTCGTCATATTCCTCGCGGCTGACCTCCGCCGTGCAGGGGCCGGAGCAGCGCTTGATCTGGTGCAGAAGGCAGGGGCGCGTGCGCGCCGAGAAGTAGCTGTCGGTGCAGGTCCTGAGCAAAAAAGCCTTCTGCAGCGCGTCGATCGTCCGCTTCACGGCCCAGGCCGAGGCGAAGGGGCCGTAGTAGTCGCCCTTCCGATTGCGAGCGCCGCGATGCTTGACGATCTGCGGGCTCGGATGGTCGCCGGTGATGAGGATGTAGGGAAAGCTCTTGTCGTCCCGCATGAGGACGTTGAAGCGCGGCCGGAACTGCTTGATGTAGTTCGTCTCGAGCAACAGCGCCTCGGTCTCCGTCGCCGTGACGACAAATTCCATCGAGGCCGTCTCCGCGATCATGCGCGAGATGCGGTTCGAGTGGCCCTGGCCGCGCGCATAGCTCGCGACCCGCGCCTTCAGCTTCTTGGCCTTGCCGACATAGAGGACGTCGCCGTCGCGGTTGAGCATCCGGTAGACGCCGGGGCTGTTGGGAAGCGTGCGCCAGAACCGCTTGATGACGTCGGCGCCGGCCTCGATCGCTTCAGGCGCAGCCTCGGTCTCCGCCTCGGGCGGGGTCTCGAGTTCGAGCGGCTGCTCCTCGTCGTCGAGGTCGATCTCGGGCGGCTTGTCCGAGGCGGGAATGCCGCGATTCGGTTCTCGGCTGGTCATTGTCACCATGTAGGAGGCCCGGAATCGAAATCGAAGGGAATTCGCGGCCCGTCGGGCGCGACCGGGCGCCGCTGCGGATTTTTTGGAAGCCTCGCGCGAAATCGCCTCAGCCGCTGCCAAAGCCCGGGCATGCAGCGATGCAGAAGCCGGAGTGAGACCCGAGCTTAACCCCACCGTTCTTCAGCAGAAGGAACATCGTCATGACCACCGCTTCCGCCAAGTCCGGCCAGTCCGGCAAAATCGCCAAGCTTCTCTGCGGCGCGCTCGCCGCCGCCGCTCTCGCCACCACCGTCATGCCGCAGGATGCCGAAGCCGGCTGGCGTCACCGCCGCGGCTGGGCCGTCGGAGCCGGCGTCCTGGGCGGCCTCGCCGCTGGAGCCCTGATCGCCGGCGCCGCCAACGCCCACACTGGCTACTACGCCGCCCCCGTCTATTCCGGCCCGGATTGCTACTGGGTCAAGCAGCGCCGCCACACCTGGGACGGCTACGTGGTCGTCCGCCGCGTCCGGGTCTGCGAATAATCTCTCGCGACCGATCCTTCTGCAAGGACCCCGCTCCCAGGAAAGGGCGGGGTTTTTGCCGTTCGCGGGCTGCCGGCCCGGGCTTAAGTGGCCGCTTCGGTCGTCCACAGATCGGGATAATCGACGATGCAGCCGAAGGAATCGACCCGCAGAACAGCCTCGTAGTCATGTCGGGGGGAGCGATATCGGTAGCGATTTTCCGCCAGCCGCCGATATTCCTGCGGCAGCACCTTGAAGCAGTTATCCTCGACATCGAACCAGATGGCTTCGACGGAGGCTCCTGCGCCGACGGCAAGCCCCAGCCGTCGGATGGGAAGCAGGTTGGTCGCCGGCGTGAAGCCGAGGTCGACATCCTCGATGCCGTCGAACGCCGGTTCCGGCCCGCCGTCGATGCGCCACCGGCCATCGCTGCGCGCGACCTGAAACCGGATCGGCCGCCCCGCGAATCCCTCGGCCTCGCAGCCCATGGTGCGCCAGCCGGAGTCGCAGCGGACCTGGTAGCGGACCCAGGCAGGAGACCCGCCATGTCGGAAGGCGGCCGCTCCTGCGATCAGCCAGCCGTCATCCGCCTGTTCGATCCGGCAGGCGTCATGGCCCAGCCCGTCGAGCCGGCGCCAGAGGAGCGCTTGCTGCCGGGCCACCACTCACTTCGGCGTCACGGCCGCCGTGTAGGCGTCGATCAGCGACTTGGTCATGTTGCCGGGCTTGTACTGGATGCCGGCGATCTCGCCGACCGGCGTCACCTCGGCGGCTGTGCCGGTGATGAAGCATTCGTTGAAGCTCGACAGTTCCTCCGGCTTGATGCGGCGCTGCACCACCTTCATGCCGTTCTTGCGCGCCAGCTTGATCACGGTCTGACGCGTGATGCCGTCGAGAAAGCAGTCGGCCTTCGGCGTATGGATGACCCCGTCCTTGATGAAGAAGATGTTGGCGCCCGTGCATTCCGCCACGCGGCCTTTCCAGTCGAGCATCAGCGCGTCGGCGAAGCCCTCGCGTTCCGCCTTGTGCTTGGAGATCGTGCAGATCATGTAGAGGCCGGCGGCCTTGGCATGAGCGGGCGCCGTGCGCGGGTCGGGCCGGCGATATTCGGCCATGCCGATGCGGATGCCCTTCATGCGCTGCGCGGGGTCGAAATAGCTCGGCCATTCCCAGGTCGCGACGGCGAGATGGATCGTATTGTTCTGCGCCGAAACCCCCATCATCTCCGACCCGCGCCAGACGATCGGGCGGACGTAGGCGTCGGTCTGCTTGTTGGCCTTCAGCGTCGCCTTCTTGGCCTTGTCGATCTCCTCGACGGAGTAGGGGACCTTCATGTCGAGGATCTCGGCCGACTTGATCAGACGCTCCGAATGCTTGCGGCACTGGAAGATCTTGCCGCCGTAGGCCCGCTCGCCCTCGAACACGGCCGAGCCGTAATGCATGGCGTGGGTCAGCACATGGACGCGCGCGTCGGTCCAGGGGATGAGCTTGCCATCCATCCAGATGAAACCCTCGCGCTGGTCGAAGGAAGGCCCGGCCATGTCTCACTCCCGATTTGGCGACAAGCGCGCCCTTGCGCAACGCGGCCGCTCCGATGATCGTTGATCGCGCACGATCCTTTCGTCCGCGAGGCTTGACGCGTAACAATTGGTCTGTGATATGTCAACATCACTGACGTATTCAGGAGTTGGCGTTGGCCCTGCCCAAAGCGTCGCCGCTCGCCGCCGGCGTCGGCCTGTCGGACATCGCGATGGTGGAGCTCGTCTTCTTCGCCTACCGCGATTTCGTGGGCGAGGCCGACAGGCTGCTCGTCGAGTACGGCTTCGGCCGTGCGCACCACCGGGTGCTGCATTTCGTCAACCGCAACCCCGGCCTCACCATCGCCGAACTGCTCGACATCCTGCGCATCACGAAGCAGAGCCTCGCACGCGTGCTGAAGGACCTGATCGAGGAAGGCTTCGTCGAGAGCCGCGCCGGCGCTGCGGACCGGCGGCAGCGTCGGCTGCATCTTACGCAGAATGGGCAGGCCCTCGCCCGGAAGCTGGCGGAGCGGCAGATGGCGCGGGTCGCCGGCGCCCTGGATCATGCGGGCCCGGAAGCGCGGGACGATGCGGCGCGTTTCCTGTTGGGGTTGATCGAACCCGGGCAAAGGGAACATATCGCTGCCATGATCCGTCGGGGAGCGCCATGACAGCGACCGAAGCGACTGCGCCGGCCGACGATGCGAGCCACCTGCTCATCGTCGACGATGACACGCGCATCCGCTCGCTTCTGTCGCAGTTCCTCAAGACGAACGGCTACCGCGTCACAACCGCCGAGAGCGCCGCCGATGCCCGCCGGCGGATGGAAGGCCTGTCCTTTGATCTCATCATCCTCGACGTGATGATGCCGGGCGAGAACGGCTTCCAGTTCGCCGAGCGGCTGCGCGAATCCTCCGACGTGCCCATTCTCATGCTGACCGCGCTCGCCGACGTGAACGACAGGATCCGCGGCTTCGAGCTGGGCGTCGACGATTACCTTTCCAAGCCTTTCGATCCGCGCGAGCTCCTGCTGCGCGTGGGTTCGATCCTTCGACGCGTCACCGCCCCACCGCCCGGCGACCACGCCTCGATGCCCGATTCCGTCACCTTCGGCGCCTTCGTCTACAGCATCGCACGGGGCGAGTTGATGCAGGACGGCGAGGCGATCCGGCTGACCGATCGCGAACGCGAGATGCTGCGGCTGCTGGCCGAGGCGCGCGGCGCGCCCGTGACGCGGGAGGCGCTGGCCGGACCGGATTCGGAAGCGAACGAGCGGACGATCGACGTCCAGGTGAATCGTCTCAGGCGCAAGATCGAGAAGGATCCCGCCAATCCGACCTATCTGCAGACGGTCAGGGGATCGGGCTATCGCCTGATCGTCGATTGATGCGCCGGACGGCCGGGCTCGCCGCCCTGCTGTCGGCCGCAAGGTTGTCCCTGCGCCGCGGCCTCCTGCTGATCAAGCGGGTCATGCCGAAGGGCCTCTACGCGCGTTCGCTGCTCATCGTGATCGCGCCGGTCGTCCTGCTCCAGTCCGTGATCGCCTATGCCTTCATGGAGCGGCACTGGCAGACCGTCACGAACCGCCTCTCCGCCTCGGTCGCGGCCGACATCGCAGCGCTGGTCGAGATCTACGAGCGCCTGCCGAACCGCGGGCTGGACGGCGCGATCCTGAGCGACATCGCCGAGCAGAAGCTCTATCTCGACGTCGACATCCTGCCGGGCGAGCCCTTGCCCCGCATCGGCCCCAAGCCGTTCTTCGACATCCTGGACACGGCCCTGTCGAACGAGATTCGGCTCCGCGTCGGCCGACCCTACTGGATCGACACGGTCGGGCGCTCGAATCTCGTGGAGATCCGCATCAAGCTCGACGACGCCGTGATGCGCGTCATCGCGCGCCGCAGCCAGACCTACGCCTCCAACGCGCACATCTTCTTGGTCTGGATGGTGGGCACCTCGCTGATCCTGCTGACGGTCGCGATCCTGTTCCTCCGCAACCAGATCAAGCCGATCCTCGCGCTCGCCGACGCGGCCGAGGATTTCGGCAAGGGCCGCGAACTCGATTTCCGCCCGCGCGGGGCGCGCGAGGTCCGCCGCGCGGGCGCCGCATTCCTCGACATGAAGCGCAGGATCGCGCGCCAGATCGAGCAGCGCACGACGATGCTGAACGGCGTTAGCCATGACCTGAGGACGGTGCTGACGCGCTTCCGGCTGTCGCTCGAGATGCTGCAGCCGTCGCCCGAGCTCGAGGATCTCAAGCGCGACGTGGACGAGATGTCCCGGATGTTGGAGGCCTATCTCGCCTTCGCCAGGGGCGACGCCGGCGAATCGGCCCAGCCCACCGACATCCGCGCGCTGCTCGAGGAGTTCAGGGCCGACGCGGAGCGGCAGGGCCACCAGACGACCCTCAATGTCGAGGGCGATCTCTCGCTGAAGCTCCGGCCCGACGCCTTCCGCCGCCTCCTCGGCAATCTGGTCTCCAACGCCGCGCGCTACGGCGAGGACATCCAGATCACTGCCGTGAAGGAGGGTCGCTATCTGACGGTCCATGTTGACGACGACGGGCCCGGCATCCCCGAGGACAAGCGCGAGGAGGTGTTCCGCCCCTTCCTCAGGCTCGACGAGGCGCGCAACCAGGATGACGCCGGCTCGGGGCTCGGCCTGGCCATCGCGCGCGACATCGCGCGCTCGCATGGCGGCGACGTGCGGCTCTCCGATTCGCCGCTGGGCGGACTGCGGGCGAGCGTGCTGCTTCCGGCCTGATTCCCGGCCTGCGCCGCCCTGGCGCCTGATTTCAGCCACGATCGGCGCTGCGGCGCTCCTCCGCCGCCAGAGCAGCATGGTTACCGCATTCGATTTTCACATCAACGGCTTATCGCCTCATCGCCGCCGCAGGTCTTAAGCGATCCTTACCGGCCTCGTTACAATGCGTGGCCAAAGCGTGGCGTTTTGGCAACACGACCCTGAAAACACCCCCCGTCTCCCGCTGCGGACGCCGCGCCCGGTTGTCGGGCCCACGGCCCTGTGTCAGTGAACGAGTGCGACAGGGGGCTCCCCAGTCGTTCCTTCTGCGCCTGCCGATGTCCCACAGGAACTCGGTGGTCGTGGGTGACAGGGGGAAGGGTGAAGGCCGGGACGAACCTGAAGAGGGCCGTTCCGGTCGTAAGCCTGAAGCTCCCATTGGGTCTCAACTTTGGAGGTATACAATGAAGCTCTTCAAGAGCCTTCTCCTCGCCTCCGCGACCGGCCTGGTCGCGGTGTCGAGTGCCTCGGCTGCGGATCTCGGCGCTAAGAAGCCGAGCCCGGTCGAGTACGTTCGTGCTTGCTACAACCCGCTCTGGGGCACCTCGGGCGGCTTCGTCATCCCCGGTACGCAGACCTGCGTCCGCGTGTTCGGCCAGGCGCGGTTCGACTATGCGTATGTACAGCAGTTTAATCGTGTTGCGGCGCCGTCGGGCTTCCGCGGCGGAGCCATCGTCGGCCTCGACGCGATTACGCCCTCGGAATACGGCAACGTCCGCGCCTTTGCTCAGATCGGCATGCTTTACCGTTCGGGCAATCAGGTTTCGGGCACTGGCATTCGCCAGGGTACGTTTGTCGGCGGCGCATTTGGTGGCAATACGGGTGCTATTCCGTTCGGGACGGCCACGACCGGTTCGGGTCTGGGTCTCAATTCAGGCGGAACCGAACTAGCATTCTCGGGCTTCATTCAATTCGCGGGGATCACGGCGGGCCGCACGGCATCGTTCTTTGACCCATTCTTTGTGCCTGAGATCATCGGTACGACGCTCCGCTCCGCGCCGGGTAATGTTAACTTGATCGCCTACACCGCAGCACTAGGTAACGGTCTCACCGCTACTGTCTCGGTGGAGGATCCGACGTTCCGTCGTTTCCCAATTGTGAGTTCGGATTTCGTTGGCGGCGCAGCGCCTGCCTCCCCGTTGTTCCCGGGATTTAACCAGTTTGGCGGTTATGCAGTCCCACACATTGTCGGTGCGCTCCAGCTCGATCAGGCCTGGGGTTCGGCGAAGGTCTCTGCCGTTCTCACCAACGTACGTCCGGCTTTCACGGTCGGAGGTGCCGGCTCGAACGTCGTGATCCCAGGCATCGCCGCCGGCACCGCAAGCATGCCGTCGACGAAATACGGCTTCGCCGTGATGGGCGCTCTCAAGATAAATCTGCCAATGATCGCGGCCGGCGACAATCTCGTCCTAACTGGCGTCTATGGAGAGGGCGCAACGTCCTACGTGTTCTCGAACTATTTCGCGGGCTCGCTGGCGAATCAGATTGTGGGTGGCGTGGGTGTCAATGTGGGCGACGCTGCGGTCAGCTTGACCTCGGGATCGCTCCGTCTGTCGAAGGCATTTGCGGTCTCGGCAGGCTTTCAGCACTTCTGGACCCCATCGCTCAGTTCCACCGTCTTCGGCTCGTACGCCGAGTATGACGCGCCAGGTGGAAATGCACTCGACGTTCGCCAGTTCAACCGCGACACAAAGATGTACGCGGTCGGTGTGAACACGATCTGGCAGCCCGTGCGGGGCCTAAACATCGGTGCGGAAGTCGCTTACAGCTACTTCGATCCGCAGGGGCGAGTTGCGGACCTAAATAAGAACTTTGGATTTGGTGGTGGTGGTCTTTTCGTTCCTGCAGTCGTTAGCTGCTCGGCGACTGGTCTCGGCTGCTTCACGAAGTCGTCTGATGGCCAGCTGCAGGCCCGCCTCCGCATTACGCGCGACTTTTGATCGAAGCTCGATCACTTGTCTGGACAACCCCGGGGCTTGCCCCGGGGTTTTTCTTTGATCTCTCGCTTCTCCACCAATCTCGGGCCCGCCCGAGATTGGCGCTCTGGTACCCAGATCGGGCAGGCCCGGTCTGGGGCGGGAGAAGTTGTCAGGCGGAGCCTGACAGATGAGGGAGAATCGCGGCGCAAATCGCCTCGACTCAGCGGATCGCCCTCATCCGATCGCCTCCGGCGGCAACCTTCTCCCGAGGGAGAAGGAACGCCCGCGTCTCCCATCCATCCGCCGTTCATCATCGGGATGGCACTGCGCTCACGCCCAAGCTTGCAAGGACGTTACGCATGTTCTCCGTCGAGGTCCGCGATCGCATCATGATCGCCCATTCGCTGCCGGATCCGTTCTTCGGTCCGGCGCAGCGCAAGCATGGTGCGACCTTTGTCGTCGACGTCGCCTTCTTCCGCCAGGCGCTCAACCGGCAGAACGTGGTGGTCGACATCGGCGCCGCGCTCGACATCCTCAACCGCACGCTGAAGCCGCTGGCCTATCAGGACCTCGATACGCTCCCGCAATTCACCGGCATGCTCACCACGACCGAATTCTTGTGCAAGCACATTTTTGACGCGATGGTCTCCGCTGCGCGGTCTGGCGCGCTGGGTGAGGACGGCGGCGGGCTCGACCGCATTCGCGTCACTCTGCACGAGACGGATCTGGCGCGCGCTTCCTACGAGGGTCCCGTCACACCGGGCTCCGCCGCCGCTTGATCGACGCCGCCTTCTGCATCCCCGGCGACCTGGCGCTGCCGACAGGCGGCTATCGCTACGACCGCGAGCTGCTGGAAAGGCTTCCCGCCCATGGCGTCGCCGTTCGCCACGTGGCGCTGCCGGCGGGCTTCCCCCACCCCTCGGAGGAGGATGTCGATGCGAGCCGCATCGCGCTTCTCGCCGCGCCGGACGAAGGCCCGCTGCTGATCGACGGCCTCGCGCTCGGTGCATTGCCGCCGGATCTCGTGCGCGACCTGCCGCGCCCCGTGGTTGCGCTGGTTCATCACCCGCTCTGCCTCGAAACCGGTCTAGCGGAGGAGCGCGTGGCCTTCCTGCGCGAGAACGAGTCCGCGGTGCTGCGGGAATGCCTGAGCGTCCTCGTGACCAGCCACGCCACGAAACGCTGGCTCGTCGAGGAATTCCGGCTACCCGCCGATCGGATCACGGTCGCCGAGCCTGGAATCGTCCGGCCGCCGAGAGCGCGCGGGCAGGGCAGGCCGCCATCCATCCTCGCGGTCGGAGCCGTGTCCGACCGAAAGGCCTATCCGCTGCTGGTCGATGCCCTGGCGTCGCTCCAGGATCTCGACTGGAGCCTCACCATCGCAGGCTCGACCACGCTCTCTCCCGCCGCCACGCAGACGCTCCGCGCCGCCATCGCCGCATCCGGCTGCGCCGGACGCATCCGCCTCGCGGGAGCGGTCCGGGAGGAGGAATTGGCCGCGCTCTATGCCGGTGCCGATCTCTTCGTCTCCGCCTCCCTCCATGAAGGCTACGGCATGGCCCTCGCCGACGCGCTGGCCCACGGCCTCGCCATCGTGGCCTCCAGCGCGGGCGCGGCCGGCGACCTCCTGCCGCCTGACGCCGCGCTCAAGGTGCCGGAGGCCGACGTCTCCGCTCTCGCCGGGGCCCTGCGGCGCGCCCTGACCGACCCCACGCTCCGCCGCCGCCTCTCCGAAGCAGCCTGGCTGGCCGGGCAGGCGCTGCCCGGCTGGGACGACGCCGCGCGGATCGCGGCCGGCGTGCTCCGCGCCGCTGCCGAAAAGACCTTGCCATGAGAATCGTCGCATGAGCTTCAGCGCCGAATGGCTCGCCCTGCGCGAGCCCGTCGATCACGCCTCGGTCGCCCCTGATCTCAGGGCCGCGCTGGCCTCACGCTTCGCCGGCGAAGCCAGCATCGACGTCGTGGATCTCGGCTGCGGCGCGGGCTCCAACCTGCGCGGCTCCTTTGACATCCTGCCCGATCGGCAGAGCTGGACCCTTATCGACCATGATCCGGCCTTGCTCGCGGCCGCCCGCGCGCGGCTTTCGGCCTGGGCGGACGCGGCCGAGGCGGAGGGCGAGGGGCTGCGGCTGCGCAAGGGAGGCAAGAGCCTTACCGTCGCCTTCCGCACAGCCGACCTCTCCGCAGGCTATCCCGATACCCTCTTCGGGAACGCCGCGCTCGTCACGGCGGCCGCTCTGTTCGACATCGTCTCCGAAGCCAACATCGCGGCCCTGGCCGAGTCCCTCGGACGCCTGCGCCGGGTCTTCTACACGGTGCTGACGTACGACGGCGTGGCGGAATGGCAGCCGACGCATGACCAGGACGCGGCCGTCCGCCAGGCCTTCAATGCGCATCAGGCCACCGACAAGGGCTTCGGCCCGGCCGCCGGCCCGCGCGCGACGCAGGCGCTGGCCGACGCTTTCGCGGCGCGGCGCTATCGCGTCAGCCTTTCCCCCAGCCCCTGGATCGTGCGGAAGGAACATGACGCGCTTCGCCGCGAGCTCGACACAGGTTTTGCCGGCGCCGCGCGAGAGATGGGGCTCGATCCAACCCTCGTGGATGGCTGGCTGGCGCATCGTCTCGCCGGCGCACATCGGGTCACCATCGTCGGCCACCAGGATCTGCTGGCGATCCCGGCCTGATGCGGGTCAGCGCGGCCTAAGGCCAGGCAGCATCCGCCGCAGCACGTTGTCCTTGCGGACGACATGGTGGAACAGGGCCGCGCCCACATGGACCAGCACGCCGAGCGCAAGCAGGATCGCGCCGAGCTTATGGAAGAAGAAAACCGTCTCCGACATCTTCTGGTCCGGCGCGGCGATGGCCGGCAGGGTCAGTCCGCCCACCACCGTCAGGGCCGGATAGAGCGAGGTGGCATACCAGCCGAGCAGCGGCACGACGACGAGCAGCGCGTAGAGGCCCCAATGGTTCACATGCGCGGCGATCCTCTGCCAAGGCTCGAGCGTCGGTTCGTCCGGCGGCGCGCCCACGCTGAACCGGTAGGCGAGGCGCGCGAGCACGATCCAGAGCAGGATGAAGCCGCCGAGCTTGTGCCAGGAATAGAGCGTGTTCGTGAGCGCGTCGAAGTTCGTCGCCGCGCCACGGCTCACCATGTAGAGGCCGACCGGCACCAGCAGGAAGACGAAGCCTGCCGTGATCCAGTGGAACCTGCGGGCACCGGCGCGATAGACGGCCGTGCGCGAGTCCGATTCGTTCCGTCTGTCCAGCATCGACCCTCTCCCTGGTCCGAGCTTGCAACCCGGTCCTGATGTCACCGTTAAGCTCGTCTTAACGCAAGAGGTTTTCGCTGGAGGCGGGGCATCGCGCGATTCGCATAAGCGGGCTCCGAACGACCTGCTGGGACGATGGCCGCTGACGAACTGACGAAGCCCCTGGGACTCGCGCAAGCGGAGAAGCCGGCCGCCCGCCGGTCGCTGCCGCTTGGCCGGGTTCTCGCGGCGGCCTGCCTCGGCGTTCTCACGGTTCTTTCTGGCTATGTCGCGCTCACAAGCGATCCGCTGGGGGGCGAACCAATCGCCACCGCCTCCATCGAGGCGACGCCGAGGCAGAGCGTCGCAGCCGCAGCGTCGCCCACCGCATCCCCTGCCGACACGCCCAACGTCAGGCATCTGCCGGAGCGGCAGGCGAGTTCCCAGTCGGCCCAGGATTCCGAGCAGGACGCCGGCGTCCGCGTGATGCGGCAGAGCGGTCAGGCGCCGGGCTCTGTCTTCATCCGCGTGCCCGACGCGCAGGCAAGCGCCCGCCTGGCGCCGGCCCCAGACCGCCGCATCGCCGAGCGCGGCCGCCACGGCCTCCTGCCCAAGCAGGGCCCCGACGGAATGAGGGCCGCCGACATCTACGCCCGCCCGGTGACGCCGCAGCAGCGCGGCGCTCCGGTCCGCATCGCGATTGTGGTCGGCGGCCTCGGCATCAATAACGTCATCACCCAGGAGGCGGTGCAGCGCCTCAACGGCTCGATCTCGCTCGCCTTCGCGCCCTATGGCGCGGACCTCGAGCGCCAGGTCGCCCGCGCCCGCGAGGACGGCCACGAGGTCCTGCTGCAGGCGCCGATGGAACCGTTCGACTATCCGGATAACGATCCCGGCCCGCACACGCTGGCCGTCTCCCTGCCCGACGAGCAGGTCGCGGACCGGCTGCAATGGCTGATGGCCCGCTTCCCCGGCTATGTCGGCATCGTCAATTTCATGGGAGGCCGGTTCATGTCGACCGAGGCCTCCCTGTCCCCCGTGCTGAGGGAGATCCGCTCGCGCGGCCTGCTCTTCATGGACGACGGCACCTCGGGCCGCAGCGTCGCGCCGCAGCTCGCCGACAGCATCGGCCTCTCGCACGCCAAGGCCGATGTCGTGGTCGACGCCGTGCAGCGGGCGGCCGAGATCGACGCCGCGCTGGCGCGGCTCGAGAAGATCGCCCGTGAGAAGGGCAGCGCCATCGGTTCGGCCACCGCGCTGCCTGTCACCATCGACCGGCTGGTGCGTTGGGCCAAGGCCGCAGAGGCGCGCGGCGTCACACTGGTCCCCGTCAGCGCACTGGCCACGTCGCCGAAGAGAAGCTAATCCTCCTTCATGCCGAGGGACTTCGAGACGCTGCCTTACCGCCGCTGCGTCGGCGTCATGCTGATCAATCGAGACGGACTCGTCTGGATCGGCGACCGCCGCAAGGACGCGACGCCCGAGCATGTCGGCGGCGGCTATTCCTGGCAGATGCCGCAGGGCGGGCTCGATCGCGACGAGGACCCCTACGTGGCGGCGCTGCGCGAGCTGTCGGAGGAGACATCCGTCACCTCGACGAAGCTGCTTGCCGAGGCGCCGGACTGGTACAGCTACGACCTGCCGCCCGAGGTCGCGAACCGCAGCTGGAAGGGCCGCTACCGTGGCCAGACGCAGAAATGGTTCGCGCTCCGCTTCGAGGGCGAGGATTCCGAGATCAATGTCCTGAAGCCGCGCGGCGGCCACAAGCCCGAATTCTCCGCCTGGCGCTGGGAGCGCATGGACCGCCTGGTCGAGCTCATCATTCCCTTCAAGCGGCCCGTCTACGAGAAGGTGGTGGCCGCCTTCCGGCATCTGGGCGCCTGACGGGATGTCTCCCTCTCCCGCTCGCGGGGGAGGGATTGGATGTTATTCCCGGCCGGAGCGAAGCGGAGGGAAAGGGAATCCAGCCCTTCCTGAGTCAAGCGTCTGGATCCCCTTCCCGCGCCTGCGGCGCGCCGGGGATGACACCGCGGGCCCTTCCGATCATCGACGAATGCGTGCATGAGAGGCGGCCCGGCGGGAGCCCAAGCGAATGACCGACGCCTTCATCTGCGACTATGTCCGCACCCCGATCGGCCGCTACGGCGGCGCGCTAGCGAAGGTCCGCGCCGACGATCTTGCCGCCACGCCGGTCCGCGCCCTGCTGGAGCGGCATCCCGCCCTCGGCGGCGCTGTGGACGAGGTCTTTCTCGGCTGCGCAAACCAGGCAGGCGAGGATAATCGCAACGTCGCTCGCATGGCTTCGCTGCTGGCCGGCCTGCCCGACAGCGTCCCGGGCGTGACCTTGAACCGCCTCTGCGCCTCCGGCCTCGACGCCGTGGGCATGGCCGCGCGGGCCATCCGGGCGGGCGAGATCGACGTGGCGATCGCCGGCGGCGTCGAGAGCATGACGCGGGCGCCCATGGTCATGGGCAAGGCGGCGGAGGCTTGGTCGCGCAGCGCCGAGATTTACGACACGACGATCGGCTGGCGCTTCGTCAATCCGCTGATGAAGAAGCAGTACGGCATCGATTCCATGCCCGAGACCGCCGAGAACGTGGCGGAGGAGTTCCAGGTCGGCCGCGAGGCGCAGGATTGCTTCGCGCTCCGCTCGCAGCAGCGCACGGCGCGGGCGCAGGCGGACGGGTTCTTCGATGGCGAGATCGTGCCCGTCACCATTCCGGGCCGCGCGCCCGTGGTCGTCGACCGCGACGAGCATCCCCGCGCCGACACGACGCTGGAGACGCTCTCGAAGCTCAAGAACTTCGTACGCGATCCCGGCACCGTGACGGCGGGCAACGCCTCGGGCGTGAATGATGGCGCGGCCGCCCTTGTCCTCGCCTCGGCGGCGGCGGTGGAGCGCCTCGGTCTGACGCCTCTGGCAAAGGTGCTGGGCCTCGCCTCGGCGGGCGTGCCGCCCCGCATCATGGGCATCGGACCCGTGCCGGCGGTCCAGCGCCTGCTCGAGCGCACCGGCCTGTCGCTCTCCGATATCGACGCCATCGAGCTGAACGAGGCCTTCGCCAGCCAGGGGCTAGCCTGCCTGCGCCAGCTCGGGCTTCCCGAGGATGCGGAGCACGTGAACCCGAACGGCGGCGCGATCGCGCTCGGCCATCCGCTCGGCATGTCCGGCGCGCGCCTCGCCGGTACGCTGGCCCGGCAGCTCAAGCGTCAGGATGGCCGCTATGGCATCGCCACCATGTGCGTCGGCGTGGGCCAGGGCGTGGCGCTGGCGCTGGAGCGGGTCTGAGGGCTCTCAGACGTGCAGGTAGCGGTCGACCGTTTCGCGCTGCGCCTGCATCTCGGCCGAGGTCCCGCTCCAGACGACGCGGCCCTTCTCGATCACCACATGCCGGTTGGCGAGCGGCATCAGCGCCTCGATATGCTTGTCGATCACCAGGATCGACTGGCCCTCGGCGCGCAGCCTCGCCAGCGCCGCCCAAATCTCGGCGCGGATCAGCGGGGCCAGTCCCTCCGTCGCCTCGTCGAGGATCAGGAGCTTCGGGTTCGTCATCAGCGCGCGGCCGACCGCCAGCATCTGCTGCTCGCCGCCGGAGAGCTGGTTTCCGTAATTGCCCCGCCGCTCCTGGAGGCGCGGGAAGAGCGCGTAGATTGCCTCCAGCGTGAATCGGCCGCTCCCCGTCCGGTTGGCGGCGGTGGCGACCAGGTTCTCCTCCACGGTGAGCGTCGGGAACACCTGCCTTCCCTCCGGCACGAGCCCCAGGCCGGCCTGCGCGACGCGGTAGGGCGGGGCGCCTGCCAGCGCCTTGCCCTCGAAGGCGACATGGCCGCCGCGCGGCGGGATCAGGCCCATGATGGCGCGGATCGTCGTCGTCTTGCCCATGCCGTTGCGGCCGAGCAGGCTCACCACCTCGCCGGCTTCCACGCGGAAGCCAATGTCGAACAGGACCTGCGCCGGCCCGTAGCCCGCCTGAAGACCGCTAACCTCAAGCATGGGCCGCTTCCTCGCCGAGATAGGCCTCGCGCACCTGCCGATTGGCGCGGATCTCCGCCGGCGTCCCGGTGGCGATGATCCGGCCATAGACGAGCACCGAAACCCGGTCCGCCACGCGGAACACCGCGTCCATGTCATGCTCGACGAGCAGCATGGGAATGCGCACCTTCAGCCGCTCCATCAGGTCGATCAGCCGCTGGCCCTCCTCGTGGCCCGCGCCCGCCATCGGCTCGTCGAGCAGCATCACCTTCGGCTGCATCGCGAGCGCGATGGCGCATTCGAGCGCGCGCTTCTCGCCGTGCGAGAGCGATCCGGCCGGCACCTGCGCCCGCTCGGCGAGCCCCACCTCGGCCAGCATCGCCTGCGCCTCCGCATTGAGCGATTCCTCGGCGGCGGCCCGGCCGAAGAAGCGGAAGCTGGAGCCGGACCGCGCCTGCACAGCGAGCGCGACATTCTCGAGCGCGGCGAAGCCCGGCAGGATCGAGGTGATCTGAAAGGAGCGGGCGAGGCCCGCCCGCGCCCGCGCGTCCGGCGACAGCCGCGTCACATCCTGCCCCGCCAGGAACACGCGGCCGGCGTCGGGCGACAGGAAGCCGGAGATCTGATGGATCAGCGTCGTCTTGCCGGCGCCGTTGGGGCCGATCACGGCGTGGATCTCGCCCGGCCGGACGTCAAGGGAGACATCGTCCGTGACGCGCAGGCCGCCGAAATTCTTGCGCAGGCCCTGCAGCGACAGAAGAGGCTCAACCATGGCCGCGCCTCCCGAGGAGCCGCTGCAGGAAGCCGAGGATGCCGCCCTTCATGAACAGCACGAGGAGCACGAGGAGCGGCCCGAAGATCACCTTCCAATGCTCGGTGAAGCCTGACAGCCATTCCTCCAGCAGCAGGAACGCCGCCGCGCCGATCACGGCGCCATGGAGCGATCCCAGGCCGCCCATGATCACCATGACGATGAGTTCCCCCGAGCGCTGCCAGGACATGTAGGCGGGAGAGACGAACTCGGTCAGGTTGGCGAGCAGGAAGCCGGCGAAACCGCCGATCATGCCGGCGATGACATAGGCCGCGAGCTGGTAGGGATAGGGATTGAAGCCGATCGCCAGCATGCGCTGCGGGTTCTGCTTGGCGCCCTGGAGCACGCGGCCGAAGCGCGAGGCCACGATGGCGCGGCAGAGCAGATACACGCCGACGAGCGAGGCGAGCACGACATAGTAGTAGAGCCGGTCGCTCTCCAGGACGCGGCTGCCCATGACCAGCGAGCGTCGTGCGATGGTCAGCCCGTCGTCCCCGCCATAGGCCCTGAGCGATGAGGCCGTGTAGAAGGCCATCTGCCCGAAGGCGAGCGTGATCATGATGAAATAGACGCCCTTGGTCCGGAGCGAGATCGCCCCCGTGACCAGCGCGAACAGGCCCGACGCCGCAAGCGCCGCCAGCAGTCCGACGAGCAGCCCCTCCTGGTCGTGCGAGGCGAGCATGCCCATTGCATAGGCGCCGATGCCGATGAAGGCCGCATGGCCGAAGGAGACGAGCGCGCCGTAGCCGAGGATGAGATCCAGCGCGATCGCGGCGATCGCGAGGATCATCACCCGCGTCACGAGGCTCAGCACGTAGCCGTCGCGGATGAAGAAGCCGAGCAGCGGAATCGCCGCCAGCGCCGCGAAGAGCAGGATGGGGATGAGCGTCGAGCCGCGGGTCGTGGTCATGCGCGCTCCCATCCCTCCCCCTTGCGGGGAGGGTGGACTGGCGAAGCCAGGCCGGGAGGGGGTTGCGCTATGCTTGCCGGTGAGGGCGGCGCTACCCCCTCCCGACCCTTCGCTGCGCTTCGGGCCACCCTCCCCGCGAGGGGGAGGGAAGGAGAGGGGTCGCGGCGGAGCTTGGCCATCACCGCCCCTTCGCCGGGAAGAGGCCGGAGGGACGGAAGAACAGCACCGCCGCCATCAGCACGTAGATCAGCATCGACGAGATCGCCGGCCCGACCGCGCGCGCGTTGGACGGTCCCATGCCGAAGCTGCGCAGGATGTCGACCGAGAAGGAGCGGCCCAGCGTATCGACGAGGCCGACGATGATCGCCGCGATGAAGGCGCCCCGGATCGAGCCGATGCCGCCGATCACGATCACCACGAAGGCGAGGATGAGGATCTGGTCGCCCATACCGGGCTCCACCGAGAGGATCGGCGCGATCATGATGCCGGCGAAGCCCGCCAGCATCGCCCCGAAGCCGAAGACGATCATGAACAGCCGCCGGATGTCGACGCCGAGCGCCGAGACCATGGGCGCGTTGGTCGCCCCGGCTCGGATTAGCATGCCGACGCGCGTGTGGTTGATCACGAGGTGAAGCCCGAGCGCGACGGCGAGCCCCGCGCCGATGATGGCGAGCCGGTAGATCGGATAAAGCACGCCCTGCGCGATGGCGATCGAGCCCTGCAGCATCTCGGGCACCGGCACCGAAAGCGGGGCTGCGCCCCAGACGATCTTCACGCCCTGGTTCAGGAAGAGGATGATGCCGAACGTCGCCAGCACCTGTTCGAGATGGTCGCGGTCGTAGAGATGGCGGAACACCGCCACCTCGAGGAGGAGCCCCAGCCCGAGGGCGGCGATCAGCGCCAGCGGCAGCGCCAGGAACAGGTTGCCCGTCAGCGCGGTGAAGGTCACGGCGAGATAGGCGCCCAGCATGTACTGCACGCCGTGCGCGAGATTGATGAAGTCCATGACGCCGAACACGAGCGTCAGGCCTGCGGCCACGAGGAACAGCAGCACGCCGAGCTGCAGACCGTTCAGGCACTGGATCAAGAAGAGGGTCGTGTTCATGCGGACGGCCCATCGGTGATGCGTCCTTCGAGAGGCCCGCTTTGCGGGCTCCTCAGGATGAGGAGCCTTGAGGCGGCCTCAACCTCCCTCATGCTGAGGAGCGCCCGGAGGGCGCGTCTCGAAGCACGCACGACGGCGCCGCACCCCCCGCTCATCCCCCGTCCTCCCCGATCACGGCCGTCGCCTCGATCTCCACCATCGCGGCGGGCTCGACCAGCGACAGCACCTGCACCAGCGCCATCGCCGGGAAGTTGCGCCCGAAGACCTCGCGGTAGATCGGGCCCAGGTCCTTCAGCGATGCGCGGTACGCCTCCATGTCGGTGACGTACCAGGTGAGTCGGACGAGATGCTCCGGCCCCGCGCCGCCGGCTTCGAGGATGGCGCGGATGTTGAGGAGCGCCTGCCGCACCTGCGGCAGGAAGCCCGCCGGGAAGGCGCCGGTCTCGTCCCAGCCCACGACGCCCCCGGTCACGAGGAACTGGCCCTTCGCCAGGATGCCGTTCGCGTAGCCCCTGGGCTGGGGCCAGCCCTCGGGCTGCAGGATCCGCCGTCCGTCTGCGCTCACGACGCCATCCTTTTCGCCGTGTCGCCGGCTTCCTGGGCGGCCATCTGCCGGAGCGCGAAGCGCTGCAGCTTGCCCGTGTTCGTCCGTGGCAGGGACGGCACGAAGGCGATGGCGCGCGGATATTTATAGGGCGCGATCTCGCTCTTGACGAAATCCTGCAGGGTCTTCGCAAGGGCGGGGGAGGCGTCCTGCCCCGGCTTCAGCACCACATAAGCCTTCACGATCATGCCCCGATCGGGGTCCGGCTGCCCGACCACGCCGCATTCGGCGATCGCCGGGTGCGTCAGCAGGCAGCTCTCCACCTCGGGCCCCGCGATGTTGTAGCCGGAGGAGACGATCATGTCGTCGGACCGGGCCTGGTACCAGAAATAGCCGTCGGCATCGCGGACATAGCTGTCGCCCGTGATGTTCCAGCCATGGGCCACGTAGCGGCGCTGCCGCTCGTCGGCGAGGTAGCGGCAGCCCGTCGGCCCGCGCACCGCAAGACGCCCCACGGTGCCGTCCGGCACGGGGTGGCCGTTCTCGTCCAGCACCGCCGCCTCGTAGCCCGGCACCGGAAGGCCGGTCGCGCCAGGCCGGATCAGCTCCTCGGGCGCGCCGATGAAGATATGCAGCATCTCGGTCGCGCCGATGCCATCCATCAGCTTCAGGCCCGTCGCCGCCTGCCAGGCCTCGAAGGTCGCGAGCGGCAGCGCCTCGCCGGCCGAGACGCACTTGCGCAGCGACGAGACGTCATGCTCGGGCAGCTTCGCCAGCATGGCGCGGTAGGCGGTCGGCGCGGTGAAGCAGATCGTGGCGCGATGCTGCGCGATGGCCGGCAGCAGCTTGTCCGGCGGCGCGGCTTCCAGCAGCACCGTCGAGGCGCCCACCCGCAGCGGAAAGAGCACGAGCCCGCCGAGGCCGAAGGTGAAGGCGAGCGGCGGCGAGCCGATGAACCGGTCCGTCGGCAGCGGCTTCAACACATGCCGCCCGTAGGCGTCGCAGATCGCCAGCATGTCCCGGTGGAAATGCATGGTCCCCTTCGGCTCGCCGGTCGTGCCGGAGGTGAAGCCGATCAGGCAGACATCGTCCTGCGCCGTGTCGACCGCCTCGAAGCTGTCGTAGCCGGGCTTAACCATCAGCGCGTCCAGGGTGCCCCCGGGTCCCCAATAGGCGATCGTCAGGTCATGCGGGCAGCCCGCCTTCGCCTTTTCCATCTCGTCCGCGAGCTTGGCGTCGCAGAGCGCGAGGCCGATCTTCGCCTTGGCGAGGGGGTAGGAGAGCTCCTTCGCCCGCAGCATCGGCATGGTGCAGACCACGATGCCGCCGGCCTTGATGACGGCGAAGGTCGCGGCGACCAGCATCGGCGAGTTCGGCGCGCGCAAGAGCACACGGTTGCCCGGGACGAGGCCCAGGTCCCGCGTCAGCACGTTGGCGATGCGGTTCACCCGCTCGGAAAGCTGGGCGTAGCTCAGCGTCTCCGTCTCGCTGATGAGGCAGGGCGCCTCGCCATGCCCTTCGGCGACATGCCGGTCGACGAACTCGACGGCGCAATTCAGCCGTTCCGGATAGACGAGCTCTGGCAGGTCGAAGCGGAAGGGCGGCTGCTGCTCCTCCGGCGGCAGGTTGTCCCGGGCGAAGCTGTCGACATGGGCCGAGCGATGCATCACGAGCCTCCCTGTCCAAAACCCCGGATCGCCTCGCGCGCGATCACGATCTTCTGCACGTCGGTGGCGCCCTCGTAGATCCGGAGCGCCCGGATCTCGCGATAGAGTTCCTCGACCTTCACGCCCTTGGTCACGCCGAGGCCGCCGAAGAGCTGCAGCGACCTATCGATGACGCGCTGCGCATTCTCTGTCGCCACCATCTTCGCCATCGCCGCCTCGCGGGTGATGCGGGTCTGGCCCGAATCCTTGAGCCAGGCGGCGCGGTAGATGAGGAGCGACGCGGCGTCGATCTCGGCCTCGCTCTCCGCGATCGACGCCTGCGCCAGCGGCAGTTCGGCCATCGGCGCGCCGAAGAGCTGGCGCGTCGTCGCCCGCGACAGCGCCTCGTGCTGTGCGCGCCGCGCGAAGCCAAGCGCCGCCGCGCCGACGGTGGAGCGGAAGATGTCGAGCGTCGCCATCGCCACCTTGAAGCCCTCGCCCGGGCCGCCGAGGCGATGGGTGAGCGGCACGCGCACGCCGTCGAAGGCGAGCGTCGCCAGTGGATGCGGCGCGATCACGTCGATCCGCTCGCTGACCGTGAGCCCCGGCGCATCGGCGTCGACCACGAAGGCGGAGAGGCCGCGCGCGCCCGGCGCCTCGCCGGTCCTGGCGAAGACGACGTAATGGTCGGCGATGCCGCCGTTGGAGATCCAGGTCTTCGCGCCGCTGATCCGTACGTGGTCCGGACCATCGGGAACGGCCGCGGTCGCCATCGCCGCCACGTCGGAGCCGGCTTCCTTCTCGGAGAGCGCGAAGGCGGCGATGGCCTCGCCGCGCGCGACCGGCGGCAGGTAGCGGGCCTTCAGCGCCTCCGAGCCGTAGAGCGAGATGGATCCGGTGCCCAGGCCCTGCATCGCGAAGGCGAAATCCGCGAGCCCGTCATGCCAGCCGAGGATCTCGCGGCTGAGGCAGAGTGTGCGCACGTCGAGCGTCTCGTGCAGGCCGCCATGGGCAGCCGGGACGCAGGCGCGCAGGAAGCCGGCCTCGCCGAGCGCCCGGACCCGCGCCCGGCAGGCTTCGTCCAGCCCTTCCGTCGTGCCGGTCTCGTGCGGGAGGCCGGCGAGTTGCGCATCCGCCCAGGCCTTCAGCCGCGCCGCATGCTCGCGATGCGCCATGGTGAAGAACGGCAGGCGGAGGGTGGCGGCCAGAGGCATCAGTTGCCCTCGAACCGGGGCTTCTGCTTGGCGGCGAAGGCGCGGTAGGCGCGGCCGAAATCCTCGGTGGTCATGCAGAGCGCCTGCGCCACCGCCTCGGCCTCGACCGCATCATTGACCGACATCGCCCATTCCATCTCCAGCATCCGCTTGGTCATGGCGTTAGCAAAAGTCGGGCCTGCGGCGAGGTCGGCGGCGAGCGCCTGCGCTTCGCCGAGCAGCGCCTCCGATTCGACGAGCCGGTTGAAGAAGCCCCAGCGCTCCGCCTCCGCCCCGCTCATCGCGCGGCCCGTGTACAAAAGCTCGGAGGCGCGGCCTTGCCCGATGATACGGGGCAGGATGGCGCAGGCGCCCATGTCGCAGCCCGCGAGGCCGACGCGGTTGAACAGGAACGCGACCTTCGCCCGCTCCGTGCCGAGGCGCAGGTCGGACGCCATGGCGATGATGGCGCCCGCGCCGGCGCAGATGCCGTCGATCGCCGCGATGACGGGCTGCGGGCAGGCGCGCATCGCCTTGACCAGCTCGCCGGTCATCTTGGTGAAGGCCATGAGCCCCTTCGTGTCCATCTCGATCAGCGGCCCGATGATCTCGAACACGTCGCCGCCCGAGCAGAAATTGCCGCCGGCGCCCGTCACCACGATGGCCTTGATGTCCTCGTCCCGGGCGCAGGCGTGGAAGAAGTCGGTCAGCTCCCGGTAGCTCTCGAAGGTCAGCGGGTTCTTCTTCTCCGGCCGGTTCAGCGTCACGGTCGCGAGCTTGCCCTCGACGGCGAGCGCGAAATGCTGTGGCCGGAAGCCGGAAAGCGGCAGCGTCGCCTGGCGGGCTGGAGATTGACTCATGCCGCGCTCCCGCCGTCGAGCGCGCGCCGCGCCGACATCTTCGCCTTGCCCAGGAGGGCCATCAGCTGCTCCTCGTCCGCGGGCGAGAGCCCGTCGAAAATCTCCGCGATCCAGCCTTCGTGCGCCCCCGCCATGCGCCGGAAGGCGCGCCGCCCCTCGGGGGTGAGCGAAACGCGCTGCGAGCGGCGGTCCGTCGCGGAGGTCTTGCGGTCGATGAGGCCCTGGCCGACCAGCGCCTCGACGATGGAAGTCACGTTGCCGTTGGAGACCATCATCCGCTGCGACAGCTCGCCGAGCGTGAGGCCGTCAGGCGTCTTGTCGAGCTGCGCCATCAGGTCGAAGCGCGGCAGCGTCATCTCGAAATTGTCGCGCAGCCGCCGCCGGATGCCGTTCTCGATCAAAGTCGAGCAGGTGAGCAGCCTGAGCCAGAGGCGCAGCTCGGCCTTGTGCTCGGCGGGCCTCAGCTCCGCCGCCGTCTCGCGGTCGACCGGGGGCGCGAGGCTCTCGTCCAGATCCTGCATCAGACCTCGCCTCCGGCGATGGGGATCACGGCCCCGGTGACGGCCGCCGCCGCGTCGGAGGCGAGCCACAGGCAGGCGGCCGCGACCTCGTCCGGCTTCACCAGACGCCGCAGCGGACTGTCCTTCAACATGCCGGCCAGCGCCTCATCCCGGCTGCGGCCGGTCTTCGCGGCGATCTTGTCGAGGCTGCCCGCCACCATTTCCGTCTCGGTGTAGCCGGGGCAGAGCGCGTTCACCGTCACGCCGGCGGTCGCCGTCTCCAGCGCCAGCGAGCGGGTGAAGCCGACCACCGCGTGCTTCGCCGCCGTGTAGGCGGAGACATAGGCGTAGCCCTTGATGCCGGCCGTCGAGGCGACGGCGATGATGCGGCCGTGTCCGCGGGTCAGCATGTCCGGCAGGACGGCACGGGTGGCATGGACGACGCCCATCAGGTTGAGATCGATCATGCGGCGGAACATGGCGCTGTCCGCCTTCAGGAATGGCGCGCTCTCGGCAGCGCCCGCGTTGGCGACGAGGATGTCGATCGGCCCTCGCGCGGCGGCCGCCTGCCGGACGGCATGCAGAACGCCCGTCTCCTCGGTGGCGTTGATCACCGCATAGCCCTCGGCGTCGCCGGCGCCGACAGTCTGGATCAGCTGGCTTTCGGTGCGGCCGGTGACAGTCACGCGGGCGCCGGCTTCGGTCAGCGCATGGGCGATGGCGCGGCCGATGCCGCGTCCTCCGCCCGTCACCAGCGCATGCCTGCCGCCGAGACCCATGAATTTCTCCCTGCGGATGTTTTAGGTTTGAAATATTTCCGCGGCAAGGGGTCGCGGACCAGTTGCCAGAATTTATTTCAAGCCTAAAATAAATGCGCCAACCGGGGAGGGATCGGATGCGCATCGCAGTCGCAGGCGGCGGACCGGCCGGACTCTATTTCGCCCTTCTGATGAAGCGCGACTGGCCCTCGCTCGACATCACGGTCATCGAGCGCAATCGCGCGGACGACACGTTCGGCTTCGGCGTCGTCTTCTCGGACCAGACGCTCGACACGTTCCAGGCGGCGGACCAGCCGAGCTACGAGGCAATCCGCAGCAACTTCGCCTACTGGGACGATATCGAGATCCATTTCAAGGGCACGACCCACCGGATCGGCGGCAACGGCTTTTGCGGTTGCTCGCGCCGCACGCTGCTGACGCTGCTGCAGGACCGCGCCCGCAAGCTCGGCGTCTCGCTCGTCTTCCAGCAGGAGGCGGACGATCCGGCGACCCTCTCCCGCGACTACGACCTCGTCGTGGCGTCGGACGGCATCAACAGCCGCATCCGCGAGACCTTCAAGGATCATTTCGCTCCCGAAACGGACTTGCGGCCGAACCGCTTCGTCTGGATGGGGTCGACCAAGCCGCTCGACGCCTTCACCTTCCATTTCCGCGAGCTGCCCGAGGGCATCGTCATCATCCACGCCTACCAGTACGAGCCCGGCCGCTCGACCTGGATCTTCGAGACGGACCCCGAGACCTACGAGAAGCTGGGCTTCGACCGGATGAGCGAGGCGGAATCGGCCGCCTTCCTCGAAGAGACGTTCGCGGAAGAGCTTGGCGGCCACAAGCTCATAACCAACCGGTCGCTCTGGCGGCAATTCCCGATGATCCGCTGCCGCCGCTGGGTGAAGGACAACATCGTCCTCATGGGCGACGCCAAGTCGACCGCGCATTTCTCCATCGGCTCCGGCACCAAGCTCGCGATGGAGGATGCGATCCACCTGCATCGCTCGTTCCATGTCCGCGGGCTCGATGTCGCGGCGGCGCTGGAGCATTACGAGACGACGCGCCGCGAGGAGGTCGAGAAGACGCAGCACGCCGCCGACGTGAGCCTCGTCTGGTTCGAGCATGTCGACCGCTTCTGGGACTTCCCCGCGACGCGCTTCGCCTTCGGCCTGATGACGCGCTCCAAGGCGATCACCTACGACAATCTGGCGCTCCGCGCGCCGGCGTTCGTGGCCGAGGCCGACCGGCTGCTGGCCGAGGAATTGGGCGCGGAAGCCCGGCTCCTGAAGGACGGCCGCCCGGCCGCACCCATGTTCCAGCCTTTCCGCCTGCGGGACCTCAGGCTCGAGAACCGCGTCGTCCTCTCGCCGATGTGCATGTACTCGGCCGAGGACGGGCTGCCGAACGACTTCCATCTCATGCATTACGGCTCCCGCGCCGTCGGCGGGGCGGGGCTCATCTTCACGGAGATGACCTGCGTCGCGCCCGACGCCCGCATCACGCCGGGCTGCGCCGGACTCTGGAACGACGAGCAGGAGGCGGCCTGGCGCCGCATCGTCGCGCTCGTCCACGGCACGTCCGACGCCCGGATTTGCCTGCAGATCGGCCATGCCGGCCGCAAGGGCGCCACCAAGCTCATGTGGGACGGCATGGACCGGCCGCTGCCGGACGGGGCCTGGCCCATCGTCTCGGCCTCGCCGATTCCCTACTATCCCGAGAGCCAGACCCCGCGCGAGGCAACGCGCGACGACATGGTCCGCATCCGCGACGAATTCGTCGCCACCGTCGAGCGCGCGATCCGGGCCGGCTTCGACATGATCGAGATGCATGCCGCGCACGGCTACCTGCTGGCCTCCTTCCTCTCGCCGCTCACCAACCGGCGCACGGACGAGTACGGCGGCAGCCTGGAGAACCGCCTGCGCTTCCCGCTCGAGATCTTCCGCGCCATGCGCGAGGCTTGGCCGCGCGAGAAGCCCATGTCGGTCCGCATCTCCGCGACCGACTGGGCCGAGGGCGGCATCACCAGCGACGATTCCGTCGCGATCGCCCGCGCCTTCGCCGACGAGGGTTGCGACCTCGTCGACGTCTCGACAGGCCAGACCACGACGCGCTCGCGTCCGGTCTACGGCCGCATGTTCCAGACGCCCTTCTCGGACCAGATCCGCAACGAGGCCGGCGTCGCCACGATGTGCGTCGGCAACATCACCTCGGCCGACCAGATCAACACGATCGTGGCCGCAGGCCGGGCCGATCTCGTGGCGCTGGCGCGCCCGCATCTCGTCGATCCGGGCTTCACGCTGCGCGCCGCCGCCTGGTACGGCGTGGATCCAGGCGTGCCGCCGCAGTATCGGCCGGGCATGGACCAACTCATGCGCAACACGCCGCGCGAGCGCACCGACCTGGAGACGCTGAAGCTGAAGGCCAAGCCCAGGAGCCATCAGCCGGAACCGGTGCGCCGCGCGGCGGAATAGCGTCGCGCGGCAGTTGCACTGGTTCCATCCGGCTGTAAGGTCCGGCCATGGAACTGCTGGCGATCCTTGCGCTCTGCCTCCTTCTCTTTCTGCTCGTCGGCGTTCCCTGGCTGGCACTGGCGAGCCGCGGCGAGGTCCGCGCCACATCCCGTCAGGTCGATCAGCTCGCAGGCCAGATCGCCCAGCTGCAGCGGCAGATCGATGAGCTTCGCGCCGGCACGACCGGGCAGGCCGTCGCGTCCGCATCGCCGGAACCGGCGGTCCGCTCGGCCGATGAGCCGGCTGAACCGGCCGCAGCAGCCGAGCCTGCCGCGGAAGCGCCGGCCGATGCCTCACTGCTGTCCCGGCCGGCGGCCGTTCCCCCGCCGCTTCCCGCCACGCCGCCGCCGTTGCCGCCTGCCGCCCCGGCCCGCGACATCGAGGAGCTGATCGGCACGCGCTGGGCGATCTGGGTCGGCGGCGCGGCGCTGGCGCTCGGCAGCCTGTTCCTGGTCAGGGTGACGATCGCCTCCGGCCTTTTCGGCCCGCTGGCGCGCATCCTGCTCGCGGCGGCTCTCTCGGGCGGTCTGATCTGGGCCGGCGAACTGCTCCGGCGCGGCGTCGCCTTGCCCCGGCGCGTCGCGGACGGCCTCTCGGCCACGCCACTGCCGCCCGAGCATGCGCCGCTCGCCCTGACCGGGGCGGGCACGATCGGCCTCTTCGGCACCGTCTATGCCGCTTACGCGCTCTACGGCTACCTGCCGCAGGTGGTGGCCCTGGCGCTGCTGGCGCTGGTCGGCCTCGCCGCCATCGCGGCGGCGCGGCTGCATGGGCAGGCTCTGGCGGGCATCGGCCTCGTCGGCTCCTATGCCGCGCCGCTGCTGGTGGGCGGCGACTCCGACAACCGCTGGCCGGTCGCCCTCTATCTCGCCGTCGTGACGGCCGCGGGCCTCGCCGCCGACGATCGCCGCCGGACGACCTGGCTCGGCTGGGCCGTCGTCGCCGGAGCCGCGCTCTGGACCGGACTGCTGATCCTCGACCAGACGCGTTTCCCGGCCGCCGAACTTGCCTTCATGCTGCTGGCGCAGGGGCTGTTCGCCCTCGCCTTCTGCTGGCTGCGTCCGCCGGCGCGCCCAGTCACGCCGCTGGGCGACCCGCCGGCTCTCGTGGCGCTCGCGGGCCTGTCCGCCGCCATCGGCCTCTCCTTCCTGGCGCATGCCGGCGGGCCCGTGGTGCATGCGCTCGTCGCCGCGCTGGCGGTGGTGCTGGTCGCCGAGACGGCGAGCCGCGACGGTCGCGCCGCGGCGGCGATCCTGGCGGCTGCCATCCTGCCGGTCGGCATGCTGCTGACCTGGCCCTCCGCGACCGGCGGTCCGCCGATGCACATGCGGCTGGCGGAGGGCTTCCTGATGATGCGCGTGGCACCGCCGCGCGAAGCCACGACGATGCTCGCCTTCGCCGGCCTGGCCGCTGCGGGGATCGTCCTGCCCGTGCTCGCCTTCTTCTTCCGGCGTCTGCCCGCGGCGCCGCGCCATGCCGGCGCGGGTCTGATGGCCATCGCCATCGCCGGCGGTCTCGCCGCGCCGCTGGCGGCTCTCGGCTGGGCGGTGCGCAGCGAGGGGCTGGCGCGCAACCTTCCCGCCGCCGCGGTCCTGGCGCTCCTCTGCCTCGGGCTCGCGTTCGCGACGGAGCGGCTGATCCGACAGCAGGCTGAAGGCCGAGTGGCCCGCGAGAACGCCATCGGCGCCGGCGGGTTCGGCGCGGGCGCCGCGCTCGCCCTCGGGCTTGCCATCGCCTTTGCCATGCCCGGCCTCTGGATGGCGCTCGGTTTCGCCATCGCCGCGCTCGCCGCCACGCTGCTGAACGACCGCCGTCCGCTGCCGCTGTTGCGCCGGACGGCCGCCGCCTTCGGCACGACCGCGCTCCTGCGCGCCGTCACCTCGCCGGTCTACCAGACGGCCGAGGCTTGGCCGATCCTCAACAGCTATATCGCGGCCTACGGCCTGCCGGCGCTGCTGCTGGCGGCGGCCTCCGTGGTCCTCGCCCGCCAGGGACGCGACCGCAGCCTGTCGATCATGCGCGCCGCCGCAGGCCTCACGGGCGTCGTGTTCCTGCTCTACGAGATCCGCCACGCCTTCCATGGTCCGGATCTCCGTGACAACTGGCGTTTCGGCCTCGGTGAATCAGGCCTCTATGCGCTCTGCGCGCTCGGCGCGGCACTGGGCCTCTATCTGCTCAGGGGCCGCCTGGCCGCCCCGACGGCGCGGCTGCGCCCGGCGATCCTCGCGGCGAACGGCGTCGGCATCCTGCTGCTGCTCCTCCTCGCCCTCCTCGTCGCCAATCCCTGGCTGGGCACGCGCATGTCCGGGCCCATCCTCTTCGACTCCGCCTTCGTCGGCTTCCTGCTGCCGGCCCTCGCGCTGGGTGCTCTCGCCTATTGCGGCCGAACCGATCCGGGCTGGTTCCATCCGCCGCTGACCCAGACGAACCGCATCCTCGCGATTGCGCTTGGCTATCTCTACTGCCTGACGGAGACGCGCCGCGCCTTCGTGGGCCTCGACCGTTTCGCGCGGGCCTACACCGGCGACGCCGAGCAATGGGCCTATTCGCTGGTGACGCTCGGCTTCGGCGTCGCCCTTCTCGCCGTCGGCTTCCGCCTCGGATCCAGGCCCACGCGCCTCGCCTCGGCCGTGTTCGTGATCCTCGCGGTGCTGAAGGTGTTCATCATCGACATGGCGGAACTCACGGGCCTGCTGCGCGCGCTGTCCTTCATCGCGCTTGGCGGCGTGCTGATCGGCATCGGCCTCGCCTACCAGCGGCTGCTCTTCGACAAGAAGGCGCAGGCGCCCCAGCCGTCGCAGTCTGAGCCGCTGCAGTCTGAGCCGCCGCAATCCCAGCCGCCGCCCTTGCCTAATCCCCCCTGACGAGCCGGCGCGCCAGCCGGTTGTGCCGCTCCACATGCGGCCTGAGGTCGAGCTGCGCGAGCCGCCCCTTGCGCACGACGATGCGGCCGTTGATCACCGACCAGGCGGCCTTCGCCGGCGTGCAGAAGACGAGCGCCGCGACGGGATCCTGCTGGCCTGCGAAATCCAGCCCGCGGAGATCGAACGCCACCATGTCCGCCGCCATGCCGGGGCGGATGGCGCCGATGTCGTCGCGGTTCAGCACCTGCGCGCCGCCCAGCGTCGCGATCTCCAGCGCTTCCCGCGCCGACATGGCGGAGGGGTCGCCGCCGACCCGCGCGGCGAGCATCGCCTGACGCGCCTCCGCCAGCAGGTGGCCCGCGTCGGCCGAGGCCGAGCCGTCGACGCCGAGCCCCACCGGCACGCGCTCCGCCCGCATGCGGCGTACGGGCGCGATGCCGGAGGCGAGCCGCATGTTGGAGCAGGGGCAATGGGCGACGCCGGTCCCGGTGCGTCCGAAGAGGCGGATTCCCGGCTCGTCCAGCTTGACGCAGTGCGCATGCCACACGTCGCGGCCGACCCATTCGAGGTCCTCGACATATTGCGTCGGCGTCTTGCCGTAGCGCTCGATCGAATAGGCGACGTCGTTGTCGTTTTCGGCGAGATGCGTGTGCAGGGACACGCCATAGGCCCGCGCCATGTCGCGCGACTCGCGCATCAGGTCGTCCGAGACCGTGAAGGGCGAGCAGGGCGCGAGCACGATGCGCAGCATCGCGCCGAAGGCCGGGTCATGCCAGCGCTCCACAAGCCGCTGCATCTCCTTCAGCGCGTCAGCCTCCTTCTCGACGATGGCGTCGGGCGGCAGGCCGCCCTGGCTCTCGCCGACGCTCATCGCGCCGCGCGCCGCATGGAAGCGCAGGCCGAGATCGCTGGCCGCCTCGATCGCCTGTTCCAGCGTCGCGCCGTTCACATAGAGATACTGGTGGTCGGACGAGGTCGTGCAGCCCGACAGCATCAGCTCCGCCATCGCCGTCTTGGCCGCGACATGGAACATCTCGGGCGTGATCCGCGCCCAGATCGGATAATGCGCCTTCAGCCAGCCGAAGAGCTCGGCATCCTGCCCGCCGGGCGTGGCCCGCGTCAGGCACTGGAACATATGGTGATGCGTGTTGACGAGGCCGGGCACCAGCACATGGCCGGCAAGGTCGACCACCTCGTCGGCCGTCGCCGGCAGCAGCTCCGACGGCCCGGCCTGAACGATCCGGTTGCCCTCGGCATAGACGCCCCCGCCGGGAATCTCGCGGCGCTCCTCGTCCATCGTGACGAGCACTTCGGCGTTCTTCAGGAGCAGCGTGCGGGCCATGCGCCACAATGCAGCGTTTTGCAGGAGGGAGGTCAAGCGGGGAGCGGGCTCCCGCCCCTGCAAGGGGAGGGTTGGGGAGGGGTCAACCTCGGCGCTCGATCCTGGATCGTCGTCGACCCCCGCCCAGCCTCCCCCTTGCATGGGGAGGAGAAAGGGCAGCCTCGACTGGACTCCCTCCCCTGGAAGGGGAGGGCTGGGGAGGGGTCCACCGCGGCGGCAGGAACGGGAATAACCCGGCAGCGCCTCAGTCCAACCCGACCGAAGACTTCTCCTCCGGTCGCAGAACCTGCGGCCGGGTCACGGCGGTCCTCAGCGCAGCCAGCGCCATCAGCTGCTGGTAGAGCGCCGCATCGCCGTCATGCCGTCCCGCCCGGATCGCCGCTGCATCGGCGGACATCGCCCGCTCGGCCGCTTCGATCCGCTCCCTCAGGCTGATCTCCCGGCTGGCCATGCCGAGCGCGCTGGCCACCATGAGCCCGGCGAAGCGCGCCTCGCCCGCGGCGCCGGCCAGCGCCTTGTCGCGCAGCAGCCGCTCGGCCTCCGCGAGGAAGGGACCCAGCGCGTCGATGCTCATGCCGCCGTCCTCCAGCGGTCCGGACCCGTCATCCGCAGCGCGGCGAGCTCGAGCTCCTCGGCGATGCGTCCGGTCAGCGCATGTTCGAGCGAGGGCTCGCGTCCGGACGCGTGGCGCTCGCCCTGCTGCAGCGCGATCACGGCCCAGCGGCAATGCGACAGCGCCTCGTAGGCGCGGACGGCCGCGTCATCGATGCGCCGCCCGCTCTCGCGCTCGTAGGCCTCGTAGAAGGCATGCCGACCGCCAATCCCGCCCGCCTCGAGGTCCGGCCGTCCGAAGCGCCAGCATTCCGCCATGAACCAGCCGATGTCGAACATCGGATCGCCCCAGCAGGCGAATTCCCAGTCGAGCACCGCGGTCAGCGCGCCGCCGTCGACCATGTAGTTGCCGGTGCGGAAATCGCGATGGATCAGCACCGTCTCCCGCGGGCGCGGGACATGCAGTTCGCACCAGCGCAAGGCCCATTCGAGCCCCGGCCGCGGCAGGGCGAGGGCATCGAGCCAGCGCCGCATGAGGGCGATCTCCGCCCGCGCGAAATCGGCCGGCGGCGGACCGAGGAAGGCGAGGTCGTCGACGGCTGTTCCGGGGGTGATCCGGTGGATGCGCGCCATCTCCCGCGCCAGCCGCTCGGTCAGGGGGCCGCGATGCGCGTCGGCCAGCTCCTTGACGACCTTGGGTCCGAGGCCGAGGCCGCCCACCTTGCTCAGCAAGGCGAAGGGCCCGCCGATGACGCCCGGATCGTCGCAGAAGCCGATCGGCTCCGGCACCGTGACGCCTGCCGCGTGCGCGGCGCGGATGAGGGCGAACTCGTCCCGCCGCGAATGGCTGGCCTCGATCGTGGCCGGCGCGTCCTTGCGCAGCACGAAGGCGCGGGGCGTGCCGGCAACCTCCGCCTCCACGGTCCAGTTTTCCTGGATGCCGCCGCCCTTCAGCGGCTTCAGCGCCGTGACGCTTACGCCCACGCCGAGCAGGCCCGCGATCCAGGCCGTGAGTCGCGCCGTCGCCTCCGGCTGCATCAGACGCCCCAGCTCCAGAAGGAATCCCCTTCCTTCTGGTAGAAGTTGGCGAGCACCATCGAATGGACCTCCGACGCCCCGTCCACGAGCCGCGCCTGCCGGGCGTAGCGGTAGATCCACTCCAGCGGCGTGTCCTTGGAATAGCCCTTCGCGCCGCACAGCTGCAGCCCCGTGTCGACCGCGAGATGCAGCGCGTCGGCCACGTGGTTCTTCGCCATGGACACTTCCTTGCGGGCGAAATCGCCGGCGTCGAGCTTCCAGGCCGCCTTCATCACCAGCAGCCGGCCGATCTCGATCGCCGCCGCCACCTGGCCGAGCTTGATCTGCACGCTTTCGCGGTCCTTCAGCCGGATGCCGAAGCCCTCGCGCTCGCTCACGTAGGCCTGGGCGATCGCCATCGAGCGCTTCGCGAGCCCGAGCCAGCGCATGCAATGGGTCAGGCGGGCGGGGCCGAGGCGGATCTGCGTCGCCTTCAGCCCGTCGCCGACCTGCATCAGCACCGCGTCGTCGAGGATCTCGAGCTCGTCGAAGCGGAGCTCGCAATGGCCGCCATGCTCCTCCGGCCCCATGATCGGGATGCGCCGGACGATCTCCCACCCCGGCTGGTCCTTGTGGAACAGGAATGCGGTGAGGCCCCGGCGCGGATCGTCCGAGGTGCGCGCCATCAGGATGAAATGGGACGCGATCCCGGCGCCCGTGATATACCATTTCGTTCCCGAAACGATCCAGCGATCGCCATGGCGTTCGGCCTTGGTGCGGATCATGCCCGGGTCCGAGCCCCCACCCGGATGCGGCTCGGTCATGGCGAAGGCGGAGCGCACGGCGCCGCTGACGATCGGGTCCAGCCAGCGCTCCTTCTGCGCCGCCGTGGCGACCTGGGAGAGAAGCCGCATGTTGCCGTCGTCCGGCGCGGCGGCGTTGAAGCAGACCGGCCCGAAGATCGATCGGTTGGCCTCCTCGTACATGGCGGCCTGCCCGACCATCGGCAGCCCCATGCCGCCATGCGATGCCGGCACCTGCGGCGACCAGAGTCCGGCGTCCTTCGCCTTGTCCTGGACCTGCCTCAGGACGGGGAGGTTGATGTTCTCATGCGCATCGTAGCTCGCCGGATCCGCTTCCAGCGGCAGGATATGATCCTCGACGAAGCGTCGCGTGCGCAGCCGCACGTCTTCGAGCGGCGGGGGAAGCGTGAAATCCATGAGGGGTCCTGAAAGCGCGCGGGCCCTCGGCCCGGCATGGTTTTCCCACTATGCGCCACGGACGTCCAGTCCGGCCCCACCTATGGACAGGGCCGGATTGGAGCCATATCCTCCGGACACTCATGGCTGATGGCGTCAGAACCTTCCTGCGTCCGCGCACCCTCGACGAAGCGCTGGCCGCGCTGGCCGCCGAGGCTGCCCATCCGCCGGCCGATCCCCTCGACCGGCTGACACCGATGGCGGGCGCGACCGATCTCTATCCAGCCGCGGCGGTGCGTCAGGCCTGGTTTCAGCCCTCGCCACGGGCGATCCTCGATTTGTCCGCCATTGCCGGCCTGCGGGGCCTCGAGGGGAGCGCGCAGGGCCTCCGTATTGGCGCGCTGACGACCTGGAGCGATGTGTTGGCGGCGCCGCTGCCGCCCGCATTCGACGCCCTGCGGCAGGCCGCCCGGCAGGTCGGCGGCGTGCAGATCCAGAATCGCGGCACGCTCGCGGGCAATCTGTGCAACGCTTCCCCTGCCGCCGACGGCGCACCGCCCCTGCTGGCGCTGGACGCCGAGGTCGAGCTCCGCTCGGCCGCAGGCGGCAGGCGCCTGCCGCTCGGCGCCTTCCTGCGGGGCAACCGCCGAACCGCGCTCGCGCCGGGCGAACTCGTGACCGCCATCCACGTGCCACGGCCTGCGGAGACAGAGCGCTCCGCCTTTCTCAAGCTCGGCGCGAGAGCCTATCTCGTGATCTCCATCGCCTCCGTCGCGGCGAACGTGGCGACCGACGGACGGGGTCGGATCGTCCGCGCGCGCATCGCCGTCGGCGCCTGCTCGGCCGTGCCGCAGCGGCTGCCGGCGCTAGAGGCGAGGCTCGTGGGGGCGCCGCCCGGCGAGGCCGCCCGCCTCGTCGCGGACGAGCATCTCGCGTCGCTGTCGCCGATCGACGACGTGCGCGCCTCCGCCGCCTTTCGCCGGGACGCCGCGATCACGTTGGTCCGGCGCGCGCTCGACGGCCTCGCGGGAGAGGGGAGGGCGGCGGCATGACCATGCACAGCAAGCCCGAGGCCATGCCGCTCACGCTGACCGTCAACGGCGTCCAACACAGCGTGAGCGCGCCGCCTGCGATGCGGCTCTCGGAGCTGCTGCGCGAAGGCCTCGGCCTCACCGGCACCAAGGTCGGCTGCGACGCCGGCGATTGCGGCGCCTGCACCGTGTCGCTCGATGGACGCCAGGTCTGCGCCTGCCTAATCCCTGCCGCCCAGGCCGATGGCGGCGAGATCGCGACGGTGGAGGGTCTGGGGGATACGGTGATCGGCCGGCGGCTTCAGGCCTCCTTCCACGCCTTTGGCGCGGCCCAATGCGGCATCTGCACGCCCGGCATGCTCATGGCGGCCGCCGATCTCCTCGCACGCACGCCGACGCCCACGCGCGCCGAGGCGATGGACGCGCTCGGCGGCGTGCTCTGCCGCTGCACCGGCTACGAGAAGATCGTCGACGCGGTCGTGGCTCTCGCCGCGCCGTCGCCGGAGCCCGCGGCGGGACCTGCCGTCGGCGCGCGGCTGGCGAAGCTCGACGGGCTTTCGCGTCTCGACGGCACGGCCGCCTACGGCGCTGATGCCGCGCCGGAGGGGGCGCTCTGGCTGCGCGCCATCCGCTCGCCGCATGCCCGCGCCCGCTTCCGCTTCGGCGACCTCGACGCCTGGGTCGCCGCGCATCCCGGCATCGCCGCCGTCGTCACGGCGCGGGACGTGCCGGGGCACAACAGCTTCGGCGTCTATCCCGACCTCAAGGACCAGCCCGTCTTCGCCGATGGCGCCGTGCGCTACCGTGGCGAGCCCGTGGCCGCCATCGTCGGGGAGAGGGCCGCCGTCGAGGCCGTTTCGATCGAAGATGTCCCGCTCGTCTGGATGCCGGAAGAGCCGGCGCTCGGCATCGCCGCTGGCCTAGCCGCCGATCCGCCGCTCCATGCCTTCCGGCCGGACAATGTCCTGGCTCGCGGCCGGCTTGAGCGCGGCGATCCGGAAGCCGGATTCGCCACCGCCGCCCATGTCGCGGAGGGCAGTTACGAGACCGCCTTCGTCGAGCATGCCTATATCGAACCCGAGGCGGGTTATGCGCTCAGGCGCGGCGACAGGATCGAGGTCTTCGCCTGCACGCAGGCCCCGATGATGGATCGCGACGAGGTCGCCCGCGTGTTGGGGATCGACACGGCCGACGTGCTGATCCTGCCGTCCGCCTGCGGCGGCGGCTTCGGCGGCAAGCTCGACGTGTCGGTGCAGCCTCTCGTGGCCGTCGCCGCCTGGTGCATGCCGGGCGTGGCCGTGCGCTGCGCCTTCAGCCGCATCGAGAGCATGGCCGCCACGACCAAGCGCCATCCGGCCGCCATCGCGGCCCGCGCCGCCTGCGATGCGCAAGGGCGTCTCGTCGCCTTCGCCATGGAGGCCGATTTCAACACCGGCGCCTACGCTTCCTGGGGACCCACGGTCGCGAGCCGCGTGCCGGTGCATGCGACCGGCCCCTACAAGGTGCCGAACGCACGTGTGACGACACGCGCCGTCTACACCAACGAGACGCCGTCAGGCGCCTTCCGCGGCTTCGGCATTCCCCAGGCGGCCCTTGCGCAGGAATCGCTCTATGACACGCTGGCGGAGAAGGCGGGCCTCGACCGGCTGGAGTTCCGCCTGATCAACGCGCTGGGTGCCGGCGATGCGACGCCCTCCGGCCAGGTGCTGCAGGCGAGCGCCGGCCTCGCCGAATGCCTGGAGCGGCTGCGGCCCGGCTGGCATCAGCTGCTGGACGAGGCGGAAGCCTTCAACCGCGCCGGCGGCCGGGTCCGCCGCGGCGTCGGCATCGCCTGCATGTGGTACGGCATCGGCAACACCTCGATGTCGAACCCGTCGACCATGCGGCTCACGCTCGCTCCCGACGGAACGATCACCTTCTGGAACGGCGCCGTCGACATCGGCCAGGGCTCCACAACCGTGCTGGCGCAGATCGCCGCCGATGCGCTGGGCGCGCCCGTGTCGCTGCTTCGGAACGTCATCGGCGACACGGATCGCACCTTCGACGCCGGCAAGACCTCGGCGTCGCGGCAGACCTTCGTCTCCGGCAAGGCGGCGGAGCTGGCGGCACTGGCGCTGCGCGCCGAGATCCTCCGCCTGACCAACGCCGGCCCTGACGCCAGCATCCGCTTCGGCGGGTCCGTCCTGACGATCGAGGATGGGAGCCGGCGGACCGCGCTCGACCTCGCCGCCCTGCCTCCGCTCGCCGACGGCGCGGCGCTGGAGGGCATCGGCCGCTTCGACCCGCCGACGCAGCCGCTCGATGCCGACGGGCAGGGCGTCCCCTACGCCACCTACGGCTTCGGCGCGCAGGTGGCGGCGCTCGACGTCGACCTCGATCTCGCCACCGTCAAGGTCCGCCGCATCCTGGCGGCGCACGACGTCGGCCGCGCGATCAACCCGCTGCTGGTCGAGGGGCAGATCCACGGCGGCATCGCGCAGGGCCTCGGCCTCGCGCTGATGGAGGAATTCATCCCCGGCCGCACCGAGAACCTGCATGATTACCTGATCCCGACCTTCGGCGACATGCCGGAGATCGAGGTGATGCTGGTTGAGGACCCCGAGCCGCTCGGCCCCTCCGGCGCCAAGGGCGTGGGCGAGCCGGCGCTGATCCCCACCGCGCCGGCGATCTTCTCCGCCGTCCGCCACGCGACCGGCGTCATCCCGCGCCGCGCGCCGCTGCTGCCGCATCGCCTGTGGGAATTGCTGCGCGAGGCGGGGCTGTGAGGGACGGACCATAATGGCCATGTCACCCCCGACGGTCCTCATCCTGAGGAGCCTGCGCAGCAGGCGTCTCGAAGGACGCACCACGGTCCTGCGTGCTACGAGACGCGACCTGCGGTCGCTCCTCAGCATGAGGGAGGTTGGCGGGCGGCCAGTCGCTCGAACCTGCCTCGCCAGACTCCCCGCATGACCGACTCCCACCTCTCCGAACGCTCCGCCAAGTTCGGCGCGCCCGAGGGCGACGAGGGCATCATCCGCTGCGACGCCTGCCCGGTCCTTTGCCGCATCAGGCCCGGCCGCTCCGGCGCCTGCGCCCGCTACGCCAACCAGGACGGCCTGCTCGTGCGCACCGACCCGGTGGTGTTGCTCGAGCGCGCCGTCGAAGAGGGCGCGCCGCTCGTGCCCTTCGCGGCGGCCGCCGAGGATTGGGACGGCGCGCTCATGGACCCCGCGCGCATCTTCGTGACCGGCATCGGCGCGGGCACGACCTACCCCGACTACAAGCCCGCGCCCTTCATCGTCGGCCAGTCGCATGCCGGCGTCGATACGGTCACCGTCGTGACGGAGGGCATCTTCAGCTACTGCGGCGTCAAGGTGAAGATCGACACCGACCGCCACCTCGGACCGGAGGCGGCAGCCGTCAGGGTCGGCGGCGAGCAGGTCGGCCACGTCACCACAGCCGAGTACGGTTCGCAGATGCTGTCCCTCGGCGGCGTGCGCCACCTCACCGGCGGTTCGAAGAAGGAGGGGACCGTCACCTGCGAGACGCTGCTCGCGCTCTGCAACGGCGCGGCGGTCGAGCTTGCGATCGACGGCGGCCACCGCGTCTTGGTCCAGGCCGGCAAGGCGCCGATCGTCGACGGCCAGGAGGAGCGGCGGATGCGCGTGGGCTGCGGCTCCGCCACCATCGGCATCTTCGCGCGCCAGTGGCTCGGCCATGCCGACGAGGTGATCGTCCTCGACGACCACATCACCGGCGTGCTGACCGAGCATCAGGCCGGCAAGGTGCTTGGCATGCGCGCGGCCGGCATCCGCGTCCGGGGCCGCCGCTCCACGCCGGGACGCTACTTCCAGGTCGCATCGCCCGGGCTCGGCTGGGGAGGCACCGACATCGTCGATCCGCTCGAGGCGATCGCGAAGATCGATCCCGCCGTCGCCTGGCCGGGCCTGCGCCTGCTCATGACCTCGACCACGGGCGAAGACGCCCTCTGGTGCGTGCTCGACGAGACGTTGACGCCGCGGCCGGCCGCAATGCCGGCGGAGGTGCGCGCCGTCGTCGATCGCATCGGCGAGAATTGCGAACCGTCGGTCTGCACCGTGATGTTCATGGCTGGCGCTGGCGGCAGCCTCAGGGCCGGCGTCACCGAGAATCCGGTGCTCCTCACGCGCTCCGTGCAGGACGGCTCCACGAAGGTGACGCTCGGCGGCGCGCCGGCCATGCTCTGGCCGGGCGGCGGCATCACCGTGATGGTCGATGTCACCCAGTTGCCGGCGAACGCCTTCGGCTACGTGCCAACGCCGGCGCTGGTGGCGCCGATCGAATTCACCCTGCCGCGCGCGCTCTATGAGCGTGTGGGCGGGCACATGGACGAGGTCGTGGCGATCGAGCGGACGATCGAAGCCGTCGGCGGCGCGGCGCGGCGGGAGCCGCTGCCCGCCCACCAACCCTGGCCGCCCGCGGCCGCCGGAACGTGAGCTGGGCCGCAGCGGAAGCCGCGGTGCTGCCCGACGGGCGGCTCCACCTTCAACATGGCCCGATCGACCTCGTGATCGGAACCGAGGGCGATCCGCGCCAGATCGAGGCGGCATGGGCCGCGGCATCGCGCCGTTTCTCGACGGTGCTGGTCGAATTGACGGCCGAGCTCGCTCTGCTGCGTCGCCCACTCGGCGGCGATGCTCCGCCGTCGCTGCGGTCGCCGGTCGCCCGGCGCATGGCGGCGGCCTGCTGGCCTCACCGTGCCATCTTCATCACCCCGATGGCGGCCGTGGCTGGCGCCGTGGCGGACGAGATCGCTGCGGCGATGCTGGCCGCTGAGCCTGATCTCCGCACGCTCCATGTGAACAACGGCGGCGACATCGCCGTTCATGCGGCGCCGGGCGCGACGGTGCGGATCGGCATGGTCGCGGACTTGGCTTCTGCCGTCCCGGAGGGCCTGATCGAGGTCGGCCACGGCTCCGGCATCGGCGGCGTCGCGACCTCGGGCTGGCGCGGCCGGTCCTTCTCGCTGGGGATCGCCGACGCGGTCACGGTGCTCGCCCGCGACGCCGCTTCGGCCGATGCGGCCGCGACGATCATCGCCAACGCCGTCGACGCCGACGACCCCGCTGTCCGCCGCGCGCCGGCCCGGTCGCTCGATCCGGACTCCGATCTCCGCGATTGTCCCGTCACGATCGATGTGGGCCGGCTGCAGGAGGGTTCGGTGCAGTCCGCCCTGCGCGCGGGGCAGGCCGCGGCCGAGCGTCTGATCAACCGCGGCCTGATCGTCGGGGCCGCGCTCGCGCTGCAGGAACGCTGGGTCATCGCTCCCGCCGGCGGCCGGTTGGGGGGCACTGGACTAAAGTCGCTGCCCGTGTCTTAAACGGACCAAGAACCATGATTAGTTCGGGAGGGAACATGTTTTCACGTCGTGATACCGTTAAACTCGGCCTCGCCGCCGGCGCCGCCACGGCTCTTGGCCTGCCCGCTTCCGCGCAGGCGCTGTCCAGCATCGAGATGTTCGTCCCGGCCGCGCCGGGCGGCGGCTGGGACCAGACCGCGCGCTCCATCGAGCTCGCGATGCGCACCGACGGCATCGTGCAGAATTTCCAGTTCGAGCATGCTCCGGGCGCCGGCGGCGCGGTCGGCCTGCCGAAGTTCCTAGGCGCCAAGCGCGGCAAGGAGAATGCCGTCCTTGTCGGCGGCATGGTCATGGTCGGCTCTCTCATCGCCAACAAGAGCCCGGTCAAGATGACCGACATGACGCCGATCGCCCGCCTCACCGGCGAGGCGCTGGCGCTGGTCGTTCCGGCGAGCTCGCCCTTCAAGAACCTCGCCGACCTCATGGCGGCTCTCAAGGCCGATCCCGGCAAGGTGTCGATCGCCGGCGGCTCGGCCGGCGGCTCCGACCACATCCTCGCCGGCATGATGGCGCGCGCGGTCGGCGTCGATGCCAAGCGGGTCGCCTACGTCGCCTTCGCAGGCGGCGGACCGGCCCAGGCCGCGATCCTGGGGAGCCAGGTCGCCGCAGGCATCTCCGGCTACGGCGAATTCTCCGAGCAGGTGAAGGCTGGCAAGATGCGCGCCCTCGCCATCTCGGCGGACAAGCGCATTCCCGGCATCGACGTGCCGACCTTCAAGGAACAGGGCACCAACGTCGAGCTCTTCAACTGGCGTGGCGTCTTCGGCGCTCCGGGCATCTCGCCCGCGCAGCGGACCGCTCTGATCGGGCTGTTCGATCGCATGGTTGCCGGCCCGACCTGGAAGGCCGAGCTCGAGAAGAAGGACTGGACCGGCATCTACCTGTCGGGCGATGCCTACAGCCAGTTCCTCACCGCTGAGATCGAGCGCATCACCGGCATCCTCAAGGAGATCGGCCTCTCGACCTGAGCGGCCTGGGTCCGCTTCTCCCTGCGGGAGAGGCTGTCAGGCGGAGCCTGACTGATGGGGGCGAACCACCGGGGTCAGTGGTCGTCCCTCATCCGGCCGGCATCCGCCGGCCACCTTCTCCTCGTTGAGAAGGACATGCCGGACGGGGGACGCCATGACCGAACCATCACGCACGCTCGCCAAGGGCGATCTCGGAGTGGCCGTCGGCGTCATCCTGCTGGGGCTCGTCTCGGCTTGGCAGACGACCGAGATCCCGCAGTCCCTCTACGCGGCCGTCGGCCCGCGGGCTTTTGCCTGGGCGGCGTCGGCGATGCTCGTCATCATGGGGCTGCTGCTGGTGAAGGACGCCGTCACGGGCGGCTGGAGCGACGAGACCAACGAGTTCGGCGAGGTCGATTGGCCGGGCGGCTTGTGGCTTCTGGGTGGGCTCGCAGCCAATGTCGTCCTCATCGACAAGATCGGCTTCATTCTGGCCTCCACCCTGCTTTTCCTCTTTACCGCCCGCGCCTTCGGGAGCCGCCAGCTCGTGCGCGACGCGATCATCGGCTTCCTGCTGGCCTTCGTCGCCTATGTCGGCTTCGACCGGGTGCTCGGCTACAAGATCGGCACCGGCCTGATCGAGGGCCTCATCTGATGAACACCTTCGGCCATCTCCTCAACGGCTTCGGCGTCGCGCTCCAGCCGATGAACCTGCTCTGGGCCTTCGTGGGCGTCACCGTCGGCACGGCCATCGGCGTCCTGCCGGGCCTGGGGCCGGCGCTGACCATCGCGTTGCTGCTGCCGCTCACCTACAAGGTCGATCCCACGGCGGCGCTGATCCTCTTCGCCGGCATCTATTACGGCGCGATGTACGGCGGTTCGACCACGTCGATCCTGCTCAACACGCCGGGCGAGAGCGCGACGATCGTCACCTCGCTCGAGGGCAACAAGATGGCGAAGAACGGCCGCGCCGGTGCGGCGCTCGCCACGGCCGCCATCGGCTCCTTCGTCGCCGGCACGATCGGCACGATCGGCATCACCTTCCTGGCGGAGCCCGTGGTCAATCTGGCGCTCGCCTTCGGGCCTGCCGACTATTTCGCCCTGATGGTGCTCTCCTTCGTCACCGTCTCGGCGGTGCTCGGCTCTTCCGCCGTGCGCGGCCTCGCGGCGCTGGCGGTTGGCCTGTTCCTCGGCATGATCGGCATCGATAACCAGACCGGTCAGGCGCGCTTCACCTTCGGGCTGCCCGAACTCTACGACGGCATCAACGTCATCGTCGTGGCTGTCGGTCTCTTCGCTGTCGGCGAGACGCTCTACCTCGCCTTCCAGAAGTCCTCGAAGAAGGAAGAGGAGGTGCTTGAGGTCAAGGACTCGATCATGATGTCCAAGGCTGACTGGAAACGCTCCTGGGGGCCCTGGCTGCGCGGGTCCGCCATCGGTTTCCCGATAGGCGCGATGCCCGCCGGCGGCGCGGAGATCCCGACCTTCCTGAGCTACTACACCGAGAAGAAGCTGACGAAGCACCCCGAGGAGTTCGGCAATGGCGCCATCGAGGGTGTCGCGGGGCCGGAGGCCGCCAACAACGCCTCGGCGGCCGGCGTGCTCGTGCCGATGCTGGCGCTTGGCCTTCCCACTTCGGCGACCGCGGCGATCATGCTGTCCGCCTTCCAGAGCTACAACATCAATCCCGGCCCGCAGCTCTTCGCCACCAAGCCCGAGCTGGTCTGGGGGCTCATCGCCTCGCTCTACATCGGCAACGTCATGCTGCTGGTGCTGAACCTGCCGCTCGTCGGCCTCTGGGTGAAGATCCTGAAGATCCCGACGCCGCTGCTCTACGGCGGCATCCTCGTCTTTGCGACGATCGGCACCTACGGCATCAGCCGCTCGGTGATCGATCTGATGCTGCTCTATGCGATGGGAATCATGGGCTTCTTCATGCGTCGCTATGATTTCCCGACGGCTCCCGTGATCATCGGCATGATCCTGGGGCCGCTGGCCGAGCAGAATTTCCGGCAGGCCATGACGATCAGCCAGGGCGATCTGACGACCTTCCTGAAGCGGCCGATCTCGGCCTCGCTGCTGGCGCTCGCCCTGCTGGCCATCGTCGGTCCCCGGCTCTGGGCGAGGGCGCGCCGCCGCGCCTGACGTTGCCTCAGTGCTCCGCGGCCCCGAAGTCGGAGGGCCGACGGCGCGGCTGTCCGACCTCCTTGCGGGCGATGGCGGCGGCGACCCGCTCCGCCAGCTCAACGCGACGGTAGGGCTTGCTCAGCACATCGAGGTCCGACATGCCGTCCGAGGAGGACAGGCTCTCGTTGTAGCCCGTCGTGAACAGCACCGGGATGCCGGGCGAGCGCCGGCGCAGCTCCGCCGCGAGATCCATGCCGTTCATCGAGCCGGGCATCATGATGTCCGTGAAGAGGAGGTCGATGGCGCCGCCCTCGGCCTCGATCACGGCCAGCGCCGCGTCGGCGTCGGGCGCGGTCAGCACCCGGTAGCCAAGCTCCGTCAGGTGCTCGCGCGCCAGCGCCAGCACATGGTCAGAATCCTCGACAACGAGCACCGTCTGTCCATCGCCGCCCTGCGGGCGGGAACCTGATCCGTTGCGCGGCGCGGGCCGCGCGTCCGTTGCGCCCATATCCAGCTGCTCGGCCGGCTGGATGGGGAAGAACAGACGGATCGTCGTGCCCTTTCCCTGCTCGCTCTCGATCTCGAGCTTCCCGCGCGACTGCTCGACGAAGCCATGCACCATGGCGAGACCGAGGCCGGTGCCCTTGGAGATGCTCTTCGTCGTGAAGAAGGGTTCGATTGCGCGCGCCGCGACCGAGGGTGTCATGCCTTCGCCATCATCGGTGATGCTGACCGTCACATAATCGCCCGTCGGAAGGCCGGCCGCGCCGGGATGGCCCTCGAGATGCGTCTTCGCCGTCGCGATCACGATCGTGCCGCCATTCGGCATGGCGTCGCGCGCATTGACGACGATATTGAGGAGCGCCGTCTCGAAATGCACCGGATCGACAAGGCAGGGCGGCAGCCGGTGCCTCAGATTCAGCTGCAGTTCGATGCGGCTGCCGATTGTGGAGTCGAGCAGGTCGGCGAAGCTCGCGACCGTGGCCGACAGGTCGACCGGCTTCGGTTCGAGTCGGCTCTTGCGCGCGAAGGCGAGAAGCTGGCTCGTGAGCCGCGAGGCGCGGTCCGTCGCCGAACGCGCCATGTCGAGCCGGCGCCGGACGTCGGGGGCCTCAATCTGGCGATCCATAAGCTCGTGGCAGCCGGCGATCACCTGGAGCAAATTGTTGAAGTCGTGCGCCAGCCCCGCCGTGAGCTGGCCGACGGCCTCCATCTTCTGTGCCTGTCGGTAGCTGTCCTGCGCATCCCTGCGGCGGGTCACGTCGAGCTGCGAGGCAAAGAAATAGAGCAGGGTGCCGTCCTTGCCGAACACCGGTCCCAGGAAGATCGCGTTCCAGAAGCGCGTGCCGTCCCGCTTGTAGTTGAGGATCTCGAGGCTGATCGCCTCGCGCGCCGCGATGGCCTCACGCAGCGCCTGCACCGACTCGCGGTCGGTCTGCGGCCCCTGCAGGAAGCGGCAGTTCCGGTTGAGCACCTCGTGCTCCTCGTATCCCGTGAGATCGAGGAAGGCCTTGTTGGCGAAGACGATCGGATTGTCCGGCAGGCGCGGGTCCGTGAGGATCATCGGCATCCGCGTCATCTCGACGGCGGCAAAGAAGACGCCGCCGCGATCCGTCAGATCGTCGTCCGTGATGGTGCTGTCCCGCCAATGCCGCGACTGGCGATGGCCGATGAGCGACTCCGAGTCCTCAAGCGAGTCGGCGGCTGGCGTGCCCTCCGACCCGCCATTGGCGAGCCCGCCGCCTTCTTCCTCGATATTCTTTTCGGTCATCCGCTACGCTGCACGGCGGCCCAACAGGCCGCCATCCCCCAGTCAAGCGTTGCCGCCGCAAGATGCGGGGCCACCCGACAGAAACGCCTGGGAAGGGCTCAGGTTCAACCTGCGGCCTTTTGTCCAACGATGGGTTCGAGGCGCAGGCGGCTTTGCCTCAGGATGCCGGACGCCTCAAGGCTTGGATAGGCGATCGCCGTGACATGCGCGTTGATCCGCTTGAGGTCGCGCAGGATGTCGATGTGCAGGGCGCTTGTCGCGATCGACGCCATCGTCCCGTCGCGCAAGCGCTGCAGATGGCTCTCCATCGCCTCCCGCTCGGCGGCGCGGATCCGATCCTTCTCGATGAAGAGTGCCTTCGCCGCGTCAAGGTCGCCCGTCATGAAGACAGCGAGCGCGAGCCTCAACTGCTCCACGACCCGCTCGTGCATGGCGCGGATCTCCATCCAGCCCTGCGGCGAGAAATCGACCTTGAGCCGCTGCTTCTTGGCGGCGAGTTCGAGCAGGCTCTTGTCGATGATGTCGCCGACATGCTCGAGATTGGTGGTGAAGAGGATCAGGTCGAAGGCCTTGCGGCTTTCCGCCTCCGACAGCGGCTGGCGCGTGAGCTGCGTCAGGTAGAGCTTGACCTCCTCCTGCCGCCGGTCGACCTCGTGGTCGAGCGCCTTGATCTCCTCGCGGCGATGCGCATTGTTCGTCTCGAAGGCGAGGATCGTCTCGCGCAGCATGCGCTCCACGTGATCCGCCACCTTCATCACCTCGCGTTGCGCCGCGGCGAGCGCGACCTGCGGCCGGTCGAGCAACGCGACGTCGAGATGGTGGCCCGGCTGGCCTGCGTCCGACCGGCCCTCGGGCATCAGGATCGTGAGCCAGCGCGCCGCAAGGCCGGTCAGCGGCAGGAAGACGACCGCCACGCAGAGGTTGAACAGCGTGTGCAGGTTGGCGATCTGCCGGGAAGGGTCGGAGGCGAGCGCCGTGCTCGCCTCGGCAATGGGATGCAGCATCGCCAGCGCGATCACCGCCCCCGCGAAGCGGAAGGCGAGATTGCCCATGAGGATGCGTCGCGACACGACCGGGCCGTTGAGCGACAGCCAGAGCGGGATCAGCGCCGATCCGACGTTGCAGCCGAGCACGAGGCCGATCGCGGGCTCCAGCGCGATCGTGCCGCTGGCGGCCAGCGACATGATGAGGAGGATCGCCGCGACGCTGGAGTGCATCAACCAGGCGATGGCGGCGCCCATGACGAGCGCGATGACGGGATCGCGCCCCAGTCGCTCCATCACGGTGGCGAGCAGCTGGCTGTCGCGCAGGGGCTCGCAGGCGGCCTTCACCATGCCCATGGCGATGATCATCAGGGCGAGGCCGATGATGATCCGGCCGATCTGCTTCGGGAACGGATTCTTCGGCAGCATGAAGCCTGCAACGCCGACGATCAGCATGATCGGCAGCAGCTTGTTGAGGTCGAAGGCCAGCGCCTGGACGACGAAGGTCGAGCCGATGTCGGCGCCCAGCATCACCGCCAGCGCCGGTGCGAGCCCGATCAGCCCTCGCTCCGCGAAGCTCGCGACAACGAGGCCCGTGGCGGCCGAACTCTGGACCACCGTCGCGACGCCGGCGCCGGTGAGGCAGGCCAGCACGCGGTTCGACGTCGCCTTGGCGATGGCCGAGCGGATGCCGTCGCCGAAGGCGCGCAGCACGCCGGTCTTCACCATGCGGATCGACCAGATCAACAGAGCGACGGCCCCGGCGAGGTTCAAGAGAAAGCTTTGACCGTCCAAGGTCCGGAATCTCCTTCTGAAAACACAAGGGATCGTAGGCCCCGGAGCTTGTCAATTTGTTTCGCCGGCTCAATGAATTGTGGCGGCGTCGAGAGGGCTCCGCCGCTCTGCGGAACAGGCCATGACCAAGGGCCAACTCGGCAGGGACCCTGTGGTTCCCTGCGCGGCCAGCCGCGTCGCGCGGGCGAAATGCCCTCTTTTCAGCGTCGGGCGACGCCGGCACGATGCGGGCCTCCGCTCCCGCATCGATTCCGGCGTCTCATGTCCTCCTCCGATCCCTTCTCAGGCGAAGCTATCACGGCGCGCCTCGCCTCGCTCGCTCGCCACACGGATGCGCCGGGGCGCATGACGCGCCTCTCGCTCTCGCCCGCGCATCGGGCGGCGGCGGATGAGGTGCTCGCGCTCTTCCGCGCCGCCGGTCTCGCGGCCGAGATCGATCCGCTGGGCACCGTGGTCGGCCGCCTTGCCTGCGGCGCCAATGACGCGAAGCTGCTGCTCATCGGCTCGCACATCGACACGGTGCCCGACGGCGGCATCTACGACGGGATGCTGGGCGTGATGACCGGCCTCGCGGTCATCGAGGAATTCAGGCGCACGGGCCGCAGGCTGCCCTTCGACATCGAGTTGCTGGCCTTCTCGGACGAGGAGGGGGTGCGCTTTCCCTCGCCCTTCAGCTCCTCGCGCGCCGTCGCCGGCACGTTCGACGCGAAGCTCCTGGAGGAGCGCGACAGGGACGGCGTCAGCCGGGCGGAGGCGCTCAAGGCCTTCGGCTGCGATCCCGCGCTCTGGCCGACGGTGGCGCGCGATGGGGAGCGGCTGCTGGGTTATCTCGAGCTCCATATCGAGCAGGGGCCGGTGCTCGAGTCGGCAGGCCACCCGCTCGGCGTGGTTTCCGCCATCGTCGGCCTGTCGCTGGGGCGCATGAATGTCACAGGCGCCGCGGGTCATGCCGGCACCACGCCCATGCATCTGAGGCGCGACGCGCTCGCCTGCGCCGCCGAGATCATCCTCGCCATCGAGGCCATGGCGCGTGGCAACGACGCGATCGTCGCCACCGTCGGCCAGCTCTCCGTGTCTCCGGGCGCTGGCAACGTGATCCCGGGATCGGTCAGTTTCAGCTACGACATCCGCAGCCCGCGCGACGCGGCCAGGGTGAAGGCGCTGGCGCTGGCGATGGGCCGGGCGCGGGAGATCGCCGAGGAGCGCGGCTGCTCGATCGACATCGAGATGACGACCGCCATGCCCGCGGCCGCCTGCGATCCCGCGCTGATGGCGGCGCTGGCCGACGCCGCCGGCGAGCATGCGCCGGAGCTCGTCTCGGGCGCGGGCCACGACGCGATGATCTTCCGCAACGTCTGTCCGCAGGCGATGCTCTTCGTCCGCTCCAAGGGCGGGCTCAGCCATCACCCCGACGAATTCACCAGCGCCGACGACATCGGCGTCGCCGCGAAGGCCTTGCACGACGCCGTCGTCGCGCTGGCCGAGGGGAATGTCAGTTGATCCACCAGATCGTCGCGTTCAGGACGAGCGCGAAGCTGACCCAGCCGAGATAGGGCAGCTGCAGGAGCGCCGCCGTCCGGTCGACCCTCAGGAACATCAGGATCATCGTCGCGACCGCGGCCACCAGCAGGACGGCCACGATCAGCCCCAGCCCGACGCTGCGGGCGGCGAAGAAGGCGAAGGACCAGGAGATGTTGACGGCGAGCTGGGCGAGGAAGGCGATGATGGCGCGCGTGCGCGCCTCGCCCGCGTCATGGCGGAGCACCCGCCAGAAGCCGTAGGCCATCAGCGCGAAGAGCGCCGTCCAGGCGACGGGGAACGCCCAGTTCGGAGGATTGAACGAGGGCTTGCGCAAGGCTTCGTACCATCCCGGAAGCGCGGGACCCGTGGCGCTGGCGCCCAGCGACGAGGCCGCGACCACCAGCGCGATCGCGATCGCCAGATGCACGAGGGAGCGGCGCGAGAGGGGCGGAGCCGGCGTCGAGGGGATGAACATGGCAGGGAGATAGGTCCCGCACCCCCGCCTGTCAAAATGCGCCAGCCCGCTTGACGGCTTGGCCCGCCTCCTGCATCCGCGCCGGGAGCCTTGCGTTCCACGGGGCCCAATCACGACCGGAAGCCCCTTGAAGTCCTTGCTCGCCCCCCTGCAGCGGCTGCTCACCCTCGTCACGATCGGCGCGGTGAAGCTGCTGTTCGCCTTCCTGAGGCTGCTCGGACCCGAGCGCGCCTCCAACTGGGGCGGCGCGCTGACGCGCCTCGTCGGCCCTTTCCTGCCCCCGCACAAGACCGCCGTCGCCAACATCCGTGCCGCCTTTCCAGGCATCGCGGAGGCGGAGGTCCGCCGGATCGCGCTGGGCGCCTGGGAGAATCTCGGCCGCACCGGCGCCGAATATGCCCATCTTCACCATCTTTTCGACTGGGATGAGCACAACCGCGACGCCGGCCGCACCGAGGTCGTCGGCATCGAGCATTTCGAGGCCCTGCGCGACGATGGCCGGCCGGGGATCATCTTCTCGGCCCATTGCGCGAACTGGGAGCTGCCGGCGATCTGCGCCGCCCGCTACGGGCTCGCGGCCACGGCCGTCTTCCGCGCGCCGAACAACCCCGCCGCCCAGGCGATCGTCCATTCGATCCGCTCCGGCACCATGGGCGGGCTGGCGGCGGCGGGCCCCGGCGCCTCCTTCGCCATGCGCGACGTGCTGGAGCAGGGCGGCCATCTGGGCATGCTGATCGACCAGCATTTCACCCGCGGCGTGCCGGTGCCCTTCTTCGGCCGGACCGCGATGACCAATCCGATCCTCGGAAAGTTCGCGCGATATTTCGACTGCCCGGTGCATGGCGTGCGCGTGATCCGCCTGCCCGGCTATCGCTTCCGGCTGGAGCTGACGCCGCCGCTCGACCTCCCGCGCGGGCCCGACGGCACGGTCGACCCCGCCGGCGCGATGGCGGCCATGACGGCGGTGGTCGAGGGCTGGGTGCGCGAGCACCCGGAACAGTGGCTCTGGATGCACCGGCGCTGGCGCGCGCCGCTGCAGGCTGGGGATCGCTCAGGCAATCAAGCGAACGTGACTTCCAAGTGACGGCGCTCGCGGTTCATTAACCGGTTCCGGGGAACGATATCACCAGACCCATGAGCAAGCGTCCTTCCATCATCCTCGCCGGCCTCGCGCTGGCCGCTGCGGTCGTCGCCCCCGCTGCGGGACAGGAGCGGGCAAATGCGGAGCGCCCGCGCGCCGTGATCGAGCTCTTCACGAGCCAGGGCTGCTCCTCCTGCCCGCCCGCCGACCGGCTGATGGTCGAGATGGCCAAGGACCCCTCGCTCATCATCCTGTCGCTGCCCGTCGATTACTGGGACTACCTCGGCTGGAAGGATACGCTTGCCCATGCGAGCTTCACCTACCGGCAAAAGGCCTATTCTGCGACGCGTGGTGACCGTCAGGTCTATACGCCGCAGGCCGTGATCAACGGCGCGCTGCATGCCGTCGGCTCCGATCGCGCCGCGATCGAGAAGGCCATCGCCGTGAGCCGTCAGCAGAGTTCGGTGCTCTCCGTCGATCTCAGGATCGAGAAGACAGACACGGGCCTGCGCGCCGTGCTGCCCGCATCGCCCGGCCTCTCGGGTCATCTCTGGCTGCTGCCCATGGTCAGGGAGCGCGCCGTGCAGATCGGGCGCGGCGAGAACACGGGCCGCAGCGTGACCTACGCCAACGTCGTGCGCGGCGTAACTCGGCTCGGCTTCTGGACGGGCGAGGCCGTGACCATGGACATTCCGGCGAGCGCCTTGCCGACGGAATGCGAAGGCCTCGTCGTGCTGCTGCAGGGCGGCTCGGACAAGAAGCCCGGCCAGATCATGGGTGCCGCGCGCCGCATGGGGCTCTGAGGCGCCTCGCGTTCCCCGTGCGTCCAATGCGTCTTGGCCGGGCTCGACCCGGCCATCCACGTTTTTCCTCAGGCGCAACAAGACGTGGATAGCTGCGTCAAGCGCGGCCATGACGATGGGTGGGCAGCCTGAAGACGTCTCACCATGGATGGATCGTGCCGTCCCAGCGGAAGAACTGACCCGTCTCCTTCGGGCCGATGCGCTGGAGCAGGTCGGCGAGCCCCGCCGCGCTCTCGGCCGGGGACAGGTCGGCCGCGCCGCCTCCCATGTCGGTCTTGACCCAGCCCGGATGGACCACGACGACCGCGACACCGTCCGCCCTGAGGTCGGTTGCGAGGCACTGCATCGCCTTGTTCACGGCCGCCTTCGACGTTCGATAGGCGAGGGATCCCGTCGAACTGCCGGACAGCGCGCCCATCTGGCTCGAGACCGTCATGATCCGCGGCCGCTCCGAGCGCTTGAGATGCGGCAGGAAGGCCCGCGCCACGCGCAGCGGCGCGATCGTGTTGACGGCCAGCACCTGCGCCATCTCCGCCAAGTCGGCCTCGACGGCCCGGCCGCCGCGCGCGCCGTGGATGCCAGCGTTGTTGACGATGGCGTCGAGGGGCTCCTTCAACGAGTCCGCGGCGCGGGCGACGGCGCGGTCGTCCGTCACCTCCATGCCGATCACGGCCATCCTCTCCTTGGGCGCGGTGCGCAGGAAGTCTGGCAGGCGGAACGGATCGCGCACCGTGGCGATCACCCGGTCGCCCCGCTGCACGAGCTCTTCGGCGAGAGCGAGGCCGATGCCCCGGTTCGCGCCGGTTACGAGGATGGTCGCCATGCAGGCGCTATTCCGCGGCCATGGCTGGCGGCGCCTCGGGCTCACGGCCCGACAGGTTGTCGAGGCTGGAGATGATATGCTCCGCGAGCTTCTCCATCAGCGGCGAGGGCTCGAGCCGGTTGCGCATCAGCGCGATCTTGACCGAGGGCAGGGCCGGAAAGCCGTCGGACGGCCCCAGCACGCGCATGCCGGGCCGGATGGCGCTCTCCGGCAGCACCGATACGGCGAGGCCCGCCGTCACGGTCGCACCCACGGCCGTCGAGTTCCAGCTGGCGTAGAGGACGCGGAACGGGCGGCCGATGCGCTCCAGCCGCTCCGTCGCGGCCTGCCGCCAGTTGCAGGTCGGCCGTCCGAGCGCCAGCGGCACCGGCGTCTCCTCGTGCACCTGGCTGCGCGACGAGGTAACCCAGAGCAGCCTCTCATGCCGGATGACCTCGGCCGGGCCCCTGTGATCGGAATGGGTGATGATGGCGAGATCGAGCTCGTTCGCCTGCACGCGCTCCACCAGCATCGGCGTCGGCTCGCAGATGACCGTCACCTCGACCTTGCAGTTGGTGCGCGTGAAGCGCGCCAGGATCTCGGGCAGGTAGCGGTCGGCGTAATCGTCCGGCACGCCGAGCTTCACGCGGCCGGATAGCGCCGCGTCGGAGAAGCTGAGGATGCAATCGTGGTTCAGCTGCACGATGCGCCTCGCATAATCGAGCAGCCGCTCGCCGTCCTCCGTCAATCGGGAGGCTCGCCCGTCCTTCTCGAAGATGTCGCGGCCCACCCGCTCCTCGAGGCGCTTCATCTGCATCGAGACCGCGGATTGCGTCTTGTGGACGACATCCGCCGCCTTCGTGAAGGAGCCTGTGTCAGCGATCGCGATCAGCGTCCGCAATTGATCGATGTCGAGCAGATGCGCCATGGGCACGGCCTCCCAAACCGAGGAGATGGAGGATATTTTCAATTTCCGTGATGTTCAAGCTCAAAAACATTCACTTAACTTATATATCGAGCTCAGGCATATCACATTTGCTGATGGACGGTCCCGATCCATCGGCTTCGCTGGAGACGTGTCATGCTGCGCTCGACGTCTGGAACCATCAAGGGTTCGACCTTCACGCTCGCTTTCGCCGCGCTTGTGATCCGCGGCGTGACGCGCGCCCGAAAGCTCCTGGGCAATCGCATCGCCGTGACGCGCCTGTGCGAACTCGATGAGCGCGGTCTGAAAGACATCGGCCTCACCCCATCGGACGTCCGCGCCGCGCTTGCGCTCCCCTTCGGTCGTGATCCGTCCGATCATCTGGCGGAGGTCGCCGGCCACAAGCGCGCCCGCCATCTGGAGCGGGACGTCGCCAGCGTGCCGATCGTCCGTCTTCGACCACGCGATGCGGATGTGAAGGTTGCGGCTGCGAACGCCTGCTGCGCCTGAGGCGACGCTATCGTTGCCTCGAGAGCCTCGTCCCGCGCCTGTCGCGAGACGAGGCTGACGATCCTCGGTTCTGTGACAGGATGCGGAACGTCGCGGTTCCAGCGGCAATCCTTCAGGTCAGGGTGGCCGCGTACAGATAGATCAGCAGGGCGCCGAGACCCGCGCCAATGAGAAGCGCCGTCGTGGGCCAGAGCCACCATCCCTGGCCCCCGCGGTTCGCCTCCGGCGCCGCCGGTTCCGCCAGCTTTTCCGCACGCTGCGGTTCTGTCACGGGGGCCTGATTCGTCGCCGTGATGACGGGCTCCGTCGTAGGCTCCGCCGCCGGTTCCGGCGCCTCGGTATCCTTGGCCCTGGCCTCTGGGGTTCTCGGCTCCTGGATCCAGGTCCGCGCCCCGTCCGTCGGTTCAGTCCTCGACTGGGTGCCCCGCGTCCATTGGCGGAAGGCCTCCTCGGCCGTCATCGGCACGAGGGGGGCGGGCTGGCGGATCAGCGGTCCGGGCTGCGCCTCCTCGACCTGCGCCAGGGCGCGCTCGCGCATCACCAGCCGCTGCGCCACGTAGCGCGTGATCTCGCCGATCAGCGCGGCCTCGTCTTCCGTCTCGAGCAGGAGCGTTCGGCCGGAGCGGCTCTCCTGCACGAAGCGGAAGCCTGTGCCGCAGCCGCGCTCGGGCTCCACATAGGCGATGATGTCGACGAAGAGGCGCGGCTTCTCCGGCGTGACGAAGCCGAGATCGAACAACTCCACGTCCCGCGGGATCGCCGCGTAGAGCGGCGCGAGCTTGGCGCGCAGGGCCTGCAGGCGGGCGAAAGCCGATTCCCGCGCCTCCACGGCCGCCTCTTCGCGCCCGGCGAGGGCGGCGCGGGCCTCGTTCATGGCCGTGGCGAGCGCAATGGCCGCATGGTTCGCGTCCATGGCGCCGGTTGGCGGCGGGGCGGCGTCGCGGCCGGGCGGCGTCTGGCGCGGCAAGGCCTGCATCTCCGGCTCCTCCATGCGAGTGGGTCCGTGGCGAAAGGTTAACGGAACCTTACGCCACCGCCGTCCCGCCCGCAAATCGCCACATCAGATGCAGCGGCCGCCATCCACTTCCAGAACGGCGCCTGTGACCATCGCGGCCTCGTCGGAGGCCAGGAACAGGGCCGCGTCGGCGATGTCCTGCGGCGTCGAGAGACGGCCCAGCGGGATCGTCGCCTTGAAGGCGGCGCGCTTCGCCGGCGTGTCCTCGCCCATGAAGGTCGCGAGCAGCGGCGTCTCGCCGGCGACAGGCGCGATGCAGCAGACGCGGATCCGGTCCGGCGCCAGCTCCACCGCCATGGACTTGGACAGCAGGTTCACCGCGCCCTTGGTGCCGTTGTACCAGGTGAGGCCGGGCCGCGGCCGGATGCCGGCGGTCGAGCCGATGTTGACGATCACGCCGCCGCCCTTCTCGCGGAAATGCGGCACGACGGCCTTCGCCGTCAGGTAGATCGACTTCACGTTGACGTCGTACAGCCGATCGAACTCCGCCTCGGTCACGTCGAGCATCGGCTGGTTGCGGTGGCTGATGCCGGCGTTGTTGACGAGGATGTCGAGGCGCTCAAGCCGCGCCATGGCGCGGGCGAAGCCCTTGGCCACGCTCTTGCCGCTGCCGACGTCGCAGGCGACCGCGAAGGCCCTCCGCCCCAGCGCCTTGGCCGCCTCGCGCGCCTTGTCGCCGTTGATGTCCATCACGCAGACGCGCGCGCCCTCGCGCAGGTACGTCTCGGCGATGCCGTATCCGAACCCCTGCGCCGCCCCCGTCACGATGGCGGTCTTGCCCTTCAGTCGCATTCTCTCCCCTTCAGCCGTGGTTGACCACGATCGTCTTGCTCGCCGAAAACTCGTAGAGCGCCTCGAAACCCTTCTCGCGGCCGTGGCCTGAGCGCTTCACGCCGCCGAACGGCAGCTCGATGCCGCCGCCCGCGCCGTAGCCGTTCACGAAGACCTGGCCGCAGCGCATCGCCCGCGCCACGCGCATCGAGCGCTTGGCGTCCGCCGTCCAGATGCCGGCGACGAGCCCGTACGGCGTGCCGTTGGCGACCGCCACGGCGTCGGCCTCGTCGTCGAACGGGATGACGGAGAGCACCGGGCCGAAGACCTCCTCGGCGGCGAGCGCATCGCCGCGCGGGACCGGGCCGAACAGCATCGGCCGCGCATAGAAGCCGCCCTGCGGCAGGTCGGCGGGCAGGACGGCCTCGGCCAGGACCGGCACGCCGGCCGCCTTGGCCCGCTCCGTGAACATCGCGACGCGGCGGCGCTGCTTGTCGTTGATCATCGCGCCCATGTCCCGGTCGGCGTCGTGCGGCCCGACCGCGATCCGGGCGAAGCGCTCCGCGAGCGCCGGGACGAGCTGCTCGTAGGCGGCGCGCTCCACCAGCACCCGCGATCCGGCCGAGCAGGTCTGGCCGCCGTTCTGGATGATCGCATTGATCAGCACGGGCAGCGCCGCCTCGAGATCGGCGTCGGCGAAGACGATCTGCGGCGACTTGCCACCGAGCTCCAGCGTGCAGCCGATATGGTTCTGCGCGGCGGCCTGCTGGATCAGCGTGCCCGTCTCGGGCGAGCCGGTGAAGGAGACAAAATCGATGCCCCGGTGGCCGGCGAGCACCGCGCCGGCCTCGCTTCCGAGCCCTGTCACAACGTTGAGCGCGCCCGGCGGCAGGCCCGCCTCCAGCGCCAGCTCCGTGATGCGCAGGAGCGACAGGCAGGCATCCTCGGCCGGCTTGACCACGCAGGCGTTGCCGCAGGCGAGCGAGGCCGCGACGGACCGGCCGAAGATCTGCGCGGGATAGTTCCACGGCACGATATGGCCGGTGACGCCGTGCGGGTCCCGCACCACCGCCACCGTATAGCCGTTGAGGAACGGGATCGTCTCGCCATGCAGCTTGTCGGCGGCGGTGCCGTAGAACTCGAAATAGCGCGCCGCCGCCTTCATGTCGGCGCGGGCCTGCTTCAGCGGCTTGCCGCAGTCGCGCGCCTCGGTCTGGGCGAGTTCTTCATGATGCGCGAGGATCGCCTCGCCGGTCTTCACGAGGATGCGCCCGCGTTCCGTTGCGGTCATCCGGCCCCAGGGGCCGCTCTCGAAGGCCGTGCGCGCCGTCGCGACGGCGAGATCGACGTCCGCCGCGCCCGAGCGTGGCATTGCCGCGAAGGGCAGCCCGTCGGAGGGGCACAGGCTGTCGATCGTCCGTCCGTCGGCCGCCTCGCGCCGCTCGGATCCGATGATGTTGCGATGAAGCGCCAGCCCTTTGGCCGGAGCGGTCGGCCTGTTCATGACAGGATGGCTCCCCTCAAGCGCGTGATCGGCTTCCCTGCAGCGCCTTCGTCACCGGCTTCTCGAACCAACGCCAGGCAGCGACCGACACAAGGCAGGTTATCAGAACTGCAGCGGCGACGAAAAGCCATGGCGAAACCGAGACGAGCGCCGCCCCTACCGTAACGGTCAGGCCGCGGATGACGAACGGATGCAGGATGTAGATGGCGTATGACGCATCTCCCAGCCGCGTTGCGAGGCGCGCGAGCGGGTTGTCGAGCGGCAGGTCGTTGAAGGCCAGCGCCGCGATCACAAGCAGCGCCGAGGGCAGCCCGTACATGAGCGCGCGGTCGGGGAAGAGAAGCGGATACGTGGCGGCGAGCGAGAAGAGCAGCAACGCCACGAGTGCCAGGAGCCCGGCCAGAGGACGCGTTGGCCTGACGCCGGAGAGCGCCATTTGGCCGATAAGGAGGCCGAAGCCGAACTCGAGGATGATCGGCCGCGTCCAGAAGTGCAACTGCACCTGCGAGCCAGGAATGAACTGCCCGACGAAAACAAGCGCCATGAGCACGCCCAACAGGAGTGGAACGGCCACTGCGCGGCGGAGCGGCAGGACGAGCGCGAAGAGCACGTAGAAGAACATCTCATAGTTGAGCGTCCAGCCGAGCCTGTAGACCGGCTGCACCAACGGCCCCGATCCGGTCAGCCATGGGATGAACAAGAAGCTCGCGAGCATTTCCCAGCCGTCGGGCTTGGGTCGGTTCAGGCTGCCGACGTTGACGAGCGACATCGCGATGTAAACGAGCGTCACCACCCAGTAGATGGGGACAATCCGCGCGGCCCGGCGGCGCAGGAACGGCAGCACCGACGCGCCCTTTCCGAAGTCGTCCCGGGAGGCGTACACCATGACGAAGCCGGAGATGACGAAGAAGAGGTCGACGCCTGCCGCCAGCGGCAGTGCGTAAGGCATCCGAAACGTGCCGGCCATGCGGGCGTAGATGCCTTCGACATCATGCAGCGAGTGCAGTATCACGATGGCGATCGCCGCCACTGCCCTCAGAATCTGAATGACGAAAAGCTGGGCGGACGGGGGCTGCGCGCGATCGATTTCTGATGCCGTGAAACGGAATTCCATGTTTGACGGTTACCGTTCTTTCCGTTGTTCGCCAAGCGGCGGCCAACGTCGGCTCCCTCAAAGTTCCTCGTAGAGCGTTTCGGCCTCGCTGGCGGGTCCGCGCCGCTCCGCCACGTCCAGCACCTTGAGCACGCGGACGCGGGAAGGGAGGGAGATGGTCAGGACATCGCCGACCTTGACCGCTTTCGAGGAAGCCTCCGCCCGCTGTCCGTTGACGCGCACATGGCCGCCGGCCGCAAGCTCCTGCGCCAGCGCCCGGGTGCGCACCACGCGCGCGAACCAGAGCCACTTGTCGAGGCGCAGGCGCTTCTCGTCAGCCATGCGCCGCGCCGGGTTCGACGGGCCGGTCCCGGCCGTTCACTCGGGCCGCCACGGATAGGTCCAGGTCTCGGTCAGCGCCTTGTTGCCGGCCTTCAGGAAGGCGCGGATGTCCGCCGACTGGCCCGCCGGCACCTCCACGTCGATCCCGGCGCGGAAGCCGTCGGTCTTCGGGTTCGGCACCAGGAAGGTGCGCAGGATGCGTCCGTTCGAGATCGAGGGCACGACCTGCACCTGGTCGGGCGCCTTGGCGAAGAAGGGAAGCTGGCCGTCGGTGAAGTCGATGATGAAGCGCGTGCTGTTCGGCGTCGCCGGCTCCGCCGAGCCGAGCGCGCGGGGCTTGGTGCGGTATGTATTGCGCGCGATGCCGCCCGGCGTGATCTCGTCGTCTTCCAGGACCGCGGTGACCTTGTAGCGCCAGGTGCGGCTCGATCCCGGCTCCATCGGCTGGATCGGAGCCCATTGCGCGACGATATTGTCGTTCGTCTCGTCGGAGGTCGGAATCTCGAAGAGCTCGACCTTGCCTTCGCCCCAGCCCTCCAGCGGCTCGACCCAGTAGCTCGGCCTCAGTTCGTAATTGAGGTCAAGGTCCTGGTAATGCTCGAAGGTGCGGTCCCGCTGCATCAGGCCGAAGCCGCGGATGTTGGTGTCGAGGAAGGCCGAGGCCTCCATCCGCGTCGGGTTGCGCAGGGGGCGCCAGATCCATTCGCCGGCGCCCGTGTGCATCAGGAGCCCGTCCGAATCATGCAGCTCCGGGCGGAAGTCGTCGACGTAGCGCCGGTCGTTCTCGCCGGTGAAGAACATCGAGGTGAGCGGCGCGACGCCGAGCCGCTCCACCCGCCGGCGGGCGAAGAGCGTGGCCGTCACCTCGATCACCGTCTGCTTGGCCGCATAGAGGTCGAAGCGGTAGGCGCCGGTCAGGCTCTCGCTGTCGAGGAGCGCGTGGATCACCGCCCGGTCGGCCGAGGGCTCGGGCTGCTCCACCCAGAACTCGCGGAAGACCGGGAATTCCTCGGTTTCCCTCGCGCCGACGCCGATCGACAGGCCGCGCGCGGAGAGCCCGTACTTCTGGCCCTGTCCCAGAAAGCGGAAATAGGACGCGCCGAGGAACGAGATGATCTCGTCATGCACCCGGGGATCATTCAGCGGATAATGCAGCCGGAAGCCCGCGAAGCCCGTGTTCACGGGCAGCGGCCGCTCGAACCGGTTGCGGCCGTAGTCGAAGAGATTGGCGGCGTAGGGAATGGGCGCCGGCACACCCTCGCGGATCAGGTTGATCGTCACGGGCCGCGTGTAGAGGAAGCCGGGGTGGAACGTCTGCAGCCGGAACTGACTGCCCGGGGCCTGCAGGAAGGCCCGCTCCGGCCGGAAGCGAATGTCCCGCCAGGTGTCGAAGTCGAGCTTCGACAGCGGCTCCGGCAAGGGAGGCGGCGCCTCGTAGGGCAGGGCGGCGAGTTCGCGCGCGCGACGCACGACATCGTCGAAGACGAAGCGCGGGGCCGGGGCGGGCGGTTGCGAGGCGGGCGGGGGAGGCGGCGCCTGGGGCGGGCGATTCTGAGCCTGCGCCGCGCCCGCGGCGAGGAGCGCCGCGCTGGCCGCGCCGCCAAGAAGCTGCCGTCTGTCCATGGTGCCGTCCGGAGTTTACGCCGCGTCGTCTCTTCAGCCGAATTCGGGCGCCGTCAAGGCGCAAAAGGCGAGGATTTTTCAGCGACTTGCGCCTGACCTCCGGGAAGCCCGCGAACCTTGCCGATTTTTAATCCGCGATATTCACCGTGAGGCTGCATTTTCCCTTGCATCGGGGGGTATCTGGTGTATCTCTCCGCTTGCCCAATTTCGCACGTGCCTGTGGTTGCGTGCCGGTCGGTGGATCTCCGGACAAGAGGCCGGAAAAACGCCAGAAGTGCTTGAAGGCCCTGGATGGAAACTTCCATCGGATAGGGACTTCGCGGACCGGCAGCCGGAGGCGAAAACCGGCGGCCCTGCCCGAAGCAGGTGACGCAGCTCAAAGCAACGACGGAGCGGGCTTTTTTAGACTCGTGTCGGCCAGTCCAACGGCCGGCGAACTAAAGAGGCTTGTCCATCTTGCCGGCCGTGCGGTGGGTTCTCCCCCCAAACGATGGCGGTTTCCCGAAGGCTTAGAGCCCGAGGGAGGTTTGCCTACGGCGTCATCGCGTCGGCGAAAGCCGACACCGGTTGCGGAACTGCCTGCCTGCGCGTCTCCACAATGCGCGGCGGACGGCGTCGTTGCCGACTGGGTTGCTCTGAAGCGGCGCCATCGAAGGGCCGGCCTTGGGGGAAGACATGAACGACCGCATCCGCGAATTTCTCCGCAACCGCCGCGACGAGGGCCCGATCCTCGTCGTCGATAAGTCTGTCGTGCGCGAGAATTATCTCTCCTTCGCCAAGGCCCTGCCCGACACGCGCGTCTTCTACGCCGTGAAGGCGAACCCCGACGCGGCCATCCTCGAGATGCTGACGCAGCTCGGCTCCTGCTTCGATTGCGCCTCCGTGGGCGAGATCGAGATGGTGCTGGCCGCCGGCGCGACCGCGGACCGCATCTCCTTCGGCAACACGATCAAGAAGGAGCGCGACATCGCGAAGGCCTACGAGAAGGGCATCCGCCTCTTCGCCGTCGACTGCGAGGTCGAGGTGGAGAAGGTTGCCCGCGCCGCTCCCGGCTCGAAGGTCTTCTGCCGCATCCTCTGCGACGGCAAGGACGCCGAATGGCCGCTCAGCCGCAAGTTCGGCTGCGAGGTCGAGATGGCGCCCCGCGTGCTCGAGCTGGCGCATCGCCTCGGCCTCAAGGCCTATGGCGTGTCGTTCCACGTGGGTTCGCAGCAGCGCAACACGGAAGTCTGGGACGGCGCGCTCGCGTCGTCGGCCTGGATCTTCCGCGAGATGGCGGAGCGCGGCATCAACCTGTCGATGGTCAACCTCGGTGGCGGGTTCGCGACGAAGTACCTGAAGGAGATCCCGGCGGTGGAGAGCTACGGCTCGGCCATCTTCCGGGCGCTTCGCAAGCACTTCGGCAACAACATCCCCGAGACGATCATCGAGCCGGGCCGCGGCATGGTCGGCAACGCCGGCGTCATCGAGTCCGAGGTCGTGCTCATCTCGAAGAAGTCGGACAAGCCGGAGGATCCGCGCTGGGTCTATCTCGACATCGGCAAGTTCCATGGCCTCGCCGAGACCATGGACGAGGCGATCCGCTACCCGATCCGCACGCGTCACGACCATGCGGAGAAGGTGCCCTGCGTGCTCGCCGGCCCGACCTGCGACTCGGTGGACGTGATGTACGAGAAGGAGCCGTACATGCTGCCCTTCAGCCTGGAGATCGGGGACAAGGTCCTGATCGAGGGCACGGGCGCCTATACGACGACCTACTCGAGCCGTGACTTCAACGGCATGCCGGGCCTCCGGCAGGTCGTGATCTGAGGCTGACGATCCCTCCCCGCTTGCGGGGAGGGTGTCGCCGAAGGCGATGGGTGGGGAAATCTCCACCCTCCGCGGGCCCCACCCGGCTTGCCTGTGCTCGCCACCCTCCCCGCACGCGGGGAGGGATCTGAAACTCCCCCCGTTCGGCGGCCCTTGTGGCTGGTGCGAGGGCTTCCTGTCGAAGGAGGCTTTCCATGGACCATGCGTCCCTCATTTCCACGCTCGCCATCGAGGCCGAGATTCGTGCCGACGTCGTCGCGCGGGAGGCGCTGCTCGACGCGGCGTTCGGTCCCTCGCGATTCGAGAAGACCTGCGAGCGCCTGCGCGCCGGCCGCGAGCCCGCCTTCGCCTGGAGCCTGATCGAGGACGGCCGCCTGATCGGCACCATCCGCCTCTGGCACATCATGGCGGGCGGCGTTCCCGCGCTGCTGCTCGGACCGCTGGCGGTCGCCTCCTCCCACGAGGGCCGCGGCTTCGGCGCGCGCCTGATGCGCCATGCGCTGAACCAGGCGGCCGTCGCCGGTCATCGCGCGGTGCTGCTCGTCGGCGACGAGCCCTACTACAGGCGGTTCGGGTTCCGCCGCGATCTCACCGAGAATCTGGTGCTGCCCGGTCCCGTGCAGCGCGAGCGCTTTCTCGGGCTCGAGCTCCAGGACGGCGCGCTCGACGACGCCTTCGGCCTGGTGATCGCCACTGGCGAGCGCCTGCCGTTCGTCCGTCACGTCGGTCGAAGCCCCGCGCTTGAGCGCGTGGCCGCTTGAGCGACATAAATCCTGCGCTAAAACACTGTCTTGACCTGAGCGCCACGCCTGCGGCGGCGGCGCTCATTCTTTTGGCTCGGAGTTCACCCCCATGACAGACTGGCCCGTCCACGGCGAGATCACCGGCCCGATCGTGATGATCGGCTTCGGCTCCATCGGCAAGGGCACGCTGCCGCTGATCGAGCGCCACTTCCGCTTCGACAAGGCGCGGATGGTCGTGATCGATCCCGAGGACAAGGATGCCGCGATTCTCGAAAAGCATGGCGTCCGCTTCATCAAGGAGCATGTCACGCGGGAGAACTACCGCGCGCTGCTGCGGCCCCTGCTGACCGCGGGCGGCGGCCAGGGCTTCTGCGTGAACCTCTCGGTCGACACCTCTTCGGTCGACATCATGGAATTCTGCCGCGAGCTCGGCTGCTTCTACATCGACACCGTGGCCGAGCCGTGGGCCGGCTTCTATTTCGACGCCAAGAAGGGACCCGAGGAACGCTCGAACTACATGCTGCGCGAGGCGGTGCTGGCGGCGCGCGCCCGCAATCCGGGCGGCACCACGGCCGTCTCCTGCTGCGGCGCCAATCCGGGCATGGTCTCCTGGTTCGTCAAGCAGGCGCTGGTCGATGTCGCGACGGCGCTCGGCCTCCGCTTCGAGCATCCGTCCAGCAAGGCCGAATGGGCCGCGCTGATGCAGGAGGCAGGCGTCAAGGGCGTCCATATCGCCGAGCGCGACACGCAGCGCGCCCGCACGCCGAAGCCGCGGGGTGTCTTCGTCAACACCTGGTCCGTCGAGGGCTTCGTCTCGGAGGGGCTGCAGCCGGCCGAGCTCGGCTGGGGCACCCACGAGACCTGGATGCCGGCGAACGGCCGCACCCACAAGACGGGCTGCGGCGCGGCGATCTATCTGCTGCAGCCCGGCGCCAACACGCGCGTCCGCTCCTGGTGCCCGACGCCGGGCGCCCAGTACGGCTTCCTGGTGACGCACAACGAGTCGATCTCGATCGCCGATTATTTCACCGTGCGCGACGGCGCGGGACAGGCGGTCTACCGGCCGACATGCCACTACGCCTACCACCCGGCCGACGACGCCGTCCTCTCGCTGCACGAGATGTTCGGCGCGGCCGGCCGCAAGCAGCCCGTGAACCACATCCTCGACGAGAACGAGATCGTCGACGGCATCGACGAGCTGGGGGTCCTTCTCTACGGCCACGGCAGGAACGCCTATTGGTACGGCTCGCAGCTCTCGATCGAGGAGACGCGCGCCCTCGTGCCCTACCAGAACGCCACCGGTCTGCAGGTCTCCTCGGCCGTGCTGGCCGGCATGGTCTGGGCGCTGGAGAATCCGAAGGCCGGCATCGTCGAGGCCGACGATATGGACTACCGCCGCTGCCTCGAGGTGCAGAAGCCCTATCTCGGCCCCGTGGTCGGGCATTACACCGACTGGACGCCGCTCCGCGACCGGCCGGGCTTCTTCCCGGAGGACATCGACACGAGCGATCCCTGGCAGTTCCGCAACATCCTTGTCAGGGATTGAGTCGCAAAGGCTGCGCCGGCATGGTATTCTGAGACCATGTCGGCGCTCCTGAAACAGCGGCCGCGCTACAACGTCGCGGCCTTCGTCGAGCATATCCGCCCGTTCCCGGACGACGAGCGCTGGGAACTGATCGCGGGCGAGGCCGTGCTGATGTCGCCGCAGACCGAGCGACACCAGGGAATTGTCACCAATCTCCTGCGCAAGTGTTATGATCTGGCCAAGCCGAAAGGTTGCAGAGTTTTTCCCGGCCTCGGCACGCTCAACAACGAGATCGACGATTACGCACCGATCCCCGACGTCGTGGTTCGCTGCGGCCCGCCGGTGAAGGGCGGCTACATTACCGATCCCGTCCTTGTGGCCGAGGTGCTGTCGCCCTCGACAGCGGCCAACGACCGCGGCCGTAAGCTCGATTTCTACCTGACGATTGAGAGCCTTCGAACCATTCTGATCATTGATCCCGATGAAAGGCGCGTCGACCACTGGAGCCGGCACGATAATGGCTGGACGCAGGGCGCCACTCTCGGCGCGGGGCTTGTGCCGCTGGCTGCGCTCGACGCCGAGGTGAAGCTCGCGGAAATCTACGAGGATCTTGACGACTAATGGAGCCTAAGCTCCATCAAATGGTCGTCGATGAGGCTGCCGTCGGCGAGCTTCACCATGCCGCGCTCCGTCCCGTAGATGCGGAAGCCGAGGCTTTCGTAGAGCCTGACCACATGCGTGAGATGGGCCGAGGCGGTGAGCACGATCGCCTCGAAGCCCATCCGGCGCGCCTCCGCGATGCAGGCCTCCATCAGCGCCCGGGCCAGCCCCCGGCCGCGCGCCTCGGGCGCGACATAGACGGACCAGATCTCCGTCTTGTGGCGCATCCGCTTCAGCGTCCGCGCGGTCAGCGCAAGCATGGCCGTGCCGACGATCGAGCCTTGGTCGTCGAAGGCTCCGAAGACCCTGTTGTCGGCGATGCGCCGCGCGAACTCCTCGATCGGTATGTCCCATTCCTCGGCCGTGGAATGGAAGGCGTCAGGCTCTTCGCGCAGGCTGCGCAAGCGGATCGGCCTGAAGGCCGCGGCATCGTCCGGGACGAGGAGGCGGATCCTGTCGTCGCTCATGCGCGCTCGTCGCTGATCACCTTGCCGTCGTTCGGCAGGCTGCCGGGTTTCACGAGTTCCACCACGCCCTTGAGCTTCAGCATTCCAGCCAGCGTCTCGGCGACGCGCTCCCGGAGGCCGTCGGGCGCGTCCTGCGCCTCCGCCCGCAGCACCATAACGTCCTGCTCATTGGCGCGGCTGACGACGAGGCGCAGGCGACCCAGCTCCGGATGGCGCTTCGCCACCTGGTCGACCTGCGCCGGATCGACGAACATGCCCTTGATCTTGGTGCGCTGGTCGGCGCGGCCCATCCAGCCCGCGAGACGGCGGTTCGTGCGCCCACAAGGGCTTTGGCCCGGCAGGAACTTGGAGAGATCGCCCGTGCCGAAGCGCAGCAGCGGATATTCCTCGTTGAGCCGCGTCACCACCACCTCACCGACCTCGCCCTCCTGCACCGGATCGCCGGTGCCGGGCCTCAGGATCTCGACGATGAGCCCCTCGTTGCAGATCAGCCCCTCGCGTGCCTCGCTCTCGTAGGCGATGATGCCGAGATCGGCAGTGGCGTAGGCTTGGTAGGCGTCGACGCCGAGCTTCTTCACCTCCGCCTGGAGCGAGGGTGGGAAGGCCGCGCCCGAGACTAGCGCCTTGCGGATGCAGGAGATGTCCGCCTTCGCCTCCGCCGCCTTGTCGAACAGGATCTTCAGGAAATCCGGCGTGCCGCAATAGGCGGATGGACGGAACATCCCGATCGCCTGCAGCTGCTGCTCCGTCGCGCCGGGGCCGGCCGGGATGACGGCGCAGCCCAGCGCTTGGGCGCCGGAATCCATGATGAAGCCGCCCGGGGTGAAATGGTAGCTGAAGGTGTTCAGCACCACGTCGCCCTTGGCGAAGCCGGCGGCGGCGAGCGCCCGCGCCGCGCCCCACCAGTCCATATAGATGCCTTCCGGATCGGCGATGGGACCGGGCGAGATCAGCAGCCGCGCGAGCTGGCCGGGCCTCACCGTGGTCAGTCCTGCGAAGGGCGGCGCCGCCTGCTGCATCGCCAGCAGGTCCGCCTTGCGCAACACCGGCACGGACGCCAGCGCCGCGCGGTCCTTCAGCGCCTTGATGTCGATGCCCTTGAGCTGGCGGCGCAATTGCGGTGCCTTGGCCCTGGCGAAGTCGAGCAGCGTGCGCAGGTCCTTGAACTGGCTGCGCTCCCGCTTCTCGGGGTCCTGCGTCTCCAGCTTGTCGTAGAACGGCATCGCCGCATCCTCCCACCAACAGCAGGACCTATAGGACGACGCCTCAGCCCTGGGCCAGCCCCTTGGCGATCCGCTCCACGCGTTCGGCGAGCGCCGAAACGGTCTCGGCCATTCGCCGGTCGCGCTCGGCCTCGTCGCCGACGGCAGCGGCCGCCTCGGCCCTGTGGCGGGCGACCTCAGCCTCCGCCAGCGCCAGCTTCCGCTTGATCTCGGCGAGCTCGTCCGTCGTCGTGATCGCCGCCATCACGGTCAGCCGCATGTCGCCGATTTCGCCGAACGAGGTGCGCATCTGCTGCACCCGGCCGTTGAAGTCCGCCGCGAGCCCTTCGAGATGCGCCTCCTGCCCATCGTCGCAGGCCATGCGGTAGGATTTTCCGTCGATGACGACCGTGACCTGTCCCATAGCTAAGCCGTGTGGTCAGTTGGGATGGGTTCTGGACGCGAGCGATTTCGGTCGCGAGCATGTTCCGAAAAAGTGGGGCCCACTTTTTCGATGAGAACATGCTCAACCCTTTTGATCTGGCGCGCATTCTTTTCGTTCGGATGAGTCCATCCGAACGGAAAGCGCGCCGGGCGAATGGCGATGGCTCGAACCAAACCGTCCGGTTTGGGAGAGACATCGGCTTGAGAATGGGCTGAAAGCGCCGCGCCGCTTTGCGGTGGGATGAAAACGGGCCGGCCGCTCGCCGCCTCCGCTCGCCGATACGGACGTATCGGCGTCGCGAAGCCGTCGGCTTCCGGCCCGTTTTGATCCCATCCAGAGCCCATCCCAACTGTCCACACGGCTTAGCGCTCCGGGCCGCCGGCGACGGAGAGCGCCTCCGTCACGAGATCGATGGCCTTGTCGACGCGGGCCTCGATCTCGGCATGGGCGCTTTCCAGCGCCTTGCCGCGCGCCGTCGCCTGGTCGAGCAGTTCCGCCAGCCGCGCCCGGTCCGCCCGCATCAGCTCCAGCTCCATGGCGCGCGCCTGTCCGTTGCGCTCGCTGGCGATGCGTCGCGCGGCGGCGGCGTCGAGCAGGTCGACCGCGGCGCCGAGGCGCTGCACCGCGGCGGCGAGGGGCGGGAGGGCTTCACTCATCGGGCGATGGGACCGATCGACGTTCGTGCCAGTGTTCTTGCTCGCCAGTGTTCTTGCCGGGACACTCGCTGTGGAACTCCCGTTGAAGCTCTTGCGAGTCAACGCGTTACGACTCGAACCTTAGAGTCGTCCGTGAAGCGCCGTCAACGCATGCGCGGACTTCTCCCCATCTCGCTGCCGCAGCGGGAGAAGCGCGCCACTGGACAAGGGGGGAGCGCCGCGCGACCAAGGACGCCCGCTCCGGAGACACGCATGTCCGACGCTGCACCTTCGCCATCCGCCGACCCGCGCCCGCTGTCCACCCGCACGGGCATCGTCACCGGCGCCTCCTCCGGCCTCGGCGCGCATTTCGCGCGGCTCCTGGCGAAGGACGGCATCGGCCTCCTGGCGCTCGCAGCGCGGCGTGCCGACCGGCTCGAATCGGTCGCCGAGGAGTGCCGTCGGCTCGGGGCGCGGCGCGTCATGGTCGTCCCGCTCGACGTGACGGACGAGACGGCGATCCGCGAGTCCTTCGCCGCCGTGGCGCGCGAGGGGGGTGGTCTCGACCTGCTCGTCAACAATGCCGGGGTCGCCGATACGGCGCCGGCGCTCGACACGCCGCTCTCCGGCTTCGACCGCGTGATGGAGGTCAACCTGCGCGGCGTCTGGGCCTGCGCCGTCGAGGCGGCCCGGCTGATGAAGGGCCAGGGCGGCGACATCGTCAACATCGCCTCGATCCTGGGGCTGAGGGTCGCGACCAACGTCGCGCCCTACGCGGTCTCCAAGGCCGGCGTCGTGCAGATGACCAGGGCTCTGGCGCTCGAATGGGCGCGCTACGGCATCCGCGTGAACGCGCTGGCGCCCGGCTATGTCGAGACCGAGATCAACGAGGATTTCTTCGCGACCGACGCCGGCGCGAAGCTGATCGCCCGCATCCCGATGCGGCGGATCGGCAAGCTCGCCGACCTCGACGCGCCGTTCCGTCTGCTGGCCCATGGCGCATCCGGCTATCTGACGGGAGCCATTCTCGCCGTCGATGGCGGCCATTCCACGAATTCGCTCTGAACGCGGCCGGGTTCCGAAGCCTCCGGCTTCCGCGAACCGCCAATCATCGTTATCACAGCGGAACCAAAGCAGCGTGCCGTGGATCGGCCGCGAGACATATCGAGGGGAATGGAAATGGCCGACACATCCGGCAAGAGGACGAAGCTTCGCTCGCAGGCCTGGTTCGACAATCCGGACAACATCGACATGACGGCGCTCTACATCGAGCGCCAGATGAACTTCGGTCTGTCGCGCGCGGAGCTCCAGTCAGGCCGGCCGGTCATCGGCATCGCGCAGTCGGGCTCCGACATCGCGCCCTGCAACCGGCATCATCTCGAGCTCGCGCCCCGCATCCGCGACGGCATCCGCGAGATGGGCGGCGTGCCGCTCGAATTCCCGCTCCATCCGATCCAGGAGACCTGCAAGCGGCCGACCGCGAGCCTCGACCGCAACCTGCAATACCTGTCGCTGGTCGAGATCCTCTACGGCTACCCGCTCGACGCCGTCGTCCTGACCACGGGCTGCGACAAGACCACGCCCGCCCAGATCATGGCGGCCGCTACCGTCGACATTCCGGCGATCGTGCTCTCGGGCGGCCCGATGCTGAACGGCTGGCACAACGGCGACCGCACGGGCTCCGGCACCATCGTCTGGAAGGCGCGCCAGATGCTGGCCGCCGGCGAGCTGGATCACGCCGGCTTCATCGATCTGATCGCCTCCTCGGCGCCCTCCGCCGGCCATTGCAACACGATGGGCACGGCCTCGACCATGAACAGCCTCGCCGAGGCGCTCGGCATGTCGCTGCCGGGCAATGCGGCGATCCCCGCGCCCTACCGCGACCGCTATGAGATGGCCTATCTGACGGGCCGGCGCATCGTGGAGATGGTCGAGGAGGACCTGCGTCCCTCCAGGATCCTGACGCGCGCCGCCTTCGAGAACGCGATCGTCGTCAATTCAGCGATCGGCGGCTCGACCAACGCGCCGATCCACCTCAACGCCATCGCCCGCCACGTCGGCGTCGAGCTGGACAACGACGATTGGGAGAAGTTCGGCTTCGACGTGCCGCTGCTCGTCAACCTCCAGCCCGCCGGCGAATATCTCGGCGAGGAATATTACCGCGCCGGCGGCGTGCCGGCGGTGGTGGCCGAACTGATCAAGGCCGGCCGCATCGACAAGTCTCACCTGACGGTCAACGGCAAGACGCTGCACGACAATTGCGTCGGCCGCTTCACCAACAACCCGAAGGTGATCCTGCCCTACGAGAAGCCGATGAAGGAGAAGGCCGGCTTCCTGAACCTCAAGGGCAACCTCTTCGACAGCGGCATCATGAAGATGAGCGTCATCTCGAAGGAGTTCCAGGACCGCTACCTGTCGAATCCGGCCGATCCCATGGCCTTCGAGGGCAAGGCGATGGTCTTCGACGGACCGGAGGATTACCACGCCCGCATCGACGATCCCTCGCTCGGCATCGACGAGCACACGCTGCTGTTCATGCGCGGCGCCGGCCCCGTCGGCTATCCCGGCGCTGCCGAGGTCGTGAACATGCGCCCGCCCGCCTACCTCATCAAGCAGGGCGTGCATGCGCTGCCCTGCATCGGCGACGGCCGCCAGTCCGGCACGTCCGGCTCGCCCTCGATCCTCAACGCCTCGCCGGAGGCCGCGACCGGCGGCGGCCTTGCGCTGCTGCGCTCGGGCGACCGCGTGCGGATCGATCTCAAGAAGCGCACGGCCGACATCCTGATCTCGAACGAGGAGCTGGAGAAGCGCCGCGCCGAGCTCAAGGCCGCCGGCGGCTACAAGTACCCCGAGAGCCAGACGCCGTGGCAGGAGATCCAGCGCGGCATCGTCGACGAGCTGTCGCACGGCATGGTTCTCAAGCCGGCGGTCAAGTACCAGAAGATCGACAAGAAGTACGGCATCCCGCGCGACAACCACTGAACATGGCAGCAAAGGAAATCTTAGTTAGAGATTTCATATTTCCGCTTCTGCGCATCACCTCATCACCTTCGCCTGATGGAAGTTTGTCAATCGGCGCTGGTGATGGGGAGATGATTGGGACGGGCTTTTTCGTTGGGGGACGGGGCTCATTCATGACCGCAGGGCATATCCTTGACGGTAGGCCCGCACATGAGATTTTTGGCCTTTTTGTAGATAATCGAAGGAATTGGACAGCAAATCGGCTCCAGAAATTCGAGGTACATAAGCAATTGGATGTCGCAATTGGATTTTTTGAAAGTTTGCCAACTTCTTATAGTTCACCTTTTCTGAAAATTGAACGTTCGAAGCAGGAAGCTGGTGTGGATTACCATATGTGGTCTTATCCTGAAAATGTCGCAAAAAATCTTGCGCCGAGAGAAAGGCCGCGGGAACAAGCTGATTTTCTCCCAGATATGATATTTTTGGAGGGGTATATTAGAAGGCGATATACAAGCGAACTTCCATTTTTTTACTCTAAAGGAGATAAATTTCTTGAGTTGAGCGAAATTGGCGGTAGTTGCTTGTCTGGATCACCAATTATTGCACCTCATTTGTTTGAGGGCACGTCAGATTGGCCGGTTATCGGAATATACGTGGCTGAAGAGACTACGAATTTAAGAGTAGGCTATGCTGTGCCAAGCGACATGTTTGCTGATTGGGCTTCAGAAAAGATAGGAACTGACGCTTGCCGCTAGAATCCACTGAAAAACAGCAAGATTAAAATGCCCCGTCGCTTCCACACGCTCGACGTCTTCACCGACAGGAAGACGGCCGGCAATCCGCTGGCCGTCGTGCATGATTGCGACGGCCTCGACACGGCCGCGATGCAGGCGATCGCGCGCGAGTTCAACCTGTCGGAGACGGTCTTCGTCCTGCCGCCCGAGGATCCCGTCAACACCGCCCGCATCCGCATCTTCACGCCGGGCTCCGAGTTGCCCTTCGCCGGCCATCCGACCGTCGGAACGGGGGTCCTGCTGGCGCTGCTGCGCGCGCCCGAACTGGTCCGCGGCTCCGGCGTCGTCATCGCCCTGGAGGAGGGGATCGGCCTGGTGAAGGTGGAGGTCAGCCGCCCGGCGGGTCGCGCCGCGCGCGGCGTTTTCGCCCTGCCGCGCCTGCCGACGCTGCCGGACGCTCCGCCGCGCGACGCCGCGCTCGCGGCGAAGGCGCTCGGCCTCGCGCCCGACGACATCGGTATCGAGGGCCATGGCGTCGCCAACGCCTCCGCCGGCGTGCCCTACACGATGGTGCCGGTCCGCAGCCTCGACGCGCTGGCCCGCGCCCGCTCGATGCCGACGCCGGATTTTGACGCGGCCTTCGGCGGCACGCCGCATCCCTGCGTCTATCTCTACGCCCGCGACGGCGCGCGGCGCTGGCGCACGCGCATGTTCGCGCCCACCCTCGGCATGATCGAGGATCCGGCGACAGGCTCGGCCGCCGCCGCCTTCGCCGGCACGCTGATGGCCTGCGAGCCGCCCGGCGACGGCGAGACGCAGCATGTCCTGATGCAGGGCGTCGAGATGGGCCGACCCTCCGAGATCGTGCTGACGCTCGATGTCGAGGGCGGAGCGCTCGCCTCCGCCACCATCGGCGGCGCGGCGGTCATCGTCTCGCAAGGCGAGATCGACCTGTGACGGAGGTGCTCGTCAGGCCGCTGGACGGCGTCGAGGCTCATGTCGAGCCGGTGGACTGGCCCTTCGCCCGCGAGAGGAAGGACGAGATAGCCGCCCACTGGCTAGAGCTCTCCACCGGCAATCCGGCGATGTTCAACGGCACGGTGCTGTTGCAGCACCGCTGGCGCATCGAGGGAGGCGTCTATCGCGCGGCCTACACGCCGGTCGATTACGCGAGCTTCGTCGCCTGGATCCGTTTCGGCCAGCCGGGCGCGCCGCGGCGCAACGGCTTTGGCATGGGCGCCCTGCGCAGCGCCGACGGAGCCTTCGTGCTGGGCGTGATGGCCGACCACACGGTCAACGCCGGCAAGATCTATTTTCCGGCCGGCACGCCGGATCTCGACGACGTCACGTCCGACGGCCGCGTTGATCTCGCCGGCAGCCTCAGCCGCGAGCTGTTCGAGGAGACGGCGCTCCGGCCCGACGAGGTCGAGATCGAGGACCGCTGGACGCTCGTCAGCGAAGGCTATCGCGACGCCTTCATGAAGCCGGCGCGGCTCGTCTATGGCGCCGACGAGGCCCGCCGCATCATGCGCGAGCGGCTGTCCGAGACCGACCGGGAGCTGGCGGACATCCACCTCGTGCGGCGTCCGTCCGACATCATCGAGGCAAGGACGCCCGTCTTCGCCGCCGCCTACATGCGGGCGATTTTCGCCTCCGAGGCGGCGGTGTGACGGCGGTTCAGCCGATCCAGAGCCGCAGCCGGGCGACCATCCAGGATTCGTCGGACGACAGGCGCGTCACCAGCGTCTCGGTCGGCACGCCGTCGATGCCCGCGCCGCAGAGCGGCCGCGTCGAGGCGGCCGTGATGGGAAGGCCCAGCCGGCGCTCCGTCGCGATCACGAGGGCTGCCTCCAGCACGGGATCCGCCGCGCCTTCGCCGAAGGTGCGCCACAGATAGGCCCGGTCGCGTCCGATCAGGAACAGGGCGCCAGCCCGCGACTCGCCCGTTTCCGCGATGACCGCGCGCCCGCCGCGCCCGAAGCTGCGGACCGTCGCCCTTAGCATGGCGGTCTGCATCGGGTCGTCGATGGCGATGGGCTGGTGGAGCGCGCCACGGCCGTCGAGCCAGAGCAGCCGTTCGAGCGCGCTGCGCAGCTCCGCCGGTTCGGTGGCAAGCGTCACCGCGTCGGCGGCGGCGCGCAGCCCCACCGGCCTGAAGGCGAGCCCGCGCGTCAGGCCCCGGCCCTTCCGGCGCAGCACCGGAAGTCGTCGGCGCTCGGCCACCCGGGTGATCAGATGGGCGGCGGCGGTCCCCGCCTGCAGCGCCTCGGCCGCGAAGGACTGGATTCCCGGCAGGCTTTCCAGCCAGTCGAACAGCGCCTCCACCGTCCGCGTCGCGCGGTCGTGCGATCCCGCCAGCATCGGCGCCGCGAAGGGCTGCAGCGGGTGCCGCCAGAGCTTGGCCTTGCGCGGACGGGTCCAGACGTCGCCCATGCCCGCCACGCCGTGATGCAGCGGCAGCAGCCCCACGAGCCTCCGGCTTTCACCGGCCCCTTCCCAGACCGCGATCAGGTCTGGGCTCTCTTCCGCGGACAGATGGCGTATGGCCGGCAGCAGGAAATCCGGCGACAGGAAGGGTGTGTCGTCGAGGGCCGCCGCCTGCAGGTTGCGCCACTCGCTCTCGATCGACTCGAGTTCGTCGGGGGTGATCGCGGTGACGGTGAGCCGTGGTGCGGCTGCCTCCGATCCTGCGCCCTTCTCCCTGCGTCCCCGAGCCGCCATTCCGTCCAGCAATCCAATCTTGTTCATCGCAATGACCCTCTCAAATGCAGGTCGGACCCTTCCGACGCGGATTGCGTCCCAAATTGGAGCAGCCCTGGAGCACGCCGGTTCAACCGCCCTGTACAGCGACGAGGTTACTCAAGATCCGTGCCGTCTCGCCGGCCCCTGCGCCGCAATGGTGCGTTGGTGACTGTCAGACGGCCGCCGGACTGCAGCGTCGCGATCTTGCCGCCAATGGAGCGCCGCAGGCGCATGCCCTGCGCCGCGGCCGCATCGACCGCGGCGAGCAGGCCCTCCAGCCGCTCCAGCCGCAGGGGGTGGCCGTCGCCGGGCGCATCACGGACGAGGGCGCCAAGCGCGCGCAGGCGGATCTCCTCCGGCTGCCCGGCGAGCCGCCGCCAGTCCGCCTGCGCGACGCATCCTGTGCGGTGCAGCCCTGCTTCGGCGAGCGCCCTCTCGGTCATCTGCAGGAGGGCCTCGTCCGCCCGCGCCGCCCGCGCCGCGAGACGCGCGAGGCGTGGCGCGGAGAGGCCTTCGCCCGAGAGGGCTTCGAGCGTGGCCCGCGCCCGTGTCCGGCCATAGCGGGGATCGGCGTTCGAGGGATCGCGCACGAACGGCAGGCCGCGCGCCGCGCAGGTGGCGACGAGCCGCGCCTTGTCGATGCCGAGCAGCGGCCGCAGCAGCGCCAGCCCATCGCGTTCCGACTGGGCCCGCATGCCGGCGAGGCCGGCGATGCCGCTGCCCGCGGCGAGACGCATCAGCACGGTCTCGGCCTGATCGTCCGCGTGATGCGCCGTCGCGACATGCGAGAAGCCGAGCCGCCGCGCCTCGGCGGCGAGCAGCGCATAGCGCGCCGCGCGGGCGGCCTCCTGCAGCCCTGTCGCCGGCTTGGGACCCGTCCAGGCGAGCGTCTTGTGGGGAAGCCCGAGGGCGGCGGCTGCCTCGGCGACGAGCGCCGCCTCCGCGGCCGAACCGGGCCGCAGCCCGTGATCGACCGTCGCGACGGCGAGCGGCGATGGATTCTCGAGGCAAGCGGCGAGCGCCATCAGCGCCATCGAATCGGGACCGCCCGACACCGCGAGCAGCACGCCCGTCATGCCGGACCGGAAGGGGGCGAAGAGCGCCTGCGCTTCGGCGGCGTCGATGGGCCGCGCTGCGGGAGGCGGGCCGGGGGAGGGCGGGCCGCCCTCCGGCATCAGCCGCAGCGCGCGCGCTGCAGTTCGCGCGTCACGCCCTGCTTCACGGCCGCCGGCGCGTTCGGATGCTTCTTGCCGTGGTTGGCCAGCACGTCGCAGGCTTCCTTCGTGGCGCCGAGGCCGCGGAGCGAGATACCGAGCTTGAGTTCGGCCTCCGGCGCACGGGCGGACTTCGCGAATTTCGTGGTCATGTCGACATATTGCTCGGCCGCCTCGCGCCAGCGCTGGCGCTGGAAGTAGCTGTCGCCGAGTCCCATCACGGCCTCGCTCAGCAGGCGATCGTTCGGCCGGCTTCGCGTGAAGTCGCGGAACGTGCCCTCGGCGGCTTCATATTCGCCATTGGCGAGCTGCTGCTTGCCGAGGTCGATCTGTCCGCGCGGCGTTCCGGGCTGGATCGGGATGCTGGCGGTGGAGCCGCGCGGCGTGAGGTCCGCCGGCTGGCGCGGATCGCGGCCGATCGCATTCTCCTCGCCCTGGATGATCTGGCCGGGGTTCGTGACCACGCCGGCGCCCGCCGGGCGCGACGGCGCCGCGGCGTTGGGAGCTCCCAACGGCTGCGGCGCGCCGGGCCCCGTCGGGTTGGCGGAGGGATCGAAGGCGTCGCCCCGCTGCTGCCGGGGCGGGGTCGCGGGTGCGGCGGGCGCGCCGGGCTGCGGCTGCGGTCGCGCGCCGCCGCGGGCGCCCTCCAGCTCCTTGAAGCGGAAGTCCGTGTCGTTCTGGAACCGGCGCACCTGCTCCTCCAGCCGCCGGTTCTGGTTCTGGACCTGCTCGAGCTGGCCGGTCAGCTGCCGGACCAGCTGCTCCAGCCGGTCGAGCCGGAGCAGCATCTCGGCCGCATCCTGGGCGCGCAGCGGCGCGACGAGCAAGGCGGTCGCGGCGACGCCGCAGGCGAGGGACTTCCAGAAGCGTGAAAGCGTCATGATGTCAGTCTGCTACCCTGTTTGCCGCCGCGCCGCAAAGTGGCTCTTGCTGGGCCCTCGCCTTTGAATGCGCCCTGAATGCGGCAAAGCCGCTGGCGATTCCCCTCGCGATTAGTTACATATGAAACCAATTGCTGATGGGAGACGATCATGAACCAGCATGTCGCGCCGGCCCTCAAGTCCGATGTAAGGTCCGCGCCCGAGGCGCTGTCCGCCGCCGACAGGCGCTACATGTCCGGCTTCGGCAACAGCTTCGAGACGGAATCGCTGCCGGGCGCCCTGCCGATCGGCCGCAACTCGCCGCAGCGGCCGGCCTATGGCCTCTATGCCGAGCAGCTCTCCGGCTCGCCCTTCACCGCGCCGCAGGCGACGAACCAGCGCTCATGGCTCTACCGCATCCGGCCGACGGTGAAGCACACGCGCCGCTTCCGGAAGACCGACCGCGGACTCATCCGCACGGGCGGACTCGATCGCGACGAGCACGAAATGCCGATCGGCCAGCTCCGCTGGGACCCGATCCCGCTGCCGGAAAGGCCGCTTTCCTTCGTCGAGGGCCTCGCCACCATCACGGTCGCCGGCGACAGCGACGGCCAGGCCGGCATGGCGGCGCACATGGCGCTGGTCACGCGCTCCATGAAGGACGAGTATTTCTTCTGCGCCGACGGCGAACTGCTGGTCGTGCCGCAGCAGGGCGCGCTCCGGTTCCGGACGGAGTTCGGCGTGATCGAGGCCGCGCCCGGCGAGATCGTGATCATCCCGCGCGGCGTCATCATCAGCGTCGAGCTCGTCGACGGTCCGGCCCGCGCCTATGTCTGCGAGAATTACGGCGGCGGCTTCACGCTGCCGGACCGCGGCCCGATCGGCGCGAACTGCCTCGCGAACCCGCGCGATTTCCTGACCCCCGTAGCCGCCTACGAGGATCGCGAGGGGCCGGCCCTTCTGCAGGTGAAATGGGGCGGCCAGCTCTACGCCACGGAGATCGGCCAGTCGCCGCTCGACGTCGTTGCCTGGCACGGCAATTACGCGCCGTACAAATACGACCTGCGCACCTATTCGCCGGTCGGCGCCATCGGCTTCGACCATCCCGATCCCTCGATCTTCACGGTGCTCACCTCACCCTCCGGCGAGCCCGGCACCGCCAACATCGACTTCGTCATCTTCCCCGAGCGCTGGATGGTGGCGGAGGACACGTTCCGCCCGCCCTGGTACCACCGCAACATCATGAGCGAGTTCATGGGGCTGATCTACGGCGTCTATGACGCCAAACCCCAGGGCTTCGTGCCGGGCGGCTTCTCGCTGCACAACATGATGCTGCCGCACGGCCCCGACGCGCCGGCCTACGAGGGCGCGAGCACGGTCGAGCTGAAGCCGCACAAGCTCACCGGCACCATGGCCTTCATGTTCGAGACGCGCTTCGCCCAGCGCGTCACGCGATACGCGGCCGGTCTCCCCGGCCTCCAGCCCGATTACATCGACTGCTGGACAGACCTCAGGAAGCGCTTCGACCCTTCGAACCCGAAGCCCTGGTAGGGGAGCGCGCCGAAGCGGCGCTGACCCTCCCAAAGGACGGCGGATGGACGTCGTGCGCCGCTTGGTCGCAGGCGACCGTTGCGCCTGCCGTCCGTCGTGCTAGCGTTGGGCCGGGCGCTGGAATGCCACCGCGATGCCGTTGTCGCCTCGAGCCTGTTGCGAAAGAGTGGGCGCCACTGTTTCGATCGGAACAGGCTCGGGACGATGAGTGAACGCGAATTCTTCGTTCGAGCGGTTCCGCTCGAACGGAAAGCGCGGGAGGCGTCGCGTCAATCGATGCGTCGACGGGGAACCTCCATGACCAAATTCGCGCGCAGGCTCGCATTTGCCGCCACCCTCCTGCTCGCCTTCGACCTGGGCGCGGCCCAGGCCCAGAAGGCCTTCGTGCGGGACGATCTCGCCGCCAGCGGCGCGTCGCTCGAGGAGCGGCTGAAGCGCGAGGTTTCGGTCCAGGCCGGCGCCAGCGTGCAGGCTCTCATCCGGCAGGCCGAGGGCTTTCTCGGCCGCTCCGATGCACGCCGCGCCCTGCCGCTCGCTAATCAGGCGGTGATCGCCGATCCGCGCTCGGCCGAGGCCTGGCGTCTGATGGCCCGCGTCGCCCGCGCCATCGAGCCGCGCGACTACCGCGAGCGCTACGAGATGCAGGAGCGGGCGCTCGCCGCCGCCTATCTCGCCTACCAGCGCTCCGGCGCGAAGCCGGACGAGGCCCTGTCGCTGCGCACGCTCGCCGACGTCTTCGAGTCGCGCGAGATGTGGCGGCCGGCGCTGACGGCCTGGCGCCTCAGCCTCGAGGCGCAGGACAATCCCGACGCGCGCAAGTCCTACGAGGAGCTGCGAGAGAAGCGCGGCTTCCGCATCACCGACAACAAGACCGACGCCGACAGCGCCACGCCGCGCGCCTGCTTCACCTTCTCGGAGCCACTGGCCCGCGGCCGCGTCGATTTCGCGCCCTATGTCGCGATCACCGGCGCGCGCTCGGACACGGCGGTGACCGCCGAGGATTCCCAGCTCTGCGTCGAGGGCCTGCGCCATGGCGAGCGCTACGGCATCGTCCTCCGCCAGGGCCTGCCGTCCGCCATCCCGGGCGAGTCGCTGCTGAAGAACGGCGACTACGACGTCTACGTCCGTGACCGTACGCCGTCCGTGCGCTTCACCGGCCGCAACTACGTCCTGCCGCGCACCGGCCAGCAGGGCCTGCCGCTCGTCTCGGTGAACACCGGCAAGGTCGGGCTCGACATCGTCCGCGTCGGCGACCGCAACCTCATCAACACCGTGCATGGCGAGGGCTTCATGGGCTCCGTCACGCGCTACGAGGCGCGCGACATCAGCGAGAACAAGGGCCAGAAGGTCTGGTCCGGCACGATGGACATCAAGTCCGAGCTGAACAAGGACGTGACGACCGCCTTCCCGGTGCAGGAGGCGCTCGGCAAGCTGCAGCCCGGCGTCTATCTGATGATCGCGCGGTCGCTGGTCGGCGGCCAGGCCGCCGCGACGCAACCCGCCGACGACGACGCGGATTCGGATAGCGGCGACTCGAGCGCCCAGTGGTTCGTCGTCTCCGACCTCGGCCTGACGAGCTTCTCCTCGCCGGACGGCGTGCATGTGCTGGTGCGCTCGCTCGCCGACGCGGCGCCGCTGCGCAACGTCGAGGTCCAGCTCCTCGCCCGCAACAACGAGATCCTCGGCACGGCCACGACCGACGCCAACGGCCTCGCCCGCTTCGACGCCGGCCTCGCGCGCGGCAAGGGCGGCCTGGCGCCGGGCCTCGTCACGGCGCGCGCCGGTGAGGATTACGGCTTCCTCGACCTCAAGCAATCCGCCTTCGACCTGACGGACCGCGGCGTGAAGGGCCGTGTCGCGCCGGAAGGGCTGGACGCGTTCCTCTATGCCGAGCGCGGCGTCTACCGGTCGGGCGAGACGGTCTACCTGACCGCGCTCGCCCGCGACTCCAAGGGCCTCGCCGTCACCGGCCTGCCCCTCACGCTGATCGTCAGGCGGCCGGACGGCGTGGAATACCGCCGCGCCGCGGTCGAGGATCAGGGCGGCGGCGGCCGCGCCCTCTCGCTGCCGCTGGTCGGCGGCGCGGCGACGGGCACGTGGCGCGTCCAGGCCTATGCCGATCCGAAGGGCGATGCCATTGGCGAGACGAGCTTCCTCGTCGAGGATTACGTGCCGGAGCGGCTCGACGCCGACGTCAAGCCGAAGCGCACGGCGCTGCGCTCGGGTGAGCCGGCCGAGCTCGACGTCGAGGCGCGTTATCTCTACGGCGCGCCCGGCGCCGAGCTGGAGGTAGGCGGCTCCATCACCGTCCGGCCCGCCAGCGAGCATGCGATCCCCGGCCTCGCCGGCTACAAGATCGGCCTCACCGACGAGAGCGTCGAGGCGGTGAAGAACGACATCGAGGAGAAGGCGACGACCGACGCCGCCGGCAAGGCGAGCCTCGCGGTCACCCTGACCGAGCCCGAGACGACCCTGCCGCTAGAGGCGGAGATCGTCGTGAGCATCTCGGAGAACGGCGGCCGCGGCATCAACCGCGTCGTCACGCTGCCGATCCTGCCCAAGGGCAACGTCGTCGGCGTCAAGGCCCTGTTCGAGGACGGCGCGCTGGGCGACGGCCAGACCGCCTCGTTCGACGTCGTCATGGCGACCGGAGAGGGGCGCCGGCTCGCCCGCGGCGGCGTGAAATGGACGCTGTCGCGCGTGCAGCGGAACTACCAGTGGTTCTTCCAGGACGGAAAATGGGCCTACGAGGCCGTGAAGCGCACGCGCCGCGTCTCCGACGGCGAGCTCCAGCTCGCGGCCGACCGGCCCGCCCGCATCGAGACGCCCGTGGGCTGGGGCACCTACAGGCTCGACGTGCGCGCCGAGGGTTCGGACGGGGCCGAGACCTCGATCACCTTCGACGTCGGCTATGTCGCCGAAGCCAAGGCCGACACGCCTGACGTCTTGGAGGTCAGCCTCGACAAGGCGGCCTACGCCGACGGCGAGACGGCGCAGGTCCGCCTGTCGCCGCGCTTCGCCGGAAAGGCTACGATCGCCGTCATCGGCGACAAGGTCCACGCGCTGCAGACGATCGACCTGCCGGAGGCAGGCGCGACGGTGCCCGTCCGCATCACCGGCACCTGGGGCGCCTCCGCCTATGTCGTGGCGCTGGCCCATCGTCCGCTCGACGCCCGTGCCCAGCGCATGCCGGGCCGCGCCATCGGCGTCTCCTGGTTCTCGATCGGCAAGGAGGCCCGCACGCTCAAGGTCGAGACCGGCGCGCCGCAGATGATCCGCCCGCGCGGGACCCTCGAGCTGCCCGTGAAGGTCAGCGGCCTCGCTTCGGGCGAGGAGGCGCATGTCACGGTGGCTGCCGTCGACATCGGCATCCTGAACCTTACCAAGTACCAGCTGCCCAACCCGACCGAGCATTACTTCGGCCAGCGCCAGCTCTCCGGGGAGCTGCGCGACCTCTACGGCTTCCTCATCGACGGCATGCAGGGGACGAAGGGCGCCTACCGCTCCGGCGGCGACGCTGCGGCCACCGCCAATGCCGCCGACAAGCCGACGCAGGAGCCTTTCGCCCGCTACTCGGGCGTGGTGAGGGTGGGGCCGGACGGCACCGCCCGCGTCAGCTTCGACGTGCCGGCCTTCAACGGCTCGGCCCGCGTGATGGCGGTGGCCTGGACCAAGTCGCAGGTCGGCCAGGCCTCGTCGGATGTCTTCATCCGCGATCCCGTCGTCGCCCAGGCGACGCTGCCGCGCTTCCTCGCGATCGGCGACCGCTCGCGCTTCCATGTCGAGATCAACAATGTCGAGGGCGATGCCGGCGACTACAATCTCGACGTCGAGGTGAAGGGTCCGGTCACGGTTGCGGCCGAGGCGGCGCGCCGCACCATCCGCATGACCAAAGGCCAGAAGGCGCAGGTGACGATCCCCGTCACCGCTGCCGGCCTCGGCACGGCGACCTTCGGCCTGCGCCTCACGGGCGGCGGCCACGACCTCGCGCAGGAGCTGCGCGTCAAGGTGCTGCCCTCCAGCCAGGCGGTCGCGGACCGCAACATCCGTCCGTTGCCCGGCGGCGGCAGCATCACGCTGTCGTCGGACCTGCTGACGGACATGCTGCCGGGCTCCGGCGCGGTGTCGGTGTCGGTCTCGCCCATCGCGACGATCGATGTCGCGAGCCTGCTGAAGGCGCTCGACCGCTATCCCTACGGCTGCACCGAGCAGACCGTCAGCCGCGCCATGCCGCTTCTTTACGTGAACAGGCTCGCGGCCATGGAGCATCTGGCGCTCGACGAGGCGGCCGAGACCCGCGCGCAGGCCGCGATCGACAAGGTGCTGACGCGGCAGGGCTCCAACGGCTCCTTCGGGCTCTGGAGCGTCGGCGGCGACGACCTCTGGCTCGACGCCTACGTGACGGACTTCCTGACCCGCGCCCGCGAGGCGGGACGGCAGGTGCCGACCGTCGCCTACAACCTGGCCCTCGACCGCCTGCGCAACCAGGTCGTCAACACGGGCTCCATCCGCGGGGAGGAGGCCTCGGGCGTCGCCTATGCGCTCTATGTGCTGGCCCGCAACGGCCGCCCGATCATGGGCGACCTGCGCTACCTCGCCGACAACAAGCTCGGCGATTTCGCCTCGCCGATGGCCAAGGGCCATCTCGGCGCGGCGCTGGCGCTGCTGGGCGACCGCGGCCGCTCGCGCACGGCGCTGGGCGAGGCCATGACCCGCCTTGCCGCATCGCGCGACGACGGGCTCTCGCGCGTCGACTACGGCACGAAGCTGCGCGACGGCTCCGGCCTGCTCGCCCTGCTGGCCGAGACCGGCGCCGAGCGCGCCGACCTCATCCGCGTCGCGTCGGAGGTGGAGACCACCCGCAACACGGTCCGCTATACCTCCACCCAGGAGCAGACCTGGATGGTCATGGCGGCGCAGGCGCTGGCGAAGGAGGCCGAGAACTTCCAGCTCGTGGTTGACGGCACGCCGCGCAGCGGCGCGCTGAACCGCACCTGGCGCGAGGCCGACCTCGAGGCGAAGCCCGTCACCATCCAGAACCCGGGCCAGGCCGCGGCCCGCGCCGTGATCTCGGTCTCGGGCGCACCGGTCGATCCGCTGCCGGCGCTGGAGCAGGGCTTCAGGATCGAGCGCTCGATCTGGACCATGAAGGGCGAGCCGACCGGCTTCGACAAGCTGAAGCAGAACGAGCGCTACGTCGTGCATCTGAAGATGAGCGAGCCCAAGGCCGCCTACGGCCAGATCCTCGTCGTCGACCCGCTGCCGGCCGGCCTCGAGATCGAGAACCCGAACCTCACGGACGGCGTCTCGACGGAGGGCCTCGCCTTCACCAAGGCGGACCTCTCGCCGGTCCATGTCGAGGCGCGTGACGACCGCTTCGTCGCGGGCTTCAACCGCGGCACCGGCCAGAAGTCGGAGTTCACGATCTCCTACATCGTGCGCGCCGTGACGCCGGGCCGCTACATCCACCCCGGCGCCTTCGTCGAGGTCATGTACCGCCCCGACCGCTTCGGCCGCGCCGCCTCCGGCGTGGCGGAGGTCCAGGCCGCGCGATGAAACGCTGGCGTCACTTCCTTCCCCCTTGGGGGAAGGTGGCCGACGAATGTCGGCCGGATGAGGGAGAAGCCCCGCGTCGGTGGTTCTCCCTCATCCGACCCGCTTCGCGGGCCACCTTCTCCCGTGGGAGAAGGAGATGGCGCGCGGTCCTTGTCGTCGCGGTTCTGGCGGCGTGCCTACCCCTCGCGGCCCTCGCCATCGCCTGGACGCGGCTGCCGCCGCTCGATCTCGCGCCGACGGCGGAGCGGTCCGCCATCGTGCTCGACCGCAACGGCCAGCTCCTGCGCGCCTTCACCATGCCGGACGGGCGCTGGCGCATGCCGACGACGGTCGAGGATGTCGATCCGCGCTATGTCGAGATGCTGCTCGCCTTCGAGGACCGCCGATTCCGCTCGCACGCCGGCGTCGATCCGGTGGCGATGCTCAGGGCGGCCGGGCAGGCGCTGCGGCATGGCCGCATCGTCTCGGGCGGTTCGACGATCACCATGCAGGTCGCCCGGCTGATCGAGCCGCGCGACGAGCGGACGCTGATCGCGAAGCTCCGGCAGGCCGCCCGCGCCATCGAGCTGGAGCGCCGCTTCACGAAGGACGAGATCCTCTCGCTCTATCTCTCGCTGGCGCCCTTCGGCGGCAACATCGAGGGCATCCGGGCTGCGAGCTTCGCCTATTTCGGCAAGGACGCGCGCCGGCTCTCGCATGCCGAGGCCGCGACGCTTGTGGCCCTGCCGCAGTCGCCGGAAGTGCGCCGGCCCGACCGCTTCCCCGAGCGCGCGGTGCGCGGCCGCAACCGCGTCCTCGCCGTCGCGGCGCGGGCCGGCGTCATCCCGGAGGGCGAGCGGCTGCATGCCGCGGGCGAGGCGATGCCGACGGTGCGCCGTCCCTTCCCTATGCTGGCCGCCCATGCCGCGGAGGCGGCGGTCCGCGAGCGTCCGTCCGAGCGCGTGCATCGCCTCACCATCGACGCGGGCTGGCAGGCGGCGCTCGAAGGCCTCGCGCGCGAGCGGGCCGAGCAGCTGGGGCCGAAGCTCTCTGCCGCCATCGTCGTGGTGGAGCAGGCGACGGGCGCGGTTCGCGCCAGCGTCGGCGGCGCCGGCTATTTCGCCGAAGAGCGCGCCGGCGCGATGGACCTGACGCAGGCGCTGCGCTCGCCGGGCTCCGCGCTCAAGCCCTTCATCTACGCCATGGCCTTCGAGGAGGGCGTGGCGCACCCGCAGACCGTGCTGGAAGACCGTCCGCACCGCTACGGCCTCTATGCCCCGGAGAACTTCGACCAGACCTTCCAGGGCACGATCACCGCCCGCAAGGCGCTGCAGATGTCGCTGAACGTGCCGGCTGTCGACCTCTTGAACGCGGTCGGCCCGCAGCGCTTCGTCTCGCGCATGCGCTCCGCCGGCGCCGGCCTCGCGCTGCCGCCGGAGGGCGCGCCCGGCCTCGCCATCGGCCTCGGCGGCGTCGGCGTCACGCTCCGTGACCTGACGCGGCTCTATGCCGGACTGGCGCGGGGAGGGGAGGCGACGCCGCTTGCCTATCGGGTGGATGCGCAGCCCGACGAGAAGGGCTTCGCGCGGCTCGTGGAGCCGGTGCCCGCCTGGTACGTCGCGGACGCGCTGCTCGGCGCGCCGCCGCCGGCCAACGCCGTGGCGGGTCGCATCGCCTACAAGACCGGCACCTCCTACGGATACCGCGACGCCTGGTCCGTCGGCTTCGACAAGCGGCACACCATCGGCGTCTGGGCCGGCCGCGCCGACAATGGCGCGGTGCCGGGCCTCGTCGGCCGGCTGGTGGCCGCGCCGATCCTGTTCGACGCCTTCGCCCGCATCGGCCTCGAGGCCGGCGTCGGCCCGCGCCCCCGCGACGCCATCGTCGTGGCCTCGACGCACGAGCTGCCGCTGCCCCTCCGCCACGTGCGGCGAGACTTGCCGAAGACGGCGCTCGCCATCGCCTCCGCCAGCCTCAAGCTCGCCTTCCCGCCGGATGGGGCGCGGATCGAGATGGCGGGCGGCGATCCGGGTCTGGCGCTGAAGATCACCGGCGGCCGGCCGCCCTTCACCGCCTTCGTCAACGGCCGACCCGCCGCCTCGTCGGCGACGCGGCGCACGCTGCATGTCGAGCCGGACGGCGCCGGCTTCACCCGCATCTCCATCGTCGATGGCGCGGGAGAGACTGACAGCGTCACGGTGCGTTTACAGTAGCGCGGACCGGCGCGCCGACGCTCTTGCGTCCGCGCCCGGAACCCGCCTAACTCCCCGCATGGCAGGCGCTCCGCACAATCACCCGCACGGTCCCGATGGCCCCTGGAGCGACATGGAGCTCCGCGTGAAGGCGCTGGAGACGATCCTCGTCGCCAAGGGCTATGTCGACCCGGCGGCGCTCGACGTCCTGATCGAGACCTACGAGCATCGGATCGGACCGAAGAACGGCGCGAAGGTGGTGGCGCGGGCCTGGACGACCCCCGGCTACCGCACCTGGCTGCGCGAGGATCCGACGGCCGCGATCGCCGATCTCGGTTTCACCGGCCGCCAGGGCGAGCACATGCGCGTCGTCGAGAACACCGAGGAGGTGCATAACCTCGTCGTCTGCACGCTCTGCTCCTGCTACCCCTGGAGCGTGCTGGGCCTGCCGCCGGTCTGGTACAAGTCCGCGCCCTACCGCTCGCGGGCCGTGATCGATCCGCGCGGCGTCCTGCGCGATTTCGGCGTCGAGCTACCGGCCGCCACGAAGATCCGCGTCTGGGACTCGACCGCGGAGCTCCGCTATCTCGTGATCCCGCGGCGCCCCGAGGGCACGGAGGGGCTGGACGAGGAGGCTCTGGCCGCGCTCGTGACGCGCGACTCCATGATCGGCACGGGCCTCGCCCTGTCTCCGGGAGCCGCGGCGTGAACGGACCGCAGGATCTCGGCGGCCAGATGGGCCATGGCCCGGTCCGGCCCGAGGCCGACGAGCCGATCTTCCATGCCGCCTGGGAAAGGCGCGCGCTCGCCATCACGCTCGCGATGGGCGCCACCGGCGCCTGGACCATCGATGAATCGCGCCACGCCCGCGAGCGGCTGCCGCCGGCGATCTACCTGAACGCCAGCTACTACGAGATCTGGATCCGCGCGCTCGAGACGCTGCTGCTCGCCCATGGCCTCGTCGAGCCTGGCGAGATCGAGAGCGGCGCCGTCGAGGTGCCGCCGGGGGCGGTGAAGCGTGTCCTGCGCGCCGAGGACGTCCCGGCCGTGCTGGCCGCCGGCTCGCCCTACGACCGGCCGGCCTCTTCGCCGCCGCTCTACCGGCCGGGGGACCGGGTCCGGGCGCGCAACGATCACCTGACGACCCATACGCGCCTGCCGCGCTACGTGCGCGGCCGCGTCGGCGAGATCGTGGAGAACCAGGGCGCCTTCGTCTTCCCCGATACGAACGCCCATGGCCGCGGCGAGAGCCCGACCTGGTGCTACACGGTCCGCTTCACTGCCGTGGAGCTCTGGGGCCGCGGCGCGGAGGCAGGCTCCGAGGTCATGGTCGATTGCTGGGAGCCCTATCTTGAGCCGCTGTGAGCTGCCCTCGGACATTCCCGAGCTGCAGGGACTCGACGGCGACGGCAGGCCTTTCGCGGCACCCTGGGAGGCGCAGGCCTTCGCCATGACCGTGGCGCTGCACGAGCGCGGCCTCTTCGCCTGGAGCGAATGGGCGGAGGCGCTGTCGGCGGAGATCAGGCGCGCCCGCAGCCTCGGTGATCCCGACGACGGCCGCACCTACTGGCGGCACTGGCTCGCGGCGCTGGAGCGGATCGTCGTCGCCAAGGGCGTCACGAGCGCGGGCATGCTCGGCGTGCTGAAGGAGCAGTGGGACGTCGCCGCGCGGGAAACCGCGCACGGCGAGCCGGTCAGCCTCGGCTGAACCTCACTCGTCCTCGTCGGGCCCCTTGAGCTGCTTGAGCTTGGCGAAGACCGCGCTGACGTCGAGATCCTCGTTCTCGTCGCGGGCCGCGTTGGCGCCCGTGGTCTCCTCGGCCTTGAGCAGCGTCTGGCCGGCCGGCTCGACGACCGCGGGCCGGTCCTTCGCGGCGCGATTCACCTCGAAGTCGAGGTCCATCTGCGAGCAGAGGCCGAGCGTCACGGGATCCAGCGGCGACAGCGTCGAGGATTGCCAGTGCGTGCGCTCCTTGATGGAGGCGATGGTGCTCTTGGTGGTGCCGACGAGGCGCATGATCTGCGCATCCTTCAGCTCCGGATGGTTGCGCAGCAGCCAGAGGATGGCGTTCGGCCGGTCCTGGCGGCGGGAGAGCGGCGTGTAGCGCGGGCCCTTCCGCTTCGGCGGCTCGGGGAGGCGCACCTTGGAGACCGAGAGCTTCAGCCGGTGGTTGGGATCGCTGTTGGCCTTGTCCAGCTCCTCGCGGGTCAGCTGGCCATGCATGATCGGATCGAAGCCCTTGATGCCCGTCGCCGCCTCGCCGTCGGCGATCGCCTTGACCTCGAGCGGGTGCAGGTTGCAGAAGTCCGCGATCTGTTCGAACGTCAGGCTGGTGTTCTCGACGAGCCAGACGGCGGTGGCCTTCGGCATCAGCAGCGTCGTCATGGGAGAGGCCCTCCTGTGTCTTGCGTTTCAGACAAAGCGCTTTCCTCCGCCGCCCGGCCGGCGCGGAGCTTGGTCGCTCTGACTATCGGGAATGTCGCCCCTATAGGCGCGGCGCGCGCGAAAAGCAATGCTCGTCGTGCGGGCGGACCCCTGCGGCGGATGCGAAAAGGGCCCCTCGCGGGGCCCTCGTCGTCGTTCTGATCGCCGTCAGGCGCCGAGTCGCGCCGGCTGCGCGCCGGCCTCGATCGCCGCGAGATTCTTCACCACGGCGGTCTGCAGCTTCTCGAAGGCGCGCACCTCGATCTGGCGCACGCGCTCGCGGCTGACGTTGAACTCGCTGGAAAGCTCCTCCAGCGTGATCGGGTCGTCGACCAGCTTGCGCGCCTCGATGATGCGGCGCTCGCGCGGGTTCAGCGTGCCCAGCGCCCGGTGCAGGGCGAGCGAGCGGTTGTCCTTCTCCTCGCTCTCCTCCACGATCGTGTCGGGCGTGGCGCCGTCGTCGACCAGGAAGTCCTGCCAGTCGCCGCTGTCCTCGTCCTGCCGGAGAGGCGCGTTCAGCGAGCTGTCGCCGCCGAGGCGGCGGTTCATCTCGATGACCTCGCGCTCCTCGACGCCGAGCTTCGTGGCGATGGCCGCCACCTGCTCGGGACGAAGATCGCCCTCGCCCAGCGCCTGGATCTGGCTCTTGGCCTTGCGCAGGTTGAAGAAGAGCTTCTTCTGGTTCGCGGTCGTGCCCATTTTCACCAGGCTCCACGAGCGCAGGATGTACTCCTGGATCGAGGCCTTGATCCACCACATCGCATAGGTCGCGAGGCGGAAGCCGCGGTCCGGCTCGAAGCGCTTGACGGCCTGCATCAGGCCGACATTGCCCTCCGACACGACCTCGCCGATCGGCAGGCCGTAGCCGCGGTAGCCCATGGCGATCTTCGCCACGAGACGCAGGTGGGATGTCACGAGTTTATGGGCCGCTTCGGAATCGTCATGCTCGCGATAACGTTTCGCCAGCATGTATTCCTGCTGCGGCTCAAGAACGGGAAACTTGCGGATCTCCGTCAGGTAACGGGAAAGACCCATTTCGCCTGCAAGCACAGGCAACGCGGCGGATGCCATAATCATTCCTCCTTGGCTCCCTCAACTGAGGCGAGCGCATTCCGGCTGCTCGAACAAGCCAGCCGACAACGGTGGTTATACTCCAGATGTTGCGTGGCGAAAAGATGGCGGCGGTCACGTCCCGGTGACTCCGGCCATGCTTGCCGGCCGCTTTTCGCGCTGGTCCTTATACGACCGGAGGGTGGTGGCGGATGTGAGGCGCTGCGTGGTATCGTCGTCTGATTGCTTGCGCTATTGTGATTTAAGAATTACGGTTTCGATGTACGCCATCAGGCAGACGGAGACATTCCGTCGCTGGGAGCAAAAGCTGCGGGACAGGATGGCGAAGGCCGTGATTGCGGACCGCATTCTGAGGCTTTCGATCGGCCTGTTCGGCGATGCTGCTTCCGTCGGCGGAGGCGTACAAGAGTTGCGGGTCCACTATGGTCCTGGTTACCGAGTCTATTTCCAGCGGCGTGGATCCAACGTCGTCCTTCTCTTGTGCGGCGGCGACAAGGGGACACAGGATAGGGACATTGAGGTCGCCAGGCGGCTTGCAACCGAGTGGAGCGACAATGATGCTTGAGAAAATATCCGATTTCGACCCGGCTGCCCTCTTGGAAGGCGATGATGCCATTGAACTATTCCTGAACGAAGCCTTTTCGACAGGAGATGCCCGGCACATTGCTAACGCTCTTGGCGTGGCCGCTCGCGCTAAGGGCATGACAAGGGTCTCGCGGGAGACCGGGCTCGCCCGCGAGCAGCTCTACAAGTCCCTGAGCGAGAACGGCAATCCAACGCTCGAGACGATGCTGGCCGTGATGAAGGCGATCGGCTTCCGGTTCGAAATGCGGCGTGCGGCGTGAGCCGCTAGCGGCTCAACCAAGCGCTTGCTGCAGGGCCAGCATCTCTGTCGGCAGCGCGCTCTCGAAGCGCAGCACCTGGCCGGTGCCCGGATGCTCGAATCCCAGCACGGCCGCATGCAGCGCCTGCCGCGAGAGCGCCGTCAGCGCGGCCTGCGCGGCCGGCGGCAGGTGCGCCGCCTTGGTCTTGAAGCCGGAGCCGTAGAGCGCGTCGCCCATCAGCGGATGGCCGATATGGGCCATATGGACGCGGATCTGGTGCGTGCGGCCGGTTTCGAGCCGGCAGAACACCTGCGAGCAGACCGGCTTGCCGTCGCTGCCGGCGAACTCCTCCGCCAGTTCGTAATGGGTGATCGCCTCGCGCCCCTTGCCCTCGGGCGCGACAGCCATCTTCTCCCGGTTCGCGGTGGAGCGGTCGATGAAGGTGCGGATCGTGCCGCCGTTGCGGGCGGGCCGCCCCCAGACGAAGGCGATGTACTCCCGCTCCAGCGGCCCCGTGCGGCCATGGTCCGCGAACTGGGCCGAGAGCGCCTGGTGCGTCCGGTCGTTCTTGGCGACCACGAGCAGGCCGGACGTATCCTTGTCGAGCCGGTGCACGATGCCCGGCCGCTTGACGCCGCCGATGCCGGAGAGGCTGTCGCCGCAATGGGCGATCAGCGCATTCACGAGCGTGCCCGTCTCGTGCCCGCCGGCCGGGTGGACGACGAGCCCCGCCGGCTTGTCGATGACGATGAGATCTTCATCCTCATGCACCACCACGAGCGGAATGGCCTCGCCCTTCGGCACGGGGTCGATCGCCTCCGGCCGCGTTAGCCCTATCGCGTCGCCGGCCGCGAGCTTGCGCGACATCGTGGTCTCGGGCTTGCCGTTGACTGTGACATGGCCCGCCTCCGCGATGGCCTGGATGCGCGTGCGCGAGAGATCCGGCGCGAGCTTCGCCAGCGTCTTGTCGAGCCGCTCGCCGGCGGTTTCGGGCGTGATGAGGAAGCTGTCAGTCAATCGATTGCCCGTAGCTCGCGGCGATGACCTCGGCCTTGCCGCGGATATGCGCCTTCATCAGGGCGGCGAGCCGATCCGCGTCCCGCGCTCTCAGGAGCCTCGCCATCTCCCGATGCTCGTCCATGGCGCGTCGCCACTGCGCCTCGGTCTTGTGGGCCGTATAGCGCATGCGCTGGATGCGGCTCGAGAGGTTGGCGTAGAGCTGCGAGAGCGTGCGGTTCCGCGCCGCCGCCATCAGGCCTTCATGGATAGCGCGGTTCAGGGTGAAATAGGCGGTCTCGTCGCGACGCTCGAAGGCCTCGGCCATCGCCGCCGTGTCGGCCTCGATGGCGTCGATCTCGTCGTCGTCAGCCCGCTGGCAGGCGAGTTCGGCCGCGACGGCCTCCAGCCCCGCCACGACCTGCACCATCTCGTCGATCTCCGCCGCAGTCAGCGAGGCGACGCGCGCGCCCCGGTTCGGCAGGAGCTCGACCAGCCCCTCCGTCGCCAGGATCTTGATCGCCTCGCGCAGCGGCGTGCGCGAGGTGCCGAAGCGCTCGCAGAGCTCCAGCTCGTTGACGCGCGCCTGCGGCTCGAGCCCGCCCGAGAGGATCAGCTCGCGCAGGCGATCCGCCACCTCGTCATGCAGGTAGCGGCGCGGGATGCCCTCGGTCGCGGGGATGCGGGTCATGCCGTCGCTCCGAGCCTGGCCTCGGCGACGCCCTGGCGCGCCAGTTCGTCCGCCCGCTCGTTCATCTGATCGCCGGCATGGCCCTTGACCCAGCGCCAGTCGATGCTGTGGCGCGCCGCCGCCTCTTCCAGCCGCTGCCACAGCTCGGCGTTCTTCACGGGCTTCTTGTCGGCCGTGCGCCAGCCGTTGCGCTTCCAGCCATGGATCCACTGGGTGATGCCCTGGCGCACATACTGGCTGTCGATATGCAGCGCCACGCTGCAGGGCCGCTTCAGCGCCTCGAGCGCGGAAATCGCGGCCATCAGCTCCATCCGGTTGTTGGTCGTCATGGCTTCGCCGCCGAAGAGTTCCTTGCGGTTCTCGCCGGCGACGAGGATCACGCCCCAGCCGCCGGGTCCCGGATTGCCGGAGCAGGCGCCGTCCGTCCAGATCTCGACCGCCGTCGTGGGTGCGCCGCTCATCGCGCGACGCCGATCTCGGCCGCGCTCACGATCCGCTGGAACGTGCGCAGCCGGCGATAGTAGGCCATGGGGTCGTGCGGCTTCACCAGCGCGCCGGGCGGCACGTTCAGCCAGTCGTAGAGCCGCGTCAGCATGAAGCGGATCGCCGCGCCGCGCGCCAGCACTGGCAGCGCCTCGATCTCGCCCGCCTCCAGCGGCCTGACGCGCTCGTAGCCAGCGATCAGCGCGCGGCTCTTCGTCTGGTTGAGCGAATAGTCGCTTTCGAAGCACCAGGCGTTGAGGCAGATCGCCAGATCGTAGGCGAGCAGGTCGTTGCAGGCGAAATAGAGGTCGATGATCCCCGAGAGCCGGCCTTTCAGGAAGAAGACGTTGTCGGGGAACAGGTCGGCATGGATCACGCCCGCCGGCAGGCCGGTGGGCCAGCGCGCCTCCAGGTGGATGAGCTCCTCGTCGGCGAAGGAATAGAGCCCGTTCTGTACGCTGTTCGCCGCCGGTCCCGAACGTTCCAGCAGCGGCCGCCAGCCCGCGGGACCAAGCGCATTGACCCTTGCATGGCTTTTGAAATCGCGCCCCGCCTCGTGCAGCCGCGCCAGCGCCTCGCCGAGCTGGCCGCATTGCTCAACGGTGGGACGCCGCGCCGACATGCCGTCGAGGAAGGTCACGACGACGGCCGGCCGGCCCGCGAGCCGCCGCAGCGCCGCGCCGTCGCGCGCCGGGACCGGCACGGGCGTAGCGATGCCCTTCTGCGCGAGATGCGTCATCAGCGCGAGGAAGAATGGGAGATCCGCTTCGTTCACCCGCTTCTCGTAGAGCGTCAGGATGAAGCGGCCTGCGTCGGTCTGCAGCAGGTAATTCGAATTCTCGACGCCCTCCGCGATCCCCTTGCAGGAGACGAGCCCGCCGATGGCGTACTGGCCGACGAAGGCGGCGAGCTCGTCGTCGGAAACGTCGGTGTAGACGGCCATCAGTCACGGTCCGGGATGCGGGTCATGCGGCGCTTCTAGCGGCTGCCGCGGCGGCGCGCATCCATCATTTCCGCGTTGGCGCAAACGAGCTCCCTCCCCTGCAGGGGGAGGGTTGGGGAGGGGGCCAGCGCGGCGCTTAGCCCTGGAGCGCCGTTCACCCCCACCCTGCCTCCCCCTTGCAGGGGGAGGAGAGGATAGGAAGAACCCTACGCAGCCGCGTCCCTCAGGCTCTTCGGCAACGGGAAGAACATGCTCTCGTCCGCCGTCGTCACGCTTTCCACCTGGACGGCGTAGCGCTCCGCAAAGGCGTCGATGATCTCTTCGACGAGCACTTCAGGCGCGGAGGCTCCGGCCGTGATGCCGAGCGTCCGGAGCGAACCGTAGAGCGACCAGTCGATCTCGTCGGCCCTGAGCACCAGCCGGGCGACGGGGCAGCCGGCCCGCTCCGCCGTCTCGCGCAGCCGCTGCGAGTTCGAGGAATTCGGCGAGCCGATCACCAGCATCGCCTCGACCGTGGGGGCGACGCGCTTGACCGCTTCCTGCCGGTTCGTCGTGGCGTAGCAGATGTCCTCGCGGTGAGGGCCCGCGATGCCGGGGAAGCGCGCCTGCAGCGCGGCCACGATCGCTGCCGTGTCGTCGACGGAGAGGGTGGTCTGCGTCACGAAGGCAAGCTTCGCAGGATCGCGGTCGGAAAGCGCCGCCACGTCCTCGACGATCTCGACGAGCGTCACAGCGCCCGGCGGCAGCTGGCCCATCGTGCCCTCCACCTCCGGATGACCCTGGTGGCCGATCATGATGAGCTCGCGGCCGCGCTTGTGGTGGATCTCTGCCTCGCGATGCACCTTGGTGACGAGCGGGCAGGTGGCGTCGATGGCGAAGAGGTTGCGCCGCTCCGCTTCCGCCGGCACCGACTTCGGCACGCCATGCGCCGAGAAGATCACCGGAGCGCCGGTGTCCGGCACCTCGTCGAGGCTCTTCACGAAGATGGCGCCGCGCGCCTTGAGACCTTCGACGACGTACTTGTTGTGGACGATCTCGTGCCGCACGTAGACCGGCGCGCCGTGCAGCGCGAGCGCCTTCTCGACCGCGTCGATGGCGCGCACGACGCCCGCGCAGAAGCCGCGCGGCGCGCAGAGCCTGATCCGGAGGGGCGGTTTCTCGGCCGTCATCCCCGGGATGTGAAGGCTGGGGGACCGAACGTCAAGCCGCGGAGATTGCGGCCGCCGGGCGGAACGCCGAACCCGCTTCCGCGTTCCTCAAGCTTGCCGAAGGAGCGCGTCCATGGACCTCAGTGTCGACAAGATCCGCAGCATGATCGTCGAGGCCCGCCGCCTCGCCGTGAAGGAGGCTGACACGGATCCGGATTCGGGCTCGAACCCGATTGACGACGGCCAGACCGACGTGCTGACCGATGAGGTTCTCGACGAGGGCGGGACCGACGGGATGGAGGCCGAGTTCCGCGGCCTCGTCGGCGCCCTCAACGAGGATGAGGCGGCGGACCTGCTTGCGCTCGTCTACATCGGCCGTGGCGATTACGACATCGATGAGTGGGACACGGCGCGCCAGCTCGCCGGCGAGCGTAATGCCTCCTCGGGCGACCTCGCCGACTATCTGCTCGGCATTCCCAACCTCGGCGACCTCCTGGACGAGGCGCTCGACGCCATGGGCGAGACGCTCAGCGACGATGCGGGCGGCGATCCCGATCTCGAGGAAACCGAGGACCCGGACGGGGACGGCGAGATGCTGGAAGGCTTCGAGGGCATGAACGGCGACCGCGAGGGTCTGCGCAAGGCCTGATTGCCCTCCGCATTCATCCCGCCTCGCAATCGGCGCTTCATGCGCCTATCTGTTTCGCAAGGCGACGGTTAGGCTCGCTGTCCAGTCCAGCAGCGAGCACCCCGCATGGCCGACGCCGCACACAGCACCGATCTCATCCAGCAGGCCGTGGTCTTCCTCGGCGCGGCCGCCGTGGCGGTGCCGGCATTTCGCTTCATGGGCCTGTCCGCCATCCTCGGCTATCTCGTGGCCGGCATGGCGATCGGTCCCTCGGGGCTCGCCTATTTCACCGATCCCAACACCCTGTTCGGCATCGCTGAAATCGGCGTGGTGATGTTCCTGTTCGTCATCGGGCTCGAACTCAAGGTCTCGCAGCTCGTGGCGATGCGGCGCGACATCGCCTGGCTCGGCGGGCTGCAGATGATCCCGACCACGCTCCTGCTCATGGGCGGGCTGATGCTGATCGGGCTGCGCTGGAACGCCGCGCTCGCCGTCGGCGTCGCGACGGCTCTCTCCGCCACCTCGATCGCCCTGCAGATCCTGCAGGAGCGCGGCCACATGAGCCATGTCTATGGCAAGAAGACCTTTGCGATCCTGCTGTTCCAGGACCTCTCGGTGGTGCCGATCCTGGCGCTCGTGCCGCTTCTCGCAGTCGGCGCCGGCAACGGGTTGAACCCCTCCGCGGCGGCGATGGCGGCTCTCAAGGGCGCCGGCGCGATTGCGGCGGTCGTGCTCGTCGGCCGCTATCTGCTGAATCCCCTGTTCCAGCGGCTCGCGCGCCTGCACAGCCACGAGATCATGACCGTCGTGGCGCTGCTCGTGGTGCTGGGCTCCGCGGCGCTGATGAGCGCGGTCGGCATGTCGATGGCGCTCGGTGCCTTCCTCGCCGGGATCCTGCTCGCCGAATCGAACTTCCGCCATGAGCTCGAGGCTGACATCGAGCCGTTCCGGGGCCTGCTGCTCGGCCTGTTCTTCATGTCGGTCGGGATGCTGATCGACCTCGCCTTCGTCTGGCGCAATCTCGCTGCCGTGATTGGGCTGACCGCCGGGCTCATCGTCGTGAAGTTCGCCGTCTGCTGCTTCATCGGCATGATCGAGCGCTCGCCGGCCGGCGGCTATCTCCGGTCCGCGAGCATCCTGACGCCGGCTGGCGAATTCTCCTTCGTCATCCTGCCTCTCGCCTTTTCCCTCGGCATCCTGAACGAAAACGACCAGAAGCTCTTCATGGCCGTCGCGGCCTTCTCGATGCTGCTGGGTCCCATCGTCTCGCGCCTGATCGACGCCTTCGCCCGCTATTGCGAGCAGCAGAACAGCGTCGCCGCCGCGCGCATCGAGGAGGATTTCGCCGATGCCCGCGGCGCCGCCCTGGTCATCGGATTCGGCCGCTTCGGCCAGATCGTGAACCAGATGCTCCTGACCTCCGGCACCGACGTGACGGTGATCGACAACGACATCGAGATGATCGAGGCGGCGGCAGGCTTCGGCTTCAAGGTCTATTACGGCGACGGCAAGCGGCTCGACGTGCTGAGGGCCGCCGGCGCGGACAGGGCCGAGGTGATCTGCGTCTGCGTCGATGACCAGGAGGCCGCCGTGACGATCACCGAGATCGTCCGCACGAACTTCCCCGGAGCCCGCGTCGTGGCGCGCGCCTACGATCGCCGCCATGCGCTGGAGCTGATGCGGCTCCAGCCCGACGCAGTCGTGCGCGAGACTTTCCTCTCGGCGCTCGAGCTCGGCCGCCGCACGCTCCTCGCGCTCGGCCGCAGCGATGCCGAGGCCGAGGATGTGCGCGAGGACGTGCGCAAGCGCGATCTCAAGCGGCTGGAGATGCAGTTCGACAGCGCCGACATCCTCTCCGGCTCCCATCTCACCCACAAGGCCGCCGTGCGCGAGCGCGTGCGCCCCACGCCGCTCGACGAACCGGCGCGGCCTTCGCGTGGCCTCACGCCCGAGACGCAGCAGCTGCTTGACCAGGCGGCGCAGGAGCAGGCGGCCGCCGATCGTGCGGCATTGGCGCCCGAAAAGGCGGACCGGTGACCGACGCTCCGGTCACGCCCGCCGCCGTCGAGGCATCGGTCGCCGGCCCCGATCAGGGGCGCAGGTCGGATGCCGTCTTCACCGAGGGCTCGACGCTCGGGCATGTGATCCGCATGACGCTCACGGGCTCCATCGGCCTGATCGCCATCTTCGCCGTCGATTTCCTGAGCCTCCTCTACGTTTCCTGGCTGCAGGACGAGCAGCTGACGGCGGCCGTCGGCTACGCCACCGTGGTGCTCTTCTTCCTCACATCGACGAACATCGGCTTCATGATCGCCGCGACGGCGCTCACCGCCCGCCGGCTGGGCATGCGGGACCGCGACGGCGCGCGTCGCATCGCCGGCGCCTCGATGGGCTGGCTCGCCGGCCTGTCCGTCCTGCTCGCCCTGCTGCTGATCCTGTTCGCCCGCCCCGTTCTCGCGCTGCTCGGCGCCGACGGCCGGGTGGCCGAGGAGGCGCACGGCTATCTCATGATCACGCTGCCCTCGAACATCCTGATGGCGCTGGGCATGGGCTTCTCCGGCGTGCTGCGCGCGGTGGGCGACGCCAACCGGGCGATGTATGTCACGCTCGCCGGCGCGATCGTCACCGCCATCCTCGATCCGTTGCTGATCTTCGGCCTGCAGCTCGGCATCAACGGCGCGGCGATCTGCCTCGTGGTGTCGCGGCTCGTCTTCGCGCTCGTCGGGTGGTGGGGCGCCGTCGGCGTGCATGCCATGGTCGCGCGGCCGGAATGGCCCGCGATGCGCCAGGAGGGGCGCGCCATTGCCGGCATCGCCGCGCCGGCCATTCTGACCAACATCGCCACGCCCTTCGCGACCGCCGTCGTGGCGCGCATCGTCTCGGAGCAGGGCGACTGGGCTATCGCGGCGAACGCAGTGATAGACCGGCTGATCCCCATCGCCTTCGGGGCGCTCTTCGCGCTCTCCGGCGCGGTCGGTCCGATCATGGCGCAGAACTGGGGCGCGGGCCGCTTCGACCGCATGCGCCGCGCGCTGCGCGACAGCTTCCTGTTCGCGGCCTGCTATGTGCTGGCGAGCTGGCTCGTGCTGGTCCTCCTGCGCCACTGGCTGGTCGCGCTCTTCGCGCTGAAGGGGCCGGCGGCGCAGGGGCTGATCTTCTTCTGCTGGATCAGCGGGCCGATGTGGTTCTTCATCGGGCTGCTGTTCACGGCCAACGCCGCCTTCAACAACCTCGGCTTCCCGCTCTATTCGACCTATCTCAACTGGGGCCGCGCCACGATCGGCACCATTCCATTCGCCTGGGCCGGCGCGAACCTCTACGGCTACGAGGGCGCGCTCGCGGGCATGGCGCTGGGGTCCGTGCTCTTCGGCATCGCGGGAGCCGTGCTCGCCGTCCGCTCCGTCCGCGTGCTGGAGCGCAGATCCGCCGGCTGAGGCGCTTGTTGCGCAGGCGGCTACCCGCGCCTAGAGCAGGTTCCGAGAAAGTGGAGACCACTCTTTCGATAAGGACATGCTCAAACCATTGATCTGGCGCGAATTCTTTTCGTTCAGACGATTCCGCCTGAACGGAAAGCGCGCTAGACTCGCCGCCGGACAGGGGGATGCAGATGAACAATCTCTTCGAGATGATGATGCAGGCGCAGGGCGGCAACGCCATGCAGAACCTCGCGCGGCAGTTCGGACTCGCCCCCGAGCAGGCGCAGAGCGCCGTCGCGGCCATGCTCCCCGCCTTCCAGCTGGGCCTGCAGAAGCAGACCGAGAGCATCGAAAGCTTCCAGCAGATGATGCGGATGATGGGCGGCGGCAATTTCGCGGCGTTCCATGACGCCGTCGGCGATCGCATCCCCGATGAGGCCGCCGAAAAGGGGAAGGACGTGGTCGGACAGCTTTTCGGCGGCGAGGAAGTGGCGCGCGCCGTCGCCGCCCAGGCCGCGATGATGAGCGGCATCAGCGATCAGGTCATCAAGCAGATGATGCCCGTGGTGGCGAGCCTGGTCATGGGCGGCCTCTTCAAGGGCGCCATGAACAATGGCCTCGGCGGCCTCTTCGGTCAGGCGATGCCCGGCGGCTTCGGTGGCATGTTCGGCCCGATGATGGGCGGCCAGCCGCCGAGCCCGCAGGCGACGAACCCCTTCGCCAACAATCCCATGGCCGACATGATCGGCCAGATGATCGGCGGCATGATGGGACAGAGGCCGGCGCCGCCGCCGCAGGATCCCATGTCGGCCGGACTGGCCATGCTGCGCGGGATGTTCGACAGCGGCCAGCAGCTGCAGCGCTCCCAGATGGACGCCTTCCAGGCGATCTTCCAGCAGTTCAGCGGCCGTCGCTGACGCTGCCCTTCGGTTCGAGATAGAACGGCGAGCGGCGGTCGACCAGGAGCCAGGCGAGCGCCGCGAAGCCGCCGAAGAGCGCGCAATGGAAGAGCGGATCGGTTGCGTAGCTGCCGCCGGCCGCCAGCACGCTGTCGGTGTAGACGATCACCGAGGCGTCGCCGGCATAGCCCTGGGTCGTCTGCACGCCGAGCAGGGCGACGAGGTTGTTGGCGAAATGCAGGCCCCAGGCCGCATCGAGCGACCCCGTCCGCGCCACCAGCCATTGCGCGAAGAGTCCGAAGAGAAAGATCGACAGAAGGCCGGGAATGGGATCGAGCGTGATATCGGGGTTCCAGCCATGGAGCAGCGCGAAGAAGGCGCTGACCCCGATCGCGACCGGAACCGGCCGGGGCCAGACCGCGCCCCAGGCGTGGAACAGGAAGCCGCGGAAGAACAGCTCCTCGCCGAAGCTCTGCACCGCGACGAGCGCGATGCAGGCCGCGAGGAACAGCGGGTCGGCGAAGGCGCCCGGCCTCACGCGGACATCCTCGGCGGCATAGGCGAGGAGCAGCGGCAGCGTGATGAGCTGCACGAGCGCGAAGGCTGCGGCCATGCGCCAGAAGCGCCGGCCGCTGAAGGCGCCGCCGAGCGTCACCCAGTCCCGCAGATCGCGCTGCTGGATGACGGCGGCGGCCCAGGCGAGCGCGAAGCCGCCGAAGCCGATCAGCAGGAAGCTCACCAGCGAGAAGGGATTGCCGACGATGATGCCCGTACGCTCGCCACTCGCGGCCGAGAACTGATCATCGAGCCCCAGCACCGACGAGAGGTCGCGGAGCAGGATGCCGGCACCGATCGACAGGAGGACGAACAGGACGATCGTCGCCGCTGTCGCGAGCAGCGCCCAGCCGAGCGTCCAGCGGCCGGTGCGCCAGCCGAGAAGCGTCCGACTCTGCGCCAGGGCGGCGCGCGCCCAAGCGCCCGCGCTCACCCCATCGCCTCCAGCTCCACGATCATGCCCTCGATCATGCCGAGGCCGATCTGCCAGAACGAGGGATCGCGGGCGTCGAGCCCGAACGGCTTGAGAAGCTCGCCGTAGGGCTTCGCGCCGCCGGCCTTCAGCAAGTCGAAGTAATGCTCGACGAAGCCGGGATGGGCCTTCTCGTACACGCCGTAGAGCGAGTTCACCAGGCAATCGCCGAAGGCGTAGGCATAGACGTAGAAGGGCGAATGGATGAAGTGCGGGATATAGGCCCAGAAGGTCTCGTAGCCCGCATGGAACTTGATCGCCGGGCCGAGGCTCTCGCCCTGGACGCTCATCCAGATCTCGCCGAGCTGTTCCGCGGTCAGCTCTCCCGCCTTGCGCGCCTCGTGCACCTTGCGCTCGAAGCTGTAGAAGGCGATCTGCCGGACGACGGTGTTGATCATGTCCTCGACCTTCGCCGCCAGCATCGCCTGCCGCTGCCTGGGATCAGTCGTGGCGGCGAGCAGCTTGCGGAAGGTCAGCATCTCGCCGAACACGGAGGCCGTCTCGGCGAGCGTCAGCGGCGTCGGCGCCATCAGCGCCCCCTGCGGCGCGGCCAGCACCTGATGCACCCCGTGGCCGAGCTCGTGCGCGAGCGTCATCACGTCGCGCGGCTTGCCCTGGTAGTTCAGTAGCACGTAGGGGTGGGCCGACGGCACGGTCGGATGGGCGAAGGCGCCCGGCGACTTGCCCGGCCGGGTCGGCGCGTCGATCCAGCCCTCGTCGAAGAAGCGCCGCGCAATGCCGCTCATCTCGGGAGAAAAGCCGGCGTAGGCGGTGAGGACCATCTCCTTCGCCTCGGCCCAGGGAATGGTGCGCTGCTCGACCTTGGGCAGGGGCGCGTTGCGGTCCCAGTGGTTCAGCTGCTCCTTGCCGAACCATCTGGCCTTCAGCTTGTAGTAGCGATGCGAGAGCCTGGGATAGGCCGCGCGAACGGCGGAGACCATCGCCTCCACCACCTCGGGCTCGACCCTGTTCGACAGGTGGCGGCTCTCGGCGATGTCCTTGAAGCCGCGCCAGCGGTCGGCGATCTCCTTGTCCTTCGCCAGCACGTTCGTGATGAGCGTGAAGAGGCGGATGTTCGCGCCGAAGGTCTTCGCCAGCGCCTCGGCGCCCTTGCGCCGCTGCGCCTCGTCCGCCTCCTGCAGGAGGTTGAGCGTGGGTTCGAGCGTCAGCTCCTCGCCATCGACCTCGAAGCGGAGCGCCGCGATCGTTTCGTCGAAGAGCCGGTTCCATGCGCCGCGCCCGACGACCGACTTCTCGAGGAAGAGCTGCTCCAGCTTGTCGTCGAGCTGGTGCGGCTTCTCCTTGCGGATGTCGACGAGCCACGGCGCGTAATGCGACAGCGGCGCCGTGCGCATCGCGGCGTCGAGGGTCGGATCGTCGATCCGATTGAGCTCGAGCACGAAGAACAGGAGATCCGACGAGGCGGTCGTGATCTTCTCCTGGGCGTCGCCGTAGAATTTTCCGCGCCGGGGATCGGTCGTGTCGCCGGCATAGATCAGGCCGGCGTAGGACATGACGCGGCCCATCAGGTCCTCCAGCGCCTCGTAGCGCCGAATGGCCTCGTGCAGCCTCGCCGGACCGTCCTTGGCCGCCAGCAGGTCGGCGATCTTGCCGCGGTAGCTGCTGGCGAAGGCGGCGGCCTCCTCGGCGGAGCGGGCCAGATCCGCCGCGAAGGCAGGAGAATCCATCGCCGGATAGAGATGCTCCAGCCGCCATTCCGGCATGGGTCCGAGCGCCTTCTCCTGAGTCTGGGCCTTCTTCGTCTGCGCCATGCCGATCTCCCGGTTTGCCGTCGGACATAGGCGGCGGCCGGGGGCTTGTCATCCCTGCTCGACCGCCCTGAAGCGGGGCCCCCTTCACAATTCCGTCGCAGCGGTCTTAGATGAGGGTGCGGCGTCGGATTCGGCGCCGCGGCAAGAGCGACTTTGCGGTCCGGTCGGACCCGCGATCAAGTCCGACCCGGACGCGCCTGAAGGCAGGAGGCTTCTCAGGTTTGACAGTCCATGTGGCGCCTCCCCCTTTCCGGGAATCCTCGCCGGAGTCCTGCCCGGCACTCGTGCTCAACGCCGATTACCGGCCGCTCAGCTACTATCCGCTCTCGCTGTGGAGCTGGCAGGACACGCTGAAGGCGGTCTTCCTCGACCGCGTCAACATCGTCTCCGAATACGACACCGTGGTCCGCAGCCCGACCGCGCACTTCAGGCTGCCCTCCGTCGTCTCGCTGAAGACCTACGTGCAGCCTTCGCGGCATCCGGCCTTCACGCGCTTCAATGTGTTCCTGCGCGACAAGTTCGCCTGCCAGTATTGCGGCTCGAAGGAGGAACTGACGTTCGACCACGTCATCCCCCGGTCCAAGGGCGGCCAGACCTCGTGGGAGAACGTCGTCGCCGCCTGCTCCTGCTGCAATCTGACCAAGGGCGACAAGATGCCTGCCGTCGCCAAGATGTTCCCGCTGCAGAAGCCCTACGCGCCGACCGTCAACGACCTCCACCGCAACGGCAGGCTGTTCCCGCCGAACTATCTGCACGAGAGCTGGATGGATTATCTCTACTGGGACAGCGAACTGGAGCCGTGAGGGCGCTCTCCGCGCCGGGGTTTAGCGCCGTCATGGCCGGACTTGATCCGGCCACCCACGTCTTGCTTCCAGCGCCGGCGAGACGTGGATGGACGGGTCAAGCCCGTCCATGACGTTGGTGGCGAACTGAACCTTATCCCCTTACCCGCCAGCCCCGGATCGCGATCGTCGCCAGCACGAACGAGACCATCGCGTTCCAGCCCGCGAGGCTGAGGCCCAGGATGCGGAAGGGCGCCTCCGTGCAGCTCACCAGCCGCGTCTTGTTCATGGCCGCCATCAGATCGCCGACGCTTGCCGGTCCCGCGCTGATGCGGCCGCCGCAATCCGCGGGTCCCGCCCACCAGCCCCATTCCACGCCGGCATGGTGCACGCCGAGCGCCACGCTGACCATGAAGATCGCCGCCAGCATCGCGAAGGCGGGGCGCGCCGCGTTCGGCGTCCGCAGCGGGCCGGCGATGACGAAGGCGAGCGCCGCCAGCGGCACGCCGAAATAATAGGGCCAGCGCTGCAGCAGGCAGAGCTTGCAGGGGATGTAGCCGAGCCCGTACTCGCTGAACCAGGCGCCGCCGATCGTCGCCGCCGAGACCGCGAGCAACACGGCGGCGCGCCGCTCGGGCGCGGAAGCCGCGTAATCATAGAGCGTCTTGAGCGTCGGAAGCCTCATAGCAGCGCCTTCACCAGGAAGAACCCGCCGATGACCGCGACCAGCATCGCGCCCATGATGAGGCCGCCGTGCCGGTCCATCGCGGCGCGGATCGGCGCGCCGAAGGTCGTCATCACCAGGGTCACGCCGAAGAAGCGCGCACCGCGCGTGATGATGGACAGCACCACGAACCAGACCAGATCATAGCCCGCGATGCCGCTGGCGATGGTCACGAACTTGTAGGGGATCGGCGTCAGTCCCTTGATGAGGATCAGGAGCGCCCCGTACTCGCGGTAGAGCGCGAGCAGCCCTTCGATCTTGTCCCTCCCGCCGTAGAGAGCGATCAGCCACTGTCCCAACGTATCGTAGAAGAACACGCCGATGGCATAGCCGAGCAGCCCGCCGACCACCGAGGCGATGGTGCAGATCAGCGCGTAGCGATAGCCCCGTTCCGGTCTCGCCAGAACCATCGGCGCGAGCACGACATCGGGCGGGATCGGGAAGAACGAGCTTTCCGCGAAGGAGACCGCGCCCAGCGCATAAGGCGCGGCGGGCCGGTTCGCGAGGGAGAGCGTCCAGTCGTAGAGCCGCTTCAGCATGGCCGGAGCCGATAGACTGGTTCGGCCCGGCGCGCCATGCCGGAGTTGCATGGCTGCCTGCTGCCGATGATCCCTCCCCGCGATGCGGGGAGGGTGGCCGGGGAAGCCGGTCGGGTGGGGAAGCCCCCTCAGTCACGGCTGCGCCGCGACAGCTCCCCCGCCACGCGGGGGAGCATCAGCTCCTGCCCCTCAATTCACCGGGCAGGGGCCCGTGCTCGCCTTGTCCGGGGCCCAGCAGGGGGCCTTCGTCTCCTCCATGATCGCCTTCAGCGCGTTGGCCTGAGCGGCGAGAACGGTCTTGATGTCCTCGTTGCGGATGACGATGCGCTGGAACGTGTCCATGTAGACCTTGTTGAACTCGCCCCCCTTCGCGCCGAGTCCCATCGGCAGCAGCGAGACGAGCGCGTCCTTGGAGCCCGCCTGCGCCTGGACGGCGGAGGCGAGAAGCTTGACGCCCGCCGGCAGGTCGGCCGGAAGGTCCGCCTTCACGACGGGGAAGAAGCCGACTTCGGTCGCATGCGCGACCTGCGTCGCGGGCTTCAGCATGTGGCCGATCAGCGCCTCCGCGCCGGCGCGGTTGGGCGCGCCCTTCGGCACGGCGAAGCCCGCGATCACCGGCATGAAGCCGCGTCCCTTCGGCCCCGCAGGGGCGGGGAAGGTCACGAAATCGTCGGGCTTCGCCGACAGCGCGTCCTTGAGGCGGGCGATATGGTCAAAGGCGATCCAGACCTCGCCCGAGGCCAGCGGCTCCTGCATGAAATTGTAGCCCGTGGAGGCAGGGTTCACGTTGGCCCAGAGCGCCTTGAACGATCCCCACATCTGCTCGGCCTCCGCCGACTTGAAGGTGGAGACGACGCCGCCCGTGTAGGACGGGTAGAGGTAGCCCTGGAAGAACCGCGCCATCAGCCCCGTCGGCCCCGCCGGGAAGCCGAGCTTGCGCTCGCCCGTCGCCTTGCGCACCGCCTCGGCCCAGGCGGCGAGCTGCTCGTAGGTCAGCGCGTTGATGTCGGCGCCCGCGGGCAGGTGCTTGAGCGCCTGCTTGTTGGCGGCCATGACGTAGGTCGCCTGCATCCAGGGGATATAGAGCTGCTTGTCGCCGCCGAGCTTGCCGAGCGCCGCGATCGCATCGGGCATGCCGCGGTCCCTCAGCTTCGCCATGATGTCGTCGACCGGGTCGAGCACGGCCGACGGCAGGCCCGAGATTTCGCCATGCAGCGCGCCGATCAGCGAAAAGGACCGCGTCCCCGCCTGCGCCTCGGCTTCGACACGGGTGTTCAGCCGCGCCGGCTCCTCGGTGACGAACTGCGTGGGCGGACCGCCCTTCAGCAGCACGTCGCGCACCTTCTGCGCCTCTTCGATGGGGCGGAGCTGCGTCGACAGGAAGACGACGTTCTGCGCCTGCGCCGGCATCGCCAGCAGGCAGGCGGCCGCCCCAGCCAGCAGGATCTTCGTCATTGTTCGCATTTTTTCCTCCCTTGTCGCGGCGTTCCGCGCCGCATCTTGCCTGAAAGAATGGGTCAGCTTCGCGGCGCCCCGTCGGAGCCCCGAACCACCAGTTCGGCCTGCCGGAGCACTTGCAGCTGCTCGACCGGCTTCCCGCCGATGCGTCCCAGCAGCAGCTCGACGAGGGTGCGCCCCTCATCGACGATCGCCTGGCGCATCGTCGTCAGCGGCGGCACCGTATGGGCCGCCATCGCGAGATCGTCGTAGCCGATGACGGAGACGTCCGAGCTGACGCCAAGCCCCGCTGCCCGGATCGCCGAAAGCGCGCCGAAGGCCAGCATGTCCGTCGCCGCCAGGATCGCGGTCGGCGGCGAGGGCAGGGCGAGCAGGCGCGCGGCCGCGGCGGTGCCGTCCTCGATGGCGGCGCGCTCCGCCACGACCACCGGCGCCTCGTCGGCGGCGATGCCGGCCTGGGCGAGCGCCTTCCGGTAGCCTTCCCGGCGATGGCGCGCATAGGTGAACTGCTCCGGCGCGCCGATGAAGCCGATCCGCCGATGGCCGAGCGACAGCAGCCGCTCGGTCGCCCTGACGAACGCGGCCTCGCCGTCGATGTCGAGCCAGGCATGGTCCCGAGCCCGCTCGGTGCGGCCGTGGCAGACGAAGGGAACGCCCAGGTCGAGCAGCAGATCGACGCGCGGGTCATGCCAGCGCGTGCGCGGCACGATGAAGCCGTCGACCTTGCGGGCATCATGGACGCGGCGGATGGCGGCGAGCTCGGCCTCTCCCGGCGCGGCGGCGGTGACGAGAAGGTCGAGGTCCCGGGCCGCCAGTGCCGCGCCGAGGCCGGCCACGAATTCCGACAGGAACGGATCGCCGCGGCTCGTGTTCGGCACGATCAGCCCGACCGCGTCCGCGCGGCCGAGCTTCAGGCTCCGCGCGCTGGCGTTGGGGCGATAGCCGGCCGCCTGCGCGGCGGCGCGCACCTTCTCGCGTGTCGCCTCCTTCACGTCAGGATAGCCGGCGAGCGCGCGCGACACCGTCGTGATCGACAGGTCGAGCGATCGCGCCAGCTTGCGGATGCTCATGCGGCGGTCCCCCTCCCGCGGCCTCTGCAAAACGTTTTGGAAGATGCTTGGCGGCGGATCGGGAGTCAAGGAGAGCAGCTCCCTTGCTCCGGCCGCGCACGCCCGACTATAACCCGCGCCATCCGACCGACCCGCGTTCGAGGCAATCCCATGGCAGGGCATTCGCAGTTCAAGAACATCATGCATCGGAAGGGCCGGCAGGACGCGATCAAGTCCCGGCTCTTCTCCAAGCTCAGCCGCGAAATCACCGTCGCCGCCAAGCTCGGCCTGCCGGACCCCAACATGAACGCGCGCCTGCGCATGGCCATCATCGCGGCGCGCGCCGAGAACATGCCGCGCGACGTCATCGACCGCGCCATCAAGAAGGCGAGCGGCGCCGACGCTGAGAGCTACGACGAGATCCGCTACGAGGGCTACGGGCCCGGCGGCACGGCGATCATCATCGAGGCGATGACGGACAACCGCAACCGCACCGCCTCCGACATCCGCTCCTACTTCACCAAGGCCGGCGGCAACCTGGCCGAGACCGGCGCGGTTTCCTTCATGTTCGACAAGGTCGGCCAGGTCGAGTTCGACGCCGGCGTCGCCAGCGAGGATGCGATGCTCGAGGCCGCGATCGAAGCCGGCGCGGACGATGTCGTCTCGGACGAGGGCGGCCATGTCGTCACCTGCGCCCAGACCGCCCTGAACGAGGTCTCTGGCGCTCTCGAGGCGAAGTTCGGCAGTCCGCGCAAGTCGGGCTTCGTCTGGAAGCCGCAGAATACGGTCGGGGTCGATGACGAGGCCGGCGAGAAGATCATCAAGCTGATGAACATGCTCGACGAGCATGACGACGTGCAGAACGTCTTTTCGAACTTCGAGATTTCCGACGCGCTGATGAAGCGCATGACCGGCTGAGGCCGGCCGTTCAGTCGATGTAGGGGCTGCGCGGCCTCGCATCGCGGGGGCCGCCATAGGCCGGCGGCGCGGCGAATCCGTTCTCCCGCTCCCAGCGCGGCGGCGGGGGACGCTTGCCGCGCCTGAGAGTCCACGACCGGTCCACGCCTTCGGGCTGTCGCGGCTTCATCGTCGGCACATGCGGCAGGTCCTGGCCCGTCTGTCCCGGTGCGATGATCTGCGCCGACGCTGGGGGCGCGGAGACCGTGAGCGCGAGGCAGAATGCGGCGATAAGGGTCCGGGGGCGGGTCAAGTCCATCTCCTTTTGCCATTCTAACGCATGAAGCCAGCGAACGATGCGGCCGACGCGCCGATCTCTCAGCGGCCGAGGAGGCCGTCGAGGGCCGGCATCGCGATTGCCGCCGCCATCACGATCACCATATAGGCGATGCGCCGGAAAACCGTCTCCGAAGCGAAGGGAAAGAGCTTGGCGCCGATCAGCAGCCCCACGCCGTAGGGCAGGAACAGCGGCACCGCCTGCCACAGCGTGTGGATCGTGATGACGCCCGACAGAACGTAGGCGATGCCCGCGACGGTCGGCAGCAGGCAGAAGAAGCCGTTGAGATTGTCCCGCGTCTGGCGCGCGCCCTTCGTTTGCGAGGCGAGCCAGAAGATGGCGATCGGCAGGCCTCCGATCTGGGCGAGGCCGCTGACGATGCCGGCCAGCGAGCCGACGCCGAACGACAGGGGCAGGCCCGGCGCGCCGCGGTAGCGCCAGCCGCTCGCGAGGCAGGCGACGCCGGCGAGGATGCAGAGCACGATCGCCCAGCGCGTCGTCAGCGGATCGGCCTGCGTCAGCATCCAGACGCCGAGCGGCAGCGAGAGTGTCGCGGCCAGGAGCAGCGGCATGATCTCGCGCCAGTCGACGCGCCGCCAGCTCGACGCCGCCAGCATGTAGGCGAAGGGGATGTCGATCATCCACAGCAGCGCCGCCGCGCCTGCCGGCCCGACGGCCAGGGTCGCGATCGGCACGAAGACCATCGAGAAGCCGAAGCCCGTGAAGCCACGCACCAGCCCGCCCAGGAACGCGGCGACCGCGAGCAGCGGCAGGTCGGCCGGATCGTTGAAGCCGAACGTGGCGGAGAGCGTGGCGAGCAAGGTGGGCTGCAATCGTGGCGGTTCCGCCCACCTGCGGCGCACGCAAGGCTTGCGTCAAACCAGAATTGCTGATGGCGCACATCGGCGCCGGGCGGCTTCCGCGCCGCCTGCCTCTGCTTTAGGGCTTTGAGAACATGCTCGCGCCGCACCCGATTCGCATCCTCGGCATCGATCCGGGCCTTCGCCGATGCGGCTGGGGCATGATCGAGATCCTGGGCTCGAGGCTGAGCTTCATCGCCTGCGGCTCGGTCGATCCGCCCGAAAAGCTGCCGATGAGCGAGCGGCTGCGCGCCATCCACGACGGCCTGACGGCGGTGGTCGCGGAGCACAGGCCCGACGAGGCCGCGATCGAGGAGACCTTCGTCAACAAGGATGCGCGCGCCACGCTGAAGCTCGGCGCGGCGCGGGGCGCCGCCATGGTGGTGCCGGCGCTGGCCGGCGTCAGCGTCGCCGAATATGCGCCGAACCAGGTCAAGAAGACGGTGGTCGGCGCGGGGCATGCCGAGAAGCAGCAGATCCGCATGATGATCGGCGTGCTGCTGCCGAAGGCCGATCCGCGGACGGAGGATGCGGCCGATGCGCTGGCGATCGCGATCTGCCATGCCCACAGCCGCAATGTGAGGGCGACGGCGCGATGATCGGCAAGCTGAAGGGACTGATCGATTCCTACGGCGACGACCATGTAATCGTCGATGTCGGCGGCGTGGGCTACGTCGCCCATTGCTCCGGCCGCACGCTGCAGGCCCTGCCACGGCCTGGCGAGGCGGCCGTGGTCTGGATCGAGACCTACGTGCGCGAGGACCAGATCCGCCTCTTCGGCTTCGCGAGCGAGGTAGAGCGCGAGTGGTTCCGCCTGCTGCTCAACGTGCAGGGCGTGGGCACCAAGGTGGCGCTCGCGCTGCTTTCCACCTTCAAGGCCGGCGAACTCGCCACGGCCATCGCGATGCGCGACGTGGCCGCCATCACCCGCACGCCAGGCGTCGGGCGGAAGCTCGCGGAGCGCCTCGTACTCGACCTCAAGGACAAGGCGCCGGCTTTCGGCTCGGTCGACCCGGCCGTGATCCGGCTGCAGGACGATGTCGAGGACCGGCGCGCCCCGCAGCCCGCCGTCGACGCCATCTCGGCGCTCGTCAACCTCGGCTATCCGCAGGCGCAGGCCTCCGCAGCGGTTGCCGCCGCGATGAAGTCGGCGGGCGACGGCCCGAAGACCGAAGCGCTGATCCGCCTCGCCCTCAGGGAGATGGCGCGGTGAGGCTGGCCCGCTGTCGGCGGACGGACCGATGAGCGGCCTCGCGCGCATCGCGCCCGCCGTCTTCGTGCTGCTCTGGTCGACCGGCTGGATTTCGGCGAAATACGCGGCCCCCCATGCGGATCCCCTCTGGTTCCTCACGGTCCGCTTCGCCTGCGCCTTCGCGGCGATTGCAGCCTTCGCCTTTGCGGTGCGGGCGCCCTGGCCGGCCGATGCGCGCGGCTGGGCCCATGCGATCGTCTCCGGCATCCTGCTGCATGGCCTCTATCTCGGCGGCGTCTGGTGGGCGGTGAAGAACGGTCTCTCCGCAGGCATCTCCGGCCTGCTGGCGGCGCTTCAGCCGCTGCTCACGGCGCTGCTCGCCCCCTATCTCCTGGGCGAGCGCGTCACGGCGCGGCAATGGCTCGGCGTGGCGCTGGGCCTCGGCGGCGTCCTGCTCGTGCTGTCGCCCAAGCTGGGGCTCTCCGCCGGCGACACGGCATGGGCGGCGCTCGTCGTCAATGTCGTCGGCATGCTCGCGGTCACGGCGGGCAGTTTCTACCAGAAGCGCTTCGTCCCGGCGGCCGACCTGCGGACCGTCACCGCCGTGCAATATCTGGGAGCGCTCCTCGTGGTCGCCCCGATCGCCCTGCTGACGGAGGATCTGCGCTTCGACCACACGGTCCAGCTCTACCTCGTGCTCGCCTGGTCGGTGCTGGTGCTCTCGGTCTTCACCATCGCGCTGATGCTCACGATGATCCGCCGGGGGGAGGTCACGCGCGTCTCGGCGCTGATCTATCTGGTGCCCGCCACCGTGGCGGCGCAGGCATGGCTGCTCTTCGGCGAAACGCTGAACGGCATCCAGCTCGTCGGCATGATTCTGACCGTCGCAGGCGTCTATCTCGCGACGGCAAAGAAGTGACGGCCCTATTCTAACCGATCTGAGCCCGCATCCGGTACCCAGACCGAATCAGCTATGGGTTCCGTATGGCCAAGCTTCGCGCTCTCTGCTCCGTCCTCGTCCTGTTCGCCGCTCTGTTCCTTCCGCAGGCGCTCCTCGCGCAGTCCGAGGTGAAGGGCCAGCTCGACCAGATCCGGGCCGCCATCACGGCCATCGACAAGGACATCCAGGCCAACCTCAACAGCGACCCCGGCCTGCTGGAACAGCGCGGCAAGCTCGAGCCGTTGCTCGACCAGCTGCGCGCCGTGATTTCCGAGCAGACGCCGCGGCTCGAGGGCATCAAGGCGCGGCTGGAGCAGCTGGGCCCGAAGCCCGACGCCTCCAAGGGCCAGGCCGACAACCCCGACGTCGCCCGCGAGCGCGACGAGCAGGAACGGTTCCAGCGCGAAACCGAGGGCATCTTGGCGCTGACGCGCAACCACGTCGTCGCCGTGGAGCAGCTGATCGGCAAGATCGCGGACAGCCGCCGCTCGCTGCTCACGCGTGCGCTGCTGGAGCGTTCCGCCAGCATTCTCAGCCCGGCCCTCTGGATCAGGGTGGTCCAGGCGCTGCCCGGCGAATGGCGCTCGCTGCAATATCTCCTGGGCACCGTGCCCGATCATCTCGCGAGCCGGCTCGACGGGCTGCGGCTCGGCTTCCTGCTCGTCGCCGCGATCGTGCTCGCGATCGTGGCCGTGCCCGGCAACCGCTATCTGCGGCGCTTCGAGGCGCGCCCGGCCTGGCCGCCGGCCGCGCCGGAGGGCTCGACGCCGGAGGACACGCCGCGCGCCGCGCTGCCGCTCAGCCGCAAGCAGCGGGCGCTCGCGGCGCTGCGCGTGACGCTGATCTGGGCGGTCGTGCCGATCCTCGTCTGCGCCGGCCTTCATAACCTCATCGATGTGATGGACCTGGCGCCGGACAGGCTGGAGGGCGTGGTCCGCACGCTGCTTTTCGGCATCGCCTTCGTCGCCTTCGCCCATGGGCTGGCCGACGGCATCCTCGCGCCCGACGATCCGGGCTGGCGTCTGGTCGAGATCGACGACCGCTCCGCCGCCCGCATCGCGCGGCTCGCCCGCATCTTCCCGACCATCATCGTGGCGGGCAAGGTGCTGGAAGGCCTGAACCAGGCGATCTACGCCGTCCTCTCCGTCTCGGTGGCGACCAAGGCGATTTTCGCCCTGCTCGGCGCCCTGGCGCTGATCGCGACGCTGCGCGGGCTGCGTCAGGAGGACGAGGGCGAGGGCACGGCGACGAAGCAGCCGCCTCCCTCCGGGCTCTACTCAGCCGTGCGGCTCATCGCGTGGGTCGCGGCGGGAGTCATGCTGATCGCCGTGCTCGCAGGCTATGTGGCGCTCGCCGCATTCCTGCAGGAGCAGGTGATCTGGATCGCGATGATCGGCGCCGTGCTGCTGATCGTCGTGGCGCTGGTGGACGAATATGTCGGCGTGGGCGTCTCGCCCGACGGCAAGGCCGGCCGCCAGATCATGCATCAGGTCGGACTGTCGCGGAGCTCGCTGCAGCAGATCAGCATCCTGTCGAACGGCCTGCTGCGGGCCTTCCTCTTCGCTGCCGCCGCCATGCTGGTGCTGGCGCCCTGGGGGCTCGACGGCGGCGACACGGTGGGAACGCTCAAGGCCGCGCTCTTCGGCTTCACCGTGGGCGGAGTGACCATCTCCGTCTCGAGCATCCTCGCGGCCCTGGCCTTCTTCATCATCGGCCTCGCGCTCACCCGCGCCGTCAGGAGCTGGCTCGAGCGCACCTACCTGCCGGCCACGCGCCTCGATCCCGGCCTCCGGAACTCGATCGCGACCTCGATCGGTTACCTCGGCATCATCATGGCCACGATGACGGCGGCCACCTCGCTGGGTCTCTCGCTGGACAAGGTCACGATCGTCGCCGGCGCGCTCTCGGTCGGCATCGGCTTCGGCCTGCAATCGATCGTCAGCAACTTCATCTCCGGCCTCATCCTGCTCTGGGAGCGGCCGATCCGCGTCGGCGACTGGATCGTGGTCGGCGACGAGCAGGGCATCGTGAAGCGCATCAACGTCCGCTCGACCGAGATCGAAACCTTCGACCGCGCCTCGCTGATCGTGCCGAACGCCCAGTTCATCACGGGCAACGTCAAGAACTGGATGCACAACGACCGCACCGCCCGCGTCGTCATCCCGGTCGGCGTCGGCTACGGCTCGGATCCCGACCGGGTGCGCAAGATCCTGCTGGCCGTCGCGACCGAGAACAAGGAGGTGCTGAAGGAGCCGCCGCCCCGCGTCTATTTCATGCGCCTCGGCGACACGACGATGGAGTTCGAGCTGCGCTGCTTCACCGACGTCGACCGCGTGCTGCCGGTGAAGAGCGAACTGCTCTTCGTCATCCTCCAGCAGCTCGCCAAGGCCAAGATCGACATCCCGATGCCGAAGCGCCCGCGCGAATGGTTCGAGCAGCCGACGCAGCGGGACGACGGTCCAACGCCCGACGGCAATGCGGAGCGGATGAGCGCGAAGCCCTGACGCTTAAGGCTTCGCCCCGGTCGGCACCAGCGGCGCCTCGCGCAGGACCATGATCGAGATGCGGCGGTTGGCCGCCATCGTCGGGTCGTCGGGGAACAGCGGTTCGGTGTCGGCCTTGCCGAGCACCGCGTAGAAGCGGTCGTCCTGCACGCCGGAGGCCGCGAGGATGTCGCGGACCGCGAGCGCCCGGCCGGTCGAGAGGTCCCAGGCCTGCGCGCCCACGCGCGAGGCCGAGCGGCTGGAGGAGGTGTGGCCCGTGATGCGCACCCGGTTCGACAGCTTGCGGATCTGCGGCGCCAGCGTCTCGAGGAGCTTGCGCGTCCGCTCGTAGGGGAGACGCGAGGCTTCCGCGAACATCGAGCGGCCGTCCTGATCGACGATCTGGATGTCGAGGCCTTCCTTCGTCTCCTCGATGATCACGTTCTTGGAGAGCTCGGCGATCTCCGGGTTCTCCTGCAGCGCTTGGCGCAGCGAGACGGCGGCGAGCGCGAACTTGCGGTCGACCTGCGCGATCTTCAAGCCATCGATGCGGTTATCGAAGTTCGTCGGCGCGGTGAAATCGGACCCGTACTCCGTCGGCAGGTTCTGCACGTTCTTCAGCTTCGGCTTGAAGGGGATGCCGTTCATCTCGACGATGCCGTCGAGTCGGCTTTCCTTCTGGTTGCCGAATGCCTCGCGCATCGAGCCCGCGACGATCTGCATCTTCTCCTTGTTCTGCGACGACATGGCAACGAGCATGACGAAGAAGCTCATCAGCAGGGCCATGAGGTCGGCGAAGGTCACGAACCAGCCGTGACCACCCGAATGCCCACCCTTCTTGCGCGCCATCGCCTGCTCCTCGCCGTCCCGGTCCCGCCCCGATCAGGCGGCCGCCTCGGCCATTTCGTCGCGGATGTGGTGCGGCAGGTAGGAGAGCAGCATCTCCTTCACGACCGCCGGGCTCTTGGCGTCGCGGATCTGCAGGATGCCGTCGATGATGAGGGTGCGCGAGATCTCCTCCTCCTCGAGCTTGACGTGCAGCTTGTCGGCGATCGGCAGCGCGATCAGGTTGCCGACCAGAGCGCCGTAGAGCGTGGCGAGCAGCGCGACGGCCATGAACGGGCCGAGCTTGGAGGGGTCTTCCATGTTGCCGAACATGTTCACCATGCCGATCAGCGTGCCGACCATGCCCCAGGCCGGGGCGCAGTCGCCGACGGCGCGGTAGATCTTCTGCCCCTCGTCGAGATGCGTGAGGAACATGTCGCGATCCCGCTCCATCGCGGAGCGGATGAAGTCGGCGTCGTAGCCGTCGGCGATGTAGCGCACGCCCTGTGCGAGGAAGGGATCCTCAACCGAGATGTTCTCGAGCGCGATGGGCCCGGACTTGCGCACGACCTCGGCGATCTTGGTGATCTCCTCGATCAGGTCGCGGGGATACATCTTCCGCATCTGGAAGACGAACCTCATGCCCATCGGGATGCCGTGAGCGATGACGGAGAAGGGGAAGCGGATCATGGTCACGGCGGTTGAGCCGCCGAAGATGACGATGAACGCGTGCTTGTCCCAGTATTGCGCGAAATTGCCGCCGTCGATCAGGATGAGGCCTATGATCGTGCCGAAGCCAAAGAGCAGCCCAACGGCGGTAGCGATATCCATCATGCCCTCCGACGCAACCAGGGACGGCGCGGAGGACGCGGAACCCGGTACGCAACAACTAACGCCCCGGTTCTAGACCGTTAGGCTTAAGATTGGGTTGCGGATGGTTCCCCGGAGTATTTTCCAAGCAAGCGGGCGCCAGGTCCCCGATCAGGACACGGCCCGCGCGCCCGTCAGCCCTTCATGCCGCCGCTCGTGAGCCCTCCCACGACGCGCTCCTGGAAGATCGCGATCAGCACGCAGATCGGCACGATGGCGACGATCAGCGCGGCCGAGATGATCGGCCAGGGGAAGGAGAATTCGCCCTGGTAGAGCGTGATGCCCACGGGCAGCGTGCGCGATGCCACGCGGGGGCTCAGCGTCAGCGCCAGCAGGAACTCGTCCCAGGCGTTGACGAAGGCGAGGATGCCGGCCGTGAAGACGCCGGGCGCCGTCAGCGGGATCACGACATGCCAGAGTGCGCCGACGCGCGTGCAGCCGTCGATCATCGCCGCATTCTCGAGATCGCGCGGAATGTCCTGGAAGAAGGAAATGAGCACGAGCGTGCAGACCGGCATCGACAGGACAGCGTAGGGGAAGATCAGCGCCCACCAGGTGTTCAGCAGCCCGATGTCGCGCATCACGCTGAAGAGCGGCACCATCAGAGAGATCAGCGGGAACATCGCGACGGCGAGCAGCACCGCGAGGATGAGGTTCGGCTTCGGCAGCCTCAGCCGCACCAGCGCATAGGCCGCCATCGCCGAGACGGTGACGCAGAGCAGGGTCGACAGCGTCGCGACCACGACCGAATTCCACATGAAGGTGAAGATCGGCTGGTCGGTGAAGACGCGGCTGTAATTGATCAGCGTCGGCTGCGCCGGCCAGATGGTGATCGGCAACCGCATCAGCTCCGTCTCGGTCTTCAGCGAGGTGAAGAGGATCCAGAGAGCCGGAAAGAACCCGTTCACCGCGACGATCGCGCCGGCGATGAGGGTCATGCGGCGGGGCGAGGGGAAGCGGGTCGTCATGAAGATCTCCCTATGTCATCCCCGGCGCGCCGGAGGCGCGGGAAGGGGATCCAGACCGACTGCGACAGGGATGGCTGGATTCCCTTTCCCTTCGCTTCGCTCCGGCCGGGAATGACACAAGACTTCATCACGCCCTCCCGGCGCTCGGATCGCGCCGGGTATAGCGCAGGTAGATGCTGGTCAGCGCCGCCGAGAAGATGAACATGATGACGGCCAGCGTCGAACCGTAGCCGAAATCGAGCGCGTCGATCGTCGTCGTGTGGATATACATCGCGAGCGTCTCGTTCGACTTGCCGGGCCCGCCGTCGGTCATCGCCTTCGGGATGTCGAAGGTCTGGATCGCCGTGATGGTGCGGAAGATCAGCGCCACGAAGATCGCCGGCATCAGCATCGGCAGCGTGATCTCGACGAACTGGCGCCATTTCGTGGCGCCGTCGACCTCGGCCGCCTCGTAGAGCGACTTGGGGATCGTCTGCAGCCCTGCCAGCAGGACCAGCGCCGCGAAGCTCGAGGTCTTCCAGATGATCGCGACGCAGATCGCGAAGAAGGCGGGCGTCTCTCGCGTCAGCCAGTTCACCGGCGACAGGCCGATCCAGATGAGCGCGTTGTTCACGAGCCCCTGCTGGTAGTCGAAGAACCAGCGGAAGATGAGCCCGGCGAAGACGAGCGGCAGCGCCCATGGCACGAGCAGGCCGAGCCGGACCGGCCATTTCACCCGGAACGGCTGGTTGGCGAGGAGCGCGAGGCCGAGGCCGACGAGCACCGCGCCCGGCACCGTGATCAGCACGTAGAGCACCGTGTTCCAGGTCGATTCCCAGAAGCGGCTGTCGGCCAAAGCCTTGGCGTAATTGGCGAAGCCGATCCAGGGATCGGCCATCCAGGGCTCGGTCAGCACGTTCTGGCCGAACGAACCCCGGATCAGCGAGGCGATCGGATAGAGCACGGTGACGACGAGCAGGATCGCCGCCGGCGCTAGCATGATCATGCCGAGACGCCGTTCCGACGCCTCGAGGGGCGACAATTTCGCCATCGGCCTTCTCCGATCGGGGCTCAGTCCCAGCAGGGCGTTCCCCTCCCCGGGAATGCGGGGAGGGGAAAGAGCGTTAGCGGATGACCTGCGCGAGGTCCCTCGCCATGTCGGCCAGCGCCGCATCGGCCGTCTTGGCGCCCGCGAGGAAGGCGTTCATGTTCGTGCGCATGACCTCCGACACGCGCGGATAGGCCGGCGAGACCGGGCGCGAGCGGGCCGTCTGCACCACCGGCAGCGCTTCGGCGAACCAGGGGTTGGCCTTGAGCACGTCGGCATCCTTGTAGACGTCGGCGAAGACGGGCAGGTGCGAGGCAGCGATCGCTTGCGCCTTCGACACTTCCGGCGACGACAGGTAGCGCACGAACTTCACGGCCTCCGCCTTGTTCTTCGAGAAGGCGGAGACGGCAAGCTGCCAGCCGCCGATGCAGGTCGCCGCCTTGTCGGCGGTGAAGCCGGGCAGCGGGACCACGCCGACCTTGCCCTTGACCGTGCTGTCCGCGTCATTCTCCGCGCGCTGCCAGACATAACCCCAGGTCATGCCGTAGATCAGGTTGCCGGCCTGGAAGTTCTGTCGGATGCGGTCGGTCGGGATCTCGGCGAGGTTGGGAGGCGTCACGTTGGCGGCCTTGAGGTCGGCCCAGAGCTGGAACGGCCGCTTGGCGGCATCGGTGTTCAGCGCCAGCTTGCCGGCGGAATCCGTCAGGTTGCCGCCTGCGCCCCACATCGGCACGAGATAGGTGCAGACCGTGCCCTCGATCGGGGCGCCTGCGGTCTGGAAGCCGGAGAGGTTGGCGTTGCCCTCGGCCTTCATGATCTTCTCGGCGCCGGCCTTCAGCTCGTCCCAGGTCTTGGGCGGCTGCACGCCATGCTTCTGCAGCAGGTCCTTGCGGTAGTAGAGGAACTGCGCATCGGCGAAATAGGGCAGGGCGATGACCTTGCCGTTGACGATGTTCGCCTCGCGGTAGGCGGGCAGGTACCGGGCCATGATCGCGTCCTTCTCCGCGCCCAGATAGCTGTCGAGCGGCTCGGCCCAGCCCGCGGCCGCCCATTGGGCCGGGCGGATCACGTCGATCAGGATCACGTCGAGCGCCGAGTCCTTCGAAGCCAGCACCGTGTTGAGATATTGCTGCTGCTGCTCCGACGTCGCGCCGCCGACTTCGACCTCGATCTTCACGCCCGGCGCGCGCTTCTCGTAATCGTCAGCGATCTTGCGCATGACGTCGGGCCGCTGCTGGCCGCCGGTGAAGATGCGCAGCGTCGTCTGCGCCATGGCCGCCGTCGAGACGCCGAGCATCAGGGTGGCGACGGCTGCCGCGATGAAATGCTTGCGGTTGATCATTCTGTTCTCCTCCTCTTGTTTCGCTTTTATGTCCGGCCGTTGCCCGGCTCGGTCCATTGCGTTGGTCGGTTCACGCCGCGGCGATCCCGGTTTCCGGATCGAACAGGTGAAGCTTGTTCATGGCAAGGGTGACCCGCCGCCGCGTGCCGGCCTTGAGGCCTGATTCCGGCGGGAAGCGCCCCGTCATCTCAGAGCCGCCGATCCTGAGCAGGCCGAGCGTATCGGAGCCGAGCGGTTCGATCAGCACGACCTCGGCCTCCGCCGGCTCGCCCGAACCGTCCACGCTGATATGCTCAGGCCGGATGCCGAAGGTCATTCTCCGGCCCTTCAGGGGCGCGACCATGGCCTGTCGCTCCACCGGCACGGGCAGCCGGACATCGCCGTCGAGCATCACCGAAGCGCCGTCTTCGGCAATTCGGCAGGGCACCATGTTCATCGGCGGCGAGCCGGTGAACCCGGCCACAAAGAGCGTGCGTGGCCTGTTGTAGATGTCGTCAGGCGTGCCGAGTTGCTCGACATGCCCGCCCTTCATCACGGCGATCCGGTCCGCCAGCGTCATCGCTTCGACCTGATCGTGGGTGACGTAGACGACCGTGTTGCGGAAACGCTGGTGAAGCTTCTTGATCTCCACGCGCATCTCCGCGCGCAGCTGCGCGTCGAGGTTTGAGAGCGGCTCGTCGAACAGGAAGACCCTCGGATCGCGCACGATCGCTCTACCCATGGCGACGCGCTGGCGCTGGCCGCCCGAGAGCTGGCCCGGCTTCCGGTCGAGAAGATGGCCGATCTGCAACACCTTGGCCGCCTCGTCGACCCGCTTCGCGATCTCGTCCGGCGCGACATTGCGCATCCTGAGCCCGAAGCCGATGTTGTCGCGCACGCTCTTGTGGGGATAGAGCGCGTAGTCCTGGAACACCATCGCGATGTCCCGCCCGCGCGGCGGCACGTCGTTCACCACCCCGCCGCCGATGCGGATTTCGCCGCCGGTTACGGATTCGAGACCGGCAATCATGCGCAGGAGCGTGGACTTGCCGCAGCCCGAGGGACCGACCAGAACGAGAAATTCCCCATCCGCGACTGCGATGTCGATGCCATGTAGCACCTTGACCGGACCGAAGGCTTTCGTCACGCCGACGATGTCCAATGCGGCCAAGGTTTCCTCCCGAAGCCCGCGAGCCGCAGGGGGCCTCGCGTTGGTCTTATATCTTATATAAGACTGGCCAACTTATCGGGAAAGGTCAAGGGATGCCGGACTGGCTTTTGCCCGCGAACGTCACGCCGGCAATTTTCGTACTGCTGGTCGCGATCAGCTTTTTCACGTCGGCGCTGACCGCGGCCTTCGGAATCGGCGGCGGGGTGGCCATGCTCGGCGCGCTTGCGGGCACCGTGCCGCCCGCCATGGTGGTGGCCGTGCATGGCGTCGTGCAGTTCGGCTCGAACATCGGCCGGGCCGTCCTGCAGCGCGCGCACATCCTCTGGCGCCCGACGGCGCTCTTCACCCTCGGAAGCGTCATCGGCGCCGGGCTCGGCGCGGCCGTGTTCGTTGCCCTGCCCGAGAAGCTCCTGCTCGGCCTGCTTGGGCTGTTCATCCTGCTGATGACCTGGATTCCGAAACCCCGCATTCCCGGACTTGAGACCTTCGGCGTCTTCGCCGGCGGCATCATCGCGACCTTCGTGACCATGTTCGTCGGCGCCACCGGTCCCTTCGTCCAGGCGCTGTTCCTGCCGATGGGGCTCGAGAAACGCGTGCTTGTCGCCACGCATGCCGCCTGCAATGTCATCCAGCACGGCCTCAAGGCGCTCGCCTTCGGCTGGCTCGGCTTCAACTTCGCAGATTGGGCGCCGCTGCTGGTGGCGATGATCCTGTCGGGCTTCCTCGGCACCTGGCTCGGGACGACGCTGCTCGAGAAGCTGCCGGAGGCTCTGTTCAAGACCATCCTGAAATGGCTACTGACCGTCCTCGCCCTCGACCTGCTGAGGCGCGCAGCCGGCTTCTGAGAGCTGCCCTCGGTGCTGCGGGCCTCAGGCCGACAGCTCGCGCCCGAGCCTGCGCACGAACGCCTCGCACTTCGCGATCTCGCTCTCCTCGATCCATTCGTCGGGCTGGTGCGCCTGGGCGATGTTGCCCGGGCCGCAGAGCACGGTGGGCAGGCCGACCTTCTGGAAGCGCCCGGCTTCGCTGCCGAAGGGCACCGTGATCGTCGCGTTGCTGCTGGTCAGCCTCTTGGCCAGCGTCTCCGCCGCCGATCCCGCATCGGGTGCAAGACCGGGCACGAGAATCTCCGCCTCCGTGCGGACCTCCGCCTCTCCGCCGAAGCGGCGCAGGCGAGGCAGGACATGCTCTTGCACGAACGCGTCGAGCCGGCGCGGGATTTCTTCGTCGTCGAGCCCCGGCACGCCGCGGAATTCCCAGTGCAGGCGGCATTCGCGCGCCGTGATGTTGCGCGCATTGCCGCCGGTGATCGTGCCGACATGGACGGTGGTGTAGGGCGGGTCGAACCGCCCGGTCGGATCGCCGCGCTCCACCATCTCTTCGAAGATGCGCTCGAGTTCCGCGACGATCATCGCACCGCCGCTGATGGCGTTGACGCCGCGGCGCGGGCTCGACGAATGCACCTCGAAGCCCGTGACCGTCGTGAAGAAGCTGCCGACGCTCTTGTGCGCGTCCGCCACTTGCATCGAGGTCGGCTCGCCGACGAACACCGCGCCGGGGCGCGGCAGGTCCGCCCCCATGCGGTCGATCACGTCCATGACGCCGAGGCAGGTCGTCTCCTCGTCGTAGGAAAGCAGGATGTGGACGGGCCGCTTCAGCGGCATGCGGCTGAGCTCCGGCGCCATCGCGAGGCAAACAGCGTCGAACGCCTTCATGTCGCAGGCGCCCCGGCCATGGAGCCGCGTGCCCTCGCGCCGGAGCGTGAAGGGATCGCTCGTCCATGCCTGCCCGGCGACCGGCACGACGTCGGTATGGCCCGAGAGCACGACGCCGCCATCGACCATCGGCCCGATGGTGGCGTAGAGCGCCGCCTTGTCGCCGGCTTCGTTCGGCGCCTCGACGAAGGGGATGCCGTGACCCTGAAGATAGTCAGCGACGAAGCGGATGAGGTCCAGGTTCGAACGGTCGCTGACCGTGTTGAACCCGACGAGCCGCGCGAGCAGGTCGAGACTTGTCTGAGTAGCTGCGGTCATGGCTCTCTTCAGTTGAGCACGCGGCGCGGTGCGGGAATGTCGAGCGAGAAGGCCGGGATGTCGACGAGGAACGTATCGCCATCCTCCCCGATCATCGTGTACTGGCCCACCATGAAGCCGTCCGGCGTCTCCAGGGGGCAGCCCGAGGTATAGCGGTAGCTTTCGCCGGGCCCGATGATCGGCTCCTCGCCGACCACGCCCGCGCCCTTGACCTCATGCTTCTTGCCGAAGCCGTCGGTGATGATCCAATGCCGCCGCTTCAGCTGCACGGCCCTCTGGCTGCGGTTCTCGATCTCGACCGTATAGGACCAGAAATACTGGCGCTTCGCCGGCTCCGATCGGTCCGGCTGGTATTCCGGTTCGACGGTGACGGCGATCATGTGCGTGACGGCCTGATACATGGCGAAGCCTTGGCGCCAGAGGCGGACGGAACCATTTCCGTCCTTGCATCGGCGACCCTTTTGTCGCGGGCCGGGGACCCGCCGTTCGGATGGGCGTGCTAAGGCTTCGACGCCGCAGCGTCAATCACGGGGCCGCCGGACGGGCTGTTGCATCAAGAGGAGAGGATGCGCCATGCTGGATGGGCTGATGCGCCGGATGATCGACCCCGTGCTCGCGCGGCTGGGGCGACGTCTGGCGGCGGCCGGTGTCCGGGCGGACCACCTCACCGTCACCGGCCTCTTTCTCGGATTGGGCTGCGCCGGGGCGATCGTTGTCGAGCGCGACCTCGCGGCTCTGGCGCTGCTCGCCGCGGGCCGGCTGGCGGATGGGCTCGACGGCGCGGTCGCGCGCGTCCAGGGCCCGACGGACCGCGGCGGCTTCCTCGACATCACATTCGATTTCATCTTCTACGGCGCCGTGCCGCTCGCTTTCGCGCTGCGCGATCCCGCCGCCAATGCGCTTCCGGCGGCGGTCTTGCTCGCCGCCTTCTACGCCAATGGCGCTTCTTTTCTCGCCTTCGCCGCGCTCGCCGCGAAGCGCGGCCTTTCGACCGAGGTCCGCGGCGCGAAATCGCTCTATTTCACCGTCGGCCTGATGGAAGGCTCCGAAACGATCGCCTTCTTCGCTGCCTTCATCCTCGCGCCTACCTGGTTCCCACCGCTGGCGCTGCTCTTCGCAGCCCTGTGCTTTATCACATGTCTCTCGCGCCTGATGCTGGGCATTCGGGTCTTCGGAGGCTAAGAGGCGAGGGATTGACGCTGGACCGAGGCATGATGTCCCAAACGATGACGGCCCAACGGACGGGGAATGCAGGGCTCCTGCCGCGGCAGGAAATCGTGCGCCTGATCGAGGACGGCGCCGTGACCGCCGCCTCGCCGATCCTGGACGCGCAGATCCAGCCCGCCAGCCTCGACCTTCGCCTCGGTCCCAAGGCCTACCGACTGCGAGCTAGCTTCCTTCCGGGACGCGGCGCCACCATCGAGCAGCGGCTGCAGACCATCGCCCTGCACGAGATAGACATTTCGGAGGGCGCCGTTCTGGAACGCGGCTGCGTCTATCTCGTGAAGCTGCAGGAAGAGCTGGCGCTTCCCGCCGGCATCGCCTGCTCAACCAATCCGAAGAGCAGCACCGGCCGGCTCGACGTCTTCAGCCGCGTCATCTCCGATGCCGGCGGCGAGTTCGACCGCGTGCCGGCCGGGTACCGCGGCGCGCTCTATGCCGAGATCTCGCCGCGCACGTTCAGCGTCGTCGTTCGGGCGGGCTCGCGGCTGAACCAGGCCCGCTTCCGGCGCGGCGACACGCTCGTCTCCGACGCTGACCTGCTTGCGCTCCATCGGAGCGAAGTCCTCGTTGACGACGCGGCCGACATCGAGGCCGGTCTGCGCCTATCGGTGAACCTGCGCGGTGCAGGCGGCGACGAGGTCATCGGCTACCGCGCGCAGCACCATACGAACGTCATCGATGTCGATCGCGTCGGGCGCTACGAGGTGCTCGACTTCTGGGAGCCGATCCAACTGCGCGGCCGCGGCGAGCTGATCCTCGATCCCGGCCAGTTCTACATCCTGGCTTCGCGCGAGACGGTGCATATTCCCCCCTCCGTCGCGGCCGAGATGGTGCCGTTCGACCCGGTCGTCGGCGACTTCCGCGTCCATTACGCGGGCTTCTTCGATCCGGGCTTCGGCGGCGGACAGGGCGGCGGACGCCGCGCGCGGGCCGTGCTGGAGGTTCGCTCCTTCGAGGTGCCCTTCACGCTGGAGCATGGCCAGACCATCGGCAGGCTGGTGTTCGAGCGTCTCACGGAGATGCCCGACAGGCTCTATGGCGGCGGCATCGGCTCCAATTACCAGTCGCAGGGCCTCCGGCTGAGCAAGCATTTCCGGCAGGATTGACGCAAGCGACACAGAGTCGGCGCGGCCGTTTCGCTGGCGAAGGGCACGCTGCCTCCCACGCGGACACGCGCAGTGCAGGCGATCGTGACGCAGCCGAGCTGCCCGTGGATCTGCCGAGGCCAGTGCAATTCTGAATTGTTTCTTCGGCGCCGCGCTGCCGGGCAGCAAGACCTGCGCGGCGGGGGGCGCCCTTGCGTGAAGAGTCTAGCGAATGAACAAAGGGTTGTGTTTTGCAACCAAAGATTTCAAAACGCAAAAGCTTTTCTTCTTGGACACTGAAATCCGGAAAAAGGAATACGAGCGAAGAAATTCGACAATCAATGACTGTCATAATGTCATGCAATCACAGGTAGGCTCGCTGTATCAGATTGTTGACGATGATGTTGCCAAGTATTGTGACTGCTCTTGCATGGGCCGGATATTAATTCTGGCGAAAGGGAAGCTCTCTATCGTGAGGATGTCCTCATCGCCAAGCAATGTTGAGAGGACGCGTCATTGGAAGAAGGAGAGTGGCATGGGTTCATTGTTCAGTCGATTTTTGCGGGATGAGTCCGGCGCAGCGGCCATCGAGTATGGGCTGATCGCCGCCATCATCGGCGTCGGTGTCGTTGCCTCTCTGAGCAACGTCAAAAACGCGCTGAATGCGAAGTTCAACGGCATAGGGACCAGCCTGAACGGCGCTACTTGAGTGCCGGCTCTCGCTGCTCGATCACGACCGTAGGAACTGTCTCGGTCTGCCCGGACCACTTTGGTTCGACGAGGCGATCCGAAGGACAAGCTTGCCGAAATTGACTGGAAGGCATTCGAATACAAGCTGTTCATGACTGATATTGACTTTAGAAAAAGGGGATTGTGATGAAAGATATTTTCAAGCGCTTCGTTCAAGACGAGAGCGGCGCGGCGGCCATCGAGTACGGGCTGATCGCCGCCATCATCGGCATCGGCGTTGTTGCCTCGCTGACCAACGTCAAGGACGCTTTGAACGCGAAGTTCAATGCCATTGGGACCAGCCTGAACGGCGCTACCTGAGGACCGATGCGGTGGCCGGCATCGCTGTGATCCAACGTCTTCGATCCACCGTTCGCTACGGTATCGGGACGGGGCGGCGCCGGCCGTCGCATGTCATGCGCTTAACGTGAAAGGGGAGTTGCCGCGGCTCCAGCCAAGCTGGCTTGGGCCGAGAAACCATATAGAGTGATCTGCGATCAACAGATGCTGCACTCGCTGCGAGGCCGGGCTTCCGCGCTACGCCAAGTTCCGCTGGGCGGATCATCCGCCCGGCATCGCTGAGCAAGCCTGAGCGGTTTGCAACTCATGGTGGCGACCGGGATATGCGGATGAACATCCTGGGTCCAGCCGCCAGGCAGCAATACGAGCCCTATTCCATGTATAAACAAAGATTAAAGAGCATTATAATTGCCCAAAACCCAGCCGAACGAGCCTTCCGTTTTACAATAGGGCTCAAGATAAACTCTTCATGCGGAAATAAATATACTGGATACATTTGATATTTAAATCGCTGATAACCAGATTGTTTGGGAAAGCAGCAACGGGTGCGTTTGAACGGCGAAATTAACCACAGGGCAACGCATGGGCCGTAGCTTCATCCACGGTTCTGATCGACCAGACAAGGCCGACAGGCAACCGCCAGTGGAGCAAGGAGCACAGCCATGAAGTCCCTTTTCAACCGCTTCGTGCAGGACGAGTCCGGCGCGACCGCTATCGAGTACGGCCTGATCGCCGCCATCATCGGCGTCGGCATCATCGCTGCCCTCGGCAACGTGAAGACCGCGCTGAACACGAAGTTCAACTCGATCGGCACGAGCCTCAACACCGCCAGCTGATCCCGGCCGGCAAGGAAACGGGCCCTGCCTTTGCCAACGAAGGCGGGGCCTTTTCTTTTGCGGCGGCGATCTCGATTGCGCTAGCCGCAATTGTCGACGCCTTGACCGTGCCGGTCAATTCCGTGGACGCGTGGGGGACGGCAAGACACCCCGACGTGCGGTCGTCGTTTAACCTGGGCGCAAGGCCTCCCGGCTATCGTTGACGCAGCGATGTCGGGGCGAATCGATCACGCGATCGCGCGATCTGAAAGGGATCATGAGATGAGCCTTCTGAACCGGTTCTCGCGTGACCAGAGCGGAGCCACCGCGATCGAGTACGGCCTGATCGCCGCCATCATCGGCGTTGGCATCGTCGCATCGCTGTCCAACATCCGCGACGCCTACACGGCGCTGTACAACAAGATCAACAATGGCCTGAACAGTTGAGCCGGACGGACGATGACTGACATCTTCGCACAGATCGTCCTTTGCGCACTGGTTCCGGCGCTGCTGGTCTATGCCTGTTTTTCCGATCTCTTCACGATGACCATCTCCAACAGGCTGTGCCTGGCGGTGGCGGCAGCCTTTCCGCTGTTCGCCCTCGTCGTTGGCCTGCCGGCCGAGATGGTGATGTGGCACATGCTGGCGGGCGTCTGCGTGCTCGTTGTCGCCTTCGCGCTCTTCGCCTTCGGCTGGATCGGCGGCGGAGACGCCAAGTTCTTCGCGGCGGTCACGATCTGGCTCGGCTTCGGGCAGATGTGGGAGTACCTCGCCCTCTCGTCGATCCTCGGCGGAGCCCTCACGCTGGCGATCCTGGCGATCCGGCGCCATCCCCTGCCGTCCGCGCTCGTGCGGTTGCCCTGGGTCAACAAGCTGCATGATGTGCGCACCGGCGTTCCCTATGGCATCGCTCTGGGCCTTGCGGCCGTGATGCTCCTGCCGCACGGCGCCGTCTGGCGCACCGTTCTCTGACGCACGAGCCCCCGGGCGCGGAGCCGCCCGCGGCGGCGATGGACCGCGTTTTATACGAGCGGTTAACCATAATTTGACGTTTGGACAGTTAAATCCGGACAGTTCGCAATGGCGATGAGTCTGGATCGGTCTGATGAAACCCGCAAAGCTGATGGTGCTCGGCGTCGCCGGTAGTGCGGCGGTGATGGCGATCTGGTTGACCTCCGGCCTGCGCACGCCGCAGGTCGTCGTCAAGGAGCTGGCCCCGAAGGAATCCGTCCCGATGACGGATGTGCTCGTCGCCGGCGTCGATCTTCCGATGGGCTCGCAGGTCAACGGCGAGCACCTGCGCTGGCAGCGCTGGCCCCGGGCGGCCGTCTCGGAATTGATGATCACGAAGGAAGCGGCGCCCAACGGCCTCGAGGACGTGGCCGGTTCCATCGCGCGGGCCGCCTCGCTCCAGGGCGAGCCGATCCGGCGCGACAAGATGATCAAGGGCTCCAACGCGGGCTTCATGTCGGCCATTCTGCCGGAGGGCCGGCGGGCGGTGGCGATCAACATCGTCTCCAGCGGCGCGCGCACGGCCGGCGGCTTCATCCTCCCGAACGACCGGGTGGACGTGATCCGCACGGGCCGCGACGACGAGGCGACCAGGGCCCGCCAGCAGGACGTGTTCCTGGCCGAGACCATCCTCCAGAACATTAGGGTCCTGGCGATCGGCCAGAACGTGCAGGAGCGCAACGGCGAGAAGGTCGTCGTCGGCGAGACCGCGACGCTCGAGCTCGATCCGCGTCAGTCCGAGCTGATCTCGCTCGCCCAGCGGACCGGCGAACTTTCGCTGGTCCTGCGCAGCCTCGCCGATGCGAACAAGCCGAGCGACATCCCGGTGGCGCGCGAAGATGCGGGCCTGACCGTCGTCCGCTTCGGCGTGTCGCAGACCATCGGCAAGAAGTGAGGACGAGCGCGATGATGTCGACTCGGTGGATCCTGAAGAGCGCTCTAGCCACGATCGTGGCCGGCGCGACGCTCGGCGCGGCCTCGGCCCAGAACAGGACCGTGGCCGGAAACGTGCCCTACCAGCGCGTGCCCTCGCCGCGCATGGAGGCCGGTGCGGGCGATGGCGTGATGGCGCGCAGCATCGAGATGGGCGTGGGAAGATCCATCGTCGTCGATCTGCCGCGCGACGCCAAGGAAGTCTTCGTCGCCAACCCGGCGGTCGCCAACGCGGTGGTGCGGACCGCACGCAAGCTGTTCATCATCGGCGTCGCCAATGGCGCCACCACGATCATGGCGCTCGACGCCGACGGCAAGCAGATCGCGGCGCTTGAGATGCAGATCGGGCGCGAGCCCGGCCTGCTGCAGCAGACGCTGAAGTTGGCCCTCCCGCAGGCCGACATCCGCGCCGTCAGCATCGGCGACTCGATCATCCTGACCGGCCAGGCCGAGACCGTTCTCGAGGCGCAGAAGGCCGTGGACATCGCCAACGGCTTCGTCGGTCGCAGCGCGGTTGGCGCATCCAGCATCGAGGGCAAGGTCATCAACTCGATGACGATCCGCGGCAAGGATCAGGTGATGCTGAAGGTGACCGTCGCTGAAGTGAAGCGAACGGCGATCAAGCAGCTCGGCGTGAACGTCAACGGCAACTGGGAGATTGCCGGGAAGACCCTCGGCGGCGCCATCGACAACCAGTTCACGACCTCGCTGGTCCAGCCGCCGAGCGTGGTCTCCGCCGGCGCGCAGCTCGGCACCGCCATGGCCAAGCAGGTCGATGTCCGGATGCTGGAGCGCCAGGGCGTGCTGCGGACGTTGGCCGAGCCGACCCTCACCGCCATCTCGGGCGAGACCGCAAAGTTCGTCGCGGGCGGCGAGATACCCATCCCCCGGTCCGAGGAGCAGGCCACCAACAACGTGCTGCTCGGCCTGAACGGCTATTCGAAGATCAACGTCGACTTCAAGTCCTACGGCGTGATGCTCAACTTCACGCCGACCGTGCTGTCGGAGGGGCGCATCTCGCTTGCGATCTCGACCGAAGTCACCGAGATCGACGCCGAGAACTCCTTCAAGCTCGGCCAGTCCCGCGTTCCCGCCTTCCGGACGCGCAAGGCCTTCACGACGATCGAGCTGCCGTCGGGCGGTTCGCTGGTCACGGCCGGCCTCATCCAGCAGATGTCCCGCCAGACGCTGAACGGTCTGCCCGGTCTGATGAACCTGCCGGTCCTGGGCGGGCTCTTCCGTTCGCGCGATTACGCGCGCGAGGAGACGGAACTGATGATGATCGTCACGCCCTTCATCGCCAAGCCGTCGGCGCCGGCCGCCCTCGTTCGTCCCGACGACGGCTACACCGACGCCACCGATCCGGCGACCGTGCTGATGGGTCGCCTCAACCGGGTTTATGGCGCGGCCGGCAACCCGGTCCCGCCTCTCGGCTATCGCGGAAAGGTGGGGTTCATCCATGACTGACGCCGCAAGCCGCGAGATCCCCATGCTCTTCTCCAAGTCCCCGGCGCGCCGCAGCCTGAAGGTCGCGGCCGCGGTCGTCCTCGCCGCCGCCGCCGGCTGCCTGCCGCGGAACGATTTCACCGGCGGCATCCCCCAGGATTACCGCCAGCGTCATGCCATCGGCCTGATGCAGGCGAACCATACGCTCGAGGTCTTCGTCTCCAACAACGGCGGTCGCCTCGACCACCGGCAGACGGAGGATGTCCGCAGCTTCGGGCGGGACTACATGCAGAACGGGCAGGGACCCTTGGTCGCCTATCTGCCGTCCGGCGGCACCGGAGCGGTCGGTCAGGGACTCGACAACATCCGTCGCGCGCTCGCGGGCGGCGGCGCGAGCGGGCGCCTGCAGATCGCCCACTATCCTGCCGGGGGCGGCGCCGCGCCGATCAAGCTTGTCTTCGCCAAGCTCAAGGCCGACACCACGACGACCTGCGGCTATCAGGACGAGGATATCGTTCCGGTTCGGGGTCTGGCCGTGGGCTCCAACAGCCAGAACTACAATTTTGGCTGCGCCTATCAGAAGAACCTCGCCGCCCAGATCGCCGATCCGCGCGATCTGCTGAGGCCGCGCCAGGAAGGCCCGATCGACGTCGACAGGCGACTGGCCGGCATCGAGCGTCTTCGCGAGACCGAGACGAACCCCATCGCACCGCAGGGCACCTCCCTCCGCAAGCTGATTCCGGAATGAACATGAACATGGATCCGACTGAATCCGCCGGGGCTTTCGATCACATCGCGCCCTTGCCACGCGTGGCCATTCAGGCCTTCTGCGAGACGCACGATGTCAAGCAGTTGCTCCAGACGATCCGCCAGGATCGCCGGATGGCCAAGACGACGCTCCGCGTCCAGGAGGGCGGTATCGCCGCCTGCCTCGAGGCCTACCGCGGCGCGCCGACGCCCAACGTCATCATCATCGAGGCCAGCGGGGATCGCGCCGGCCTTCTGCAGAGGCTCGACGAGCTGGCGCAGTATTGCGATGCGGGCACCCGCGTCCTGGTCATCGGCCATACCAACGATGTGCTGCTCTACCGCGAGCTGATGCGGCGCGGCGTGAGCGAGTACCTGATCGCGCCGCTCTCGACGATGGATCTCATCGGCGCGATGTCGGCCATGTTCCACAGCGGCCAGGGCGATCCGCTCGGTCGGCTTATCACCGTGCTCGGCGCCAAGGGCGGCGTCGGCGCTTCCACCGTCGCGCACAATCTCGCCTTCCTCACCGCCACGCAGTTCGAGCTCGCGACCATTCTCGTCGATCTCGATCTGCCCTTCGGCACGGCGGGCCTCGACTTCAACCAGGATCCGCCGCAAGGCGTGATGGACGCGCTGCTGGCGCCGGACCGTCTCGACACCAATTTCGTCGACCGGCTCATGTCGAAATGCACCGACAATCTCAGCATGCTGGCCGCACCCGGCACGCTGGAGCGCGCCTATGATTTCCAGGAAACGGAGTTCGACGCGCTGGTTGACCTGCTTCGTTCCTCGGCGCCGGCGATCATCCTCGACATGCCTCACGTCTGGAACGCCTGGTCCCGGCGGCTGCTCTCCTCGTCGGACCAGATCGTGCTCGTCTGCTCGCCCGATCTCGCCAATCTGCGCAACGCCAAGTCGCTGCTCGACGTGGTGAAGCAGGCTCGTCCCAACGACGAGCGGCCGCACGTGGTGGTCAATCTGGTCGGCGTGCCGAAGCGGCCCGAGATCGGCGTCGCCGAATTCGCCAAGGCCCTCGATTGCGAGGTCGCGGGAGCGCTGCAGTTCGACCCCGCCCTCTTCGGGACTGCCGCCAACAACGGCCAGATGCTGAGCGAGGTCCAGCCCAAGGCCAAGTCGGTCGAGGCGCTGATGGACGTGGCCCGCAAGGTTCTCGGCCGCACGGACGCCAAGGCGCAGCGGAAGTCGATCCTCGATCCGCTGCTGAGCAAGCTGAAGATCAAGGCCGCGTGATTTGATGGAGTGCGATCGTCATGTTCGGTAAGCGCGCGACTTTCGGCGGCCCGCCCGCGTTGGGCGCGCAGTCGACCGTCTCGACGCCCGCGCCCCGGGCGCCGGAACCGGTCGTGAACCTGTCGGCGCCCGCTCCGGTCGCGCCCAAGCAGGTGCAGGCGCCGCCGCCCAGCCGCAAGTCGGATGAATATTACCAGACCAAGGCGACCGTCTTCGGCGCCCTGATCGAGGCGATCGACCTTTCGCAGCTCTCGAAGCTCGACGCGGAAAGCGCGCGCGAGGAGATCCGCGACATCGTCGGCGAGATCATCACGCTGAAGAGCCTGGTGATGTCGATCTCCGAGCAGGAGGAGATGCTCGACGACATCTGCAACGATGTCCTCGGCTTCGGTCCGCTGGAACCGCTGCTGGCGCGCGACGACATCGCCGACATCATGGTGAACGGTCCGGAAAAGACCTACATCGAAGTCGGCGGAAAGATCCAGCTGACCAACATCCGCTTCCGCGATGGCGCGCAGCTGATGAACATCTGCCAGCGCATCGTCAGCCAGGTCGGCCGTCGCGTCGACGAAGCCTCGCCGATCTGCGACGCGCGCCTGCTCGACGGGTCCCGCGTCAACGTCATCGCCCCGCCGCTCGCGATCGACGGCGCCGCGCTCACCATCCGCAAGTTCAAGAAGGACAAGCTGACGCTCGACCAGCTCGTGCGTTTCGGCTCGATCTCTCCGGAAGGCGCCGAGATCCTGAAGATCATCGGCAAGGTGCGCTGCAACGTCGTCGTCTCCGGCGGCACCGGTTCGGGCAAGACCACTCTGCTGAACTGCCTGACGAACTTCATCGAGGACGACGAGCGCGTCGTCACCTGCGAGGACGCGGCCGAACTGCAGCTGCAGCAGCCGCACGTGGTTCGTCTCGAGACGCGCCCGCCCAACCTCGAGGGGCAGGGCACCGTGACGATGCGCGACCTCGTCAAGAACTGCCTCCGCATGCGTCCCGAGCGCATCATCGTCGGCGAGGTGCGCGGACCCGAGGCGTTCGACCTGCTGCAGGCGATGAACACCGGCCACGACGGCTCCATGGGCACGCTGCACGCCAACAGTCCGCGCGAGGCCCTGTCGCGCATCGAGTCCATGATCACGATGGGCGGCTTCTCGCTGCCGTCGAAGACGATCCGCGAGATGATCGTTTCGTCGGTCGACGTGATCGTCCAGGCGACGCGCCTGCGCGACGGCTCCCGCCGCATCACGCACATCACCGAGGTGATGGGCATGGAAGGCGAGGTGATCGTGACCCAGGACCTCATCGTCTTCTCGATCGAGGGCGAGGACGCGAACGGCAAGCTGATCGGCAAGCACCGCTCGACCGGGATCGGCCGGCCGCGCTTCTGGGAGCGTGCACGCTACTACGGCGTCGAGAAGCAGCTCGCGGCGGCGCTGGACGCGGCCGAGGGCAAGGGCGACTGACGGGAGCGCGCCATGGATCAGGACAGCCTTCTCATCGCCGGTCTCGCGGCCATCTCCGCAAGCGCGCTCTTCTACGTCTTCATCTATCCTCTGCTGAGCGGCGAGGCGAAGGCTGAGAAGCGCGTCCAGGCGCTCAGCCAGAGCGGCCAACAGCGCCGTTCCGCCGAGCGCCTCAACGAGCTCTCCGCCACCCGCAAGAAGAGCGTGGCCGACAGTCTGAAGGAACTCGACGAGACCGAGGCCGCGAAGCGCCGCGTCTCCTTGCAGGAGCGTATCGAGCAGGCCGGTCTCTCCTTCCCGGCGAAGACCTTCATCACCGTGAGCGCCGGGCTCGGTGCCTTCGCCGCCATTGCGGCCTTCATCGGCACCGGAGAGCCGATCGCCTCCGTGCTCGTCGCCGCGATCGCCGGGCTCGGCCTGCCGAACTGGGTGCTGTCATTCCTGCGCAAGCGTCGCATCAAGCGCTTCATCGATGAATTTCCGAACGCGATCGACATCATCGTTCGCGGCATCAAGTCGGGTCTGCCCGTCGGCGACTGCATCCGCATCATCGCCAGCGAGGCCCGCGAACCCCTGAAGAGCGAGTTCCGCGCCATCATCGAGGCGCAGAGCCTTGGGCTCTCGGTCAGCGACGCCGTCGGGCGCCTGTCGAAGCGCATGCCGATCCAGGAGGCGAACTTCTTCGTCATCGTCATCCAGATCCAGCAGAAGGCGGGCGGCAACCTCTCGGAAGCGCTGGGCAACCTCTCCCGCGTGCTGCGTGAGCGGAAGAAGATGAAGGCCAAGGTATCGGCGATGAGCATGGAGGCCAAGGCGTCGGCCGTGATCATCGGCTCGCTGCCCTTCATCGTCGCCTTCATGGTCCAGATCGCGAGCCCCGGCTTCATCACGCCGCTGTTCACGACGCAATCGGGTCACATGATGCTGCTCGGCTCCGCCTTCTGGATGATGTGCGGCATCATCATGATGAAGTCGATGATCAACTTCGAAATCTAGGAGGGCGGCAGGCATGTTCGAGGCCATCGTCGCCCAGCTCCTCAATCCCGGCTTCATCGCCATGGTCCTGACCGGAGTCGCGGCCGCGGCTGCAGTGATCACGGTCGCGCTGCCGTTCCTCGAGAAGGAGGAGCTGTCGCAGCGCATGAAGGACGTCGCCATCGAGCGCGACCGCATCCGGGCCCGCGAGCGCGAACGGCTGAGCCAGGGCGACGGCGCGAAGCGCGGACCGCTGCGCTACGAGAACAAGCCCTTCATCCGGCAGCTCGTCGATGACTTCAACCTCGCCCAATGGCTGGGCACCGACACCGCCAAGCTGCAGCTGCAGATGGCGGGGTATCGCGGCCAGCAGGCCGAATACACATTCATCTTCTTCCGCATGGTGATGCCGATCGTGACATTCGTCGGCGGCGTCATCTATTCCTTCGGGCTCTACGAAGGCGATCTGCTGATGAGGCTGCTGATTATCGTCTCCTCAGCCTACGCCGGCATCAAGCTGCCCGAGCTCTTCCTGCGCAACCAGATCGCGAAGCGGCAGAAGTCGGTGCGTCGGGCCTTCCCCGATGCGCTCGACCTGATGCTGATCTGCATCGAATCCGGCATGTCCATCGAGCAATCCTTCCGCAAGGTTGCGCAGGAGATCGGCGCGCAGTCGATCCCGCTCGCCGAGGAGCTGACGCTTGCCAACGCCGAGCTCTCCTACCTCAGCGACCGCCGTCAGGCCTTCGACAATCTCGGCGCCCGCACGGGCCTCGACGGCGTCAAGTCTGTCTGCATGGCGCTGGTCCAGGCGGAGCGCTACGGCACGCCGCTCGGCTCGGCCATCCGCGTGCTCAGCCAGGAATTCCGCGACCAGCGCCTGAACGAAGCCGAGAAGAAGGCCGCCGCCCTGCCGCCGAAGCTGACCGTGCCGATGATCCTGTTCTTCCTTCCGGTCCTCTTCGTGGTCATCCTCGGCCCGGCGATGATCGTCGCGTTGGAATGGAACTGAGCCTGTCATCGGTGTAGGTTCTCACCCATTTTCGGAGCGTCGCACAATTTCCGGAGTCTAGCGCCGGAAATACCCTGTTAGCAGCGTCTGATCGTCACTCAGATCAGGGAACTGACCAACTTATCCTTTGTCTCAAATCTAGAGCGAAACCCCTGGTACGGTCGGCCTGCCGAGGCCGTTGTGTCAGCTCGCTCGCAGGCAACGGATTGGTCATGTACTCAGGACGAAAGCTCAAGCTCACGCGCCGCCGCTCGCAGGATGAAATCGTGTCGCAAGCGTGCGACCTTCTCGGCCATCAAATCGCTGTCTGCGACCTACGTCTGCAGGACGTCGCGATGCGAGCGGGTATCACTACCGACCGGATCAAGAAGCTCCTCGATCGTCGCCAAAATCCAAGGATGCGCGAGCTCGCGGCCATCGCTCACGCTGTCGGAGTTAAAATATCTCTAAGCCTTGAACCCTCAGATGGGAGGAGCTAGCGGGCGCGATAGCGGTTGTAGGGCGATGTGGCCTGCTGCCGGTTCTGTGGACGCGCGGTTACGCTAATCCCACCTTCCGTTCGAACTCAATCGGACTGACGTATCCGATGGTCGAGTGCCGGCGGACGGCGTTGTAGAACCTCTCAATGTAGTCG